>ERZ777305.21-NODE-21-length-234724-cov-22.099591_pt1 | contig 234724 bp, 166 predicted proteins | sample MGYA00374965_ERZ777305 | MGnify/ENA primary metagenome ERZ777305 (study PRJEB29328, sample SAMD00013331) | mouse gut metagenome | study: EMG produced TPA metagenomics assembly of the Metagenome analysis of fecal microbiota from mouse which was promoted...
TCCGACTTATACCCCAAAATTCGATGTTTTCAAATTTTTGTCATGTACTTAAATGATAGGTATTAAACACTCTGGTTGGATTATTTTTTTGCAAATTAACTGAATTCCGGTAGCCGCCACAATACGACAGTGGCAAAAAGTAGTGGTTTTTCAAGTTTAAATAGCTGATAGTCAATAAGGCCGTCTTGAAAAACAGGGCTTAAAAAGTAGTGAAACACGCGGTTCTCAGATGCTGTCAGACTGACAAAACACCTCATAAGAGAGTGCTTCCCGACGAACTTGTCTCGCCTGGCAGGTCTGGATTTGTCGGGAAAAGTTATTAAATTTGTGGGGCTGACATAATTTCGTCTTGACTAATGTACCCCGGCAATAACATATCGCGCTTTGACAAATCCGGTTGGAAACGCCTCCTGATGTTGGTGGCGGGGCTGCTTGTGTTGTGCAGGATTGAAGGTTCCTCCCCCGAGATGTGGCGGCTCAGGGACAGTTGCCGGATGGCCACCCAGAATTCCGACCACCGCCGGGCGATACGCTTCGCGTCAAGGATGCAGAACGCGGCCCGGGAGATGAATGATGACTGGTTCCTGGCCCAGGCCCTTTATTACCAGGGGGTCTCCAATGTGATTCTGGGCAACACGGAAATCGGCAAATCTCAGCTCGACAAGTCATATGGTCTGGCTGAAGAACTGGGTGATGACACATTGAGATTGTCGATTCATAACGGCTACGGGGTCTATGAAGCCAATGCCCATGCCAATTACGCTTCTGCCCAGAGACATTTCTACAAGGCTCTTGAATATGCCGTCCGCATAGGAGATCCTTTCCGGCAGGCACTGGTGGAGTCGAATCTCGCGGAAATCGCCAGTATGCGCCGCGATGTCTCAGGGCTGAAATATGCCCTCAGCTGCTATGAATGGAGTGTGGCCAATGATAATTCCCATCTGGGTTTCGCTGGAGCATACCATTGCGCCAACCTTTACAGTATCGCCGGCGACAATGAGCGGGCTTTGCAGTATATCCGCAAGGCCGACGATATTGCCCGGCGTGAGAATTACACCGAACGGGCGGCGGTATACAGCCTTTACGGCTCGATATGCGCTTCGCTTGGTCGTAACGAGGAGGCGTTGGAATGGCTTCGTAAGGCTGTCATCCACTCCGCAGAGGCCCAGGGAGCGACTTTGCCTGAAATGTACTGCACCTATGCGCGGGTGTTGTCAGACCTGGGACGTGTCGCCGAGTCTGACCGGATGATAGCCCGGGGGCTCCAGCTCGCCGACAGTCTTTCGATACAGTCCTCCGTGGCTCCGCTGCTGGAGCAACGCGCCCGTAACTATGAGCGGCGTGCCGACTACCGGAATGCCCTGGAGGTCTACAAGTCATACAAAGAGGCGTGTGACTCGGCATATGCCGACCGTCAGCAACGGTCAATCAACGAACTGCGCGTGCAGTATGACATCTCGCGGCGGGAACAGGAGGCCGACATGCACCGGATGCAGCTGCGCGACGAGCGTCGCAAGACAGCTATCCTGCTTATTTCCCTTATGTCTGTCGCAGTGATACTTCTGATTCTTTGGAGGCATTACTGGCGGCAGAAACATCTCTATCGCAACATCGTCAAGGCCAATCGCGATGCCCTCGCCCGAGAACGTGAGCTGCTGGCCCGGTTGGATACCGTGTCATCGGAGAGCGTTCAATCTCCATCATCCGGGGCGGATGCGCCTCCCGTCTCTCCCGATGGCATTTCAGATAGCGAGCTTGCCACAGACCCGAATCCCGGAATATCTCCGGCCACGGTCAGAAATGATTCGGTCTTTGACCGGTTATGTTTTCTTATGGAGCGTGAGGAGGTGTTCCGCGACAACAGCCTCACCCGTGAGCGTCTGGCCGAAATGCTCGACACCAACCGCACGTATCTGTCGCAGATTATCGCCGACCGTACCGGCAAGGGGTATTACCAGTTTGTCAACGGCTATCGCATCAAGGAGGCGGTCAGAGTCTTGTCAGGCCCTGACGGAGGTGACTATCCCTTGAAGGCGCTTGCCGCCGATGTCGGTTTCAAGTCGATGACCACCTTCTACAAGACCTTCCAGGAAGCCGTCGGCATGACCCCCTCGGCCTACCGCGACACGGCCCGTAACCTCTGACCGGACAGCTTTTTTTCTTACGTTTAAGGCAAATTGCCTTAGCTGTAAACCCTTGGTCTTGACTTATGTGATATTGACTGTTAACTTTGCGTTATCTGTTGACAACGCAATCTGACAAACACAGTTAATATAGCATTTATGAAAAAATTTACATCGATTCTCACCGTGGCCGCGCTCGGAGGTTCCCTCCTGGCGATTGCCTCGCGTGACAGTCTCCGCAGGGAGGCTCCCCAGGAGCCGACTGTCTCGGCGATGGGGTTTCTCATCGACGACGACACGCGTCCGGTCGGTTGGTACACCTTCCCGGTATCTGACGCCACATCCCCGGAGATGGTGGCCGAGACCTCTCCCGTCAGTGCGGGAGCCATGGCTGACGGTACCTATTACGCCCAGACTTATAAGCCCGGGCCGCGCCCCGTGGCGTGGAACACGTTCGATGTCGCCAGCGGCACACTCACCAAGCTTGCCGACCTCAGCGAAGAGTCTCCACTTTATGTCGACATGACATACGATTACTCCGAAGGTAATCTCCTGGCTGTTTCTCACTATGGAGCCAATTCGTCATATATCCACCTCGTCAATCCGGCTGACGGCTCATCGACCATCTATGCCGATGTCCCCGGTCTATGGCTCATGACTCTGGCATGCAATTACGAGGGCGACATATATTCGATTGCTAACGATGGGTTCCTGTATGCTTTCGACAAGCAGAAGATGACATTCTCCCAGGTCGGTAAGGTCGATTCCGGAATACGCTATATGCAGTCGATGGAGTTTGACCATTCCACCGGAATACTCTATTGGGCCGAATGTACTCCTTATGGCAGCTATTTCAACACTGTCAATACCGAGACCGGCAAATACTCGTTCATAACAAACCTTGCCAGCAACGGTGAGATGACCGGCCTGTATGTCCCCTTCAAGCTGGCTGAGGATGACGCGCCTGCCGCAGTGTCAACCGTGACAGTCTCGGATCCGGCCCATGACGGCAACGTGACCTTCTCTTTCACTCTTCCGTCTAAGACAGCTGCCGGAGGCCAGCTCGAATCGATTTCGTCAGTCGTATTGACCGAAGGGGAGGAGACTGTCAAGACATGGACCGGCACAGAGCTTATGCCGGGAACTGCCGTGTCGCTGGCTGCGACTTTGCCATTAGGGGAGCATTCATACAAAATCCGCGCTGTCAATGCGAGCGGCAATGGTGTGCCTCGAAGTATCAGGACTTTCATTGGTAATGATATTCCCGCCGCCCCTGCCAATATCGGTGTGGAAGCCAATGGCCTTGAAGCTGTCGTGACTTGGGATGCTGTGGTCAAGGGTGCCCATGGAGGCCATATAAATCCCTCCGAAGTTACTTATGACGTGACGCGTATGCCGGGCAACGTCACAGTGGCGTCAGGCCTGACCGCCACAAGCTGTACAGACCAGGTGGATGAGATGGGTGTATACACATATTTTGTCTCTGCCTCCACCCCGGCCGGAGCAGGTGAGACTGCTTCTTCCGGCTCTGTTGTGGTAGGCTCGGAAATGCCGCTACCTTACACATGTGATTTCGAGAATCCCGAGGAGCTGCTGATGTGGACGATCATCGACAACAATGGCGACAATGCCACATGGGAACGGAGCAACACTCTGGACGGACGCCGCACCATGCTTATGCGTGGAGCATATGAGCGCACTGTGGATGATATGCTGATTACTCCGCCTATGCGTCTTGAGGCCGGGAAAGCATACAAGATTGTCTATGATGCCGGATGCATGAATCCCAATTATCCTGCTCATTACACTGTGACCTTCGGCAAGGAGGCTACTGTCGAGGGACAGGCCACTATACTCAAGGAGTTCACCACAGATCTCCTGTATCTTAACAAGACATATGTCTATCTCCCTGAAATCGAGGAATCGGGAGTCTATTATCTCGGATTCCACGCTCAGTGGACCCCCACATTGTCTACCTTGTATATCTCGAATGTCACTGTCGAGGAGAATGAGGCCGCATGGCTGACCGGTACGGTGACTGACGGAACCAATCCCATCGAGGGCGCGACTGTCTCTTTCGGCGAGACATGGAAACCTGTGACAACCGGCGCTGACGGCGCGTTTGAATTCATCGAGATTGCTCCCGGAAGCTATTCCTGGTCTGTCTCCTGCTTCGGTTTCGAACCTAAGTCGGGTACATATGAATTCCAGCCTCTCGAACATAAGAATGTGGAGATTGCCCTGACCCCCATACCTGTGGCCACCATAACCGGACGTGTTGTCAATGCCGATGGCAAAGGCCTGTCTGGCGCATCAGTGAGCGTCCATGGATATGATGTGCTGTCAGCTGTGACCGACCGCGACGGCAACTTCTCTGTCGAGGGTGTCTATCGCAAGGGTGGTTACACGGTTGATGTCCACGCTCTCAACTATGAGTCGGCATCCTGTGAGGTGGCTTCGCTCGACGGCGATGTTGAGCTGCCGGTGTTCACCCTCCAGGAGAAGCTCATTGCCCCGGGCAATGTGGCCGCTGTGGCTGACCGCCAGAAGGCTTCCCTGAGCTGGGAGGCTCCGGTGGATGCCACCAAGACATTCCGCTACGATGACGGTACGGATCCGTTTGTCCACAACATGGAGATGTCTTCCACCACTGAATACACCGTCGTGGGTGTGATTTACGATACTCCGGCTGTCTTCACTTCGATATTGTGGGATGTCTGGAACTCGGGTAAGCCGGGCACACCTGTCGGTGTGGTCGTCTTCGACCTTGACGAGAACGGCCAGCCTACCAACCGGATTCTTTATGAGGAAAGCAACCTTGAAAGCTCCAACGGAGTATGGCATGAACATGTCTTCCGTTATCCGGTAATCGCTCCAAATGGCGCGTTGTTCACCCTGCGCGGTGATGCCCGTCTCTGTATGGACAATTCCTCACAGAATCAAGACCCGGCTTATCCTCGTAGGGCTGACAAGATGGTGATGACCAAGGACTACCGCACCGAACCGTTCACCAGCCGCTATACCGATGACAACAGCTTCATATTCCGTGGCAACCTGACACTCCGGGCCACCGGACTCCCCTATGGCGCGCCCCGCAAGGCCGAAGGTGATGTCGAGGCTCCATCTGTGAAATATGATGTATGGAGACTTTCTGAAGGTGAGGAAGCCGCTCCCGACAACTGGGTCAAGCTCACGGAATCCCCCGTAACCGACACCTCCTTAGACGATCAGACATGGTCTGAGGCCGCCAAAGGTATGTATCGCTTCGCTGTCAAGGCCATCCATGCCGACGGCAGCTGCTCTTACGCTTCATTCTCCCCTGCTGTTCCGCGTCTGATGACCGCCAATGTGGCTATTTCATTCCTGACTAACGCTCCGGGCGAGGATGCCTCCTCCGCCGTCGTGCTGCTGGCCGGAAAAGACAATACCAACAGCTACTCGGCCACCGCCGATGAGGAGGGGAAAGTTACCTTCGGAAATGTCTGGGAGGGTGAGTATGCCCTCACATGCACCAAGAAGGGCTTCGAGACACTGACGACCGATGTCACTGTGTCGGGCGAGTCTGATTCCGACCTGTCGTTCACTTTGACTGAAGCTACAAAAATGCCGTTCAACCTCATCCTGGAGGAGACCGGCGAACCGACCGAACGTCTGCTCCGCTGGAATGTCCTGACCGACATCTTCGAGGATTTCGAGGGACATGACGACTGGGCTATCAACTCCCCCGGAGAACTTGGCTGGTCATATATCGACGGCGACGAGGATGAGACTTACTTCTCGCCCAACTATGAGTTCCCCAACGCGGGTGAGCCTATGGCGTATATAGTGATGAATCCCGGTGCGGCTGACCCTGTAATGACTGATGACTTCATCGACACCCACAGCGGCGAGAAGGTGCTTGTCGCTATGTCTTCACGTCATGCCGTGCCTAACGATGATTACATCATCTCCCCGCTGCTTGATATGAAAGATGATTTCGTGTTGAGTTTCTGGACACGCGGATACTGGTGGACCTACACCGAGACCCTTATGGTCGGTTATTCCACTACCGGTAAAGAGGCCGATGATTTCATCTGGGTCGGTGATCCCATCACCATAGATTACCACGAATGGACACAGATTGTTGTCGATATGGCCGCCGAGGCCAAATATGTGACCATCCGGTGCGTCTCCTCCGGAAGGTGCTATCTTGTCGCCATCGATGACATATACATCGGTTCTCCCGAGAATGTGCCTGGTCTTGACCAGCAGGCTCCCGCCAAGGTGGCAGGTGCCATCCTCGGCTATGAGGTGTATCTCGATGGTGAGAAGGTGAAATCCACCACCGAGACTTCCCATCTCTTCGAAGGCCTCGGCAACGGCAGCCATATAGCCGGTGTCACCGCACGTTACGCATCAGGCGAGACTGCTATGGCGACTGTTGACTTTGAAATATCCCAGTCGGGAGTGGAGGGCGCGGTTGCCGACGGGCAGCTTGTTGTCCGTGGTCTGCGCGGAGCCATCAAGGTGAGCGGAGCCGCCGACAATGAGACTGTCAGGGTCTACCGTCCCGATGCCACACTCGTGACTGTTGCCGAGACCGCTGCAGGGGAGGCCACCGTGAATGTGGCTCCCGGTTTCTACCTCGTGACAGTCGGTCGCACCACCGTCAGCCTGCGTGTGCTGTGAGCCTGTCATTGATATAATCAACCCCGGATAATCAGATTCCCCCTGTCGGCACTTGTCCGGCAGGGGGAATTTATGTTTTCAGCGGAACCAGTCTCTCACCCGTTGCCTTACGGCGTTGGAGTCTTTCAGAATCCGGATGAATTCCAGGGCGGAATGTTTGTGGTATGAGTCGCGGAGCATGTGGACACATCCCTCCATATTGTTTGAGGGGATGTCAAGAGGAATGGCTTTCACGCCTGTCTCATTGTGGACGGTGGCCTCGGCCAGCACCGTCACCAGATCGCTCTGTTTGATTAGCTTCAACAGGATATTGACCTCGTTAAGCTCGATTTTCACTTTCAGGGGGAAGAGATGGGGTGCCACACAATGGTCGAAGGCGTTGCGTGCCTGCAGTCCCCGGGTGGGGAGTGCCAGGTCGTGGCGCGAAAGTTCGGCCAGGGTGATTTTGTCATGCCCTGACAGGGTGTGGTTGTCGCGAACTATCACCGAGAGCTGGTTGTCGAATAGGACATGCGACTCTATCTCTTCGTCGCACACCAAGGGGCGGAATGCCAGCACGAAATCCACCGAACGGTCGTGGAGCATGTCCATCAGTTCGGCCATGGGCTTGTAATGGATGTTGAGCTTCACTCCGGGATGGAGTTTCATGAAATCTATGATTGTCTCGGTCAGGATGGGGCTGAAGGAGTAGGTCACCCCGATTTCCAATGTACCGGTCAGGAGGTTGCCGAGGTCTTGCATGCGGCTGACACAGGCTTGCGCCTCGCATAGCGTCTTGCGTGCGCGGGGCAGAAGTTCCTCTCCCGGTTCGGTGAGTGTCAGGGAGTGGCCCGGACGGTTGAAGAGGGTCACCCCGAGGTCCTCCTCCAGTTGCTTTATCTGCTGGGACAGGGTGCTTTGGGCGATGTTCAGCGCACGAGCGGCCTCCGAGAAGCTGAGTGTCTCGGCCGCTTTCACGAAATACTTCAGTTGTCTTAGTTCCATGGAGGTCGTTGTATGGAGTCGGGCAGGCTCACCGGGTGGCCTGGAATGATATACGTTTCATCATGAAGACAGGCAGGTTGACCGCCACCACCATACCTATGATTACAAACACGCAGGTCATGCCGTTGTAGTTGAGCAGGTAGAGGTAATGGTTGAAGGTCGGTTCGTCGACGGCCGACAGGCAGGAAATCGTCGCCGCCACGGCGCGGTAGGCATACATCCCAGGAATCATAGGAAGCAACGCCGGCCATAGGCAGACTTCGGCGGGGCATTTCACGGTCGGTGCGAGCAACACTCCGATTGCCCCGATGACAAACGCGGCTATCGTGCTGGCCCAGATGATGCCCATCCCTCCGAGGTCGGGGGACATAAGTATGAAACGCAGGGCGTGTCCCACGGCAGCCGTCACCCCGCAACAGAGGTATGCGCGTCGCGGAGTGTTGCTGATGGAGGAAAAACCGATGGCCGCTATCGCCGCGAACAATCCGTCCTCAAGAATTTTCAATATCAGAGTAAGCTCCATATGTGGAATTTTCAGAAAATACGCAGACCGAGCAGGTACATGCCGGCACACAGACCAACGGAGAGGCAGGCAGTCAACACCAGCGCGTCGACAAAGCGGCTGAACGCGCAGAGGTAATGGCTGGCCAGCAGGTCGCTGACCGAGTTGATGTAGGGGACACCGGGAATGAGATACAACACACTGGTCCCCATCGCGATTTCAGGGGTGGTACCCAGTTCGAACAGGTGTGCCCCGGCGCATATCGCCGCCGAGAAGAAGGCGCAGCAGAGAAACACGAGCCGGATGTCGCGTTTGTCGGCAATCATTATCTGCTTTAGCTTGAAGCCGGCGAGGGTGGCGATGAAAACTACCGCCACGGCAGTAAGGTCCCCGCCGAAAAGACGGCAGAAGGAGGCGTTGGCCAGTGACGCGAGCAGCAACACCTCGTTGCGCGGAGTCGGCGGCGCGGAGATGATTTCGCCGAACTGCCTGACCGCCTCGTCATAGTTGATTTTGCCGTCGGCTATCTCCCAGCTCAGGCGGCTCAGGCGGGTGTTGACCGTGAAGTTGATTCCGCAGTGGGGAGCCTGGCGTATGACAACGGGAAGCGCGAGGTCTCCTTGCGGCGACTTCGCGTAAATCTCGACGTGGCGGGGCATTATAGTTACCCCAGCGTCTACCCCGAAAGCCTTGGCCATACGGGCTATGTTTTTCTCAATACGGATACAAGTCGCCCCGCAGCCCAGAAGCCACGCGGCGTATTCACCAAGGAAGTCAAGTCTATTCGTCGGATTCATCACAGTCCTCATCTTTCCTGTCGCCGGGGATGAAGAACATCTCGCGTTCCTTTCCCAGCTCTACCAGGTGGTGATGGCGGTGTAAAGCGTGGGGTCGCCTGCGTTGGTCGCGCAGTTTCTCCAGAGCATGGAAAACAAACGTGAGGAGCAGAATCCCCATTATCACACACCATATTAAAATCGGTTGGTCCATAATGCTTGATTCAGTTGTGAGGGAGGCGGCAAGACCCTTCGGACTGCGGCCCCTCGGTCGGTCAACGGAGTTATTTCCGTTTGACGCCGCAAAATTACCTCCTCCGTCCCTCCTCACAAACATTTCATCAAGGATAATTACGATACCCTCCATCGAAAAAACGGATACCCTCCCCCGAGGGTTCATCTCCCAGTGAAGCAATCAGTCAAACCTGTATCCTTCGGCAGTCACACGGGGACGCTGGATATAGGCGGGTGAGGTTATGTCCCGTTCCTCCCGGTAACAAGGAGCGGAGATGCCGGCGAGTCCGATGACAGCCTGGCCGAGGTTGTCGAGCATCCCGGGGCGGTCAGTGGACAGGATTATCCGTTGTTCAATTTCGGGATAGTCACGGCGGAAATCATCAGACATCCATATGAAGAATGGTACGCGATATTGCCGGTCGAGCCACTCCTTGTCTTCAGGCATCGGTCTGTTGCGGGCCTCGACAGGGGCGAGGTCCCAGCAATCCTCCCCATGGTCCGAGAAGTATATCACAATCGCCGGGGTGTCGCGCCAATAGTCGATGATAGCGCCTACCACCGAGTCATTGTAGTAGGTCGCGCTGTCGTAGTCGGCTATCTCCTGTCGCTTGTCCTTATTGAGCCATGGCTTGTCGATGGTGATGTCAGCGACGGTGAAACGTGGTGTGCCCGGGAAACGGTCTGCGGCAGCAAAATGCTGTCCCCAGAGATGGTAGGTCACCATCTTCTTGCCGGGGATTTCATGTGGGCGCAGAGTCTGCTCTATATGCGCGGTGAAATCTCCGTCATAATCGAAAACCGAGTCAGCGCCCCCGTCGTAGGTATGGGAGAGATTTATCGGGGAATAGAGCATCTGTGATATTCCCGCGTCGGTTGTGCGGGAGATGGTCTGGTTGTCGAAATGAAACACCTTCCATCCGGCCATTTTCACCACAAGCGGAAAATAAGCTCCCTCGGCCCAGTCTTCCCCGGAGGAGAGGTCGTTAAGGTTTAGGAAATTGCGCATGGAGGTGGTGGTGAAATTTGCCGGGGACAGCATGTCGGTGAAGACTGCCAGATTCCCTCGGGAACGCTCTTCGGCCAGACGGGGAGATGTCGGCAGGTAATATCCGTATAATGACGAGTGGGCGCGGATGAATGATTCCCCGATTATGATTATAATGTTGAAATCCCTTGCATTATCGGTGTTCACAGGCATGGTGAGCAGCTTTTGTTGCGTCTCTTCCCAGGTTGACAGGTTGCGGCGCTGCAATGACAGTTCCTTGCAGATATAACTCCATTTTGAGAGCGGATCGCTGAATTTCAGCTGATTTACACGGACAAGCACCGGATTCCCCGGATCTTGAGCCGCCCACTCCAGCAATTGGCGATAGTCGTTGAATCCGAGAGGACGCAACAATGTGATGATTCTGACCGCTCCCGCAAAGACCGTGACTGACAATATTATGATGGCAATCCATCTCAACAGGTTTTGTCCCCCCCTATTTTGTTTCAACTTGCTGATAATCAATGGTGATATGAGCGATGCCGCAATGATGGCAATGCAAAACGCAATCATAGTCACCACAGCCTTTGCCGACAGATACTGTGAGAAAAATCCGCTTGTCTCACGGGAATTGGTCTCCAAGAGGAGATTCACGGAATCGGATGTCAGCGGTTGGCCTGTCATGGTTATTGCCCCGGCTTCGGCAAGCGTGAGCAGAGACAGAATGATAAGTATCATGGTCTTGGCGACCAGACGAACCACACGGTTTCTCATCAGCGAGACCAACAGACACAGCAGATAAGAGAGGGCTGTTCCCTGTACGGTCGCGAACAACATCAGCCACAGGATTTTCGCTCCCTGTGTGATGGCGAACATCCATGGGATGGCAGCGCTCATAAGGGTGACGGCGATGAAGAATACCGGATTCCCGCTGACCGGAGCGAGGATATGGTGGCATAGTCTCCGCAGGCTGGAGATTAGTCCGGAAGTGGCGGTGGTGTTGGATGACGGTGACATGGTGATGAGGTGGGCAGTGTTACTCTGAATATGGATGGCCTGATTGAAAGGCGGGGCGCTCCTGTCGAGAGGGGCGCCCCGCGTATCATTCAGGGATTATTTACGGTAGAGGGGATCACTTGGCGGGGATGCATACATTGTCGACACACCAGGTGGCGTAGTTGGAATCCTCCGTGGCGGCATAACGGAAACCGATGTAGACGGTGCCGGAGAAGGATGAGAGGTCGATTATACCTGAACCGAGCCATGAGGAGTAACCGGAAGCAGGAGGTGTGGGCCAGGATGCGGAGAGCTTCGTCTTGGTGGCGGTGGCGGGATCGTCAGAGCTGAGGACGAATACCTCGATGGTAGAGGTGGTCGAGCCGTAACCGTTGACCTGCGACCTGAAGGAGAGGTTCTTTGCCGATACCTTGGAGAGGTCTACGGCGGGGGATACCAGCCAGGAATCGAAGGGGGCGGTGCCCTTGTAGCCTGTCATTGATGCGTAGTTGTTGCCGGAGAATGTGGCCACATACCAGGCCTTGTTTCCTTCGAGCTTGACAGCCTTCCACCCGGTGGGGAGGGATGTCGAGGCATCGAAGTTCTCGTCAAGGCCGTCGGCTGTCACGGGAGGAGTCGGGGTGTCGCCCCCGCCGGTGCCCGGCGTGAGAATCTTGTACTTGGTGGTGTTCTTGAGACCGGGCATAGTGTTGTATTTCAGCACATCACCGTAAAGTTCTACCTGAGCGCCGAGCATGCCGGGGTTGTTGGCTAGGTTGAGGGCGCTGCGGACATCGCCATAAGGCAGCTGAACGTCGATACACTGGCTCTTGTCCTTGACATCGGGACTGGGAGCAAGCAGGATGTTGTTGTTGGAGGCGTTGGCGGTCTCGAAGTGGGCGTCATAGTCGTGGTAAGTTCCGACGATGTAGCCCTTGACCCATACACCGGGATATTCCGACTCGGTGGTCGAAGAGGGTTTGAAGCCGATGACCTTTGTGACATCATAGGGGTCATCTTCGGTTCCTGTGCCGCCGACGACAATCTCCACACCTTCAAGCTCGAACTCGTCAGCCGTTCCGGTGAGGCCGGTAAGGCCGAATGTGCCCATGTATTTCTCCAGACGGCCGGTGACCATCAGTTTCTTGCCGAGGTTTTCGGGATGGTTGGCCAAGGCCACATATGCACGCATCACAGAGTTCTGCGGGAGCGCCATCACGAGACATTCGTTGAGGTCACGGGTGTCCTTGGTGGCACCGATAACGACAGATGATGCGAGAGTCGCGTCAGCTCCCCACTCGATTTGTGAGGATGAGGTGATGTCCTCTACCTCCGGGGCGATTGTGCCGACAATGTAACCCTCAACCCAACCGGTAGCGGAGGTGCCGGCGGTCTCAGCCTTGACAGCCTCGGTGATGGTGTAGGGACGCTCCTTGCTGCCAAGCGGGAGGGTCGGGTTACCGAAGTTCATCATGCCCTCCTTGTCGATGAGGGTGAGCTGCCATGATGTTTCCGGGTCGTTGGCGTTGTAATAGTAGCCGAGGATTCCGACGATGTCGCCATTTTCCTCAGGCAGCGGGGTGTTCCAGAAATTGGAGTAACCTGAGGTGCGGATGGTCAGCTGTGCGCCGTTGGCATCCTGAATGGTCTGGTTGACATTCTCGTGGTAGATACCAAGGACATCGAGGCCATCCTGGGGGATGAACTTGACATTGTTGATTCTGACAAGCTGACCCTGCATCTTCTGGAGATACTCGGCGGTGGTGGCGTTGGAGTTCAGTTCGACAATCGAGGGAAGCAGGAGGGTGTCGATTTTCTCAGGTTCGGGAAGACCGTTGAGCTCCACATGCCCTTCGAGGATTCCGGGCTGCATGAATGTGGGCTGATAGGCATTGTCGCGGGCGCTCCACTGGGGATAGCCGAGCTGTTCGAGACCGCCGTAACGGCCGATGTAGAGACCGGTGAGGTCAATCACCACCTCCTGTCCGACACGATAGCCGAGATAGAGGTTGTACTGGTTGATTGACAGAGGGAGGGCGGCAGTCTCATCCTGGATGTAGAGCGACTTGAACACGTTGCCTGCATAGTCGCTGGAAATCACGCGGCCCTTGATGATGTAGTGGTCGCCGTTGTCCTTGGTGCCGATCTGGGTGCAATAGGGGATTGTGTTGTTCCAGAAAGTCTCCTTTACTTCAAGGATGGTGGAGTTGGGCTTGAGGGTCGCCACCGGCACCTCGTCGACAAGGCTGGGGGCGTCGATGTCATCCTGGCATGCCGAGAAGCCCATGAGGGCGGACACGGCGAGCAGCCCGAGCGAAAGATTCTTTATAATGGATTTCATATGGATGGTTCTTTAGAGCGGTGGATTAATTGAATCCTTTTATCTTCAGGTTCTTCACTTCCCAGGTTCCGGCCTTTGTGTCGGAGGTGTAGTGGAAAGCCACCTGGATTTTCTTGCCTGCGTATTTCGAGAGGTCGATTTGTCCGGTTGACATGAAAGTCCAGGAGAGTGACGAGGGGTAGCGGGGGATTTCAAGGGGCTCCCACTCGCCGCCGATTTCTCGCACGACGAAAGTAGACTCCTCCTTGGCCGCGTCGATGCTGGCGTAGTAGTTGACAGCCTGGTCGAACGAGGCGCTTACCTCGGAGAGACCAGACAGGTCAATTTCAGGCGAAACCAGGTATGAGGAGGTCTTGTAGTTGGTGCTGTTGGCGAACGCCGATGCCTTCATGCATGAGTAGCGCGAATCAGCAGCCCAGACATACTGCAGCCCCGAGGGGAGGTTCTCGTTCTCGATGGTGAACGAGCCTGCTCCGTTTGCGAAGGTCTCTGAGAAGATGGGGACGACCGGGGCTGTGCTGCCTGAGAAATTCTCAAGGCTGGCGAGATCGATCAGCAGTACCTGCCACTCGCGGTTGTAGAATGACAGTATGCCGACAATGTCACCTTTCCCCGAGGGTAGGCTGTTGAACCAGAATGTGGATTGACCGGAGTTGTAAAGCTGGATGCGGTTGCCGTTCTCGTCAACGGCATAACGGGAGGTGGACTGTCCCTGGGTGGCCAGAGGCTCTCCGGGATCCTCAAACTCCATATTCTCGAATTTCACAAGACGGCTCTGCATTGCCAGGAACTGCTGGTTGTCCTGGCGGGCAGCGTCAACCTCGGGGACGGTCACCACCCGGGGAGCGACAGCCTCGGGGAACCCGTGTACGATGGCATGCTCGTTGAAGATGTCCTCGTCGATTCGTCCGGGCTGCTCCTTGCCGGTCTGGGGTTCTCCGCCGAGCTGCATGCAATTGCCGTATGCGCCGATGCGCAGGCCGGTGCAGTCGATTGTCAGCATCTGGCCGGGCTTGTAGTTCTGGTAAAGTTTTGTCTGGTTTACGGCTATTGTGAGTCCGGCGGTCTCATCCTCGATCATCAGGTTCTTGTAGATGTTTCCGGCCAGGTCGCAGGAAACGACTTTGCCCTGGATGATGTAATGGCTTCCGTCCCCTTTGTCGCCGATGAGTTTGTTGTAGCTGTATGTGGCGGGGTCGTTGAAGGCCTCCTTCAGTTCGAGTATGGTGGTGTTTGCGGCCGGAATCTCTTTGTCAGACCCGGGCTCCCACATCGGGGGCATCGTCTTGTCGTCATCGCAGGCCGAGAAGCCTACGGTGGCAATCAGCAGCGACGCTATGTATAGAATTGACTTTTTCATTTCAGTTCTTTCTTTATTAAAGCGGTTTCGGTGTTGTTGGGTTCACGCGGGATGTCAGAAGCGCACACCGACGTTGAAGTAAACCTTGATGCCCTGGGCATACTGGAGCTTCGTGGGGAAGGCGTTCACGTTGTAGCGTTTGGTGTCCACGCGGCTCTGCTGGAAGGCGTTGATTACAAGGTCTTTGTTGTTGAGGATATTTGAAACCGAGAGGTTGAGGTTGAGCGAGAGTTTGCTGTTGATGTAGATGATTTTGCCCACGGAGGCGTTGAGCACCCACTGGTTGTCGAGCTTGGGCTGGTCGGCGTAGGCGTCGATTATCTGCTGGGCTTCCTGCTGGCTCCAGGCTACAGTCCACATGCCGGGCATCTGCTCGTGGAAGGGGTAGGCGAGCTTCACATAGTAGTCGGCCAGGTAGGAGGCGTTGACGTTGACGAAGAACATCTTGGGAGCCTGCCAGTCGAGGGCGATGTTGAAAGCCAGCTGGGGTGTGGAGGTGCAGGTGTAGTTTTTGAGGTAGACAGTCTGTTCGGTGTCGGCGTAGAGACCGTTCTCGACAGAGCGCATGCCCATCGGGTTGTTCTTGTACTGGAACTTGGCGTAGGTTCCGGCGAACGAAGCGGTCAGCGACGGGAGAATCTTGTAGGCCATGCCAAGCTCGATACCCTTGTACTGGCGCTTCACTCCGTTGAGGGCGAAGTTACAGAAGGTGTTGAGAGACTCGTCGTAGAATCCCATACGCTCCACGGCGTCATCCATATTGATGAAGTACGCGCCGATTGAACCACGGAAACGGCGGTAGTTCCAGTTATACTGGGCGTCCACCGACAGAGTCTTCTGCGACTTGGGGTCTTTGATGGTCGTGTCCTTGATACGGGGTGAGATGTAGACATCCGAAATAAGGGGGGCATCGGTCGAATACTGGGCCTGGACGGTGAAGAAGTTGCGGCCGTCGAGCTTGTAAGTGACGCCGGCTTTCACAGCGAAGTCCTCGAAGTCGAGGGTATTGGATTTGCCGAGCGAGTTCTCGGGGGCGCGACCGTTGCGCATGTGGCCGAAGCGGTAGAACTCCTCCCATGAGAATGACGCGCCGTAGTTGATGTCCCAGTGGGCATACTTGTGCTGGTTCTGCACCCAAGCCTGGAGTTTCATGGCGTGGATATTGTAGTCATATCCGAAACGATCACCCTTGACCACCTTGCGGTTGGGATGGTCGAGGTCGTTCTGGAGGATATCCGTGTTGGCCGAGGGGTCATACATGTCGCGGTCTGAGAAAGGATCGACATCTACCCAGAATTCTCCGCCCAGGAGGTCCTTGATTGTCATGTAGTCGGAGGAGCGGGTGTAGTTGAAGTTCAGGCCGGCCTGGAAGGTGATGTTGTCGGTGAAGCGGTGGTTGAGAGTCGAGCCGACGATGAAGTTGAACTGTTTGGAATGCTCCATCTGCTGGATGTAGCTCGAACCCTTCTTCTGGTCAGCCGGGAGCGACTGGTTCTGGATGTTGTTGAGGTGGTTGGCCATGTACATGGCGTCCCAGTCAATCTGCTGTATTCCGCCGATGTTGTTCTCCCAGAGGTTGGTGTAATAGTCATACAGACCCCATTCGGGAGTGTCCTGCCCGTAGATGAAGTATGAGGGGAGGTTCTTGTAATAGTCAGGCTTGGGGTCGTTGGCCTTGTAGTAGTTCAGACGGGTGCGGGCGAAGCTGGTCCATCGGAAGGCTGCCGAGGTTGTGAGGGTGGTCTTCTCACCCTTGTGGAGCCATGTCAGCATCGCCGTGGGGTCAAACTTCTCGCGGATGTTGTCTGAACGTTTCTTGCCCGACTGCCATCCCCAGGTTGGATTGTAGAGGTTGTCGCCCACCAGGTCATAGACCTCCTGCACGGTGGCCTTGCCGTTGGCATACTGTGTGGGTGCGCCCCAGAGGGTCATGGTCAGAGAGTTCTTCTTGTCGAAGACCTTCTCCAGGGAGACGAACAGACCTCCTGAGTTGTAGAATGTGCCGGGCACGACACCCTCCTTGGAGTAGCGCCCGATGGCTGAGATGGTGAGCGCGAATCCATTGTCGGTCAGGCCGGAGGAGTAGGTGGCCATCGCGCGGTAATTGTAGTTTGAGTTGGTGTAGCTCAGCGAGCCGTTGAATCCCGGAGCGTATGTGTCGGTGATTGTGTTGAAGTTCTGCGAGCCGGAGATTCCGCCGAAACCGTAGGCGGATGCCCCAAGTCCGATGGTGGAGGTGTTGTTGCGGAAGGCTCGCGAGGTCATTCCGCCCAGCTGCGAGAATGAGAATCCGCCACGGATGAGGTCGTTCATCGGCAGCGAGTTGATGTAGGTCTCCTGGTAGCGGGAACCGACACCACGGTAATTGCTGTAAAGCGGCGAGTAGCCGTAACGGGTGAACTTGTAGTAGATGTTGTCGCTCGCGCCGGTGAGGGCGGTGACATTCTGTCCGTTCCCTTCCTCATCTTCGAGCATGGACTCGTCGAAGAGCAGCTCATTGTTGTTGTCTTCGGTGAAAACCACAAACTCGTTGTCGTCGTCAGACACGAGGATCACGTTGCCGGCGTTGACGCTCTGGTCATTATACAGGCGTAGCTGTGTGGCTCCGGCGGCATAACCGGGGGCTGACACAGTCAGCACTGCTTCTCCGGGCAGGGCTGTCGAGATGCGGAAATCCCCGGCGGGGCCTGTCGTGACGGTGATTCCCTGGTCCTGGATCGATATGGTCGCGCCGGATACAGGCGCACCAGTGCCTGCGTCGACCACCGTTCCGGAGACCGCCGCGGTCTGTGCCACGGAAGGAACGGCTGCGCCGAGCAGCATCAAAGGAAACAGTTTAAGTTTCATGTTAAACTCTATGTTTTGATTTGTTATTGTTTAGTTTCCACGGTTTTAAGCGCAACGTCATTGTGCATCGGACTTGTTGGGTGGGCGTTGCGTGCCCGGCAAAGCAAAAGCGATACATCCGGAACAATATGTATTGCGGTTGGAACCAGCGTGTAAAGATACGCAAAAAAATATCAATAAACCAAATTCACGGTCGGAAATTCCGTGAACATAGCGGTTTCATGGTCCTTTATGGGGCTTTCATCGGTTTGTTGGGAGGTTTTTCAGGTATGAAGGTGTTTTTCGCTGGGTCAGGTGCGCAGCACCGGCCAGGAGTAGTCGCGCAGCTGTTTCACCAGTATCGCCTCACGTCCGCCAAGGTATCTGTCAAGCAGGGCGTGGAACCGGGGGGAATGGTTCATCTCGGACAGATGGGCGAGTTCGTGGCAGATTATGTAGTCGCGCAGTTCGGCGGGAAGGAATACCAGTGCATAGCTCAAGGAGATGTATCCCCGGAAAGAGCAGGTGCCGAGGGTGCGGAATCCGGTCGAGATGGCCCATCCGGCGGGATTGCGTCCCACCCGTGCGGCCAGTTCGCGTGCCCTTGGGAGGAGGATTTCGGGCGCGATTTTACGGGCCATCCGGCAAAGCATGGAGCTGACCATACGGACGGTATCTTCCTCTTCAAGGTCGAAGTCGGTGCCGATTTCGAGGGAACAGACCGGAAGAGTGGCTTTCGCGAGCATACGGGAGGGGGCGACGCTCTGCCGGGCGATTATGAACTCAACTCCCGGTAAGGTCATCCGCGACGGGGCGGAATAGCGCAGCGTCGGGCGGCAGGCGAGCAACCTTGGGGCAAAGTCGTCGAGCAACCGGTTTATGTCAGGCAGGCCGAGCTGACGTGGCACATTGAGGTTGACAAGCCCGTTGCGCCATCTTGCGGTGGCGCGGCGGCTGTTGGGGCGTGCGCTGATGAGGACGCGTCCCAATTGCCGGTGGGTTATTTCTCCGATTACGGGCATTTGCCGGGAGGATGGGAGGATTGGGAGTTATAGGATTGTTGGGATTGTTGGGATTGTTGGGATTCTTGGAGGAGGGGGGAGGGTGGGGTGAGGTCAGCCGCCGAGACCGAGCTTGGAGCGGAGGGTGTCGGTGAAGGTGTGGCCCGGGAGGGTCACCACATTCAGGGGGAAGGGAGCTTTGCGGAACACCAGGCGTGAGCCGGCCGGGAGGGAGAGGGGCTTGCCGTCGAGAGTCAGCCTGAATGACTGGGCGCGCACGGTGACGGTGGCTGTCAGCACCGATGAGTCGTTGATTACCAGCGGGCGCACCGACAGGGAGTGGGCGGCGATGGGGGAAATCACCCATCCGGCCACGGATGGGTCGAGTATCGGGCCTCCGACCGAGAGGTTGTAGGCGGTGGAGCCGGTGGGGGTGGCGATTATCAGTCCGTCACCCTTGTAGGTCAGTGAGTGGTGGCCGTTTATCTCGGTGTCGACAGTCACCATTGAGGCGTTTTCCCCCCGGGTGATTGCCGCCTCGTTGAGAGCCAGGAATATGCCCGCCGGGGTCTCGGCCTGGATGAGTGAGCGCTTCTCGGTGGCGTAGTCCCCTCCGAGGAGATGGTCGGTTATCTCCTCCGGGCGGTCGAACGAGAAGGCGGCCAGGAAGCCGAGGTGGCCGGTGTTTATTCCTGCCACAGGCGTGGCGGAGTCGCCGACCCAGGCGGCGGTCTTCAGGAATGCGCCGTCACCCCCGATTGCCACGGCCAGGTCGGCCAGGGGCTGTTCTGACAGGCGGATATGATGGATGCCGATGGCGAATCTCGATCCGAGTTTCCCCACCAGGTAGTCAAGAAACCGGTCAGACATCACGACCTTGTTGTCGCGCCGCATCAGGTCGCTGACCAGCCGCTCGATGTCGGCCAGATGGTTCTCCTGATGACGGTTTCCGTTGATTGCTACTATCATAGGTCAGAGGCTTACATCTCAAGATAGTGGATAAGCTCGTTGGCTCTCTCCTGGGCGCGTCGGCGCATCGCCGAGTCGGGCGCTGAGCCGACGAAGAATGGGTCATAGCCGTAACGCCGCAACGAACGGGCCACACCTGAGGCGTCGCGCACATTCACTCTCAGGGCAATGACCGGCAACCCGGCGTCGTCGCGCATGCCGGTCACCGACAGCCCCAGCAGCTGGGCGTCGCAATCCTCCACCGCGCGGGCGATGGATGAGGCGGAGTAGTCTGCGGGGGAACAGGACAGTAGCAGCTCGCTCGCCTCCTGGGGGAGGGGCGGAGTCAGAGTCTCTGCCTTCTCGTGTGGTGAAAGGCTTCCTGAGATGTATTTCTGGAGTTTGTCGTTGTCCATCTTTTCCCCAATCTTTTTTTGCGGGTTAGAAATATTCTTTTTAATTTTGTGGCTTGATAGCCCCAGAATGATTTCCGGGGCAAAGATAGGAAAAAATCCTTGATTCCTTACCTACTTTATATTATTATAACATTATTTCAGCGATAATGGTTACGAACCTGAGCGTCAATATAAACAAAGTGGCGACCCTGCGCAACGCCCGTGGGGAGAATGTCCCCGATGTGCAGCAGGTCGCAGTCGACTGCGAGTCGTTCGGTGCAGACGGCATCACGGTGCATCCCCGTCCTGATGAGCGCCATATCCGCCGCGACGATGTCATCCGTCTCCGTCCGTTGGTGAAGACGGAGTTCAACATCGAGGGCTATCCCTCTGATGAATTCATAGACCTCGTGTTGAAAATCAAGCCCGAACAGGTCACGTTGGTTCCTGACGCGCCCGGTGTGCTGACATCCTCGGCCGGTTGGGATGTCGCGGCCCATGCTGAATTCCTCACCGGGATAGTCGACCGTCTGCGCGAGGCCGGAATCCGTTCCTCGATTTTCGTGGACACCAATCCCGAGAACATCCGTCTGGCCGCCAAGGCCGGAGCCGACCGTGTGGAGCTTTACACCAAGCCTTACGCCGATCTCTATCCCACAGACCCGGAGAAGGCTGTCGCCCCTTATGTCGAGGCTTCACGCGCCGCCCACAAGGTCGGGCTGGGTGTGAACGCCGGCCATGACCTCAACCTCGACAATCTCGCCTGGTTCCATAAGCATGTCCCTTACCTCAATGAGGTCTCGATAGGCCATGCCCTCATCTGTGACGCGCTCTATATGGGGTTGCCCGAGGCAATCAGGCGTTACAAGGAAGCCCTCAAATCATAACACCGAACTTTTAACTCATATAAGAATATGATACTTGCCGATGCCGCCTTGACAGGCGCACCCCAGGCTGCCGCCGAGGCTGCTTCAAATGTGGCCGAACTTTCTCTGTGGGACCTCTGTCTCCAAGGGGGGCCTCTGATGATACCCCTGGCCCTGCTGTCGCTGATTTGCGTCTATGTATTCATCGAGCGTCTGATTGTCATCAACAAGGCGAACCGCCTGGATGACTCATTCATGAAGCGCATCCGCGACTATATCCACGAGGGTGAGGTGGAGAGCGCCTACAACCTCTGCCGCAAGACCGACTCCCCCTATGGCCGTCTGATCGAGAAGGGTATCAGCCGTATCGGCCGCCCGGTCAACGATATCATGTCGGCTATCGAGAACACCGGCAACATTGAGGTGGCAAACCTCTCCAAGGGGCTTCCTTGGCTGGCCACCACCGCCTCCGGCGCACCGATGCTCGGATTCCTCGGAACCGTGATCGGTATGGTGGAGGCATTCTACTCCATCGCCTCGCAGGGTAACTCGGCCAACATCTCGACCTTCTCCGACGGTATCTATACCGCCCTGGTCACCACCGTGGCCGGTCTGGTTGTCGGTGTGGCCGCGCTCTTCGCCTACAACTACCTCGTGGCCCGCGTCAACACCGTCATGAACCGTATGGAGGCAAAGACCATGGAGTTCATGGACCTGCTCAACGAGCCTGCCCGCTGATTTGGTGTGCGTTTCCAAAAGCTTTAGCCAGTAACCCTTAACCGTTTCAGCGATGCTAAAACGACAGAACAATCTTATGGCGGCTTTCTCGATGGCGTCGATGACCGATGTCATCTTCCTGCTGCTCATATTCTTCATGGTGACATCCACCTTCGTCTTCCCCACCGGTCTGGAGGTCAACCTCCCCCAGGGGACGGAGCAGAGCGCCATCAAGCCGGTGACAAGGGTGTATATCGATGCCAACGACTCGATTTTCGCCTCCACCGCCGACGAGAAACCCCAGCCTGTCACCCTCTCCACCCTCCCCGTGTTCCTGAAGATGGCCAACGAACAGGACTCCACCGGTTTCGTGGCTCTCTACGCCGACGAGACCGTCAGGTATGGCCGTATCGTGGAGGTGCTGTCAATCGGGGCAGAGAACAACCTCAAGATGGTGCTGGCCACCCAGCCGGTCAGCAATCCCCGCGCCCACAAGTCGGAGACCCCCGAAGGTGACGCGACCGTAGCAGTAACCCAAACCTCACCAGCCGCAGACAATGTACAGTAACCGGAACACAGAACGTCGCTCCGACCGTTCCTCCAAGGCGTGGGCCATTGGAGGCACACTGGTGTTCCATCTCCTGCTGTTGCTCTGCCTGCTGTTCAGCTTCCTCAAATATCCCCCCGAGGGGGTCGCCGTCTGGCCTCCCGAGCCGGAGAAGGAGATTGTCTTCAATGAAGTGGAAGACCTGTATGCCTCCGGAGAGTTTGTCCGCGTGGGTGACACCTTTGACGAGGTTGTCAACGACGCTCCCGCTCCATCCCCTGTCGACCAGCCGGAGCCGACCCAGAACGCCCCCGACCTGCGCGACGCAGGCCATAAGGCTGACCCCTCAAAGGTTGTCAGCTCCGAGAAGCCCTCACCGATGAAGGTGGACAACAAGCCGAAAGGCCCCACCAAAGAGGAACTGGAGGCTGAGAAAGCCCGTCAGGAAGCCCAGCGCCGCCAGGAGGCCAAGAAGACCGCCGACGATGCTACCCGCAAGGCATTTGGCGGCAAAGGAAAGGGGCAGAGCGGCCAGGCCGACGGCAATTCCGCCAACGGGGCGGTGTCAGGCACTCCCGGCAACGGAGTAAAAGGGCGCACCCTTGAGCATTGGGACAAGGTTTCCTCCACCAAAATCGGTGAGATAGCCATCCGTGTGAAAGTAGACTCGCAAGGCAAGGTCGTTTCCGCCACCTATGACCCATCCCGCTCAAACGGGGCAGTGGCCGGCGACACCAAGATGCGTGAGCGTTGCCGCCAGAAATCCCTCGAATGCCGCTTCTCGGTCAAAGAAGGCGCCCCCACCGCCTCCGGCACCATCGTATGGCATTTCAAGTGACAGAGAAAATCCCAATCTCCCCAATTCCCCCAACCCAATTTTCCCATAACTCCCAATTTTCCCAAAACTCCCAAGACTCCCATAACTCCCATCGCTGATAGCTGGGAATTATGGGAGTCTTGGGAGTTTTGGGAAGATTGGGAAGATTGGGAGAGAGGAGGTTGGGCTCAGGAGGGGGATTATCTGACGATATGTTTGCCGACAAATTCCCCTTGCTTCATAATGTAGATTCCGGCTGGCAGATTGGCTCCCGACATCAGGCCGTCATACATCAACATGCCGCCGACTGAATAAATCTCGACCGGCAACGCTTCATTATAATCAGTTCCCTCGCTTACAGCGTCGATGCCCGACCGGGTGTCCTCTTCAATGGAGGTAAACATCTTGCCGAAATCGGAAGCCTTGTAGTCGTCAACAGTCCCGACAGGCACAAGGAGGGTGGTGTAATGCTCATACATGGCGGGCCACTGGAAAGCATAAGGATACTTCATATCCACCGTCGGGGGGACGGTTGACTTGCAGGTCACTTTTCCGAGCCAGCTGTTTGTGACGGCATAGTTTCTGACGCGGTTCACGGATGCCGGAATCTCGATTTCGGCACCATAGCTCAGGTCTGACACTGCCCATTTCCCGAGAGTTTCCACGGGATAGACCTGGCCGTCAAGCGTGACTTCCGAAGGAAAGACCAATTTCTCAACCGACTGGTCTCCAGAGTAGCCTATAAGCTCGGCGGTATTGTAATACCGGTCGACCTTGAATTTCCAGTCACCTTGCTCGACCTCAATCCAGTCAATGTCGTCAATGATGCTGCCTACTTTTCCCCATACCGGATGAGATGCGTAAGCGTCCTTGCAATTGGGCTTGACATGGAGGGTGATATCTTTGATGTCGCTCTTGTAAGCAATTGATTGTTCGTAAACTTCGGGAGGGGTGTCAGGAAGCATCCACAGCTCTGTCGCAGAGAGTCCGGCAGGCATTATCTTTCTCACATTCTCGCCCACGATGACTTTATTGGCCATAACTGCGCATTCTTGAATCACCTCTATGCTGGTGGGGAGCGTCACCTCGCTTTTATTGTTCGCACATAATACTGCGTCGTAACCAAAGTTCTCGAAAGAATCCCCTCTGAATTCCAATTCTTCCAGGTTACGGTCACCAAACGCTCCAGCTCCTATATGAGTAACAGAGGATGGTACAACAAGCGTTCTCATACTCAATTCGTCATGAGGGGAGTAAAATGCCCTGTCTCCGATATACTCAAGTCCCTCGTTGAGTCTCAGGTAATCGGGTCTGTTGTACTGAAAATCATAATCGAATACACTCTCAAAAGCTCCGTCATCAACTTTTTTCAACGATTCCGGCATACGCTGATCTACCCTTGTTGAATAAAAGGCGTTTTTGCCTATCTCTCTGACCGAATTGGGCAAATATATTGGACGGCTATAATAATAATCGTTATATAATGTCCCTGTGCATCCATAGAAAGCCATATCACCAATCACTTCAAGCCCGTCAGGCAAAGAAAATGAATGTATGTTCTCGCAATTCATGAACGCACACGGACCGATTTTCTTTACAGGCAGCGACTGATAATTCCAGTCAACCCGGTCCATCACTTCGACCTCCTCACATCCTCGGTCAACAGGACCGATTACATAAGCATAAGGTTGGTAAGATTGTTCATCATATCCAATCCCATAGTAAAGTCCGTTTGCCTCCACATAATCATCCACATGATTGTATGCGAAGTCGATGTCGGCATAGATATTGTCGCCGAACTGGTTCCATCCCTCAGCTTCCTTGTAGGCCTCAAGAGTTCCGACAGGGACATGAAGCTCGACACTCCCGTCCTCCGAGAAGAAACGTGGGTCAATACCAACCTCGGGAGGAACCGGGGCTGCGCATTTTATGATAAGAGAAGGGTTGTAATCGCCATTGTCCTCCCAGAAAAAATTAGTCCAACTCATGCAGAATCCCAGATTGGCCCGCAATTTGGCAGTTCCTGGCCACGCCGAATCCCTGTGTCCCCTTAAGACAAAATCATAGCTGTCTGTAAATGCCGACAATGAGATATTTTCAGGGCAACCCTGGGAGGTGCCGATATTGAGATTTATAGGCCTGTACTGTGAGGCGTAATCAACGGTCAGCGTTCTGAGGGCAGTCCATCCGTCGAACTGGCCCGGTGAGCCATAAAAATTGTCGACGACATATACCTCAGAGAGATAAGAACCCTCAGAGCTTTCCCAATAAGGACGCGGGCCGCAGAATTTGTTGTAACCGACACTTTTGATGCCATAGTAACCGGTATAAGCGGTCGATTCAATTCCTGTAACGGGGTACTGCACCCCGTCGGCATAGACGAAATCGGGTAACTTCACTCCCATTATGGCATCCTCATAAGAGAGTGCTTCCACCAAAGTGGCAGAGACCGGACATTGCTCATCGGAGGCGTCGGGCACGACATTAAGGCGGTAGCGGAAGCCCTCAAACTCGACAAATGAGTCAGCTCTGGCCCGTGGAGGGGTGGCCACGGACAACAGTGTCAATAGCACACTCGCCAAATAAAAGATTGGCCGTCTGGTAAAAAGTTTTTTCATGACAGAAACAGGATGCGGCCGCCCGAAGCATCATTGTAAAGTTAAACAAAATGTGATAACGATGGAAAACGCAGGCGGCTATTACCCGGCATTCCGGCACAAGCATAACGCTCCAATCGACAGAAAAAGCTTGTCGGTGGCCGCCGCCTTGACTTCGAGCAAAAAAAGCGCGAGGATTCTTGTTTGCTGTCCGTTCCGCTATCTGAGGCTCTGGAATTGCCCTTCGGAGTTGAACGGACAACGCAGAAGCCTCACGCAGAATATACCACCACCTTCAGGCCGGCGCTTCACACGTCAGCCTGAAGGAGATATGTACATATCCACATAAGACATCTACCGCTGTCTCATTCCCGACTCCGAATGAAATTTTCCAGATTTCAGATAGCCAAGAACAAGCGTCGATAAACGCCTTTTCTATTATATGTCTGCAACCCGCCCCTGACCCTTACCGGGCTTCTGCGGCGATTTGCGTCGCAAATTTATAAATATTTACCGGACTTCACAACAATCAGCCGCCGTTTTAACAGACCGATTTGTTAGAGTCTCCGCCCTTTTCATTAAGGAGGCCTCCCAATCTTCCCAATTCCCACAACCCAATTTTCCCAGTCCAATTTTCCCAAAACTCCCAAGACTCCCATAATTCCCATCGCTGATAGATGGGAATTATGGGAGTCTTGGGAGTTTTGGGAAGATTGGGAGAGAGGGGAAATCAGTTGGTTTTGGCGACTTTGCGGTTGCCGACGATATAGAGGCCGGCGGGGAGGGGGGCAAGGGCTTCAGCGCGGGCTACTCCCTGGCGCAACAACTGGCCGGTCAGGGAGTAGACGTTGACCGGGCCGTCATTGTCGGCGGCTGGGTCGGCGGTAATCCCCTCAATGCCGCTCGACGCGGAGGGGTCGAGGTTCCAGGCGCGGAGCGACTTGACGGCGGTGGCCCCGTTGTTGGAGAATGCTTCTATGCCGTCGGCATCGCTGTCGGTGGGGAACACGCGGATTGAGGAGGCCCACTTGTCGTTGATGAAGATGTCGAGAATCGAATGGTCGATGAAGAGGTTGATTTTGATGTCAGACCCGCGACGGAGATATTCCGGCAGGGTAAGGGTGTAGACCCCGTTGTAGACACCGCCGTCATTGACCAGACGGTTGAGACGTGAGAAATCAACTGTCAGTGAGCTTGATGCGTAGTTGTAGGTGATGGAGGCCTCGGCTGAGCTGTTCTTGAAGATTTTGAAGCCGAAGGGATTGTTGCCGATGGTGAAGACGGCCTCGATTTCGACGACGCGGCCCGAGACAGGGGAGAGCGACAAGGTGCCTTCAAGATCAAAACCGCTCTTCTCGAAACCGACCGAAGACCTCATACCTGTCAGTCCGGAGTAGGGTTTCTGGATGAGCAACCCGTTATCGTCGAGACTCCACTCACGGGGGAGGGAATAGCAGTGGGCCCATCCGAGATTCCAGTTGTCCTGGGATGACAGTTTGTCAGGCACAATGCCGAGGGCGATGGTCTTCCCGTCATGGTTGTAGATGGTCGGGGAGAGCAGCCCGAAACCGTCGCGGGAGTCCAGTTCCACATTCTTTCCCGAGGGGAAATTGGAAGCCGGGGCGAAGGTGCCGTCGGCATTGATGGAGCCTGTCCAGTAAATCGTCCTCACACCGGTTGAGGTGCTGAGCGGGGTGGCGGTGAAGAGCCATTTCCCATCGCCCATCGGGGTGATGTTGGGCATCTCCCAGAATACCCCGTCGGAAGAGGCGTTCGCGCCGGTGAAGAAGATGGCCCCGTCGTTGCTCCAGGTGGAGCTGGAGGGGTTGTAGCGGTGGAGGGTGGTGGTGCCGACCCCGTTTTTGGAGCTTCCGACGATAATGTAGGCGTTGTCGCCGTTGCGGAAGAAGTAGGGGTCACGGAAATCGTCCGACAGACCGCCGGGCCTCCCGTTGATGATGGGGTTGGCGCTCCATTTCGTCCAGGCGAGCAAAGACGCGTCATCGGGGGAAGCCCCGGCGATGGTGGCGCGTCCATAGTCGACGGCGGTGTAGAGGATATTGGGCTTCCCCTTGGTAATCACGTCGTCGGTGAAGACACATCCGCTCCAGCACCCCTTGATGTCGTAGGCGGCTCCCGGCGCGATGGCGATTTTCTCCTCGCGCCAGTCATAGAGGTTCTCCGACGAGATATGCCCCCAGTGGAGACGCGCCATATACGGCCCGTCGGCATTTTTCTGGAAGAAGAGATGGTAGCGGCCATCGGCCCATACCATACCGTGGCACTCGTTGGTCCACGCGGCGGCAGGCATACCGTGGAAACGGGGGCGCAGGATGTCGTCGGCGAACCGCGAGGCGGGTATGTCGAGATTGGCCGGGTTCTCGGCCTTCCATGACTTTATTGTCTCCGCCCCTATGGCCTCATTCCAGATTTTTATGTCATCGATAAGACCATTGTAGGAGGTCAGCAGGAACGGCCCGGAATAATTCTGCAGCTGCCCGCGTCCGAGGGTGAAGGTGCCACCGGAGAAAGTCACCGTCCCCGAGCAACGTGTGGAGCCTACCGCCTCACCGTTGTTGTATACGGTCACCGAACGGGAGTCGCAGTCAATCACGGCCACGAGATTGTTCCATTGATAAGTCGGCAACGGAGTGGAGATGTTCACCTCCACAGGCCATCCCCCGACATATGCCTTGAACGACCATTTCCCGTCGAATCCGAGGAAGAAACCGAATCCGGTCTTGGCGTTGTCGTCAAGGCAGCTGGCGATGGCGGTCTTCTCCGAGGTGTTCTCATCAATCTTGATAATCGGATATGAAGGCACAGCCGCCCAGAGGGAGACGGTCATCTTCTTTGAGCCTTCTGGGAGTATGTCGGTGAGCCTCGCGTCCACCCATGAGGTGTAGCCGTCGAACCGCAGGGCCTGTCCCTCGGCTCCGGCGACATTCTCGGGGGTGAAATGCCCCTGCACGGCGAAGCGGTTGCCGCTCACCACCTCCTGGATCTGTCCCGAACGGACATCCATCGGGAAATGGGCCACCAGTGCGGCTTTCGCGCCGGGAATCAACATCGGCAGCAGGGTGAACATCGGGAAAAGGTATCGTTTCATTTCATGGATTATTTTCTGACGAGATGCAGTTTATCTAACGGAAATCTTGTTTACGGTATTGCCCTGGCGGACAATATAGATGCCGGGGGTGAGGGCTTCGGGATTGACAGCGATGCCCTGGATGGTGAAATATTCCGCAGGAGCATCACCCATGTCACCGGCTATACCGTTTATGTCGGAGATGGCGGAGTTCTTTGCGGTCAGGTAGTTGAGGGTGTTGTCGGTGAGTTTGACGAGGTTGGAATGGAAGGCGTTCACACCCTGACGGGGCGACCACTCACATGCGGCAAGACCATTGGCGATGATGGTGCCGTTGCCTTCGGTGACAGGCTTGAACTCGACGATACCGGCCACGGCATGGTCTTGGACATGACCCCATGTGCCAAGCACTGTGGCGTTGTTCTGGTTCTCGAACTTCTCGACGGTATTCTTCCCGTCGGCGGTGTAGACCGCGTTGTAGGCGTTGAGGTCCCACATACAGTTGTGGTCTTCGCGCCACATCTCGGTGCCGTTGCCGGTGCCGAGGAGGGCGAAAGTCTCCATCGGGAAGTCATTGTTGGTCTCAAGGCCGACATAGATTTCATGGTCGCGGTGGTCATAATATTGCGACGCATCCAGTCCGTCGGGGTTGTCTTTCTCGTTGACGAACCAGTAGCCTATCTGGGCGTTCACAGTCCAGACATCGGTGCCCATACCGCCGTCGCTGTCACCGTAGATGCCCGGGGCGAAGTCCGCGCTTATTCGTCCAAGGGTCGGGAGAAGCTGAGTGGCATGTTTCGAGAGGTAGAGCGACCCGCCATCGGCCACAAATTTCTTGAGGGCTGCGACAGTCGCCTCATCTGAGAACTCGGCGGGAAGATTCCCCTTGCCGACATTCAGGCGGTCGATGTGTATCCAGATGCAGTCGAGGTTGTCGGCGGTTATCTTCGAGGTTTCGCCGGGAGCGATTACCGTGCCGTCAGGATTCGCGTCGGTGAAATGCTTGGCGGCGGCATATTCCTGGAAGTTGTCGATTGACTCGACATCAGGATAACCGATGAGCATTCCCATACGGGCCGAGGTGGAAGCGGAGCAGCCGAGGGCGAACATTGCGAGAGAGGAGGCGAGTAATAATTTTTTCATGTTTTTGTCAGATTACGGATTTGTTTGAAATGATAATTTAAGGTGGGAAAAGCGCGTGGCGGTGGCTGGCCACAGGGAGGAAAGGCTTTTTGGAGCCTTCCTCTCCCTGCGGTCGGGAATCGGGAATTATCCGGGAACTAACTGATTACTGGAGGTAGTGGAGAATGTTGAGGGTCAACTTCTCGACGTTGTGCTGGTAAGGGTTGGGGCCTGAGTTCTGGTTCCACTCGTAGGCGGCGAAACCGTTGGCGATGCAGCGGCCATGGTCACCGGCGGCGTAGAACTCCACCAGACCGGCCACACAGTGGTCGCGGACATGTCCCCAGGTGGCGAGCACCAGGGAGTTGGTGGTGACCTCGAAATTCTTTATCACGTCAGGCTGGTTCCCTTTGCCGTAGATGTTGCAGTCCCACATGCAGTTGTGGTCTTCACGCTGGCCGGGGCCGATGAGCGGCAGGTTCTCGTAGCCGTAACCGTTGGGGTCTTCGAGGGTCAGGCCGTTGTAGATGGCGTGGGCCGTGCGGTCATAGAAACCCTGGTCTGAACCGTCGCGGAAATCCCATCCGAGATAGGGGTTGATTACCCACACATCGTCGCCCGAACCACCGGCACCGTTGCCGAATATGGTGGGCTCCATGCCCTCAGGCACGAATCCGAGGGGAAGGGTCAGCTGGGTGGCCATGTTGGAGAGGTAGATAGAGCCGCCGTTGGCCGAGTATTCGCGCAGGGCGGCGATGGTTGACTCCGATGAGATGTCGGCGGGGAGGTTCTGCCATCCGAAGGGAAGACCCTCGCGGTCGATTTCAATCCAGATTACCGAGTAGATATCAGGGTCGAGCGATGAAATCTGGGAAGCCTGGATGAACTCGGCGTTCTCCTGGGCGGCGAACCATGTGGCGGCGGCGCGTTCGTCATCGTCGGGGAGGTCGGCAATCGTGGGGGCTGTCATCAGATAAGCCATCTTGGAGGCCACATAGGGGACAGTGGTGATGACCGACACACCCTCGGAGACATATTTGTTGTCATACTCCACCTTTACGGTGTAGACAAGCTGGCGGTCCATAGGCTGTCCCTTGAGGGTGCAGGTGGTGGCGTCGGCGGGAAGGATGGTCGGGGCTCCGTTGTCACAGCTCACGCGCACCCCGGTGATGCCGGCCTGTGAGGGGAGCTGCCAGGTGAGGGTCACGGTGCGTCCGGCTACTGATGCCTGGAGACCGGAGGCGGCGGCCACCGCCGGAACCTCGGGATAACCCTTCGGCTCGTAGTCTGAGCAGGAGCTGAGCAGGCCGCAGACAGTCACGGTCAGGAGAGCCAGCAGGTATGATGAAATCTTCTTCATTGTATCGTTTTTTTAAGGTTACTTGTAAAGGTCTCCGGCGTTGTCGACCTGGTTGACGGGAATCGGGAGGTAAACCTCATCCTCGGTCAGGTTGGCACCCTGATAGTAGGAGTGGATTTTCACCTCGGAGGCATAATATTCGTTCATTGTCTGGACGACATTGCCCCAGCGCACGAGGTCGAACCAGCGGTGACCCTCCATGGCAAGCTCGATGCGGCGTTCCATGCGGACGGCGCGGCGGGCGTAATCCTGGTTCCATCCGGAGGCGGGATATTCCTTCACCAGGTAGTTGGCGAGGTTGGGGTTGCAGTCGACGGGGGTGTAGGAAGGATCGACCGAACGGGCGGCCTTCTTGCGGATTTCATTGATAAGCTCGCGGGCCTCGGTGAGGTTCTTGTTCTGCTCGATAAGGGCCTCAGCCTTCATCAGCATCACGTCGGCGTAGCGGATAAGGCTCCAGTTGAGCGAGGATGCTCCCCAGGGCACGATACCGGGTGTGCAGTAGGGTGATTCAGGGGCGGTGTAGGGCTTCTTGCCTGAGTACTGGCCGTAAAGCTCGAGGTTGCGACACCACTTCTCGTTATACATATGTCCGCGCCAGGGCATACCGATACGTCCGAGGGTGAAGTCGAGACGGGGATCGACGTTGCCGGGATAGTCGGGGCCGTCGATGTTGTCGTTGTTGAATGAGCCGTCGAGATAGGGAAGGCCGTTCTCGTCGGTGCGGAAGGCGTTCACAAGGTTCTGCGAGGCGAGATAGAAGTCGTCGCCGTTGCCGTAGAGGTTCCCTTCCGACCATGTGCAGTTCAGGCAGTTATTGAAGTTGAACTGGTCGGGGGAGTTGGCCGAGGAGAACTGGATGGCCATCACCGACTCATACATGTTGTTGTATTCAGGCTTCGACATGTCGAGGAAGTTGGGATAAAGCTCATACTGACCTGAGGCGATGACATATCCGGCGAATTCCTCTACTTCGGCCCATGAGGAGGTGAAAAGGCTGACGCGGGCATGGATGGCGGCGGCCACATAGCGGTTGAAACGTCCCACCTGCTCCTGCTTCTCGGGAAGCGCGTTGTAGGCGGCGCGGAGGTCGGCCTTGATGAACCCGGCAATCTGGTCGCGGGTGTACTCGTCGGCGCGGCAGCTCGAAGGATCCACCACAGTCTCGTCGAAGTAGGGGAACTTCTGGAAGATGCGGAGCATGTCGAAGTAATAGTATGCGCGGAGGGTCTTCATCTCGGCCACGAAGGAAGCGCGGTTCTCATCGGAGATGGCTGAGGAGTTGAGGATTGCGCGGATGGCGGTGTTGCAGCGCGAGATGGAGTAATAGTTGTTGCGCCATTTGAAGTTGGCGATGTCATTGTCACTCTGGACGTTGCCCACTTCGAGCTGGTGCATGTAGCCCTCCATCGTCACACCGTCACCCCCTTTGAGGGCGTCGTCGGAACGGACATCGAAGACCCAGTTATTGATCGGGCCGGCGAAAGACTCGTTGTTGCCGAAATAGTGGCAGAGAAGTGTGGCGTAGGCCGAAGTCATGAGGTCCACAGCTTCCTCGTCACCCACCTGTTCGTCGGTGAAAGAGCCCTGGGGCTTGGTGTCGAGCAGGTCGTCGCAGGAAACCGAGGCGAAAGCCATCGAGGCCAGGGCGGTGGCTGCGAGGGTGTTCTTTATGATGTTTCTTAAGTTTTTCATTTCTGGGTGGTTTCTGGATTAGAACTGAAGGTTGAGTCCGATGGTGAATGTGCGCGGACGGGGATATGCTCCGTTGTCGATGCGCGCACCATATTCGCCGGGGAGGATTTCAGGGTCGAGACCCTTGTACTTGGTGATTGTGAAGACATTCTCCACCTGGCCGTAGACATCGAGGTTGGTCGCTCCGATTTTCCTGATGATATTCTTGGGCAGCGAGTAGGATAGCTTCAGGTATTTCATCTTCATGTATGAGCCGTTTTCGACATAGTAGGTCGAGAAGCGGGCCTCGTTGTTGTCATCGGTGAGCGACAGGGCGGGGATGTCGGTGTCGGTGTTGGTGGGGGTCCATGCGTTGAGGATGTCAACGCCACGGTTGGTGGCCAGGTTGCCGTAGTTCATCGACAGGAGCTGACGCTTCATGTGGTTCTGGATGTCGAACCCGAAATCACCGGCGAAGAACATGTCGAGGGTGAACGCCTTGTATTTAAAGGCCAGGTTGAGACCGAGCGACAGGTCGGGATTGGGGTCGCCGATGATGCAGCGGTCATTGTCGTCAATCACACCGTCACCGTTGAGGTCGCGGTAAATCAGTCGGCCGGGAGCGGCACCGGTCTGGGTGGCGTGGTTGGCCACCTCGACATCATTCTGGAAGATGCCGTCGCAGACATAGCCGTAGTAGACACCCATGGGTTCGCCGGGAATCAGTCGCTGGTCGCCACCGATGAATTTCTGGCGGGAGTTGAGGGTCACGAGCTCATTCTTGTACTGCGAGATGTTCAGTGAGCCGTTCCAGGAGAAATCGCCATACTGGGGAGAGTTGTAGGCCACGGTGACTTCCCAACCGTTGTTCTTCATGTCGCCGGTGTTGAGCCATACGGCGGCGTTTTCTCCGGCCACGTCGAGGGCGGGCGGGATGGTCAGCATGTCCTTGGTCTTCTTGATGTAGTAGTCGGCGCTGACGTTGATTGCCCCGTTGAGGAGCTGGAAGTCAAGACCGATGTTGTTCTGGGTGGTGGTCTCCCACTTCAGGTCGGTGTTGCCGGTCGATGCCAGGGTGATACCCGAGGTTGTCGAGGAGTTGGTGCCGTTGATGTCATACGCTCCGTTGCCGGTGTTGAAGATGTAGGTGGAGTAAGCCGGGTAGAGCGAGGGGATGTTGGCGTTACCGTTCTGACCCCATGAGTAACGGATCTTGAGGTCGGTCAGGATTTCGTTGTGGGGGAAGAACTCTTCCTGAGTGGGACGCCAGGCGAGGGAGAATGCGGGGAACACACCTGCGCGGTTGTCCTTGGCGAAACGCGAGTTGGAGTCGCGGCGGATGGTGAATGAGGCCAGGTAGCGGTCGGCATAGTTGTAGTCGACCTTGCCGAAGAGGGAGAAGACGCTCCACTGGGTCTTGCCTCCGCCTGCCTTCTGCACACCGGTTCCTGCGCCGACCTGCATGAAGTCCTTGTCCTCGAATGCGAAGTTCTCGCGGGAGCCGTTGAGGTCTTTGAAGGTGTAGCCGATAGCCTCCGTACCGAAGAGGACATTGAGGTGATGCACACCGTTGAAGGTCTTGTTGTAGTTGGCGGTGTTGGTCCATGTCCAGGTGTCACCCTGTCCGTAGACACTGCCGACACTGTTGACATCACCGGGATTGACGGTTCGGCCGAGGGTCACGTTGAAATACTGGCTGTGTTCGATACCGATGTTCGATTTAAGGGTCAGACCATCGACGGGCTTCACCTCCAGGTATGCGTTGCCGAGGATTCTCCATGAGGAGAGGTCATTGTCGGCGGCGTTGGCGATGAGCTGGCAGGGGTTGGCGAGGTCGGAGGCGATAAGGCCGAGGGGACGGGTCCATTCGCCGTTGAGACCCTTGACGGGGAGGGCGGGATGCTGGCTCATGGCGGTGAAGGGGATACCACGGTCACCGGCGACATCCATACCACGGTTTGTCCAGCGGGCCACCATCAGGTTCTCACCGACAGAGATGTATTTGTTGAAATCGTAGCGGGAGTTGATACGGGCCGAGTAACGCTCGTAGAATGTGTCCTTGATGTTACCGTTCTGGTTGATGTAGTTGAGCGAGAGCATCACCGAGCCCTTCTCGGTGTTGTTTGAAATCGAAGCTGTCAGGTTGTTGGTCCAGGCTGTCTGATAGACCTCGTCCTGCCAGTCGGTGTTGGTGGTAGGGAAGTTGGGGTTGCCGTCGACGTAAGGCTGGAGGACAGGCACCTCGCCGTTGCCGTAGAGGGAATGTGAGGGCTTGATGTTGGAGTTGCGGGATGCTGCCCAGTAAGCGACACCCCACTGGTTGGCGTCGAGCATCTTGTGACGCTTGGCGATGGTCTGCGCGGAAGCCGCGTAGTTGATGTTGATGGTCATACGGTCACCTTTCCCCTGCTTGGTGGTGATTATTACCACACCGTTGGCAGCGCGGCTACCATAGATTGAGGCTGAGGCGGCATCCTTGAGCACCTGCATGGTCTCGATGTCGGAGGGGTTGATGCAGTTGATATTGTCGGTCGGCACTCCGTCGATGATGTAGAGAGGATCGTTTGAGGAGTTGGCGGTGGACATACCGCGCACACGGATAGAGCCTGTTCCGCCGGGGGCCGCGTCGGGCACGACATTCACGCCGGGGAGCTTGCCGGCCATCGAGTTCATGATGTTGCCGGAGTTTTCGCTCAGCGGCTCCTTCATGTTCATCACGGCCACGGCTCCGGTGAGGTCAGCCTTGCGCTGGGTGGTGTAGCCGACAACGACGATTTCGTCGAGGGCGGCGGCGTTGTCTTTGAGGGTGATTGTCATCGAAGGCTCGGCCTTGACAGTCTTGGGTTCATAGCCGATGTATGACACCTGGAGGTCTGAGCCTTGTGGCACACTCATCGTGAAGTTGCCGTCGATGTCGGTTGAAGTTCCGGCATTTGTTGCCAGCGAGCGGACAGTAGCGCCGATAAGCGGCTCATTGTCCGATCCCGAAAGCACCGTACCGCTGACGGTAATCTCTTGTGCTTGCGCGCCGATGACCGCGAGAAGCAGGAAGAGCGCATACAGGATTGTTTTTTTCATGTTAAGTTAGATTGGGTTGGTTGAATTTTTTCCTGCTGCAAAGGTAATATAAGGGGGTATAGAGGGGATATTACAAAAATTGCAACGGCTGTCAAAAATTGCGCAAAGCCGAAAAAATCCAACGAAATGCAGAAAAATTACAAAAGGAGATGAGAGCGGAGGAGAGATTTTGTCAGAGGGCGAGGTTGTCGCGCAGCTCGGAAGGGGTCTGGCCGAAGGCTGTGCGGTAACATTTGGTGAAGTAGGCCGGTGAGGAGAAGCCCACCTCGTAGGCGATTTCGCTGACCGAGCGGGTGGTGGTGGTCAGCAGGTGGCGTGCCTGTTTCAGGCGCAGCTGCCGCATCAGCTCCACGGGGGTGTAGTTGGTCAGCGCCTTTATTTTGCGGTAGAATTGGGAATGCCCCAGACCCATCTTCGAGGCGAGTTGCTCGATGTTGAGGTTGGGATTGGAAATCTCCTCCTGGAAAATCTGCAGGAAACGGGCGTAGAACTCATTGTCGGGGTCGGCGTTCCCGACTTTGGGAAGGGCCGGGGTACGCTGTGATTCCGCCACCTCTGCCGGGGCGGGGAGTTGAGCCGTGTCGGGAGAAGCCCCATCCATACCCGGGACTTTCCCCTGCCAGAGGTCTTTGATGCGTTTGCGGTTCTGGAGCAGGCTGCGGCAGCGGGCTTTCAGCACCTCCCCGCTGAACGGTTTGGCGATATACCCGTCAGCCCCGCTCTCATATCCTTCGACCCTCTGCTCGTCGAGGGAGCAGGCGGTCAGCATCACCACCGGGATATGTGAGGTGGAGACCTCCTCCTTTATCCTCCGGCAACATTCCAGACCATCCATCACCGGCATCATTATGTCGCAGATGATGATGTCGGGGACAAGCCGGGCGGCTTTCGCGAGACCTTCGCGGCCATCGGCGGCCTGATGGATTTCATACTCCTCCCCGAGTATCTCGCCGACAAGGTTGCGGATGTCGGGATTGTCGTCGATGACCAGCAGCCTGGGTTTATCTTCTCCGGCGGATGCGGCATCCGGGGGGAGTGCGGAGAGGTCAGACTCTATGAAAGAGTCAGTGGCGGCCAGCTCTATGTTGATATCCTCCTGGGAAATAAGGCTGGAGGGGACTTCCGACACCTCGGAGACATGGGTGACGGGAATCACGACGGTGAACACCGAGCCTTTTCCCACGACGCTCTCAGCTGTTATGGTGCCTTTGTGAAGCTCCACGAACGCCTTGACCAGCGACAGGCCGATGCCTGAGCCGTGGGGCCTGACCTGATCGACCATGAAGAAGCGGTCGAAGATGTTTCCGAGGTCGTCGTGAGGGATTCCAATCCCGGTGTCGGCAACCCGGAGAGTGAGGTTCTTGTCATCAAAGGTGTATGAGACGCGAATCGAGCCGTTGTCGGGAGTGTACTTGATTGCGTTGGAAATCAGGTTGAAGAATATCCGCTCCATCTTCTCGGAGTCTATGGCGAGGTGGATGTCGCCGCGCTCCGGGGCATCGAGGGTGAGCTTTATGTCGCGTCTGCGGGCGACTTCGGCGAAAGAGTCGAGCCATTCGGCCGCAGCTTCCTTGAAATCGACCTCGGTGAGGTTTAGCGACAGTTTACCGTTCTCGAATTTCCGGAAATCGAGTATCTGGTTGATGAGCCGGGCGAGAATCTTGGTGTTCTTGTCAGCGAGTCTAAGCAGGTTTTTCTGACGGGGAGTCAGGTTGGAGGCCTCTGACAGCTGGGCGAGAGGTTCGGCGATGAGGGTCAGAGGTGTGCGGAGGTCATGGGAGACATTGGTGTAGAAGGCCAGTTTGGATTGTATTGCCTCCTGGAGCTGGATGTTCAGCTCCTTCTGGGTCTCGGCGAGACGTTTCTGTTCGCGGCTCTGCTCCTCAAGGAGACGGTTCTGCTCCATAAGTGCCTGCTGATGGCGTTTGCGTTGCCAGAAAGCCCTCAGCACCAGGAAGAGGGAGAAGAACACCAGCACGAGGATTACCATCGAGGCGTAGAAGAGTGAGGTCTGGGCCGAATGTTTCGACCAGTAATCGTCAATCCGGTTTTTCAGCTCCTTCATCTTGGCAGTCTCCTGGAGCAGAGACTGGTTCTGGAGAAGGAGGATGTCGGCATTGGAGAGGTCTACCGCAGATGAGACCGGCAACACGGTCTCCTTCTCGTAGGGTTCACCTTTAAGTATCGCCAGGGCGGTCTTCACAAGCCGATGTCCCTCGGTGGGATAGAGGAATGTCGCGTCTATCACACTGTCGGCCACAGCCTTTATGCCGATTTCGGGGGCAGCGTCAATACCGATTATCCTGATGTCGCGCAACCCTTTGCGCCGGGCCACGTTGGACGCTCCGATTGCCATACGGTCGTTGTGGGCGAAAATGAGGTCGATATCTGGATAGAGTGTCAGCAGGGAGTCGGCGACGCGCTCAGCGTCAGACTGGTTCCAGTCGGCAAATCCGGTGGCGACGATTACCCCTCCGCCATCGGTGAATTCCCGGGTGAAACCGGCATGGCGTCCTGCGGCGGGGGTGGAGCCACGCAATCCGTAAAGCTCGATGGCGCGGGGAGAGGGGGTGCGCGGGGCAAGCAGATGGAGTGCGTACCTGCCGGCGGCGCTCCCGATTCCCTCATTGTCGGTTCCTATATGGGCGGTGTACTCTGTTCCGTCCACGTCGCGGTCGAAGACGATGACAGGAATCCCCTTGTGGTAAACCTCCGAGATGACCGGGGTTATGGCTCCCGCCTCGTTGGGGGCGGCGATGATGATGTCGAAACCGTTGTCGGCGAAATATTTAATGTCGGCGATCTGGGTGGCGTTGTCATCGTTGGCCGACCGGATTTCGACGGTCGCGTCTTCGTGAAGCATTATCTCACGCAACACTTCGTCGTTCATCTTGGCACGCCAGTCATCCTCGCTGCATTGGGATATACCTATGCGGTAAGTCTTCTGCCTGCGGCAACCCGAGGGCACCACAGCCAGCAACAGGAATATTAGAGTGATAATCAGGTTTGTTCTTTTCATCTGTGGTATTTCACGGCGGTCACGTCTCGCGCCGTCATCCGTTTTTAAGGTAAGAATCTCGACAAAGTTAACGAAACTTCCATTAAAAAGAACGCATCCTATGGCAAATTTTCGGCATTGCGGAATATTTCATATCTTTTGCAGAGTTTTTAATAGGCCACCCTCCGGATTATATATTAGCTTTGCATCAGCGATACAAAATCCCGTGAAAATCCAATATCAATGAAAAGAAACATCTTGAAAATATTCTCTCTCGCTTGCGTCGCCACCCTCTCGACGGCTACCGCAGATGCGGCCACGGATTCCGGCGTGAAGGTGGAGCATCTGGGGGTCAACAATACCCTGGTGCGTGTCGACGGCGACGCGCGTTACCTGTTGATGCCTGTCCAGGAGTCTAACGACGACGCTAAGATAAATGTGATTGTCGACGGCAAGCTCGACCGCACGATATATGTCAGACTCGCAAAATCGAAGGTCGATTACCAGGTGCCGTTCGATCTTAGCGGCTACAAGGGCCACAAAGTGGTGTTGAGCGTTGTCACCTCCCAAGACCGCGGTTCGGTGCGCGAGGCAAGCGACGACGCATGCTGGAGCAACTTCACCTTGAGTGACACATTCGACACCGCCAACCGCGAGAAATACCGTCCGGCCTTCCATCATACTCCCCTCTACGGATGGATGAACGACCCAAACGGCATGGTCTACAAGGATGGTGTCTGGCACCTATATTATCAGGCCAACCCTTACGGGTCGAAATGGCAGAACATGACCTGGGGGCATTCCTCCTCGAAAGACCTGGTCAACTGGGAACATCATCCGGTGGCGATAGAGCCTGACGGACTTGGCACCATCTTCTCCGGAAGCTCGGTGCTTGACCCCCGCAACACAGCCGGTTTCGGCCCGGATGCCATCGTCAGCCTTTACACCTCAGCCGCCGAAAGTCAGATACAGAGTCTCGCCCACAGCGTTGACGGCGGTATGACTTTCGAGAAATATCCCGGCAACCCGGTAATCACCCTTGACAGCGAGGCCCGCGATCCCAATATGTTCTGGTATGAACCTACCGGGGAGTGGATTCTGACGCTCGCCCATGCCCTCGACCGGGAGATGCTGATTTACGCCTCCCCCGACCTCAAGAACTGGACTTTGCGGAGCGCCTTCGGCAAGGGGCTTGGCGCACAGGAGGGGGTATGGGAGTGTCCCGACCTCTTCGAACTGCCTGTGGACGGGACAGACCGGAAGAAGTGGGTGCTTATCTGCAACCTGAATCCCGGCGGCCCATTCGGAGGAAGCGCCACACAATATTTCACCGGCGACTTCGACGGGACGACCTTCACCCCCGACCGCGACGCGGAGGGGAAAGTGCCGACCAAGTGGATGGACTTCGGCAAAGACCATTACGCGACAGTGTCGTTCAGCGACGCGCCTGACAGCCGCCGCACGGTGATAGGATGGATGAGCAACTGGCAGTATGCTGCCGAGGTGCCGACCCGCCAGTTCCGCAGCGCCAACACATTGCCCCGCGACCTGCGTCTCTTCACCGGCGCGGACGGACAGCTCTATCTCGCATCCGCCCCTTCGCCTGAACTGGATGCTCTCCGTGCGGCCCAGGTGAAGAAAGCCGTAAGACATCCCTTTTCGGCCAATCCACGCAAATATTCCCTCCCGTCGGAGAATGACGGTATCTGCGAGATACTGCTCGGACTGGTTTCCCGCCACGGGGCACCGGTGACGATGACCCTCTCAAACGCCAAGGGTGAGAAGACCGTGATGGTGTATGAACCGAAACAGCGCACCTTATCGTTTGACCGCCGCGAGAGCGGAATCGTGGATTTCAGCATCGATTTCCCAGCCGTCACCACCGCCCCGGTGCTTGGGTCGGATGACAAGCTCTCGCTGAGGATATTTGTCGACCGCTCCTCGGTGGAGGTGTTCGGAAATGACGGCGAACTGGTCATGACCAACCTCGTTTTCCCGACCGAACCTTACACGACCCTCTCGGTGACAGCTGCCGGGAAAGCCGAGATGACATCCCTCTCGATATGGTCGCTCAATCCCGCAAAATAAACTGACAATACCGGAAAAACTTATAATCCAATGGATTCCATACAACCCATGACAACAACACGCAAAACATCGTTGATGCAGTTCATCCCCGTGATGCTCTGTTTCTTCGCGATGGGCTTCGTCGACCTGGTCGGCACCGCCTCCAATTATGTCCAGAAAGACCTCGGGCTGACCGACTCACAGGCCAACCTGTTCCCCTCGCTGGTTTTCTTCTGGTTCCTGATTTTCTCAGTGCCTACCGGAATGCTGATGAACCGTATCGGCCGCAAGAAGACCGTCCTGATTTCGCTCATAGTCACCGCCGTGTCGCTGGTGCTTCCCCTGACAGGTGACGGCTACTTCACAATGCTGGCGGCTTTCTCGCTGCTCGGTATCGGCAACGCCATAATGCAGACCTCGCTCAATCCCTTGGTGTCGAACCTGATAAGCAATGACAAGCTTGCGTCTACCCTGACTTTCGGCCAGTTTGTGAAGGCTATCGCCTCTTTCCTGGCCCCGATACTCGCCGCATGGGGCGCGACCACCTATTTCCCCACTTTCGGACTGGGTTGGAGGGCGATGTTCGTGATATTCGCCATCGTCAGCTTCCTGTCGGTGTCCGCGCTTGCCGCCACCCCCATCGAGGAGGAGCGTCCCGACAAGGCTTCCGGTGTCAAGGAATGCCTCAGGCTGCTTGGCCGCCCGTTCATCCTCCTCTGCTTCATCGGCATAATGTGCCATGTCGGAATCGATGTCGGCACCAACACCACCGCCCCGAAAATCATCATGGAGCGTCTGGCTCTCCCGCTTGAGGATGCCAGCTTCGCCACCGGTTTGTACTTCATCTTCCGCACCGCCGGTTGTTTCCTCGGCGCGTTCCTGCTGAGAGTGATGTCCCCCAAGGTTTTCTTCGGGATAAGTGTGGTGATGATGCTTGTGGCAATGGGACTTCTGCTTGTCGGTGAATCGCTCGGGCTGATATATGTCGGCATAGCCATGGTGGGCTTCGGCAACTCCAATATCTTCTCCGTAATTTTCGCGCAGGCTCTCAACGCCTCCCCGACAGAGAAAAACGAGGTGTCAGGTCTGATGATCATGGGCCTCTTCGGAGGCACGGTATTCCCCCTGGCCATGGGCTACGCCGCCGACGCGATTGGCGCACAGGCCGGAGCAGTGGCCGTGATGGGGCTCGGGGTAATCTACCTCCTCTATTACACCTTGAAAATCAAAACCGTAAAATAAACCAACAACCAACATAAACACTGAATGTCCATGAAAGATATAGTAGTCGGAATGGGTGAGGCCCTCTGGGATGTCCTTCCGGAAGGTAAGAAGATAGGTGGCGCACCGGCAAACTTCGCGTATCATGTCTCTCAGTTCGGTTTGCCGAGCTGTGTGGTGAGCGCCGTCGGTGCTGACCCCCTCGGGAAAGAGATTCTGGAGAATTTCACGTCAAAAGGACTCAACCATCTTATCGAGGAGGTGCCATATCCCACCGGGACTGTGCAGGTCGAGATTGACCCCGCCGGGGTGCCGCAGTATGAGATAAAGGAGAATGTGGCCTGGGACAACATCCCCTACACGGCCCGTCTCGAACAGCTCGCCGAGCGCACAAAAGCGGTGTGCTTCGGATCGCTCGCCCAGCGCAACGTAGTCTCCCGCAACACCATCAACCGTTTCCTCGACGCGATGCCTCAGAATGACGACAATCTCGTGGTATTCGACGTGAACCTGCGTCAGGGTTTCTACACCAAGGAGATACTCTGCAACTCGATGAAGCGCTGCAACATCCTGAAGATTAACGATGAGGAGCTTATCACGGTGAGCCGTATGTTCGGCTATCCAGGCATCGACCTCCAGGACAAATGCTGGATTCTGCTGGGGAAATACAACCTCAAGATGCTCATCCTGACCTGCGGCATCAACGGCAGCTATGTCTTCACTCCGGGCAACGTGTCGTTCCAGCCCACCCCCAAGGTGGAGGTGGCTGACACGGTAGGGGCCGGAGACTCCTTCACCGCCGCCTTCATCGCCAGTGTGCTGAAAGGACTGCCTGTTGCAGAGGCGCATCGCAAGGCTGTGGCCACATCGGCATATGTCTGCACCCACAAGGGGGCTATGCCGATACTCCCTAAGGAACTTACCGAATGATTTCAGGAACAGTTTTTAGTCGTTATCCGGAAATATGAGGGTTTCCGGCTCAACGCAATGATATGGTAAGAAGCTGTGCGCCCCCTCCGTTTAATCAAAAAACGGAGGGGGCGTATAATATTAATGTCAAAAGTGCGTTAAACATATTGAACCAATGTTGTACTGATTCCTGAAATGAATTTCCGCATACTATATCTTGCGATGGTGGCTCTGGCCGCTATGATGATTCTCGGCTCTTGCAGTTCGTCAAAGAGCAATCTGGCTTATTTCCGCGACATCACCTCCGAGACAGAGGTTGTGCCTCTTCCCGCTGCCGAGCCTGTCAAGATTGCTCCCGATGATGAGCTGTTCATCACCGTCACCTCGACCGAAGCTGTGGCGACCGCCCATTTCAACCTCCCCTCCACCAACCCCGCCACACAGAAAGACCTAAACATCTATCAGTCTCCCCGCCAGCTAACATATATCGTGAACACCAAGGGAGACATCGACTTCCCCCAGCTCGGGACACTGCATGTGGCCGGGATGACCACCGAACAGCTCCAGGATGACCTGCAAAAACGCATCTCCAAATGGGTGGAGGACCCGACAGTGACCGTCAGGATGCTCAATTACCGCGTCAATGTGCTTGGTGAGGTCAACCGTCCCGGAACGCAGTATATCAGCACCAACCGTTACACGATACTCGACGCGCTGGCTGCCGCAGGGGACCTTACCCCCTACGGCGAGCGTCAGAATGTATTGCTCATCCGAGAAGAGAACGGCACTCAGAAGCGTGTCCTGCTCGACCTGACATCATCCGAGCTGCTGACCTCAGACTATTATTATCTTCGCCCCAACGATTACATCTATATCAAGCCCAACAAGGTTCGCGAGGGAAACGCCAAGTATGATTCCAACAAAAGCTACAAACTGTCGATGGTGTCGACGGTTGTCAGCGCGTCATCGGTGATCGCATCCCTGATTATCGCCCTGGCGGTGAAGTAATCCCCCTTTCATCATCACACCTCTCGCAAGCTTAACCGATTTCCTCACGCAATGGAAAAGAAAAAACGTAGTTCCGACATAATCGATATAAGTGCCCTCATACAGCAATACAAGGCCAAATGGTATCTGTTTGCCATATCTGTGGCCGCATGCTGCGCCCTGGCGCTCTTCTGGGCCAAGACCCACCGTCCGGTCTATGAGGTTACCGCCAATGTCTTGATTGACACAGGCGACAATGACCCGTTGGCCGCCCTCAGCCTGGGAAGCCTTTTCGGGGCCACCAATTATGTCGATGATGAGATTTTCATCGTCAGCTCCCACTCGCTCTATGCCAGTGTGGCCAAGGAACTCGGCCTCGACCGTCAGCGTGTGTTCAAGACAGGTTTCATGGAGAAGGTGACGATGGTGGATGAATATCCTATCGACATCCTTGTGCCCCCGATGTTCCCTGACACCGCCAGGGTGACCCTATACTTCAACCTTAAAGTCAATGAGGAGGGTAAGGCCAAGCTTAAGGTGATAGGCCCGAACCGCACCAAACTTGCCACAATCAAGGATGCCAAGCTCCCCTTTGAGGTCCGTACCGACTACGGCGCGTTTGTGTTGACCCCCACCAAGGATTATGTGGCAGGTGAGCCTTACAAGGCACTCTTCGTTGTCAAGAGCTACGACGGAGCCGCCGAGGACCTCGACGAGAATATCTCGGCATATATCGCCAACAAGAAGACCCATGTGATTCAGCTGACATACCCGACCGACAATCCCGAATTCGGAAAGACCCTGCTCAACACCGTCATGTCCAAGTATGACGAACGTGTGATTGAGACAAAGAACAACCAGGCTTCCAAGACCCTGCGTTTCCTCGACCGCCGCATCAAGGAGTTGTCTGCCGATCTTTCAGGTATAGAAGGGGGCCTTCAGTCTTTCAAGGAGAACAACCGTATCACCGAGTTTGAGGCCGACGCCGAATACAACCTCACGATGAAGGGTGAGCTGTCGAAACGCCTGATGGAGGCTGAGAGCCAGCTTGAACTTGCCCGGATGGCTCGTGACTTTATCGCCGCCCCCGGAAATGAATACGAGCTGATTCCTTTCACCTCATCGGATGAGAGCGCCACTGGGGTGAACGCGCTGATAAGCGCATATAACGGTGTGGCCATAAGGAGGATGCAGGTGATGAACGGCGCTACCGAAGAGAACCTCCAGGTCAAGAATCTTGAAAAGCAGCTCGACGTGATGCGTGGAAACATCACCGCCTCACTTGCAAAAAACTACGATAATCTTGATGCTGTCGTCAAGGAGCTTCGTGCCAAGTTGGGACAGACCCAGTCTTCTCTCGGCAATCTTCCCAGCCATGAACGTCAGCTTGTCGACTTCCGCCGTGACCAGCGTATCAAGCAGTCGCTTTATCTGCTTTTGCTTGAGAAACGAGAGGAGACAGCCGTGATGCTCTCCAACGCCGTCTCGAAGGGGGTGGTGGTCGATCCCGCGTTTGTTCCCTCCGAACCTATCTCGATGGGCAAAATGAAACTTCTGGCAATCGCGATTGTGTTTGGCCTGATGTTGCCTGTGATTTTCTTCTACACTCGCAAGCTCTTGCGTGGCAAACCGGAGACACGCGCCGAAATCGAAGCGCAGCTCGATCCGACGGTCCTCGGGGAGATTTCCACTTCACGTTCGGGGCACAACCTCGTGGTGACACCCAACAGCACATCCTCGACTGTCGAGCTGTTCAAACTTATCCGCACCAACCTCCAGTTCATACTCAAGGGACAGGACCACAAGGTGGTCATGGTGACCTCCTCGCAGCCTGGTGAAGGAAAGTCGTTCATCTCGGTCAACATCGCCGCCGCTCTCGCTCTTCAGGGAAAGAAAGTGTTGCTCGTCGGCCTTGATATCCGCAAGCCGATGCTTGCTTCATATCTCGGGTTGCCGGTTGACAATCCCGGACTCACCAACTACCTGCTGCGTCCTGAAATCTCATTCCGCGACGTCGTGCAGCATGTCAAGGAGGTCAAAGGCCTGGATGTGGTTGTGGCCGGTATCATTCCCCCCAACCCGGCCGAGTTGCTGCTTGAGCCGCGCCTGAAGGATTTCTTCGAGGAGGCACGTCGGGATTACGACTATGTGATTGTCGATTCCGCCCCCGTCGGAATGGTCAGCGACTCCCTCTCTGTCGCCGAGTTCGCCGACTCCACAATCTACGTCACCCGTATCGGTGTCACCCGCTTCCGCGACCTGCAGTTCATCAACTCGATTTACGAGGATGGCCGTCTGCCTAAGATGAATGTCATTGTCAACGGCACCACCGCCACCCAGGGTTACGGCTATGGCTATGGATCTGTCGAGGATCACGGTAAGCACGCCCCCCACAGGAAAAAAGGTTTTTTCGGAAAAATCAAAGGTCTCTTTAAATGACAGAATCCCTCTCTCTGAATCCGGAACACCGCGAGACACTTTCCCCTGAGGCACGTTCAGGTGCCCCGAGGGGAAAGGTGTATTTCAGCGTGTCGGCTCAGGAATGGATATGGAATCTCATCTTCATGTTCTCCCTGTCGCTGACCGGGCTGGCTATGCCGTTGGGAAACCTGATGGTGGTGATTCTGCTGATTCGCGCGTTCAAGGTCAACCGGGAGGCGTTTGTCTTCATGCTGATGCTGACTCTGGGAGGTTTCGCGATTTCCGAACCGAAATACCAATGGGGCATCAACCAGATGTTCCTGATGGTGCCTGCCTCGGTGATTGCGATGTGTGTCCTGAAAAAGAGCAAGCCCGTTAAACAGACCATAATTGCCTACGGCGCATTCGCGTTGTTCACCGTCGTTATGTGTGCGTTGTATGGAGGGGAAAGCTTGTCGATTCAGCTGCGTCCGATGCTCTGTTACCTCTCTTTCTGCTTTTTCGCGCTCCCGTTGGTCTCCTTCTCCGGAGAGGGGTTCGATATGCACCGTTTCTGGAACACCACATTCTCTTTCATGATGATAATGTGTGCGTTCTACATCATCGACGGGTATATACTGCGTGGATGGGTGCTGATTCCCTGCTCGTGGATTGACTACGAAGGCACGCTGTCAACCTGGACTTCACCTATCATGTATGGGCCACTGGGGTGGATACCCCGTAAATATCCCCCCGGATTGTATCCGTTGGCATTGCTGCTCTACCCGATGGCTAAATATTACAAACTTAATTGGTGGCAGTGGGCACTGATCGGGGGAGCTATGCTCGCATCGCGTACATCCACCATCATTTTCAGTCTTGTGATTGGATTCATCCTGGCCCAAGGTTCTTTCAAACGGTATGTGATATATGGCATCGTTGCCATTTCCCTATTTGCCGGATTGTATTATGTCGATGATGCGATGGGCTATTCATCCGAGACCGAGCAGTCGACGATGCGTATCGCTTCGACCATAAACCAGTTTTTTGATCTTAGTGAGGCGGAGGATGACGAAGACCTTGCCGAAGCAGGCACCGGACGTATGGCCCAGGTGATACCATCGGTGGAATATACCTTCTCAGTAGGCAGGGAATGGGTCGGATTCGGCTTTGTGGACCCTGACACCAAGAATCCATCCTTGATTGTTGAGAATGAGCTTGTGGCTAATCCTGAGTTCAAATACCAGGCGGTCAACAATGTGGAAGTGACCCCGGTCAAGGAGTTCCTGACCCAGGGATTCATCGGGCTTGCCGTGTGGTTCGGTTTCATTTTCGGAATATGCCGCATACTGCGCGGTATGCGTTACGCGAGATATTACACCAATGTCGCCATCGTCCTGATGCTTTACGGTATCGGAGGATTCGACTCCTGGTTCAATTTCCCCGGAATCCTTGTCGGCGCGATGGCTTTCGCCTCGGTGCTGCTTGCCAACAAACCACAGTCGCTTGAGGAGTATCCCGAGGAAAGACCTGCCTGAATCTGTTGATTGCCAGTCTCGATATGCCAACTGAAAACGACAAACGGATTGCCAAGAACACCATCTACCTCTACGGGCGGATGATGCTGACCATATTCGTGTCGCTCTACACGTCGAGGGTGATACTCGATGTGTTGGGTGTCTCGGACTACGGTGTCTACAATGTGGTCGGAGGTATCGTGACCATTCTCGGCTTCCTCAACGGCACGATGAGCGGAGCCACTTCCCGTTTTCTCAGCTATGAACTTGGCGCAGGTGACCCCGTGAAGTTGCGCAAGACATTCTCGGCTGCGTTGACCGTACATGCCGTGATTGCCCTTGTGATGGTGGTGCTGGCCGAGACCGTCGGCCTGTGGTATGTCAACCATGAGCTGGTGATAGCTCCCGAGAGGATGGCGGCCGCCAACTGGACATACCAGTTCTCGGTGTTGGCCGCCGTGATGACCATTTTCCAGATTCCATATGTGGCCGCCATCATGGCTCACGAACGTATGGGGTATTACGCACTGGTGGCGATGGTCAATGTCTTCCTCAAGCTCGCGATAGTGCTTGTCGTGCAGTTCGTCGCGGCCACCGACAACCTTACGGTCTATGCCTCCCTTGTCTTCCTGGTGGCGCTGCTTGTCGCGGGAATGTATATCATTTACGGGCGGCGCAACTTTGCCGAATGCCGGTGGACGCTCTTCCACAATGACCGGAAGATAGTCAAAAGCTTGCTGAAATTCTGCTCCTGGGATGTCTACGGCAACCTCTGTTTCACCACCCGCTTCCAGGGGGTGCTGGTGATTCTTAACCGTTTCGGCGGCACTGTGCTGAATGCTGCCGGAGGGCTTTGTGCCACCGTCTCGGCTACCATCAACAGTTTCGCCGGTTCCATCATCACCGCCTTCCGCCCCCAGATTATCCAGCAATATGCCAAGGCCGATTATCCCTATATGCTGAAACTGCTCAACAACTGCGCCCGTTATTCGCTGTTGCTTCTTGGACTGCTGATCATACCCTTGATAATCGGGATGGACTCCCTGCTGGAACTTTGGCTTGTCGAGCCCCCGAAATATACCGCCGTTTTCTGCCGTCTGGCCTTGGTGGCTGTCTGCGGAGAGCTTATGCACAATGTCCTCGGGGTAGGCATCCATGCCACCGGCAATGTCATAAGGATAAGTTTCATATCCGGTTCGATGTTTCTGGCCGAACTGCCGCTGATGTGGTTGCTGCTGATATGGACGGGGAATCCTCCGGTCATCTACTGTGTACATATCGTGATGGTGTTCCTCATAGTCTATGTCGATTCGCTGATACTCAAGGTGCAGCTGCGCCAGTTCCATGTCAGACGGTTCTGGTGGAGGGGGATAGGTTCCCCTATGCTGATACTCGCGACCACGTTCGCCACTACCTATGTGATAACCAGCGGGTGGGAGTTCGGACTGTTGCAGCTTGTGGCGATGGGATTGATTTCCACTACTATGATGGCTGTGCTGAGCTGGCTCTTCGCCATCGATGACGACCTCCGCGCCAAGTTCCGCCGCAAACTCGCCTCGAAACTGCCTGTCCTGGGCTTCTGATTCCATCCCCCACCCCCCCCGAAGTCACCTCAAAGGTGACGGTTTCGGCCAAAAACGTCACCTTCGAGGTGACATTCTCCCCGCAAACCATCCTTTTTAAAGGGAAAAACCGTATATTTGCGACTCAAAGTCGTTTTTAATCCCGTGAAAAATGATTGACATCCGCCTAATTCGGTTTATGGAAGAGGAGTTAAGGCGTACTCCCCTTGAATTCCATCGTTATATGTATGACCGCGTCATCTGGGAAGACAGGATGACTGGTATAATAGGGCCACGCGGTGTCGGCAAATCCACGATGGTGAAACAGTTTATCCTGAGTCATCCCGACCGTCAGGACTGGCTTTATGTGTCGGCGGACCATACCTACTTTTCATCATCGACTCTGACCGACCTGGCCGATGAATTTGTCAAAGAGGGAGGGCGGTATCTTGTCATAGACGAAATCCACAAATATCACGGATGGTCGAGGGAATTGAAACAGATTTATGACAGCCACGCGGGACTGAATGTGATATTCACCGGAAGCTCAATTCTCGACATAAAGAAAGGGAGCGCCGACCTCAGCCGCCGTGTGTTGATATTCGAGATGCAAGGTCTTTCATTCAGGGAATATCTCAAACTTTTCAAGGATATTGACTTGCCGGTATATACGCTCGACGAAATACTCGCCCACAAGGTGACATTGCCCTCTGACATCCATCCGTTGCCGCTGTTCAGGGAATATCTGACCAGAGGCTATTATCCGTTTTGCTCGTTGCCGGGGTATGACATACGGCTGCAACAGGTCATTGCCCAGACAATGGAGGTAGACATTCCCCAGTTTGCGGGGATGAACGTCTCCACGGCCCGTAAATTGCGGAAGATGCTTGATATAATTTCTAAAATGGCCCCGTTCAAACCGAGCTTCATGAACCTGGCTACAGAGCTGAAAGTCAGCAAAAACGATGTGCCCGACTATATGCTCTATCTCGAACAGGCCGGAATGATAGGCCAGTTGCGAGATGATACCGGAGGGATAAGAGGTCTGGGCAAAGTGGAGAAAGTTTATATAGACAATCCCAACCTTATGAATGTTCTGGCAGGGGATGAGCCAAACAAAGGAAATATGAGGGAGACATTCTTCTTTAACCAGATGAGGGTGTCAAACGACGTTATTTCTTCCAGAATATCGGATTTCCGGATTGGCGACATCACATTTGAGGTCGGCGGAGCAAAGAAAGGGAAAAAACAGCTTGCGGGTGCGGAGACCGGTATAGTTGTCCGCGACGACATCGAATATGGTTACCATGAGTTTGTCCCCTTGTGGCAGTTCGGTCTTAACTACTAAGCAGACGAAGAGGATTATGAAGATACTGTTTCTTTACAGCCACGGGGGTGAGATTGTCACCGGTGGCGAGAAATATGAGGATATGCTCTATCAGGATTACAAGCGGAATCCGGAGATGGAGGTGGAGCGAGTGTGGCTCAACAATGATAAAGGGCGGCTTAGAAAATACCTCTCGCCGCTGCGCAACCTGGCTCTCGCGAGGAAACTCAAGGAATATGACCTGGTGTTGTTCAACAGCGCCCACTGCTTCAATTTCCTGCCGCTGATATGGCTGTTGAAATCCATGGGGGTAAAGACCGGGATAATCCACCATCATTTCCTCTTCCACGGTATGACCGGCCCGCGCCACACCTATTACCGCTGGCTTGAGGTTGGGTTTCTCAACGGTGCGACCACTGTCATTGTCCCCAGTCCCTATATCAACGAACTGTGCAGCCGTATGTTCCCGAAAAAGGAGATACACTACTGGCAGATACCTTTCGAGCCTCATCCGTCACAGCTTCCGGCTGCTCCCGAGCCGGGGAACCTGTTATATATCGGCACGATAGAGCCTCGCAAAGGGCTGATTCATCTGCTGGGAGCGATGTCTGTTCTCAAAAAACGGGGTGTCGGTTGCTGTCTGACCATCGTCGGCAAGACTGTCAAGCCTGATTACCGTGCCATGCTCGACCGGAAGATTGCCGAGGATGGGCTGGATGTCAGGTTCACCGGATTTGTCAGCGACGAGGAGCTGCAGCGCATCATATCCCGGGCTGACATCTTCACCTTCCCGTCGCGTCTCGAAGGCTACGGGATGGTGATATGCGAGTCGATGGTCAATGGGTTGCCGGTGGTGTGCTTCGACAATTCGGCTATGCCTTACACGGTAAAGGATGGAGTCAACGGGTGTCTTGTCCATGACGGGGATGACGCGGCCATGGCAGATGCCATCGGAAAGCTGATAGCTGACCGTCCTCTTCGCGACCGCCTGTCCAAGGGGGCGTTGGAGACGGTGGGCTCTTTCATGACCCGCGACGGATTTTGCAAGGTCGCCATCAGCGAGACCAAGGAAATAATCAATGGCGCAAAGCGGTAGACCCCTTAGCCTCCCGTTCCCGTTTCAATGGTGTCCCTAACAATAGCAGCGACAGCCACCGCGATTTTTTGGTAAGGCTGATAAGCCATAGACAAAGCAGCAATATTCCCAGGGATATCAGTGGGGTGACAATGAAATCGAACACCCCTGCCGGAATGGAATCCAGCTTAATCCATCGGGCCATGACCAACTCTATGATGACGGTCTGGTAGAGGTATATGCCCAGTGTCTGTGTCCCCCATCCGCATATTCTGCGCCCGAGAGCGGTGACCTTGATTTTGCCGGAAAGATATTCAAAGAAAGATATGAAGAACAGGGTGGCCGCCAATCCTATGGCGATTCGGTAGCAATAATGAAGCATCCAGTCGGATAACAGTGTCATATCTGTGAGGGACATCATTATGGATGCCTTGTGGCGGGCAATAAAGAAATCCGCCCCCCAAAACAACAACATCCCCGCGAAGATGATGCCGGAAAACAGTGCCATCAGTCCGGCATTCTCCTTTACAAGTCTGAAATGACGACGGAGTATCACCCCGAAAATGAAACAAGGATACATCCATACGAAACTGAAACGTCCGAATGCCAGGGAGACGAGCAATCCGAGGAGGATGGCTACCATCTGTGACCGGCATATATGGGCACACACATAATAAAGGAGGAAACAGAGGAATGTGCATTTAAGGAACCAAGGCATATCTATGAAGGTGGCGACCCCCTTTGCCATATCCCCCGAAATCACACCTTCAATCAGGTAAGCCGAGCCTACCACCACAGAGGGGACAATCAGTTGCCGTCCCTTGTTCACTATCAGTTCCCTGAATGTCATCTTCAATGCCGAGGCGGAAAAATATCCCACCATTGTCATGAAAAGAGGCATATGGAAAGAGTAAATCAAAAGATACAGTTTGTCATCGGTGGCCTCGGTCGTAGTCAGGTGCTGGATGCAATGTCCCCAGAGGACGAGAAATATCGCGAAAATTTTCAATGCGTCGAATACGAGGTCGCGTTCTTTTGCCATTGTCAAGAGGGTTTGATGGTATCTGTCTGCAAATATACGGAAAAACATCCTACTGTGGCCCAAATATGGCTCAAGTATGCCAAAAAAAGGCGGTGAGGTTGCAGGTTGGTGTATTATTTGCTAACTTTGTGTCTCTTAAATACAAACCGGTGGGGCCCGTCGTGATATGGGCTGCTTATCCGCAAAGCCCATTACGCGATGCTGTTCAATTCATTACAGTTCCTTCTGTTTTTCCCGATAGTTGTCTGCCTGTATTGGTTGCTCAACCCGCGCCTACGCAACGGCATGCTGTTGGTGGCGAGCTACTATTTCTATATGAACTGGGAGCCGGTTTATGCGTTGCTCATCCTGTTTTCCACAGTCACCACCTGGGGTGCGTCGCTGATGATTGCCCGTACACCCAAATCTGACAGTCGCAGGCGTAAATTATGGCTCTGGTCATGCATCGGGGTCAATCTCGCGATACTTTTCCTGTTCAAGTATTTCAACTTCATCACCGGGGAAGTGTTCTCGCTGCTCAACGCGCTGGGGATAAGGATGGATGTTCCGCATTTCTCGCTGCTCTTGCCGGTTGGTATCTCATTCTACACCTTCCAGGCGGTGGGCTATATTGTCGATGTCTGGCGCGGGACAGTGGAGCCGACCCGGAGCCTTGGCCGCTACGCGCTGTTCGTGTCATTTTTCCCTCAGTTAGTGGCCGGTCCTATCGAACGTTCCTCCAACCTACTGCCACAGTTCGGCTATGTCCACCGTTTCGACGGCCTGAAAGTGATTGAGGGATTGAAGATGATGATGTTCGGTTATTTCATGAAACTTTGCATAGCCGACAGCGTCTCGGGATATGTCGATGCGGTATACAACAATCTGCCTTACCATACGGGGCCGAGTGTGTGGCTTGCCACCTTTTTCTTCACCTTCCAGATTCTCTGTGACTTCGGGGGATATTCTTTGATTGCCATCGGGGCGGCCAAATGCATGGGGTTCGACCTTATGCAGAATTTCAGGCAACCCTACCTCGCGGAGTCATTCAAGGATTTCTGGAGGAGATGGCATATATCGCTCAGCTCCTGGTTCACCGATTATGTGTATATCTCCCTGGGTGGCAACCGCTGTTCGCGCCGTCGTCAGACTGTCAACACCATGGCGACCATGCTGACCAGCGGCTTGTGGCATGGGGCTAACTGGACTTTCGTCATTTGGGGAGGTTTCCACGGCCTGATGCTCGTTGGCAACAACATCAAGCGCCGTGTCAAATGGCTTGATTTCAAGGAAACGCTCCTGACACGGATTATAAACATCCTCTTCGTTTTCCTGATGGTGATGGCCGGATGGGTGTTTTTCCGCGCCAATTCATTGTCTGACGCCTGGATGGCGTTCGGAAAGATGTTCACCCAACCGGGGATGCTCTACACCGGCGAGGGTGTGCCGACCCTGTTGCTCTCATTCCTGCTTATAGGGTGTCTTATGCTGCGGGAAATGTGGGTGGAGTACAAATGGCATGTCCCTTACCTGAGTGGACCGTCGGTGGTGCGTGATATCCTCTACACCGCCATGCTCGTGATTGTCATCCTCCTCTGCGGACGTTTCGACGGAGGCCAGTTCATTTATTTCCAGTTCTGATTGCGATGAAGAGACTGCTTGTATATCTGTTAGGAGTGGTGATTGTGGTGGTTGTGGCGGACGTGATTGCCGGATATGCCTCGAAACGATACCTGCGTACCCACCGGCTGCCGGGGGATTGCGCGTCGGTCGACTATACGATAAAGGATGCCGACCAGGATGTCATCATACTCGGCAACAGTGTGATGCTCAACAGTCTGATGCCGTCGGTGCTTGACGACTCTCTCGGGATGACTGTCTACAACGCTGCCTCCAACGGGCAGCAGATGGCGTTTTTCCATTCGTTGCTCGACTGCATGCTGATGCGCCACAAGCCTAAGGTGGTCATACTCGGACTGTATGGCGGACTGATGCATCATGACGGGGTAGGGCCCCGCTACAACATCCTCAGTCCTTACTACGGGATGGGCTACAACCGTGTGGACTCCTGTCTGGAATCTGTCTCCCCATATCAGAAATATTTCCTGAAATCGTCCTTTTACCGGTTCAACTCAATATGGTGGAGAATGCTGCTCTACCATATCGTGACCCCCAACACCCCTGGTGAGAACGGATTCATCGCAAAACCGGCTCCCCCTTTCCCGCCCGAATTGATGGCAGCCACTGACACTATGCCGGCTTATGAGTCGCAGACGGAGGAGTTCAGACGGTTTGCTGAGCGGTGTCGCCGGGAGGGGATTCTGCTGATTGCCCTCTTCCCGCCACGCTATTATCTGCCTGCGGCTTCCACCCCTGTCAGTGACAAAGTCAGGGAAATGGGGCGCGAGATTGGCTTCGATGTCATAGATGACACCTCCGATGCCTGGTTCCTGGAGCATCCCGAACTTTTCTATGACAATGTGCATCTCAACGGCGACGGAGCCTTGGCATATTCCCGCAGGGTGGCCCCAAGGCTGCGGTCCATCATCCGTGGCGAGCATCGGCCTGACACGGTAAAAGCCGCAGAATGAGGCCGATTTGATGCGTATTCTGCCAAATTCAGGCAATGGTTATTAAAAAAAGTTGAGGAGGTTGCAGGTTGGCATAATATTTGCTAACTTTGTGCCATAGACAATCCACTGAAATTATTCATTAACCATTATCAACCTATACTGTCATGGCAGAAAACAACAAACAGCAGGAAATCAAAATCGAACTCACTCCCGAAGTAGCCGGTGGCCACTATGCCAACCTGGCCGTCATCGCCCACACCCCCGGTGAGTTCTTCATCGACTTCATCGCCGTTTCCCCCAACATGCCCCAGGCCCGCGTAAACACCCGCGTGATCATGAACCCCGAGAACGCCAAGAACCTTCTCTTCGCTCTGCGCGACAACATCCAGAAGTATGAGAACACCTTCGGCGAAATCGAGCGCAAGGTTGCCCAGGGCAACAACAATGCCAACCCCTTCCAGGCGTAAATCCCATTGATGCCGATGACCCGGGGCTTTGAAAAGTCCCGGGTCATCGGTTTCAAACTTCAACAATACACCGATGAAACCCAACAACCTCCTGATTTACAATTCCCTTTCGAGAAACAAGGAACTCTTCCGTCCCATCCATGAGGGGAGGGTCGGAATGTATGTCTGCGGCCCGACGGTCTACGGCGACGGCCATCTCGGCCACGCCCGTCCCGCCATAACCTTCGATGTCCTTTACCGTTACCTCTGTTGGCTCGGATACAAGGTGAGGTATGTCCGCAACATCACCGATGTCGGTCATCTCGAACATGACGCCGACGAGGGGGAAGACAAAATCGCCAAGAAGGCCCGTCTGGAGCAGCTTGAGCCGATGGAGGTTGTGCAGCATTATCTCAACCGCTACCACAAGGCGATGGAGCGGCTCAACGTCCTTCCCCCGTCAATCGAGCCTCACGCTTCGGGCCATATTATCGAGCAAATTGAGTATGTCAAGAAGATTCTCGACGTGGGGCTTGCTTATGAGAGCAACGGATCGGTGTATTTCGATGTCCCCGCCTACAACGCCAGATACCATTACGGGAAGCTTTCCGGTCGCAATGTCGAGGAGCTGTTGAGCGAGACCCGCGCCCTCGACGGACAGGCCGAGAAGCGTCATCCCGCCGACTTCGCCCTTTGGAAGAAAGCATCCCCCGAGCATATCATGCGCTGGCCGTCACCCTGGAGTGACGGTTTCCCCGGATGGCATCTCGAATGCTCCACGATGAGCGAGAAATACCTCGGCCGGGAGTTTGATATTCATGGCGGCGGTATCGACCTGAAATTCCCCCACCATGAGTGTGAGATAGCCCAGACCGTGGCCTGCAACGGCCACGACTCGGTGCATTACTGGATGCACAACAACATGATTACCATCAACGGACAGAAGATGGGCAAGTCGCTGGGCAACTTCATCACCCTTGATGAATTTTTCAACGGCACCCACGAGAAGCTCGAAAAGGCTTACTCCCCGATGACCATCCGCCTGTTCATCCTGATGGCACATTACCGTTCGACCGTCGATTTCTCCAACGAGGCTTTGCAGGCTTCCGAGAAGGCGCTTGACAAGCTGCTTGAGGGATGGCGCCGCATCGGCGCCCTTGTCCCCTCCGACAGTTCCGATATAAAGGATGACATCGCCCGTATCTCGCGTGAATGTCAGGAGGCGATGGATGACGACCTCAACACACCTATCGTCATCTCCCACCTCTTCGAGGCTGTCTCGCTTGTCAACAAGGTCAACGACGGCCACGCCAAGGCTACCGCCGAGGATGTCGAGCAGCTGCGCGACCTTTTCCAGACCTACCTCTTCGACATACTCGGTATCGTCGACGAGCAGGCCGGTGGACTTTCCGCTTCCGGCAAGGACGCGATGGAGCCGTATCGTGGTGCGGTCGACCTGCTCCTGAAACTGCGCGGCGACGCCAAGGCCAAGAAAGACTGGGCCACCTCCGACCTTATCCGCGACCAGCTTGCCGCTTTGGGTTTCTCGGTCAAGGATACCAAGAACGGCGCGGAGTGGTCGCTGAAATGACCTTCCTTAAACCTTAACGGGCCGCAGCCCCCTGACACGGGGGCTGGCCCCTCAATTATCTGACCACAATGGATGTACTGGGATTCGGAGAAACAATGCTCGAAGAGATGCCTTTCGAGCCTACCGATCAGCAGATACAGCTGACCGCCGCCCTGGCGCGTTTCTGTTCGGCCGAGACCCCCAGTGATTCGGTGTTCATACTCAACGGGTATGCCGGCACCGGAAAGACATCCGTTATGGGAGCCTTGGTCAGGAGTCTCCACCGCGTAGGGGTACACACTATGCTGCTTGCCTCCACCGGACGGGCGGCCAAAGTGCTGTCATCCTTCACCGGTTTCCCGGCCCACACCATCCATCGCCAGATCTACACCTCGGGTTCGTTCAATTCCGACGGTTCGCCGACAATGGCGAAAATCAACCATAATCCCCATGTCAACACCATCTTCATCGTCGATGAGGCTTCGATGATAGGGGAGGGGAATGACGGAGGGATGAACCTCTTGCAGGATCTGGTGATGTATGTCTACACCGGACAGAACTGCAAGCTGATTCTGCTTGGCGACACGGCCCAGCTCCCCCCGGTGGGAAGTTCGGAGTCCCCGGCTATGTCGGCGGCGGCATTCAAGGCCATGGGGCTGAGGGTTACGCGGGCAACCATCACCCGCACAGTCCGCCAGAAACAGCGTTCAGGCATTCTCTACAATGCTACCTGGCTCCGCCGGGCAATGAAACAGGAGACCTTGCCCGAACCTCAGCTGACGGTCACACCGTTCAATGATGTCAACGTCGTTGTTCCCGAGGACATGGAGGATGAGCTTGGGAAGTCGTTCGCCGAATATGGTGAGGATCAGACCATCATCATCACCCGCTCCAACCGCCGCGCCGTGGACTTCAATCTCGCCGTCAGGAAACAGATATTCGACCGTGAGGAGGTGCTGGCCAAGGGTGACCGGCTGCTTATCTCCAAAAACAACTATTACTGGCCCAACCGCCACCGCAAACTCCTTGCGGAGCAAGCATCGCGGGGTGAGGGCAATTCGGTCCAGGTCGGCCCGACACCTGTCTTCGACACTCCCCGCAGTGGTGTCGCCCTGCCTGACGACCGTCCATTGGCCGACATCCCCCCTGTATCCAACGGGAGAGTGCCTTATTTCCTTGCCAACGGAGAGGTGGCTGTCGTTGAGGAAATCCTATCGACCGAGACCCGCGACATGATTGAGTTCGCCGACGTTACCCTTTGGTTGCCAGACAGTGACAGCCGCATCAACGCGAAAATCGTGGTAGACTCCCTGACCGCCGAGACCGCAGGCCTCCCACGCGACAAAGTGGAGACAATAGGCCGTCGGACACTCCTGGAGGCCGACCGCGTCTACGCCTCCCCCTCATACCAGCGGGAAGCATTGCGCAACTGTCCGTATTTCAACGCCCTGCAAGTCAAATACGCCTATGCCGTCACCTGCCACAAGGCCCAAGGCGGCCAGTGGGATTCAGTATTTGTCGACATGGGCTACATTCCCCCCGAGGCATACCTCAGTCTCGACTTCTACCGCTGGCTCTACACCTCCGTCACCCGCGCCTCCCGCCGCCTCTCCCTCCTCAACCCCACCTGCCGCATCATCTGAGGTTGTCGTTCTTTGTTCATTATACTAAATGAGTGAATCCTTGAACGCATTGCCCTACCAGTAATCGGTTAGTGATACGATATTGGATACACTTCATAGCACACCATAAAATCGAGAAATTATTTGTATCTTTGCGTAAAGATTTATTTCAAATGAAACCGGGATTATTTGCTCAAGACCATAACAATAGCAGCAGGAACTTCACCAAAGCAAATTCTTGGGGGAAGAATCAGTTTAACAGCTCATTCCCTGCCTCTTTGGTTGCGTATATGGAATATAAAGGTGTCAAACCGGTGTATGTTAAGACTGGGGAAAACAACGAGATTATACATGATTGTATTTCAGGCACTGAATTATTCTGTATCAATCCATTGTCTGAGAATGCCTTTTATCTGTATGAAAGTGGATTCCCAGCTTATGATAAATTTTATATAGGTAAGCGAGAGACCATAGATTTGGTAATGGTAGATTCTACCACAAATAATCCTTTGATTGGATTGGAAATCAAATTGACTACCATTCCAGACAACACGACAAAAAATAAGGCTGAAGACAATTACGGATGTGAGATAGTGGTAAGACCACCAACAATAAATTTCCTCGCATGCTCTATTTGTAATGCTTTTGTTGGAATAGAGGGAAAAGGCAAACTGAAAGAATTATTAGGAGACATACACATTAATCACTGGGAAGAGATTAATGAAGTATTGCCGAGATACAATGAGATTCGTGCTGCTGTGATGCGCGTATCATCTTATTTGCAAACTAATCAGACTCCATTGATTGTCAACGCAATATGGAAAACGGTGAAGGGTAAGCCTATACTGGCTCCCGATTGTCTTGATGTGTTTGTGTGGAGTAATCTTGCTATTATCCAAATGTTCAATAAAGATGATAGCAATAGTACAATAACGCGCCCAATGCGTGCTATGATATGGCTATACTTGATGTTGTTTGAATATTGCGTATATAGCCAGTTTGATTATAAACGAATAGTCAGGCTTCATTCATACAACTTAGGTAATGATAAAGCATTCTCTTTATCCGGCGCGCAGACCTACAGGTTTTTAAAAGGCGCGGAACTTACACATCCCCGTATATCCAAATATGATATAAAGAATATTATTTTGGGTGGTGGGCAAAATCTTTTAAGGCCTGAAAGACGCTTCGATGCGGTAATTGTGAACAGCCCTGATTTGTTTGAAGAATGAGAGTAGTAGATTTGTTTTGCGGTTGCGGAGGCCTCTCATTAGGATTTGAACAGGCAGGTATGGAGGTGGTCGTAGGATATGATAATTGGGATCCTGCTATATCGACATACAAATATAATTTTCACCATCCCATCAATAAGATGGATTTGTCAGATGTAGATAGAGCCAGCGAGCATATCGCACAATATGCACCCGATATGATAGTCGGCGGCCCACCCTGTCAGGATTTTAGCAGTGCTGGATTGAGAAACGAAGATAATGGAAGAGGTGATTTGACTTTGTCTTATGCCAGGATTGTATCTGTCGTGCATCCCGAGTGGTTTGTTATGGAAAACGTGTCTACAATAACAAAGACGCGTAAACTCGTGGAGGCAAAAGAGATATTCAAGGCAGCCGGGTATGGATTAAGTCAGGTTGTTCTTGATGCTTCGTTATGCGGTGTGCCGCAAAAGAGAAAGAGATTTTTTCTGATTGGAAGCTTGGGAAGAGAGGATGATTTTATGACAGATTTCCTCATAGGGAGATTGGCTGATAAGCCGATGTCTGTCAAGGATTATTTCGGTGACAAAATAGACATCCAATATTACTACAGACACCCCAGAAGCTATGCACGTCGAGGTATTTTTAGTGTAGATGAGCCAAGTCCTACCATAAGGGGGGTAAATCGTCCTGTCCCAAGTGGATATAAGCTACATCCAAATGACCCTGTTGACAGTTTGGATGGCATACGACCGTTGCTTACATTAGAAAGAAGTCGGATACAAACTTTTCCTGAATCATTTATATTTACTGGAAATAAAAGTGAGATAGAACAGATGATTGGGAACGCCGTTCCTGTTAATCTGGGGAATTTTGTGGCTAAAAACATATTGGAATACAGGAGATTAAATGGTATGGCATAAACTTTTATACAATATTGTATAAAAGATATGAGCGAGGAAATGAGGAAATAATGATGAATGAATTGCGGAAGCCTTTCCATGAGGAATTGCGGATGTGTCTGCTGGAGGGCACTGAACGCCTGCTGAGGCGAAAAGCCGCCTTGGGAGAAAAGGTGGTGTATGCCCATCCCGATGGCACTCCTATGGAGATGACGGCGGCAGACGCGCTCCAGTTGTTTCTGGATAGGAAAGAATCCTCAAAGGTGTGATGCCGGTTAGAAATCGACTGAATTCCCGGGTGGGAGATTTGTTTGTTTCAGGCATGTTGCGTAACTTTGCGGTAAATTAAAATACATACTGAAAATGAATCTTTTTGACCGTGTGTCGGAGGACATAAAGAAGGCGATGCTCGCCCGCGACACCCAGGCGCTGGATGCTCTCCGCGGAATCAAAAAGGAATTCCTGGAGGCCAAGACCGCCAAGGGTTCCGACGGCGACCTCTCTGACGAGAAGGCTGTCACCATACTTGCCAAGATGATCAAGCAGCGCAAGGAGAGCGCCGACATCTACTCCCAGCAGAACCGCCCCGAACTGGCCGCCGTCGAGATGGCACAGGCCGAGGTGATCGGGCGTTATATGCCTGCCAGCCTTTCGGAGGAGGAGCTGACCGAAAAGCTCCGCGAGATAATAGCCCGCGTGGGGGCGACATCCCCCAAGGAGATGGGCAAGGTGATGGGAGTCGCCTCAAAGGAACTCGCCGGACGTGCCGAAGGAAAGGCTATCTCCGCCAAGGTCAAGGAGCTGCTCTCATAATACATTCCCCCTCTTAACATTCCCCCAAGATGCTTACATTACAACAGATAAAGGCTGATCCCGCCCGCACTGTGGCGCGACTGGCCATCAAGGGTTTCGACGGAAAGGAACCCATCGACAAGGTGCTTGCCCTTGACGAGCGCCGTCGTCAGTTACAGCTCGACAATGATAACAAGGCCGCCGAGCTGAACCGTATCGCCGCCTCCATCGGCCAGCTGATGAAGGAGGGCAAGAAGGATGAGGCAAATGAGGCCAAGGCTGAGGTCGGTGCCCTCAAGGATGCCCAGAAGGAGATAGCCGTGCAGCTCGCAGCCACAGAGCAGGAGCTCCGCGACCTCCTCTGCACTATCCCCAACCTCCCCTGCGACATGGTGCCGGAGGGTAAAACCGCCGAGGACAACGTAGTTGAGAAAACCGGTGGCCCGATGCCCAATCTCCCCGAGGATGCCCTCGCCCACTGGGATCTGGCAAAGAAATACAACCTCATAGACTTCGACCTCGGTGTGAAAATCACCGGCGCGGGTTTCCCTGTCTACATCGGTAAGGGCGCACGCCTGCAACGCGCTCTCATCCAGTTCTTCCTCGATGAGGCCAACGCCGCCGGATATGTGGAAATCGAGCCCCCCTATGTTGTCAACGAGGCTTCGGCCTACGGTACCGGACAGCTCCCCGACAAGGAGGCTCAGATGTATCATTGCGAGCTTGACAACCTCTACCTGATTCCGACCGCCGAGGTACCTGTGACCAACATCTACCGCGATGTCATCCTGAGCGAGGACGCGCTCCCCAAGAAGAACTGCGCCTACTCGGCTTGCTTCCGTCGCGAAGCCGGCAGCTACGGCAAGGATGTACGCGGTCTCAACCGTCTCCATCAGTTCGACAAGGTCGAGATTGTCCGCATCGAGAAGCCCGAAAATTCCTATGCCGCTCTCGAAGAGATGAAAGACCACGTCCAGAGCCTCCTCGACAAGCTCGGCCTCCCCTGGCATATCCTGCGTCTCTGTGGCGGTGACATGAGCTTCACCTCCGCCATCACCTTCGACTTCGAGGTATGGTCGGGTGCCCAGAAACGCTGGCTGGAGGTTTCCTCCGTTTCCAACTTCGAGACCTATCAGGCCAACCGCCTGAAATGCCGCTATCGCGGAGAGGACAAGAAGACCCATCTTTGTCATACCCTCAATGGCTCCGCTCTCGCGTTGCCCCGTATTATGGCCGCGATGCTCGAGAACAACCAGACCCCCGAGGGCATCGTGGTTCCCGAATGCCTGCGCCGCTACACCGGCTTCGACATCATCAACTGATAAGTAAGGTTAATAAACTTACCAGCCCCCTTATCTGTATTTATATCGTATATCTGTCGCGCGGAACGGTTGCAAGTCTGCTGACTCAGACCGTTCCGCGTCGTTATTTCCTATTAAGCCGTCATTTCCTGTTAAATGGAGAATCTCAGACAATTGCTGCGCCAGGAATGTGAGTATGTTCCTTCTGATTCCACTCTCGACGAATTTCTCGGAGCGGCTACACTGAAGCATCTCCATCGTTCTGAAATTCTCGTCCATGTAGGAGAGGTAGCCGATTCGATGTATATCGTGAAGGAGGGCATCCTTCGTCTTACCGATATGAATGGTGACAGGGAGCGCACATTCGCTTTCGGGTTGCCGGGCACGGTGTTCGTCTCCAAATATTCATTTGTCAGACAGTTGCCATCATATTATCAGGTTGAGGCGTGTTGTGACTCGGTGGTGCTTTGCGTCCCCCGTCGTGCGTATGACAGCCTGATAGAGTCTAATCATGACTTCACCCGCTGGATGCTTGTCTTGTCGCAGACCGAACTCTTTTACCAGGAATATAAAAATTCAAGTGTCAACAACGGTAGTGCCGCCGAAAGATTTGAGGCATTGCTGCGTCTGAGGCCCGAGATTCCGATGAATGTGTCAGGAAGGACAGTCGCCTCATATCTCGACATTTCCCCGGAATATTATTGCCGCCTGAAAAAACGGTTCCTTAAACATTGATTGTATCGCCGTATTTATTGACATGTGTCAATCATTGCGGGAAAAAATTGGCATATATTTGCAATATCGCATTTTGGAGCTGTTGCCGTGACAGTCAAAACGGCCTAAACGATTACATCTGTCCAAAATCATGAGGGAAGGTATCACTCCCCCCGGAGTGAGCTTATCCCAATTTGCTGACATATTGACCTATTCACACTAATCCAGTCACTCATACCAAAGTTGTTTTATGAGAAAAACTTTACTTAAATCGCTGTCAGTCTGTTTGACTCTGATGGTAGGGGCCGGTGCTTATGCCGCACCGCTGCTTCCGAAAACGACCTCTTCGGGAGGGTCTGTGTCTGCTGCCGCTGTCGCTGTGGAGCAACTGCCGCAACAGTCGCCAGAGAAATTCCCGCAACCGTTGTTGACCCGCGGTCTCGATGCCGCGCAACTCGAAGGAATCCGTCCGCTGACCTCAGACGCCGTAGTGCGCAACCGCCGTGCAATGCTGTCGGCGACATCGGCCAACCGCGCGATGTCAAATGCCGTAGGCCTCCAGGCATATGTCTTCTATGGGAAGTCTCCCAAGGGGGTCTACAATATTCCCCGCTCCGCAACGGAAGATTTTGAGCTGGTGCTCCAACCCTCTTCCAATTACAGTTGTAATTTCGGCTGTGTGTTTGACGGCGACGTGATCCATATGGGGGTCGTAGAAAACGGCTACTATGGAGCCAGCTATTATTATGTGGAAATCGATGCCAACACCGGTTCCCAGCTCAAGAAAACCAAACTCAACGCCGGAGAGTATGACATTCTGGCCCAGGCCTGTGCCCTCGACCCCACGACGGGTGATGTCTACGGCGTGTTCATGTCAAAGGATTTCAACACCAAGAACTGGGCCAAGGCGAAATACACGTCGCCCGTCGGCTCCACCGTCATCAAGGCCGGCTTCGACCCGACAATCATGGGTTTGGGATGTGACGACAACGGTCAATACTGGGGCTTGACCATGGATGGAGAGCTCCTGAAAATCGACAAGACCACCGGCGATTATGAGGTCGTCGCCCAGACCGAAGTCGTCAGTGGCTCGACCTATGCCGTGAGCGGCTGCGTGAATTCCCGGGATAACACCTTCATCCAGTCGACCATGGCAAACAGTTCCTCCTCGGCGCTGTATGAAGTGAATCTCGCCACCGGCGCTACGACCAAACTGCTTGACTTCGATTCCGGCTATCAGTTTGGTGGCCTCCATACCTGGGCTTATCCCGAGAAGGCTCCCACCGCTCCCTTGGTGACGCTCGATTGCGAAATGGGCTCGATGGATGCTGTCGTGACCCTGACGATGCCCACGGAACTCTTCGATGGCACTCCCATCGGGGAGCAGCCTGTCTCCTACACTATCAAATACGGCAACAATGCAGCAGATGTCCGGGAAGGGGCTGCAGCCGCCGGGACCACAGTCACCGAGTCGATTACCTTCCCCTTCGCCGGTATGAAGGAAATCACGGTGTGGTGCCACAACGATGCCGGTACTTCCCCCAAGGTGAAGAACTTGATTTTTGTTGGCAAAGGCACACCCAAGGCTCCCCAGAATGTGTCGCTGACCTGGGCTGACGGAGTGGCGACCCTGACATGGGATGCCGTGACCGAGGGTTCTGACATGGGTTATTTCAATCCCGCCGATATCCGCTATGACATCTCCGACCTGACCGGTACACTGGTAAGGGAGGATGTAGAGGGTACTTCTGCCACGTTTGATGTGGCCGAGCCTGCCAGCGGTGTGATTTCCATCGGCTATAAGGTGAAGGCGAAAAACGGCGACCGCAAGTCGTTTGACACAGCCTCCAATACGATCTCCCTGGGCCATTACAGCGCTCCCGTGACTATCGAGTTCTCCTCAAAGGATATCTTCAACCAGCATGTGGTGGTGGACGGCAATACCGACGGCAAGACCTGGGCATACGGTTCAAGGGTGGCTGAATATACCTACCACTCTTCAAACACTGCCGATGACTGGCTCTTTACTCCCGGCATCGAGCTGACCGGAGGGAAGGCTTACTCCGTGAAAGCCACTGCGAAAGGAAGCCAAAACTATCCAGAGAAGATGGAGATCAAGGCCGGCCAGGGGGTTACCGCTGAAGCCATGACCATCAGTGTGGCCAATGTGATGGCGTTCAACACAAACGACGAGATGGTTCAGGAAGGTTTCTTCCTCTGCCCCGAATCGGGAATGTACAATATCGGCTTCCACGCTCTGTCAGACCCCAACATGAATCGTCTGAAGATGTCGAAATATGAGGTCGAGGAGCTGTCTTCGTGCCTTATTCCGGCTGCCGCAGCCGACATCGCCGTGAAACCCAGCACCATCGGCGACCTTACCGCCACCATCACTTTCACCCTCCCTGCCAAGAGTATTCTTGACGATGACCTCGAAGGAGAGATGACTTACACCCTGCTCTGCGGAGATCGGACGGTTAAGACTGCTACGGGAAGTGTAGGTGAGGCCGTCTCGGTAGAGGACACCGTGGAGTCTGAAGGTGACTACACCTATACGGTAATCTGCTCGAATGCTACCGGAACAGGTCCGAAGGCTTCGGCCTCCGCATTCATCGGCCCGTTGGCCGCGTCTGCTCCCACCGGTTTCGCCGTGAGCAAGTCAGGTGACAACACTCTGCATTTCACATGGAATGCCGTGACCACCGATGAGGCCGGCCATGAGCTTCCCGCCGGAAACATCACTTACAGTCTGTTTGCCATCGAAGATGGTTATCCGACCGGTGTCCTCGCCAAAGACATCACCTCATGCGAATATGACTTGGAGGTGGATATGCCTGACAACCAGGAGATAGTGGTGTATGGTCTCGCCGCCTTCAACCGTGGCAAGAACAGCGGCCTTGTCGGAGTGCAGATTCTGCTTGGCGATGACTACGAAATGCCGGTGGTATACACCGATACCGAGTCACTCCAGAATTATGCGCTGTTCGTGCAGGGCAGCGGCAATGTCGGCATTGGCTCCAGTGCTTCCATGGGAATCATGGGCGCGGACGATGACTCCTATTTCGTTATCCAGAACCAGAATGCCGGAGGTGTCGGCGCGATGCTCACCGGTAATATCGCCGTCAGCGGCGAATCGCCTATGCTGAGTTTCTATGTCTATCGACTGGTAGGCGAGGGCAATCTCCCCGATATGAACAAGACCACCGTGCAGGTGTTCACCGCCGACGGGCAGCTCGTCACCCTCGATGAGTTCACCCATTATGAGAAACTCCCCGAGGAAAATGCATGGAATCGTGTGCGTTATTCCCTGCAGGACTTCGCCGGACAGACCATCCGCATCCGCATCATCGGCGAAGCCGTCGGGTTCGCTTACCACCTTTATGATGCTATCACAATCTACAACGAAGTGCCCTTCGACCTGTCTGTCAAGATTGCCGCACCCCGTAAGGTGGCGACCGGCGAGACTTTCCCCATCTCCGTGGATGTCGTCAACGAAGGTGCCCAGGATATTGATGAGTTCTCTGTGAGCCTCTTGCGTGATGGGGAATTGGTTGATACCCATACTTTTGAAAATGGCCTTGGTTTCGACGAGTCAGGACGGGTGGAGTTCACCTCCAGCATCGGACTTTATGACGAGGCGACGGCTGTCTACACCGCTATGATTCACTGTGAGGCCGACGGCAACGAGGACAATAATCAGGTCTCGGCCACTGTCAACCGTATCATAGTCGACTATCCCGTGCCTACGGGTCTCGCCGGAGAGAATGTCAGCGAGGGTATGAGCCTTACCTGGCAGGCTCCTGAGATTCCGGAGCAGACTGTCGTGGAGACCACGGAGACATTCGAATCGGCCGAAAGTTTCGCCGACGAATATGCCGGGTGGACTTTCATCGACAACGATCAGGCACCCATCGGCGGGTTCTCCGGCCTGGAGATTCCCGGTCATCCCTCCCGTGCGAATAGCTCGTTCTTCATTTTCGACACCGACCTGCTTGCTGACGATGATAACTCGAAGGCTTCATTCGAGGCCCACAGCGGCAAGAAATATCTCGCTTGTATTTATGCCATGCGGGGAGATCTCGATGACTGGGCCGTTTCACCGCGCCTGACCGGGGAGGAGCAGGAAATCTCATTCTATGCCCGCAGCTATAACGGCGGTTATCCTGAGAAGATTGAGGTGTATGCGACCGGCTCTGATGCCACCGATCTTGACGCTTACGAATGCGTTATGAATGCCGTCATCGTACCTAAGGAGTGGACCGAATACAAAGTGACTCTTCCCGCAGGAACCCGTCATTTCGCCATCAGGTCGTGCGCCGGTGACTCCTTCATGCTGCTTGTCGACGATGTTACCTTCAAGCGCCTCGAAGGCTTCGACGGTGAGCTTCAGGGTTACAACGTTTATTGCGACGGCACGCGAATCAACGACGCAACCATTGAGAATGCCGCCCATATACATACCGACGTGCCGGAAGGTCCGCATACCTATCATGTCACCGCAGTCTACGACAAGGGGGAATCAGAACTCTCCGAACCCCTCTTGCTGGAGAAGTCAGGTGTGGAAGGTATAGCATCGATGGCTGAACCTAAGGTGAAAACCGAAGGCCGCGTCATCATCGTCAGCGATGCCGACGGTTCGAAGGTCGATATCTTCACCGCTGACGGTCGCACGATTCTGTCTGCTCTCGGAAACACCCGTATGGCGGTTACTCCGGCCATATATATGGTTCGTGTGGGCACACACACCTTCAAAGTAATCGTCCGCTGATAGATTCACCGTTTGGTCAATGCATTGAATGACCTGAAGTTATATTTCCCCAGACGATTCCGGAGGAATCCTTTGTCTGAATAGCCGGGGGTTGGCGCGAGGTAAGGCCGATAGGCCGAGCCGAAGCGGTAACCCCCGGTCACCGTATGAAACGAGCGATTCCTCCGGAATCGTTCGGGGAACTGCCCGGAAGCTGCTAATTTTGGAACACTGCCTGAACTTTCCGCTGAAGTTCATAGAGGGGAACCTGTGCAGAACAGGGGTGATGTCGGGGGCTGCGCAGACCGAGCGCAGACCGGGTTGTAAATAAATCTGAAAAAAATTGGCAGAGTTTTGCGTGAATAAAGAAAAAACAGTAACTTTGGCGTTATAAAAGAGGGATTGGGCCATGCGGTCCGCCCCGGGGCTGTCTCGGAGACGAGGGGGCGCCGGAAAAATCGATGACAATCATCTGAAAAAATGTTATAGAAATCGCAGAGATAAAAACTCCATTCCATCCCAACGGATTGTATCAACCCATAATCCTTTCAAAATCCAACACCATTCCTAAACAACAATTTCCAGCATCCTAATTATGGAATCCAACGACGCCAAGAAACCCAAACGTCCGCGTATCGGCCAAATTCCAGGCGCTGCAGACAACGCCACCGGACTTTCAGACTATCATTACGAGAAGAAATCATATTCCGCACCGGTTTCGGCGACATCATCGACAGGTGAGGAACCCGCTTCCGGCGACGGTCAGGAACGTCAAACCTCTTACGAACGTCCGTCCGGCTACCAGCCCCGTCCTTATCAGCCCCGTAACAACAATTACGGTCAGGGCGGTTACAACAACAACCGTCAGGGCGGCTACAATAACAACCGTCAGGGAGGTTACAACAACAACCGTCAGGGGGGCTACAACAACAACCGTCAAGGCGGCTACAATAACAACCGTCAGGGCGGCTACAACAACCAGGGCGGCTACAACCGTTACAACAACTATCAGCCCCGTCCTTACCAGCCCCGCACCGAGGGCACTCCCACAGAGGGCGCTGAGAACAAGACAACCACTACCGGCGAACAGCAGGGTGGGTATCAGCCCCGTCCCTACAACAACAATCGTCAGGGTGGCTATAACAACAACCGCCAGGGCGGTTATAACAACAATCGTCAGGGTGGTTACAACAACAACCGTCAGGGCGGCTACAATAACAACCGTCAGGGTGGTTACAACAACAACCGCCAGGGTGGTTACAACAACAACCGTCAAGGCGGCTACAACAACAACCGTCAGGGTGGTTACAACAACAACCGTCAGGGTGGCTACAACAACAACCAGGGCGGTTACAACAAGGGTGGCTACAACAACAACCGCCGTCCCCAGAATGGTCCCGTCCGTCAGGGCAAGAGCTTCGTGCCGCGTCCCAAGCGCATCGAGTATGAGCTGCCGCTGCCCGATCCCAACGAGCAGATCCGTCTGAACAAGTTCCTCGCCAACGCCGGACTTTGCTCGCGCCGCGAGGCTGACGAGTTCATCCAGCAGGGTCTGGTGAAGGTCAACGGCAATGTTGTCACCGAACTCGGCACCAAGATCGGCCACGCCGACACTGTTGAGTTCAAGGAGCAGGCTGTCGCTCTCGAAAGCAAGTGCTACATCCTTCTCAACAAGCCGAAAGATTGCGTCACCACCTCTGATGATCCCAACGGCCGCACAACCGTCCTCGACCTCGTCAAGGGAGCTTGCACAGAGCGCATCTATCCCGTAGGCCGTCTCGACCGCAACACCACCGGTGTGCTGCTGCTGACCAACGACGGTGACCTCGCCTCCAAGCTGACCCATCCCAAATATGTGAAGAAGAAAATCTATCACGTATGGACCGACAAGGATATCGCCGAGGAGGACATGCAGCGCATCGCCGATGGCATCGAGCTTGAGGATGGCGAAATCCACGCCGACGCTATCTCTTACGTCACCGAGACCGACCGCAACCAGGCCGGCATCGAAATCCACTCCGGCCGCAACCGTATCGTGCGCCGCATCTTCGAGGCCCTCGGTTATCATGTCACCAAGCTCGACCGCGTTTACTTCGCCGGTCTGACCAAGAAGAACCTTCCCCGTGGCCGCTGGCGCTACCTGACACAGGAAGAGGTCAACTTCCTCAAGATGGGTTCCTTCGAATAAAGAAAAAATGGTTTAAAGTTTAAGTCCGGCCTGTCCGGCCTTAAACTTTAAACATTAAATACCTCAACCTCAATGAAACGGACAAAAATCAACGACATATTCCGCGACTCCGCCGGTCTGGTAGGCAAGGAGGTCTGCGTCAAAGGGTGGGTGCGTACCCGCCGAGGTAACAAACACGTTCAGTTCGTCGCCCTCAATGACGGTTCGACCATCAAGAATCTCCAGATTGTGCTTGACATGTCGTCTTTCTCCGAGGAGGAGCTGAAGCCGGTCACCACCGGTTCGGCCATCTGCGTCGAAGGTCTCCTTGTCGAGTCGATGGGCAAAGGACAGTCGGTGGAGGTGCAGGCCAAAAAGCTTGAGGTCTACGGCACCGCCGACCCCGAGAGCTATCCCCTCCAGAAGAAGGGACACTCCCTGGAATTCCTCCGCGAAATCGCCCACCTGCGTCCGCGTACCAACATCTTCTCGGCTGTCTTGCGTGTACGCTCCACACTCGCTTTCGCCATCCACCGCTACTTCCAGGAACGGGGCTTCTATTATCTCAACACCCCCCTTATCACGGCAAGCGACTGTGAGGGAGCCGGCGCCATGTTCCAGGTGACCACCCTCGACCTTGAGAACCTTCCCAAGACCGAGGAGGGTAAGGTGGATTTCTCCACCGACTTCTTCGGCAAACCTACCGCGCTGACTGTCAGCGGACAGCTTGAAGGTGAGCTGGGAGCCACCGCCCTCGGGGCCATCTATACATTCGGCCCCACATTCCGTGCGGAGAACTCCAACACACCCCGCCACCTGGCTGAGTTCTGGATGATTGAGCCGGAAGTGGCCTTCATCGACATCAACGAGAACATGGACCTGGCCGAGGACTTCCTGAAATACTGTATCAAGTATGCCCTCGACAACTGCCGCGACGACATCGAGTTCCTCTCCGAGCATTACGACAAGGAGCTGGTTTCCCGTCTGGAATCGGTTGTCAACCAGGAATTCGTCCGCCTGACTTACACCGAAGGGGTGAAACTCCTGGAGGAGAGCGGCCACAAGTTCGAGTTCCCCGTGAAATGGGGTGTCGACCTCCAGAGCGAGCATGAGCGCTACCTGGTGGAACACTACTTCAAGCGTCCTGTGATACTCACCGGCTACCCCAAGGAAATCAAGGCTTTCTATATGAAGCTCAACGACGACGGCAAGACCGTCCGCGCGATGGATGTCCTTTTCCCCGCCATCGGCGAGATTATCGGCGGTTCCGAGCGTGAGGAGAGCTACGACAAGCTGATGACCCGCATCGAGGAGATGAATATACCGATGAAGGATATGTGGTGGTATCTCGACACCCGCCGCTTCGGCACCGTGCCCCACTCCGGCTTCGGTCTCGGCTTCGAGCGTCTTGTGCTCTTCGTGACCGGTATGACCAACATCCGCGACGTGATACCTTTCCCGCGTACTCCCAAATCCGCGGAATTCTGATATTGCCCTCCTTAGGATGGCATGACATGACAACAGGGGGGATGTGTCGGTTCCGACACATCCCCCCTGTCTGTCGTATATGATTATTTGCCGATTACTTTCAGGGCAAATCCATTGACTGAGACAATGTAAATCTTTCCGGCAATGGTCGGGAGTTCTACCGGCTCTCCGAAACTTTTTTGGCTTGCCTGCAGGACCCCGTCTGCGGTGAAGAGGTTGACGGTCTCGCCGTCGGCTACATTCTCCACGATTATCGCTCCCGGACGCACGCTGACGCTCATCTTTTCCGTGCGCACATCAAGAGTGCCTGAAGTGATGTTCTGCACGACTATCACGTGATGAGTGTCGGTCAGTTCGGGATGACCGTAAACAGAGGCTGTGATTGTGGCTTCACCCTGTTTTGTGGCGGTAACAACACCCTTCTTGGTGACAGTGGCGACATCTTCGTTGTCACTACTCCATACCAACGGAAGCCTGAAGCTGAGCCGGGCGGTCGGGGTGTCATCTGATTCGGTGGGGATTCCCTCCATTACCATTACCGGCACATTGGAGACATCCTCGCCGATGGCGTAGACGCTGAATCCTCTCCAATATGGGGTGTTCTTGTATGTGTCGACAGCTTCGGGTTCCACGAACAGTGGCACATCGTAATTCTTGGCGGTGAATGAGGCGGGGAGAGCTGTGGGGGGGTCTCAGCATACAACGTTATGGAGCTAAGTTCGTTGCAGCCGGATATCACGTTCTCCCCGACGGATTCAAGCATTCCCGGGAGCTGTAAATCCCACAGACTTGAACAGTTACGGAACGCAGACTTTCCGATAGTGGTCACGGTTCCGGGAATTGTCACCCACTCAAGAGCGGAACATCCATCCAGCATCTCGTCGCTGATGGAGGAGAGAGTTGTCGGCAACTCAATTGATTGCAATTTATTGCAACGCGCGAACGCGCCGGTTCCTATCGATTCCACACATCCGGGAATATCAATGGCTGTCAGAGAGGTGCATTCCTGGAACGCGTACTCGCCGATTGTCTTCAATCCCTCAGGCAGGTTGACGGTGGCCAGGGCCGAGCAGCGAAGGAAGGCATATCGGTCGATGGCGGTTGTCGTGGAGGGGAACTCGAAAGAGGAGAGGCTGGTGCAGTCTCCGCACAGCTCTTCAGGGATTGTCGTGAGGCTGTCGGAGAGCTTGACTGAGGTCAGCGACGTGCATCCCTTGAACGCTCCATAACCGAGACCTGTGACAGTCGGGCCGATTTCAATCGAAGACAACACGATGCAATTCTTGAAGGCCTCGTTGCCGATTGTGGTGACAGAGGGCACAATCTGGATTGAGGGGAGGGAAGTGCAACCCATGAAAGCCCGGTGAGCGATAGTGTTGACTGAGTTCCCGAGAGCAACTGATTTCAACGACGTGCAGTCGAGGAAGGCCTCTTCGCCGATTTCCTTCATCGACTCGGTCATCTCCAGCGACGTGAGCAAATCGCATCTGGCGAATGCGTGCCTGCCGATGGCTGTCACAGCCTCCGGGACAGTGTATGTTCCCTGGAGGTCAAGCGGCACGGACAGAAGCCGGGTCTTGTCGCCGTTGTAGACATAACCATCCTCTATCGTGACGTCATTCCGATCATATCCCACTCCATATTTTTGAGGGAACCCCGCGTGGTAGGTGGTATTTATCGGATCGACGACCTTGACAAGGCCTGAGCATCCCTGGAAGGCGTCGTCGTCGATTCTGTGGATAGCAGGAGGAATTATCAAGTATGTCAGTGACGTGCAGTTCTCAAAGGCCTCGAAATGTATCTCCTCGAGAGTGAGGGGAAATGTGATATTTTTCAGATTCGTGCATCCGCCGAACGCATTTTCGGGTATGATAGTGATGCCTTCCGGGAGATTGATTTCCGCGAGGAGGTCACAATCTGTGAAAACCCACTGTGAGAGGCTCCCGATGGAGGAAGGCAGTTCAACTTTCCTCAGGTTCTTGCTGTCCCTGAAGCCGTCTACTCCTATCACCGTGTAGCCGACTTCGTTCTCATCATAGGCTTCCTCGGGGATTACGAGTGTTTCCCCGTCGAATGTGCCTGCCTCCGGTCCTTCGCATTTTGCGGTGGTGCGGTCGGTGACGACATATCTCAGGCCTTCGTAGATGAACTCCGTCCCCTTCTCGCTGATACGTTTCACAATGAAATTTCCCCAGACAGGGTGTCCCTTATATAGTTGCTCGGACGCGGCCGGAACGTAAATATCGATTTCCCCACAATTGGGGAAAGAGGTCTCGTCTATCGCGGGAGGAGTATCCACCGCCATAATCAGGTGGGGGAATCCCTCGTCAGAGCCGGCGAACGCAGACGCGCCGATTTCCCGGAGATTTGGAGAAAACAATATCCTCCTGCGTACCATCCTATCGCCGATAGGGTTTATCATTTTCATGAGTTTGGGGCAATTGCCAAAGGCCTCCTCCCCGAACACCTCGATATTCTCAAAATTGACGTATCTGTCATAGTCGGAATTGACCTTTTTCAGGACATCGCAACCATAGAAAGCCCTGTAGGGAATGGTGGTGAGGCCCGCGGGCAACTCGATTTCTTCCAGTGCTGTGCAATGGGCGAATGTGTTTTCCCCGAGCTTTGTCAAGGTCGACGGGAGTGAAATGCTTTCAAGTGACCAGCATTGCGCGAACGCGCTGTTGTCTATATGCTGCAATCCCTTGCGGAAATAGACATCTTTGAGCTCGTGGCACCCAAAAAAGGCATTTATCCCGATTTCGGTGACTGTGGATGGCAGACGGAGACTCCGCACATAGTCATAGAAGGCTATGAAATCGTCTCCGACACGGGTGACGGTGTATTTCACACCTTGCTCATCCTTGACCACATCAGGTATCTTGACATACCGGGTGATATACATTCCGGTGTCGGCAGAGCCTTCGCCATCCCATTTCGGGCCGCCGATTGCCTCGCACATCTTGTTTTCCTCATTGAGCACACGGTACTCGATCAAATCATCGGAGTCGGGATAGTCGCCGTCAGGGTCGCTATTGCAGCAATAGGTGAATGTCTTTCCGGCTTGCGCCGTGGCCGAGAAGGCCATCAGCCCTCCCAGCAGAGTAAGCAATATCTTTTTCATTGTAAATGTTTTCTGGACAAATTTGGACATGTTTATTCCGCTGCGCTCTCGTGGAGGCTCAGTGTCCCGGTAGCCTCATCCCGGCTGACGGTCACCTGGCACGTCTTCTTAAGGTCGGTGTAGCCCGGTACCAGGGCTGTTATGGTCGCGGTTCCGGGACCTACGGCAGTGACGACTCCGTCGGCATTGACTGTCGCCACTTTTATGTTGGAGCTTTTCCACATCACCAGCATGTTTCCGGTCAGCTCAGGGCGTGTGGATGCCGATATCCTGCATCATCCGCAGTTCCTGGATAACAACACCGGGCCGTTTATCCGTGCTTTCATCGCGATGTATCCCCGCTATGTCGAAGAGTTGCGCCGCGATTATCCGTTGCTGACCGACACTGACATGATATTCTGTATGCTCATCTACCTCAAGCATACCACCGAAGAAATCTCCGTATACCTCAACATCTCGCGTGCGAGTGTCAACAGCGCCCGTTATCGCATCCGTTCCAAGCTGAGACTCGCCAAGGAGGAGAACCTCGACAAGTTCCTCCAGCACCGCGAGGGATGACCGACCGGGGCGGTGTGTTGCCTCCCCTTGCCGCGTATTGGCGCGATTCGCCATAAACCTAATGCATAATCGCCACACCTCCAATGGTTTCCACTTCTGTTAAATTCCCTACCTTTGCAGTCATACCAATACATTACTCATAATCAGCAATTACTATCATTATGCGCTTTTTCAGGAACCTTTCGTTGGCTCTCCTCGCGTCGGCATCTGTAGTGGGATGTAGCAGCAGCTATGACGACTCCGAACTTTGGAATGAGGTCAACAGTATCAAGGACAGGGTGTCGGGAATCGAGGCGAAGCTCTCGGGTATCAACAGTGATATCCAGGCAATCCACACACTTGTCAACTCTATCAAGAACAATGGCTATATCGTCAGTGTGACTCCGACAGCTGACGGTTATGAGATTGTCATGAGCAACGGTGACCGTTTCACGATCCATAACGGACGTGACGGCAAGGACGGTGTGGATGGCAAGGATGGTGTGGATGGTGTCAACGGCACAACCCCCATTATCGGTGTGGCCCCTGTCGACGGTGTATATTACTGGACAGTCACGGTCAACGGCAAGACAGAGTTTATGCTTGATGCCCAGGGTAACAAGATTCCCGCGACAGCATCCGGAGAGGGTGGTGGCTCGGTTGTGCCCGCTCCCGTCATCAAGGTCGATTATTACGGCTACTGGGTGATAAGCTATGACGGCGGTATCACTTTCGATTATATCCGCGATACCAGCGGCAACCCCGTCAAGGCTGTCTCTGAAGGTGGCGACAGCATCTTCCAGGATGTCTATCAGGATGGCGACTATATCGTGTTTGTCCTCGCCAACGGTACCACAATCCGCATCCGCTCATGCAAGTGTGAGGCTCCAGCCATCGAGGATGTCGTTCCTCCGGAAATCCTTGACCAGATGGATCCCTACATGAACATCTACCGTGGCTCAAATCCCCCGAATGTCGAGGGCACATACCTCATCGACCCGTTCGTGACTGTTTACTGCCAGGATTACGGCCATGGCGGATACGCTCCAGGCGACCAGGTCAACAGCATCTATATCGGATTCTTCAACCAGGACACCCAGAAGCTGACCCTCGACTTCAAGTCGGAATCAGTATCGAACACCTCTTACGAAAAGGGCGACGGTTCCTTCATTGCCGGTGATGGCAGCAACTTCACGGTGTATTTCAACACCGTCGGACAGACTTCCAACATCTCCACCAAGACCGCGCTTGTAATCAGCGGCACCAAGACTTCGTCAGGCATCAGGAATCTGGAATATGCCTTTGTTATGGTGGAGAAGGGTGATGACCCCAATCATAAGCTTATGGAAGAGGGTGTGTTCCGCGTGTTCAAGGACAAGGATGGCCTGGCCGCCAATGCCAGCCATTCCTTCAGCTTCGCTCCCGCAAAGGCTCCCGCCTCTGAAACCCTCTCGTTGTGGTACGACTTCATCCGTGACGTGAAATAAAAATCCTCCCCGTCATCGGGACGCAAAATCGGTGTGTCAACAAAGATAGACGTTGACACACCGATTTTGTCATTGTTTCATAATTTTGATGCGCCGACCTGACGCTTCCTATATTTTTTTCAGGTGAGGTCGAGGAGATGGCCGACGGATGCGATTTCGTCGGGGGCGGCATTCTGGAGGGCACAGCAGGGCACACAGGTGGCATAATTGCGGGGAAGCCAGTAGAGATCGGTCTCAGGATTCCCCTCTTCCTCGTTTATCTGTCTGCCGGTAAGCCAATAGAAGGGCTTGCCATGAGGGTCGATATATTCCTGATACTCCTCAGTCCAGTGGCTGCGGGCTGCCCGCACGACTTTCATCCCCTCGATTTTGACTTTCGCGGGGAAATTGATGTTAAGGCAGACTCCTTCGGGAAGTCCGTTGGCAAGAACTTTCGCTGTGACATCCTTGACAAAACGGGCGCATTCCGAGAAGTCGGCTGCCATTGAATGATGGAGCAGGGAATATCCGACTGACGGTATGCCGGCCATGCAGCCTTCGAACACAGCTCCCATCGTGCCGGAATAGATGACCGAGTTACCGGCGTTGGAGCCGTGGTTTATTCCGGCCAGGACAATGTCAGGACGGCGAGGCACGATGTTGTGCATCGCCAGCTTTATGCAGTCGACCGGAGTACCTGACACAGAGAAAAGCCGTGCGCCTTCATATCCGGAATGCTCTGTGACGCGCAACGGCGCGTTGAAAGTCAGGGATGAAGACTGTCCGCTTTTAGGCTCGTCAGGGGCGACAACCCACACGTCGCCCAGTTCCTTTACCTTGTCGACAAGGAAATGAAGACCCGGCGCGTTTACCGAGTCATCGTTGGATATGAGAATCAGTTTCTTTTCCATATTTAACAAAGCATGGCATCATTTATGGCCATGCTGGGTCTTCTTCTCCTTCTTGTCCTGGAAGTGGAAATAAAGACCTCCTCCGGTGGCGATTGCAATCACCAGACCATACATAACCAATGCTCCCATAGGTCATTTCTTTTTTGGTTGGGAGGGCGGTTTCAATAGAAACAGTCCCCACAACAAGGTTACTAATACGGTGATGGCACCTCCGACATATATAATCCACGGCTCAGTGACCTGTCCGAAAACCGACGACAGGATGACAGCGGTGGTGATATATTTGGCGATGTCCATCAGCCATTTTCCAAATTCCTTGCGCATGTCTGCAATGGGAATGATGTGCATTGCAAAGATACGTCTTTTTATGATAATAAACAAATTGGGGAAGAGCGGGGTTCGGGAGGCGCGATATGGATGCGGGGAATAAAAATCACGGATGAGCCGCCGTGTGTGCGTGGCGGTTCATCCGTGATCTACGTCAAGAATCAGGTGAGGGAAGTGTCTTATGTGGGGTTATTTCTTCATTTCCTCAAGTTTCTCTTTTACCTTGAGCATCTTCGCGATGTTGTCGGCGTCAAGCTGGTTGTCGCGGGCGGCGTTCTGCAGGATTGTGCCGATTTCCGATACCTCGCCGAGAAGCTGGAGGGCCTCCTCGGCATCAGGTTTCTCATCAGAGTTGGCGGCTTGCTCTTTCATCTTCATGGCCTTTTCGCAATCCTCCATAAGGATGGTTATCAGCCCGGAATAGTCCTTTTGGGTAAGCTCCTGGCCGGAGCGGGCTTTCTCGAGGAGTTCCGCCTTGTCGACGGTTGACGAGCATGCCGTCAGAGTGAGGAGAAGGGGCGCGATTAAAAACAACAGTAATTTCTTCATTTTGGGATAATGTTGAGGTTATTGGACTATGATTTTCGCATAAAGGGATTATTGCGGGGTCTGGTCCCATAGTATGGGGAGATTTTTGAATGTGACAACTCCCAGATGGTCGTTGTCGACCAGCACGCCGAGCTTGACCTGCGACATGGCCGCGTCTGATTTCTTGACATCGAGAAAACGCAGCTCTTTGGTGTCGAGTTTCAGGGTGACCGGCATGCCCTCTATCACATCAAAGCGGTAGCCGCCCGAGGAGTCGATATTATATAATGTGCCGCTCGTTCCCAACGCCACCATCTTGTCATTTCGGACACATCCAAGAAGGATATTGGGCACATTACGTTTGACCTCCACCTGCACCACGAGGTAGGCCTCCCCGAAATTCTCGCTTGTGGAGACACCGTAAAGTCCGACCGGAATGATTTCTATCGCGTCGGAAATCGGGTTGATTACCTGTGCACCGTTGGGAAGCACCACCGGTGTCCCGGCAGAAGTGGGGAGAATGGAGGTGACTTGCTCGACTGTGGTTTTCGCCTTTTTCAGAAAACCGCCCAATCCCTGCGCTGCTGCGTCAGGTGCTGAGAGGAATGACAGGAGTATGACAACACCTGTTAGACTCAGGAACTTTTTCATGTCAGATAGGTTTTTAAGGACCGAACGCGGGCTGGCACTCCCGGCCCTCGGTCGTAAGGGGTTTGATTGGTTGATATTTAAGGTAAAGTTGCTGATTGCAAAGTTATCACAAAGGAGTAGGGAAGTCAATCACGGAAATCAGTGATTTTTTCTTGGAGGGAAGGCTCAGAACTGCGAGTTCTTCTTGATGTATCCGAGCTTTACCGCTTTGAGGATGAGGTCGGCCACATTGCCGGCGTTGAGTTTGATGAACAGGCTCTTGCGATGGGCCTCCACAGTGTTGACCGAGATAAACAGTTTGCGGGCTATCTCTTTGGTTGTGCGTCCGAGACTTATTTCCTGCAGCACATCCATCTCGCGCTGCGACGGATAGTCTATCCCCTTGTCGAGGATTGACAACGCCCTGGTCACCTCGTCGCTGTAATAGCGATGTCCCTCTATTATCTCATTGAGGGCATGTATCACATTGTCGGCCTTTCCCGATTTGAACAGAATGCCGTCCACATCCAGGGTCAGCAGCCGCCTGAGGGTCCAGATTTCATCATGGATGGTGCAGATAATTATCTTTGCCGAAGGATGGATTTCCCGGATTCGTTCTATCACGGTGAATCCGTCCAGGTCGGGCAGTTCCAGGTCGACAATGTAGAAGTCATATGTCATCTGCGCGAGCCGGTTCAGGAAATCGGAAGCGTTGCTGAAATTGTCGGCGCATATGACCCCGTTGCGTGAGAGGATGCTGTTAAGCCCCTCTCTTACAAGGTCGTGGTCATCTATTAGTGCTATCTTCATTCCTGAGAGGTCTGCGTTGGATATGTTTCCGGGGTAAGTCACTGGGCTGGGGATTGTTGTTTCGTATGACACGGTTAAACCCGCCTCTGCGCCGGAGCGGCAGGGACGGATATGCCAACGCGAAATTACAAAAAGCCCGTATATGCGTCAATTACGGGAATCCGTAGTTTTTGAGGTCTGTTCCTTGAATTCACGGATGAAAACCACATTGGTGCCGCTTTCAGAATGGGTCACTTCAAGGCTTCCTCCCGCCGAGGCGGCCCTTTGCCTCATGGATGACTTGCCGACACCCCCGTGACGGCCCCCATCTTTTGCCGAGCCATTGTCGGCAACGGTCAGGCTCAGGGTGTCCCCGGCCAGCAGCAGGGTGACGGAAATCCGGGAGGCTCCTGAATGGCGCAGGGAGTTGGAGACAGCCTCTTGCAGTATGCGGTAGACCCCCAGGCAGCAGTCATCGGGTATCTCCCCCCAGCTTCTGCCGACGGCCTCCGCGTCATATATGAACTCCACCTGTGGCGAGCCATCGCGGAGTTTCCGCAGGTAATGGCCTACCACCTCGTCAATTGTCGCGTAAGAAAATTCCGGAGGAAGCAGCTCGTGGGAAATCCTTCTGACCTGGTCGCGGCAAGTGTCAACTGTTGCCGCGATGTCTGTGAGCGACCTGGTGTCAGCCATTGACGATGGCGCGTCGAGTTTCAGCCTGATAGCCATCAGGTCGTTGCATACCCCGTCGTGCAGTTCGCGGGCCATGCGGGCACGTTCAGACTCCAGCCCCTCGACATATTTCACGGTCAGGCGGCGTTCGGTGTCAGACTTCAGGCGCTCGAATTCGAGTTCGCTCTGATGACGCCGTTTGCGTTGGCGGCTGGCGTAAGCCAGGAAAAACACCACACCTGTGAGCAGCAATACCACAGCGGTCACCAGCCAGAAAAGTGCTGACATCCTTGATGCCTCGCTGCGGGCCAGGGCGAGCTCCTTCTCTTTCGTCTCATATTTGACGGTGAGGTCGCGCAGGCTCTCGACTTTGTCCGCCTCATAGAGGCTGTCACGGATTTCATTGGCATGCAGCAGTGCGCCGTAGGCCTCTTTGAAATCTCCAAGGTCGGCATATGACAGGTGCATGTTGTTGTAGCAGTCGAGCTGAAGGAACGGGAACCCCTCCACTCCGTCGAGGGACAGGATTTTGTCGAAATAATCGATGGCGGCTCTGTTGTCACCTCTCTTCAAGGCTATCGAGCATTCCACCTGGTAATAGGCCACCTTGCTGGTCATGGCTTGTACCGAGGGGAGCATTGCGACGCATATCCCGCGCCATCGTGAGGCCGCGCTGTCATCTCCGGTACGGTCGGAGGAGAGCAGGGCATACGCCGCTGCCCGGAAGGCCGCGTCATCATTGCCTGACGCGATGGCATCGGCATAACTTTTTCCCTGGAAAGTCAGGGCCTTTCCGGCTTCTCCACACCCGGTAAGCACCGAGCCGACCACACCGTAGACCATCGAGCGGAATGCCGCATCGTCACATCTGGCCGCCCATTCTCCCGCCATATTTGCCAGTCGGGCGGCATCCTCCTTGTCGGCCATGTCAAGGTGAAGCACCGCCATGTTGATATATAGAGATGCGGCTTCCTCCCTGGCCTCCTCATCTGTATTCTCCCTGAACTGCGGTGATGTGACGATTTCCACCCCTTTTCCGTAATGTTCCAGGGCCTCCTCTATTTTCCCTTGTGAACGGAGATAGACTCCGATAGAGGCGTGTGCGCCCAGTATTCCCGTCAGATTTCGGGCTTTCTCGGCGATGGTAAGGGCTTCCGAAGTCAGAATGGCAGCTGAATCTGATTTCCCGATGGAGTGGAGGCTGTCGGCTTTCTCGCGCAACATCGCATACCGGCTTTCGGAGGACTGCCCCCGGAGCGCCTGCGGCAATATCAATGACAATAATGACAACAAGAGGGTCAGTCGTAACAGTTTCATGTCAGGGTTATGATAAGTGATTGGTTCTGAATATGGTTATTGACTGCAAAGATAGGTCTTGACGGGCAAATTCGCAAACTTTCGGGGCGTTGTTATTAACAATAGCGCAAAGTTATCAACATACAAGGCAGTTTAAGATTTTTTAAACGGTTGTTTGTCAGTTTTTTGTTGTTACTTTGCAGAGTAAACGCCGCCCGGCGGGAGATTACCTTTGCTCCCCGGGCACATCGCAACCAAAAACTCAGCTTATGGGAAAAATCATAGCCATCGCAAACCAGAAAGGGGGTGTCGGAAAGACAACCACCACCATCAACCTCGCCGCTTCGCTGGCAAAAGAGGGGAAACGGGTGTTGATTATTGACGCCGACCCCCAGGCCAACGCCACGTCGGGTTATGGAATCGACCCCCGGACGATGGACTCTTCCATATATGAATGTCTTGTGGATGATTATCCTATGGACGGCTCACAGGTGGCCACCTGTGTCGAAGGCCTTGATCTCGTCGGCTCGCGTATCGACCTGGCGGGTGCCGAACTCGAACTTATCAACAAACCCGGCAGGGAGAGGGTGCTTGCACGCGCCCTTGAGTCGGTGAAAGACAATTATGATTACATACTGATTGACTGTTCCCCTTCGCTCGGCCTTATCACCGTAAACGCCCTGACCGCAGCCCATTCGGTGATTATCCCCGTCCAGGCGGAGTATTTCGCCCTGGAGGGAATCAGCAAGCTCCTCAACACCATCCGCATCATAAAGTCGAAACTCAACCCGTCGCTCGAAATCGAGGGGTTCCTCCTCACGATGTATGACGCGCGCCTCAGACTGGCCAACCAGATTTACGAGGAGCTGAAAAGCCACTTCGGCGACATGGTGTTCAACGCCGTCATTCCCCGTAACATCCGCCTGAGCGAGGCCCCTTCCCATGGCCTTCCGGCCATACTCTATGATCCCGAGAGCCGTGGAGCTACCGCCCACGTCATGCTTGCCCGGGAGATTATCGCCAAAAACTAACCCTCTCACTCTTCAATATCTATGGCAATTCAACGAAAAGCATTGGGTCGTGGCCTTGACTCGCTCATCTCCATGGATGACACCCCGGCGCGGGGAACGTCGGCCATCAACGATGTCCCTCTCGACAAGATAACCCCCAACCCGGAGCAGCCGCGAACCACCTTTGACGAGAACGCCCTTGAGGAGCTTGCCGCGTCAATCCGCGAGCTGGGAATCATCCAGCCACTGTCGCTGCGCAAGACCGGGCCTGACACATACCAGATTATCGCCGGTGAACGACGCTTCCGTGCCGCCCGCCTCGCCGGACTGGAGTCTGTCCCTGCATATGTCCGCACCGCCAATGAGGCTGAGCTGACCGAGATGGCCCTCATCGAGAACATCCAGCGCGAAGACCTCAACGCAATCGAAATCGCCCTGACCTTCCGCAAGCTCATCGACCAGTATGAGCTGACCCAGGAACGTCTGTCGGAACGCATCGGCAAGAAACGCGCCACGATAGCCAACTTCCTGCGTCTGCTCAAACTCCCCTCTGAGGTGCAGCTCGGCTTGCGCGATAAGCGTGTTGATATGGGCCACGCCAAGGCGCTGCTGGGTATCGACGATCCCCGTGTGCAGCTGAAAATCTACAAGGAAATCCTGCGTGAAGGTCTATCCGTCCGTAAGGTAGAGGAGCTGGCGAAAGCCTGGCAGCAGAGCCGCGACGCGGGTGAGGAGGCCGCTCAGCCCGACCGCGACAAGGGTAACAACCCTTACGCGTCGAGCCATGACTTCGACCTGCTCAAAAACCATCTGTCAGCCGCTTTCCATACCCCCGTGTCCTTCTCTTGCGACCGCCAGGGAAAGGGTAAAATCACCTTCCAGTTCTCCAACGAGGAGGACCTTACCCGCCTGATTACCCTCTTCGACACTCTCCGCTGACCTCTCCGCCCTTAACTGGGCGTGTATCAGGGGGGTGAAGTTAAAAGGCTGGTTTGAATCAAAAAAATCCGGCGGTATAGTTTGTGACAAACGAAATATTTATTACCTTTGCCGCAGAAATAAGAAACAATGTATAGCTCAATGATGAATATGATGTGCATGTGCAGCCGACAACGCCGGATGTAGAGCTTTCATATTCCTTCATTTATAACTCACTTAATCCGGCGTTCTTTCGGGAACTCCGGATTTTTTTATTCTCCTACCACTTATGACCCGGAAAAATAAACTCAGATTCGCCACCCGTCAGATTCACGGTGGCCTCCATCCCGGTGACGCAGGCAACGCCCGCGGACTCGCCATTGTCCCCACTGCCGCCTTCCGTTTCCCGACCTGCGACTATGCCGCCGGACTGTTTGAGCTTTCCCAACCCGGCAATATCTATTCGCGTCTCCAGAACCCCACCACCACATCTTATGAGGAGCGCATCGCGGCCCTTTACGGCGGGAGCGCGGCGGTGGCCACCCCCTCCGGGATGTCGGCCATCTTCATCGCCATCTCCGCCCTGGCCGGGCAGGGTGACAACATCGTTACCACTCCCTTCCTGTATGGCGGCACTTACAACCTCTATCGCCATTCCCTCAGGAAATTGGGTGTGGAGGTGCGCATAGCCCCCGATGAATCCTCCGCCACCCTGGAATCTCTCTGCGATTCCCGGACAAAGGCTATCTTCTGCGAGTCGATGGGTAACCCGACCTGCGCCGTTGCCGACCTCGAAGGGCTGGCCGCTGTTGCACGGAAGGTTGATGTGCCGTTGATTGTCGACAATACTTTTGGTGCCGGCGGCTATCTGTGTAACCCATTTGACTGGGGTGCCGATATTGTGGTGGATTCCGCGACAAAGTGGATTAACGGACATGGCACAGCGATGGGGGGAATCATCGTGGATGGTGGCCGCTACAACTGGCGCAACGGGAAATTCCCCCAGCTCGACGGCCCCTCTGACGGTTACCACGGGCTCAACCTTGTCGATGCTTTCGGGGATGCCGCCTTCGCTGTGAAATGTCGTGTTGACGGTCTGCGCGATTTCGGCACCTGCCCGTCACCTTTCGACAGCTACCTGATGTGTCTGGGTCTGGAGACCCTCTCCCTGCGTGTCCGCCATCAGGTGGAATCCACCGCGCGGCTGGCCCGCTTCTGTGCCGAAAGTCCATATGTCAAGACTGTGAGCTTCGTCGGCTTCGAAGACCATCCCTATCATAAAGCAGCCGCCAAGTATTTCCGCCACGGGGCATCCGCAGTGTTCAACATCGAACTGAAGGGTGACCTTGACAGCACCGTGAGGTTCGTGGAGGGGTTGCAGCTCTGCGCCCATATGACGATGATTGGCGACTCCATCACCGTTGTCACCCATCCGGCATCCACGACCCATAAACAGCTGAGCGACGCCGACCTCAAGGCGGCGGGTATCACACCTACATTGCTCCGTATAAGTCTGGGGCTTGAGGATGTGGAGGATATCATCGACGATTTCCAGCAGGCTTTTGAAAAGACCGGACTATGAGCACGTCGCAATCCATCTATCGGGCAGAGAAGCCGTTCCGGCTGGAACTTGGCGGGGTCATTGACCGGCTTGAGATAGCCTATCACACTTTCGGCACTCTTAATGAGCGCCGGGACAATGTGATATGGGTGTGCCATGCCCTGACGGCCAACAGCGATGTTGCCGACTGGTGGCCACACACTGTGGTCGAAGGGGGATTCCTCGACCCCGGGCGGTATTTCGTGGTGTGCGCCAATATCATAGGCTCCTGCTATGGCACGACCGGCCCTCTGAGCATATCCCCGTCGACCGGACGACCATATTACGGCGACTTCCCGGCTGTGACGATGCGCGACGTGGCCCGTGCCCACCGGCTGCTTGCCGCCCATCTCGGCATTGACCGTATTCACGTACTGGTAGGTGCATCTGTCGGAGGGTTCCAGGCACTGGAATGGGCCGCGCAGGAGCCGGGACGCTTCGAAGCGATAGTGCTGCTCGCCACTGCCGCCAAGGCCTCCCCCTGGACTATCGCCATCGACGAGACCCAGCGTATGGCCATCCGTGCAGACAAGACCTTCGGCAATCCCGACCCGGAGGCCGGGGCTGCCGGACTGGCCGCGGCCCGTGCCTTGGGATTGCTCACTTATCGCGGGCCTGAGGGATACAACCTCACCCAGCAGGACAATCCCGATGCCCCTTGCTCCCTTCCGGGACTTCCCGCTTCCCACCGAGCCTGCACCTACCAGGCTCATCAGGGGGAGAAGCTTGTCAGCCGTTTCAACGCCTACTCTTATATGACGATTCTCGACACATTCGACACCCATGACATCGGCCGCGACCGTGGCGGCGTGGCCTGCGCCCTTGAAGCAATCGCCTCCGGAGGGGCGCGGATTCTGGCCATCGGTCTTTCCACCGACCTGGTGTTCACCCCTGCCGAGATGCGTCAACTCGCCTCGATGATACCGGGCTGCGCTTATGAAGAGATCAGTTCCCCCTTGGGACATGACGGATTCCTCGTGGAGCACGGTCAGCTGAATTCAATCCTTGTGCCTTTCTTCCGACAGGAGGTGGCGCAGTCACAAACTCAATCTTAACCTCGATATTATGAATGATATGAAAATAGGCCTTGTAGGCTTTGGAACAGTAGGACAGGCTCTTTATCAAGTCATTGGCTGCGCCGCCAACACCCACGCCTCGATAACGAAAATCTGTGTGCGCTCCCTCGACAAACCCCGTGACGTGGAGGTTCCCGCCGGGATGCTCACCACATCGCCGGATGATATCCTCTCCGACCCCTCCATCAACCTCGTGGTGGAGGTGATTGACGATGCAGAATCGGCGTTCCGCATCGTCAGCGAGGCCCTCCGGCGTGGCAAGAATGTGGTCTCGGGCAATAAGGCGATGCTGGCCCGTCATCTCCCCGAACTGATGGAATTGCAGCGGGCCACAGGGTCTGCGCTGCTATATGATGCCTCCTCTTGCGGCTCCATCCCGGTAATCCGCAACCTTGAGGAGTATTACGACAACGACCTGCTGCTGGAGGTGAAAGGGATACTCAACGGTTCCTCCAACTTCATCCTCTCGCGTGTTTTCGACCACGGCGAGGATTACGCCGACGCGCTCCGACGCGCCCAGAAACTCGGCTTCGCCGAGAGCGACCCCACCCATGACGTGAGCGGTGCCGACTCGCTCAACAAGCTGGTCATCATCACCCTCCACGCCATCGGGGTTTATGTCGCTCCCTCCGACATCTTCGTCTACGGAATCCCGACTCTTGGGGATGAGGATATCCGCTATGCCCGCGAGAAGGGGATGAAAATCAAGCTTGTGGCCCAGGTTGTGAAACTTCCCGACGACCGGTTCACCATGTTCGTGATGCCGGAGTTCGTCGCTCCTAACCGCTACATCTATGCTGTCGATGATGAATATAACGGAGTGGTCATCCGGGGGGAGTGCTACGACCGCCAGTTCATGTTCGGCAAAGGGGCCGGTGGCTATCCTACAGCCTCGTCACTACTGAGCGACATCACGGCCCTGCGTCACGATTATCGCTACGAATACAAGAAGACCGCCTTTACCCCGCGTCCGGTTTACACGACCGACATTCCGTTGAAAATCTATGCGCGTTTCTCCTCCACCGACCTGCGGAGCCTTCTCCCCTGGAAAGAAATCCACGAGGAATACCGCTGCGGCTCCTTCAGTTACCTCGTGGGGGAAATTATGCTCACCGACCTGCTGCGCTCCACCTCCCTCCTCCAGGCCCCCGACATCTTCCTTTGCAACATCCCGTATTTCTTCGCCGGACGCGACGACCTCCCCGCCATAATCAGTTAAATTACAATCTCGCCTGCCGTGAGATTACGGATTTTGAGGGGTAATCAGCCTTGTGCCTGAAAAAATACCTCACACATTAGGCGGAATGTTGGAAAAAAATTGTACTTTTGTAAAAATTTGGATAATTATGGCCGGAGACCTGCAACAGACCGTCGAACGCCTGCGGGCGAAAATGCTGGTCGTGTCAGACCGGTTTTCGCTTGTGTGTGGCGAGCGCGACAGGGCCTTGGCCCGCATCGCCGAGCTGGAGGCAGACCTCGACAGCTCGCGCAAGCTTGCCGGAAAGTTGCAGCAAGAGGTGGAATTTCTGAAAATCGCCACCACCATCGCTCCCGAACGAAAGGATGTGGAGCAGACGCGCGCCCTGTTGTCTGAATTGATACGGGAAATCGACAAGTGCATTGCCGACCTCAAAGAATGACAGAAGACAAACTAAATATAACGATACGCATCGCGGGCCAGAACCCCGTCGCCTTGAAGATAAACCGGGCTGACGAAGAGCGTGTCCGCAACGCCGAATACCAGGTCAACCGCCTCTGGAGCCGATGGCTTCAGCGGTTCCCGGACAAAAGTTCCACGGAGGTGCTGGCTATGGTGGCGTATCAGTTTGCCGAACTATACTTCAACGCCAACAAGCTCTCGGAGGAGACAAACGCGGTGTTGGAGAAGTTCGAGACGGAACTTGACAGGATGCTCCACGGTTTCGGTGTGGCATCCCCTTCAGAAGGCGTGGAAAACCTGGCGGCGACAGCCGAGGGTGACAGCGCTCCCCCCGCGAGTCCCTGGGTGGCCTCCTGAAGCAGTCACGAGATGTCATATTGCCGCTTTCCCGCGCGCAGCCGCAGTCACCTCCCCTCGGGAGGCTGACCCACGGCCGGGCGCGTTTTTGTTTACCGGTCAAAACCATTCATAAGCATATAAAAAATAGACAACCTGATAATCAATCCTAAAAAACAGAAACAACAACTCGTTAAATAAAAATATGGACGCATATATAGACATCCTGATTTACATCACGGTCACAGTTGTCGGTATCGCCATCGGAATACTCGGCACAATCCTGATACAGAACAAGCTCGCCATGAGCCGCGCCAAGTCGATAGTCGAGGAGGCCAGCCGCGAAGGTGAGGTCATACGTCAGAAAGAGCTTCTCAAAAGCCGCGAGGAGGGCATGAAAATCAAGGAGGAGGCCGAGAAGGCCGCCAACCAGCGACTCTCCAAAGTGCAGTCGGTTGAAGCCAAGATGAAGAAACGCGAGATGGAGCTGAACCAGTTCCAGCAGGAGACCCAGCGACAGAACAAGGAGCTGGACACCCGCCGCCAGAAACTCGACGCCGAGGAGAATGTGATCGCCGCCCGCAAGGAGGAGCTTGACAAGCTCAAGCGCACAGCCCAGGACACCCTGGAGCATATCTCGGGCCTTTCGGCTGAGGAAGCCAAGGAGAAACTTGTCGAGTCGATGAAGGATGAGGCAAAGACCGCAGCCGCCTCATACATCAACGACATCATGGACGAGGCCAAGATGACCGCCAACAAGGAGGCTAAACGTATTGTGATACAGACCATACAGCGCGTGGCCACTGAAGCCGCCATCGAGAACTCGGTTACCGTCTTCCATATCGACAGCGATGAAATCAAGGGCCGCATCATCGGCCGCGAGGGCCGCAACATCCGTGCGCTGGAAGCTGCCACCGGAATCGAAATCATCGTAGACGATACCCCTGAGGCCATCGTACTCTCGGGCTTCGACCCTGTGCGCCGCGAAATCGCCCGTCTTGCCCTCCATCAGCTTGTGGCTGACGGCCGTATCCATCCCGCCCGCATCGAGGAGGTTGTCGGCAAGGTGCGCAAGCAGATCGAGGAGGAAATCATCGAGACCGGAAAGCGCACCGCCATCGACCTCGGAATCCATGGTCTGCATCCCGACCTTATCCGCATGATCGGCAAGATGAAATACCGTTCGAGCTACGGCCAGAACCTGTTGCAGCATGCCCGCGAGACAGCCAACCTCTGTGCCATCATGGCCTCCGAGCTTGGCTTGAATCCCAAGAAAGCACGTCGTGCAGGTCTGCTCCACGATATAGGCAAGGTGCCCGATGAGGAGCCCGAACTGCCCCACGCAATCCTCGGTATGAAGCTTGCCGAGAAATACAAGGAGAAGCCCGATATCTGCAACGCCATCGGTGCCCACCACGACGAAATCGAGCAGACCACCCTGCTTGCCCCCATCGTGCAGGTCTGCGACGCAATCTCAGGTGCCCGTCCCGGCGCGCGCCGCGAAATCGTCGAGGCATACATCAAGCGTCTCAACGACCTGGAACAGCTCGCCATGAGCTATCCCGGTGTGTTGAAGACCTACGCCATCCAGGCCGGCCGCGAACTGCGCGTGATTGTCGGTGCCGACAAGATTGACGATGTGCAGACCGAAAACCTCTCCAATGAAATCGCCAAGCGCATCCAGGATGAGATGACATATCCCGGACAGGTAAAGATTACCGTCATCCGCGAGACCCGCGCCGTAAGCTTCGCCAAGTAAGCCACGTCAAGTTTTTCAACTAACTCGTTGACCCTTATGGAAAAAGAGAAGGAGAAAGAAAAGACGGAGGGCGCGAAGGGCTGTTGTGGACGCGGCTGTGAGGACTGTCGCGGCAAGGAGGAATGCGCCAAGGACGGCGCGTGCGCCAAAGAGGGGGGCTGCGGTTCAAAGTGCGGCGGCTGCTCGGGCGGTTGCTCCGGTGGCTGCGACCTGAGAGGGAAGCTCCACAGTTATGACTACTGGGAGGATATCCCCGGCGGTTATGCCGACGACGACATGGTGGAGGTGAATTTCAAGAACACCCGCAAGGGCTATTACCTCAACTCCGGCAAGATTCCCCTCGAAATCGGCGACATTGTGGCCGTCGAGGCTCAGCCGGGCCATGACATAGGCCGTGTGACCCTCACCGGCGCGCTTGTCCGCCTGCAGATGCGGAAGGCAGGGATAAAGCCTGACGCTGAGACCCGCCGTGTCTTCCGCAAGGCGAAGGCTTCCGACCTCGAACGTTACGAGCAGGCCCGCGCCCGGGAGAACGACACGATGATTCGTGCCCGCAAAATCGCCGCCGACCTCAAACTCAACATGAAAATCGGCGATGTCGAGTATCAGGGTGACGGCAACAAGGCCATCTTCTATTATATCGCCGACGAGCGTGTCGACTTCCGTCAGCTTATCAAGGTGCTGGCCGAGACCTTCAAGGTCAGAATCGAGATGAAGCAGATTGGTGCGCGTCAGGAGGCTGGACGCATCGGCGGCATAGGTCCCTGTGGCCGTCCGCTCTGCTGCACCACCTGGCTGACCAATTTCGTCAGCGTCTCGACCGGAGCCGCCCGCTACCAGGACATATCCCTCAATCCCCAGAAGCTTGCCGGACAGTGCGCCAAGCTGAAATGCTGTCTGAACTTCGAGGTGGATGCTTATGTGGAGGCTTCCAAGAAGCTCCCTCCCAAGGATATCAAGCTTGAGGCCGCCGACAATCTCTATCATTACTTCAAGGCCGATATCTTCAAGCATGAGATCACCTACTCCACAGACAAGAATATACCGGCCAACCTCGTGACCATCAGCGCCGCACGCGCTTTCGAGGTCATCGCCCTCAACAAGGCCGGTGAGAAGCCCCTCTCGCTCAAGGAGGAGGATGGCCAGGAGAAGAAACAGTCGGAGTATGCCGACATCCTCGGTCAGGACTCCCTCACCCGTTTCGACAAGAAAAAGAAGAAACGCAAGCCTTCGAAACCCGCAGGCGGGAAGAAGGAGGAGGGCGCCCGCGAAGGCCAACAGCAGCCCAAGGACGGCCAGCCCAAGCCCCAGAAAACGAAGCAGCGTCCGCAGCCCAAGGATGGGCAGAAACGTCAGCCTGGCCAGAAGGATGGCAACCAGCCGAAGGGTGGGGGCAACAACAATCCCAAGCCGCAGCCCAAGGGTGAGCAGAAACCTCAGCAACCCAAGGGTGACAAGCCCCAGCAGCCCAAGGGTGACGGGAAGCCAAGAAGGAAAGGTGACCGCAAACCGTCCGCTGACAACAAACCCTCCGGTGAGAACCGTCCCGCTTCCGACAGCAAACCCGCTTCGGAAAACAAGCCGGCTCCTGACAACAAACCCGCCTGAGCCGTTGACCTGAACGACTATGCACAGCATACGCGACATATACCGTAGGATAGCCCCCCGCCTGACTATGGCGGTGGGGCTGTCGGTTATGCTGCTGCCGATCGTGACCGGATGCGCCGCCCCGGGAAATGACTACGCGGGTTATGTGAACATCCCGGAGGAGGGGTGGAAGTATGGCGACACTCTGAAATTCACTCCGGTGCATCCCGATTCCTTATGCCGGGGCAGACTCGTTGTCGGAGTGCGCCACGAGAACAGTTTCCCTTTCACATCGCTTTGGCTTGAGACCACGGTCGAGGATAACGGGCGAGTGAAGGTTGACACTCTGGAGATTCCCCTGGCCGATAGCTTCGGAAGCTGGACGGTGCGCGGAATCGGCGCGTCGTTCCAGAAGGCCGACACAGTTGCGGGAAGCTTCCTCCACCGTTCCGGCTCACCGGTCGGAATCCGTCACATAATGCGGGCCGACACGTTGCACGGAGTCACCCAGGTAGGCATCTTTTTCGTCCCGGATGCGTTATAATGTCAGGGTTTCATCAAGCCCTTTCCGCTCCGGTCAGCCGGGGTTATCCTCCCTTATGAAAATTTGAAAGAAATGGAAGATCTCATACTCCTTTCCCCTCAGGAGGTTCTCCTGAGAATCGGACGGCTCCGTGGCGCGGCAGTCGCCGCCGGTCGTACAGGTGCGTTGCTTATCGCCGACAATGCGATGCTTTATTACCTCACAGGCCGCGTTTACAGCGGATGGGCTTTCATCCCTGTCGATGAGAATGTCAACCCTGTGTGGTTTGTGCGTCGCCCGGTCGAACTGACCGGAAAGGATGTCGTGGAGGTGCGCAAGCCTGAGGAGATTCCCTCGCGTCTGGAGGCATTGGGAATCTCTTTGCCTGAGGCTGTCGGGCTGGAGATGGACGCGTTGCCTTATTCCACGATTACCCGTCTGCAGGCTGTTTTCCCCGGTGCGGAGAGCTACACGGCGTCCCCCATCGTTGCGGCCGCCCGTTCGGTGAAGACCCCTCTTGAAATCTCGATGATGGAACGGTCCGGAGTCATCCACACCGCTGTCTATCATAAGATTCCGTCGCTCTTCTCTCCGGGAATGACCGACTTTGAGCTGGATGTGGCCATCGAGCATCTTTCCCGTCTGGAGGGGTGTCTCGGCCAGTTCCGTATCGCCGGGAAGTCGATGGAGTTTTTCATGGGGAATGTGCTGACCGGCGAGAACGCCGACGCTCCGTCCCCCTATGACTTCGCCCTCGGCGGAAAGGGTATGGATCCCTCGCTCCCGGTCGGTGCGTCAGGTGAGGAAATCAAGCCCGGCACGACCGTGTCGGTCGATGTCAACGGCGATTACACCGGCTATATGACCGACATGACCCGAGTGTTCTCTTACGGCGACATCCCCTCCGAGGCTAAAGCCGCCCACGAATGTTCGCTGGCTATCCACCGGGAGTTTCGCCGTATGGCTGTCCCCGGCACGAAGGCTTCCGACATCTATGAGATGGCGGCGCGTCTTGCCCGTGAGGCCGGTTTCGAACGCTACTTCATGGGCCACCGCCAGAAGGCCGGATTCTGTGGCCACGGTGTCGGCATCGAAATCAACGAGACACCCGTCATCGCTCCCCGTAGCCGCGACATCCTCCAGACCGGTAACGCGATTGCCATGGAACCTAAGTTTGTCATCCCCCATGTCGGGGCTGTCGGCATCGAGAACACATACATCGTCACCCCCGAGGGTGCGCGTTGCATCACCAACGCCCCCGAGGAGATTATCCCCTTGGGATAAGCGCCCCTCTGTCAGTAATGACATCATCATCGGATCACACAACTTGCAATGAATTTATCGGAGAAACTGCATAAAAAGGTATTCAGTCAGGTAGGGCAGGCCGCCGACCGTCTTGGCCGCGAATGTTATGTTGTCGGGGGATATGTCCGCGACCTTTTGCTCGGACGTCCATCCAAGGATATTGATTTCGTCACGGTCGGAAGCGGCATCGAGGTGGCCCGGGAGGTTGCCCGCGAAATCAAGGGGAGCCATCTGAGCGTGTTCAAGAATTTCGGCACCGCCCAGGTCAAGTCACGCTGGGTGGAGCTGGAGTTTGTCGGTGCGCGTAAGGAGTCATACCACCGCGAGTCGCGCAAGCCGATTGTGGAGGACGGCACCCTTGACGATGACCTTGCCAGGCGCGATTTCACCATAAACGCGATGGCGGCATGTGTCAACGCCGACCGTTTCGGTGAGGTGATTGACCGTTATAACGGTCTGGAAGACCTGCAGGCGGGACTTATCCGGACACCTCTCGACCCTGACATCACTTTCTCTGACGACCCCCTGAGAATGATGAGGGCGATACGCTTCGCCACACAGCTCGATTTCCGCATCGTGGATGAGACATTCAGCGCGATAAGCCGCAATGCCTCACGCATCAAGATTATCTCCCGCGAGAGGGTGATGGATGAGCTGATGAAGATAATGAAGTCGCCGCGTCCCTCGCTCGGATGGATTCTGCTTATGAAATCTGGCCTTCTCAAATTCATTTTCCCTGAGCTGCAGGCGATGAAAGGGGTGGAGATTGTCGAGGGTATCGGCCATAAGGATAACTTCTACCATACGCTGGCGGTGCTTGACAATGTCGCTGAGAAGTCAGACAATGTGTGGCTCCGCTGGGCGGCGCTGCTCCATGATATCGCCAAGCCGGTCACGAAGCGGTTTGACCCGAAACTGGGATGGACTTTCCACGGCCACAACGCCGTCGGGGCGAAGATGGTGCCGCGCATATTCCGTCAGATGAAGTTCCCGATGAACGACAAGATGAAGTATGTCCAGAAGATGGTCGAGCTTCATATGCGTCCCATCGCACTGGTCGAGGAGGAGGTGACCGACTCGGCGGTGCGCCGTCTGCTCTTCGATGCCGGGGATGATGTGGATGACCTGATGCTGCTCTGCGCCGCCGACATCACATCGAAGAACGCCGACAAGGTGGCGCGTTACCGCGAGAACTATGAGCTGGTGAAGCAGAAGATGGTTGAGCTTGAGGAGCGCGACCGGATACGCAACTTCCAGCCCCCGGTAGATGGCATCGAGATAATGCAGACATTCGGCCTGGGACAGTGTCGCGAGGTGGGGATGATAAAGGAGCGGATAAAGAACGCCATCCTCGACGGGGAGATTCCCAACGAGACCTCAGCAGCGCGTGAGCTGATGCTCTCATACGCGGCCTCGGCATTGGGGCTTGTCCCGGTAGATGCCGCGGGGGAATCAGCCGATAAGTGACAACCTCACGCGGGTATTCTTGATTTTATGGGGAGCGAGCCGCTCCAGCAACGACGCGCCGCCGGGTTCGAGCGGCGCGAGTGCTTCACGGGGCACCGCCACGAGCGATGAATGGTCGTCGAGGATGATTTTGCCGATTTGCTGGGCTGTAAGGCCACCTTTATGGATGAGGTAACCGACAATGTCGCCACGCGACAGTTTCTCCTTTTTCCCGGCGTTGATATATATGGTCGCGATGTCAGACCTGATGGGGTCTGACGAGACCGCACGGGGCTGGAATTCCCGCTGCCAGTCGACATATTCCGGGATGTTCTCCCCGTCGGAGATGATTGAAAAGACGGTGCCGTCGGCCCCCATACGCGCGGTGCGGCCATTCCGGTGGGTCCAGCTCTCCAGCGTCAGGGGGAGATGGTAATGAATCACATCCTGCACATTGTCGATGTCGAGTCCTCTCGCCCCGAGGTCGGTCGACACCAGTATCGGTGTCGTGCCGTTGTTGAGGAGGTCAATCGCGAGCTTGCGTTCACGCTGTTCCAGGCCCCCGTGATACAGTCCGACAGGGAATCCCTTCTTTTTCAGGTCGTCATAGACCCGCTCGGCACTTTCGCGGTGGTTGACGAAAATCAGCACTTTCCCATTGTCGAGGCTTCGCAGGAGGTCTTCGAGAATGGGGAGCTTGTCACGTTCGGGGGAGTCCACTCTGACTGTCTGGAGCCTTCCGCCGGATGGTTTGCCGCCGGAGAAGTCGAAGGTCTCCGGTTTTCTGAGCCGGAGGAAGTCGGGCATCTCGGCCAAGGGGGTGGCCGAGGTGAGGATTACCAGCTCTGGACGGTTCATACGCTTTACGATGCGTTTCATCTCGTCGTGGAAACCAAGTTCGAGCGACTTGTCATACTCGTCAAGCACGAGCGCCTTGACATCGGTCAGAGTGACAGTGCCGCGTTTGAGATGGTCGAGCAATCGTCCGGGAGTGGCCACGATGATGTCGGGCACCACCGAGAGGGAGTTGATTTCGTCGGCCATCTGGTGGCCGCCGTAGAAAGCCACGGTCTTCAGACCGGCGGCCACGGGGCGTATGACATCGGCGATCTGTATCACCAACTCGCGGGAGGGAGCCATCACTACCGCCTGCACTTTCCCATCTGACGGCCCGAGGAACCGCAGCAGGCGCAGGGTGAAGGCGGCTGTCTTTCCTGAACCGGTAGGGGAGAGCAGCACTATCTCGCGGAGGTCGGTTGAGGCCATCCGTTGCTGCATCTCATTGAGGACGGTTATGTTGTGGCGCTCACGCAGGCGCTCAAGTATAGTCTTGGTTTCCATAAAGTCAGTGTTTGCGGCCTGTGTCAGCGGGAGACCACCATGTACTCCCCGTTCATCCCCGGGCCGACATTGAAACGCCGTAGACCGCGTTTAAGTTCCCTCGCTTTCCCGGAAATGGGTGAACCGTAGTTGTTGTAGACCGAGTAACGGCTACCGCATGAGGGACAGTAAGCCTCGTTGGTCTCGGTGTCGATTTTGATTCTCACGTCGCGTTTCAGCTCGACAGGGCAGGCCAGGTCGTAGGCGTATGGCGCGCCGCTGATGTCCCCCACGAGCAATATCCCCCCGAAGCCGGTGTAGGTCAGGGCGGTCCAGGGGAAATCGGCGGGGACACGGTAGGAGCCGTCGAGGATGAAATCCTTGTGGTCGAGTGCGCCGGGAGTCCCGTATTTGGCCCATTCGGCCTGGGTGTCGAAGCTCAACCTCACATTGGTGGGTGGCACGCGGTCGAAGTCGACCTGCTCGCATGCCGACAGCAGTCCTATCGCGGTCGCGGCTGACGCCACGGCCACGATGAGATGTCCGGTTTTGGAAGAGAGATTCATATGTTTCTTTTTCAGATGCTCAGACCGGCGATGAGTTCGCCGAATTTGTCAGCCGCTTTCTGGAGCTGCGGGCCGATGATGGGACGCACGATGGCGGGAATCTCTACGTCGATGCGGGTCTCGACATCGGCGGCTTCCTCCCCGGCGGGTGTGATGTCTACCTCCATGGTCAGAGGTACGGGGGAAGACTCTGTGCCGAACACGATTTTTGAAGGCTCGACACGCTCCTTGATGACGAAAGCAATCTCACCAACCTGCGGAGTGACGATTTTCAGGGAGTTGGCGGTGAACTCCACGTCGCCGATCTGTTTGCGCTGCTCCTCGGGAAGTTCCTCCAGAGAGCTTTGCAGGCGGCTCATGTCGCTGAAACGGTCATACAGGTCGCGGGCGCTGCGGTTGATTCTCGCGGGTTTGCTTTTATATGTTGCCATATGATTGTTTTAAGGTAAAACAAACGGGAGCGAACGGAGTTCGCCCCCGCAGTTGCCGGTTGCGGTTTATAGGGTCATTCTTTATTCCTCAGGACGGACGGGAGCCCAGTTGGCGGGATCCTCGCGCCATTCCTGGAGGGTCTTGATATCTTTCTTGCCGATGAAGCCGGTCTGGAGGGCCACATCGAGCATCGCCTCATAGTTGGAGAGGGTCATGAGCTTGATGCCGGCCTCTTTGAAGGCTTTCTCTGCCACGGGGAAGCCGTAGGTGAACATCGCCACCATGCCGACAACCTCCGCGCCAGCCATACGGATGGCCTCGGCGGCCTTCAGCGAGCTTTTGCCGGTGGAGATGAGGTCTTCGATGACAATCACCTTCTGGCCCAGAGTCAGGTTACCCTCGATGAGGTTTTCCAGACCGTGGTCTTTGGGCGACGAGCGGACATAGACATAGGGAAGTCCGAGCATATCGGCGACAAGCGCACCTTGGGCGATGGCTCCGGTGGCGACACCGGCGATTGCGTCGGGCATACCGAACTCCTCCATTATCAGACGGCAGATTTCGGTCTTGATGAATGTGCGGATATCGGGATACGACAAGGTCTTGCGATTGTCGGTGTATATGGGTGAGTTCCAGCCGGAAGCCCAGGTGAAAGGCATGTCGGGTTGGAGTTTGATAGCGCTGATTTTAAGCAGCTTCTCAGCCAGCATGTGCTCAAGCTTGTTCATCGGATAAATGTATGTATGGTTTACAGCCGCAAATTTACAAAAAAAATCTCATACCCATAGAGAGTCACCCCCATTTTCCATCTTTTTCCTGCTGTCGACAAACTCCGGGCAGTCCCCCCGGACGATTCCTTCGGAATCGTTTTAAGAATGTCGGAGTCGTGGGGTTATTGCTGGCGCTCCCTGGCGGTTTTATCGGAGAGGACGCTGCCGAGGACACCGACAGCCAGCAAGCCGCCGAACCAGAGGCCATATACCGCGTCGATTCCTGCTTGCATCAATATGGCGGCACATAAGGTCATCGAGTAGGGGAAGGATAGGAGGTCGCCGACGGCTTTGTCAAGCAGCTCCACTTTCCTTACTTTTGTCCGGTCTTTGAGCAGGGTGAAAAATCTCACAGCCAACACCACCATGGCGATGATGCCGATTGCGCACGAGATATACGCCATCCACTCATTGCCGAGCATACCGAGAGTTATGAATGGGAGTGTCGCCGTCAATACTTTTGCAGCCCCGTCGACCAGGCTGTCTTTGAAAATCTCAGTTATCATCAGTTATCATATGTGATGCGGAATTTGTCGAGTAGCACCTTGAAACAGTCTTGGGCAGTCAGGCATGTATCCATAAGGAATCCTTTGATGCCGGGCCAGTTGCGCAGCCCGTTATAATAAAACATTTTTAACTCGTCTGTGATGATGAATGGCACATGGCCGTTGCGGAGACATTCCCTGAACATAATCAGACGGCCTACGCGTCCGTTCCCATCCTGAAACGGATGGATTGACTCAAACCGATGGTGGAAGTCAAGGATGTCCTCAAATGTCGGGCGCGAGATTGAGTTGTAGGCCTGCAGGAGTGACTTTATCTCACGGCTGACATCTTCGGGGGCGGTGGTGTCGTTGCCTCCGACTTCGTTCGGAAGCCGCTTGTATTCCCCGACATTGAACCATTCCCTGTCGGCATCCGATGTCCCTGATTTCAGCAGCAGATGGAGGTGCTTTATGTATGACTCGGTCAACGGGGAGCCAGTGTTGTCGATGATATAGTCGATGGCCCGGAAATGGTTTGTGGTTTCGATGATATCATCGATATTGATAGCCTTGTCGGTCATACCGATGGTGTTGGTCTCGAATATGTACCGGGTCTGGTCGTGGGTAAGGCGGCTACCTTCGATATGGTTTGAGTTGTAGGTCAGGTCTATCTGTATGCGGTGGTAGATGCCCCCTTTCAGCTTTCCGGATTTTTGTTCCCTCAAAGTCTTGAGCAGAGGGGAGACGGCCTTTGCCTTTTTTCTGCCGGGAGGAACCGCGTCGGCAGGTATCTGCCAGGTCTTGCCGACAAGATAAACGCCGTCGAGTTTCCCCAGTGAGCAGTAGTTCCGGGCAGTACGCTCCGAAACTCCATATTTCTCAGCCCATTCTTTCACTGACAGATAAGCCATATTTATCGGCAAGTTTTGATGTGTTTGATGGTGTAAAGATACGCAAACTTGCCGATATCGGCAAGTTTGCGGCGTAAAATCTGAAATATTGTTTTTATAAAATGGGATGCGGAGGGTCAGGGGAGGGGAGTGCCAATCATTGACAGGAAGGTTGGCTCGTCGATGACGGGGATGCCGAGGGAGGCGGCTTTCTCCCGTTTGGCGGGACCCATGTTTTCTCCGGCGAAAACGTAATCAGTCTTCTTGGAAATCGAGGAGACATTTTTACCGCCGTTGCGTTCGATGAGTTCCTTGTACTCGTCGCGGGAGTGGTGGGTGAATGTGCCGGAAATCACGAAGCTCTTCCCTCCGAGCAGGTCGGTGCGACCCTCCTCCGATTCCTCGGGGGCTGACATCTGCAAGCCTGCACGGCGAAGCCGCTCCACGATTTCCCGGTTGAGGGGATTGGCGAAATAGGCGGTGATGCTCTCGGCTATGCGCGGCCCGATATCCTTGGTGGCGGCGAGTTCGGCGGATGATGCCGCCATCAGCCGGTCGATGTCGGGGAAGGCCTTGGCGACTTTCTTGGCCACGGTGTCTCCGACGAAGGGTATCGACAGAGCGTAGACCACACGGTCGTATGGTACCGACTTGGAGGCTTCAAGCCCTTCAAGCACCCTTTCGGCCGAGCGAGGGCCGAATCCTTCGAGGGTCATCAGCTGGTCGGCGGTCAGGTCGTAGAGGTCGGCGATGTTACGGACAAAGCCCCTCGCGTACAGCTGCTGGGCGGTCTCCTCCCCGACACCGTCGATGTTCATCATCTTGCGTCCCACGAAATGCTCCACGCGGCCCGCAATCTGCGGGGGGCATCCGAAGCGGTTGGGGCATTGCCAGGAGGCTTCCCCCTCGACACGCACCAGAGGGGTGCCGCAGGCGGGGCAATGGCTGACAAACTGGACAGGCTTTGTGCCGGGCAGACGGCCATTCTCATCCACGCCGGTGATCTTGGGGATGATTTCCCCACCCTTCTCGACGTAGAGCATATCCTCCTCGTGGATGTCGAGGTTGCGGATTATATCCTCATTATGGAGTGAGGCGCGTTTCACGATTGTCCCTGACAGCAACACCGGTTCGAGGTTGGCCACGGGGGTGACAATCCCCATGCGCCCCACCTCGAAGGAGACGAAACGGAGCCGGGTGCATGCACGTTCGGCGGGGAACTTGTATGCCATTGCCCAGCGGGGCGACTTGGCGGTGAAACCGAGGTTGAGCTGTTGGCGCAGGGAGTCCACCTTGAAGACCAGCCCGTCGGTGGCCACCGGCAGTTCGCGCCGCGCGGTGTCCCAGTGGTTGATGAACTCGTCGACAGCCTCTATCGAGTGGAGGCGGGTCATTATGTCGGAAACCTTGAAGCCCCATTCCCTGGCAGCCATCATATTGTCGAAATGGTTGTCATAAGGGAGTTCCGGCCCCAAGAGATAGTAGAAATATGCGTCGAGACCGCGACGGGCAACCTCGCGGGAGTCGAGGGTCTTGAGAGTTCCGGCGGCTGCGTTGCGCGGATTGGCGAACAACGGTTCCTCGTTGAACTCCCTCTCCTTGTTCAGGCGGTCAAACTCGCTCCAGGGCATCAGTATCTCCCCGCGTATCTCGAAGAAATCGGGCCATCCCGTCCCCCTCAGTTCCAGGGGAATCGAGCGGATGGTCTTGATGTTCTCGGTCACAACGTCGCCACGCTCACCGTCGCCACGGGTGACGGCGCGGACAAGCCGTCCGTGTTCGTAAATCAGTGAAATGGACGTGCCGTCATACTTCATTTCCCCCACCACGTCGAAACGCTCACCTTCGAGGGCGGTGCGGACGCGCGAGAACCATTCATCCACCTCATGGATGGAGTATGTGTTGCCCAGTGAGAGCATCGGATGGATGTGGAGCGCCTGCTCGAACTTGTCGGAGATGTCGCTTCCCACCCTCCGGGTCGGGGAATAGGGGTCGTCCATCTCCGGAAACTCCTTCTCAAGGGCTTCCAGTTCCTTCATCTTCATGTCAAACTCCTTGTCGGAAATCTCGGGGGAGTTCAACACATAGTAATTATAGTTGTGGCGGTTGAGTTGTTCTCGCAGATCGAGAAGACGCTGCTGGCGGGGATTCATCGCGTGGTATGCGGTTTGCTTATGAGTTTGTTTTCAGATGGTTGAGGGCACGCATGGTGTTGCACAGGGTCTGTGACCAGTAGCCACGGAAATCCTCCGCAACCCCCTGGAGGGCGAGCCTGACTGTCTCGTCGGTGGTGTCGCGCACGGTGTTGATGAAGTTGTAGAAGACCTGGAACAGGTCGGTCAGCCCTTCGGATATCGAGACCGCCACGGGTGTGTCGGAATACTTCATATCCTCCTCGAAGACCTCAAGATATACGTCGTCGGGGCCGAGGAGGGTCTCCACGTTGCGGCGCACCGCGTCGTAATAATCCTCGTCGAGAGCTTGCTCTATGTAGACCTCCTGGTCGAGATACATGTCAGGGGTGATGTCGAAGGCGGATATGTAGAGTCTCGGCAACAGGCGGAGCATCCGGTCGACAAACTCGTCGCGGTCAGCCTCGCGCGCGCCTTCAAGCTCGCGGCAGTATTCGTCGCAAAGGCCGACGAAGACAATGGCGTTTGATTCCATATTGATGATTACTTAGGTTGATGTGAGTCTCAGGCATGGCGGCGGGATGGAATCCCGTACAAGGAGTGGGCCTGTATATAATCCAATACTCCGCGAGGGACCAGATTGTTCACCGGCTTTCCTTGTTTGAGCATCCGGCGTATCTCGGTGCTTGACACCGGGAGCAGGTCGGCCCGCAGCGGGGTCGCCTGGGAATCCCCCTGAGGCATCGCGTAGCCCTCGCGGGGATAGACTATCGGGGAGAAGTCGCGGAGAATCTCGTCGTGGCTCTTCCATTTGTCAAAGCAATCCCAGTTGTCAGCCCCGATTATGAGCCTGAAACGGTCGTCGGGATGCTCGGCGGAGAGCTTCCGGAGGGTGTCGATGGTGTAGGAAGGACGCGGCATCGACAGCTCTATGTCACTCGCTTCCAGCGAGGGGAAGGGACGGCAGGCGATACGCAGCATCTCCATCCTCAGGTTGTCGTCAATCAGCGCGTCGGGATTCTCCTTGAGGGGATTGAGAGGTGACACCACCATCATCACCCTGTCGGCCAGTCCGCGCCTGACAACCTCGCGGGCAAGTCCGATATGGCCGTTGTGAACCGGGTTGAATGACCCGCCGAAGACTCCGATTACCATACTTTACTCCTGTGCTTCTGCGGATGCCTGTCAGGCCTCCTTGATGTAGTCGCGGATTATCGACTCTACCTCCGAGATGGCGCGGGGCAACTCGTCGTTGGTGACCACATGGTCATAGCGGGGCATGAATCCAAGCTCATACTCCGCGCGGTCGACACGCTGGCGTATCGAGTCGGCAGAGTCGCTTCCACGGTTCTCCAGACGGTGGCGCAGCTCCTCGATGCTTGGTGGCTCGATGAAGATGGCCAAGGCCTTGTCGCCGAACAGTTCCTTGACATTCACGCCGCCGCAGACATCGATGTCAAGAATCACATTGTGGCCGGCGGCCACACGGTTCTCGATTTCGCTGCGGAGGGTGCCGTAATAACGTCCCGGATATACCTGCTCGTATTCCACGAACGCTCCTTCGGCAATCAGTTCCTTGAACTTCTCGTCAGAGAGGAAATGGTAGTTGACACCATCCACTTCCCCCTCACGGGGCTTGCGGTTGGTTGCCGATACTGAGAACTGGAGGTCGAGTTCACCCCGGTCCATGATGTCGCCGATGATGGTCGATTTGCCGCATCCCGACGGGGCGGAGATTATGATAAGTTTACCTGCCATGGTGTTTGTTTTGCGTTTCGGAATAAATGTGCTTTACATTTCCTCATAATAAATGAGGGTGGCAACCCTCGGCATCCTGATCAGCCGTAGAGGTTACCACCCTGCAAATATAACCAAATTTTTTAATACACGCTTTATTTCACGAGCCGTTTTTCTCCATCGCGCACATAGATGCCGGGAGCCGTAGGCTCGTCGACAGGCTGGCCGAGGAGGTTGTGCCATGGACCGGAAGACTCACCGGCAGGAGCGTCGGCTGCGATTCCATCAATCCCCGCCTTGTCGGCGAAACCGGCCAGAGCCTTGATGGCATTGCAGGCGCGACCGTTGGTGCTGTCAAACACCGGGGCGTTGTACCATCCCGAGAGGTTTGTGCGGTAGGCGTTGTATTCAGGCCACCACCATATGATTCCGGTGGTGTTGTCATGAGCCTTGAGCAGGTCGACCAGTGCCGAGGTGAAATCTTTCTGTCCCGCGTCGGAGTAGGGATAGACACTCGTGTAGTTGTATGTGGTGCCGGGCACTTCCCACTTGTAGGGATAGCCGGTCTCCACCACCATGATTTCCTTGTCGGGGAACTTCTCCTCCAGGCTGTTGACAGCGTTGTCGAGGTTGGATAGAGGACCGTGGAAATAAGGGTAGTAGCTCAGGCCGATGATGTCGTAGTCTACCTGGGCATCTTTCATACGGGTGTAGAAGTTGTCCTGCACGGGGATGTTGCTGACGCGCTCGGTGTGAAGCACGATTTTGGCCGAAGGGCATACCTCACGGCAGGCTTTCCCGGCCTGTTTCAACAGGGTAGTGAAACGCTCCCAGTTGGCATTGCTGTTGATGAAGCATTTTTTCAGCGACGAGGCCGGGGCGTTCCAGGCTCCCCAGAGCATGCCATAGGAGATTTCATTTCCGGTCTGGATGAAGTCGGGGGTGACACCCTCGGCGGCAAGTGTCTCCAGTGTCTCGCGGGTATAGTCGTAAATCTTCTGGTAAAGCTGCTGGTCGTCAAGCCCCACCCAGTCGGTAGGGGTCCACTGTTTGGCGGGGTCGGCCCAGGTGTCGGAATAGTGGAAGTCGAGCATCAGCGGAAGTCCGGCGGCCTTGATACGCTTGCAGATGGGTATGATGTAATCAAGGCTCTGGCATGCGTTGGGGTCTTTGTCGGGGCCGTTGTAGTTGGCGGGATTCACAAACAGGCGTATGCGCATGATGTCCCATCCCTGTGATGCGAAAAAGTCGAGCGCGGAGCCGTCGATGGGCTGGCCGTTGTAGTCGAGGTAGACCGCTCCGGCCTCCTCATAGGCGGGGAGGAGGGAGATGTCGCCACCCGCGTAACGGCGTGAGGCGAAAACCGAGCCGGTGGCCAGGATGGCGGCGGCGAGCAGAAAGAGTAATCTGTGTTTCATCTATGGTTTTGATTATCTATGGGTTGATTATGGGGGTGTGTCACGTTATACAACGTCAAAAAAAGTGGAATCTTGTATGTGGCGGCACACAAAATTCCACAAATATCATTAATATGGCCCCGGGGAATCACATCACATTGAGCACCTGCTCTTTGATCTGTTCCAGCTCATCCTTCATCTTGACCACGAGAATCTGCATGTCGGCCTGGTTGCTCTTCGAGCCGAGGGTGTTGATTTCGCGCCCCATCTCCTGGGCGATGAATCCAAGCTTCTTCCCCTGGCCGGGGGCGGCGTCGAGGGTCTCGAGGAAATAGTGCAGGTGTTGGGCCAGACGCTGTTTCTCCTCGTTGATGTCGAGTTTCTCGATATAGAAAATCATCTCCTGCTCCAGACGGCCCTTGTCATAGTCCACCTTGGGGATGGATGACAGGCTGTCGGTGATGCGGGAGCGTATCTTGGTGATTCGTTCGGTCTCGTAGCGTGGCACTTCGGCGAGCAGGTCGGAGATGCGGCTGATACGCAGGCGGAAGAACTCGTCGAGACGGCGTCCCTCGGCGGCGCGATGCTCCATCAGCCCCTCGACAGCCTCATTCACACATGCCAGCAGTACCTCTTTCTCAGGCTCGGCGGCCTCCACCGGGGTTTCGGCCTTGATTACATCCGGCATGCGCATCAACACTCCGTACCAGTCGGTCGGTTCGGGGATGCCGAGCTTGGCGGAAGCCTCGATGATCTGTCTGCGGTAGTCGGCCATCGCCTCCAGATTGAGACGCGCCGATGCCTCCCCCGAAGTGGTCTCCACAAAAGCCGACAGTTCCGACTTCCCTCTTTCAAGGCGCGGGGCCACGATGGCACGCACTTCCGCCTCGGCCTGACGGTAGCCCTGGGGGAGACGCAGGGTCAGGTCGAGCTGTTTGGAGTTCAAGGATTTGACTTCAACGGTAAATTTCTTGTTGAGATACTCGGCAGTTGCGCTGCCGAACCCGGTCATAGACAGAATCATCGATGTATGGTTTCTACTGATTGTTTTTGTTTGCAAATTTAACTTTTTTTGATGAGAAAATTGTGTAATTTTGTGGAAAAATTTTCCTGCCCCTCTCCATATGGCCCAGGAAAACCATCGTCTGTCACAACATTTCCCCATGGCTACCATACTGAATATAGAGACATCAACATCGGTGTGTTCGGTCGCGCTCGCTTCCGAGGGTGCGATACTCCAGCATTCCGAGGATTTCCAGGGACGCAACCACGCTGTGGTGCTGAGCGGATTCATCAAGGATGCGCTCGACCATCTGCGCCGTCACGAGATGACCCTCGACGCGGTCGCCGTGTCGATAGGCCCGGGCAGTTATACCGGCCTGCGCATCGGCCTGAGCGAGGCCAAGGGGCTGGCTTACGCCCTCGGTATATCCCTCATTGGTGTGGCTACCCTCGAGCTGATGTCGGTAGGGGTTATGTTCTCGCGTGACGACCTTCCCGAGGGAACCCTCTTCGCGCCGATGATCGACGCGCGGAGGATGGAGGTCTACACCGCCGTCTATGACCTTGCCCTCCAGCCCCTGATGAAACCCTCCCCGCTGATTCTTGACGCGGAGAGCTACAAGGAATATCTCGACCGCTCTCCGGTGGCATTCTTCGGCGACGGGTCGGCCAAGGCCCGCGAACTGCTCGGCGGCAATCCCAACGCTATCTTCATCCCCGATGTCAACCCGCTGGCGGTCGACATGGTGGCCCTGTCGGAACGAGCCTTCCGCAACGGTGACTTCCTCGACCTCGCATATTCCACCCCTCTCTATCTCAAAGATTTCCAGGCAACGAAGCCCCGTAACCTGTTCGCGTAAATGTTCACCCATCTCCACGTCCACTCCCAATACTCTGTCCTTGACGGCCAGGCGTCAATCAACGCGCTGGTAGACAAGGCTATGGCCGACGGTATGCCGGGCATAGCCCTTACCGACCACGGCAACATGTTCGGCATCAAGGAATTCTATAACTACGTCGCCAAGAAGAACGGCAAGACCAAAGGGGCAATCAAGGATGCCCTGAAAGCCGCCGAGGAGGCCGAAAAGGCCGGTGACGAGGCTACCGCCGCCGCCAAACGTGACGAGGCCGCCGCTCTTGAGAAGAAGATATTCAAGCCGATATTCGGCTGCGAGGTGTATGTGGCCAAAAGTTCGCTGCTCGACCGTGGCGACAAGGGTGACAAAGGCCGCCACCTGATATTGCTGGCCAAGAACCTCAAAGGCTACCACAACCTTGTCAAGATTGTCTCCCGTGCCTGGACCGAGGGATTCTATTTCCATCCCCGTACAGACAAGGAGGAGCTTCGCGCCCACGCCGAGGGGCTGATTTGCTGTTCGGCCTGTCTGGGTGGCGAGATTCCGCGCCTTATAACCCAGGGGGAAATCGAGGAGGCCGAAAAGCAGGTGCAGTGGTACAAGGAGGTGTTCGGAGAAGACTATTACCTTGAGCTTCAGCGCCACAAGGCCACAGTGCCCCGCGCCAACCACGAGACTTTCCATCTCCAGGAGACGGTCAACGCCGAGTTGTTGCGCATCGCCGACAAATACGGGATAAAGGTTGTGGCCACCAATGACGTCCACTTCGTCAACGAGGATGACGCGGAGGCCCACGAACGCCTTATCTGCGTGGCCACCAACAAGAAAATCGCCGACGAGAACCGTATGCTCTACTCCAAGCAGGAGTGGCTCAAGACCACCGAGGAGATGAGACAGGTATTCGCCGATCTCCCCCAGTCGCTTGAGAACACCCGCGAGATTCTCGGCAAGGTGGAGTTCTACGACATCGACCATGCTCCAATCATGCCGTTCTTCGCCATCCCCGAGGAGTTCGGCACAGAGGAGGAATACCGCTCCCGCATCACGGAGGAGGACCTTTTCAACGAGTTCACCCGCGACGAGAACGGCAACGAGGTCATGACCCGCGAGGAGGGGGAGAAAAAGATAAAGAAACTCGGAGGCTACGACAAGCTCTACCGCATAAAATTCGAGGCCGACTACCTGGCCAAACTCGCATACGAGGGGGCGGAACGCCGTTACGGCTCCCCGCTCACCCCCGAGCTGCAGGAACGCATCAAGTTCGAGCTTCATATCATGAAGACGATGGGCTTCCCCGGCTACTTCCTTATCGTGCAGGACTTCATCAACGAGTCCCGCGCCAAGCTCGGCGTGTCGGTGGGTCCCGGCCGTGGTTCCGCCGCCGGTTCGTGCGTGGCCTATTGCCTTGGAATCACCCAGATAGACCCCGTCAAATATGACCTGCTGTTTGAGCGATTCCTCAACCCCGACCGTATCTCCCTCCCTGATATCGACGTCGACTTCGACGATGACGGGCGTGCGCGTGTGCTGAAATATGTCACCGACAAGTACGGGGCGGAGAAGGTGGCCCATATCATCACCTACGGCACCATGGCCGCCAAGTCGGCCCTGAAGGATGTCGCCCGTGTCGAGGGGTTGCCGATTCCCGAGAGCGACCGCCTGACCAAGATGATTCCCCGGCATATGCCGGAGGTCAACGGCAAGGAGCTGAAACCCACCCTCGGCAACTGTTACGAGTATGTCCCGGAGTTCAAGAACGAGCTGCAGAATCCCGACCCCATAATGAGGGAGACCCTGAAGTATGCCCGTCAGCTTGAAGGGAATGTCAGGAACACCGGTGTGCATGCCTGCGGCGTGATTATCTGTCGCGACGCCATCTCCGACTGGGTGCCAGTGGCCACCGCCGACGACAAAATCGAGGGTAAACTGCTTGTCACCCAGTATGAGGGACGAGTAATCGAGGAGACCGGCCTGATCAAGATGGACTTCCTGGGATTGAAGACCCTCTCCATCATCATGGACGCTGTCAAGAACATAAAGCTGACCCGGGGTATCGATATCGACATGGAGAAGATTCCTATCGATGACCCTAAGACATACCAGCTCTACTGCGAGGGACGCACTGTCGGCACATTCCAGTTCGAGTCGGCGGGTATGCAGAAATACCTGCGTGAGCTGCAGCCCTCTGTATTCGAGGACCTCATTGCGATGAACGCCCTGTATCGTCCCGGCCCTATGGACTACATCCCGGACTTCATCGCCCGAAAGCATGGCCGTTCGCCGATTGTCTACGATATTCCCATCATGGAGAAATATCTCAAAGACACATACGGCGTGACCGTCTACCAGGAGCAGGTCATGCTCCTGAGCCGTCTGCTTGCCAACTTCACCCGTGGCGAGAGCGACACCCTGCGAAAGGCGATGGGTAAGAAGCTCATCGACAAGATGAACCACCTTAAAGGGAAGTTCCTGCAAGGAGGACAGGCCAACGGCCACGACCCGAAGGTGCTGGAGAAAATCTGGGCCGACTGGGAGAAGTTCGCGTCATACGCCTTCAACAAGTCCCATGCCACATGCTACTCCTGGGTGGCCTTCCAGACAGCCTACCTCAAGGCCAACTATCCCGCCGAATACATGGCGGCTGTCTTGTCGCGAAACCGATCGGATATCACCAAGCTCACCAACTTCATGGATGAGTGCAAGGCGATGAAGATTCCTGTCAAGGGACCTGATGTCAACGAATCATTCAATGACTTCGGTGTGAACTCCCAGGGTGACATCCGCTTCGGACTCGCCGCGATAAAGGGTGTGGGTGACAATGTGGTCGCCGCCATCATCCAGACCCGCGACGAAGGGGGGAAATTCACCTCTCCGTATGACTTTGTGGAGCGTGTGCCATACCGCCTTATCAACCGCCGCGTGTTTGACTCGCTGGTGCTGGCCGGAGCATTCGACTGGTACACCGATATCAAGCGTGAGGACTATTTCGAGAAGAACAACCGCGACGAAAGTTTCTCCGACCAGCTGCTGCGTTACGGCCAGATGTACCAGAACGCCCGGATGGAGGCCTCCGCGTCGCTCTTCGGCGACATGGCCGAGGAGATGAACACCGCCGGCCGTCCCGAGGTGAAGAGCGCGGTGCCATGGGTCGATGCCGTCAAGCTTGAGAAGGAACGCGAGCTTGTGGGCATGTACCTCTCCGCCCATCCCCTCGACCGATACTATATGGAGCTTAACTACGGTATGCGGTCGGTCAAGGACTACAATGAGGCTCTTCCGGAGGAGGGGAAGGAGATGACTTTCGGCGGCATGGTGACCAAATTCGTGGAGCGCCCCACCCGTACCGGCGGTAATTTCGCCATCATCACCCTGGAGGACTACACCGGTTCGACCGAGATACGCCTCTTCGGGCAGAAATATATCGACTTCGCCAAGTATGGCCGTGAAGGTACCCCCATCATGGTCTGCGTCCGGGCCGAGAGCCGTTTCAACAAACCGACCCAGTTTGAGGTGGTAAGGATTCAGCTTCTCAACGATGTCAAGGGGCAGCTCATTTCCGGGGTTACCCTGTCGATAACCCGCGACGACCTGAAACCCGCCGTGACCGACCTCATCAAGGAGCAGTTCAAGGCCAACAACCCCGATGCAGGGAAGGGTAACATCAGTTTCCGCATTTTTGACCCGGACGCGAACCGCTGGCTGAGGATGACATCCTCGATGAAGATGCCGATGGACCGCAAGCTGGTCAACATACTCGACTCCCTCCCGTTGGAATACAAGTTCGAGCTTCACAACACCCGCAAATAGGCGGCATTCATATCCCTGAAATCAAAACCATAACATAACAATTATGACAATCACAGACGAAAACGCCCGCGAAATCATCGAATCGGGCAAACCCGTAGTTATCGACTGCTGGGCCACATGGTGCGGCCCCTGCAAGGCAATGGCTCCCCTTATCGACCAGCTCGCCCAGGAATATGAGGGGAAAGTGGTAATCGGCAAATACAATGTGGATGAGGAGGGAGACCTCGCGACAGAATACCGCGTGATGTCACTCCCGACAATCCTCTTCTTCAAGAACGGGGAGAAAGCCCCCATCCGTCTGGCAGGCTCGCAGACCCGCGAGACCCTCGTCGCCAAAATCGAGGAACTCCTCGCCCTCTGACATCATCCTCGGTATGTCCCGACAGACCGGAGACAACACTAAAAATCGAGGCATCCAATCAAAATAATGTCGGTGGATAAAACCATCAAAATGTCGGTGTGTCAAATCACCAAAATGTCGGTGGATAAAACCACCAAAATGTCGGTGGGGCAATTTTTTTCTACCGACAGAATTCTGACAATCTCATTGACGATTCCGGAGGAATCATTTATCTGAATAGCCGTGGGTTGGCGCGAGTGCAAGCCCCTTCAAGGGGCGGCACGAAGCGGTAACCCACGGTTGTGTTTGGTTCAATACGACATTCCGGAGGAATCTTTTTTGATATCCGACAAACGTGGGAATATCAAAAAAGATTCCTCCGGAATCCGTTGTTTAATATCGTAACCGGGGGTTACCGCATCGGTTCGGCCTCCCGGCCTCACCTCGCGCCAACCCCCGGCTATTCAGATAAATGATTCCTTCGGAATCGTCAAAGGAGATCAGGTTTTACATATGCTGTTAGAATTTGTAGCCAAGTGAAATCTGGCAGATTCCTTTACGCACGGGATCCACATCCTCGGGATGTTTGTAGTTCATATCAAAGATGGTATAAGTCTTGATTGAGGTGTAGCCGACACTAAAGTCAAGTGAATGATTTCCATCCTTCAAGTCCATGGAAACTCCGACAGCCGGAGACCAGTAAAAACCATCTTTCAGGTCGCGGTAATCCTTTCCCATATCGCTATTGCGGGTTATGTAACCTCCCAGGTCAAGACGAACCCAGGGATAGAATCGCCCGCAGAAAGTTGCTTGACGGGCATTATAACGTGTGCGCAACGCAATCGGGAACCAGAAATGGTCATTGCCTGATTGCCATACCTTGTAATAATTGCCGTCAGGAGAGGGGTAATCAACCTGATATTTCATTGGTTGATAATGGAATCCTGCCATTGGTCCGATTTCCAGGTATTCGTTTATCGGGTAGAGGAAAGAGAAGTTGACACCGCATCCGGTAGACAATTTCACATCCTCTTCATCGCTACCGCCGGTGCCTGCGTCCAAAGTCAAATCAACACCGAAATTAATCTTTCGCAGCTCGTTCCAAAGTGCGGTCAGACCGTGACCCACATGTGTGAAGAAATCAGTCTTATGATATCCGAAGTAATAAGACAGACGGATGTTTATATTGCTCGTCCAAGGGGCACCCTCGACATTCGCTACCCCACCGAGGTAACCGATTCCGATACCCAGCTGTTCGTAACGGACACCGATGGTAGGATTGATGAAGAACGAGCTGTAGTCAAACGTCTGTGTTGAGAAACTGTATCCCATACGAAAATCAAATGTGGGGGACAGACTTGCATCGAACTGTTCCATATGGGCGTTGACGAATATGGGGAACGCCCAACCGCTTTTGAATTTCCAATTCTCCTCGATTCCCGCACCAAATCCGAGCGCGAGATAGGGGTATACTTCTTTTTGAGCCAGGACACCAAACTGAAAATTGGCGACTCCTCCTTTTACGGTTGGAATTATAGCCGGGTCGAAATTGGCTATCCCTTTCCAGTCATCCTGCGCTTGCATATTAATCGTGGTGAGGACACCCATCATAGCTACGATTATGGAAGCGATAAATTTTTGTCTTCGTAGAAACAGTTTCATTGAATTGTGATATTGGTTATTATTTAATGAGCGATGAAACAACGAAGCACAAAATTATACAAAATTTAATTATTTACCCCCCCCAATAGTTAAATTGTGCTAAAAGGCGCAGATGAAGTATGAATCGCATCCCGACAAGGATGTGAGATTTAGTTGAAATTTTGCGTTATGCCGGTGTTTTGGCGGGGGATGAGGTGGCAGGGGGTGGGGTGTCAGTTGTTGTCGAGGGAGCCGATGGCTATGATGTCGGCCTCGAAGGTGGCGCGGTTGATGGCGCGGTTGCGCAGGCGGTTACGGTAGGCATAGATGGTGTTGACCGAGAAGTTGAGAATCTGGGCCACACGGTTGGTGTCGTCGATGCCGAGACGCATGAAGGCGAGGATGCGGAGGTCTGAGTTAAGTTGCTCATCCTCAGCCAGCACTATCTGTTCCTCGGGACGCAACAGGGCATTGACCTTCTCCACGAAGTCGGGATATATATGGAGGAAAGCGTCGTCGAAGATTTTGTAGAAGTCGGCACTATGTTCCTCGACAAATTTCCCTGACTTGGTGAGCTTGTATAGGTCATCTACCTGCCCGGCCGAAATCTTGCGGTTCACGATTTTCCCGAACTGCTTGAGCTTGTCCATGTAAATCGAGCATAGCGACAGGAACTGACTGACATATACATCCTTTGTCTGGTTGGCGTCCTGCAGCTCCTGCTTCATGCGGGTCACCCGCGCGAGTTGCCTGCGCAGGAAGAAAATCGAGACAATCAGGGCGAACATGCACATCACCAGCACCGCTATGATGGCGTACATCCAGGTGTGCCACAAGGCAATCTGCGAGTTGTGGTCACCCTCGACAAGCGACAGCAGCTCTGTTGTCTTCATCATTCTGACCGATGCGCGGCTCTCCACGACGTTGTTCATCGCCACAGAGACATATTCGTGGGCGCGTCGTTTGTCATCCATCTGGTAAAGCACCCCGGCAAGTTCCTGGAGGGAGGTCACTTCGAGGGTGGCCTGGCGGGTGTCGGCGATGGCCGACTGGGTGAGGAAATATAGATGCTCGTTGCGGTCGCCACGGGTGAGGGCTATCGAGGCCAGGATATGGGTTGCGATGGCGTAGGTTGGTGAATCCTTCTTTATCTTCCCGATGAGGTCTATGAGAATCTCGCGGCTACGCGCATATTCGCGGATGTTGTAGTAATATTCCCCGAGGTTAAGCAGGTATTTGTCTCCGGTGGAGTCGAGCAGAGGTAACAGCTGACGTTGCGACTCGATGGCGCGGTTGTTCCAGTAGTCGTATGTCTCCAGCCATCCGCCGTAATATGAGGAGATGAAGGAATACATCTGTCGGCCCGACTCATGATAGGTGGCCATCAGCCCCTCGTTCATGCGGGAGGTGTCGACTGCCTCATATTCATTGATGGCGTCGGCGATGAATCCGCTGAGCGACATGTATGTGGCGCGGCGGATGCGGAACTCGGCCTGCAGCGAGTCGGCGATATGGGCCAGAGGAGAAGGGGGGACAGTGTTGGCCACTATCAGGGCCAGGTCATATCCCTTGGTGTAATAGAGCAGGGCCGAGTCGTTGTTGAATGAGTTGTAACCCTTGGCGATTTCCATCGTGGTCTCAAGCCACGCCAATGTGTCGCGCCCCTCCAGCGATTTCCGTACCTTTTTCAGGGAGTCGAGGCGGTTGACATGTTTCTCAAGGTAATGTCCACGGTGTTTCAGCTCATTGTCGAGCTGAGCGAGCGATCTCTCCACGTCGCGCTCAGAGAAAGATGACGCGGCGCAGGGGAGAAAACATATTATGGCAAGCAGAAAAGCAGAGATGAATTTCATTGGGGAAGTGTGGGGCTTGTCATGCTCCCGGGGAAAGAGCAATCCTAATGCAAAGTTAGGGTTTTTCTCCCTAAAGTGCAAAATTACGGTCTATTAACATCCGAGTTTGGAAAAGAAAACGTAACTTTGCGTCAAATTCGTCATTGATGTTTATGAAGAAAAAACCGTTACTGTCTCTCCTTGGAGCCGCTGTCGTGGCCCTGGCCTCTGTGGCAGCCCCCGGGACTCCCGGCAACAACATAATCGAGGAGGTGGCCTGGATGGTGGGCGACCAGCCCATATACAAGAGCGAGATAGAGGAGGCATACCAGCAGATGCTTTATGAGAAGACCCCGGTCAACGGTGACCCCTACTGCGTGGTGCCGGAGCAGCTCGCCATCGAGAAGCTTTTCCTCCACCAGGCTGACATGGACACCGTGGAGGTGCAGGAGTCGATGGTGTCGATGGCTGTTGACCAGCGTCTCAACTATCTCATCACCAACCTCGGAAGCAAGGAGAAGGTGGAGGAATACTTCCGCAAACCGATGTCGGAGTTCCGCACACAGCTTTCCGACATGATGCGCAACCAGTACCGCATACAGCAGGTGCAGGCATCCCTGACCAAAGACCTCAAGGTCACACCGAGCGATGTGAGACGTTATTTCTCCGAGCTTCCTCAGGATTCCGTACCGTTTGTCCCCCTCCAGGTCGAGTGTGAGATCATAACCATCAATCCCAAGATTCCCCAGGAGGAAATCGACGACATCAAATCGCGTCTGCGCCAGTATGCCGACCGTGTCAACAAGGGTGAGAGCGACTTCTCGACCCTTGCCATCCTTTACAGCGAAGACCCCGGTTCGAGTGTGCGCGGAGGTGAAATCGGCTTCATGGGACGTGGTCACCTTGAGCCGGAATATGCCGCCGTGGCCTTCAACCTCAATGACTCCAAGAAGGTCTCCAAGATTGTGGAGACCCAGTATGGCTACCATATCATACAGCTTATCGAGAAGCGTGGCGACAGGGTGAACACCCGTCATATCCTCCTCCGTCCGAAAGTCTCCGACCAGGAGCTGACCGAAGCAGTCCACCGTCTCGACTCGGTACGCGCCAATATCGTGACCCACAAGCGTTTCACCTTTGAGGAGGCGGCTCCGATTCTGTCGCAGGACAAGGACACCCGCAACAACCAGGGACGCATGATCAACCAGGCCAGCGGAACAACCCGCTTCGAGATGAAAGACCTCCCGCAGGAGGTGGCCAAGGTGGTTGACAAGATGCAGGTCGGGGATGTCTCCGAGGCTTTCATCATGAAAGACCCCAAGCGTGACCGCGACATCGTGGCCATCGTGAAGCTGACCGAACGTATTCCTGCCCATCGCGCCAATCTCTCGGAGGATTACCAGACGATAAAGGGCATGTATGAGAACTCTGCCAAACAGAAGATGGTCAAGGAATGGCTCGCCAACAAAATCCGCGACACATATGTCAAGATTGAGGAAAACTGGGCCGACTGTGAGTTCGAGCATCCCGAATGGCTGCGCAAGTGACCTCCTGCGCGGACTTCTAATCTTACTATAAGGCTTTGAGCAGGAAAGGATTCAGCGGATTACAATGGCTGTCGCTTATGGCGATGGCCATGGTCGTGATGTCGGTGTTCGCCCAGACACCCCGCAAGGGGTCGATGCGGCGCGACAACACCCCCATCCGCCCCACCATCCCCACCGCCAACCGCAACCAGGCGGGACGTGTCTTCCTCGAACGTGCCGATGTGCTGAAGAAGGGGGCGTCAGACGATTACCAGATTGTGGTGGGAAATGTGGAGTTCAGGCGCGGCGGTATGTTCATGTATTGCGACAGCGCCCATTTCTACGACTCCCCCGGGGCGATAGAGGCTTACGGCAATGTGAGGATGCAGCAGGGTGACACCCTCTTCGTGTATGCCGACGAGCTTGACTACGCCGACACGACCCAGCTCGCTGTCCTTTATGCCGACTTCGGCAAGAAGGTGAAGCTAATCAACCGAGACGTGACCCTGACGACCGATGTGTTCAACTATGACCTCGGCATCGACCTGGGATATTACGAGGTGGGAGGTGTGCTGACCGACCCCAAGAACCGTCTTGTCTCTTGGTACGGCGAATATTCCCCGACAACAAAGGATGCGCTTTTCCGCGACCGTGTGGAGCTTCACAGTCTCCGCGACGGCGATACCCTCGACATCTTCTCGGAGCAGATGCTCTACAACACCAACACCCATATCGCCATCCTCGACACCGTCTCGACGATTGTCTCCAAGGATGGCACCATACATACCACTGACGGGGTCTACAACACCGATACCCAGCAGGCCGACCTCTACCGCCGCTCACTGGTGGTGGCCAAGAATGGCAACACCCTGACCGGCGACACCCTCTACTATGACCAGAACACCGGCTTCGGCGAGGCGTTTGGAAATATCGAGATGGTGGACACTGCCAAGAAGGTGACCCTCTTGGGTGATTACGGGTTCTATTACGAGATATCCGACTCGGCGCGTGTCTATGGCCACGCTCTCGCCAAGGAATATTCCCAGAGTGACACCCTCTATCTCCATGGCGATACCATCTCCACTTTCCGCCGCGTTTTCTTCACAGAGAAACCGCAGGAGATACTTCCGGCTGCCGCTCCGGCCGATTCCCTGCTGCCGGATTCTGTGACGGCTGAGCCGCTTCCACTGGACTCTATTCCGCTTGCTTCCATACCAGTTGCTTTCCTGCCGGTTGACTCGCTCCCTACGCAATCCCTCCCGGCAGATTCCATTTCGGTAAGCACTCTCCCCGCAGATTCCATCAGGGTAGACACCCTCCCGGTTGATTCGGAGGCTGTTGATTCAGTCATCACTGATGTCGTCATGGCCGCTCCTCCCAAGGCTGTCGAGATGGTGGCCGACACGGTTCATTACCTTGTCGCCCATCCTAATGTGAAGTTCTTCAGGACCGACCTCCAGGGGTTGTGTGACTCGATGACATTCGTCAGCAAGGATTCACTACTTCATCTCGACCATCATCCGGTTGTCTGGAACGAGAACAAGCAGATTTTCGGCAACAAGATAATACTCCATCTCAACGACTCCACTGTCGACTGGGCTCGCCTGCCTCAATTCGGTTTCGTGGCCGAGCATATCGACGAGGAATTTTACAATCAGCTGACCGGTAAGGAGATGTATGCCACTTTCGAGGACGGGGAACTGCGCCATCTCGATGTCAGCGGCAATGTGCAGGCCATCATGCTCCCTCAGGAGAATGATTCGACCTACAACAAAATCGCCAACTTGGAAAGCTCTTATATGGCGGCTGATTTCCTTAACCAGGAACTGCGCCGCATGAAGCTCTGGCCGGAGACCTCCGGGACCATGACCCCGCTCTATCTCGCCAAGAAACAGCTCTATTATCTTCCCCAGTTCCGCTGGTTCGAACCGTTGCGTCCCCGCAAGCCGGAGGATGTCTTCATTATCCCCCAGGAGATGCGCGACCTCTTCGCCGAACCGCCGTTCGGCACCTCCCGCCGCCAGTGATTGGCCGGGAGTCACCCCCCCTGTCAGCTCACCCCCCAAAAACAACCGCCATGAACACCCAGACCGCCGACCTGCTTCAATTTCTCAACGAATCCCCCTGCAATTTCCTCGCAGTCAAGAATATCACCGACCGTCTCGACCGTGCGGGATTCACTCTTCTCGATATGTCGGACGAGTGGCATCTCCGTCCCGGCGACCGCCATTACATAGTAAAGAACTCCTCGGCTGTCTTCGCGTTCATCGTCGGCGATGACTCCGCCGCAGGATTCAAGATAATCTCCGCCCATTCCGACTCCCCCGGCTTCCGTATCAAGCCCAACGCCGAGATTGTCAATGAGGGAGGGGTGGTAACCCTCAACACCGAAGTCTACGGAGGCCCGATACTCTACACCTGGTTTGACCGTCCGCTGTCAATCTCGGGACGTGTGATTCTGCGCGGCGAGTCCCCTTTGCGCCCCGTCACCCGTCTGGTCAACTTCTACCGTCCGTTGCTGACAATTCCCCATCTTGCTATCCATTACAACCGCACCGTCAATGACGGCAACCCTCTTTCCAAACAGCGCGACATGCTCCCGGTGCTGGGACGAGTATCCGACAAGGAGGAGGGTAAAGGTTTGCTGACCCGGATGGTGGCGCAGGAGCTCGGAGTCACCACGGATGAAATCCTCGACTACGACCTCACTCTTTACGATACCACTCCGGCCACCCTGTTCGGCCTTAATGAGGAGTTCATATCCTCCGGCCGTATCGACGATCTTGAGATGGCCCATGCGGCTGTCACGGCAATCACCGGTTCCGCCGCCAACACTCCGCGAGAGGCGATGACCCGTGTGATGGCCATATTTGACAATGAGGAGACCGGTTCCGGTACAAAGCAGGGAGCTGCGTCTCCGATCCTCCGTGCCATCCTGCAACGTCTGTGTGGCGGTTTCGAGGTCTATTCCCGTGCGGTTGCCAACTCCTTCATGGTGTCGGCTGACAATGGTCACGCGCTTCATCCCAACTATCCCTCCAAGCAAGACCCCACCAACCATCCCATCCCCGGTGACGGCCCTGTTGTGAAAATCAACGCCAACTGCAAATATATGACCGACGCACGGTCGGCGGCTGTCTTCCGCAGCATCTGCGAACGTGCCGATGTTCCCTGCCAGGTGTTTGTCAACCACAGTGACACCGCCGGAGGTTCTACTCTCGGCAATATCCTGACCTCTCAGATTGAGCTTGACGGAGTTGATATGGGTGCGCCCCAATGGGCAATGCACTCCTGCCGAGAGACGGCTGCGGTGGCCGACCATCTGTCGATAATCTCCGCATTCACCGCCTTCTACGACCTCTGAGGTCTCTCCCAATATCGCCAGTCGGCGAGTTAGAACGATTCCTTCGGAATCGCCGGGGAATGCGGCGGGTGTTTCAGCCAAGACGGGATTGCCAGAAGGTGAGGAAGCGACGGGCCACGATGTCGCAATCGTTGTTGCGGAGGACAAACTCCCGGGATGCTTTACCCAAATCACGCAACCGTTCGGGGTGGTTGAGGATGTTGTCAAACATCGCGTTCATCTCGTCAAGGGTGACGGGGGAGTTGATTATCGGGCGACGGAGGGGTGTGTCAGGTTCGCCTATAAAATCATAATACTCCGGTTCTCCTCCCGACACGGTGGGGATTCCGTAGGCCATAGAAAGGAGGGCGTTGGTGGCCGGGGTGTAGCTGTAAGCCTGGTCAATGATGACATGGGCGCTACGCATCAGTGAGAGATATTCCTCATAGGGGCGGTTCTCCACTATGACCAGTTCACCTTTCCCCGGATTGCGCTCGATTGCGCGGCGTATGGCGGTCTCGAAGAGGTCAGTGCCCTTCTCCTCCATGCGGTGGCGGTGACGACCCAGGAACAGCCTGACAGGGGATGGGTTCTCTGGAATCTCGACAGGCTGGAGCGACGAGGTATCCACCGGGATTCCCCCGTAAGCGATTTTGTCGGCGGGAAGTCTCCGCGACAGGGCGACATGGTATTCATACAGCGCACTGACCGCCCCGTCGATGTTGGCGTAAAACTCATCGTTCCATTCGCGCAGGGGGGATGACTGCCACGCGGGTATTATCTCGGGATGACGCAGGGCAAAGGGAGCGGGGCGACCGTCGATGCGGAATTCATTGTAACGCAGATGTCCCTGCGGATCGAGGCATTCCTCGATATAAGGGAGGTCTGTGCCGAGCGCGGTAAGGAAGAGGCCTCCGTTGTCCTGTTTCAGGCGATGGAACAGCTTCCGGATTCTCTCGGGCCTGAGCTGCAGGAAGATTGGGTTGGAGAAACTTACCACATCGTACCCCTTCAGGTGGCCGCGCAACGGCCCGTTGAGCCGCAACCAAAGCGCGAGACCTCCGGCCTTCCCCGGAAGGGGACGCCGGAGGTCTATGTCGCGGTCTGTCCGCATGAATCCGCTCCCTGACGAGGCGACAGTCACCTCGCAGCCTGCCCGCCGCAAGCCTGTGGCCAGGCAGCGGTGGAAGTTGCTGGCATCGCCCATCAGCAGGATTCTCATCGGCGGAAGTAGAGGGATGTCAGAGATAACGGTTCACGGCTGATTCCAGTCGGTTGGCGGCTTCGACGCGTTCAACCAGGTCGCCGTTGCGGTTGAGGATGAAGATTGCGGGGAGCGCGTTGATGTTGTAGTCGATGAGCGACTGCGCCCCGTTCTTCGGGGAGTTGTAGACGGTTATCCAGGGAAGGTTCTTTGCCGATTCTTTCCACTGGAACTCATCATCGTCGAGACCTACCTGGTAGATTTCAAGACCCTGAGCCTTGTGGGCGGAGTAGACCTTGTTAAGCTCGACATTGAGGGCCTGTGAGCCTTGGGCGGTGTAGGCGGTGAAGCAGAGAATCACCACTTTGCCTGTCGAGGCCACGTCAGACAGCTTGTGTGATGTCCCCTTCTCATCCATCAGGTCGATTTCAGGGAACTGCATTTCGCTGGCCAGGATGGTGTCAGTGGGAGCCGATGATGGCCTCACGTTCTTGCGGTTGGAGAGGTAGATATCCTTGAGCAGGGCGGTGCGGGGATCAGAGGGACGGTGCTGGGTGTAAGCGTTGGCCACAGCCCCGATGATGCGCAGGTCGCTCTTCTCGGTGGGGGAGAAGATGAGGTTGCCCCCCACGCGGTGGAAAATCAGGTAATAGGCCACGATGTCGGCGGGATTGCGCAGTATCACCTCGGCCAGACTCCGTTTCAGGTCAGGGTCGAAAGCCACGGCGCTGTCACCCTGGACTTTCGCCACCTTGGCTATCAAATCGTTGACCTCCTGCATCTTCTCGGCCGATTCCGAGCCTGAAAGGCGGGTGGTGGCCTGGAAGTTGGTAGCGTCGGCCTGGATGTTGACCGTTTCGATTGAGTCTACCGGGAAATAGGCCGACTGCCCTCCTACGGTGAGACGGAGCAGTTCAGGATGGCCGAACGGCTCGCCTGAGACCTTGAACGACCCATCCTTGCCGACAGTCACGGTGTCGATCGGATACCAGTTGCCGGCGGCGTTGGGAGCCTCGACCACGATGTCCTTGCCGGCGGCTCCGGCGATGGTGCCTTCCGCGCTCCATTTCTTGTCAGAGCAGGCGGTGAGGAGTATGGCGGCCGCAAGAGGGGCGGCGATTGCCAGACGGGAGGAGAGGAGGTTTCTGAACGGTTTCATAATCGGTGGAGGGGTTGATTATTCAAACTCGGCGGCAATCTTGGCGGCGATGCTCTCCATCTCCTCGGCGGGAAGGGTGAGCTTCTCGGCACAGAAGTTCATGTCCGCGCCGGTGTTCATCGGCACGAGGTGGACATGGACATGGTTGACATCAAGGCCGATGACCGTTACTCCCACTTTCTTGCAGGGGATGGCCTTCTTGATGGCCTTGGCGACCCGCTTGGCGAAGAGCATCAGCGATGCGTACTCCTCGTCGGAGAGGTCGAAGATATAGTCGGTCTCCTTGCGGGGGATTACCAGCACATGGCCCGGATGGACCGGATTGATGTCGAGGAAAGCGAAATGGTCTTTGTCCTCGGCCACCTTGTATGAGGGGATTTCCCCGGCGGCGATGCGTGAGAATATTGTGGCCATGGTTCAGAAAGAGATTTCCTGTATCTCGAATTTCATTGTGCCGGCGGGAACCTTGATTTCCACCACATCACCCTTCTTGTGGCCCAGCAGGCCCTTGGCGATAGGGGTTGACGCGCCGATTTTCTTCTCGCGGAGGTTGGCCTCGGAGTCGGCCACGATGGTGTATTCCACCTCCATGCCGTTGGCGACATTCTTCATTTTGACTTTCGACATGATGGCAACCTCGTCGGTCGAGAGTTTGCTCTCGTCGATGATGCGGGCGTTGGCCACGAGATCCTTGAGTTTGGCAATCTTCATCTCAAGCATGCCCTGGGCCTCCTTGGCCGCGTCGTATTCTGAGTTTTCTGAAAGGTCGCCCTTGTCGCGGGCTTCGGCGATGGCGGCAGAGACGCGCGGACGCTCCACGCTTTCGAGGTAGGCTATCTCCTCCATTTTCTTCTTGTAGCCATCTTTGGTCATGTAAGTCAAGGCCATGATATTTAGAACTTTTAGGATTTACAATGAAAATTAAGCGGCCTTTGGCGGCCGCCTATGGGGATAAAATCGTTTTAATTATTGTTTGCTCTGACAATCCTACGGCTGACAGCAAAAACAATGCGCCTCGCCCTTTTGTGCGGGCGAGACCCAATTGTAATCTGTCTTGGATTGTTGCCGCAAAGTTAACTCAAAATTCTGACATGGCCAAATAAATTCCGTCATTGGCGGTCAGCGTCCCCGGGCTCCTCCAGGGTGGGGTTTCCGTTGGCCCGGCGGGGATTGGCGGGGAACCAACCTTTGCGCACGCGTTCGCGCTGCTCGAAGACTTCGAGGATGCTCCAGAAGCATGAGAAGGCGCCCACAGCCAGCAGTGTCTGCCAGAAAAAGTCGGTAACGGCGAGCGACGCTCCTCCGGCTACCAGCCCCCCGATGAGGAAGGCCCACCAGCAACGGACACCGAAATAATATTCACCTTTGACGACAAGCGGATGGCAAATGCCGATAATCAGGAAACTGCAGAGGCCCAGGAGAAGGCCGGTGAGATTGTATTGGGCGAGAAATTCAGTCATAAAACAGGATGGATGGGGGAGAGGTCATTTCTCCGATGATTTGTGACGCGCGTAGGAGGAGGCCATACGGGTGTGATAGCCACGCGCCTTGGCCCTCGGCCCGTTGTATTTGAGCGCGAAGGCGAGCCACTTTTTTTTCTGCAGCGCATCAAGCATGCCGCAGTTGGTTATCAGGTTGGCGAACAGTTCGAGCTGGTCTCGCTCTGACCGGCTCATCTTCTCCACGAACTCCTCGACCGACTCGCAGCCGCAGAGTTTCCAGTTGAAGCCCCCTATCTGGAACATGCCCCAGAAGGCTGATTCGAGGGCCGACTCCTCCTCGATGGCGCGGGCCGCGTCGAGCCGCGCGTATTGCGCCGCCTGGTAAGAGCCATACTTGCGTCTGTCGGGACGGGCGAAAATCACCGGGGCTTTCTTCCTGGCCGATTTCAGCGACACCCCGTGGCGCGGGGCGAACTTGCGATACATCGACAGGTCGAAATTGATTATAGGTTTGCCCGGCTGGTAAAAGCCCTCGTGGGCTTTGCCTGCCTCTATGTCTACGACAGCCTTGATGGCGGCGACCTCTACCCCCAGCTCTTCGGCCACCTCACGGAAGTCCTCCTCCGAAAGGCGGCTGAAACGGCTGTCAGGGGTCAGGTCATCGATAGGGAGAATCACTGCCGGCTTGTCCCACCCCTCGGAGTCGGTGTCTTCCGGGTCGGGAAAATCGTCAGGAGCGGGAAACGGTACGGCCGGACTCTGGTTGCTCACCGGCACAGGCGGCTCGGTGGTCAGAGGTTCCGGCTCGGGCTGCGTGGCCCCGGGCGTTGCCGTGGTGTCGGCGACACAGGCCGCCGACACCACCGCTGCCGAGAGCCACCACCCCAGGGCGCTGACAAGTCGGTAGTTCTTCATGGAGATACGGAATCGTGGGGGAATCAGAGAGCCGCAACCTTTTCAAGGGTGCGACGCAACTGCTGGTAGAAACGCTCCACGGCGGGGATGTGCATACGCTCCGAAGGGGAATGCACGTCGCGCAATGTCGGGCCGAAGGAAACCATGTCGAGTTCCGGATAATTCTGCTGGAACAGGGCACACTCCAGTCCGGCGTGAATCCCCTTGATAGCGGGTTTCACACCGTAAAGTTCCTCATAAGCGTCGGAGGCCATCTTCATGATGGGGGAATCGAGGTTGGGAGTCCATGCGGGATATCCGTCGCCATGTTCCACCTCTGCGCCTGCCAGGAGGAAGAGAGCCTCGACCTGATTGGCGATGTCATACTTGCGGGAATCGACACAAGAACGCTGTGAGGTCGTCACCACAATCTTGTCGTCGGCAGCCATCTTGACTGAGGCGAGGTTGGTAGAGGTCTCGACAAGGTTCTCCATGTCGCGGCTCCATGACTGCACTCCGTGGGGGGCGCTGTAAAGGGCCATGATGAGGTTGCGGGAGGTCGCGGAGTCGATGGTGAAGTCAGGTTTGTCGACGCTCTCAAGGGTCAGCTTGAGGGTTGTCTCCAGTCCCTTGTACTCATTCTCGATGTCGGCCACATATTTGTTGAAGGCGATGCGGACATCCTCCTTGCGGGAGGTGTGGACACCGAACACCACATGGGCGGCGCGGGGAATGGCGTTGCGAAGGTTTCCTCCGTCGATTTCAGCCACGCACACCTCGTCGTGGGCCTTCATGAGGTTGAAGAGGAAGCGCGAGATGAGCTTGTTGGCGTTGGCGCGGCCAAGGTGGATGTCACCTCCGGAGTGGCCTCCCAGACCGTCGCGCACGTCGAGGTTGAAGTAGTGGAAGTCAACCGGGGCGAAGGAACGCTTGTAGTTGAAGGTGGCCACGGTGTCGATGCCGCCGGCGCATCCCACAAAAATCTCCGCGTCATCCTCAGAGTCGAGGTTGATGAGGATGGAGCCTTTCAGCTCACCCTTCTCAAGATTGTTGGCTCCAGTCATGCCGGTCTCCTCATCCATGGTGATGAGAGCCTCCAGCGGGCCGTGGACGAGCTTGTCGTCGGTCAGGATGGCCAGCGACGCGGCCACGCCGATACCGTTGTCTGCTCCGAGGGTGGTACCTTTGGCCTTCACCCATTCGCCGTCAACGACAGTCTCGATAGGGTTGTTCTCGAAGTCGAAGCCGGGATGGTCGCTCTCACACACCATATCCATATGGCCCTGGAGAATCACTGTGGGGGCGTTCTCATGACCCGGGGTGGCGGGCTTGCGGAGAATCACGTTGCCGATTTTGTCGGCGTGGGCCTCGATGCCGTGTTCCTTGGCGAAGTCGAGGATATACTTGCGGATTTTCTCCTCTTTCTTGGACGGGCGGGGAATCTTCGTGATCTGGTCGAAGATTTCAAACACCTCTTTGGGCTGAAGGTCTTTAACTTCCATGATTAACTTTTAAAATATCTTTGGGATTTGAAAATTCTGTTAAATGTAGAGTTTCGATACGGCTAAGTTACAAAATAAAAATGAAATTCCGCCAAAAATTGCCATAACTTTCTTATATTTGCGCCCAAATAGGCGTAAAACCGATGAAAACCATCCTTGTCACAGTCATATCGGTGGTGTCGCTATTGGCGATAGCCATCGCCCTTATGGGGGTGAAAGCCTTGTTTGTCAAGGGAGGAAAATTTCCGACAGGCCATGTCCACGAGCTGCCCCGCCGGCGTCGCCAGGCCCTTGAACGCCTCAACAAGAAGAATAACAACTCAAAAAACAATATTCAGAGCCACCAATGAAAAAACTTGCTTTCGCCCTCGGGACCGCTGCTTTCGCCCTGACCTTGGCGAGCTGTTCCGGCAGTGAGGAAAAGAAAGAACAGGCCAGCGGCCAGGAAGCTCCCAAGACCGCAAAGGCAGAGGGGGAGAAGTTCGCCCCCACAACCAACATCCGATACTATGACATGGACTCGGTGATGGCCAACTATGATCTCGTCAAGACCTACAACGAGACAAATCTCCGCGCCACCCGTGAGCTTGAGAACGCCATGCAGAGCCGCCAGAGCGAGCTGCAGCGTCTGGCCTCGAACATCCAGCAGAAAGTCCAGTCAAACGGCTACCTCTCCGAAGCCTCATACAATGCCGATATGCAGGACCTCAACCGCAAGCAGCAGCAGGCCGAGACATACCTGGGCAACCTCCAGGCCCGCGCCCAGCAGGAGGCCCTCCGCCAGCAGCAGGAATTTCTCGACTCAATCAACAACTTCCTTGTCCACTACAACAGCGACAAGCACTATGACGCCATCCTGCTCTACTCCCCCGGCCAGTATTTCAACCCGGCCCTCGACATCACAGCCGATGTCATCGCCGGTCTGAACGCCCGCTACAAGAAGGCCGCTCCCGCCAAGGATGACAAGAAAGCCGAAGACAAGAAAGAGGACGCCAAGAAATAACAGGCTATTCCTCTCCCACGTAATGGCAGGATTGCTCCTGCCGGCCATCTGATGGCCTGAAACGATTACCGGCGACGCCCGCGACATTCAGCGCGGGCGTCGCCTTTTCACATCAATTATACCTCAGGGAATGTATTGGTTCGAAACGAATTAAAAATTTTATAAAATATATTTTAAAAAGCGTTGCATTTGTGGTGATTTTGGCATATCTTTGCGGGTGATAACCATTCTGATACCGAATAGATCCTGTTGTCTGGCATATAAACAAGGATATTTTTATTTATTTTATTTTATATCTTACCTAAATCAACAACCAATGAAATTACCAAAATTTTGGAGCAATCGGCTGGCACTCATAGCGATTTCGCTTATCGTGAGCCTGTCGGCGTTTGCTCAGGTCACCGTCAACGGCCTCGTGCTTGATTCCGGGCATGAACCGATTATCGGCGCTTCAGTCTTCGTCAAAGGAACACAGACTGGTACCGCGACCGACATCGACGGCCGGTTCTCAATCAAGGTCCCCTCGCCGACCTCGACTCTTGTCATCTCTTATCTCGGATGCCTCCCGGCTGAGGTTAAAGCCAATGATCCGGCCCTGGCAACAGGGATTGTGCTTCGCGAGAACAGCGAAGTTCTGGAGGAAGTGCTCGTCATCGGCTACGGTTCGGTGAAGAAATCAGACGCCACCGGCTCCGTCACTGCCATCAAGCCCGACGAGAGCAACATGGGTTCGAAGGTGACGGTGCAGGATGCCCTCGTGGGAAAAATCGCCGGTGTCAATGTCGTGTCCTCTTCGGGTGCCCCCGGTTCCGGCTCCACCGTCCGCATCCGTTCAGGAGCCTCCCTTTCTGCCTCGAATGATCCTCTGTTCGTAATCGACGGGGTGCCTGTCGACAATTCCACTATCGAAGGAGGCACAAACATCCTTGCCGGTATCAACCCCAACGACATCGAGACTTTCACGGTTCTCAAGGATGCCTCAGCGACCGCCATCTATGGTAGCCGCGCATCCAACGGTGTAATCGTGATCACCACCAAGCGTGGCGGTGAACACCTGAATGTCTCCTATCAGGGCAACTTCTCGATTTCCCATACAGCCAAACGTCTGAAAGTGCTGAGCGCCGACGAATTCCGCGCTTTCGTCCCCACAGTGACCGGTGTCCCCGCTGACGCAGTATATGGGACAACCAGCACCGACTGGCAGGACGAAATCTATCGCACAGCCTTCGGAACCGAACACAATGTCTCCGTCTCCGGCACCTACAGGCAGCTCAGCTCCCCCTATCGCGTGTCGGTGGGCTACACAAACCAGGACGGTGTGGTCAAGACCAACAATTACCAGCGTTTCTCAGCCGGTCTGGCTGTCAATCCCCAGTTCTTCGACAAGCATCTGACATTCAACCTCAACGTCAAGTTCTCCTATGAACGCAATGCGTTGGTCGACAATGCGGTAGTTGGCGACGCCCTCAGATATGACCCGACACGTCCGGTCCACGACGGCGCTCCCAACCAGCCTGGCGCAGGCTACTTCATATGGAAAAACGGGGCCAATCCTATGGCCATCCAGACCAACAACCCTGTCGCCGAAATCAATCTGCGTGACGAGATCAACAAGATAACCCGTACCATCGGCAATATCCAGGCAATCTATAAAATCCACGGACTCGAAGATTTGCGTCTCAACGGTAACTTCGGTTTCGACGTGCTGAGATCGAAATACAATCTTGACGTGCCGCAATATTCAGTGATGACCTACACCGGCTACAAGAAGGATGGAACAGGTATCACCGAAAGCGGTGTGCAGGACAAACGCAACTTCCTGATTGACCTCTATGCCGACTACAACCACAAGTGGAACCAGAAGCATGACTTCTCGGCAATGGTAGGTTATGGATGGCAGCATTTCTGGAAACGTTACAACAACGAGCAATACACCAACAACTCCTTCGATGAAAACGGCAATCCCCTGACCAACTTCATTCCCGAGGAATCCAGGTCAAAACGTCATTATGAGACGTAGAACTACCTGCTGTCGCTCTACGGACGTCTGAATTACAGCTACGACAACCGTTATCTTCTGACCGCCACCCTCCGCGCAGACGCTTCGTCGCGTTTCTCGAAAGACAACCGCTGGGGTTACTTCCCCTCGGTCGCTTTGGCCTGGCGCGTAATCGAGGAAGGGTTCATGAAGGAGCAGGATGTCATGTCAGACCTGAAGATCAGGGTAGGATACGGCGTGACCGGCCAGCAGGATATCGCCGACAATGACTATCCCTGGATGACGACCTTCTCGGTGTCATATCCCGAATCGATGTATCTGTTCGGCGACAAGTGGTATAGCCTTTATCGTCCCAACGGATATGACAACGACCTCAAATGGGAGACCACCAAGACCTGGAACGCCGGTTTCGACTACGGTTTCCTCAACAACCGAATCTATGGTAGCGTCGATTACTATCACCGCAAGACCGACGACCTGATAAACACCATCAGCGTTGCCGCCGGTGTCAACTATGCCCCGGTGATCGCCACCAATATCGGATCGATGAAAAACGAGGGTATCGAGATTTCACTGAACACTGTGCCTGTCCACACCAAGGACTGGGAATGGAACCTGGGTATCAACTATACCTGGCAGACATCCAAGATTTCCAAGCTCAACACAATCGATTCCGACCAGAATTTCGTCAACACGGGCTATATCTCCGGCACAGGAAAGTCGGTGCAGGTATTCATGGTGGACAAGACTCCCTACACCTATTATCTCTGCCAGCAGGCTTATGACGAGGCCGGTAATCCCATAGAAGGACAGTATGTGCAGCCCGACGGATCGGTGTCGAACGTCGAGACCAAATACGCCACAGACAAGAGCGCTCTTCCCAAGCATCTTCTTGGCTTCAACACCCAGCTGAAATACCGCGACTGGGATTTGAGCATCAACGCCCACGGAGCGTTCGGCAACTATGTCTACAACTACATCCGTGCCGACGAATACCTCCAGTCGACATATTCCGACCAAGGCTCTTTCAGCAACATCCTGTGCTCGACACGCGACCTGGCTTTTGACAACCAGCAGCTCTATTCAGACTACTTCCTGGAGAACGGATCATTCTTCCGTATCGACAACATCACCCTGGGCTACACATTCCGCAAGCTCTGGAACGACAAGTCGAACCTGAGAGTGACATTCAGCGTCAACAACGTCCATACATTCACCGGTTACAAGGGTCTCGACCCCGAGCTTTATTCCGGACTCGACCGCGAGATGTATCCCCGTCCGCGCACATTCTCGCTCGGCCTCAACCTTAACTTCTAATCGTCAACCACTGAAAGACAATGAAACTTATATCAAAGATATTCACCGCCCTGGCCCTGACGGTCAGCGGCTGCGCCCTGACCTCGTGTTTCGGCGATCTCGACACGATGCCTCTGGACGACAACCAGCTGGTGACCGAGCAGGTCTACAGCACCGTTGACGGATACATGGGTGTGTTCGCCAAATGTTACGCCTCCCTCAACCTCAACGGTCAGGAGGGTGACGGCGATCCCGATATCCAGAACGCCAACTCTGGTTACCAAGGTTATATGCGCCTGCTGTTCTACCTTGAGGAGCTTCCGACCGACAATTTCATCATGCCCTCCCAGTCTAACGGCCTGCGCAAATGTCTCAACATAACCTGGGGCGCAGGAGACGCCAGCGTCGTCACATGGACTTACCAGCGTCTCTATATGGCCGTGGCCTATTCCAACGAGTTCCTTCGGGAGTTCACCCAGGATAAGCTTGAGAAACGCGGGCTCTGGGGTGCTTTCCAGAACAACTACAACGAGTATCGCGCCCAAATCAAGTTTATACGCGCATACGCCTACATGATGCTCTGCAACCTTTACGGCAATGTCCCGATGATCGACGAGAATGTCGGCCCGAAGGACCTTCCGGCACAATGGTCGCGCGAGCAGATTTTCGACTGGACAGTCGGACAGATAAAGGATGTCATCGGTGAAGGTGGGGGCAGCGAACAGCTTGCCGCTCCCAAGGGAGCCGTTTACGGTCAGGTCGACCGTGTGGCCGGATGGTATCTGCTGGCCCGTATGTATCTCAATGCCAAGACCTGGATTGGCCGCGACTGCTATCAGCTCGCGTATGAGTACTCGAAGCGTATCATCGATTCGAGGGCATATCCTCTCGAGAAGGACTACCGCCACATCTTCCTTGCCGACAATATGCAGTCGACCGAGATTATCTGGCCGCTCATAAACGACGGTGTGCATACCCATTCCTCCGCAGGCACCAACTTCTATGTGAAAGCCTTTGTCAACGGCCCGATGGATGAGCTTTACAGGACCGGAGTCGGATCGCGCGGTTGGGGAAATGTCCGGGCCAAGACCACTCTGGTGAAAGCCTTCGATCTCGCCGACGTGATGTTTGACGTGAACGACACATGGGGTAACCAGAAGGCCGACAAACGTGCGCAGTTCATGACCGCACTTCCCAACCAGGTAATGGAGACTTGGGATGAGAACAACAATATGACATCCACCTTTACCCGTGGTTACGGTTATATCAAATGGCGCAATGTCACCCGTACAGACCAGATTTGCGAGTCAGGAGAGGAATACTCTTCGATCAAGTTCCCGCTGTTCCGCAGCGCCGACGCCTATATGATGGCTGCCGAGGCTATACTGCGCGGGGCATCCGCACCCCGTTCAGAGGCCCTCGGATATGTCAACGAGATACGTCAGCGGGCGTATATGTCTGGCCCCTACGCCCAGCCGGGAATCCGTTCCGATGTCGATGGCCGTATTTCAGACGCCGACCTGACACTCGATTTCATCCTCGCCGAACGCCAGAGGGAATTTGCCTCGGAGTGCATGCGCCGCGACGACCTTGTCCGCTTCGGACTTTTCACCTCCGGAAAGAACTGGGACTGGAAGAACGCCGACTGTCTGGGTTCTGACGTGGATTCCCATTTCAATCTCTTCCCTATCCCCGAGACAGAGATCACCAACAATCCTACCATAAAGCAGAATCCGGGCTATTGATGCCCCTGACAGCTCCATATTGAATATTACCGAGACCGCGCCCCCGTCTGACGGGAACGCGGTCTCGGTAGTTTAAAGGATACGTAACAGGCTTGTAAATATTGAGCCGTTACTCATATGCCGGTTATTGCTTTCCGGTTGTATTCCCGTCAGAGGAGGGGGCAGATGCCGGAGCCTTGGCTGTGGTTTGAGCCGATACAGCGTGAGAAATGCCTTCCTTTGCCTCATAAGCCTCCTGGGCCGCTTTCAGCTGGGCCTGCGATTCGGGATCGTTCTGCCAGTGGAAGGGAACGAAGTCGCTCTTGGGGTTGACCCACGAGGGCTTGCGGCAGGCGAGGATGATGAAGGGGAGTCCCACGAAGAGTATCACACCTCCGAAAAGCACCGCGTACCATACCGTGGTCGAACCCATCGCTATCTGGTCAGGCGGGAAGAAGCTCAGGACAAACGCCAGCAGCGAACCGAGGAAGCCGACACCGCCGACAAGCCACATCAGCCAGTTGCCCTTGCTGCCGATACGGAAAGGGCGTTTGGCATTCTTCATGTTGTAACGCAGGTAGATGGCAGCCGCGAACATCATCAGGTAGGCGATGAGGTAGAGCAGCACGGTCAGCTGCGAGAGAATCTGGTAGAAGCTCTGGACGGATGGCATCACCACGAACAGCAGCGACAGCAATGTCACGGCGCAACCCTGGATAATCAGGATGTTCTTCTGGACACCGGCCTTGTTGGTCTTCTGGAAGAAGGGGGGAAGGTAACCGGCCTGTCCGACGGCGAACACACCTTTCGACGGACCTGCGACCCATGTCAGCACACCGGCAAGGACGCCGAATGCCAGGGCGATGGCAATCACAGGAGTCAGCCAGTTGAGGTGGAAGGCCTCCATGTAGTTGTCAAAACCGACAAGCAGGCTCTGAACGAGGTTGATGTCCTTGGCAGGGATGATGATGCCCAGGGCGTAGGTGCCGAGGACGAAAATCAGCACTGTCACCAACGCGCCACCGAAGACAGCCTTGGGGTAGTTGACCGTCGGGTTCTGGATTTCACGCACATGCACGCCCGACATCTCCATTCCCGCATAGAAGAGGAAGATGGAGGCCGCCAGCACCACATTGTCGAAGTTGGTGAGGTCAGGGAAGAAATCGCCGTGGAAGTTCATCTCCGAGTGGCCACCGATGGCGAGGTAGACGACTCCGCAGACGACGAGCAGCCCGGCGGGAATGATGGTGCCGACCATACCGCCGATTTTGGAAATCTTGCCGACCCATCCCAGACCTTTCATTGAGATGAGGGTGGCAAGCCAGTAGATGGCGAGTACCACGATGATGGTGTAGTACTTGTTGGCTGCCAGATGGGAGTCAGCGACATGGTCCATGCCGATGAAAGCCAGTGATACCGCGCCGAAGGTAAGCACCGTCGGGAACCAGATGGTGCTTTCAATCCATTGGAGCCAGATGCCGAGGAAGCCCAGTTTGCGCCCGAAAGCTTCACCGACCCAGCGGAACATACCGCCCTGTTGGTAGGGGAACATCGCGGCCAGCTCAGCGGCCACAAGCGACACAGGGATAAGGAACACCAATGCCGCGAAAAGATAGTAGAACGCCGAACTCATGCCATATTCGGCCTCGGCGGGAAGTCCTCGCAGGGAGACCACGGCCACGATGTTCATGATCATCAGGGTGCCTACCCCGAGCTTCGCGGCCGACTTCACGGTCGCCCCTTTCGACGAGGTCGTCTTCGGGACAGAAGGTTTTGTAGCCATATCTTAAATAGTTTGAAACAGTTGGAGAATAGGTTGATTGAAATGTCAGTCGGTGATGGTCACCCGGTCGCCGTTCATAATGCCGAGTCCGAGAATCTGCATGAACTTCTTGACCGCGGCCTGGGCCTTGACCGAGTTGCCTGCGTCATCGAGCGGAGGCGCGAAGGCGGCTATGCCGAGCACCCCAGGCAATATGCCAAGCACTCCGCCGCCAACACCGCTCTTGGCCGGGATGCCTGAGGTGTAGAGCCAGTCACCCGAGTGCTGGTAGAAGCCCACGGTTGCTATCAGGGTGGTGATTTTCGGGGAAATCGCCGGGTCGAAGACCTGTTTGCCGGTCAGGGGATTGCGCCCGTTGGCGGCGATAGTCGCGGCCATCGCCGCGAGCTGTGCGGAAGTGATGCCGAGGGAGCATTGACGGGTGTAGAGGTCAAGGCTCATGTCGGGGTCGTCATAGATGCGGTTGTAGTTCTTCAGCAGCCAGGTGATCGCGCGGTTGTTGAAGTTTGTCGCGCTCTCGCTCTTGTAGAGCTCATCTATCAGTTCGGGAGCCGAGCCGCAGAGGTCGGTGATGTTGTCAGTGATGGCCTTCCATTTTGCGTCGGAGTCACCCTTGGGGTCGATCATCGAGCAGGCTGAGATGGCCCCGGCATTGACGAGCGGGGTGGAGGGATGGTCATTCTCGAGCAGGATGGCGAATATCGAGTTGAAGGGGAGGCCGGTGGCATCCGCGCCGATTTTCTCAAGCACCCCCTGGGGTGTGTGCTGGCGCATCGCCAGGATGGCCGTCGGCACTTTCGACACCGATTCGATGCCGAAACGGTAGGTGGTGTCGCCGAGGTTGACCGCCGTCCCGTCGGGAAGCATGACGCTCAGGCCGAAGAGGTCAGGGTCGATGTTGGCCAGGAACGGGATATAGTTGGCGTTGGCTCCTCCCTTGATTTTGGAGGCGTAGTCATAGGCCTGGGTGGCCGCTTCCTCAACTTGTTTTTTGGTTATGGTGATATCCATGTCAGTCGTTTTTGAAGCGTGTCTGTAAAATATACGGACACGGCCGCTCCCGCCGTCACAGGTTGGTGGGTCGCCGGCCGTGTCCGGTTTTATGGATAGCGGTTATTTGCCGGTATGGTTGAATGTCTTCGCTACCAGAGGCACATTCTTCTCCATGGCGATACGGGTCGTGGTCGGATACTCAAGGGCGTTGAGCTCGTTGACGGCGAAGCGGATGTCGTTGAGGAGCTGGTCGGCCATGTCGCGGCTGAATCCCTGCTTGCAGAGGACACGCATCACGACGATGTTCTCGATGTTGGCAGGCAGCGTGTAGGCCGGTACCATCCAACCCTTCTGGGCGAGCTTGTCCTGCAGGTCGAAGAGGGTCCATTTGGCGGTCTTCTGAACCTCGGGTTTCATCAGCCATACGAAGATGGGGTTGGGCACATCGGGCGAATATGCCTGGAACTCGGGCATCGAGGATACCTGGCTGTGGAGATACTTGGCCACTGACAGGGAGTTGTACTGGATGTTCTTGTAGCCTTCGAATCCGAGGCGGATGAACTGGTAGTACTGGCCGAGAATCTGGGCGGCCGGACGTGAGAAGTTCAGACCTACCTGGCTGATTTCAGCGCCGAGGTAGTTGACGCTGAACGACATGACGTCGGGGAGATACTGTTTGTCCTTCCAGACAACCCATCCCAGACCGGGATATACGAGGCCGAACTTGTGGCCTGATGTCGAGATGGAGAGAACCCATTTCAGACGGAAGTCCCACTTGACTTCGGGGAAGAGGAACGGCAGGATGAAACCGCCGGATGCTGCGTCGACGTGGATAGGAATGTTGTAGCCTGTCTTGGCGTTGTATGCGTCAAGGGCCTTGTCGAGGGCTTCAACATCATCGTTAAGACCGGTCCAGGTAACACCCTGGATAGGAACGATACAGATTGTGTTCTCGTCGCAGAGCTTCAGGGCCTCGACGGGGTCGAGGGTTGTCTTCTCAAGCGACAGGGGCACGGTACGCATCTCAATCTGCCAGAGCTGGGCGAATTTCTCCCATACTACCTGGTAGCCGGTGGAGATGACGAAGTTAGGTTTGTCGAAAGGCTTGCCTTCCTTCTGACGGCGTTCACGCCAACGGAGCCACGCGGCGATACCGCCCAGCATACAGGCCTCGGATGAACCGATGGCCAGCGCGCCGGTCTTCCACTTGTTGGTCTCGGGGGTGTTCCAGAGATTGGCGATGATGTTGATACACTTGCCGTTCATCACCGCGATACGGGGATATTCGGTCTCGTCGATATAGTTGACGTTGATGGCTTCGTTCATCAGACGGGTGGCGTACTCGTCCATGTAGGTGGTCACGAAGGTGGCGAGGTTAAGACGGGGCTGGGTCTGGGCGAAGGTCTCGTCTTTAACCATCTGGTATGCGATCTCAGGGGTTGTCGGGCCGTTGGGAATACGGTCTACGGGAGCTGCCTGGAGCATGGCGTCAGAGCCAAAGACATCGGTTTTTGCGTCACCCTTGCGGAAATTGGGGTCAAGATTTGAATCGAGCATTGTTTTCAGGTTTAATAGAGTTGATTATAATTGAATTTTGGCAGAAGTCTGAGCGCTTGGCTCTCCCCCGTCACTGTCATCTAAACATTCCGGAGGATGATTAAGTTTTTCACAAATGATTTTATTGGTGTGATTTTAACATATTTGAGTCAGGATAAAGCTTTGAGTATTTTTGCGGAGGATGGTGAAAAAATGGAGTTTTTTACCCTGGAATCTTCTGAAAAGGTGATAAGCTGGTCATGATGTCGCTATCACAAACATATTTCACCGGGAGATGTTATAGAGGTGTCGGCCTGTGTGATTTGTCACAGACACAAAATAATTTACAAACAAAAAATATTATTCAGGAATGAACTGGATTGTCGAAGTGTTAAGGGACAACCCCGCGTTGGCGGTCTTTCTGACCATAGGTATAGGTTTTTTTGTGGGACAGCTGAAATACAAGGCGTTCTCGCTCGGCACCGTGACCTCGGTGCTGCTCGTGGGTGTGCTTGTCGGTCAGCTTGACATCCCGATTCCGGGCCCGCTGAAAGATGTGTTTTTCCTGCTGTTCCTCTTCTCGATCGGTTACAGTGTCGGGCCGCAGTTTTTCTCTGCGTTGAAAGGTGACGGACTCAAGCAGGTGTTGTTCGCGGTGGTGGTCTGTGTGTTGTGTCTTCTGGTGACATGGGGCATCTGTCTCTGCATGGGCTATAATATAGGTGAGGCCATCGGTCTTCTCGCCGGCGCGCAGACGATGTCGGCTGCCATCGGTGTCGGCACCGACACGCTTGAGACCGTTTCGGCATCTGCGGCCGACAAACAGGCCTGGATAAGCATCATTCCCGTCTGCTACGCGGTGACCTATGTGTTCGGTACCATCGGGTCGGCCTATCTGCTTGCCAACCTCGGCCCATGGCTGCTGGGGGGTATAAAGAAGGTGAGGGCCGAGACTGTCGAGCTTGAGAAACAGCTCAGCCAGGGTTCGTCCAACACCGACCCCAACTATATAAAGGCGCTCCGTCCGGTTGCGTTCAGGGCATACAAGGCCACGGCTGATTTCTTCTCCACTCCCAAGAGTGTGGCTGAAATCGAGGAATACCTGGCCAAGGAGGGGAGACGTCTCTTTGTTGAGCGGGTGCGTTCCGCAGGGAAGATTGCCGATCCCACACCTGACATGAAGATATCGTCGGGCGACGAGATTGTGTTGAGCGGACGACGTGAGTTCATCATCGGCGATGAAAGCTGGATCGGTCCGGAGGTCAATGACTCCGAGATTCTCGATTTCCCCGCCGAGGAGCTGCAGGTGACAATCTCCTCAAAGGATGTCGCCGGAAAGACTGTCGACCAGCTCAGGATGATGAAATGGATGTATGGGGTCTCGATAAAGAGCATCTCGCGAAGCGGTGTCGATATTCCCGTGCTTGCCCAGGTGAAGGTGCAGCGTGGCGACATATTGACCGTCGTCGGACTTACCCGTGAGGTCTCGGCCGCCGCTCCGTTGCTGGGTTACGCCGACCGCAAGTCGACCAAGACCGACCTTGTGTTTGTCGGTATCGGTATCTTCCTCGGTGGTCTGCTCGGCGCTCTCGCCATCCATATCGGCAATGTGCCTATCAGCTTGAGCGTCAGTGGAGGCGCGTTGATTGCGGGCCTCTGTCTGGGATGGCTGAGGTCGAAGCATCCGACTTTCGGACGTATCCCCCGCTCCTCGGTATGGCTGATGAATAACCTTGGCCTGAATATGTTCATCGCCGTCATCGGCATTACTTCCGGCCCGTCATTTGTCACCGGACTGAAAGAGGTTGGCTTCGTGCTGTTCCTCATGGGTGTGTTGGCCACCTCCATCCCTCTGATTCTCGGTGTGATAATCGGCCACAGGATATTCAAGTTCCCTGCCGCCATCAACCTCGGCTGCTGCGCCGGAAGCCGTACCACCACAGCCTCGCTTGGCGCGATACAGGATTCAATCGGCAGCACAATCCCGGCGATGGGCTACACCGTCACTTACGCCATCGGAAACATACTGCTGATTCTGTGGGGCGTTGTGATAGTGCTGCTGCTCAGTTAGTCGACAGGAATCAGTTCCCCGGCCAGGGGGTGGAAAAGGAATCCTTTCAGACGGGAATAGCCGCATTGGTGGAGCAACCCCATGTAGCTCCTGACCTGGTCGCGGTATTTCTTCCTCGGTTGTCCGAACTTGTAGTCGATTACGACCATCTCGCCCGACGGCATCACCACTACGCGGTCGGGACGGCGTAACCCCTCGGGGGCTGTGAGCGGTCTTTCGTTCATCAGCATGGTGTAGTCCTCGAACCAGGGACGCACGCGCGGGTCGCCCAGCGCACGGGTCAGGCGTTCGAGGTAAGGCTCCCAGTCGTGTCGGGGAATAGCCCTGCGGTAGGCGGCGCGTTCCATAGCCAGCGGGAGGTCGTCGAGATGGCGCACCCTTGACAGGGCGTCATGGAGGAAGTTGCCCAGATGACGCTCGTCATTGATGTCGAATACCCCCTGCTGCTCCACATCGTCGGGGAGAATCATCTCCGGCGGTCGTTCGACCCGGTATTCCTCCATGATTGTATCATAGGGAATCTCGACATCGAATGACGCGGGTCTTTCAGAATCCCCGGCATAAAATATCGTATCGTTTTCTTTTTTCAAGTTTCCGCCCGCCTGTGAACCTCCCGGTATCTCAGGTCGGGCGGCGTTTTTTGTTTCGGTATTGCCGGGGAGGGGAGCGGTCGGTTCCCCGAGGGTCAGGAGGGTCTCACCCTCCGGAGTTTCCGAGAGGAGGGGGACAAGGGGAAGCACCCACCGCGATTCCTCCTCAGACAGCCCGTAGGAGGAGAGGGCCTGGGTATGCAGGCTACGGCAAGCCTCAAGCAGCAGAGTCGCGAATGTCTCGCCGCGCCCGGCGGCAGGGTCGGCATACACCGTCAGTTCGCTGACCGCACGGGTGAATGCCACATAGGCGACATTCAGGCCGTCGACCATCTGCATCTGGGCGTAACGTTCGGTCTGCGGGGCGAGCATGGGAATCTTCGCGTTTGACGCCCGGTTTTTCAACGGCAGGAGGGGGGGGACATCCTCCGGGTCTATGCCGGGGAACCCATCCCGGTCGAGCCGGTACCAGTCCTCCCCGTCATATTTCACCAAGGCGTTGGAGCAGAAGGGGATATGGACGCATCCGAATTCAAGACCCTTTGACTGATGGACGGTCATCACATTTATCGCGTCCATGCCTTCGGGGGCTGGGAGGGTGGCGTAACGGCCCCGGCTGTCCCACCATTTCAGGAAGCTCTCGACATCGGAGTCGCCACGTTCCTCACATTCCGCCACAAGGTCTTGGAACGCGGCCAGGAACGCGGCCTCGCCGCGTCGTGACTCACGCGGCACATAGTCGCGGATGATCCGTTCGGTGATGGCCAGCAGGCTCGGGCAATCCATGTCACCTGCCTTGGCCGATTCGTTGTCGAGCTGTTCCTGGAGAGGGTCGGGGTTGGGTTCGCCGGGGAGGGGGGCTGTCGCGGCGACAGCCTTCATCAGTGCCTCCTCCGGAGTCAGTCGGCGGCGTATTGGCTCACCATCGTCGCCGATGACCGGCAGCCCGTCGGTGTCGGTGACCTCCGTTTCGTCGAATACCGACAGCTCATAGCGGTGGATGAGGCGGTTGCGGAGAAATTCGGGGTTGGGTTTCATCACCGGCTGGCCGTTTTCAGGGGTGCAGGTGGTGTCTACCACATATTGCGGGGTGGTTGTCAGGCGCAGTATGCCGATTACGAGCTGCACCGCCGGGGAGGTGGAGATTTCCAGCGCGTCGGATGATATGATGTCGATATGGCCGTGACGCCACTGGCTGTCGCGCATCAGGTCGAGGAGGTATGAGATTACCGCCTGCCCCTGGGCGTGGGTGCGCACCAGCACGGCGATGTCGCGCGGATGGTAGCCTGCGGATAGCTGACGGTCTATCTCCCGGCCGAGATGGCGCAGGATGTCATCCTCGCTCCAGACAGAGACCCCTTTGGCGGGTATCCCATCAGGGGTGGTCTCGGACTGCGCGTCGGCTACGGCATCCTTTTCAGGCCCGAAGATGATTTTGACAAACCCGTGGAAGTCGAGGTTTTTCGGGGCTACCTGCTGGATGAGTCCGGAATAGGTAGGTGTGGCGATGGGGATGGCCATGCCCCGGTCGGCGAGCCGTGAAAGGCAGGCGAAGAGGGAGTTGTTGAACATCACCACCTCCCGCGAGCTGCGCCAGTTGGTGTTTTGGTCTATCGAAATGCCGCCGATGTTTACCTTGTCCTGCCCGAAACGGTCGGTGACCGAGGTCTCCACCTTGTGGCCGAGCAGTTCGGGGTTGGAGTTGCGGAACCGGTAGATACATTGCTTCTCGTCGCCGATGATGAGGTTGTCCTTGTCGCGTGAAAGGCTCTCCATCACCAGCGGGCGCAGGTTGTCCCATTGCATCTCCGATGTGTCCTGGAACTCGTCGATGAGGAAGTGGTTGATCATGTAGCCGATACGCTCGTAGACGAAGGGGGCTTCCGCCTCGCATATCACATTGCGCAGCAATGAGTTCGTGTCGCCAAGGAGGAATGCCTCGTTTTCGCGGCAATACTCCTCGATGTGGCGGCACGCTTCGGAGAAAAGCCCCAACAGGTAAATCTGGCGGCGCAGGAGGGTATGGAACTGTTCATTCTCGAAATAGCTCAGCCCAAGGCGCAGCACCCTTATCAGGAGGTTGTCGATGTCGTCGCTCCATACGGCCCCTTTGGGTAGCTTGTTGTGGCGTTTACCCTCGGGCTGTATGGCGTTGGGGAGGGTGTTGCGCCCGCTTCCGCCGAAGGGGGAGAATGAGAAATCCCCTACCGCCCATTTGCCGAGGTAGTCATCGCGCAGCCCCTTGGGGAGCCATTCAGCCTCCTCCAGGCTCATGAATGCCGCCGCCGCGTCGACCACACTGTCTTTCAGCCGGGTCAACGAGCCGGAAAGTCCTCTGACGAAACGCCCGATACGGTCGGGGTCGGAGAGATAGCCGAGAATCTGGCGGCTGTTGGTCTTGAATGATTCCCCGCGCAGCGAGGCGATGGTGGAGGTCAGGGCACGGTTGATTCTCGACGACCGCGCGAGGAGGTTGGCGTTGGAGCCATCCTCTATGAGGGAGTCCATATAGCTCCTGAGCCAGCTCTTGAGACGCCGGGAACGGGTGGCGGTCTCTTTGTCTTGTGTCGCCGCCGGGAGGTTTATCGACGCGAGCATCTCGCCGATGGCTACCGCCACGGGGTAGCGGTCGTCGATTTCAAGGCTGAAAGTCTCGGGGAGGTCAAGCTCACGGGTGAATATGCGCAGCACATTCTGGAAGAATGAGTCGATTGTCGAGACATTGAACCATGAGAAATTGAAAAGCAGGTCGGCCAGCGCACGACGGGCTGCCTCCGAAATCCTGTGGGGGTCTGCGCCGTAGAGCTTGGTCAGATACTCCAGATGCCCGCTTCCGCGCCCCTCGTTGTCGCTCAGCAGGCTCAGTTCCTTGATGATACGGGTGGTCATCTCCTGGGTGGCCTTGTTGGTGAAGGTGATGGCGAGAATCCGGCCATGGGCTTTGGGCTTTAGGAACCCGTAGTCGCTGCCGGTGTAGAGCCGGAAACGGCCCGACTCGTCACGTTGGCCGAGGAGCATGGTTATGTACTGGCGTGTCAGGGCGAATGTCTTGCCCGACCCCGCCGAAGCTTTCTGAATCTGAAGCACTGCCTTTCGTTTAGGGGGTCAAGATATATGGATTCCGATTACAAAGCTACGAAAAAAAATCGGATGGCGCGAAACCATCCGATTTTCTGTTTTTTCAATCAGGCTTATGCCACAGGGTCAGCGGACATATTCCTTGGTGACCTTCGAGCCGCGCACGACGATGTAGAGTCCTGCGGCGGGATTCTCAACGCGTACACCCTGGAGGTTGTAGTAGACCGGAGCGACTTCTTCGCCGGAAGCCTCGACGGCATCCACTCCGCTCTGTGAGGAGGTGGCCTTGACGGTCATCTTGGCGAAGTCGGCGGTGATGTCATATGTCCCGGCGGTAATCTTCCATGACTGGGCCGCCGACGCGTCGACATTCAGGGTGTATTTCTTCATCGGGCCTTCGGCGCCTACGGCCAGGGGCAGATCCTTGGAGGGTGCGCCATAACGGTCTCCGCCGTTGTTCACGACATCCCAGTCGGCTCCGAGTGCGGTCACGAAGGTGAAGTAGGCTGAGCCGTCTTTCGAGTCTTCGGGAGCGACGAGGGTCACATTCTTGGCCACGAAGGTGTCGCCGCTCTTGGTCATCGTGACACCCTGGCTGGTCACCCAGCTCGCCCCTTCAAGGTTGCCCAGGATATAGAGCTGCGAGGGAGCGTCAACAGTGCTGCCGCCACCGCCGCCACCACCTTGTCCGGCGGGAGCCACGCTAACGGTCATGTTGTCGAAATCGGCTGTGATGGAGTAGGTGCCGGGTTCGATTCCCCATGAGTAGGCCGATGACGCGTCGACACCGGCGACAAACATCTTCATCGGGGCCGAGCCGCCTACCGACACGGGAGCATCTTTTGAGGACGCTCCGTAGCGGTCGCTTGCGTTGATTACGGCATCCCATTCAGTGGAAGCTCCGGTGGAGCCGAGGGCGGTAACGAAGGTGAAGAACGCCTTGGTCTCGCCGGTGGCAGCCACAAGTTCCACATTGTCGGCGGTGAACTTGTTGCCGTTCTTGGTCATGGTCACACCTACGTTGGTCTGCCATGAGCCTTGCGCGAGGTTGCCCATGAGGTAAAGGCTGGAAGGACCGGTTGTGGTCTGGCCGCCGCCACCCCCACCCTGGACTTCGGTCTTTGTCCAGACGCAATAATCGGTGCCTGAGGCTTTGATGTCGCTGTTGGTGTAGCCGGAGGGGGACGTCATTGACGAGCCGATTTTAACCACCGCCTTGCCGTTTTTACCGGTGACCTCGGCCATGTAGCAGTCGCGTGAGGATTGCAGCACCTTGACAGCGGAGTTGTTGTGGATGCCGACAGCGTTGCGGATGTTGATGAGGGTCTGGATTGCTGCCTTGTTTGCCTTGTAGTGGGGGAGGAAGACACAGGGGGTGCCAGGGCTCATAAGGATGAAGGCGTTGGCTGCCACCACGTTGCCGTTGAACTTGGAGCCGTCGTGGTATGTGTCGTGGTTGTCGACGAATGTCACCGCATACTGGCTGTAGCCGAAGTGTATCATGCCTGCGGGCTGGTCGGTGGTGCCGTTGGCTTTCCATACAAGCTGGGTCAGGTCATTTTCGGCGAACGCCTTGTTGATGGCGTATTTGCAGGGGAAGTCGAAGGCGGCTGATTCCTTTCCGGTGGCCTCGATCCACGCGGCCACCGCGTCATAGCTGCCATCCCAGTATTCACCTACCGAGAATGTCGGCTTGGAGTACTGGTTGTAGATTTTGTTGTATTGGCCGCTGTAGCCCTTCACCATATCGTAGCGGAAACCGGTGTAGCCGTATTTCTCCAGCAGGGCTTTGCAATAGTTCTTGCAGTTGTTCTGCACGTTTGCGTTGGTGTGGTCGAGGTCGCGTGCACCGTCGAAGTTCTCGCCGGTGTCGTAGTTGCCGGTGGGCTTTGCCTGTCCGGATGCGTTGGCCACCTCATCGTTGCGGCATATGCCTTCCGGGCCGATGAACCAGGTCTGGCCGTTCCATTCCTCGGAGGGGAAGTCAGTCCAGTTTGTGCGGCCGTTGCGGTGGTTGATTACCACATCGGCGATGATGCCGGTGCCTTTCTGCTTGTAGGTGTTTATCATCGATATGAGCTGCGCCTCGGTGCCGAAAGATGAGTTGTGGTTGGTGAACCAGTAGATAGGCATGTAGCCCATGTTGTTGCTGCCTCCGCAGTAACCGCTGTTAGGTACCCAGATAAGCTTGAAATACCGGCTGAGCTCGTCGGCCTGGTTTTCGAGATTGGTCCATTTGGTGTCGGAGTAGGAATCCCAGTAGAAACCCTGAAGCATCACGCCCTCATAGTCTGCCGGCCATCCTACAGCGTTGGCGCTGAATGACATTGAAGCGGTCATAAACAGCCCCATCGCAGCTTTGGTAAAGAATTTCATTTGCAGTGGTGATTGGAATTAGATGATGGTAAGATATACGAAAATACAGTATTGCAAAGATACTGTATTTTGATGGCATTGAGGTGTTAAATTTGGTTAACGGTAAGCCTTGATGGTTGACCGTCAATGAGATGGTGGGATTAGAAATCCAGCGGCTGACGGTATTGTCCCTTTCCGGCGGTCTCCTTGCCGTATGCGATGGCGTTGACCGGACAGTGGTGGTAGCAGCGCAGACACATCGCGCATGCCGGGCCCCACTCGGGGCGGCGGTCTTTCATCTTTATGTTGAGCATCGGACAGTCGCGGGCGCAGAGGCCGCAGGAGGTGCAGCGGTCGGGGTCGGCCCGGAAGGGGAACGGCGACATCTTGAACGCCCTGAACAGCCCGTAGACAAGATTGGTTTTCCACCATGCCCAGCTTCCCCGGATGAGGTCGCTGTCGGCGAACCCTCGGTCGATTGCGCGGCATATCTCCTCGATGCGCCCGGGCATGGCGGCGAGTTTACCCGCCTCGATGTCAGGGGTGTCCACATCGAATCCTTTCATACAGACATAGGTGTTGGGCATAGTGACGGAGAATGCTCCGCGTGGAGTCCAGCCGCGACGGCCGAGGTGGTGTCGCCACTGGTCGTCGGTGCGTCCCACATCGTCGCCGCAGGTGCAGACCATGTAGTGGCGTGCCCTCTCGGCTCCCTTAAATCTCACCTTGTCGATGAAGCGCAGCACCACGGGTGGCACTCCCCAGCTGTAGACCGGGAAGACCCATATGACAGGCTGGTTGTCGGCGCACTCAAGCAGCTGCCGCCCCGGATGGAGCAGCCTGTCGCCGTCGAGCGAGTAGAGTTTCTTCCCCTCCCGGTCTTCCGGGAAATAATGTTGATGGAGCTTTTCGGCCACAAGGCGCGAGTTGCCTGTGCCGGTGAAATATATGATCATCGTGTCAGTGGTGTCGGATTGTCACTTGGGTGGCTCCGTAGCCATATTCGCGGAAAGAGGCGTCCTGCACGTCGTGTCCCTTGTAGCGGTAGTTCAGCTCCTTCATCAGGGCCTGTCGCAGCACACCCTCCCCTTTGCCGTGGATGAAGATGATTTTCTTCCCCCCGTTTCTCAGGTTCTCGTCCATCACCTTGCGGAAAGTGTCTATCTGCAGGTTGAGGATGTCTGAGTTGGAAAGTCCTCGGGTGTTATCGAGCAGTTCCCCGATATGGAGGTCGACAACCAACGGTTCATCCTTTTTCGGTTCACGCTTCCTGACCGGCTGACGTGTCGGGCGGCGGTCTTCGGCCCTTTTCTGCTTCATGGCGTCTTCAAGGGAAGAGGAGTCGAACACCATGGCGCGCTGGGGGATGTCATTCTTCACGATATCCACGGCGATTACCGGGGTGTCGAAGTAAGGATTGTCGTGGAAACAGTGGAGCTTGAAGAATTTGGTCACATCCATCGGACGCTCGACAGCCACCGGAGCCTTGAGCTGGAACTCCTTGTCGCGCTTGAAAGCCACATACTGCACCGCTACCCGGTCGAGCCTCCCTACCTGGTCACGGTCAAGCTCCTCAAGGAAAAGCTGGATGTTAGGCTCTACGACCCCGGCGAAGCGGGTTGTCCAACCCTTGTCGCCGTCAGCCTTGGAGAGGAAGGTGAAGTAGAGGAAGTAATTCGAATCATTTACCAGGTAAGCCTCGTAAGTGGTGGTGGTCAGATGCTTGATTTCGACCGGCTGGAATCCGAGGACCAGGTTGATTTTGTCCCCGGTAGCGGTCTCCTCCACCTTCGGCGCTTTCTCGACCTCAGGCATTTTGGTGGCTACGAATTTCGACTGACGTTCAGCCTCTTTGCGCTGGGTAGCCTGCACGGTGCCACCGAACGCGTCGCGGCTGACAGCCGCGTCACCCGCCAGGGTGACGACCACCAGCTCCTTCAACAACACCGGAGTCTCGAAGCCATCCTCCTCCTCGACATGGGCGATTTGCCCGTCGATTCTCACGATACGTCCCCCGCCTGTCGAGCTGAGGAACCTCACTATGTCGCCTACTTTTGCCATTATCTCAAAATCTAAGTATTTCTGTGTTAATAACTCCTGCCGGGCAAAAATGGTTGCCGGTTTGTCCGGAGTGGAAAATCCCTGCCGCATACCCTGTAGGGACGCGCCGTGGCGCGTCCGCGCAATCCCGGCCACCTCCCCTCCCATTCTGGGCGTTACAGGAATAAAAAAAGAGTTGGAATCGAGGATTACTCCTTCATTTCCAACTCTTTTGCTTTTGTCGGGGTGACTAGACTCGAACTAGCGACCTCACGCCCCCCAGACGCGTACTCTAACCAACTGAGCTACACCCCGATTCGAAGCAATCAAACTATTTTACGCTGCCGTCTCGCTTTCGCGTGCTCGTCACTTTTGACTTGCCGACCCTCTTCCGAGAGCCTCAGGCAGTGGCTTGATTTCCAAAAGCGATGCAAAGGTACGCACTATTTTTGAACCCTCCAAATTTTTTCACAACTTTTTTTGAAAAATCTATTTGGTAGGGGTGAATGAGAGGTGACGATAGGTTGGTGGGGTGTGATTGGGGATATTGAGCATTGGAGTGGGAAAATAATTTGAAGGATGTTGGCGGTGAACGCTTTTTGTGTTAAATTTGTGGGTAAATTCAGAATAGAGACCGATTGACGATGAACGCGTGGCTGACAATACTGCTGTTGGTGATATCTAATGTGTTTATGACATTCGCGTGGTACGGCCACCTGAAACTCCAGGAGATGAAGGTGTTCACCTCCAATACCCCGCTGTATGTGGTGATATTGGTGTCATGGGGTATCGCCCTGCTGGAATACACCTGCCAGGTACCGGCCAACCGTATGGGGTTCCAGGGCAACGGCGGCGCGTTCTCGCTGATGCAGCTCAAGGTGATACAGGAGGCGATAACCCTGATAGTGTTCACCGTGTTCACTGTGGTGTTTTTCCGGGGAGAGGCGCTCCACTGGAATCACTTTGCAGCTTTCGTGTGCTTGATTCTTGCTGTCTGGTTCGTGTTTATGGAGTGAACTGCCGGTAGGGACGCCAGATGTTAAAGATATGAAATATTTTCCTTGCAGGGAGCGTCGCGCATAACATCGTCGGCAATTCCCCGTATTAATCAAGGAAAGAGTTACATTCGCAGACAAAACCAAAGACAAATCAACATAAAATAAACATGAGAAACTTACGCAATCTTTTTGCGCTTATGCTGGGCGCGGCCGCTGTTTCGGCTGTGGCCCAGAGGTCGGTCACGACCCTCAACGAGGGGTGGCAGTTCACCAAGGGGGCTGAGGCCGACGCCAAGGAGTGGCAGCAGGTCAGGGTTCCCCACGACTGGGCCATCTATGGCCCGTTCGACCGCGCCAATGACCTCCAGGAGGTGGCTGTGGAGCAGAACGGCGAGACAGAGAAGACTGTCAAGACCGGCCGCACCGGTGGCCTCCCGTTCATCGGCAAAGGCACTTACCGCACGACCATCGAGATTCCCGACACCGCCGGACGCAACTTCACGCTTGTCTTTGACGGCGCGATGAGCAATTCCAAGGTGAAAGTCAACGGCAAGCAGGTCGGCGCATGGCCTTACGGCTATAATTCATTTTATGTGAACCTCGACAATTCCGACCTCCGCCCTGGCAAGAATGACCTCGTCGTAGAGCTGGAGAATTACGAGCAGGCTTCGCGCTGGTATCCCGGCGCGGGTCTTTACCGCAATGTGCATCTGATTGAGACCGACAGGGTGCATATCCCGGTGTGGGGCACTTATGTGACCACTCCCAAGGTGTCGAAGGAGTATGCCTCGGTCAACCTCAAGCTCCGTATCGACGGCGCGAAGCAGTCACACGAATGGCCTTACGGAGAGAAAGTCGGTGTGAAGACCGTCATCTACTCCCCCCAGGGTAAGGAGGTGGCCGAGGGCAACTCGACTTATGTTGCCCGTGGCCAGGAGTTTGCCCAGAATTTCCTCGTTGATAAGCCTGAACTGTGGAGCCCAGCTACCCCGGCCCTCTACACAGCCAAGACAACCCTCACTGTTGACGGCAAGGAGGTTGACACCTACACCACCCGTTTCGGTATCCGCTCGCTCGAATATATCCCCTCGAAAGGATTCTTCCTCAATGGTGAGCCGACGAAATTCAAAGGTGTCTGCAACCACCACGACCTCGGCCCGCTCGGGGCGGCTGTCAACCGTTCTGCCCTCCGCCACCAGATTGAATTGCTTAAGGATATGGGTGTCAACGCCATCCGCACCTCCCACAATATGCCCGCTCCCGAACTTGTCGAGCTTTGCGACGAGATGGGTGTCATGATGATGGTCGAGCCGTTTGACGACTGGGGCTTCCGTCCGAAATCCCCCAACGGCTACGGCGCGGTGTTCAATGACTGGGCCGAGAAGGATATAACCAATATGGTGGAGCAGTACCGCAACCATCCCTCGGTGGTGATGTGGTCAATCGGCAACGAGGTGCCCTCACAGTGGGGTGAGGTAGGCATGAAGGAGCTGGAGATGCTTCAGGGACTCGTCCATCAGCTCGACCCCACCCGTCCTGTGACCTGCGGTATGGACCAGATTGGTTCGGTTGTCGAAAACGGTTTCGCCGCCGCCCTCGATATCCCCGGCTTCAACTACAAGCCGCAATATTACGACACCATCTACGCCAAGCTCCCCCAGCAGCTCGTGTTGGGTTCGGAGACCGCTTCGACAGTTTCCTCCCGTGGCGTCTACCATTTCCCCGTGGTGTTCCCCGGTGCGGACGGCCACAATGTCGTTGTTCATCCCGACAATCAGTCCAACAGCTACGACAATGAAAGCTGTTCCTGGTCAAATATCCCCGACCTCGACTTCGCCCGCGACGATGACCACGAATGGGTGATTGGCCAGTTCGTGTGGACCGGATTCGACTATCTCGGAGAACCCTCACCCTACGACACCGACGCATGGCCCAGCCACAGTTCGGTGTTCGGCATCATTGACCTCGCGTCGCTCCCCAAAGACCGTTATTATCTCTACCGCTCGCAGTGGAACAAGGATGATAACACCCTCCATGTGCTTCCCCACTGGAACTGGAAGGGGCGTGAAGGTGAAGTGACCCCCGTGATGGTCTACACCAATTTCCCCAAGGCCGAACTTTTCATCAACGGCAAGAGCCAGGGTATGCGTGAGAAGAATGACTCCACTTTCCAGAACCGTTACCGCCTGATGTGGATGGAGACCGTCTACGAACCGGGCGAACTCAAGGTGGTGGCTTACGACAAGGATGGGAAGCCCGTTGCTGAAAAGGTTGTGAAGACCGCCGGGAAGCCCCATCACCTGGTACTGACTCCCAACCGCGAGAGCCTTGACGCGAACGGCGACGACCTTTTGTATGTCACCGTGCAGGTTGCTGACAAGGATGGCAACATTGTTCCGACTGACACCCGTCTGGTGAAATTCAAGGTAGACGGTGCCGGAGCGTTCGAGGCAACCGCCAATGGTGACCCCACCTGCATCATGCCTTTCCAGAATCCTGAGATGAAGCTCTTCAGCGGAGCGGCCACCGCCATCGCCCGCAGTGCGAAGACCCCTGGTGTTCTCCGCTTCCGCGCCACCGCTCCCGGAGTGAAAGCCGCTGAGCTGACCATCCCGGTCAAATAAGACCTCCCGCAAATACAATTTAGAGGTCTTATAAAAGGTCTCACAGATTACACAGATTACACAGATGCCATCCGGAACGAAATCCATCCGGATGGCATCTGTGTAATCTGTGTAATCTGTGAGACCCTCCTTTTATATCTGCTTATATCTGCGCATAATCTGCGAATCTGCGGAATCTGCGTGAGACCCCTCGGGAGCGCAGCGACCCTTTCCGTGAAATCCGCTGTTCTTTTGGCAGGCCCAAAAGAACCAAAAGGCCAAGGGCGCGTGAAAATCTATGGTCGGGGGCCAGGTGGCTCCGCGCGGCGCACCGGGAACTCGCCCTCCGGGCTCAGACACCCCGGTGCTGTGCCGCGCTTCCGCCACCGCCCCCTCCCGATTTTCACAATGCGCCCGCCATCCGGCTCCCATCTCTACTACCCAATCGCCCTATCATTTTAGTGTCTATATTTTCCGCCGCTGTAGGGACGTGCCACGGCACGTCCGCAATTAAATTCCCCATCATATCGGGTTATTAATATGACTGTGTTATTGATATGACCAATGTGGCCTGCGGTGGTGCAATTCCCCGGGGTGTGCCGGGACGATTCCTTCGGAATCTTAATTACGTCTATAGTTGTCAGAAAGTGTGGTCAGATGAATTGGGGGTTACTTCAGGAGGTCGGGGCGGAGGCGGCGGGTGCGTTCGAGGGACTGCTCGTGGCGCCATTCGGCGATTTTGGCTTCGTGGCCGGAGAGGAGGATGTCGGGGACGCGCCAGCCGTTGTAGTCGGCGGGACGGGTGTAGTCGGGAGCGGAGAGGAGGTTGTCCTGGAAAGAGTCGCTCAGGGCCGACTGCTCGTCGCCGAGAACCCCAGGGATGACGCGCACAATGGCATCCGAGATGATGATGGCCGGAAGCTCTCCCCCTGTCAGCACATAGTCGCCGATCGAGATTTCCTTTGTGATGAGATGTTCCCTGACGCGATAGTCAACCCCTTTGTAGTGGCCACAGAGGATGATGATGTTTTCCATCAGCGACATGCGGTTGGCCATCGGCTGGTCGAAGCGTTCCCCGTCGGGAGAGGTGAAAATCACCTCGTCGTAGTGGCGTTGCTCCTTCAGTGCCGATATGCAGCGGTCGATAGGCTCGACCTGCATCACCATCCCCGCTTCACCACCGAACGGGTAGTCATCCACCTTGCGGTGCTTGTTGGTGGTGTAGTCGCGGAGATTATGGACGTGAAACTCGGCGAGCCCTTTTGTCTGGGCGCGTTTGAGAATTGAACAACCCAGAGGGGAGTCGAACATCTCGGGAAGTACGGTCAGTATGTCTATGCGCATAATCGGCGGATTCTCTTTGTTATTGCGGGGCAAAATTACTCAAAAATCCGCGACAATGCAACCCGGAGGATTAGCGGATATGGATTTTCTCTGTGCGGTCTCCCTGTCGGCGGATGTAGATTCCGGTGGGAAGGTTGTCACCGCTGACGCGTACCCCCTGGAGGGTGTACCACTCTGACGGCTGCTCTCCGGAGAGGTCTTCACCGATGGTCGGCGCGTCGGAATAGGCGTATTCGTAAGTTGAGGTCATCGGATTGCCCCCGACGGTGTAGTTGACGGTGACATTCATTCTGTCATCGGGGACAGTGACACCCTCGGCGACGAACTTGCCGTTGACCAGAGTGGTTTCCTTTCCCTCGATGGCCACCGAAGTGACTCTCACCCCGGCGACAAGAGCCTTCACGGCCACCGCTCCCTCCTGGGGATAGGTGTCATAACTGAACATCTCCTCCACAGGGTTAGGTGTCAGCTGGCGGTACAGGCCGGCGCAACGCCCCGGGACGTATACCGTCTGCCATCCGTCACCAATCTCCATACCCCCGTTGACTGCCGAAAGATACAGCGACACATTCTCCGACATCTCTTTCGTCTGGTATTCGAGGTGTCTGATGGAGGGATTATTGACAATCACCTGCGAACCCTCAGGCTTGAACGCCACCGGGTTGTACCTCACGGTTCCCTCCTCATGGGCCGGGAAATAAAGGCGCATCAGGTCGGGGCAGTCATTGAATGTGTTGGAGTAATACCATTCCACACCCGCGAGGTTCAGAGCCACCAGGCCGGAGCCTTTGAACGCCTCAGAGTTGAGGTCGGTGGTGGTCATCTTGAGATTCACTTTTGTCAGGTTCTTGCAGTCCGAGAAGCATCCCCGGGGGACATGCTTGATGCCTGTCGGCCAGTGGGCCTGTTTCAGGCCGCTGCCAGCGAACTGATAACCACTCTCCTGGAATTCACCGACGGTACTGAACAGGAACGACTCCATCGACTCACATCTGGCGAACGCCCTTTCGCCGAGGGTCGGTATCTTCATCTTCGAGGTCAGGGGGAATGCCGTTAGCGAACGGCAACCATCAAATGCCCACGCGCGGAGCTTGACGGTCTTTACCTCCGGAGAAATGGTCAGGGTCGTCAGGGATTCACAGTCCATGAAACAGCAGTATCCCAAGTCGAGAAGGCCGCTGGAAGATGCACCGAGGGAAAAGCTTTTGAGATTCCTGCAGCCCCGGAAACAGGATTCCCCGATGTCGTAGGGGGTGGGGCAGCTGTATTCGATTTCCTCGACATCCGAATAGCCATATGTCCACGTGCCCGTGAACCATTCTACCTCAGCCGGAATCACTATCTTCCTGACCGATGAGTTGCAGAAAGCGCTACTGCCGACATATCTCACTGTCTCGGGGACGGTGAAGGTGTCGTAACTCCTCCCGGGACATACAGCCTCCAGGTCTTGCCCCCAGTAGATTGCCCCGTCATCCCCCACGCGGTATTGGCTGTGATTGGAGCAGTCGATTTCCTGGATGCTCTTGTTGTCGATCTGCCAGCCGTCGCGAAGTGCCTGCGTCCCGCTCAGATATACTTTCCGGAGCGACTTGTTGGAGGCGAACGCCGCCATGCAGACACTCTCGGCTTCCGCCGGGACGGCATATGTCGGGGATGTTTTCCCCGAGGGGTAACGGAACAGCCGCCAACGGTTTTCGTCAAAGACTATTGCCTCACACAATGCGCCGTCGATACTCTTGAAATCCTCTGACCCTGCTTCGACTTCATACGAAGTGATGGAGGGGCAGCCGATAAACTCATTATCCCCGATGAAACGCATATGGCGAGGAATCTTCACCGAGGTTATCCCATCGAAATTACCCACGACAGGCTGGAGTGTCTGTTGGCCGGCAAAACTCGAGTAGCCAAGCCCGACGACAGGTATCTGGCTCCCCTCATACGGGATGGTCGTGGGGAAGGACAACGCCCCGGTCGGGGTGTAGCCATCCCTGAAACCGATGACCACAGCCTCCTTGGTCGGATAGCCGACGAACTGCACTACATCATACTGAATGTTGCCGACAGTTATTTCTTGCGGGCTTGCGTAAAAGCCGCATAGCAATGCCGCCGATAGAATCACAATCTTGTTTTTCTTCATCATTTCTATATTTTGGTTCCGGTCGGCAAAGGTAAGGGGATTACATTTCCGGCGCGTGTCAACCTCCGTATAGAAACGGTCTACCCGCCAAGGTGGCTCGGGTCATTTCCGGTCATTTCCGCGATGCGAACGCCCTCACGGCCTCTTCGAGCGACGCGCCGGGTGACAGTCCCATCTTCGAGCGCAGTCTCCATCGGGCTTGCTTGACCGACTCGGGCCGTATCGCCATCACGCGAGCGATATGCTTGTTGTCCATTCCCAGGGCTATGAATGCCGCCAGGCGTATGTCTGCCTCGGTCAGCTGTGGATGACTCTGGCGCATCTCGCGGGAGAATGCCGGGTCGAGCTGTTCGAATGTCTCCATGAACCCGTCGCGTTCCGCCTTTGTGCCGGAGTGTGCCTTGAGGGATGAGGCGATGCGGCTGGCCGCTTTCCGGCTTATCTCCCCCTTCTCCGACAGCTCGTTCATCTCGGTCTCCACGCTCTGGAAAAGATTCTCTTTCTCCTTCATCAGCAGCTCCATCGCCATCATTCGGCGGTTGGAACGTTCAAGTTTCAGGGTGTCATTGACCCTCTCCAGTTTCTGACGCTGCAGCCTACGGTAGAAGAACACCCCACCGGCCACCACCGTGAGAAGCAACGCGAAGGTGACAGACAGCTGCATGATTGTCGACCTGCGGCGGTCGATATCGGCCTGGAGCTTGCGCTCGGCGATTTTTCGCGCAAGGTTGGCGTTGCGTATCTGTAACTCACGGTCGGAGGAATTGATTTCCTCGCTCATCTGCGAAGCCAGGTAGAGGTAATGGTAAGCGCTGTCCATCTCCCCTTCCCGTTGGAATATGTTGTATTTCAGTCTCAGGAACTCCACGAGAATCTTGGGGTCTTCGACATCGGGAATCTCCGATGCCGCCAGGGCGTGGTATGCCTTGGCCATCGGGAGGTCGTCACGGTGGAGCGCCTCCTCCGTGAAGTAGTTCTCATAGGTGCATTTCGCTTCGAAAAGCATCGGGTCATCCTTCACGATGTCATATGCCTCACGCAATGCCAGGGTATCTCCCGTCAGGCCGTAAAGGTTGCCCAGCACTATGTCGCGGGCGTATGGGGAAATCGGGGTCACCGAGTCGGCCAGTATCTCGCGCAGCAGCCGCGCCGCCTTGATGGTGTCTCCTTTGATACGCAACGCGTCGGCATGGTTGATGCGGTTGTTCGACACCTGGTCGGGCTGGTTGGCGAGTCGAAGCAGGGAGTCGGCCATCATCAGGTAAGGTATGCCGTTCTCTGTATCCTCGACATTGTTGAGAAACGCCCCAAGCTCCATGCAGTAGTCAGCCGCCATCATCAGGTCACCCGCCTTTATGAAAAAGTCAAGTTCGGAGAGGAGATAGTCATACCGCTCGATTGACGGGCCATGGTAATCCATATCGAGGTTCCATAATATCCGGTGGCGTTCGTAAGGATATGATGCGGAGTCGGTCATCGCCAAGGCGCGTTCCAGCATCCTTGTCCCCCCTTCGATGTCGCCGGTCGTGAACCGGAACCGTCCTTCCCAGTATGTGGTCCGGATTGTCATCTGGCGGTTGCGCGGATTCTTGTCGGCAATCTCGCGCATGCGCCTTATGACCCTGCTCAGCGAGTCGGCGTGCCGGTCGATGTAAAGCTGTTCGGCTTCGAGGGTCAGGGAGTCGAATTCGGGTTGCAGCGCGGGCCACCCATAGGGATGCAGCCGCGACGCGGACTTGCCGCCGCACCCGGTCAGCAGGGCGGTCGCGGAGATAATAACCAGTGTCAGGAACAGATATTTCATCGGTCAGGGTTAATGGCTTCGGGCGGTCAGCTTGCGTGACTGCCACACCGCAAAGTTACCGAAAAAAGATTGAAAACACCCTTTCTGATGCGGCTGTGACGGCTTGTAGACCATTAGTAGACCACAAATAACCCTGTCAGGGACATACCGCCGACAAAACCGGCCGAAGCCTATAAAGGGTCTATGCCTGTCACACTCTTGTGGAAAGCCGATACGTGGCGGTAGATAATAGGTATCTTTGCTGTCGAGATTATAGCTACGGTTGTCGTCATGCAACCATATTCATCCATCTTTATCAACAACGAAATGATAAGAAAATTACTCCTGTCAGGATGTGTGTTGTCGGCTTTCGCCCTCAACGCCATCACTTACAATTACGGACAGTTCAACAACTCCCGCAAAACCTGTGCCCTTGTGGGGTGGGGCGGTCAGCAGCCTACCTCCGGCAAACTTGTGCTGAAAGAGACATTCGAGAAAGACGGAGTGACATACAAGGTCACCTCCATCGCTCCCCATGCGCTTGACAATCTCACCGAAGTCACGGAAATCACCATCCCCGCCAACGTAGCCAGGATAGGGGAGGTCTATGACGGATATGTCGAGGAGACGAAAAACTTCTTCAACTGCCCGAAACTCGCAATTTTCAAGGTTGCCACGGGCAACGAGACTTTCGCCGCCACAGGCGCGGGACTGCTGATGTATAAGGGGGGAACTTCGATTGTCCGTGTCCCGCCGGCCATTACTTTCAGCTCCGGCACGACCCTCAGGATGTCGAAATCGGTGGAAGCCATCGGGCGGGACGCTTTTGCCGGTAACTCGACCATCACAAATATCGCCCTTTCACCCAATATTGTGCTGTTTTCCGAAGGTTGCGGTTTTTCGGATATGACTGCCCTTAAGGAATTCTCGATAAACGGCACAGAGACCCCGTCTGATTTCTCAATCCTCGACGGCGTGCTGTATGACGCGAAGGAGGAGATTCTGTATTCATTCCCTCCTTGCAAGACAGCCTATAACTTCACTGTCCCCTCGACAGTGTGGAATATCTCGACGAAGGCATTCCGTAACACCGCCAACCTGTATGAGATATCGTTCAACAAAGTGCATACAATCAGTAAGGAGGCGTTTGCCAACAGCGGAATCACGAAACTCATCATCCCCTCCAGCGTCCGCAAAATCGAGAACGGGGCTTTCCGTGGCCTGACACGCTTGCAGGAGATGACCATCGAGTCGAAGTTGCAACTCCCTGACAACTTTGCCCGTGACTGTAAGCTGCTTACCAAGGTAACCCTCCCCAACGGACTTAAATACATCGGCCACAACGCGTTCAAGAACTGCACGCGCCTTGAGCAGTTCCCTTTCCTGCCAGACATCTCATATGAGGGCGACAGCATCTTCAGCGGCTGCGGATTCAAGAGTGTTGTGTTCAGAGAAGGTATGATGCCAAAGGAGGGGCTTGATATCGGAGAGGCCACCTTCGCCGGTAATCCCGAGCTGCAGATAGTGGATATGTCGAAACTCGCTGTCGTTGAGGATGGCTACGGGTCAGATGTCCCTCTGTCGTATGTCGCCGACTGCCCCAAGCTTCATTCGATTCTTTTCCCGAAAATGGCAAGCTTCTGGGCCTCCAATGATCGGCCGGTCTACAACCTGGGTGTCAATCCCTCCCTTGAATATATCTTCCTTGGGGCTTTCAGCCTTTCCGGCAGGCCTGCGTTGCTGTATGACCACGGTTCTCATTTCCCTGTTGTCTATATGCAGACAACAGACGCGCCCCAGGAAAGCTGGCCCCTCAGAGATTTCTTCAGTGTTTCGGGAGGAGCTGTCTGCAAGCCCCAGATATACTGTGAAGGCTACACCATGGCCCATGACTGGAGCGCGACGGAATATATCTACCCGGGAGCAAGCTATTTCGTGCCTGGTGGCACTGCCGCCAACTACAAGGAGGCGCGTGATTATGGATGCCCTGTCATAGAGATGTATAATTTCCGTGTGTCTGACCGTGGCGGCAAACTCTGTGTGCAGCTTACCGACAAGCTGGATGGCCTTATGATCCGTGGGGTGTATGCCAATGGCGACATCGCGTTAGGCACACCCGCGTCTGACGGCACTCTGCTGACCGACATGGCATATCAACTGGTTGACAATATCACCGTGGAATACAATGTGCGCGGTGCCAATATGAAGACTTTTTATCCCGACATGTCAGCCATGTCAGGAATCGGTGAGGTCGACGCATACGGCTCGCCTATGGCAATCACACTTGACGGGAAGATGGTTTGTTTCGGGAATGTGGCGGACTATACGGTGACCGACATGGCCGGACGTACGGTGATGTCAGGTAAGGCCGAGTCGGCGGGACTCTCCTCATTGGCCGCCGGAGTCTATGTGGTTTCCGCCCGTGGCGAGGATGGGACTTCCGCCGTCAGAAAGATTTCGGTTGACTGATTGCGGTCAACGCAGGAGGTGGGGCTGATGCAGAATCTGCATCGCGAACTGGTCGCGGAGTATGTTGCCTCCGATTGACCCTACCGGCAGGGAGAGGTCAATCGAGGTCTCCGCGAGCGGCAGCGGACACCCCACCACCGGATTCCATACAGCCAGGCGCGATCTCAGACGGTCATCCACAAGCAGGATGGCCCGGTTGGGATGCTCGCGCAGGTATTCATAGGCGCAGCGTTCGGGTGTCGCACCCGGATGCTGCGCTGCCAGTTCCGACTCCTCCAGGATTATGAAACGTTGGGGCAGTGTGCGCTCCAGGTGGGGAAACCGTTCGAGTATCATCTCCTCGGTTTGCTGCAGCAATGAGTAGAGGCGTTTGCCGGTGGCGGCGAGATGGTCGATTCCTGCATGCTCCGGGTCTACCACCTGTTGCCATGCCCATGCCCCGAGATGGGGTGAGGTGGTGGCTGTCTCGGCCTGGTCGGGGAGCAGGGCGTTCATCACCGTGAACACCCCGAAACCGGGGGCGATGTCGTAGCGTATCAGCTGGGTGCGCAGCCAGCGGTTGAGACCGCGTACTATCTCCACCTCCTCGCCGGTCGAGGGCAAGGTGAACCTTACCGCCTCCCCGGGGTCGTTCAGCCCTGAGGCCACCGGAAGGTAGAGTGGGGCGGAGACGCGCCGTAGTGAGAATTCCTCGGCCATGCTCGGCTCGATATGGCGTTTGATTTCTGTCAGGGCTATCTCTGCGGTCTCGCGGAGCAATCTGGGCTTGAACATCTCTGGCTGGTATTTCTGTGAAGTGGGCTTTGTATGCTTTCTCTCGCGTGACGGCTCAGAACTTGTATCCGATTCCGAAGAGTCCGGTGAATCCCTGGGTGGGTACATTGAACACCTGCGCCGAATGTTTGTCGAGGATGTTGTCGAAACGGGCGAAGACGGTCAGCGCGGGGGTGAACCGCCAGGAAGCTCCCGCCCAGAGGTTGGTGAGGTCTCCCAGGTCGTAGGAACCGGCATAAGGCTCGGTGATGATGTAGTCCTGGTCGTTGATGTATGTGATTCCTCCGGGGTTCTCAATCCATTGTGCGCGGTCGAGACGGGCGGTGAAACCGAGGTCGATTGTCAGGGGGGAGATCGGTTTGACAGACACCGACCCGCCGGCGACATGGCGTGCGCGGTCATACCAGTCAATCCAGGCACGGTCGTCGGTGTCGGCGGGGACGCATTCATATGACAGGGCCACTGTCACCAGCGAACGGTATTGCCAGTCTATCCTCGCGCCGAATTTCCATGCGCGGATGTGTGAGGGGGCGAACATATTGTAGACACGGTCTGTGAGGCTGGCCTGCTGGAACGGCATAAGCCAGTCGTTGGCGGCGGCGTAGTCGGCGGTGAGGGTCAGCGACGCTCCCTTGAACGGCCCGACGCGCACACCTACCTGGGTGGTGAATGCCAGGTTGGAGAGGTTGTAGGCCAGTCGGGAGTCGGCGAAGCGGCTCTTTTGGAAGACACTCTCCAGTGAGTTGGTCTGGACTCCCCCGCCGAATTTCAGCCATGCCCCGAATGAGGCCGAGGGATTGATGCCGAGGATGATGTCCGGGGCTACATGGAAGGTGTTTCCCGAGTTGAACGACACCCCGAGACGTGCCCCGGCTTTGCCGTAGAAGCTTCCGCCGTTGTATTCGACAGCGGGGGTGAAGGCGATGTGGCCCACGGTTTTGCTGCCGGGGTCGGCTGTCGCCGGGTTGCGGCTGATGTCATTGGCCAGCATTTCCGGGGTATAGAACGAACTGTAACGGATAAAGTCACCTTCCGCCTTTATGCCGATGCCGATATGTCCTGAGAACTGATGGCGCACACGCGCGTTGAACGACACCGACATGTCGTTGATGGCTTCGGGATAGTAGTCAGGTGTGCCGCCGACCCATTCCACCTCCTGTTTCTGGTTGTGGAACAGTCCGACAGCCGCTCCGAACCCGTAGGTCAGCTGGTCGTTGCCGCGTCCTGAGAAGTCTCCTCCCAGGTGCCAGCGGAAATTGGAGAGGTTCTTGTCGGGGTCTTCATGAAGGTCTCCGCTGAAAAACTTCTGTCCGTTGATAAGCCACTCCTGGGGGGAAGACCAGCTTGAGTAGCCGAGATCGGTCGACAGGCGCAGTATGTTGTGCTTGCCGAACCGTTGCGAGAAACCGAACCCCCCGGCGATGTCGAATGTCTTCCATTTGAAATCGTCGGTGACGGTCTGGGTCGGTGAGTCATAGTTACGGTTGTCAGCCTGGAGCCATACATTGAGCTTGGTGGCCTCCTTGTCGAGGATGGAGTAACCTGCCGACACTCCGAAATCCACTGTGGGGAAATATCCGAGGTCTACATATCCGCGCCAGGGGGTGGCGGGGAACATCCCGGCGTCACGGGCCGGTTCGTAGAAGTTCAGGGATGGGGAGACCGGGAGGGCCTGGCGGCTATCCTCCATAGTCAGGCTGACCGGGGTGACAGTCGGGACGGTCACACCCGGAAACACCACCGGACGGGCGGCGGCACGCTGGGCCGGGACAATGTCGCGGTCGATGGTGATTTCCTTTTCGAGGTCCTGGGCGCAGACAACCGTGGCGGTGGCGGCCAGGCAGCCGATGGAGAGTATATGGCGTAATTTCATTGTAATTGCAGTTGTGGTTTTTGGCGCGTTCTTAAATCGGTCATTCACTCTTGGCTCATTTGGCCAGACGGGTGTCGATCATCTGGTAGATGTCGGCCTCCTCGCCGGGATAGTTGTCGCGCAGGGAGCGCAGGAACTCATCAGCCTCGAAGGCGTTGCCCTGTACGCGCTTTATGTCGCTGAGCAGGATGAAGCCACGGGCGAGCCAGTATTCCTGCGGGGTGTTGGAGTCGATAAGGTTGTTGACCTGACGGAGAGCCTCGGCGGTGTTGCCACGGTCGAAATACCCCTGGGCGAGGTAATACGAGGCTTTCGCGCCGGGAAGTGTCGAGGGGTTGGCGGCGAGGGAACGGAAGATTGTGTCCGCCCCGTCATTGTCGCCGGTGTTGCGCAGCGAGAGGGCTTTTGCCAGCAACACTTCGTTGCGGTCGTCGTTGCCGAGCGACGAGGATTCGAGGAGCTGACGGGCTGTCTCCAGCACGGCCTCGTCACTGCCCAGGTCACGGCTCAGGCGCAGGATTCCCATACGGGCGTTGTTCACGTCGATTTCGTTGGATGCCTTGTCGGCCAGGCGGCGGTAAGCGTCGAGGGCTTCGGCAGGTTTACCCTGCTTCTCTTTCAGCTCGGCAAGGATGGCGAGCGCGTCGACAGCCTGCGGGGAGTCGGGGAATGATGTCAGAAGCTCCTCGGCAAGACGCACCGCGTCGTTGTCGCGGCCACCCTCATAAGCCTTCTCGACACCTTCGAGCTGCAGGATGGCGATTTCACCCTGCTCAAGCTTCGGCGCGTCGGGCACAGAGGCCAGGAAGCGGGTATATTCCGTGATTTCCCCACGGTCGGCATAGATATGCTTGAGGTCTTCGGCTGCGGCGCGTGCCTCCTCCGAGGTGGGGTATGTCGAGATGACATGTCGGTAAGCCTCGATGGCGCGGTCGGTGTCGCCGGTGTTGAGACGGGCGATGGCGAGCAGGAGCGCACCCTGACGGCCCTGGGCTGTCGATGGATAACGTTGCGAGAGGGCGGCGTAGGTGGTGATGGCCTTGGCGTTGTCACCCAATTCGGTGTAGCTCTCGCCGGTCTCAAGCATCGCCGAGGGGATAAGGGCCGATGAGGGGAAACGGCGCATCATTGTGGCCAGTCCCTCGATTTTCCCGGCGTGGTCGCGGGTCAGACCCTTCATGATGGCGGTCTGGAACATCGGATAGTCAGCCGACTCCGGAGCTGCGGCGATGGCCTTCTCATACTCCGAGGCGGCTCCCGTGAAGTCGGCGGCGTAATAGGCGCAATCACCAAGGCGGTTGTGGGCGTCAGCCTCCAGAGCCACCACATCGGCCGGTGTCTTACCCTTGCACAGGGAAGATATGTATTGATTGAAATATCGGGCGGCCTCCTTGAAATCCTTCAGCGCGAAGCGGGCATAAGCCATGTCATACAGCGCGAGGGAATGGTTGGGATTGGAGGAAGGGGTCTCGCGGAGGAAAGAGTTGTAGCTCTTGACCGCCTCGGCGTAGTCCCCCTTGCGGTATTGTGCCTCGCCGAGCCAGAGGGTCGACTCTGAGGCGAGTTCCCCGGAGAAACGTCCGAGTGAACGGGCCTCTTTCAGATATGTGATGGCGTCATCGGGACGGCCTGCCTGGAGCTGACGGGTGCCATACATGTAAAGCACCTTCTGCTTGGCGGCGAGAATCTTGTCGGAGGGGTTCTTTATGCCGTTGATGGCGCGGAGGGCCGCTCCGTAATTGTTGTCGGTGATGTAGCCGCTGATGATGTAGTCGGCCACGGCAGGAGCCATCTCCGAGTCGGGATAGTTGCGGAGGAAGCTCTCGAAGAGGGTGACGGATGAGCCGAACGGCAGTTTTCCGCCGTTGGCCGTGGCGACGGCGTAGTTGTATGACGCGAGTTCGGTGGTCTTCGGGTCGTAGCTGTCCTTGACGGCGTGGTCGAGGGCGAGCAGGGCCGCGTCATAATTGCCCTGTCGCATGTAGCTCTGTCCGAGGTAGAGGTATGCCGACTGTCCCATAGCGGTGTTTCCCGACACCGCCGGGGTCAGCATCGTGACCGCCTCCTCGTAATCCCCGTGGTTGTAAGCGTCCACACCGAGTATGTAGCAGGTGGAAGGGCGGGGGGAATCGACCGAGGCGTAATATTCCTTGAGATAGGGGATGGCGGCCTGAGTGTCGCCGAGTTCATGGAGCGATTCGCCGTAGACACGTTTCAGCTCAGGCAGGTACTCGGCGGGGCAGTTGCCGTCGAGAAGCCGCTTGGCGGTGTTTCTGGCTGCGGCGTAGTCGCCGAGCTGATACTGGAGCTGGGCGACATAGTAGGGTGTCATATTTACCGGCGGCTCACCGTTGTCGTTGACTTTTGAGAAGCCAGCGAGGGCATCCTTGTAACGTCCCTCCACATAGTCGATATAGGCCATGTAGAAACGTGCCTCGTTGGCGCGGTCGGTCGAGAGCAGCGGGGTGTAGAGGTTTTTTGCCTCATCGTAACGTGCGAATTTGAGCAGGCAGAAAGCCTCACCAAGCGATTTCTCCTCCGCGTCAGAGGGATTCAGGGCATCTTCATCGACAGAGCGGTAGACCTCCAGCGCCGCAGCGTAGTCGGCGCGGTCGCGCAGGGTTCCGGCCAACCCGAGCAACGCACGTTCGCGGAAGGGTGAGGCTGGATATTTCTCCAGGAAGGTCGAGAACATTCCGGTGGCATCCTCACCGGGGATATGCGCGCAGGCCACTGCAAGCCAGTATTCGGCGGCTTCACGTTCGTCGCCGGGTGAAATCCCGAGCGGGTCGAGCGACAACGCTTTCCGCAGCTGGTCGGCGGCTCCACGGTAATTTTCATCGGCAATCATAAGCCGTCCGCGCTCGGCATAGCCGGGAGCGGCGGGACTGTTGATGACGGCACCACCCTCGGTGGCGGCTGTCATCGCCGGCAGCAGGTCGGCGGCACGCGTCCCGGAGGCGGGGATGATGGTTATGGCTGCGGCACAAAGGCCCTGGAGAATTTTCATTGCATTCAGAGATTGATGGTTTTGGGCGGGAGGGATGTCTCTCCCGCCGCTTCATACATGACCCGGCAGGGGGTCAGGCTTTGCGGCCTGTGTAGATTGAGCTGACCCCGAGGGTCAGAGGACGCAGGGCGCAGTCTGTGAATCCCGCGCCCTCCATCAGGTCGAGCATCTTCCCTCCACGGGGCATCGCGGCGATGGACTCCGGGAGGTAGGAATATGCCCGGGAGTCGCTTGATACGAGACGGCCAAGCAAAGGGATGATTCCCCGGGTGTAGAGCTTGTAGAACGGCCTTACAATGGGGGATGAGGGCACTGACAGCTCGAGGATGATGAGTGTGCCACCCGGACGCAACACGCGGGCCATCTCGGCGTAACCGAGATCGAGATGCTCGAAGTTGCGGACTCCGAAGGCGGCGGTCACCACATCGAAAGAGCCGTCAGGGAAGGGGAGCTGCAGGCAGTCACCCTGCAGGAGGGTGACACGGGTGGAAAGACCCGCCTCCTCCACTTTCCGGCGTCCCACCGAGAGCATGCCATCCGAGAGGTCGATGCCGGTGACATTGGCCGCCGGGATGGTGCGGGCGAGCTGGATGGCCAGGTCACCTGTCCCGGTGGCCACATCGAGAATCGCCCGGGGGGAGGCGGCCGCGGCGGTCTTCACCACCTTGCGCCGCCAGCTCCGGTCGATGCCGAGGGTCATGGCCCGGTTCATGAAATCGTAGGCCGGGGCGATGTTGTCAAACATCTCCTCGACCTGCGCTCCTTTCGGACGGTCATTCCCGTAGGGGGTTATCTTTTCGGCTTTGATTTCCAAAGTCAGTCAGAGTGATGGATGGTTTGTCAGTCTCGCGGATTATTCGGCGAGGTTCTCAAGACAGTCGAGCAGGTTCTTTTCGATGCGTCCCTCGAGATTGTCGGAGGGCGCGGGCTGGAACTTCAGGCCGGTGATATGCTCGTAAAGCTCGATGTAACGCTGTGAAACCTCCTCGCAGAACTCGGGTGTCATCTCGGGAACGGTCTGACCCTCTTTGCCCATGAAGTTGTGGTCGATGAGCCACTGGCGCACGAACTCCTTGGAGAGCTGACGCTGGGGTTCACCCTTCTCGAAACGTTCCTGGTAACCCTCGGCGTAGAAATAACGCGACGAGTCGGGGGTATGGATTTCGTCGATGAGGATTACCTTGCCATCGCGCTTGCCGAACTCATATTTGGTGTCGACAAGGATGAGACCCTTCTCGGCGGCCATCTCGGAGCCACGGGCGAAGAGCTTGCGGGTGTATTCCTCCATCTGCTTGTAATCCTCCTCCGAGACGAGTCCCTGGGCGATTATCTCCTCGCGGGAGATATTCTCGTCATGGCCTTCGGCGGCCTTGGTGGTGGGAGTGATGATGGGTTCGGGGAATTTCTGGTTCTCCTTCATGCCTTCGGGGAGGGTCACGCCGCAGAGCACACGGTTTCCGGCGGCGTATTCGCGCCATGCGGAACCTGTCAGGTAGCCACGGATGATCATCTCCACGGGGAATCCCTCGCAACGGTAGCCGACGGTCACCATCGGGTCAGGGTCGGCCAGTCGCCAGTTGGGCACGATGTCGGCGGTCGACTGGAGGAAGTATGCGGCGATCTGGTTGATTACCTGTCCCTTGAAGGGGATGCCCTTGGGAAGAATCACGTCGAAGGCCGAGATACGGTCGGTGGCAACCATGGCGAGCAGGTTGTCCTTGATGGTGTAAACGTCGCGTACTTTTCCGTGGTAGACGGCTGTCTGACCGGGAAGGTTGAAGTTGGTTTTCAGCAGAGTTTCCATATGTCAAGAAATGAATGTTTTCCGGTGGGATGATTGAAACGGTCAGGCTTGCGGATGATGCTCCTCCGCATGGGCTTTCTCCTCCTCGTCGGCACGGGCGTATGCCTCGACGATGCGCTGCACAAGGGCGTGGCGCACTATGTCCTTCTTGCCGAACTCCACCTTCCCTATCCCCGGGATGTCGCGCAGGATGCGCAGGGCCTGTATGAGGCCCGACTGGGTGGAGCGGGGGAGGTCGATCTGGGTGGCGTCGCCGGTGATGACCATCTTGGCGTTCATACCCATACGGGTGAGGAACATCTTTATCTGGTGGGTGGTGGTGTTCTGGGCCTCGTCGAGGACAATCACGGCGTCGTTGAGTGTGCGGCCGCGCATGAATGCCAGTGGTGCGATCTGTATCACCTTTGTCTCCATGTACTCCTTGAGCTTGACGGCGGGAATCATGTCTTCGAGCGCGTCATACAGGGGCTGGAGATACGGGTCGATTTTGTCTTTCATGTCGCCGGGGAGGAAACCGAGCTTCTCGCCCGCCTCGACAGCAGGACGCGAGAGGATGATTTTCTTCACCTCGCGGTTCTTGAGGGCCCTGACGGCGAGGGCTATCGCCACATAGGTCTTACCGGTACCGGCCGGCCCGAGGGCGAAGGTGAGGTCATTGTGGAGGAAGGTCTCGACGAGTTTCTGCTGGTTAGGGGTACGGGCCGAAATCGGCTTGCCGTTCACCCCGTAGATAATCACGTCGTCCCCCTTGATGTCGCGGGGCTTCTCCCCCTTGATCACATCGAGGATGGCCTCTTCGGTGAGTTTGTTGTACTTGGCGCAGAACGCCTCGAGTTCCTTGATTTTCTTCTCGAACTCGGCGGTCTCGGCGTCGTCGCCGATGACCTTGATGACAGAGCCGCGGGCGGCCATCCTCAACTTCGGGAAGAGGTTGCGGATAAGCTGCATGTTGGCGTTGTTGACCCCGTAGAAACTGACCGGGTCGGCCTGGTCTATAATGACGATACGTTCAATCATAGTTTTGTCCTGCAAAGTTAGCGAATTTCGGGCAACAATCGCTCCAAATCCGTAACAAAACTTGTATGTCATTATAACCGTGGCCGACCCGGCAATGTTTAACTAAAGCGGGAAGGTCTTGTTTTCTACCTCACGCATATCCTGAAGGCGGATGTCCCGGCCTTCACGACATATATGCCGGGGGAGAGGGGAATCTCCCTGCCGTCATATGCGGCGCTGAGGAAGATGGTGCGTCCGGCTGCGTCATAGACGCTGACGGGGCCGTTGTGGCCATCCACTACTATTCCTGCGGAGGTGTGGAGGACGCTGATGGCTGAGTCGTCCGATACAGCCTCGATGGCTGATGTCGCGATGGAGACCTCGGCCGGCATGGACTCCGACCCACCTTTGTAAAGCGAGGTGATGGCGTAGGTGTGGGTGCCTGCCAGAGGCGCGGGGTCGTGGAAATAGCGCGATGAGGATGTCCCGATGGTCTGGCCGTCGCGAGAGATCACGAATCCCACGGGATAATACAGGTCAGTCTCGGGATTGAATGTGTCGAAGGCCGCAACCGGGGTCATGGCGTCGTCTGTGGCGGGGGACAGCTCGCATTCGAGATAGTAGTTGCCTGTCGCGCGGTTGTCGGCCTGCCATTCACCCTCGTTTATCCTGACGAGGTTGCCAAGGCCCGGCACCAGGTCGCCGTTATCGGCAAGCATCTGTGCCACCCCGTTCTTGGTCTTGATTTTCACTCCGATCCAATAATCATTGTCGGGGGTGATGGTGACGGAGGAGGTCAGCAGGATATGGTTCCATATCGACGCGCCGAACTCCTTGACCAGACGCTCTGACACCAGTGTCGGGTTGTTTGAGCCTTTGGCCCCTTTCCAGACACGGATGGTGTATTCGGCATCGGCGCTCGACTGGTAGGCCATGAAGCATACACGGCGGATTTTGTCACCCTTGTAGACTATGAGGTCGTCGGCGGTGAAGCGGTGGGCGAACTCCACGGTGGTCCCCTCATGCTCCACAATCTGGTAGGAATCCCCCGCGCTGTCATCCTTGCGTGTCAGCTTGTTTGAAAGGACCCAGTTGAGGGTCACGCCAGATTCCGAAACATCATAGTTGACCGACTCGATTTTGTTGTCAGGCACGCGCAGCGTCACCGATGAACAGGGGGAAATCAGGCCGGAGGCATATTCGGCATCTACCTCGTAGACCAGACGGCCTGAGGCGGGTGACTCGTCGACATAACCGGTCGACTGGCTTTCTCCGGTGAGGACTCCGTTGCGGTAGATGTTGAAACGGGTCCAGTCAGAACCTGCGGGCATCTCCCAGGTGAGGGTGACGATGCCTTTGGCCGCGGTCGCGCTGAGATTCTGGGGAGATGCGGGTGCCTCCTCTTTGCGGAAGCTGAACGAGGCTGTCCCGTCGCTGTTGATGCTGATGTCCGACAGTCCGCAATATGACCGGCGTCCCGAAACCGAACGGGAGGAGGGCAATGATTCGTCATTGAAGGATGTGTACTTACCGCTCGCTCCCGGGAATGGTGCGTAGGCCGCGTTCCCGTATGAGTCGGGGTTTGTTGTCGGGTCTGAATTGGCTGCGGCGCAGACGGTATAGAGAGCCTGGGGATATGCGCTGTTGATGGTGTTGGACTGCACATTGGCCGCCACGAGATTGTCGTTGGCGTGGTAGATGAGCAGCCCAGATCCGGGGAGGGCCGAGTCGAAGCTTCCCTCGCGCTGGCGGTTCTCGATGATGAAATAGTCGTTGGGGACGGTGGTGTTCATACGGTAGGCCGCCGGAGAGAAGGTGGAGCCGGGCATATCGGTCACATCCATGTCGGAGTCGAGAAGCTGGGGTGTCACCCAGCCATACTGAATCTTCTGCCACATGTTCACACCGGCGGGACGGTTGCCGTACACGCCGTTCCATGCTCCCGAACCCATGAGGTCCCATACTCCGGTGCCGGGAAATTCGCCGCCTGAACCTGAGTAATCTGTGTCATAGAAGTCGGGCGCGCCCAGGTTGTGGCCGAACTCATGACACATCACGCCGATGGTGGAGATTCCGTCGCGCAGCACTTCCGGCTGGATGGTGTAGCGTCTTACCTCCACACCGCCGACCACGCGGCCACGCACCATATCGGAGTGTGACCAGATGTCGGTGGGGTCAAGTGTCGACTCCTGCCCCGGGCCCTGATGGATTACGGCAAGACCGTCGAGTATGCCGTCTCCGTCATTGTCAAACTGGGTCAGGTCGATGGTCTGGGCGGCCTTCTCCAGAGCCTCATATACAAGGCTGGGGGAGCTGTCGGTGGAGTAGTCTATTTTGCGTCCCGAGACAGTTATCCAGGGAGTGACGGTGGTCTCGATGTCGAGTGCGCCGTAGGAATTCTCCAGATAGTAGTCGCGGAAGGAGCCTATCCCGAGATAGCCCTTCTTGTTCATGTAGTCGTTGAAATCCTGCTGGGAATAGGTGGTCTCGGTGTCGGAGAAGTTGACCAGCAGCATCAGCAGGCGGCATTTGCCCCGGGTGGGGAAGGAGTTGTCGACCTGTGTGGCCGGGGCCTTCGCCGGGCGCGATTTCCGGGCCGCAGTGAGTTCTTGCAGGCTGACCGGACGGAGAAACCCGTCGGCATCGCGCATGAGGGTGGTGCCGTCAGGGGTTACCGCCCATGAGAAATGCTCGTCACCGCGCAATTCGACCTCGATGGTAGACCCATCGGGCTGGTGAGCCGTGACGATTCCGGGAATCGGGGGCATCGCGAACATGACGGAGGCTGTCGACAGCAATCCGGCCAAAGCCGCTGTCTTTATGTAGGTTTGTCTCATAATCTTGTCTGTGGTGGGGTAGGACTGAGAAAAGATTGTCAATTGTTAAAAAGCACCGGCAGTGGTATGCTCACTGCCGGCGCTGTCAGTATTCATCAATCGGTTTTCAATAAACCTCGGTTTTTGTTATCTCACGAATTTTGCGGCACCGGCGTTGGTCGACACGATGTAGGTGCCCTTTGCGAGATCGGTGCAGTCAACGGTGGTAGCGCCGTCGTGTCCCTTGACAAGGGCAACCTGGCAACCTGTGAGATCGTATACCGCAACATATTCACCCTCCTGGGTGCCGCTGACGGTAAGGATGCCGCTGTCTGACTTGACACCGAACACAGTCTCTCCGAAGTTGTTGATGGCGATGGCGCTTCTGTCGCGGGTCGCGTTGGCCCAGAGCTGCATGTTAAGACCGAAGCCTTTGGCACTGTCTGTGAGGGCATCGACCGGATACCAGGTGCCGTCGGTTGAGATGGTGCTTCCTTCGGGTGCGGCAATCATTTTGCCGTGGAGGGTGGTCTGGCCATGTTTGTGGCGTACCATACCTATACCTAAGAAAGAGCGTCCGATTGCCGGGTCTTCCACATCGATTTTCATATTGTCAGAGAATTCGTAAGCGACATAGACAGTGCCGTTAGCTTTGGCGGGGGTGTCGAAGTCGATGACACGAGTTTCTCCAATGCTTCCGATTCCGGTAGTCCCGAAAATATCGGCCATAGTTGTGGTTTTACGGGCCAGAAGCTTGTTCTCGTCGAGATTACCCTCTTCGTCTGAGCCGTAGAGACTGAGAGAGAACGGCTGTTGAGACTGGTCGACAGCATCCTGTGTGGGAACGTATCGCAGGTTGGTGTTCCACAGGCTTATCCGGAAGACATTGAAGTCAACATCGGTGGGGAGGATGAACTTCTCTGCCAGGCAACGATAATAATGGTTGAAACCGCTCACATAGTCAAGGCCATTTTCGTCAGTGTCGTAGCAGGGAATCTTGCCTCTGTCGAAGTAAGTGACAGCTCCCGGGTCAAACGACAGAATCGGGAGGTTGTTGATGTCTTCATTAATGACAGTCACATTGAATTCCTTTACGGCGTTGCGGCTGCCTTTCTCGTTGGTGGCAGTCAGTTTAAGGGAATGTGTGCCGGAGGTTGTGAAGAATACATCGACACTGCCGTCGGGGAGCATGTTGTGCTCAAGACCGGCGAGATCCCATTGGAAATCATCTGCGTAGCGGCTGGCGTTGAGCAGGCGGATGGGAGTGGTTTCTGTGGTCAGGATTTTGCTGTCTGTCCAGTTGAATGTGCCGACAATGTTGAAGTCAGGTATCGGACGGGGGATGTCGTTGGGAGATGTGATGTAGAAATCATCCATGGCCACGAACCCGCTGTAAGCCGGGCCTTCAAGCTGGAAACAGAAACAGTAGGGGCCGGTGGCCTTGGGTGTGAACTTGACGGTCTCCATTGTCCAGGTGTTGGCGTCATCCTCGTTGCGTGAGATGGACTGGAGTATGACGGGATGGAAATCTGCGTCCTGCTCAGTCCCGACGGTCACATTCATCGTGGTTGAGAACCATTGCCCGGAGGCCTGGTTGTATATGCCTTCGAAGTGGGTGTAGAATGTCAGAGTGTACTCGACATTTTCCTGAAGGTTGAAGAAGGGGGTGTAGAGACGCTGGTTGCGGTCGGCGGTGTTGTCCGGAGCGACAAGATACCATGAGCCTGAGCGGGCGGTCAGCGCATCCATATTGACGGTACGCCAGATAGCGTCCCCTGTTGTCAGCCAATTCTGCGGGACAAATGTGTCCCCGATATAATTCTCGCCATCGAATTCCTCAAGATATGGAAGTTCGACACAATCGGCGAGATTGTCGGGATTCGGTTCAAGTTCAGGTGTGGGGGCCTCAGGTGTGGTGCCGGTGAAAATGAAATCGTCGAACCAGCATGGGCCGAGCATATCCATACCTCCGGGGTGGTAGACCTGGATGGCGAAACAGTATTCACCATCTGTCTCAGGGATGAATTCGAAGCTGAATTTTTGCCATTCCGTGATAGTTGCCTGCGGAGTTGTCTCCAGCAAGGTCATCTGCGAAACATCCTGTGTGGCTCCGGCATAGATTTTCAGGCCGGGATTTATGAAGCCTTGGGGCTGACGGCCAAGGGTTCTGGCCATAAACTCGATTGTGAAAGGCTGACCGGCTGCGCATTCCATAGGGGCGGTGTAGAACACATCATTGTTGTATGTGTCCGACACACCGAACATGTAGGATCCTGAATAAGTCGGCTGTCCGGTATCAGACGCGGAAGCGCGATGGAAGTGGTAAGTGGAGCGTTCAGTCCAACCTTCGGGGAGTCTTTGCCCGTCAGGGAAGAGGGAGCTGTCATCGAAATTCTCCTCAATCTCAAACGGAGCAGCAGAGACGGCAACACCTACATTGAGGGCTGTGAACGCCACACACAGAGGGAGTAGACGTGAAAGTTTCATAGGCATAATATTTGTGTTTGTTGTATTGTGACAAAATGATTTGGAACCGATAATGCAAAATTACGTCAAGTGAATCCATCAAAAAAATAACCTATGTTAATTTTGGTGGCATAATGATTGTTTGGTGACTGTTTTGATGGAAATATGTCAGAGTCTGCCCTCTTTGATTATCTTCTTGCGGATGCGGCTGACGTGTACCTCCGTCATCTTGAGATATGACGCGATGGCTTTCAGGGGCACATTGTCGAACAGCTCGGGACGGCATTTCTCAAGCCATTCGTACCGCCATTTGGCGTTGCCGTTCATTACCTTGGCCTTAAGTTCGTCGAAACAGCTGCGGCGGCTGAAAACCCCGCATACCCAACGGCAGAACTCGTTGGACTCCTCCATAAGCCGCTCGAACACAGGCTTACGGATGCGCAGGATTGTGGAAGGACAGCATACCTCGATGCATATAATCGACGGTTGGGCGAGAGAATAGCCTTGCATGGAGGTCAGGAGAGTGCCGTTCATCCCGAAATATATATTCATCTCAACTCCGTCGTTGATCATATAGCCTCTCACAATGCCATCCTTGATGATGTAGATGTCGGAATCGACACTGCCGATGTCGACCACGGTCTCACCCTTGCGAAATGTCAGCGTTTCGGCGTTGTCGGTGATGAGTTTGAATATGTTGTCGGACAAGGGGAGATCCGATTCCTCCCCCAACGCGGTCCTGAAATCATCGGTCTGGTTCATATTGCCTCGTTCAGTCACTGCAAATATACGAATATCGCCGCGAAAAACAATGGATTAGGCCGTGATGGGGGTGTTATTTAACATATATAAGGCCGATGATGCCGCTGAAAATGGGGGCGACATCATCGGTCTGACTTTATGCAATTTGATTCAGCAGGTGTGAGAACGGTATGCTGTCTCAGAATGTCAGGGCAATCTGGGTCTGTATGCGGGAGTCGTTCGCGCCCCCGAGTCCATAGGTCTCGCGCCGTCCGTAGAGGTATTCGATACCCATCTGGAGATAGCTGGTGAAGCTGTAGAAGCAGTTGGCGGCGACATAGACACCGTAACGGTAATTGGCGTTGCCGGCCGACATCACCTCATGGCCGTTGGCGTCGGCTACATTGGTGTCCTGGAATGTGGCGTAAGGCTCGACATTCCATATGCGGGCGTAGGAACCGACGACATTGAACTGCAGTTTCTTTGTCGCGTTGTATGACGCTCCGAACACAAGACCCATCATGGGGTTGGCCTCCATCCGCCCGAGTTCGTCGGCCTTGGGGGTGAAGGAGAGGGGCTTGCCCTGGAGGTCCTGGATATAGCTGGCGATACCCTTGCCGTAGGCTGCCTGGAAATAGAAGGTCAGCGGCTCATAGAAGGAGAAGTTGCCCGACAGCATCGTGCCCCACGCGAACAGGTTGCGGCGTTTCTGGCATACCATGTCCTGGTAGGCGAAGTTGCGCAGGATGGCGGTGAACCTTACGCGGTTCTGCTCCGATTTCTGGTATTCGATCCAGAGGGGGATGTCAGGCACGAGCTGGTCCACGTCGGCGTTGACCTTGCGGCCATACCATGAGGTGTAGTCCTTGCCACGGTAGACACCGTTGGCGCTGTAATATGAGGGCATTTCGATTGATGCGGCGAAGCGGAAGCCTCCGTAGCTGGGGGAGATGTAACGCAGCTGGTATGAGGTCGTGTTGATGTCGCCGTTAGGGCCTTGGGGGTCGATTGTCGGGGGCTGGGCGGCGTATGGGTCACAGGCCAGGGTCGTTATCAGACCAGCCGACACATTACGCCATGACAGGTAGGCGCGTTTGAGCTTGAGGGGCTTGTCGTTGCCGTTGGTGCCGACTTTCACATAACCGGTCACCTGGTCGCGGGTGCCGGCGAAACCGACCACGGTGAAGTCGATGTTGCCGTTGAGGGCGTTCATGAAGAAGTCTCCCTTGTGGCCTGTCAGGGCCGGTACCGGGATGTCGCCTGTGACGAAGCTGCTCCCCGCGTCGGTCGAGTAGAGGTTGTTGCCGATGTCATATCCGAGCATCGGGTTGATTTCCCCCCCGATGGTCAGCATGAACTTGTTGTTGTGGGTCTTGATTGTGAACTTCGGGGTGGGTACGGAACCCGGTTCGACCGGGCGCGCCTTCTCGATGGCCTTTTTTACGATTGGATTGCTCTGGGTGCTTACCACTTCGAGTTGTCCTACCTCATAAATAACGTCGTCGTTGTCATCCCTGGTTTGCTGTGCGCTGACAGGAAAGGCGAAAAGGAGGGCCGTGGCGATAGGGAGCGCGGCTTTGAAGATTTTTGAACTCATTATTCCGGTTATGCTAAATTAGATAAAAAACAGTTTAGTTATCTAAACCGTCCTTTATCTAAAATGCGTTACCGGCCGATAATGTTCAGCCCGGGAGTGAGGCAATGTTGCGGCAACCCGCCTCAAGCATGTCAAGCACAAGCTCGAAACCCTCCGCTCCCGAGTAGTAGGGGTCGGGGACATGGTCATAGCTGTCGAACGGCCCGATGACCGACGCGATTCCTTTCCTGGCCGGTTGCTCGGGGGCGAGTTCCGCTCCGGGGAAGAATGCTGCCATCGGGATTATCTTGGAATCGGTCTCGACGGTGGGTGACATCGCCCGGAGGTTGCGCAGGTTGGAGTCATCCATGCCGATGATGATGTCGAAGTCATAGAAGTCGGAGGCTTTCACCTGGCGGGCGCGGTGGAGCAGGCGGATGCCACGGCGTGCGGCATGGCTGCGCATGCGGGGATCGGCGAGGTCGCCGATATGGTAGTTGCCTGTCCCGGCAGAATCGACCTCCCAGAGGTGTGACTGCCCGAGACGTCCGATGGTGTCGAGCATGACCGCCTCGGCGGCGGGGCTGCGGCAGATGTTGCCGAGGCAGACGAAAAGAATCCTGACGGGGTGTTTCTCGGCGAGGATGGAGCGCACGCGGTTTGCGAGGGCTTCGCGTGGGGTGAGGCTGGTTTTGTCGCTCATAAGGCAGGAGGGGTTGAAAGGCTGGTTATTTTCCCTGGAGGATTTCCCGGAGGGTGGAGAGCTTGTTGAGGGCCTGGAGAGGGGAGAGGTTATTGATGTCAAGGCCGAGCAGCTCGTCACGAATCTGGCTCAGCACGGGGTCGTCGAGCTGGAAGAAACTGAGTTGCATCCCGGCTTCGGTCTGCGGCTGGGGAATTGATTTCCCCACCTTCTCCCCGGAGTTGCCACGGTTTATCTCCTCGAGTTGCTTGAGGACAGCCGAAGCGCGGTCGACGATGGCGCGTGGCATGCCGGCAAGTTTGGCGACATGGATACCGAAACTGTGTTCCGATCCTCCCGGTTTCAGCTTTCGCAGGAAGACCACCTTGCCGTCGATTTCCTTGACCGAGACATTGAAGTTCTTGACTCCCGGATAGCTTTCGGCCATCTCGTTAAGCTCGTGGTAGTGGGTGGCGAAGAGGGTCTTGGGTTTCTCGGGACATCGGTTGAGGTACTCGACGATGGCCCATGCGATGGAGATACCGTCGTAGGTCGAGGTTCCGCGTCCCAGCTCGTCGAAGAGGATGAGGGATCGGCGGCTGATGTTGTTGAGGATGGAGGCAGCCTCATTCATCTCCACCATGAATGTCGATTCGCCGAGGGATATGTTGTCCGAGGCCCCGACACGGGTGAAAATCTTGTCGACCACGCCGATGCGGGCACTCTCGGCGGCGACGAAGCTACCTATCTGGGCCAACAGCACATTCAGGGCGGTCTGGCGCAGCAGGGCCGACTTACCGGCCATGTTCGGGCCGGTGATCATCATCACCTGGGTCTCCTCGTTGTCGAGGGTGACTGAGTTGGAGATGTAGGGTGTGCCGGGGGGAAGCTCCTTCTCGATTACGGGATGACGGCCCTGGACTATTTCAATCGTCAGGGAGTCGTCGACCACCGGACGGTTGTAATGGTTCTCGCGGGCCACACGGGTGAATGCCAGCAGGCAATCGAGGCGCGCTATCACTTTCGCGTCGGCCAGGATTACCGGGACATACTCGGCGAGGCGCGCCACAAGCTCGTTGTAGAGCCTTGCCTCGATGGACTCGATGCGCTCCTGGGCGGTCAGGATTTTCTCCTCGTATTCCTTCAGCTCGGCGGTGATGTAGCGCTCGGCGTTGACAAGCGTCTGCTTGCGTATCCACTCCGACGGCACCTTGTTCTTGTGGGTGTTGGTGACCTCGATGTAGTAGCCGAAGACATTGTTGTAGCCGATTTTCAGGCTCGGGATGCCGGTGGCCTCGCTCTCGCGCCGCTGTATCTGTTGCAGGTAGTCTTTGCCCTGGAATGCCATCTGGCGCAGCTCGTCAAGTTCCTTGTCTACCCCGGCCTTGATGACGTGACCTTTGTTGAGGGCGTTGGGGGCATCCTCGGAGATTTCACGGGCGATACGGTCGCGCATCAGCTCGCAGGGATTCAGGCTTTCACCCATCGAGCGCAACACGTCGAGGGCGGCTCCCATGCAAAGGCGGCGCATCGGCTCCACGGCCACGAGGGCGTTTTTCACCTGCACCACCTCGCGGGGGGTGACGCGCCCAACGGCTACTTTCGACACCAGGCGTTCGAGGTCGCCGACCTGACCCAACAGTTCGACCAAAGCGTCGCGGCGTTCAGGCTCCTTGAAGAAATACTCAACCACGTCGAGACGGCGGTTGATTTCCACCGGATTCTTAAGCGGGAAGCATATCCACCGGCGCAGCATACGGGCACCCATAGGGCTTACCGTGCGGTCAATCACGTCGAGCAGGCTTTTCCCCTCCTCGCCGAGCGGCACGAGAAGTTCGAGGTTGCGGACGGTGAACTTGTCGAGGCGCACGAACTGGTCGGCCTCGATGCGGGCGATGCGGACGATATGGCCTGTCTGGGTGTGGCGGGTGATGTCGAGGTAATGGAGTATCGCCCCTGCGGCCACCACGGCGCGGGGTATCTTGCCGAGTCCGAACCCTTTCAGCGAGACGGTCTCGAACTGTTTAAGCAGGCGGTCGTTGGCCGCCTGGGGGGTGAATACCCAGTCTTCAAGCTCGAAGACGGGATACTTGCCGTTGAATTCCCCTTCGAGGCGCATGCGGTTTCCGCGCTCGACCAGCACCTCCTTGGGGGCGAAGCTTGACAGGAGCTTCCCTACATAGTCGGTGTCGCCCTGTGCCGCCAGAAATTCACCGGTTGAGATGTCGAGGAAGGCCACCCCGAGGGTGTCCTTGTCGAAATGGACGGCGGCGAGGAAGTTGTTCTCTCTGTGATCGAGGACATTGTCACCCAGGGCCACGCCGGGGGTGACAAGCTCGGTGATGTCGCGCTTTACCAGGCGGTTCTTTACCAGCTTGGGGTCTTCGAGCTGCTCACAGATGGCCACACGTTTCCCGGCCCTGACCAGTTTCGGCAGGTAGGTGTCGAGGGCGTGGTGGGGGAATCCGGCAAGTTCGATTGAGGAGGCCGCCCCGTTGGCGCGGCGGGTCAGGGTGATGCCGAGGATTTCCGACGTTGTTATCGCGTCGTCACTGAATGTCTCGTAGAAGTCGCCCACACGGAAGAGCAACACCGCGTCGGGATGTTTCTCTTTCATCTGGACATATTGTTTCATCAGCGGGGTCTCGACAACCTTCTTCGCCATAAATCGGTAAGGGGAATATAAGTTAATTATTATTGGGAAATCATCCCCCGCTCCGCCCGGGGCATGATGCGCTGCGGGCGAGGCGAGGGGTGGTATAAGACAGGGAGATGGATTCCCCGGGAGTCCGGAACGGATATCGGTTTAGTCTTTTGAAGCAAGGGGGCTGGGGGTGGTGTAGGTGCGTGCGGCCAGCTCCTTGTCAAACATGTAGAGTCCGTAGCCGTTGTCGCCGATTTTCTTGAGGGCGTCGATATATTCGCGGGCGGTCTCCTCCTCCTCGATCTGCTCGGTGATGAACCACTGGAGAGTGGCCTGGGTTGCGTAGTCCTTGTGCTCGACAGCCAGTGTGTTGAGGTCGTTGATGAGCGAGGTCACCTTCTGCTCGTGGGCGAGGGTGGCGCCGAAAGCGGCCAGGGGTGACTCCCATTCGGTCTCCACCCCGGCAATCGGCTCAAGTGTCACCTTGCCGTCGCGGGAGTTGAGGTAGTTCATGAAGATGGTGGCGTGGTCCTGCTCCTCTTTGAACTGCACGGCATACCAGTTCGCGATACCGGAATATCCGGCGTGTGCGAAGTGCATTGACATGGAGAGATAGAGATATGCCGACCAGAGTTCGGCATTGATCTGGGCGTTTATCGCCTTTTCCAGTTCTTTTGAAATCATAGTCTTGTCAGTAAGTTTATTGGTTTTTGTTGTGATGTTTCGTGGTTGCCGTGGCCGCGAGGGGGGCGCGAGGTTCAGAACCGGTAATGGATTCCGAGGACGATGTTCGCTCCGTGGAACTCCTTGATGAAGGTGTAGGCTCCGCTTGCCGACAGACGGAGCGAACCGCTTATGTTCACTCCGAAGCCGACACCGGCGTTCAGTCCGAAGCGAGACACGCGTGACGACACATCATTGGTTTCCGGGAGGTCGGGAGCGGACACCATAGGGGTGATGTCCGTGCTGTGGTAATTCCAGCTCGAGAAGTTGATACCGGCCAGCGGATAGATGTCGCAGCGTCCCTGGGCGAGAGGGAACACAAATTCCATGTTCAGGTTTGCCATGAATGCGTCGAGGCCGTCGTTGCGGAAGACATATTCCACATTGGGGCTGAGTCTCAGCAGGCGGTTGAAGCGGTAAGAGAACTGGGCTCCGGCCAACGGGCGGTGGTTATAGGTATTGTAACCGGCTTTGATGCCGAGGGTCTTTTCTCCGCTGTACTGGTCGGCGCGGGCTACGGTTCCTACGCAAAGCGCCGTGGCGGCCAGTGCCGCTGTTATCCATCGTTTACCTGACATATTCTTTGTGTGGTGGCTTTATAGATTGTGAAAACAGATACAATCTTTTAGCAACAAAGTTAGTGATTCGTTGAGATTCTGGCAAGAAATATGCGGGTTTTTTGTTAACTTCGCAGAGAAATACGATGTCATCCCCGGCTTCGGTTCGCAGCCGGGAGTTGACGTGTGCATAAACGATTGATAGTCAGATGAGGTCTGTTTACTCTATTCTCCGCACCATACTGGTTACCGCCTTGATTCTCATAGCGGTGGTTCCGGCCGTGCTGTATGTGGCCCTGTCGCTGACGGGGGTGCAGCGCCGCATCGCCGACACCCTGGAGAAGGAGTTGTCAGAGCTGCTTGATGCCCGCGTCACGATAGGTGAGTTAGGGGTGATGCCCTTCAACCGGGTCATCCTACGGGATGTGGTGCTTGAGACCGCGCCGGGCGACACGGCCCTGACGGTAAGCCGTCTCGGGGCCGGTGTGTCTCTGTGGGACGGCCTGACATCCGACGCCTGGCGCGTCGATTATGTGCAGCTCATCGGTCTCGATGCCCAGCTGCGCCGCGATTCGCTGTCTGCCCCTCTGAATATCCAGGGGGTGATTGACGCTGTCAGCCCAAAAGAGAAGAACAAGCCCCCCACGAGTTTCGACCTGAAGGTATCGACCGTCATAATCCGCTCCTCCTCGGTCAGCTATGATGTGGTTGACCAGCCCCGGAAAGAGCAGTTCGACCCCAACCACCTGCATGTCTCGAAATTCCGCGCCGACCTGACTCTTCCCCGCCTGACCAATGACGATTTCACGATAAACCTCAGACGAATGGGGTTCGAGGAGCAGGCCGGTTTCGCCGTCAGGCAGCTGTCGGGGATGTTCCATATATCCGCGAAGGAGCTTGAGGTAAGGAATCTCGACCTGGAGCTTCCGGCCTCGCGGCTGAAATTCGCCGACATACGCCTCCCCCTTGACGGGCTGGGCAGTATTCCGGCCAGTGTAGGGAAATACCCCCTGACGGTCAGTCTGTCGGACGACTCCCATCTATGGATGCCTGACCTCAAGGCGTTCTGGCTTCCCCTCGATCATATGAGGGTGATGGCCTCCTTCCCCCGTTTCACTATCTCCGGCACCCCCTCGGAGCTTACCGCCCGTATGAGCCTTGAAATGGAGAACATGCTTACTGTCGACCTCTCGGCCAAAGGTTTTGACCTGGAGAGTGAGGAGAGGTCAGTCAAGCTTGGCAATCTCGATGTCGCGTTCTCGGGGGGGCAGGTGGCGGGAATGGTCACGGAGATGGGGGTAGCCTCCCCCAAGGTCGCAGAGCTGCTACGTGCCGCCGGGCCTGTGTCACTCATCGCCGACGGTGAGCTGACAATGCGCTCATTTGACGGCAATCTCTCATTGGCCGCCGCTCCCGGAAAGCTGACATTCGCCGGGGCCGGCTCCATGTCAGACAAGACGCATTACGACATCCACGCCTCTCTGGAGACTGACGGTTACCTCGACCTAGGGGTGCTGTTCCCCGCTGTCGGCCCTGCCGGGATGGAGGGGAAAGTGGAGGCGTTCTACACCGTGGCCGGGAATGAGCGTCACGGCAACGCTGAGGTGGCCATGCCGCGTGTGGCCCTGAAAGGCCATGAACTGACAGGGGTGGGCGCGGAGCTGACCATCGACAATGATATCGCCGGGGGTAGAATCGGGGTGGATGACCGCGACCTGGCCTTGATTGCCGAGGGTACTGTCTCGATTGACAGGAAGAATCCGGCGGTCACCCTGACCGCTGATGTGGGTCGCATTTGCCCCGACCGTCTGGGGCTGTGGGGGAAATATCCCGGAGGGATTATGTCGGCCAACATTGATGTTGATTTCGCCGGGCCTGACGTGCGCTGTATGGATGGCCATGCCACTATAACTGACCTCACCCTGAAACCTGCCGACGGGGAGGCCCTGACCATGTCGCGGTTCAATCTTGAATCCCGCACGCTGGAGGATGGCAACGCGCGCCTTGACTTGGAGAGCGACTGGCTCGACGGCTCGTTGTGGGGTATGTTTGATTTCCAATTCCTTGGGGATGCGGTGCTTGACATCGTGTCGGAGGCGTTCCCGGCATTGCTGCCGGCCCATGCGCGTCACGACCTGGAGGCCGAGCAGGCCAAAAGTGCCAGCACCCGCAACGGGCTGATGGCCACCAACGATTTCCTCTTTGATTTCACGGTCAAGGAGACCGAACGTCTCGCGGCGTTCTTCCATCTGCCGATGAGTGTCATCTACCCTGTGACGATAAAGGGTGGTGTCTGCCAGGAGACCCACGACCTGGAGCTTAACCTGTCGGCCCCCTATCTCAGGCAAGGTTCCAAACTTATAGAGAACACATCACTGTCGGCATATATCGACGGTGAGGAGGGACGTGGACGGCTCAATTTCCTGACCACCGCGCCGACCAAAGGTGGGCCGATGACCGTGTCGCTGACTGCCTCGGGTGGGGACAACATACTGCGTTCCACCCTGGAGTGGAAGATTGACCGCGCGAGGGCTTACGAGGGGAAACTGCGACTGGCCACCGATTTCTCCAGGGATGAGGAGGGGCTGACGACGACGGTCAACCTCCGCAAGTCGTCGCTGACCTTCAACGACTCCACTTGGGTTGTCGCCCCGGCCAAGGTGGTGGTGCGCGGCAAGGAGGTGGATGTCGACGGGATACATGCCAGCCATAGTGCGCAGTTCGTGAAAATCAACGGTAAGGTGTCACCCGACCCGACGGCGTTGCTGACCCTCGATCTGAGCCATTTCAGCCTTGATTACCTGTTTGAGTCGCTGGGGATAGACGCGGCGATGCTCGGGGGGGATGCCTCCGGCACATTCTATGCCTCCGACCTTTATTCCGGACAGCCCCGTCTGGAGACCCCTGGTCTGAGGGTCAAGGATATCAGCTACAACAAGACGGTGCTTGGCGACGCTGTGGTCAGGTCGAGCTTCAATCCCGCCGACCTCGCCGTGATGCTCGACGCCGACATCGACAACCATGGCCGAAAATCCACGGTTTCCGGCGGCATTTTCGCCGCACGCGACTCGCTCGACCTCACTTTCAATGTCGACCGCGAGCCTGTCGGATTCCTCCAGCCATATATGGAGGCGTTCGCCTCTGACATCACCGGCTATGCCTCGGGGCGTGCGCGTGTGTTCGGCAATTTCAAGTATATCGACCTCGAGGGGGATGTCAAGGCCGACTCTGTAAGTATGCGTATCAACTTCACCAACACCACCTACTGGGCTTCGGACTCCATCCATATCCGCCCGGGGTATATCGACCTCAACGGAATCACCGTCCACGATTACAAGGGACACACCGCAAACCTCAACGGTTGGGTAAGGCACTCCTGTTTCAAGGAGCCGAGGTTTGAGTTCGCCATCACCGGGGCGAAGGGGCTGCTGTGCTACAACGAGACGGTCAAGGAGAATCCCCGCTGGTACGGACGTGTGTTCGGCGACGGAGGGGCTTATGTCAAGGGGGAGCCGGGACGTGTTGACATCAGCATCGACATGGTGACAGCCCCAGGCTCGACATTCACATTCGTCCTGTCTGACCAGATTGAGGCTGACGAATATTCCTTCCTGACATTCCGCGACAAGGGGAAACTGGCCGCGGAGCTGTCTGACACGCTGAAACTGCGCGACACTTCGATGGACCTTGTCAACCGCCTGCGTGCCCTCGCCGCGAGCCATGACGACACATCCTCCTCTGACTACAATATCACAATACAGATGGGTGTCACCCCCGGGGCGGAGATTACCCTGGTGATGGATCCTGTCGGGGGGGACCGCATACGCGCTTATGGCGCGGGACATCTGAGGATGGACTATTATTCGGCCAACAATGACCTGAAGATGTTCGGCACCTACACCCTCGACAGGGGTGACTACAACTTCACCCTCCAGGACATCATCATCAAGGATTTCTCCATCAAGCCCGGGAGCGAGATTGCCTTCAACGGCGACCCCTATGCCGCCCAGCTTGACATCAAGGCGGCCTATTCGCTCAACGCCAATCTTTCCGACCTCGATGAATCCTTCCTCAACGACAGCGAGCTTAACCGCACAAATGTGCCGGTCAATGCCATTATGCAGGTGACCGGCGACATTCGTCAGCCTGAAATCGCCTTTGACCTGGAGTTCCCGACCCTGACATCCGACATCTACCGGAAAGTGAAGTCTATCATCTCCACTGACGAGATGATGAACCGCCAGATACTATATCTTCTCGCGCTCAACCGCTTCTATACCCCCGATTACATGGCGGGAGCCACACGCGGCAACGAACTTGTATCGGTGGCCTCCTCGACCCTCTCCTCTCAGCTGGGCAACATCCTCGGCCAGATTTCCGACAACTGGAACATCGCCCCGGCCCTGCGTTCCAGCCGTGGCGACTTCTCGGATGTCGAGGTGGATGTGGCCCTCTCGTCGCGCCTGCTCAACAACCGCCTTCTCTTCAACGGCAACCTCGGCTATCGCGACAAGAGTCTGAACTCAAACCAGTTTGTGGGGGATTTCGAGCTTGAGTACCTGCTCAACCGTTCAGGAAATTTCCGCCTGAAGGCATATAACCGTTACAACGACCAGAACTACTATCTCCGCTCGGCGCTCACCACCCAGGGTGTAGGCATCATCCTCCGCAAGGACTTCGATTCCCTTACCTCGTTCCTGCGTCCCCTTTTCCGCCGTCGGAAATCCACGGTGACAATCCCCCTTGCTCCATCCGCCCCCTCCGACACCATCCCCTCCTCATCCGCTGTCGAACCCTCCCGCTGACTTCCCCCCGGATTCCGGAGGAATCCTGCCTTTGGCGAAACATAACCGTGGGTTGCCGCTTTGTGCCAGCCCCTCAAAGGGGGCTTTGCACTCGCGCCAACCCACGGCTATTCAGATAAATGATTCCTTATCGGATATATGGTCAGGGATTATTGTTCAGCTTCCATTTTTTCAAGGTCGGTCCAGGAGGGAACGACAGGGGTGAATTTCCATGTATATCTGTCTGAGCCGGAAGTGATGTTGTTGCCTTTCATCAGCTGCCTGTCAGTGATTTTGAATGTCATCACCTCGGTGTTGTCGCCGTTGCCGGCCCTGACGGGATAGACTCCTGAAGCGGGGTTCGAGCCGGAAAGGGGGGTGATGATGTCACCCTTGTAACGGGTCACAATCGACCAGTTGGTGGCTGTGGACGGATTGCAGTTGGAATACATGTTGACCACCACGCGGTATGTCCCGCTTTCAACCAGTTCAGCCGGTATGTAGATGTTTTCCTTGTTGATGTTGTCGATATGACATCCGGCATTGGAGTCGACATCAAGCCCGTAGGTGATTTGCTCGCCGGAGGGGGTGGTGTATGTTCCGCCACGATGAGCGAAATAGATATGTTCGCCACTGGGGGTGTAGAGGTGCAGGTCGACATCCTTGCTGTTGCTGAATGCCAGTTTCACTTCAATGGCACCCGGTTTGGTGTCGATGTATGACATTGTTGTTTCCACCGATGAAGTGACATCACCGTTGGTGAGACGAGCCTTTACCACCATCGTCGCGTCGCCGGTGTAATTCGGGCTTATCATTACAGGGATGAGATATGAGTTAGTGGAGCCACCGGTGTTGGTCGGGGTGTATTCAAGATAGCCCGGCACTCCCTTTATACCGAGGAAGAATTTCGAGATGGACTGGGTGGTGTTGACCGAAATGTAGTTCATGGCACCGTTCATCACCTGGCTGCTCATCTCGAAACCATTGATGGTCTGGGTGGTAGTGGAAGCAGGCATGTCCTGGTCGACATAATTGGCTCCCTCAACGGTTATGTAGTCATCCTCAAGCTTGTTTGAGGAAGGCTGGCAGGTGCAGGATTTGATGCGGATGACAGTGCCGTTGGAAAGGACAAAGACGATGTAGTCGCCCTCCTGGTATACATCCTGGAAGAGCCCGCTTCCTCCTTCTCCAGTGGCCTTTACCGGGTTGCCGCTCGTGTCGCGGATATAGTCGAAGGTGACCCCTCCGTCATAGCTGATTACCCAGAATCCGTAGTAGTCGACCTTGATGATGGGTGCAGGAGCCACCGAACCACCCCCTTCGGAAGCTGTTGTTGTTGGAATCTTGTTGCCGTTTGCGTCGAGCAGGAACTCGGTGTGGCCGTCGACTGTCACAGTCCAATAATACACCCCGTCAACCGGGGCCACCCCGACGATGGGTGTGGAGCCGTTTACACCATCCACGCCGTCCTTGCCGTCCGCCCCGTCTTTGCCGTCGCGGCCGTTGGTGATTGTCAGGTGCTCTCCGTTGCTCATCACGATCTCATACCCGTTGTCGGTGGGAGTGACGCTGATGATGTAGATGTTGGCGCTGATGGCGTTGACGAGGGTATGTACGGCCTGAATGTCCTGGTTCATCCCAGACAGTTGTGCCTCGATGTCGGAGACCCTGTCCTTGATGTTGTTCACCTCGCTCCACAGTTCGGAGTCGTCATATTTGCTACATGAGACGATTGAGGCTGTCGCAAGAAATGCTACTGATAGTCTTTTGCAAAAAGTTGCTGTTCTCATATGATGAATGATGGTTAAAATGCAAAGAGGATATAGTCAAAGTATTATATTAAAAAGAGCACTTATTTAGGGGAAATTGTGATTACTGGAATGCCAGGCTGAGTAATCAGGGTGACAATGTATTTACCAGATTTTGTAACCCGGTAGTTGGCTCCCTCTAAAATTGCATGGTCCTTATTGTCAGGATCAGGGCCGAGGCAGAAATTCCATTCGTTATTGAACCGAATTTTCCATTCGTCACCTGCTGCGAGAGAGACTTCTCCTGTCCAAGTGAAGCCATTATCGGTGGTAATCATCTCTATATCAGAGGTCCATCCGGAATCGTGGAAACTACCAATGATACCTACTGATTTAATAGGAGTCAGGGTATAAGATAAAAGTTTGCCAGATATTTCGTCATAATTGACAAAGGCATAGTACATCCCTGCACTGGGAACCATTATGTTCAGGCTGTAATCGCCGGAAATAAGCGCTCCTTCAAGAGCGGGTATGCTGGTTGTTGCTCCATAAGTGCTCTCAGACTCCCAATCTTTCGCGGTACAAATTTTGAATCCAGATTCTCCAATAGGAAATACTCCGTAAAACCTTTTGTAAAATTGGCTTCTGGAATCGTATTGCATATAAGCCGAGGAGAGCTGTGACCATCCGTTGGTCTCACCTGGAGTATATAGGTATTCAGGACGTTGAGTAATCTCAAAACTGTATGTCCTTTCTTTCATATTGATAGTTAGAATGTATATGCCGGCCTCAGTTAATTTGCCGGATTGAGGATTGGTGTCAACGAGAATACCATTTAATTTGTCATCTCCATTGATTTGTGGACCATATATACCAGTTGTCCAGTTGGCTGCATCTACCCCTTCCTGTGATGCGATTTTCCAGTAAATACTCCTGTTGAAACGAATTAAGTCATCTTCGGTAATTGTAAATTTGAATGAAAATATAGGGTCTGTATAAACATCAATATCGGAATGCTCAAATTTATAGGCCTCCATAATCTGCGGAACACCTATATCCCAATTAGTTATATCACTAATAAAATAATAGGCATTGGATATGGATACGTCGGAAGGCTGGCAGGTGCAGGATTTGATGCGGATGACAGTGCCGTTGGAAAGGACAAAGACGATGTAGTCGCCCTCCTGGTATACATCCTGGAAGAGCCCGCTTCCTCCTTCTCCAGTGGCCTTTACCGGGTTGCCGCTCGTGTCGCGGATATAGTCGAAGGTGACCCCTCCGTCATAGCTGATTACCCAGAATCCGTAGTAGTCGACCTTGATGATGGGTGCAGGAGCCACCGAACCACCCCCTTCGGAAGCTGTTGTTGTTGGAATCTTGTTGCCGTTTGCGTCGAGCAGGAACTCGGTGTGGCCGTCGACTGTCACAGTCCAATAATACACCCCGTCAACCGGGGCCACCCCGACGATGGGTGTGGAGCCGTTTACACCATCCACGCCGTCCTTGCCGTCCGCCCCGTCTTTGCCGTCGCGGCCGTTGGTGATTGTCAGGTGCTCTCCGTTGCTCATCACGATCTCATACCCGTTGTCGGTGGGAGTGACGCTGATGATGTAGATGTTGGCGCTGATGGCGTTGACGAGGGTATGTACGGCCTGAATGTCCTGGTTCATCCCAGACAGTTGTGCCTCGATGTCGGAGACCCTGTCCTTGATGTTGTTCACCTCGCTCCACAGTTCGGAGTCGTCATATTTGCTACATGAGACGATTGAGGCTGTCGCAAGAAATGCTACTGATAGTCTTTTGCAAAAAGTTGCTGTTCTCATATGATGAATGATGGTTAAAATGCAAAGGTAAGCATTTTGCGGACAGCCATCTGAGATGAACAGCGGCGGATATGACTCCGGTATTATGGCGTATATCGCAACGGCGGGAGTAAACAACCGCTCCGCGATGTCATACGGCATCACGGAGCGGCTGTCAGTTATCGGGAGGGGGATTATTCCTTGGGAGTTTTGGGGGCTTTGGGAGACTTGGGAGCTTTGGGCTTTGTCTCTTTCTTGGCCTCTTTTTTAGGCTCCTTTTTGGTCTCTTTCTTCTCGGGGGCGGCTTTCTCGCGCAGGCGATGTTCCTCGTTGAGATGCTCCTCGTTGAGGCGGTAGGTGGCAACCTCTTTGTTGAGGGTCTCGATTTCGCGGGCCTGGTTGCGGATGGTGGTCAGCAGGGAGTTGAGCTCCTCATCCTCGATGTTCATCGGGTACTGCTCCTCGACGCGGACGATGAAGTCGGCCAGCACGTTCATGTAGTTGGTGAATGCCTGGAAGGGGGTCTCGTAGGGGGAGAAGGCGGCGTGGGATGAACCGTCGGCGAAGTGCTTTGTCGACATGTAGAATAGGTGATCGGATGCCTGCAGACGACCCCAGTCCTGTTTCAGCTGTCGGTTGTCGCAAAGGCGGACACGTTCGGCGATGGAGTAAAGCTTGGAGAAGGCTTCATTCTGGAGCTTGTTGCCGAGCCATGCGGAGGTGTCGCGGGCTTCGTCGGCCCATGACATGGGGAAGGGAACTGACAGCTCGCCGACAGCCTTGAAGGTCTTCACAGCTTCTGAGGGGGTCATGAACTGCACTCCTCTCTCGGCGGCGAAACGGGGAAGCGCTTCGAGGAACTGGAAGATTCCGGTCTCGCGGCGCTGGAACTCGCCGAAGGTCTCCAGATTCATGAAGAGGCTGAACACCTGTTCCTCCTGGGGGGTGTCGGCAATCCAGCCGATATATTTGTCGGCGGTCAGGGGGTATTCGTTCCAGCTTGTGTCGGAGAAACGTGACGAGATGTCATCCGAAAGCTTGTCATTCTTGAGCAGCAGCTTGAGCTTGGGAGCGGAGGCGGCGCAATACACATAGTCGGGCGACTTCCATCCGAGGATGTGTTTCGCCCCCTCGGTGATACACCCCTTGAAGCCCATCGCCAATACCTGCGGGGCGATTTCGTCGGAATAGATAAGCTCTGAGTTGCGGAACACCTTGGGTGTCTGGCCGAAAAGCTCCTTGATTTTGTCGGAATGGAGCTTCACCTGGAGACGAAACTCCTCTGGGTCGGAGAGGGAGGCCAAGGAGTGGTCGTAGGTCTCGGCAAGGAATTCGACTTTGCCCGTGTCGGCGAGCTTTTTGAGCAGGTCGAGGAATTCGGGCACATATTGCTCGATTTGCTCCAGGGCGACACCTGTGACAGAGAGGGCGCATCGGAATGCTCCCTTGGTCTGCTCGATCATACGCAGCAGGCTCTCTGCAGCCGGGATGTAGCTGTTGCGGGCTATGCGGGTGATGATGTCGTCGTTGGCGAAATCATCATAATAGTAGTGGTCGTTGCCGATGTCGAAAAAGCGGTATCTCTTCAGGCGGAACGGCTGGTGAATCTGGAAATAGAAGCAGATTGCTTTCATTATCTTGGGATGTGGATGTTATTTAATAGGGGTCAGTTTTTGTTGAGGACCTTGTTGTAGATGTTGATTACCTTGCGTCCGGCCTTGTCCCAGGTGATCTGGTTGACCTCGGCGAGGCCATCCTCGCTGAGCTGGCGGTGCATGGCGGGGTATGTGACGATGGAGTAGATGGCGTCGGCCATAGCGTCGACATCCCAATAGTCGGTCTTGATGACATTGTTGAGGATTTCGGCGCAACCGCTCTGCTTGGAGATGATGGAGGGGACACCCATCTGCATCGCCTCAAGCGGGGAGATTCCGAACGGCTCGGAGACGGAGGGCATCACATAGACATCCGACGCCTTGAGCATCTCATAGACCTGCTTCCCTTTCTGGAAGCCGGGGAAATGGAAGCGGTCGGCGATTCCGCGCTCTGCGGCGAGGTTGATCATCTTGTCCATCATGTCGCCCGAACCGGCCATGACGAACCGGACGTTATGGTTGTTTTTCAACACCTTGGCGGCAGTCTCGACGAAATACTCGGGGCCTTTCTGCATCGTGATTCGTCCCAGGAAGGTGACAATCTTGTCTTTGGGCTTCTCGACCTGGACGTTGAGGTATTCCTCGCTCAGGGGGGTGACGGCGTTGTGGACGGTGGTCACCTTGGCGGGATCGATGCCATATTTCTCGATTACGGTCTGGCGGGTCAGGTTGGAGACGGTGATGATATGGTCGGCCTGGTTCATGCCGTCACGCTCGATGGCGAAGACGGTGGGGTTGACATTGCCGCGCGAACGGTCATAGTCTGTGGCGTGGACATGTATCACCAGCGGTTTGCCCGTCACCTGCTTGGCGTGGATGCCGGCGGGATATGTCAGCCAGTCATGGGAGTGGATGACATCGCAGGGGATGGTGCGTGCGATGACTCCGGCAACGATGGAGTAGTTGTTGATTTCCTCCAGGAGGTTGTCGGGGTAGCGTCCCGAGAACTCTATGCAGCCAAGGTCATTGGTGCGCATATAGTTGAAGTCGGCGTAGATATGGTCGCGCAGGCGGAAGTAGAGGTCGGGATCCATCACCTTGCCGATGCGGTTCTCGACATACTCACGGCTCACGTCGCGCCACGCGATGGGGGTCTGCGACGCGCCGATGATGTTGGCGAAGTGGCGTTCCTCGTCGCCGAAAGGCTTGGGGATGACGAAGGTGATATCCATGTCGCCACACTCCCACATGCCCTTGGTCAGGCCATAGCTGGCGGTTCCCAAACCGCCGAGGATGTGAGGGGGAAACTCCCATCCGAACATTAATGCTTTCATGTTTCAGTCGGTTTGTTCAGGGGTCAGTCGTTGAATTTCTTGAGAGTGCGGATGGTGCGCAACACCTCCGCGATGTTTGTGGCGTGGGAGATGGCTCCACGGTTGGTGTAGGGGGGATTGCCGTCGTAAAGCTGCGAGAGGGAGCCGATGCAGCCGTTGGACATGTCCTCTTCGAAGCCGATCATCATGCGGTCGATGTAGCTGACTCCGCTGTGGCCGAACACCTTGAGGTAAGCGTCGGCGTAGAAGCCCATCAGCCAGGGGCGGACAGGGCCGTTGTGGAGGGCATACTCGCGCTCCTCGGGCGAACCGAGGTAGTTGGGACGGTAGCCGTAGCTCTTGGGGGATAGTGTGCGCAACCCCTTGGGGGTCAGCAGCTCGCGGGTCACCACGTCAAGCACGCCCTTACGCTGGCGGCGGTCGAGGGGTGAGTAGTCAAGCCCGATGGCGATGGCCATGTTGGGACGCACCGACGGGTCGGCGTAGTTGCCGTTCACATAGTCGTAGAGATAACCGAAATCGTTGAGGAATGTGGAGACAAACGACTCCTTAACCTTGGCGGCGATGTCGAGCCAGCGCTGACGGGCCTCGGCCAGGTCGGGAAGACCTTCGGTCAGCTCGGCGCCGAACATCAGGGAGTTGTACCACATGGCGTTCAGCTCGACGAGCAACCCTGTGCGCGACACGACCGGACGGCCGTTCCACATCGAGTTCATCCAGGAGGCGGGTATTACCGATCCGTCGGTTGACACCAGTCCGTCATCCTGCAGGAAGAGGTTGGGGTGCTTGCCGTCGATGGTGAAGTCGAGCAGAGAGGTGACGAGCTGGCCGTATTTCTCGGCGGCATCGCGTATGCCGTAGTTCTTGGCATATTGCTGGATGGCCCACACAGCCCATCCGGGGATGTCGGGCAGACCGATACCATGGATTTTCGGATCCTCCTTCAAGGTCTCCATATAGCGGTTGAGAGCCTCGGCGGCGGTCTCCATTATCTTCTCGAAGTCCTCGCGGTGGCCGATGGCGATGGTGTTGCCGGGGAGCGACATGAAGGTGTTGCGGGCGAGGATTTTCCCCCAGGGGTAGCCCGAAAGCATGTATTCCTTGTCACCTTCCTTGAGGTAGAGCTGCTTGGCCGAGTTCTTCAGGCAGTTGTAGAAGCTCGAACGGGCGGTGCGGGCCGCAATCTCCGCCTCGTACATGCTTTTCAGCGAGCGGGGATTGACCTCCGACAGGCCGGCGGAGAAGATGATTGACTCCCCTTTCTTGATGTTCACCTGGAAATAGCCCGGCACCCAGAGGTCTTCGCAGTAGGGTACGCCCCGGTCCATGTCCTTGACATACTCGATGTTGTTGTACCAGTGGGGATCGTAGACGAATTCCGGTTTGCGGGTGAGCTGCATGTAGAGGGCCGGATAGCCCGGATAAAGACAGCAGGAGATGCCGTTGTTGACCGGGATGCACTCCTTGTTGAGGGTGTCGTTGGCCATGCAGAGGGCATTGCTTTCGCGGAACGCCAGGAAAGGACGGAACTGGAGGGTTGTGGGTGAGTGGGCGTCGACGAGGGTGTATCGGATGAGGATTCGGTTCTCATGCTGGATGAAAATCTTCTCCTTGGTCAGGATTACTCCTCCGACACGGTAGGTCGTGCGCGGCACACTCTCACAGTCGAATTCGCGGATATACTTGTGGCCGTTGGGATTGTAGACGCCCCCCTGGTAGCGGTGAAGCCCCAGGTTGAAGGGAGCCCCGTGCTGGATTACTGTCTCGTCGAGCGATGACAGCAAGACATGGGGATTGTAGTCTCCGTCTCCCAAAGGCACCACCAGCAGTCCGTGCTGCTTACGGGTGTTACAGTCCACGATGGACGTGCAATGATAAGCCCCCGCCTGATTGGTCCGGAGCATTTCCTTGGGGAGGGACTGCTCGAGATTAATCATCAGGTTCTTATCAAACTTGAGATAACTCATTAGATTTTAGAGGTTTGTTATGTTAGTATTTGTGTTGGCATTTGTCGCCGCCAAGGTTCCGGAGGATACGGTGGCGGGTGAAAGGTCGGATATGACTACGAAAATACAGTTTTTCTCGCGTGAATGCAAATTCTTGCTGCTAAATTAACATAAAAAAATAAGTTTCCTCCACCGGAGGAAACTTAGATGTTATAAAACTATGTTTTAGGCTATCGAAAAAATAGCGGGAACTGGGTCAGGCATACATCGCCTCGATTTCGTTGGCGTAGCGGCGGTTGATTACCGGGCGGCGAATCTTGAGGGTGTTGGTAAGCTCGCCGTTCTCCATCGAGAACTCGCGGGGGAGAAGGGTGAACTTCTTGATTTTCTCGAATGAGGCGAGACCCTCCTGGAGGGTGTCGATGCGGCGGCCGATCATGTCGAGAATCTGGCTGTTCTTGAGCAGCTCCTCCAGAGACTGGTATTGAATCTTCTTGCGCCGCGCGTATTCCTTGACTGCCTCGATGGCGGGGACGATGATGGCGGTGACGTACTTGCGGCTGTCGCCGATCACAGCCACCTGGTCGATATATTTGTCTTCGCCCAGACGGCTCTCGATGGCCTGGGGGGCGATATATTTCCCGTTGGAGGTCTTGAAGAGGTCTTTGAGGCGGTCGGTCAGCACCAGCGAGCCATGCTCGTCGATTTGGCCTGCGTCACCTGTGCGGAACCATCCGTCCTCGGTGAAGACGGCTGCGGTCTCCTCAGGTTTGTTGAAATAGCCGCGCATTACGGTCGGGCCCTTGACGAGGATTTCATTCTCTTCGCCGATTTTCACCTCGATGCCGGGGAGGGGTGTGCCGATAGTGCCGATTTCATATCCGACATAGGGGAAGAAGCTGACAGTGGCGGTAGTCTCCGAGAGTCCGTAGCCGATGATGATGTCCACACCCATCGAGCGGAAGAACTCGACGATGGCGTTGCTGAGGGGAGCGCCGGCGGTGGGGAACATGTTGCCGTTGGGGATGCCCATGGCTTTCTTGACTGTGGCGAAGACCTTCTTCTCATAGAAGCGGTAGCGGGCTTCGAGCAGGCGCGGCACGGGAAGGCCGAGACGTTTGTAGTGGAGGTTGCGCAGACGGCCTACCTTCAGGGCGCGGGTGCATATCCAGCGCTGCAGGGGGCTCATCTCGCTCATCTTCTCCTGGATGGCGGTGTAGGCCTTCTCCCAGAAGCGCGGCACGGAACACATGCAGGTGGGGCATACCTCCTTAATGGTGTCCTGGATGATGCGCGGATCGCGGTTGACGTAAATCTGTATGGCCGAGTCAAGGCAGAAATAGGTCCATGCCTTCTCGAAGATATGGCTCAGCGGGAGGAAACAGATCGAGGTGTCGCGGTCGGAAAGGGAGGTCAGCACCTGGTGGTGGATTTCGAGGGCGGCGTTGAAACAGCTGTGGGGGAGGATTGCCCCCTTGGGCTCGCCGGTGGTGCCGGAGGTATAGAGCAGGGTGGCGACATCTTCGGGGACGGCACGGGCTGTGCGGGCCTCTACCTCGGCGCGGCATGCTTCCGATGCGGCTTCGCCAAGTTTCAGGAACTGGCTGAATGTCATCGAAGTGGTGTCGTCGGTGTCGGTCTCGACTTCATCGTAGACCACAATCTGGGTCAGGGAGGGGACTCGCGAGGCCACGTTGCGGGCGATGGCGTATTGGGCGCGGGTGCCGACGAAGATGATTCTTGCCCCGGAGTCGCGCACGATATATTCTACCTGCTCCTCTGATGAGGTGGCGTAAATCGAGACGGTCACCGCGCGGTTGGCGAAGCATCCGAAGTCGGTGGCGAGAATCTTGGGGTCGTTGGGGGAAAAGACAGCCACACGCTCCTCCTCTTTGATTCCGAGGATTTCAAGTGCGCAGGCTACTTTTGAGGAAGCCTCGGCCAGCTGTCCCCAGCTGATGGGGCTCCATAGGCCGGGAGCCTTGCGCTCCCAGAGGGCTGTCCGTTCGGCAGAATAAGCGTCGGTCTGACGCTTTATAAGTGTCGTTAGTATGTTGGCCATATTGGAAACATAAGATGGAGAGCTGGATTGACATGCGCCGTCGCGGGCGCGTCACGGTCTTGGGCGCGAATGTCCCCGGCAATGCCGGAAACAAGGGGGCGTGACCCTTATCCATATGAACAACTCGCCGGGGGTTAAAGTTAGCTGTGCCGACGGATTGGCCATACCTCTCCAATTTGCCGCAAAGTTAGTTCATTTCGACGGAAAGGGAGGGTATAACCTCCCCATTTCCGACGTGCGGTTAACAATTATTGACAAATTATGCTCTTGCAGGTGTTGCTCCGGGTCAACGGGAAGGTGAGAGAAGACGGCGGTATTCCTCCGGGTCGTTGGCAATCTCCAGACCACGGACATAGACCGGATTAAGCACCGGATTGACAACCTTGAAGTAGGTCTGGGTCTCGAACAGGTCACGGCCTATGATACCTTTGAGGATGGTTTCAATCGTCTGGCGCGATATTGCCAGCTGCTCGGGGTTGGGTTTCACGGAGTCGGTCTCGCCAAGGCGCACCATCTCGTCAATCATCTCCGGGGTGACGGCGAAACCCTCCAAAAAGCTCTCCTCTGTGGGATAGGTCTTGGAGAGCTGCTTGCGGTTGGTGTCGACATATGAGATGGCGAAGCGGTTGAGGATTCCCTTGGCGGTAAGGTCGCGGTAATAGTCGGAATAGCCGGTGGTGTCGACCGGGACAAACACATCCGGCATGATGCCGCCCCCTCCGTAGACAGTGCGGCCCGTGCGGAGTGTGGCGTATTTGTCAGAGTCGGAGAAATGTATCGAGTCGGCTGAGGAGAACTCTCCGGACTCGTAGCGGTGGAGGATATCCTTGCGGTACTCGTCGCTCTTCCCTCGCTCATAAGGCTTCTGGATGCAACGTCCGGCGGGGGTATAGTATTTCGACACGGTAAGGCGTATCATAGAGCCGTCGGGGAAGGGGAACGGCCTTTGTACCAGTCCTTTGCCGAATGTGCGGCGACCTACGATTACTCCGCGGTCATGGTCCTGTATGGCTCCGGCGGTGATTTCGCTGGCCGAGGCTGAATACTGGTTGACCAGCACTACCACGCGGCCGTCGCGGAACTCCCCGTCGCGGTCGGTGCCGTAGTAATGCTCACCCATCGAGGGGGACTTGGTGTAGACAACCAGGGCGTCGCGGTTGAGGAACCGTGCGCCCAGGTCGATGGCCGAGCCGAGCAGTCCCCCGCCGTTGTCCTGGAGGTCGAGGACGAGGTTTTTCATCCCCTGGCGGCGCAGTTTGGCCATCGCCTCCGAAATCTCCTGGGGGGTTGACTCGGCGAAACGCGACAGGCGGATGTAGCCGATTGTCGGGTCGGCCATATAGGCCGCGTCGATGCTGTAGACAGGGATGTCGTCACGCACGACGAGGAAGTCGATAGGCTCGGCTACCCCCTTGCGGAGTATCTTGAGGTTGACAGGTGTCCCCTTGGGGCCGCGCAGGATTTTGATGACACTTGAATTGGGGCGTTTCACACCTGAGATTATCGAGTCGTCGGCCTGGATAAGGCGGTCGCCGGGAAGGATTCCCACCTTCTCGGAAGGCCCTCCGGATGTGGTCTGAATCACATACAGGGTATCGTTGAGCATGTTGAACTGTATGCCGATGCCGGAGAAGTTGCCGTCGAGCGGGGTTGTCAGCTCTTTGGTCTCTTCCGGGTCGGAGTAGGTCGAATGGGGATCGAGGGTGGCGAGCATGGCCTTGATGGCCTCCTCGGCGAGCTGGTCGGTGTTGACTGTGTCAACGTAGCATTGCTCGATAATCTTCTCTGCCTGCGCCACCTTGTTGGCGGCAGGTATCTTTACAGGCCCTCTCCCTCCGAGGAATGAGAAGAGGTCGCTCTGGGCTGAAACGGGGGATGAGAGAAATGCCACGGCCAGGGCCGCGAGCATCAGTATCGTGATTTTTTTCATTTTCAGGGTTATGGCTTAGGGATGAATTGCGTGTAAGGTGCGCCGAAGCGGGCGAGTTCCCTTACGAGGGAGGAACTTACGGCTGCAAGTTCCGGCAGCGACAGGATGAGGATGGTCTCCAGTTGGCCGTCGGTGAGCATACGGTTGGCGTCGGCCATGTTGCGCTCATACTCGAAGTCGGCAATCGAGCGCACACCCCGCAGGAGGTAGTCCGCGCCTTTCTCGCGGGCGAAGTCTGAGGCCAGTCCCTGGAAACTCTCGACGGAGACCTTGGGATTGGACGCATAGAGGGCGCGGATGGCGGATATGCGCTCGTCGAGCGGCATCCACTGAGTTTTCGCGGAGTTTATCCCCACGCCGATGACGATAGCGTCGAAGAGGGGGAGCGCCCGGTCGACAATCGACTTGTGGCCGGTCGTGAAGGGGTCGAACGACCCTGCGAAAAGGGCCACACGGGGCTTGGCGGAGGTATTTACTTTTGAAGAATCCATTCGTATGTTTGACTGGTCATGGAGCCGAAAGTAAATTCTGAATAATTCTTAAAAGCCGGTCGCCAGGGGGGATGCCTTGTCAGGAAATCTCGGAGTCATCCTCCACCACGAGGTTGTCGATGATGAAGTTCTGACGCTCGGAGGTGTTTTTACCCATATAGAACTCCAGCAGCTCCGACACAGCATCCTCCTTCCTGAGGGTCACGCGGTCAAGGCGCATATCTGGCCCGATGAAGTCTCGGAACTCGTCGGCGGAGATTTCACCGAGACCTTTGAATCGGGTGATTTCGGCGTGGTTGCCAAAGCGGGCAATCGCGTCGATGCGCTCCTGGTCGGTGTAGCAGTAGTATGAGTCCTTGGTCTCCTCCTGCCCTTCATCTTCCTTCTTGCGGGATTTCTTCTTTGTCCCGTTGCGGCGGGTGGCGCGGTCGTCGCGCACTCGGAAGAGAGGGGTCTGCAACACATAGACATGCCCTTTCTTCACCAGGTCGGGGAAGAACTGGAGGAAGAAGGTCAGAAGCAGCAGGCGGATGTGCATACCGTCGACATCGGCATCGGTGGCGATGATGACATTGTTGTAGCGCAGGCCGTCGATTCCCTCCTCGATGTTGAGGGCGGCCTGGAGGAGGTTGAACTCCTCGTTCTCGTAGACCACCTTGCGGGTCATCCCGAAGGAGTTGAGGGGCTTACCGCGCAGCGAGAACACCGCCTGGGTCTCCACGTCGCGAATCTTGGTGATTGAGCCGGAAGCGGAGTCACCCTCGGTCAGGAAGATGCTCGACGCGAGTTTCTTCTTCTCAAGCTCCTGGGCCTTTTCCTCATCCTTGAAGTTGTTGGGGTCGTTGAGGTGTACCCGGCAGTCGCGCAACTTGGAGTTGTGGAGGTTGACCTTCTTGGCTCGTTCGCGGGCCTGGCGGGTGATGCCGGCCATCGCCTTGCGGGCCTGCTCGCTCTCCTGGATTTTCTTCAGGATTATGTTGGCGGTCTCGAGGTTCTTGTGGAGGAAGTTGTCAAGCTCCTTTTTCAGGAAGTCTCCGACAAACTTTGCCACTGTCGGGCCGTCAGGTCCCATATCGCGTGAGCCGAGTTTGGTCTTGGTCTGTGACTCGAACTCGGGGTTCTCGACCTTGATGGCGATGGCAGCCACCATACCGGTGCGGATGTCGGAGTATTCGAAGTTTTTCGCGAAATAGTCCTTCATCGTGCGGCTGACCGCCTCCTTGAAGGCCGCCAGGTGGGTTCCCCCCTGGGTGGTGAACTGGCCGTTGACGAATGAGTAGTATTCCTCGCCATACTGGTTGGCGTGGGTGATGGCCACTTCGATGTCCTGGCCGCGCAAGTGTATGATGGGGTAGAGCGGGTCTTTGGTGAGGTTGGCTTTCAGCAGGTCGAGCAGTCCGTTGCGGCTGTAATGACGCTTGCCGTTGAGATAGATTTCCAGACCGGTGTTGAGGTAGGTGTAGTTCTTCACCATCGCCAGTATGAAGTCGAGGTTGAAGCTGTAACCTTTGAACAGCTCTGCGTCGGGTGTGAACTCGACGAAGGTGCCGTTGGCCTCCTCTGTGGGGAAATCAGGGGTCTCGTTGAGCAGTTCGGCGCGACAGAACTCAGCCCTACGGGCCATCCCGTCGCGGTTGGCCTGGATGACAAATGACGAGCTGAGGGCGTTGACCGCCTTGATGCCGACACCGTTGAGGCCCACCGATTTCTTGAACGCCTTGTTGTCATACTTGGCACCGGTGTTGATTATCGAGGCCACATCGACGAGTTTCCCCAGGGGGATTCCTCGGCCGTAGTCCCTGACGGTGACGGTGGTGTCGGTGACATCGATGGAAATCTGACGGCCATAGCCCATCATGTATTCATCGATGGCGTTGTCAAGTACCTCCTTTATCAGCACATATATTCCGTCGTCGCTTTTCGACCCGTCACCGAGTTTGCCGATATACATACCCGGACGGAGCCTTATATGCTCCCTCCAGTCAAGGGTCTTGATTTCTTCTTCGGTGTAGGTCGCTTCGACCGGGCGCTGTTCCTCAAAGGGAAGCTCCTGGTCGAGCAGGGCGGAATTGTCTTCTGTCATGTCGCGGAGGGGTGGTTTTCTTGTCCCTATGCAAAATTACGAAATCCGTCCCAAAAAAACAAACTTTCTTTATCGTGCTGAATGGCAGAGGGGTGGCGGCGGATATTGACGCTGTCCGGCGCGTCACGGGGTCACACCCAGGGGAAGGGGGTGATGAGGTCAACGTCGGTGTCGCCGGTGAACATCGCTATCGACAGCCATATCAGCAGGAGGATGATCAGCACTCCCACTCCAATCCACATCCAGAAGCTCGTGCTACTTTTCTTGGCACGGGGCTCATGCTCGGGTGGGATGAAGCCGGGGTCGGTCTCGCGGATTTCGGCAATCTTGGCTTCGCGCTCTTTTTCTCGGCGCGACTCTCTGCGGGTCTCGCTTTCGCTCTTGTATTCCATAGTGAGTTGTTAGGTTTAAACAGATTTAACCTTTGTTTAAACCTAAACGCGCGGGGAGAGGAAATAGTTTGGTAAGAGGGGATGAGGGGAGAATTGGGGGAGGATTGGAAGATTGGGAAGATTGGGAGTTATGGGAAAATTGGGAATTATGGGAAGAATGGGAGTTATGGGAATCTTGGGAGGACTGGGAGGATTGGGAATTTTGGGAGTGGGATTGGGAGGGGGACGAAAAAAGCCGGGATGCTCACGCATACCGGCTTTCACGTTGGGGATTGTATGTTCCCCCCGGGTGGATTGGTTGGGGGGAACGGGGGAAATATCTTTCTCTTCGGGGGCGGGATTATTCAGCCACAACCTCGAAGGGGATTTCAACGGTAACCTCTTTGTGGAGGTTGACTTTGGCGGTGTATTTGCCAAGTTCCTTGACGGCTTCCTTGAGCTCGATGAGCTTGCGGTCAACCTTGTGGCCGAGGGCTTCGAGAGCGTCGGCGATCTGGATGTTGTTGACAGAGCCGAAGATGGTGCCGTTGGCGGAAGCCTTGGCGCCGATGGTCAGGGAAACGTCAGCCAGTGAAGCAGCGAGGGCTTCGGCGTCGGCCTTGAGCTGGGCGAGCTTGTGGGCCTGCTGGCGCTGGTTCTCCTCAAGCTGCTTGAGGTTTGAGGGGTTTGCGATCACGGCTTTGCCCTGGGGGATGAGGAAGTTGCGGCCGTAGCCGTCCTTTACTTCGACAACGTCGTCCTTGTAGCCAAGGCCGCGCACGTCTTCTTTCAATATGATCTTCATACGGATGGGAGTTCTAATTGGTTGAAGTTATTGGTGTCTGAGCCGTCGGCTTATTTCATAAGGTCGGTCACATAGGGCAGGAGGGCCAGGTGGCGGGCACGTTTCACGGCCTGTGCCACGCGGCGCTGAAACTTCAGCGAGGTACCGGTGATACGACGGGGAAGGATTTTGCCCTGCTCGTTGAGGAATTTCTTGAGGAATTCGGGATCCTTGTAGTCGATGTACTTGATGCCGGAACGTTTGAAGCGGCAGTATTTTTTCTTCTTGACGTCGACCGACAGGGGGGTAAGATAGCGGATTTCAGATTGGGTCTGTGCCATTTTAGTCGAGATTCTTTTTTGTTGGTTGATGTTTTGTTTGCGTCCGTCGATATTCGTGGCTTATGCCTCGGCGTTCTCGGCGGGAGCTGCTGCGGCCTTGCCGGCCTTGAGGGAGCGACGCTTTGCGGCGTACTCGGCGGCGTACTTATCGTTGCGGAACACCAGGAAGCGGATGACGCGCTCGTCGCGACGGAAAGCGGTCTCGATTTTCTTCACCAGTGTGGGGTCGCCGTCAAATTCAACCATTGCGTAGAATCCGGTGGACTTCTTCTGGATGGGGTAAGCGAGCTTGCGCAGGCCCCAGATTTCTTCGTTCACGATGGTCGCGCCGTTGTCGGTGAGGACCTTTGTGAACTTCTCTACCGCTTCCTTCATCTGAGCGTCAGACAAAACGGGAGTTAAAATGAAAACGGTTTCGTAGTGGTTCATTTTTTAAACTATTGATGTTTAATTGGTTAGTGTCAGGAATGGACGCAATGCGCCAAACCGACCGCAAAGTTACGCATTTTCCGCGAGATTTGCAAGGGGCGAATCAGATGATTATCTTGTTCTTGCGGTAATATTCGCGGAAAGTCGAGGGTGAGCAACCCTTCTTGCGCTTGAATATGCGGTTGAAGTTGGAGACATTGTTGAAGCCGCACTCGATGCATATCTCCAGCACCGACGACATTGTCTCGGCGAGCATCCGGGCGGCGTGGCCCAGGCGCACGTCGATGATGTAGTCGCTGACAGTGCGCCCCGTGCGGAGCTTGAAGAAGCGGGAGAAGGCCGACGGGGTCATGCAGACAATCTGGGCCAGCTCCTCCAGGCGAAGTTCCCGGCGGTAGTTGGCGCGGATGTACTCCTCGACCTTGTGGATACGGCGCGATTCCGAGGTGGCTCCCGCCTTGGCGAAGGAGGTGGAGCTGAGCAGCCGGAAGTCGTCATCCTTGGAGAGGATGTAGAGTATCTCCATCAGTTTCAGGACGCGGTAGAAGTCGGGCTGCGCCTGGGTGATTTCATCAAGCAGCTTGTAGATGCGCACGATACATCCCAGCGAGAAGGCCACCCCCGAGGCCGCTTTCCCGAAAAGGTCGCTGATTGATTTCAGCTGGGTCTTGGCCAGGAAGGTGTCGCCGAAAACCTCCGGAGTGAACTGTATGGTGATTTCCCTGATTTTGTCTGACTTGCAGAGGTGTTGCTCCCAGACATGCTCCAGGCCGGTGCCCACCATCACCAGGTCATATTTCCCCAATACCTCCACGGAGTCACCGACGATACGGCGCGCCCCTTCGCAGTTCTCCACGAAGTTAAGCTCGATTTCGTCGTGACGGTGGAGCGGGTAGTCAAACTGGCTCTTGTAGCGGTCCACGAGATAGAAGCAATCCTCCTTCGACAAGGGGGTGATTTCGGTCATTACTGTTGACATGGCATCAGGTTTAAGGTTGTACGGTCGGTGACAGGGGGATTATTGTTTCTCAAGGAGAAGCACACGCGAACAATAGTCGGTCTTCTTCCCCCACTCCATATTGTGGGATGTCCTCATCTCAAGGCCGTTGTCCATCAGGAAGCGGCCAGTGAACACCTCACCCTCGTAGGGGAGGGGTGTGAGGTCGACGCGGTTGATTTCGGTGACCTTGTATGACGCGTCGGGGTCGAGACCCTGCATGAGCGGACGACTCGCCAGCGGGGCGGAGTAATCGTTGTTGGTGCGGAACCAGTAGTAGACCCCCTTGTCCTTGGCCGGGCTGACATACATCAGCGCCACCGCCCCACGATTGTCGAACGGGGAGACAAGGCGGTAGAGGTCGCCGAGCTGCACTACGTCACGGAATCCCTTGTATGCCTCGATGGCCCCCTTGCAGAAGTCGCGTTCCTCCTGGGTCATGTCGCGGGGCTGGATTTCCATGCCGAGACGGCCGGTCATCGCCACATCGCAGCGGAATTTGAGCGGCACGATGCGGAAGGTGGTGTGGTTGGGGACAGCGCTGATATGGCTCCCCATCGCCATCGCGGGGAAGAAATAGCTCAGTCCCCACTGCGCCCCGAGACGCTGGAACGCGTCGGTGTTGTCTGACACCCAGAACTCATCGAAGTTGTCGAGGATGCCGTAATTGGCGCGGCCACCACCCGACGCGCAGGCCTGGATGGCCACATCGGGATACTTCTCGCGGATGCGCTCCATCACCGAGGTCAGCCCTCTGTGGTAGCGTATCGACATCTCGCTCTGGCGGTCGGCGGGGAGGTATTGCGAGCCGTGCTGCATCACCGGGGCGTTGGCGTCCCACTTTATATATGCGATTTCCGGATTGTTGGTCATCAGGGTATCGACCATGTTGACGATGAAATCCTGCACCTTCGGGTTGGCGAGGTCGAGGACAAGCTGTGTCCCTCCGCGTCCCTGGATGATGTCGCGGTTGGCGGCCTTTATCACCCAGTCGGGATGCTCCCTGTAAAGCCTGGAGTTGGAGTTGATCATCTCAGGCTCGATCCATATGCCGAACTTGACTCCGCGTCTGGCTGCCTCGTCGGTCAGCCCCTTTATGCCGTTGGGGAGCTTGCGGGTGTCAACCTCCCAGTCGCCCAGCGAGGAAGTGTCGTCGTCGCGGTGGCCGAACCATCCGTCATCCATCACGAACAGTTCGCCACCCATGTCGGCGATGTCCTGCATCATCGCGGCCATCTTCGGCTCGTCGATGTTGAAGTAGACACCCTCCCATGAGTTGAGCAGGATGGGGTTCACCTCAGTCCCGTGGGCGAGATGATAGAGACGACCCCAACGGTGGAAGTTGCGGCTGACCTCACCCATGCCCTTGTCGGAATATGTGAGCGCGAGCGCTGGGGTGACGAAAGTCTCGCCCGGCATGAGCCGCCAGGCCGATTCGTCGGGATGGATGCCGGCGAAGAAACGGTGGGTGCCGTGGTCGTCGGTTACGGTGCGCAGGCGGTAGTTCCCTCCGTAAAGGAGCGCGGCCCCGATTACCCGTCCGGAAGTCTCGGCAGGTTTCCCGTCGAGCGAGAGCATGACCTCGGCGTGGGAGGTGTGGGAGTTGCGCACACCATCCTTGTTCTGTATCACCTTCATACCCGGAGTGAGCCTTTCGGTGTTGACACGCCCCTCGTTGGCCCATGTCCCGTAGAGGCTGGTCATCCACGCGTCATCTGAGCGGAAGGGGAGGAAGGCCGACTCGAAACGGGTCATAGTGACAGGTTTCTTGCCATTGTTGGTTATCTCGGCCCAGGTCTCGATGACATCCTCTTTCGGATAGGCGAGATAGGTGAGGGTGACAGTCACGGGATAGTGTCGGTCGGCCAAGGGGATTGTAGTCAAAGTGTTGCCATTATGGTCAACCTCGGTCACGGGCTCTCCGGCTGTCACCAGGTCAAGGGTCATGTTGCCGTCAGGCATGGTGATGCTCAACGCGCTTTCCCCCTCGGGGTAGTTGCCGTAGACGGGATAGAGGGCAGGGAGGGCGCCTTCCGCCGAGAGTGTGGCCTGGGCCGGATTCCCCTTGACCACAGGACCGTAGTAGGCCATCACGGGGGCTGCGGCGGAGTCGAGGCCGATGATTATCTGGGTGTTGAAAGTGGTCACAGGGAGCAGCCGCTGTGACGCGCCGGCTATGATTCCCGGCATAAGGAAGGCCGTCAGGGCCAGGAGTTTCTTCATGGGTAGGTCGGAAGATAATAATATGTAAAGGTAATATCGAATGCAAATATACGGATAAGCGGTAAAGAAACCAACTGTGTGCGTGGAATATGCGTGAAAAGGTCAAGAAACAGCAAAAATAGTATCATACCGCGGAGCGTCATCCCTGATTTTAACATTTGTCCCGATGGATTGGGTGGATTAGTATTACTTATTGCTAAAATTGTATCAGTCGATTCGGTTTTTACTTGCTAACTTTGCAACGTCGCGGAAGACTCGCGTCAACCTTATAATCTGAACCAACTTCCTTACTCTCAAGGATACCATAATCCAAATTTTATCTTTAACTAACTCAAACAGTCTATTTACCTTAAACCCGCTCATGATGACAGGCAAATTCTTCAGTTTTCGTGCTTTGCTTCTGGCGCTGACGGCGATTCTCGCTGTCTCGGCCTCGGCTCAGGTCACGGTAAAGGGTACAGTCGTCGACCAGGATGACGAACCCATCATCGGAGCTTCCGTCCTTGAAGAGGGCACCGCGCAGGGCACCTCAACCGACATCGACGGAAATTTCACCCTTACGGTCAAGTCGGGAAAAGCCACTCTGTCGGTATCCTATATCGGATACGAGAATCAGAAGGTGGCTCTCAACGGCCGCACCGAAGTCACTATCAAAATGAAAGAGGACTCAGGCGTCAACCTCGACGAGGTGGTGGTGGTCGGTTACGGCACCCAGCGCCGCACCGATGTCACCGGTTCGGTGGCCTCGCTGTCGAAAGACCAGATGCGTGAGTCTGTGGTCACCAACGCCGACCAGATGCTCCAGGGCAAAATCGCCGGTGTGCAGGTGACATCAAACTCCGGCGCCCCCGGGGGCGCCACCTCGATCCGCATTCGCGGAGCGAGCTCGATCAACTCCTCCAATGAACCTCTGTATATAATAGATGGTGTACAGATGTCAACCGCCGGGAGCGACATCGGCGGTTTCGACTGGGCAGGCGGTACAAACGGCCAGACCAAAGTCAACCCCCTGGCCTCAATCGCCCCCTCAGACATCGTTTCGATTGACGTGCTGAAAGACGCGTCGGCCTGTGCCATCTATGGTGCGGCAGGTGCCAACGGTGTGGTTATTGTCACCACCCGTCGCGGTGAGGCCGGTCATACCAACGTCACCTATGACGGATATGTGGCCTGGCAGACCGTTGCCAAGAAAATCGACATGATGGACCTCTCGGAGTACGCCACCTATCAGAACCAGCTCTACAACGAGGGAATCATCACCGAGAAGCAGCTCGACAAGGCCTTCCTCGACCCCTCGCTCCTCGGAGTCGGCACAGACTGGCAGGATGAGATTTTCCGCACAGCCTTCATGACCTCCCATCAGGTCGGTGTCTCCGGCGGTAACGAGAAACTCACCTACGCCATGTCGGGCGGCTGGATGAAGCAGGACGGTATCATCATCGGTTCTGACTTCAATCGCTTCAACTCCCGCTTCAACCTCGATTCGCAGTTCACCAAGTGGCTCAAGCTCGGCGGCTCGCTGGCCTACACCCGCACCAATGAGAAAATCACCCTCAACGACGGTTCGGACGGTGTGATCATGCAGGCCATGACAATGCAGCCCCATGTCCCCGTGCGCGACTTCGACGGCAACTGGGCCGGTCCGACAACCGTCGACGGTTCTTCGACCTGGAACCCCGTCGCCCTCGCCCTGCAGAAGAACAACCGCCTGCTGCGCCAGCGCATCATGGGTAACTTCTATGTCAACGCCGACTTCCTGAAATACTTCACCTTCCGCGCCGAATATGGTTTCGACGCCTCCCAGAACCAGAACAAGAGTTACATCCCCCGCTATCAGTTCGGCCTGGTGTCAAACGACATCAACCAGATGATGCACCGCGAGGACCACTCCTTCTTCTGGGTGCAGAAAGACTACATCACCTACCACCAGCGTTTCAAGGAGAAACATGACCTGACAGTGATGGCCGGTTTCGAAGCCTCCAAGTCGACCTGGAACAACACCACCCTCATAAAGAAGAACTTCTCTTCCGACCAGATTTTCGTGATGACCAACGACGGCGAGTTTGTCTCGAACAGCGGTTATGACGACTCCGCCACCACCGCGTCGCTCTTCGCCCGCGCCAACTACGCTTTCGACAACCGCTACCTCATCACCGCCACCGTCCGCCGCGACGGCTCATCGAAATTCGGCCCCAACAACAAGTGGGGTACATTCCCCTCAGTGGCCCTGGCCTGGCGTGTGACCCAGGAGAAGTTCATGGAAGGCACGACCACCTGGCTCGACAACCTCAAGCTGCGCCTCGGTTACGGTAAGGTCGGCAACTCGAACATCGACACCTACCGTTACGCCGCCGCGATGACCGCCATCCAGACCCCCTTCGGCACTGCTTACTATCCCGCCAACCTCTCCAACCCCGACCTGAAATGGGAGGCTTCCGAGCAGTTCAATGCCGGTATCGACTTCGCGGTGTTCAACAACCGCCTGGAGTTCACCTTTGATGTCTACAAGAAGCAGACCGACGGCCTTCTCCTCGAGGTCTTCACCCCCGGTTACCTCTCGGCCTCCAACGGTTACACCATCCGTCCTCCCTACGCCAATGTCGGCAAGACCCAGAACACCGGTATCGACTTCGCCCTCAACGCCCGCCCGATTGTCACCAAGGACTTCACCTGGCGTATGAACCTCACCCTCTCCCACAACAAGAACAAGGTGGTTTCCCTCAATGAGAACTCCCAGGAGATGCGTGGAAAAATCGACTGGTATTCCGAATTCCAGTCTGCCACCCTCATCACTGTCGGGAAACCAATGGGTGTCTTCTACGGCTATGTGACCGACGGACTCTTCCAGACCTCAGATGAAATCCGCAACCACGCCACACAGACCGGCGGCTCTGTCCCCTACGCCAACCGTGTTGACCGCACTTCCGGCGCATGGGTGGGTGACATCAAGTTCAAGGATCTCAACGACGACGGTGTCATCAACGAGGATGACCAGACCATCATCGGCGACCCCAACCCCGACCTGACATTCGGTTTCACCACCGCTTTCACCTACAAGGATTTCGAGCTTTCAATCGGCTTCAACGGCCAGATTGGCGGCGATATCCTCAACTGGGCCCGCTACAAGACCGAGGGGCTTTCCTCAATCTGGGACAACCAGTCGGCCAAAGTACTCGGCCGCGCCCAGTACGGCATGATTGACCCGTCGAAGGGCTTCGACCCCGACAATGTCTACCTGGTATCGCAGGGCAACGGTCTTCCCCGTTTCTCCAACCTCGACGGCAACTCCAACTGCCGTATGAGCGACCGCTGGATTGAGGATGGCACATACCTGCGCATCCAGAACATCGCCCTGAGCTACAACCTCCCCCGCAAGTGGGGCAGCAAGGTGGGCCTGACTGCTGCGAAGATTTACTTCAACGTCCAGAATGTCTACACCTTCACCAAGTACTCGGGCTATGATCCTGAAATCGGTGCCTACAACCAGAGCGCACTGCTTCAGAACATCGACCGCGGACGTTACCCCACCCCGCGCACCTACACCCTGGGTCTCAACCTCTCTTTCTGAAAACTAAAATCCTGAATCTATCCAAAGATGAAATCCATTTATAAATCCCTGATATTAGCAGCCGCGCTCGGCGGGTCGCTGTCTTCCTGCAACGACTTCCTGACCGTCGACCCGGTCGACAAGCTGACCCAGGACAACTTCTACACCTCTGACGAGCGTGTGCGCGCCAACACCATGGCCCTCTACGCCGCCGTCACCTGGGACCAGTTCGCCCATGACTTCCAGTGGAAGTTCGACATGCTCTCGGGCGACATATATTACACCTATGCCGCAGAAGGGCAGTGGTACTTCGGCACCTACACCTCCGTCAACCAGTATATCAACCAGGGCTGGGAAGGCCTTTACAATGTCATCGCCTTCTGCAACTCCGTGATTCACGACATGCCCGGCAAATGCAAGGAGGGGGTATCTGACGCGGCCATCAACCAGGCCATCGCCGAGGCCCGCTGTATCCGCGCCTACTGCTACTACCTGCTGACCGAGGCCTGGACAAATGTGCCTGTGGTGGAGGACAACTCGACCAACATCACCACCAACAACCTCCAGCTCCCCCCGGCCACCCAGAAGAGCATCTATGACTTCGCAATGACCGACGCGACATTCGCCGTCAACAACCTCCCGATGACCGACGGCGACGCGTTCCGCGCCACCCGCCTGACCGCTCTTGCTGTCCGTGCGAAACTCGCCCTGACCATGGCCTCCCATACCGATATGGGTTATGACCGCGCTTCGCTCTACGCCCAGGCTGCCGCCGACGCGAAAGAGGTAATCGACAACAAGCCCGCCATCACCGAAATCAACTATGCCACCCTCTTCGACGTGGAGGCCAACAACGGGCCTGAGTCGCTGCTGGCAATCCAGTGTGGCGTGCTTGGCTACTCCTTCGGTAACGGCCGCAACTGTGCCTGGAGCCGTTCGTCGGTCATCGCCGACCAGACATGGGGCGCGGGCAAAGGTCCGACAGTCTCGCTGCAGACCCTTTACGATGACCGCGACCAGCGTCGTCCCTGGGTCTACATGACCGAAGGTGACTACTATCCCAACCTCAACAAGGCAGGGGGTGGTTACACCTACCACTTCATCTCGCGTGGCGACGACGGTTCGATTGTCGAGGACAAGAATGAGATGCTGGCCCATATCAAGAAGTATGTGATCGGCAAGTCTGCCGACTGCGACGGCAATGTGGGTCTCAACCAGGACGCCGCCAACAATATCTACCTGCTCCGTCTGGCAGACATGTATTTTGTCCGCGCCGAGGCCATTATGGGAACCGCCGACGAGACTTCCGACGCTGTGGCCCTCGATATGGTCAACCAGGTGCGCCACCGTGCAGGTCTCTGGACCGACCTCACTTCGCTGACCTACGAGAAACTCCTCCAGGAGCGCCGCGTGGAGTTCGCTTTCGAGGGAACCAACTGGTTTGACATCCTCCGTTACAGTTACCGCGCAGGCAAGTCGAAGGCCATCGATTTCCTCAACTCGGGCTGGGGCACTGACATCAACCGCAGTGCAATGTATATCCAGAAGGATGGCACCACAACCTCAAACGAGAACAACCGCAGCCAGTACAACCTGGTTGACAACACTGCCGAATGGGGACAGTATGACCCGATCATCATCTCCGCCGACGCGTTCAAGCTCCCCATTCCCGCCGCTGCCTCGACCACCTCGCCCCAGCTTCTGGGAGAGCCTGTCGACTATGTGTCACCCTACAACTGATTCCAGCATCCATAAATCATCAAGACAATCATGAAAAAAATTCTCAGATATATCCTCGTCGCTCCCGTGGCGCTGATGACCGTCGCCATGACCGGATGTTCGGAGTCCGACGCCGACAAGGACCAGGGGAAAGATCCGAAGGTGTCATATTTCAGGTACACCGACCCCGCCACCGCCAACGAGCATATCACGGAGGCATACCTCGGCGAGAAAATCGCCATCTGCGGTTCCGACATGGGTGATGTGCAGCAAATCTGGTTCAACGACCAGAAAGCCATGCTCAACCCGGCCTATGTCACCTCAGACGTGATTATCGTCGAGATACCCAACGCGATATCCGAAAATGTGACAAACACCGTCCGTCTGGTCACCTCCAAGGGTAACGCCACCACAGTGGACTTCTACACCATGGTGCCCGAGCCTATCATCAGCTCCATGAGCTGCGAGTGGGCCAATCCGGGCGATGTCGTGGAAATCAACGGCGACTACTTCGTTACCGACGACGAGTATCCTATCCAGGTCACCTTCCCGGGCGGCGCTACTGTCAGCCAGGATGACATCCTTTCATTCTCGCGTACCCAGATGACCGTCAAAGTTCCCCAGGGAGCCACCCAGGAGGGACGCGTGACCGCCACCACCCGTTACGGCGAAGGTCTCGCCTCATTCGTGTGGCGCGACAGCCGTGGCATGATTCTCGACTGGGACGGCACTCACGGCCAGGCTGTGGCTCTCGCCAACGGCTGGCGCAAGGGTGACAAGATTCTCCACTCGGGAAGCTACAACGGAATCCCCGCCCTCGACGGCAATTTCATCTGTTTCGACGGCATCAAGGCCGACTACAACGACATGGGTGAGGACCAGTTCTCATTCTCCCACTGGCCTGTCGACGAGAACGGTATCACCTCGCTTGACATCTCCACCCTGTTCGACACCGCCAACTACCTCGATTACTGCCTCAAGTTCGAGGCATACATCCCGGCGGCTACCCCCTGGACAATCTGCGCCCTCAACATAATGTTCACCCCCGCCTCGATTTTCGGCGAGAATGACTATTATTTCAGCGAGGATGCTCCTTATCCCTATCCCCGCGCGATGTGGGTGCCCTGGAACAGCAACGGCGGCAGTTTCGACACCGCCGACAAGTGGGTGACCGTAACCATCCCCATGTCGGAGTTCAACAAAGACCGCTACATGAACCCCTGCTCACGCAAGATGACCAAGGATGACTTCGCCGGTCTGTCGATGATTGTCAGCTGGGGCCCGTTCATGGAGGAGACCAATGTCCCTGTCACCATCGCCATGGATAACATCCGCGTGTGTCTCCAGAGCGAGCCTATGCCCGAAAAGCCCGAGAAATGACATCTCTCTGTCTGAAATTTTAACCGATAATCTGAAATGAAAATCCTGAAATATTTTCTTCCCCTGGGGCTTCTCGCAGTCGTGGCCGTCTCTTGCTCCGACAATATGGAGGATGAGGTGACATACACCCCGACCACAGCCAGCACCGATGCCATCGCCGACGGCTCGACTATCGACCTGCTGCTCCACCGCGACATCACGGTAAACTATACCCACCCCGTGAAAATCGTCAATCCCTCGGCCATCACCCTCAACGGGAAGCCTGTCGAGGGGGTGACGGCAAACATCTGCGCCCTCAACATCCCTCTCCGGCTCGAAGCCGGGACAGACTACACCCTTACCGTGGGTGACGGCGCACTTGTCCGCTACGACCATCCCGAGATGGCAGCCGACCCCTATACCCTGCGTTTCTCCACACGTCCCGCTCCGGTGCTTGACGCCGAGCTGACCGACCCTGCAGCCACTCCGGCCGCAAAGAAGCTCTTCGCCATGCTCAAGTCGCAGTATGGCAACAAGACTCTCTCGGGCACTATGGGGGAAATCGCATGGGGTAGCGGATACTATGATTTCATCGCCGAGACCTCCGGCAAGCAGCCTGCAGTGATAGGTTTTGACTACATCCACCTTGCTTCCTCTCCCGCCAACTGGATTGATTACGGCGACATCACCCCGGTCAAGGAGGCATGGGAGTCAGGCGCGATTCCTCAGATCCAGTGGCACTGGAATGTGCCCCGCCTCAACAATCCGAAGGCTCAGCTCTCATATGGTGTCAGCCGATTCAGCCCCTCCAACGCGATGATTCCCGGTGAATGGGAATACAACGTGATGGAGAAGGACATCGCCAAGGTAGCCGGATACCTCAAGCTCCTTCAGGATGCCGGCATACCTGTCCTGTTCCGTCCCTTCCATGAGGCCGCTGGAGACTACACCTGGGGTCCCTGGTTCTGGTGGGGAGCCGAAGGTGTGGAGGTCACCAAGCAGCTTTGGGATCATCTCCGCAACAAACTGATGAATGAGTATGGAATCCACAACCTCGTGTGGGTATGGACCGTGCAGACCGCCAACGCCGGTGAGCTTGCTTCACTCGACCAGGTAAGTGGGGCTTATCCCGGCAATGACAAGTGTGATATCGTCGGCGTGGACCTCTATGAAAGTGACGATCTCTTCTCCAACTTCGATGCCTTCTATCTGGTACGCGAGATGGTGGAGGGTAAGAAGATGGTGACCCTCTCGGAGTGCGGCAAGCTCTTCAACCCAGATGTCACTTTCCCCAAGGGGGAGACATGGCTCTACTTTATGCAGTGGTATGAGAGCCAGAACAATGAGTATCTGATTAAAGACTATTCCCCCGCCGAGGTATGGCAGCAGGTTGTCGCATCACCCTACACCCTCAACCGCGAGGATGTCAAGCCCCTGCTCAACTAACTTGTAGCTCTTGAATTTGAAGTCAAATGAGTGACAGAAGCGGCCCGGCGACGGGTTAACCGCCGGGCCGCTTCACTTATCAGACTGTCGCAACAATTCTTACAGACTATCCTATGAAACTATTCCATATCCTGGCCGCCACATTGGCCGCGACGGCAATCACCGGATGCGGCGGCAGCGCGACCAACACCGCCGACACCGTGGCAGACTCTGTGGCCACCCCCGCCCAGGAATTGCTCCAGCGGCTCCAGAAAGTGCAGGATGCGGGTCTGACCATCTACGGCCATGACGACGACCCTGTCTACGGAGTCAACTGGTTTGGAGATGAAGGACGCTCGGATGTGCTTGAGACCGCAGGGGATTATCCCGGTATGATGCACTGGGACCTCGGGCTAATCGAAGTGTCGTCGGCGCTCAACCTCGATTCCGTCGCCTTCGACCGTATGGCCCGCGAGATGGCCCTCCAGGATAAGCGCGGAGGTATAAACGCCATCTCATGGCACCCCCTCAATCCTCACACCGGCAAGGATGCCTGGCAACCTGTCGATACCGATGTCGTCACCCTCGCCGTCACCCCCGGGACTGCCGAGAACGACACCCTCAAGGTATGGCTTGGACGTGCGGCCGACTACCTCGCTTCGATCAAGAATGAGGCAGGCGAGCCGATTCCCCTGATTTTCCGTCCCTGGCACGAGATGTCGGGCGGGTGGTTCTGGTGGGGAGGCCCCAACACCACCGTGGAGTCATACCGCAAGCTCTGGGACATGACCCGTGAGGCTTTCGACGCCAAAGGACTTGACAACATCCTATACGCCTATTCCCCCGATGTCGTAGGCTCGAAGGAGGAGTATATGACATGGTACCCCGGCGACGACAAAGTGGATATCCTCGGTGCTGACGTGTATCACCGCGACGGGGCAGAGGGCACCGACCGTTGGTTCGCCGCAATTGACTCCACTTATGGCTCGGCTGTTGCCGTGGCCGCCGAGAAGGGAAAGATTGCCGCGCTGACCGAGACCGGATGTGAAGGACTTCCGGTGGAGGACTGGTACACAAGCTGCCTTCTGCCGGTGATACGGAAATACCATCCGGTATATGTCACCGTATGGCGCAACGGCAACGCCACCCTACATCGTCCCGGCCACTTCTATGCCCCCTATCCCGGCCATGGCGGGGTGGAATCGTTCAAGACATTCCACGCCGACTCCCTGACGGTGTTCGCCAAGGACATGGCCGCCATCCGCTGACAGAGCGGAGACTCTTACTATAACAGACTTCTTTACAAAGATATTACCCCATAAACTGACTCACCGATATGCTTGATTTTGATCAACGCAAAGCTTTTGTTGAAAAAGAATACGAAGCACTCGTGACCCAGCCCAACGAGGCTATCGAAGGCAACGGCATATTTTGCCGTTACAAGAACCCCGTGCTGACCGCGGCCATGGTTCCCCCTTTCTGGAAATATGACTACAACCGGGAGACTAATCCCTTCTTCATGGAGCGCATAGGGGTCAACGCCACCCTCAACTCCGGTGCCATAAAATGGAACGGCAAGTATGTACTGGTGGTGCGCGTCGAAGGCTCCGACCGCAAGTCGTTCTTCGCGGTGGCCGAAAGCCCCAACGGCATAGACAACTTCCGCTTCTGGGAGCACCCTATCACAATGCCTGAGGATGACATACCCGGCGTGAACATCTACGATATGCGACTGACGCGCCACGAGGATGGCTGGATTTACGGTCTCTTCTGTGTCGAGCGTCACGACGACAACGAGCCGGGCAACCTCTCGGCGGCCACCGCCACCTGCGGTATCGCCCGTACCAAAGACCTGGTCAACTGGGAGCGTCTGCCCGACCTGAAGGCGAAGAGCCAGCAGCGCAATGTGGTGTTGCATCCTGAGTTTGTCAATGGCAAGTATGCCCTCTATACCCGTCCGCAGGATGGCTTCATCGACGCGGGCAGTGGCGGCGGTATCGGCTGGGCGCTGGTGGATGACATGACCCACGCCGTTGTCGAGTCGGAGATAATCGTCGACACCCGCTATTACCACACCATCAAGGAGGTGAAGAACGGCGAAGGCCCCCATCCCATCAAGACCCCCAAGGGATGGCTCCACCTGGCCCACGGTGTGCGCGGCTGCGCGTCGGGTCTGCGTTATGTCCTCTACATGTACATGACCGCCCTTGACGAGCCTTGGCGACCCATCTATACCCCCGGGGGCTATCTGATGGCCCCTGTCGGCGACGAATATATCGGCGACGTGATGAATGTGTTGTTCACCAACGGATGGATTGCCGACGATGACGGGAAGGTGTTCATCTATTACGCGTCATCCGACACCCGCATGCATGTGGCTACCTCGACCGTCGACCGTCTGGTGGACTACTGCATGAACACCCCCTCCGACGGCCTTTCCACCGGGGAGTCTGTCAAGACCCTCAACCGTCTCATAGACGCAAACCTTAAACTGTGATTCACAATCCGCGGCTGTCATCCCCTGAGGGTGGCGGTCGCGGATTGCGGGTCTGGATATACCAACTGAATGACACAATGGCATCATTAAAAGACAAGATAGGTTACGGATTCGGCGACATGGCCTCGTCGATGTTCTGGAAGATTTTCTCATATTATCTTCCGTTTTTCTACGCCCATATTTTCGGCATAGGGCTTGCCCATGCCGCCGTGCTGTTCCTGGTGACGCGCATATGGGACGCTGTCTCCGACCCGATGATGGGTATCATCGCCGACCGCACCCAGACCAGGTGGGGCAAATACCGCCCTTATGTGCTGTGGTTCGCCATCCCCTTCGCCGTCTGTGGAATCCTGCTCTTCTCCACTCCGGATTTCTCGCAGACCGGGAAGCTCGTATGGGCTTATGTGACCTACATAATGATGATGACGGTCTACACCGGCATCAATGTCCCTTATGGTGCCATGCTCGGGGTGATTACCCCCGATTCCGCCGAAAAGACCGTCTTCTCCTCTTACAGGATGTTCTTCGCCTACGGAGGTTCGTTCATCGCTTTGGCCGCGTGGGAACCCCTCTGCAACCTCTTCCAGAACAGTTTCGGGATGTCGGCTGCCGGAGGATGGCAATGGGCTATGATTGTGATAGCCGTGGCGTGTGCGCTCCTCTTCTTCCTCTGCTTCAAGATGACCCGCGAGCAGGTGAAGTCGAAGTCTGAGGTGTCGGTTGGTTCCGACCTCTCGAAGCTGCTGCGCAACGGCCCTTGGTGGCTGCTTATCGGCGCGGCCCTCTCGACCAATCTCTTCAACACCGTGCGCGGCTCGACCGTGGCGTTCTATTTCGCCGACCTCGTTTCCCCGGACGCCACCCTGGCTTTGTTCGGATTGTCGTTCGCGTTCTTCGCCGGACTCTTTCTGGCCATCGGGGAGCTTTTCAATATGGTCGGGGTGATGATAACCGTCCCCATCGTCGGTGCTCTCGGCAAGAAAAACGCCTTTATGGCAATCAACATCCTGCTGGCTGTGCTGTCGGTGGCGTTCTTCTACATTCCGCTGGGGACAACGGGAGGCTACTGGATGATGCTCGTCTTCCAGATTCTTATCTCAATCGGCACCGGTATCGTCTCGCCGCTCGTGTGGTCGATGTATGCCGATGTCTCCGATTACTCCGAACAGAAATACCATACAGCCTCGACCGGCCTGATATTCTCCTCCGCCTCCATGGCCCAGAAATTCGGTTCGGCGTTCGGCGGTTCGGGTGCGCTCTGGCTTCTCGCCGCCTTCGGGTATGTCACATATGAACTCGACTCGGGAGTACATGTCACCCAGAGCGCGGCGGCTCTCGACGGCCTCCGCTACCTGATGAGCTACATTCCCGCTGCGGTGGCTCTCTTCGGGGCTTTCATGTTGATATTCTACCCCCTGACCACCTCCCGTATGGAGGAAATCGACCGCGACCTGCGCAAACGCCGTGGCGGCCAGTCCTCCTCCGCGTCTGAATCCGCCGAGGTCGCCGGGAAGGATGCCTCAACCGAATTCTGTGCCGCCGGGGAAGCCTGAGACTGAACCAACGGTTGTTTACCAATCATCGCTAAAAATCTGAACAATGACCCTTGCCGAACATCTCGTCTCTGACCTCAGAGAGAACCTTACCCGAAATATCCTCCCTTTCTGGATTGACCGTATGACCGACACTGAGCGTGGCGGTTATCTCGGCCGTATCGACGGGGAGAATCGTCCCGACTATGACGCGCCCAAGGGGGCTATCCTGAATGGCCGTCTGCTGTGGACATTCTCCGCCGCATACAGGGTGTTGCGCGACCCGCAGTATCTCGCGGCTGCCACCCGCGCATATGAATATCTGCGTGACCATTTCATTGACCGCGAGATGGGTGGTGTCTACTGGTCGGTGGATGCCGCCGGTCAGCCCCTTGACACCAAGAAGCAGACCTACGCCATCGGTTTCGCCATCTACGGCCTGAGCGAGTATCACCGCGCCACATCCTCCGAGGAGGCGCTGGAGCTGGCCGTCGATCTGTTCCGTGTGCTTGAGGATAAGACCCGTGACGGCGCGGCTAACGGCGGGGGGTACATAGAGGCTTTCACCCGCGACTGGCAGGAGATTTCCGACATGCGTCTTTCCGACAAGGATGCCAATGAGAAGAAGACGATGAACACCCATCTCCATGTCCTCGAACCCTACACAAACCTTTACCGGGTATGGCCTGATCCGGCGTTGCGCGAGGCTATCGTTGACTTGCTCCGGATATTCCTGGATGTGATGGAGGATAAGGCCACAGCCCATCTTGGACTGTTCTTCGACGAGAAATGGAGCCGTCAGGACAAAAACATATCATACGGCCATGACATCGAGGCCTCCTGGCTGCTGCTTGAAGCCGCCGAGGTGTTGCGCCGCAATCCGGGCGATGCTTCCCGCGAGGAGATTGAGGCTCTTTATGAGAAGACCAGACGTCACTGTCTGGCTATCGCCAACGCCTCCCTCGAAGGCCGTTCGGACGAGGGATGGATGGCCTATGAGCGTTTTGGTGATGGTCGTCTCGACCGGGAACGTCACTGGTGGGTGCAGGCCGAGGATGTTGTCGGCCTGGTTTATCTCTTCAGATACCACAGTGTCGATCTCGCCCTTGAAAAAGCCTGGAACTCATGGATCTGGATTCGTGACAACCTTGTCGACAACGAGGGTGGGGAATGGCATTGGAGCCGTCTCCATGGCGGGGAAATCAACTGCCGGGATGACAAGGCCGGTTTCTGGAAATGTCCCTACCATAATTCCCGGATGTGCCTTGAAGTGATGGAGACCCTTTCTTAAAGCCTGCCTCCGGAAAGATTCTCTGAAACATTGTCATTTCACGCAAAAAACGCCTCCGGATGAGGCGTTTTTTGACATTATGGGGAGGGGAGGATGCAAGAATGTGGAAATCGTATCGGAAATGGACAAAATTGTATCAATTATCGGCGTGTTTTCATAGTAACTTTGCAAGTGTCAACAACTTTTAAGCCATGAAAACATTTTGCCATACCGCATAATACCTGAAATATGCTTGAAAGCCATTGTCAGACTGAACATAAACCTTAAATAACTAACTCATTTCAACAAAATCAAATGAACAAGATTTTTACTCTTCTTGCCGCTGCAGGGCTTGCCATGTCAGCAAACGCAACCGTCCTTTGGGAAGGTGAGGTGGTGATGGGCAGCTGGAACGGTATGCTCTCGCTCGACTGCGAGTCTACAAACTGGACAACAGCTGTTGCCGACGCTATGGGTGACCTTGCCGAGGGGGACAAGCTGGTCTTCACTTACAAGGATGTCTCCACCGACGAGGAGGCTCCCGGCCAGATTCAGATTGACGCCAAGGTAGGTCCCTCCTGGGAGTGGACAGCCATGGTGGAATATGATCCCATCCCCGCCGACGGTGTCTACACCTATACAATCACCGACGCTCCGATTGCAACTTCCGACTATACCGAACTTGAGACCCTCCCGACCCGTGGTTTCTTCGTGAAGGGACAGAACGCCACCCTCACCAAGGTGGAACTCGTGAAGGCCGGAGGAGGTGAAACTCCCGCCACCGGTACCGCAATCTGGACCGGCTCCGTGGTTCTCGGCAACTGGACCGGTATGCTCGAATACAAGAACGAGGATTCCAACACACAATGGAACAACGCCGTTATGTCAGGCCTGGAAGTAGGGGACAAGATTGTCTTCCACTGCGAGGATGTCACCTCCGGCGCACAGATCCAGCTCAACGCCATCGGCCTTGACGCAAACTGGTCTTGGGCCACACTCGTGGAGTATGACAACATCAGCGGTTCGAAATACACATACAAAATCACCGGCGACATCTACGGCGATTACACCGACCTTGAGATGCTCTCACAGCGCGGTTTCGCAGTGAAGGGCCAGAAGGCAACCATCGTGAAAATAGAGGTTATCTCCAATGGCGGCGGCCAGGGTGGGGGCGATACTCCCGAACCCCCTGTCACCGGCGGCGAAGCCCTTTGGGAAGGTGAGGTAGTGATGGGCAGCTGGAAGGGTATGCTCTCCCTCGACTGTGAGTCGACCACCTGGACCGACAAGGTAGCCACCGCCATGGCAGGCCTCGCTGAAGGTGACAAGCTGGTCTTCACCTACAAGGATGTCTCCACCGACGAGGAAGCTCCCGCCCAGATTCAGATTGACGCCAAGGTTGGTCCCGACTGGACCTGGACTCCGGTTGTGGAATACGATCCCATCCCCGCTAACGGCGTATATACTTTCGAAATCACTGATTCCCCCATCGCAGACACAGACTACACCGAGCTTGAGACCCTTCCCACCCGTGGTTTCTTCGTGAAAGGCCAGGGCGCAACCCTCATCAAGGTGGCTCTCGTCAAGAACGGCTCAGGTTCCTCTGTAGAGAACATCGCAGCTGATGCCATTGATTTCAACGCTCCCGTGGAAATCTACACCATCGATGGCCGTCGCGTCAACGAGATGACCCAGGGTCGCATCTACATCGTGCGCCAGGGCGCAAAGGTGACCAAAATCGCCAAATAAACCCCTTGACCCTGACTGACTAACTCTAAAAAATCCCTCCTCTCCCTTACTTAGAAAATCCCCGGCAGGAGATATCTGTATCGGATGTCTCCTGCCTCTTTTTTTACACCTTTGTAATTTTGTGGTATTATGCAATGTTTCGGGCAAAATAGTATTATGTTTTCGAGATGTTATGTAGTAATTTTGCATCAGGAACAAGCCTATTACCAGTAGCATATAAACCCACCTAACAATACTAATTCTATCTTTAACCTTTCGGCAACAGCGGCCTAACCTGCCACTCTCCGAAAAAACTAACTCAACTATGTCTAAACGTTTTACCCTAATTTCATGCCTCGCGTTGGCGGCCATGTCGGTTTCTGCCGAGACGGTGACCCTGTTTGACGCGGCAGCCCTCGGCTGTGACGGTTCACGCCTATATATGGGCGGGGACTGGTCTGGCAAGACTGTCTACAATCTCCCCGCTGATGCCGAACAGCTGAAGTCGTCAGAGGAGGCTTTTGTGAATGGAAACAAGGAGCTGAGAATTTACAGCGATGCTTTCAACTCCGCTTCTGCCGACGGCAAGTTTGTCTTCACTTTCGGCTGGGTCGGCTCCTCGGGACAGTTCCAGCTCGCCCTCGGAGCGGCCACCGACAGCAAGGAGAACAATATCGTGGACTATGTGGATGTCAATGGTTACGCAAACAGCACATTCACTGTCAATATGAGCGATTTCGACGGCACCAAATGGAACCAGCAGACCTCGATGTCAGCCCAGGAGGCTGCCGACAAACTCAAGGCTGCCGGTTATATCACCCTTCATGGCCATGATTATGACATCGTGAAGGTCGAATATGAATACACTCCCGAAGGTGGAGATGTCGAGACCACCTTCTCTGGCAGCAAGGAGATAAAGAACCTGACATTCGCTTTTGGCGAAAACTGGTATGATGTGGCTGTGAACGGGGCCGATGCGAGCAAGGCTCTCTGGATAAAGCCGAAATACATGCCGAACGTGCAGGCCGGTGACGAAATCCATATCACATTCGAATCGGATGGCGGACAGGCCAACTTCGTCTATCTCGATAGCGATAAAAACTGGCAGAAACGTGGCGACAACAACAGCGTGTCGCCTGACTGGATAGATGTCATCAGCAAGAGCCACACCTATGTGTTCAAAATCACTTCCGCCACTCTGGCCGAGGAGATGGCCGCCAACGGCCTTTGGGTTGACGGCAAGCAGAACACGGTGGCCAAGGTGGTGTTTGTCTACAACAAGCACGCCGAGGATATCGAGGGTGACATCGTAGCTGACGGAGGTGAAGACCCCCAGCCGCCGGTTGAGGAGAATTTCACAAGCCGCGTGCTGTGGCAGACCGGTGACCAGATTCTCTCCGCAAAGGGTGAGACCACCTCGATAGTGTTCGACTCCAACTGGATGTCGCGTTACGGACTCGAGGATGGTGACGCCGACCGTCTCGACCAGGCCTTCCATATCCCCGCCGAGAAGTTCTACACTAATGGCGCGGACCTCACCAACGCCGACCTTGACGACTGCATCGTGGTGACTTACAAGGAGGCTAACCCCGGCGCACAGGCTTCATTCTACTTCAAGGATCCTCTGGATGAGGATGTGTGGTTCAAGCGTGGATGCGGCGACGCCAACACCGTGGTTGATTCCTACGCGGTCGACGGCACTGTCTTCTGCCGTTACCTGCTCAATTACCGTATGGTGGCCGCCCTGCGTCACAACGGACTCTGGATTGATGGCAACAACGGCTCGGAAATCGTGAAAGTGGAGTTGCGCAACTACTCCAACGAGGCTCTTGACGACTCATTCCCCTATTTCACCGGAAAAACCAAACAGGACATCGACCCCTCCAAGGCTGACCGTGGTTATGTAGTGGATGATGAGGGTGACAACCGTTCTTTCGGTTATAACAACCTCAAGCGCATCCGTCCGGTGGCCTTCTCCAACTACAACAATGGCGAGCGCATCATCCTGACTTTCCGTCCGGTGGCGGAGAATGCCGAGCTGCGTATGCAATACATCCGTCCGTATTCCGCGAACCTCAAGGTGGCCCAGGCTCTCACCGGCACTGACTCCGGAATCCTGACAATCGGCGCTCCCGGCGAGGATGGCCTGGTGGATGTCGTCTACCGTCCTACCCAGCGTGAAATCCGCGCCCTGAAGTTCAACGGACTCTTCCTTGACGGAAATGGTCTGGAGCTTGTTGAAATCTCATTCGGCGAGGAGGATCCAGGCGACATGCAGAACGACATTTATGTCCACAATGACTGGATGACTCTCGGCCACGACGGAGAAGACGGCAAAATCTATGAGGGTGACTCATACAGCTCCGGTCAGGTAAAGATTTATGTCTCCAATTCCCATTTCCAGCGTGCCAAGGAGAACAACTGGCTCGGTATGGAGAACGGTGAATACAAAGGTTACAAGCTGACATTCCACTTCCCCTGGAGCGGCGGCGCATGGCTCAACCTTTATTATGACGCGAACAATATCGCTGACCAGAACCGCTATCCCCTCAACTGGTATTACGAGTCGGCTTACGGCAGCGGAATGCCCAAGGGGGCTCCCTTCCGCGCTCCCGAGGATGAGCCTTCGGCTACCGGCACTTATTACAATATCAACGATATCCCTGCCGGCGAGAATGTCTACTATGACCAGCCCCTGAGCCATGATGATGTGGAGAAGCTGCTCAACTACGGTATGTGGATTGAGGGTGGAAACGCCGATATGCAGAGTGTCCGTCTCCGTAGCCGCCTGTCTGTGTCGGGTGTAGAGTCAGCCGTAGAGGATGACCTCACCGATGCTGTCATCGACCTCAACCTCCCCTATGAGGCTTACACGCTCGACGGTCGCCGTGTGACTGACATCGAGGCTGCAGGCATCTACATTGTCCGCCAAGGCAGCAAGGTCGTGAAGATGATCCGCCGCTGAGACATCACAGACTCCAAGAAATTACCCTGAAACAAAGAGGCCGGTCTCCCTATCCGGCCGGCCTCTTCACAATTCCTGTAAAAACAAATCCAAATCAGAGTTCACCTGTCAGGATGTTGCTTGTGGTTTTGCCATCCTCTTTCAAGGTTGATTAGATTGTTTATTGATTTTTCATAGAAGATTAAATTGAACAAAGGTTAGGTAGAAACCGTGACTGCGGCGTGAGCCGCGGTCACGGTTGATTTTTTCCTCGATGTGGTGGCGCGTTCCGGAATCCCTTGACGCGTCTCAGATTGTCATCTCCCCGCAGATGGGGTGGAGGAGACGGCGGGTGACCTGGGCTGAGGAGAGACCTGAGCCGAAAAGGAACATCAGCTTGGTCAGGGCGGCCTCGGTGGTCAGGTCGTGGCCTGAAATCACCCCGGCACGGGCCAGCAGGTCGCCGGTGTAGTAGCGTTTCTGGTGGACAGCCCCGTTGACACACTGGGTTACGTTGAGTATGATTGTACCACGGTCTACGGCCTCACGGATGGCATTGTTGAACCAAGGTTCGGTCGGGGCGTTACCCGCGCCGTAGGTCTTCAACACCACCCCTTTGACTCCCGGGGTCTCCAGCTGCTGGCGCAGAGATGCCTCGGTAAGGCCGGGAGTGACATATATTATGATGATGTCGGTGTTCAGCCCGGTGTGGACGTTGAGGGGGTGAGGGTCGTTGACGCGCCAGAGTGAATCGGGATTGAAATGAATCGACAGCCCGATTTTGGCCAGCGGGGGGTAGTTGTTGCTTTTGAAGGCGTTGAAGTTGTCGGCGCTCATTTTGGTGGAGCGGTTGCCGCGCCAAAGATAATTCTCGAAGAGTATGGCCACCTCCTGCACCATCGGCTCGCCGTTGACCGGGTCGGTGGCGGCGGCAATCTGCAGGGCGGTAATCAGGTTCTCCTCCCCGTCGGTCCTGACCTCCCCGATGGGGAGCTGCGAGCCGGTGATAATCACCGGCTTGCGCAGATGTTCGAGCATGAAGGAGAGAGCCGAGGCGGTATAGGCCATCGTGTCTGTCCCGTGGAGCACCACAAACCCGTCGACTTCGTTGTAGTTCTTCCCGATAGCCTCGGCAATCTGTTGCCAGTGGGCGGGATTCATGTTGCTTGAGTCAATCGGGGGATTGAACTGGATATGCCTGATGTCATAGTCGAGCATCTTGATTTTGGGGACATTGTCAATCAGATGGGAGAAGTCGAACGGACGCAGGGTCTGTGTCGCCGGATCTTCAATCATGCCGATTGTGCCGCCGGTGTAGATGATCAGGATTTTCGGTTTCCTGTTGGCGTTTTTTTCCATAATGAATGACTATGACATTGTTTGCATTGAGCGGAATGACGGGCTATGGCCCGGCGGCAGGAGCGGTGGATGCCTACTTCACCTGTGCGCCCGGGGTGACGGGAGCGGAGGGGGAGATGACCACCAGGGAGCCGTCGGGGTTCTGGGCGGAGAGAATCATGCCCTGCGACTCCACACCCTTGAGCTTGCGGGGAGCGAAGTTGGCGATGAAACATATCTGCTTCCCCACGAGGTCTTCGGGCGCGTAATACTTGGCGATGCCGCTGACGATGGTGCGCTTCTCCATTCCGTCGTCGATGAGGAATTTGAGGAGCTTGTCGGCTTTGGGTACGCGGGAGCATTCGAGGACGGTGCCGACACGGATGTCCATTTTCAGGAAATCATCGAAAGGCACGTCGGGCTGCTGGGGCTCAGGCTTCCATGCGGCGAGCTTGTTCTCCTCCTTGATGCGGGCGAGGCGGTCGAGCTGAGCCTGGATTGTATCATCCTCGATTTTCTCGAAGAGGAGTTCGGGCTGGCCGATTTTCGCGCCCACAGGCACGAGATCCATGCAACCGAGCATGTCCCAGGTTATCTTGTCGCCGCCGAGCATCTTCAGGAGCTTGGCGCTCATGAAGGGGAGGAACGGCTCGAATACGATGGCAAGGTTGGCACACAGCTGAATCACGGTGTTGAGAATCGTGGCGGTGCGCTCCATGTCGGTCTTGGCGAGTTTCCAAGGCTCGGTCTCCTGGAGGTAACGGTTGCCGGCGCGGGCCATGTCCATCGCCAGTTTCAGCGCCTCGCGGAAGTGGAAGGTCTCCAGGGCTTCGGACACTTTCCCTTTCAGTTCGTTGATTTCGGCGGTAAGCGCGGTCTCGGCCTCGGTGGGGACTGCGGCGGGGATTACCCCGTCGAAATATTTGTGGGTCAGCACCACGGCGCGGTTGACAAAGTTGCCGAGGATGGCCACCAGCTCGGAGTTGTTGCGCTGCTGGAAGTCGCTCCAGGTGAAGTCGTTGTCTTTGGTCTCGGGGGCGTTGGCTGTCAGGACGTAGCGAAGCACATCCTGCTTGCCGGGGAAGTCGCGCAGGTATTCGTGGAGCCATACGGCCCAGTTGCGCGAGGTGGAAATCTTGTCCCCCTCGAGATTGAGGAACTCGTTGGAGGGTACATTGTCGGGAAGCTGGTAACCGTCGCCGTATGCCATCAGCATGGCGGGGAAGATGATGCAGTGGAAGACGATGTTGTCCTTGCCGATGAAATTGATGATACGGCTTTCGGGGTCTTTCCAGTATTTTTCCCAGCTGTCGGGGAGGATTTCCTTGGTGTTGGAGATATAGCCGATGGGGGCGTCGAACCAGACGTAAAGCACCTTCCCCTCGGCCCCTTCGACAGGCACGGGAATACCCCAGTCGAGGTCGCGGGTGACGGCGCGGGGCTGCAGCCCCAGGTCGAGCCAAGACTTGCACTGGCCGTAGACGTTAGTCTTCCACTCCTTGTGGCCTTCGAGAATCCATTCCTCAAGGGCTTGCTGATAGTTCTCAAGGGGGAGATACCAGTGTTTTGTCTCTTTGAGGACGGGAATGTTGCCGGTCTCGGCGCAGCGGGGATTGATGAGGTCGGTGGCACTCAGCGAGGAACCGCATTTCTCACACTGGTCGCCGTAGGCTCCCTGGGCGTGACACACGGGGCACTCACCGACAACGTAGCGATCGGCGACGAAGCGGCCTGCTCCCTCGTCATAGAGCTGCATCGAGGGCTTCTCGATGAAGCCTCCCTTGTCATAAATGTGGCGGAAGAACTCCGATGCGGTCTCGCGATGGGTCTCGGAGGTGGTGCGGGAATAGACATCGAATGAGATTCCCAGCTCCTCGAAGGAGTCCTTGATGATGTTATGGTAGCGGTCCACGACATCCTGGGGGGTGATGCCCTCTTTGCGGGCGCGGATGGTGATGGGCACTCCATGCTCGTCGCTGCCTCCGATCATCTTGACATCCTCGCCGCGCAGGCGCAGGAAACGGGTGTAGATGTCGGCCGGGACATAAACTCCGGCGAGGTGGCCGATGTGTACCGGGCCGTTGGCGTAGGGGAGGGCAGTGGTGACAAGAGTCCGTTTGAAGTTCTTCTCCATCTGTATATTGTATTTCTTATGATTGGCACTGTTTAGAAACCGCAAATTTAGAAAAAAATCACTAAATTTGCAACGACAATCTATCAAACGCTATTTAAAATGCAAATTTCCAAATCTCTCGCCGCAGCCCTGGTCTCGGTCGCGGCTCTTCAGGGGGTGGCTGCCAACCCATATGCCGGAAGTGTGATGATAATGAACGAGGAGACCACCGGCAATCCGGGCAACGGTTCAATCAACATATTCAATCCCCAGGGTGAGGGAAGCTGGATTTACCGTGCTTTCCGCCAGGCCAATCCCCGACGTGAGATTCCCGGGGCTATCTGCCACGCCGCGACATATGGCGACAAGCTCTATGTGGTCTCCAACCATCCCGACGCTCCGGGAAGCTACAACATGGTCGGCACGCTCACTGTGATGAACGCGGAGACATTGGTGTATGTCAACTCCGTGGAGCTGGTCAACAGGTTCGGCAAGCCTGTCCAGGGGCGCGCCGTGATGCCGTATGGCGATGATGCGTATGTCACCACCACAGATGGAATCCTGACATACCGCTCATATGACAATACCATCATACAGGACAATGACCGGATATGCAGCCCCGACGGGGTGGCATCGCCGGTTCCCTACCAGTATCCCTATCAGACCGGAGCAATCGCGAGGGTGGGATATGACTATTACATAGCGTCGCAGGATTTCGGGCTGGTTTATTTCAGCGAGAATCTGCCGATATATGCCCGTAACCGCAGCATCCCGGAACTCCTTGGTGACAATTGCCCCGAGGGATTGAGTGATGCCAACGGTATCGGCTCCATTGTGACCGGCAATGACGGGAACCTGTGGATGAGTGTCACCGCCGACCGCAACGCTACCGGCGAGGCGGCTCCCTATCTCATAAAATATAACCCTGTCAACCAGGAGGCGGAGGCTATCGCGGTTCCGGAGGGGATTTATCCCCCCGCCAACTCCTGGTATGCCTGGACTGCTGACGGTTTCCATGCCTCGGCCACCGAGAACGCCCTGTACTGGAACGGCGGCCCCAACACCTGGTTCTCGAACAGTGCGGTTTTCAAATATGACATAGACAAAGGGGAGTTCTCCAAACTGCTCGACCTCTCTGCCGAGGAACTGCCTGCGGGTGAAAATCCCTGGATGATTTATGGATGCTCGATGAGGACATCACCTGTCACCGGGGAGATGTATCTCTCGTTGTTCAAGGATTACGGTCTGACCAATTTCGTGTTGAGACGTCTGGCGGCTGACGGGACGAAGATTGCCGACTATCCTATGGAGCCGGCGATATGGTATCCGGCCCTTCCGGTGTTTGCCGACGATGCCGTTCCCTCCTTCAAGGAGGTGGAGGAGCTGGTGATTCCGTCTGACGAGGCAACCCACGTCGACCTGCTGGGCTTCGCCACCGACCCTGATTCACCTGACGCGGAAATCAATTATTATGTCAAGGATGTCTCCTACCCGGCGGAGAAAAGGATATACGCTGAGGTTGAAGGCCGTGCGCTCGGGATTTATCCCCCCGGGGTTGAAATTCCTGAGAAACCCGGTGCGCCTGCCGTCTCCGCTCCTGCCTGGGATGGAACTGAGGAGGGATATATCGACCTTGTCGCCGACTCGAAAGGGAAGACCGCGACATGCCGTGTGAAATTCCGTTTCGCGACATCGTCTGTCGATGAGGTAAGCGATGGATTGACACTGGCCGCAGCCTCTGTCAGGGGAGATGAGCTGACATTACGCGCCGACAAGGCCGCGACAGCTTTCATCTTCACTCCGCAGGGTTGCCAGGTGATGACAATTGATGCTCCGGAGGGTGAATCGGTCCATTCGCTTGACGCTCTCGTCCCCGGGCTGTATATACTGCGTTTCGGTGGCAAGTCCCTGAAATTCCGCCTTTGATTCCGCTAACTTAACCTTCATTGGTTCTGGATAATAAGACTTCATCAATAACTCTCCGGCAGGGATTGCTCGGCATATCCCCGGTGATTGTTTTCCTGATGCTGTATGTGGTGGTCTCCGCCTATGTCGGTGACTTCTACAAGATGCCCTTTTCCGTGGCGTTGCTTTGCGCCTCGGCCTGGGGTGTGGCAATCTCGAAGGGGAAACTGGTAGAACGCATAGAGGTTTATTCCAAGGCGGCCGCCCACTCCAATATCATATATATGATTTGGATTTTCATCCTGGCAGGGGCATTCGCTTCGCTGGCCAGGGAGATCGGGGCGGTGGAGGCCACCGTGGAGCTGACGCTGAGGTTGCTCCCCTCCTCGATGGTCGTGCCCGGGATGTTCGTTGCCGCCTGCTTCATATCGCTGGCTGTCGGGACATCGGTCGGCACGGTTGTCGCGCTGACCCCGCTGGCGGTTGAAATCGCCGATGTGTCGGGCGGAAGTCCGGCCTTTATGGTGGCGGTGGTGCTTGGCGGCGCGTTTTTCGGCGACAACCTTTCATTCATTTCCGACACCACGATTGCGGCCACGAGGTCGCAGGGTTGCGATATGGCCGACAAGTTCAAGGCCAACATATGGCTCGCGCTTCCGGCGGCGGTTGTGACCCTGGCGGTCTATATGGTCGAGAATGTCATCACTCCTGTCGCCCCGGTCCATCCCGGCGCTGACCCGTCGGTATGGCTGGTGGTGCCTTACCTGATTGTCATTGTGACCGCCATCGCGCGTCTCAATGTCACCCTCGTGCTGACCGGCGGAACTGTCGCGGCGTTGATTATAGGGCTCGCGCAGGGTCACGGTGTGCTGGAGCTTTGCGGTTTCATGGGGGGCGGCATCGAGTCGATGGGGGGCTTGATTGTGATAACCCTCATGTCGGCCGGGATGCTTGGTCTGGTCAAGGCATGCGGCGGTATAGAGTGGCTGTTGCAGGTGATGACGGCGCGGGTGAGCGGCAAACGTGGCGGTCAGGCGTGTATCGCGCTGCTGGTCAGTCTGGTAAATCTATGCACTGCCAACAACACTGTCGCCATAATCACTGTCGGCTCACTTTCGCGGGAAATCGCCCGCCGGTTTGGAATATCCCCGAGGAAAAGCGCGTCGTTGCTCGACACCTGTTCCTGCATCGTGCAGTGTCTTATCCCGTATGGGGCGCAGACATTGCTTGCCTGCTCCCTCGCCGGGCTGTCACCCGCCGCACCTTTCCGCTATCTATATTATCCCTGGGCGCTTGCCGCCGGAGTGATTGTCTCGATTATCGTAACCCGTAGCCGGAAATGAAGCTGTTTGTAGCCCCGTTGCAGGGATATACCGACGCGCCTTTCAGGCATTTCCACAGTCTGCTGTATGGCGGTGCCGACGGATATTTCTCACCCTTCCTCAGGGTTGAGAAGGGGGAGCCTGCCCGACGGACGATGCGTGACATCCTTTCACCCCTCGGTTGTGGCGACGGCTTTGTCCCGCAGATAATATTCCGCGACGCGGAGGAGTTCTCGGTTCTCGCGGAAACCCTTAAGGATGCGGGATTCCGCCGCATCGATCTCAATATGGGATGCCCTTTCCCGCCACAGGTAAAGAAAGGACGCGGCGCGGGTTTCCTCCTGAAACCGGATGAATTGGCTAAAGTCGCGGCTTATGTGGCCGGGGACAGCGGGGTGGATTACTCCGTTAAGATGAGGCTGGGAGTGGATAACGCTGACCAATGGAAACCGTTGGCGGGGATACTGCGCGATATGCCGTTGGTGTATGTGACAGTCCATCCGCGCACGGCCCGGGAGCAATACCGTGGGAGCCTGCATCCCGACAGTTTCGAGGAGTTCGCTTCGGCGGTCGGGAAACCGGTGGTTTTCAACGGGGAGATACTCTTGCCGGCCGACATATCCGTCGTGAGGGAGAGATGGCCGTGGCTCCACGGGGTGATGGCCGGACGGGGATTGCTGGCGCGGCCGTCGATGTTCGCCGAATGGCGCGAGGGTAGCGAATGGAGCCTTGAGCGGCGCGCTGCGGAGATGCTTCGTCTTCACTCCGCGTTATTGGACCATTACAGGCCGCTCCTGTGTGGCGACGCCCAGTTGCTGGCGAGGATGAAAAGCTTCTGGGAGTATTCCGAACTCCCTCATCGTCAGCTCAAACGTATCGCCAAAGCCCGCTCGATGGCTGACTATGAGGAGGCTGTCAGGGAGATGGGGAGATGAATTTCACACAGGGTGCGGAAATTACCGCTGAAATTTGTTAACTTTGCAAGGGGATGCCGCCGACTCCGGGAATATCCGGCAAGCGCAGACCCCGGGGCGGAATCCATTCCGCTTTCTCACACAAATATCCCATAGATGAAAGACTTAGTAATCTCGAAGGAAACCACCGAAAGGGCCGTTGTCGTGGGGCTGATTACCCCCCGCCAGCCTGAGGGGAAGGTCAATGAATATCTCGACGAACTCGAGTTCCTCGCCGACACTGCCGGCGGGGAGGTCGTGAAGCGTTTCACCCAGAAACTCGACAATCCCAACTCCGCCACGTTTGTCGGCAAAGGGAAGCTGGATGAAATAAAGGAGTATGTCGAGAAAAACGACATCGGCATGGTGATTTTCGATGATGACCTGTCGACCAAACAGATAGCCAACATAGAAAAGGAGCTGCAGGTGAAGATTCTCGACCGTTCGAGCCTGATTCTCGACATATTCGCCAAACGCGCACAGACGGCGACGGCGAAGACACAGGTCGAACTGGCACAGTATCAGTATCTGCTCCCCCGACTGACCCGCATGTGGACCCACCTCGAACGTCAGAAGGGTGGTATCGGTATGCGTGGCCCCGGTGAGACCCAGATAGAGACCGACCGCCGTATCATCAAGCGGCGCATAGCCTGGCTGAAAGAGCAGCTCGGCGACATCGACCGCCAGAAGACCTTGCAGCGCAAGAACCGTGGAAAGATGGCGCGTGTGGCTCTGGTGGGTTACACCAATGTCGGGAAGTCGACGCTGATGAACCTGCTGAGCAAGAGCGACGTGTTCGCCGAGAACAAGCTTTTCGCCACACTCGACACGACGGTGCGCAAGGTGATTATCGACAACCTGCCGTTTCTGCTGACCGACACCGTCGGCTTTATCCGCAAGCTCCCGACCAACCTGGTTGAGTCGTTCAAATCGACCCTTGACGAGGTGCGCGACGCCGACCTGCTGGTGCATGTGGTGGATATCTCCCATCCGCAGTTCGAGGAGCAGATCGAGGTGGTCAACAAGACCCTCGCGGAGGTGTGCGGTTCGGCCGACAAACCGATGATTGTGGTGTTCAACAAGATTGACGCTTACAGCCATGTCCCCAAGGATGAGGATGACCTCACACCGCGTTCACGCGAGAACATCCCCCTGGAGGAATTGAAGCAGACATGGATGAACCGTCTCGACCCGGGCAACTGTGTGTTCATCTCCGCCAAGAAGGGCACCAACATCGACGAGCTGAAGGAGAAGATTTACCAGAAGGCCAGGGAGATACATATGGCGCGTTTCCCCTACAATGATTTCCTTTTCCAGAAATATGACAATCTGGGGGAGAACGATGCCGAATCAGATACCGATGCCTGAACAGAAAAGAAATATGATGAGCTGGGAGCGTCTTGTCTCTGACAAGCGTTTCGGCCTGGAGGATTACCACGACCCGCGCCGTGGAAGCCGTACCGACTTTCAACGCGACTTCGACCGCCTGGTGTTCTCTTCCCCCTTCCGGCGGTTGCAGAACAAGACGCAGGTGTTCCCGCTTCCGGGTAGCATCTTTGTGCATAACCGTTTGACCCATAGCCTTGAAGTGGCGTCGGTCGGACGGTCGATGGCCAACGAGGTCGTCAATCTGATTATGCCGCGTCACGAGGGGACGGCTTCCGCCAAGGCTCTGGAGTCGATTGGCGACATCGTGGCTGCGGGGTGTCTGGCCCATGACATGGGCAATCCCCCTTTTGGTCATTCCGGAGAGAAGGCGATCGCCACATTCTTCTCGGAAGGGGAGGGGGCGGCGTTGAAGAAGCGGCTGACCCCGGCGCAATGGGCAGATTTGGTAAACTTCGAGGGTAACGCCAATGCCCTCAGGGTGTTGACCCATCAGTTCCAGGGACGGCGCAGCGGTGGATTCGCGATGACCTACTCCATGCTCGCCGCCATCGTGAAGTATCCCTATTCCTCGGGATTGTCGGGGGATAAGGGGAAGTTCGGTTTCTTCACCACCGAAGCCGACAGCTACCGCCGTATCGCTGCCGAACTGGGAATCCCCTCTCTGGAGGCTCCGGAGGGGGAACTGCGTTTCGCCCGTCATCCGCTGGTGTATATCGTGGAGGCGGCTGACGACATCTGCTATGAGGTGATGGACCTCGAGGATGCCCATAAACTGAAAATCGTCGGGTCTGACGAGATTATCGGCCTGTTCCTCTCTTTCCTCCCTGACGACCGCAAGGAACGGAGCATTGAGATAATGGGGCGGTTTGACGACCCGAATGAGAAAATCGCCTACCTGCGGTCGGGAGTGATAGGTGAACTGGTGACTGCCTGCGCCCGGGTGTTCGCCGACAATGAGGAGGCAATCCTCGCCGGGGAATTCCGGGGACGGTTGCTGGGACATGCGCCGGAACGCCTGCGCCGGGCGTATGAGCGGTGCAACGACTTGTCGTGGGCGAAGATTTACAAGGCCCGCGAGGTCGTCGATGTGGAACTTGCCGGTAACCGCATCATCACCTTCCTGCTTGAGAAGCTGGTGCATGCGGTCTGCAATCCCGACCTGAACTATTCGAGGCTGCTGCTGTCGCAGGTTCCGGAGCAATATGATGTCTCCTCAGCCGATCTTTTCTCCAAACTCCAGGGGGTTGTCGACCATGTTTCGGCCATGACCGATGTCTATGCCCTCGACCTTTTCCGTAAGCTCAACGGTATGAGTCTTCCGGCTGTCTGAACCGCCGGGGCGGATATGAAATTTGAACAGTTGCTTATGACAAGATTACTTATATCATTGCTGATGATGATTCCGATGTTCGCCGGCGCGGTTGCCGTGAAGGATGTCGAGAATGTGCATGTCAAGAACCGTACCCGCTATGTCACCGACATGGCCGGGATGCTCTCCCCGCAGGCTGTCGCGAGGGTCGATTCCCTGATGGCTGACGCGTGGCGGCAGTCTTCGGCCGAACCGGTGGTGGTGATTGTCGACAATCTCGACGGAGAGGACATCGATGACTACGCCACCGAATTGTTCGAGCTTTGGAAGCCGGGAAAGAAGGACAAGGACAATGGTGTCATCCTGCTGATTTCCCGGGATGACCGTAAATTTGTCATCCGCACCGGTTACGGGGTGGAGGGTGTGCTGCCGGATGCCTTGTGCTGGACGATTCTCAATCAGACGATGAAGCCTTATTTCCAGCAAGGGGATTATGACGGAGGGGTGGTGGCCGCGGCTACCGACCTCAACAGGGTTTTGACCGATGAGGAGGCGAGGGCCGAACTTATGTCGAAATACAAGAATGACAGCGAGGGGGCCGGAGCTGATGATTTCTTCAAGGTTTACCTCTCGATATGTCTGATTCTCCTGGTGGCGTTCGCGGTGTATTACTTCTGCCTGTTGGTGAATAGCCGGGGGAAGGATACCGCCGAGGCATACCATCTTTTTGAGAAAAACAAGCTGGCGGTGATGGTGCTGACCGCGGCCACATTGGGTATAATGGCTCCGGTGCTGATTGCCTGGCTGCTGACAATGAGGCATATCCGCACACGTCGCCATCTCTGTTCCAACTGCTCCACACCGATGACACGCCTTGACGAGGAGACCGACAACAAGTATCTCACCCCGGCGCAGGATGCCGAGGAACGGCTGAATTCAGTGGATTACGATGTGTGGCTATGCCCGACCTGCAACCAGACCGAGATTATCCCCTTCATAAACCGGCAGAAAAACTATTCTGTTTGCCATGCCTGCGGTGCGCGTACCGCCGCGTTGGTTTCCGACCGAATCATCCGGCAGCCCACCACCATGTCATTCGGCCAGGGGGTGAAGACCTACCGCTGTTTCAACTGCCACAATATGACCAACCGCACTTACCAGATACCGAAAGTGGTGGCTCCTCCGGTAATCCTCGGAGGTGGCGGAGGGGGCTTCGGCGGAGGCGGTGGCTTCTCGGGAGGCTCCTTCGGCGGAGGAATGACCGGCGGCGGCGGATCGCGTGGCGGATGGTAACCCGTTGGCTGACATTTCGTTGAAAATGCCATCGCTCAATGAACCATCGACCCGCCCCCGGCGTTAAACTGACAAAGGATAATGATGACGGGTGAGGTCAAAAACCTCCCTCGGGATGTTGGAAGCGACATCCGCCCCAAAATTCAAGCAACACGGATTCCCCGCCATCTGGCGGAGCATCCCTCACAAGAAACGGCGGTTGCCCCCGGTGCATCGGGTCGCAACCGCCGTCTGTGTGTCGTTTGGATTGTGGAACCCGTTTTTTAGTTGTTTTGGGCGCGGAGTTGCCAGAACGCGACCGCAGAGGCTGCGGCGACGTTGAGGGAGTCGACTCCCCGGGCCATCGGAATGCGGGCGACATAGTCCGAACCGGCGATGATGTGGGCCGGAAGCCCTTCCCCCTCGGTGCCGAGGATGATGGCGAGGCGCGGCTGGGATGCCAGGATGGGGTCGTCAATCGAAACGGAGTCGTCACGCAGGGCCATGGCGACGGTCTTGAAGCCGAGGTCATGCAGCTCTGATAGGTAGTCCTGGCGCGAGAGGTAGGCCCAGGGGAGCAGAAAGACCGTCCCCATTGAGACCCTGACGGCACGTCGGTTCAGCGGATCACACGCCGTCGGGCTGAGAAGTACCCCATCAATGCCCAGTGCGGCGGCCGACCGGAATATCGCACCGATGTTGGTGGTGTCGGAGACATCGTCGATGACCGCCACACGTCGCGCCCCCTTGCAGACCTCGGCAGGGGAGACGGGAGCCGGACGGCGCATCGCGCAGAGAACACCCCGCGTGAGAGTGTAGCCGGTCAGCTCCCGGAGCATCTCTCGCGCGCCTGTATATATAGGCATATCCTCGACGCGGGCAATGATGTCGGCTGCGTCCCCCGATATGTGCCTTTCCTCGCAAAGCATCGACAGCGGTGTGAAACCGGCCTGCAACGCCACCCTTATCACCTTGGGGCTTTCTGCGATAAACACCCCATCCTCCGGTGACAGCCGGTTTCTCAGCTGAGCCTCGGTCAAAGCCGCGTATGGAGCTATCCTCGGGTCATCAAGCCTCTCAATCCTCTCGATTCTCATTTTTTATATGTTTGTAATAAAAATATTCATAAAAATTTCGCGCCGCAAATTTACAACAAACCCCGTTCCCGTCAAAAAATCCCTCCTCGTTTAAAAAAAATATCCCCTTCTCCGCCCTCTCTGTCCGGTGCCCGACCGTAGGGAGGGTTAGCCCTTGGTGCCCCCCTTGCGCCCCGCCCTTTTTCCTCGCTCCCCTCATCCCCGCCATTCCTCCC
>ERZ777305.24-NODE-24-length-233138-cov-9.753045_pt1 | contig 233138 bp, 210 predicted proteins | sample MGYA00374965_ERZ777305 | MGnify/ENA primary metagenome ERZ777305 (study PRJEB29328, sample SAMD00013331) | mouse gut metagenome | study: EMG produced TPA metagenomics assembly of the Metagenome analysis of fecal microbiota from mouse which was promoted...
GTGAGGAGTTTGTAATTCTTGTAATCGATGAGTTTGGTAAATTACTAGAGTATGCAGCAAAAAATAACCCTGAAAGGGAGTTGTACTTATTTCAGAAGTTTACGGAGTTCATCAATGATGAACGACGCAATGCCATTCTACTTACAACATTACACCAGAATTTTAATTCGTATTCTCGTACATTAACAGAGAGCCAGCGCAACGAATGGACAAAGGTAAAGGGCCGTTTTCAGGAGATTGTTTTTAATGAGCCTATAGAACAGCTACTTTATCTTGCATCTAAACGTATAGAAAGAACAAAACGAGATGTTGTGAATCAACACTTTAAACAGATTTACAATTTAGCCATTGCAAGCAAGTTTGCCAGTTCATCTATTGCTTATGATACTGCAGTAAGTTTGTATCCGTTGGACATTTTTGCTGCACAAGCATTAACCCTGTCCATTCAGAGGTACGGTCAGAACGAAAGAACTCTATTCTCTTTTCTTGAAGCTACGGGACAAGGCTCTCTTCATCATTTTAAGGAAAAAGAGAATACAACATATAGCTTAGCCGATGTCTATGACTATGATATATACAACTTTTACTCTTACTTGTCGGAAGTAAATGCAGACTCTACTGCATGGACTGCCATACGCGTAAGTTTAGAGCGCGTTGAGAGTTTATTTGAGGGCGAAACAGCTACAGATGCCATGAAGCTTATTAAGACGATTGGCATGTTCAATCTCTTTGGTAAGGCAGGAGTGCAATTTAACAAAGAGAAACTTTCCGAATATGCAAAATTTGCTTTAGGTATTGACGACCCAGTGTCTGTTATTGAATTGCTTACGCAACATAAGATTATTCGATATGCGACCTACAAGTCTCAATATATATTGTTTGAAGGAACGGATGTCAATATCGAAGGCGAATTATTGAAGGCTGCAGGTATTGTTCCCCGCTCTAAAGATATTGTGGAGAAGCTCATCACAAACTTCAATTTTCCCATTGAGTTTGCTAACGCCTCTTATTACCGCAAGGGTACACCTCGATACTTTAAGTATGAGATTACAGACCACCCGATTATTCTACAGCCTCAGAATGAAATCGATGGCTACATCAATCTCATATTTAATGAAGATCTCACAGTAGATGCATTAAAACAACACTCTGTAGGTGTTGAAGAAGCTATTTTGTATGCATACTTCAAGAAAGCAGACCAAATTATAGATCACGTATGGCAGCTTGATAAACTAGCTTATGTCCAGAATGATGTTGACAATAAAGATAATGTAGCTCAGAAAGAGCTCAATGCTCTTATTGCACATGAGCAAAGTCTGCTAACCACCAGCGTATTAAATACCCTTTTTAGTTATAATTCAGATGTCATTTGGGTATATCGAGGAGAGATCCTTGACATCTCTTCGAAAACCCTATTTAACAAATGGCTATCAATGATATGCGACAGGGTGTATTGTGACACTCCGGTGTATATCAATGAGATGGTTAACAAGCATAAGCCCAGTAGTGCAATATCAATGGCTCGCGTTAACTTTCTTACTCATTTACTTCATAATAGTTCAGAGCCCAATTTAGGCTTTGAGGATGGTAAGTTCCCTCCAGAAAAAACTATCTATCTGACGCTACTTCATAACACGGGCATCCATAAGCATATCGGCAAAGAGTATTTTCTTGATGCTCCCAACGAAGAAAGTTTCATGCCTTTGTGGAGGGTCTGCGAGGAGTTCCTTGATACTAGCAAAGAGAAACCTCGTAAATTAGGAGATCTTGTAAAGATATTACGCTCTCGCCCCTTCAAGTTGAAGCAAGGAGTGATAGACATGTGGCTGCCGGCATTCTTGATCATTAAAAAGAATGATTACTCGCTGTATAATGATACTGGGATATATATACCTACGATTACTCGTGAGGTATTGGATATTATGCAGAAATCCCCTGCAGGATTCTCCATTAAAGCTTTCAATGTTGATGGGGTTAAACTAGACTTATTCAACAAGTATCGTGAGGCATTAGGCTTAATGCAGGATGCGGAGTTCACGGCTGACAGTCTTATCGAGACAATCAAACCGTTCCTGCTTTTTTACAAGAAACTCAATAAATACACAAAACAGACCAAACGTCTTCAGAAATCTACTGTACAGTTCCGAGCTGTATTGGCATCTGCAAAAGACCCAGAGAAAACCTTTTTTGAGGATCTCCCGCGTGCATTAGGATTTAAGGATGCAGAGATAGCAAGTAATGCAGATGTTCTTAAGCGATATGTAGAGTTGCTCCAGAAGGCTATTAGAGAGCTCCGTATGTGCTACTCAAATCTAATTAATCGATTGGAGGGTGTACTTGTTGACGAACTTGGTTTGAAGAGTAAAGAATTCTCTTTATATAAAGCAGAATTAGAACAACGATATGCATCAATCAAAACATACTTGCTAACCGAAAGACAAAAAACTTTCTTAACTCGTATATTGACTAAGAATACAGACAAGGCAACTTGGTATCAATCTTTGGCGTATGTGGTTTTAGATAAGCAGTTAGAGGCTTTGATAGATGAGGAAGAAGCATACTTGGTCGATAACCTTGTACACTTGTTTAAAGAGCTTTTAAAGTACGTTGAGATTAGTAACAAGGGACTGGCAAGCGGGGATAACTTTTTCCGTTTTGAGATGATTTCAAGTGATGGCACAACCTCACAGCAAATTGTTCAGTTGAATGCAACAAAGACAGAGCAAGCAAAAAAACTTGAAGCAAAGATTGATAAATTATTATCAAGTGATAGTGAAATCAATGCTTATGCACTTTTAAGTATAATTAAAAAGAGATTGAACGATGACTAAGGTAAGACATGTTCTTGGAATTTCTGGAGGAAAGGATAGTGCGGCTTTAGCCATCTATATGAAGCAGAAGTACCCAACACTGAAGGTGGAATACTACAACTCAGACACTGGATGCGAGTTGGAAGAGACAGAGAAATTGGTCGATAATCTAGAGTCATTTCTAGGTAAGGTCGAGCGATTGAAGGCTGCTGAAGGTAGTCCTGAGCCAACACCATTTGACCACTTTTTAAAGATTAGTGGTGGCTATTTACCATCGCCACAGGCTCGCTGGTGTACACAAAAAATGAAGCTAGCTGAATTTGAGAAGTTCGTTGGTGATGAGCCTACAGTATCTTATGTCGGTATTCGTGGAGACGAAGACCGAGAAGGTTATGTTTCGACCAAACCGAATATACAGGCTGTATTTCCATTTAGAAGGAATATTTGGAGCCTTGATGTTATACACAAGGCTTTACACAATGAAAACATGGAGCTAATTACTGACCTTTACAAACAGTGGGCTCCAGAGAACATTAAAGAAGAAGCTATTGAGATCGCTTCAACTCTGATAAACAAGTCGTTCTTTTATAGCCGGAAGTTGAATGCCCTGCTAGATTTGAGCATAAAGACTTTTAATCGAGTGGTGTTTGAATACTTGAAGACAACTGATTACCCTGTAGGTAAACTTGAAGAGTTCCCTTTGATTGATAATGAGGATATCCTAGTCAAGGATGATATATTCAGAATCTTGGAGGAAAGTGGTGTCGGAGTTCCAGCGTACTACAACCCAATAGAATTTGAGGTTGATGGTAAGAAAGGAGAGTATTGCCGTAGCCGTTCTGGATGTTATTTTTGCTTTTTCCAACAACGTATAGAGTGGATTTGGCTCCTAGAGCAGCATCCAGAGTTGTACAAAAAGTCTATGGAATATGAGAAGGATGGCTATACATGGATTCAAGGAGAGACACTTGCAGAATTAAGTCGTCCAGAACGAGTTCGTCAGATAAAATTAGACTATATCAAAAAGCAAGAGAATTTGAAGGCGAAAACAGTAAGTGGCTTGCTTGTCGATATGTTTGACGAAGATGATGAAATACCTTGTGCTAACTGTTTTATATAGTTTTTTTGTATGGGTGGATATAGAGCATTTCTTGCGGAAGATTCAAATAATTATCAATATGAATTGACCTATTATCACAATCCGAATAGGTGGAGAAATAATATTATCAATACCGAAAATCCCATAAGGAATGTTGATAACTGGTCTGACGAAATCAAATATTTAAATGAATCGAATGATGATTTGTCAGATGACATAAAGAACTTGCCGAATGATACTGGTGGTATTTATGTATTTTATATAAAAGGACTAAATTTATCATTTATAGAAAATTATATTCTCTATATTGGCAGATGCCAATTTACAGAGACGCAACATATTAGGAAACGTGCAAGAGAATACTATAAGGATACTCGGGATTTAATAGTGGAAATGTTTAGTAGATGGAAAGAACATTTATATTATAGATATTATCCAGATACAAATAATGAAAGAATAAAAAATAATGAAATTCAATTGATTAGAGCAATACTTCCTCAGTATAACGAAGTAATCCCAGATCAAGTTGATATACAAGATAGTGTTCCTGCATTTGAATGATAGAATATGAAGATACCTGCAATAAAAGGAAAAATAGGAGAAACTATATACTATATAGCAAATCTCACGTTTCAACAAATCAATCAACTTGTTAAAAGAGTTGATTCCGAATTACATACGTCTACATCTCTGAAAGAGGAGATACAGCGTTCTTTGTCTGATAATTATATTAAAATAAAGCAATACATTTTGACTAGAGATGATCATTTCTTTAATTCATTGGTGCTAGCTGTATATGATGGTCTACCCGTGTGGACTGAAATAAGGTACGAATTAGAAGAAGAGTGGTATCATAATGTAGGAGTTTTACATTTTAATGGAGATGAAAAAATTTTTCCTGTTGATGGACAGCATCGTGTAGAAGGAATAAAAGCAGCCTTAAGAGAAAAATCTGAAATTGCATCTGAAACGATAAGTGTTATTTTGATAGGACATAATAATACGCCCGAAGGTATGGAAAAATCTAGAAGGATTTTTTCAACGCTTAACCGCTATGCAAAACCTGTTAGGTTAGGAGATATTATAGCACTTGACGAGGATGACGTAGTTGCAATCACAACTAGAATTATGTTGGAGAATTTTCCTTTATTCACTGGGGATAAGATAAAAGCTAGCAACTCTAAATCAATACCATCCGGGGACAAGAAATGTTTTACAACATTAATGACCCTATATGATTGCCACTTAGAGTTGTTGAAATATTATAAGTTTGGAGGTAATATTTCAAATGGAAGATTAAAAGATTATCTAAGAGTTCGGCCAAATGATGACACAATATCAGGATTTTATGATTTCCTTGTAGAATTTTGGAGTGCGTTTTATACTTGCTTTACAGAAATTAAAAATTATATAGAGGACACATCACTTAATGCTGCAGAGCAATATAGAGATCCTAATAATGGAGGTAATATATTTTTTAGACCAATCTCACTCTATCCATTCATTTCTGCAATAACAACGCTTGCAGTGAGAGTCCCCGAACACAACATTATTAGTGTTATGGAACAATTTAGAAGTATTAATAGAACTGTATCCTCAGAACCATGGAATAGAATAATTTGGAATCCAATAACTCGTAAAATGGTTATGAGAAATCAGTCCTTGGTAAAATATCTATTTATGCATATGTATAATCATGATATATTGACAAATAAAGAGAAAATTGCAATAAAAACAAAATATGCAGCAGTCCATAATATATCAATAGAGGATGCAATAGTAATGTTAAATAACATATCTATACATAATGCTTAAGACAGATATCATATGGCCTGAATATCGGCGTTATAAGTCGCGTACAGAGTGGGAACCAATAGGCTTCTTCTCCGATTGTCTATGTAACGCAACGCATTTTGACCTTATGCTTGGATTCTTTTCTTCATCGGCAATAAGCGTACTCGCAAATGGGTTTGCTGTATTCCTTTATAATGGGGGCAAAATGCGGCTCATTGTCAATGATATTTTGACAGATGAAGATAAAAACGCCATTGCAGCAGGAACCGGTGATATTGAAATGCCATTTTTTGACATATTTGATATTCAAAAGATTAAAAACACATTATCAGAAAGGGATCGACATTTTTTTGATTGTTTAGCTTGGCTTATACGTCATAACCGCTTTGAAGTTAAAATCATTGCTCCAAAAAGCGGTATTGGGATTTCTCATACTAAATCTGGCATTTTCTACGATGGTATTAACAAAGTTGGATTTGATGGTTCGTGTAATTTCTCACGAACAGCACTCGTAGATAATATCGAAAGCTTGACTGTCTCATGTGATTGGGATGGGAATATTGAGGTTGCGAAGGTTGAAGCGATTAGAAAAGATTTTGAAAACGTATTCCAAGAAACGGATGACGATGTTGTCTATTTATCAATAGATAAGGTTCAAACTAGAATTACAGATAGCTTTCCTGATAAGTCAATGTCTGAATTGCTTGAAGCGGAATACAATATATTAAGAAACCATCGTCAGCAAAGTATTTCCAAACACATAATCAAAGCATTGGATAATTCCAAAGAGCGTTTGGAGGTCATTCTGGATAAGCTCAAAGAGATTGAATATAGGTCTGCTGTTATACGGAGCAATGAACCGCAATTTCCATATACATCTGGTCCAAGAGATTATCAAATTCAGGCTTTTGAGAATTGGAAAGCCAACAAACAGAAAGGCCTGTTTGCAATGGCAACTGGTACTGGTAAAACCATTACCTCATTAAACTGCCTACTTGAAATTTATAAAAGATTAGGTTATTATAAAGCCCTTATACTGGTTCCAACAATCACCCTTGTAGACCAATGGGAAAAAGAGTGTGCAAAATTTAACTTTACCAATGTAATTAAAGTCTGCTCTAAATATAGTGGATGGCAAACCTCATTGGCAAATATAAGGATGTTGGAGCTTTCAAATCCAGACAATAAACAATCTTATGTGATAATTTCCACATATGCATCCTTTATTCGACCGACTAATTTCATAGAATTAAATCAGTTCCCGAAGAACAAATTATTGTTCATAGCTGATGAAGCCCATAATATGGGGGCTGGACTCATTGCCAAGCGTCTTAACGATATAAAGTATTCACGAAGAATTGGTTTGTCTGCAACTCCAGAACGTCAGTTTGACGAAGAAGGTAATGCTTGCTTAATGGATTTCTTTGGTTGCAATGGAATATATACTTTCGAATACCCAATGGCGGAGGCTATTAGGAATAAAGCATTGTGCAAATATTATTACTATCCACATTTAGTTGAACTGACAAATGAGGAGATGATTCAATACATTGAATTATCGAAGAAGATTGCAAAAATAATCAATCGAGAAGATGATGATAGCCGCGAGATATTAAAACGGCTTTTGCTTAAACGGAAGCAGATTATACATAAAGCAGAAAATAAAAAGAGCATATTTGAAGATATTTTAAAAGAACATCGAGAGAAAACAGGTTCATTAAAATATACGTTAGTATATGTCCCGGAAGGGAATCAACCCGATGATCAAGGTGCAGATATTTTTGATATGACAGACCGAATCAAAGATGACGAAGATACTATTCATCTTATTAACGAATATACCCGAATCGTAAGAGATGTTGATTCGCATATTGTTGTACGTCAGTTTACCTCGGAATCCATCGACCGTGATGCAATGTTGGCTGATTTTGCAAAGGGCAATATTGATGTATTAACTTCTATGAAATGTTTGGATGAAGGTGTTGACGTTCCGCGAAGCGAGTTAGCGATCTTCTGTGCAAGTACTGGAAATCCCAGACAATTTATTCAACGTCGAGGGCGTGTGCTGCGAACACATAACGATAAACGGTTTGCTATTATTCACGATTTGGTAGTGATTCCACAGATAAACTTTGACCCAGATTGCTATGAGTTGGAGAAGAGTTTAGTTTTAGCTGAAATAAACCGTGTTCGAGATTTTGCATTACTTTCTGAAAATTGTAACGACGCATTGAATACATTAGATGATGTATTAAACCAATATCAGATTTCAATATTTAACTAATATCATTATGGCTACTCATTATACAAATGGAGACAGAATACTACAAGCAGTATTGGCCGACCCCAAACTGGCCGAGTTAGGAGAGTATACACTAACTGGAAACGAGACTATTGTAGATGCTCTCGATTCAGAAAATGCTACAATACGAGCTGTTGCAATGATTATTGATGGCAATGAAAATCAATATACTCAAAAAGAAATATACACTCAAGTATCGAACTTCTTGACCTCGAATATATGAAACTAAATAAGATTATTATTAAGAATTTCCGCAGTTATTACGGGGAAAACAGTTTTGAATTATCGGACGGTCTTACACTTGTCATTGGTGATAATGGTGATGGCAAAACAACCTTTTTCGAGGCATTGGAATGGTTGTTTGATACCAGCAAAGACAATAAAAGTGAAAGCAATATTTCTGAAATGCGTAAAGCGGAAATAGGGCTGGGTGATTGTGATGAGGTTTCTGTCACGATGACCTTTGAACATGGAGGAGAAAAAGAAATTTGTAAAAAATTCATTTTTGAAAAAACATCCGATAACCTCCTAAAAACAAGAGATTTTTCTTTCGTTGGCTATGAGATAGTTGGTTCGGAAAGACATAATCGAGATGGAAAGATATTATTGGAATCATGTTTTGATACAGTTATTCGTCGTTATTGCCTTTTTAAAGGAGAACGGGAATTAAATGTGTTCGATAATAATACGGCGCTCAAAACACTTGTTGATACATTCTCTGGAATCAAGCAATTCGATAATCTTGTCGAGATGACCTCATATTTTGAGCAACAGTCTGACAATTTAGTTACTAAAGAATTAAGAAAAGACAAAAAACAAGAGGCAATTATTAAACAGCTTGAATTTGATTTGGGTAAAGTGCAGTCAGAGATTTCTGATGTGCGACATGATATTAGTACAAAAGAGAAAGCTGTATCAGACTATGAAACTCGTTTGAAAATTTTGGAGGAGAACCAAGATGCTTGTGAGAACCTACAAGATATAAATGCCCGAATAGAACAGAAAAAAAATGAGCAACGTAGACTACTGGGCTATATTAATTTGGATTATAATGCCATGTTGCTTGATGATATGTGGATTCTTCGTGCATATCCTTCTGTTTTAAGTGAATATCAGAAAAAAGTATCGGCTCTTAGCAGAGAGAAACGTAAATTGCAGAAGGCTGAAGATGAACGTATAGCCATTGAGAAAGGGAAGTTAGAAGCGATTAAAGAGATTCAAAAACTAGCCAATAATGCGACTCCTCTCCCATGGAATCTCCCTGATAAAGAAACGATGCAGGAGATGATTGATGATGAGATATGCAAAGTTTGTGGTCGTCCAGCAAAAGAAGGGAGTGAGGCCTATAACTTTATGGTCAACAAACTTAATGAATATCTGGAGCATATTCGTAAAGAATCGAAATCTGCGCAACAACAAGAAGCCCCGATAAAACCACTTTTTGAAAACACATATATAAATGAACTCCATACTCGGAGTATTCAATTAAGTGGTGATACTGAACAAGAATTATCTAAGTTAGCAACTGTTATTGCCGACAGACTATCTTTTGTACAAACCAGAAAGCAGGACTTGGAGAAAGTAAATAAAGACTTGACAGAGGCTGAGGACTCAAAAATGCAGCTGCTTATTCAAACTCCTGATTTAACAGAGGAAATGCTTATCAAAAACTTTAAGGATTTCAAAGGGCTGTCTGACAGTAGTAAAAGAGCGTCATTAGACCTTCAAGACCTTAAACGCAGACTTGAAGAACTCGAGATGCAGAAACAGGAGTTAAAAGATAAGCAGAATCAAATAGTTCCGTCTAATGGAATTGTAAGAGTCTATCAGAAGGTCCATATTACGCTTGAGCGAATAATGAAGGCATTTGAGGCGGCAAAGGATAGAAATGTAGAAGAATTTATTAGGACCCTCGAAGAACAAGCTAATATATATCTAAAAAAACTTAACGCAGATGATTTCCGTGGTGTTATTAAAATAAAGAGAACAGCTGACGGATCTGCTAAAATAAATCTTTATAGCTCAAATGATACTATAATAGCTAATCCGGGTGGCGCACAAAAAACGACAATGTATATGTCTGTTCTTTTTGCCATTTCTAATATCACTACGCTAAAGAGAGATGAAGATTATCCTTTGATTTTCGACGCTCCGACATCTTCGTTCGGAGATTTCAAAGAGGATATTTTCTATAATATAATTGATGATATTGATAAACAATGTATTATATTTACAAAAGACCTGTTGAAATTTGATCGAGAAACACAGACTCGTAAGTTGGATTTTGATAAGATAAATCAACTATCATGTTCTGTATATCGCATTCAGAAAGCTTCTGGTTACGATGAAGAAGATTTGTCGACAATTCAAACATTAACTGAAAAAATTAAATAAAGCTATGGCAGAGAAACTATATGATGTGTGGGCAAGACGTAATCCTAACTGGGAGAAACGTTATGAGGAATCTATAATCAAAAATTTCAGCGATTATGGGAAAGGCGTTACTAATCTGGGGGATGCCAAAGGAAAGTTGTTTGGTGCTGGTTATGAGATTTTCATTATAGCATTCTTTATTGGACTATATTATGATCAAAGACGAAAACTCATTGATGACAGTACAAAAATCAAATATTTGGGACAGCCGATTCAATATTGGGGTAATATAGATTCCGTAAAAGGTCGTAAAGCTTATCCCAAATTAAGGGAATTTATTTTTACAGCACTGATCGCTAAAACCGATTTTGATTTCATAGCTCTTGATAAAGGTTTAGTAACACCTCGTAAAGCGGTTGATGCTTTAATGCAGACAATGGAAGAGTATGCCAACTGGGGATTCCATTTTATGGAAGATAAATTGATTGATAATCCGAATTACTTTTATAGAGAAACGGCTTTTCTTGAAGTATTTTTAACTTTTGATGCAAGTACAACTGACTCAGCTGATGATGAACCGGAGTCGTTAGATTAGAATGTAATGTGTAAACTGGAGAATACTTTCGGAAGATACATCTGTAGTTTTTATAATATTAGAATTTTGCAAAGTATTAGTAATTGTGAAGGCTAAGACATAAGTATATGCCCAAAGATATTCAATTCATATTATACAATTTTCCGGAAAAGGAAGGCAAGGTACAGGTAATCATCAGGGATGAAACCCTTTGGTGTACCCAAAAGGCGATGGCTCAACTTTTTGGCGTGGATAGAACGGTTGTTTCCAAGCATCTCAAAAATATATTTGAGTCAGCTGAGTTACAGCAGGATTCAGTATGTGCAAATTTTGCACATACTGCCGAGGATGGCAAGATATATAACACACAATTTTATAATCTTGATGCTGTTATCTCGGTTGGGTATCGTGTAAATTCACTACAAGCCACTCGCTTCCGTCAATGGGCTACGAAAATCCTGAATGAATACATTAAAAAAGGGTTTGTTCTTAATGATGACCGTTTGAAGCAGGGAGAGACTGTATTTGGGCAGGATTATTTTCAGGAGTTGCTTGAACGGATACGTTCCATCCGTGCCAGTGAACGTCGGATTTGGCAGAAGATTACGGATATATATGCAGAGTGTAGCATTGATTATGACAAGAACTCGCCAACGACACACGATTTTTATGCGATGATTCAGAATCGGTTTCATTATGCAATTACAGGACAGACTGCAGCCGAAATTGTGTATCACAATGCGGATCATACCAAAGAGCATATGGGCTTGACAACTTGGAAAAACTCTCCCGATGGACGTGTCTTGAAATCTGATGTCTCTATTGCAAAGAACTATCTGCCAGAGAAAAAGATAAAGGAATTGGAACTTGCCGTATCAGCATTCTTTGATTATATTGAAACCCTTATTAGACGTAGGAACACTTTTGATATGGAGCAATTCTCTGAAAGTGTAACAAAGTTCCTTTCATTTATGGATTATCAAATTTTGCCAGACAAAGGGCGTATTTCTGCTGCTCAAGCAAAAGCTAAGGCGGAACATGAATATGATATTTTTAATCTTACTCAACCAATTGATTCTGATTTTGATAAGCAAATCAGAGGGGTGTTAGAGCAAGGAGAGTAAATAGCAGTCTTTTGACACAATACAAAATAAAGTCTCAACCGATAGTAATTCTATCCAATTGAGACTTTTCGTTTATTTACGCCTATCCAAAAACTTCTGCACAATTACCGCTATTCCAATCCCCAAAACAGCTATGAGAATACAGCAAATAGCAGCTTCCCAAATCAATGCGGAGTGTAAAACTTCTGTATTAGCCACTATGATGCTTGCGAAAAAAGAAGAGAGGGCAACCAGAATGATAATCAGAATATAGAATACCAAATGCGGTATGAGAACATAATTGTCTGCCAGGTGGATTTTTCGTTCAGTTTCATCCCATTTGTCTTGAATTTGGCAAAGGAACTTATCAAGTACAGATTGCCCGAATTTTTCGGCTTGCTCCTGCGTACTTTGGGCAATAGTTAACTTATACTCCCGTAGAAATTTAAGTAAATTTACCAGATTTGTAATCATGTAATGAACGTTGTCATTCAGGCTGGCAAGTTCTTTAGCGTTCACATCAAGTAGTCGTTTCTCTTCTTCCAGATATTCATTCTTGGGAGTGGCTTTTATGGATTCCGCTTCATTCATTTCTGCGGAAAAATCGAATTTCTTTTTCATGCTTGACTTCATAGGCTTATCGTTTTAATCTTGTTTTAGGTTTCTTCCCTAACGAACGACTGGCGGCACGAGCGCATCTGCGAGCCCATTGCAAATCGTCCTCGTCCTTGTCTCTCCACGGAAGGTCGTTTTGCGAACCTCCGCCACCGCCTCCGGTTGCAACGTTGGGCGTTTCAAGCAGTCCGACAAAAATAGCCACAGCCATATCGGTAAGCTCCTGACAGTTGGAAACGAACCTGTAATCAAACTCGTCATTGAAGCAGTCGAGCACTTTTTCCGGAATATAGAACTTGTGCTCTTTGCCTTCATGGGTCAGGGCATAGGGAATCATATCCGAACGGTCTGTGCGATATTGGGTATAGTTAATAGGAGCCGCCTTATGCTCTGCTGGCTGTAGGATGATTTTGGGAGTATTGCTCTTAATGACAGTAGCAGGCTGATGGTGCAGTTTCTTCCATGTCGAAGGAAGTTTCGAAATCATCAGATTCCTGCCGATTCCCAATTCAGAAGCCTTGTATTTGGTGTTCCCATGCACGAGTGCATAACCACGGAGAATACCTTGCTTGTCTTCTCGTTCATGTATGACATAGCCTTTCCGTATAAGAGCATTTTTGTACTCTTCCCATGACCATGATTGCATTGATTTCAGTGTATCCATGCAGTCACGATTCACTTGGTGAATATTGGAATTTCTGACTTGCGCTGCCGTTATCCAGCCTCGTTTCTTTGCCACTCGTTCGGCGGCACGTTGCGCACGAAGATGAATGTTGTGGTCATTATTGATATTGCCATCTTCATCCAAACGGCAAACCGCAGCATGGAGGTGGGGAACTTCACTTTTGGATTCCATATGAAGCCAAACCGTGTATTTGCTGCCAGCCAAATTAGTCGGACAGGAACGGACTTTCCCGTCCTTGCCGGTAATCACTTGTTTGTCGAACTCCTCGACGAAGTCGTGCCAGAGTTTTTGCCAGTCCTCAATGTCGAAGAACCGGGTATGTTCAGACGACGGACTCAACTCGATTCTGATAACAGAGTTCTTGATAGGCCGATGCTGGGATAAGGTCAACTGCATGGAGTTCCATATCCCCATAGCGTCCGGTTCAGAGGGCAACAGATTGTCCAATACCCGATAGATTTTCTCCAGATGTTTCTTGTGTTGTGATTCGCCGGTAATGTAACGGAGGTCGTTTATTCCGTGCGATATGGCTTTTGCTTTTGCAATCATTCTTCTTCATGTTTAGCGTTAGACGGAATTTTGTTATGCTCTTTTACGGCATTCAGAAACTGGCAAACGCTTTCGGCTACATTGCCAAGTTCCTTGAGCCAGCCGACCATAAACGGAATCTGATTAAACATTATCATGCGTTGCTTTGTGGACATTCCGTGCAGCGCAGAGGTGTATTTAACAAGGTCTGACCGACAGTTATCCAAATTTTGCAACAGTGCCGCTTCTTCTTTTGTAAGCCTCGCTTTGGGCTTGAAGTTATAGGCACACGACAATATGTAATCGCTTACGGTCATACCGCATTGTGCTGCCAGTGATTTTATATGCTCTTTCTGACGGGGAGTAACTTTCGCTCCGATGAAGACGCATCTTGTTTCGTTAGAGGAACCCAATGAATTTTCAGTATTTTCTTTCATATAAATTGTTCTATAATGGTAAATAGGTGTGAGCTTGCGAGTACCGCATCGGCGAAAGAACTGAGCAGGCAAGAGCGCCAATGTACAACCGGAACGCAGTGAGGTTATACCTTGGCATATCTTGCAACAGTTACCTGTTGATACTTCTCTGCAAGCCATGTCGAATGTGGATATGGAATCGGCATTCGGATAGTAAGATATATCTCTAAAAGAGGGGAGAGTATGACTATCTCACATTATGTTATCTTGCCTACTTTGCTTTATTCTAATATATACGCTCCTGCAATAAAGTAAAGTTGAACTCAGTAATGGTATTCTGGATTGACCTTATATTCTTTCCCCTCTTTTATCACCATTCGCTTGTTACCGAGAAAGGTGGCTACCTTGACCGCTTTGTTATGACCAAGTTTTACACCTTGCAATCCGTACACCTCTTTCAACCGTTCCAAATAATCACCATAATTATTGATAGTGCCATTCGCAAAAGTGGCATCCAATGCTGCGCGATGTACATTCTCCGGAATTTCTTTGTACGGATCAAACGGCTCTTTGGTCGGGCGCCCTATCTTCTTTTCTCTGGGCAGATAAGGTTCTACCAGTTCAGGCAAACCCTCTTTGTTTATGCGGAAAGCGAACGGTTCAAACTCACGGTCGCGGATATGCATGGCTTCGACTACGCTTATGGTCTTGTCCTCTTTATCCACTTCGACTTGCATGATGGTTTCCGCCTTATTATTGAGTTCCGTGCCGATGTGACCACGGGCATGTTCATCATTCTTATTCTGATGCAGGACAGTATGGATGTGTATCTGCTTGTCATCCGTCCACTGCATGAATTTAGATATAATGTCAGTGGATTCACTGGGCGAGTTGATGTCATAAAGAAAATCACGGATGCCATCTATGACCACCAGTCCTAAATTAGGAATTGTGCCGATAGCTTGTTCAACTATAGCTAATCGCATATCGGGAGAGTATTTGCGCAAAGCCAGCATAACCAGATTGTCTGGCTCTTCATTTTCCGGTAAGTCCGCCAAACGTAAAATGCGCTTTAATACGTTCTGACAATGATACCGCCCTTGTTCTGTGTCAACGTATAACACCTTCCGTTTATCTTTTGGGAATGTAGACCGATAATGAAGAATGGTGCTGCCCCTCAATGCCGATGCGACAATGGCTGAGACATTGAACGTTTTCTTACTTTTAGCCTTACCTATGGAAGCACTGAAATTGCCTAATGTGCCTATAACTGCATCGTCCACCATCAGTACCACAGGCGACTGTTCGTATGCACTTGTCACGCTCACTATTGACTCCTCCACGTAAACTGCCAACTCCTCACGTGAAGGAGTCGTATTATCCGCCTTCTCCATCGTTACCAGTTTTTAGAGTTCGGTTTACGACGATGGGATGCGAGCATGGACTCGTTCTCTTCCTCAAAACTTTGCGGTGCTGGATTTCTTCGGGAGGATTCCAGCCATCTGTCCAGCTCATCACGATAGATATAGAGATGCTTTCCTTGTTTGATAACCGGAATATCGTCCTTTTTGACCTTGTAATAGAAGGTCGATAACGGCATTTTGAGATAGGCGCAAGCCTCCTGTACGGTCATGGGGACGTGCGTATTCTCTTTTGCTTCATGCTGCTTGGAAAGTTGTTCCGTCAGCAGATTTTCCATGCTTGCAATCCGGTTGCACAGTTCGCCTACCACTGCCGGCAGGTCATTGAATGTCAGTTCTTCTTGTTTCATATTAAAAGTGTTTTAATCGTTTAACATGCTGCGAACCAACTCAATGAAACCTTGCAGAACAATACAGACCGGATTAATTATTTCATCTGCATACGTTTTTTATTTTGAGTTACTATTATCTGTTTCTAAATGGAAGCGATAGTCGCCTTTATCGGGTACGTCAATAGGTATTTGGCTTGAAACATTATCGCGCAAATTAAGTTTTAGATATTCAATGGTTGCATTTGTGAGTTCATGAGGAAATGAAGCTTTTATAAAAGCTGCTCTTTGAAGTAGAGATATTCCCAAACGTTCACCGATGTTCCATGCTAAATGGCGTAGTCCTGGAGATTTCAACGGCTTATCTATATTGGAGCGAATAGGTTTGTATAAGTCATATCTACCACAAGCCATATATTCTATATTGGAAATGAGGATTGAAATAGCCTCTTTAGAGAGATAAGGGGCAGTTTTGATGGTCACATATTCACGAATAGCATTCATGACTTCTACTTGTCTTTCTGCTTCTTTCTTTTTAATGTTCTCTAGCAGTGTATCATAATTATCTATAACTGAATCATTTGGCTGCTCGATGGTTTGAGCTTCATTTGCACAATCGTCTTTTATCTCGAAATCAGAGTCAAAAACAAGCGGAGATTGCCAACCAAAAGAAAAATCGATTGGATTCTTCGTCAGCCATTTATAGAAAGATCGTTGTAACAGACCGCATAATAAAATTGTTGTTACAAGTCCAAGTATTACCGGAGTCGTTATCTTCATGATATTGATCTCGTGACAGGCGAAAAGATAAGTGTCTATTGCAGTATAGGTGATTACCAACAGCGCAAGAACAAAGCTTATTCTTTGAGTACGAATTTGAGTCCTATTTGTCATATACTGTAAATGTTTGGAATGATTATACTGCAAAGTTATGTACCGTATTCCAGATACTTATAATTGGTGATGACAAATCGCCCAATATTGGTAAAATATAACGGGTATAGTATGATTTCGGGCTAAAAATCATACTATACCCGTACAAACGGAATCTAAAATGGTTGTCAGCCATTCCTTGTTAGGGTGATTTTCTTGCTGGCTTCCCGTTTGTTGGCATCCACCACCTTGATATATCTTTGCGTAGTGGTTATACTCTTGTGAGCCATTATGCTTTGTATGGTGCGGATGTCCGTCCCAGCAGCAGCTTGTAGCGTGGCGAATGTTCTCCGGTACGAGTGGAATGTGATGTTCTTGGTAATTCCGGCAGAACGAATCCACTCTTTCATCGGGATTTGCGTCCAGCTACGCATAAGTCCCTTGAATACCAAACCTTTCTTTTCAGAACTATAGCCTATCAATCCCAATGCCTCCTCGCTGATGGGAATGATGTCTTCCGCTTTGTTCTTTTGTGTAATGATGTGTACGCATTTCCCTCCGGCTGAATAGTCTACAATATCTTCCCAACATAAGGCAAGAATATCACTGATACGTAAACTGGTCATACATGAAAACAGCGATGCTATTTTCAGAATGGGCTTCTTGCACGGTGTTTCAGCCAGTTTATACAGTTCTTCTACAGACAGATACTCTTTGACCACATCTTCCGTTTCAATCTTATCCAAGAAATCATTGACGTTGGTCTTTATCATCCCATTACGATAGAGTATTTTCAAGAATCCTCTGAAAGTAGACCAATATCCCGATGCGGAATTTCGTGTGATAGGTCCGTTACGTCTTAGCTTCTTGGCACTCAGCAAATATTCCCGAAATTTGTTGCATAGGTCGATGTCAATTTCCTCAAAGGTACATTTGCCATGTACGAAGTTTCTGAAATGGAGATAGACGAACTCCCATTTCTGGTCATGCTTGCGGAGTTGTTTGCGATAATACTCCAAGAAATCGGCTTTGAGTTTGTACCTGTCGAAGAAATCATACCGTTCATTCACCACAGATTCAAACCTGCGGCAACGGATGGCTTCGGCTTTCTCGGTCATTACCTCGTTGAAGTTCTGTTCACGCTTGTTTCTCGGATTGGCATATACGTAAATACCAAGCGACTCATGGCGGATAACTTTCATTGTCTCTTTGTCTCGATACCCCGGATAATAATCCAAGTAGAAAGACAGCATCCTGTTCTTTAAAGGACGTGTCCTTAATGTTACGGTTTTACATTCATGCATACTGATATATTTTTATGGTTATTATTAATTCGCTGGCAAAACTCTGTAATGTAACCATGCAGAAAGCCTTCAGTAGAGATTAATTTTGGAATAATTTACGGAAGCCTATAATTGGTTACTTACGGACACCCATTACCTTGTCAAACTCCACTTTCAGGAACCTGACGAATCGTCCGTTCTTCTCACGATTGATCTGATGGAATTGAAGAATACCGTACACCGAATCACGAGAGAGTTTGAATTTCTCCATCGCCTCCTTGACAGTGTAGTATTCCGCCTTGCTCTCCTGCTCGGAACTCTTCGAGAGGTCGAAGTGGAGCTTTGAGTAGAATATCTGCCCATGCTCTTTCTTAGATGGAATGTTGTTCCGATACACCTGCGAACGGATGGCGACACGTGTCATGCCGTACTTTTCCTGAATTTCTTCGGGCGTGTACCATTCGGTCAGGTCGGAATCCACCTCGTATTTGGCAAAAGCAGCATCGATATGTTTCTTGCTGTAATAGTTGAACTGGCGGATGCGCACTTTCGGGACTTTGTGCTGCCGTGTATAAGTCCACACCCATTTGGCGTTGACCTTATATTTTTCGGCAATCTCTTCGGCAGTGTAATACTCGGTAATGTTGAAATCGTTTTTTGCAACCAATCGCTCGTAAGGCTTGCTTTTGAGCATCAGTTCTATGTCGGCACGTCTTACAAGAGCCATTCTTCCGCTGAGTCGGGATGCCCTCAGTTTATCCTCCTTGACCAACTTATAAATGTACTGACGGCTCACACCCATCAATCGGGCAGCCTGCGAAAAAGTGAAATATTCCTGCTTTTCCAGACTGGAGCGCAGCTCCTGCATTTCCTGCATATGGCGCAATTCCATTTTGCGCTCTTTGATACGATGTTTGTAACCTCGCTTCGAGCATTGAGGGCTACAATAGCAGGTCGTTGTTTTCTGTGCGATGAACGGTTTTCCGCACCATTGACAAATTCTTTTTACTTCCATATTTTCGGTCTATTTTCTGCCATTTTCCATGAATTTTAATTTCCCTTTCTGTCAACACATGTAAACCACTGTCAACACACGTCAACTAATGCGTCACTGTGACATTCGGGTTAACCGTGAATTTCCGTCGCGGTAGAAATAGGATAGAAAAATATGGATAAAAACCGTTACTTCCAAATACGGACTGGAAAGTGTTAAAATAATAAAGTCGCTGATATATAGCGACTTTATTCTAAATGGTTATAGTTGCTTATGGCTGTTTCCAAGCCGTCACTTCCCGATGCAGAAATTCGAAAATATGGATTTCAGGATGTCGTCGGAGGTGATTTCGCCCGTGATCGTGCCGAGATGGTGCATGACTTGGCGAATGTCTTCGCTCAAAAGGTCGGTCGGCAATTGGGCGTCCATTGCCGCGAGGGCGGAATCCAACGCTTCGTGCGCGTGGCATAAAGCGTCGTAATGACGTTGGTTCGAGACTATTACGTTGCCGTTGTAGGCGGCGTCGGTGTCTACTGTCGACCTGAGCGCCGCGATGAGCATATCCATGCCTTCGCCCGTTTTGGCCGAGATGCGTATGGGAGCGGGGGAGTCGGTCGTCGAGGGGCTCGACGCGGTATCCGCCTCCGATGTCTCGCTGTTCAAGTCGGATTTGGTTATTATCCGATATATCTTTCTATCGTCGTCCGATCCCGAATCGATTATTCCGTCGTCCGCAAACACTCCGTCGTCGCTGAGCCAAAGGACGACGCGCGCTTTGCGCAGCGCCTGCTCGGTGCGGCGGATACCCATCTGCTCCAGCCGATCGTCGGTATGGCGTATTCCCGCGGTGTCGATGAATCGGTATACGAGTCCGTCGATGTTTATCTCGGCCTCGACGGTATCGCGCGTGGTGCCCGCTATGTCAGACACCATTGCCCGCTCTTCGCCCGACAAACGGTTGAGCAATGTGCTTTTGCCGACGTTCGGCCGTCCCGCTATGGCCACCGTAACGCCCTGCTTCATGACATTTCCCGCTTCGAACGAGTCGGCCAAAGCGGATACTTTGTCGCGTATGCGGCGCAACAGACCGAGGAGCTCGGCGCGGTTGGCGAACTCGACGTCCTCTTCCGAAAAATCGAGTTCCAACTCCAGAAGCGAGGTGATGTGCAGCAATTCGTCGCGCAATGCGCGCAACTCCTCCGAATATCCGCCGCGCATCTGTGTCGCGGCTATGGCGTGCGAAGCTCGCGAGTCCGAGGCTATTATGTCGGCGACGGCTTCGGCCTGCGAGAGATCCATTCGACTGTTCATGAACGCACGCCGCGTGAACTCGCCCGCTTCGGCAGCACGCGCTCCGTGCGATACCAGCAGCGAGAGTATGCGTCCCACGACGTAGGACGATCCGTGCGCCGAGATCTCTACCGAGTCCTCGCCCGTGTAGGAGTGCGGCGCGCGGAACACGGCGACCAAAACGTCATCTATCGCCTCGTCGCCGTCGACTATGTTGCCGTAATGAACCGTCGCCGTCGCTGCGTTGGCCAATGTGCTGCGTCCGTCGAATATGGCGTCGCACAACTCTATGGCGCGCGGTCCGCTCAACCTCACGATACAGATCGCGCCGCCCGTCGGGGTGGCGGGGGCTACGATAGTGTCGTCGCCATGGAAGATTCTCTCCGCTTGCATGGCTCTATCGTTGTTCGATCCTCAAACGTCGGCCGATGCTGAGTCTGCGAGGATCGGTTATGTTGTTCCAACGCATGATCTGCGTTGTGGTGACGTGGTAGCGGCGCGCGATGGCACCCAGCGTGTCGCCCTTCTTGATCGTGTAGTACGTCGTGCCCGTCGTCGCGGCTTTTGCCTTGTCGATGTTGGCCGGATCGAGATACTCTTTGAGGTATAGCGAATCCTTGGCGAATATCGAATCCCGATTCATGACGTACTGCGATACGCGGTTGGCGGGCAATACGAGCGTGTAGCTCTTGTTGCCTGCGGGTATTATGTCGAGTTTGTATTGCGGATTGAGCAGTCGCAGCGCGGCCGAATCCACGTCGATGGTGGATGTCACCTGATCCAGATGCAGCAATCTGTCCACGTGCACCGTATCCACGGCTATGGGCATCGGCGGTTCGTCGCATGCTATGTCGTGAGCCCGATGATAGGCGTAAGCGTACGACGCGGCGATGAAGGCGGGAACGTAACCTCGCGTCTCGCGGGGCAGATGGTCGTAAACGTCCCAGAACGATCGGGGATTGCCTCCCGTGCGCGCTATGGCCTTGTTGACGTTGCCCGGGCCGCAGTTGTACGCCGCGATCGCCAGACTCCAGTCGTCGTACATGTCATAGAGGTTTTTCATGTAGCGGCAAGCCGCTTTGGTCGATTTTACGGCGTCGTAACGCTCGTCGACCATCGAGTTTATCTCCAATCCGTAGGCTTTCGCGGTGGTGGGTATGAATTGCCACAGTCCCGCCGCTCCCGCTCGCGAATATGCCTTTGCCTGCAATGCCGATTCGATTATCGCCATAGCGTGCAGTTCGACGGGCAGACCCGCCTTGAGCAACTCCTCGTCGATCATGGGGAAATAGTACTTCGATAGGGCGAGCACGCGGCTCATGAGGCCCGACGAATCGGTGTAACGTTTTATGTACGAGCGCACCAACGGATTGTAGGGCAGGTGTATGGGCGACACCATCTTCTTCAGACGTTCGGCATACAACGAATCCAAATCCTCGTCGCCGATTACCTCGGCAGGTTCGCATATATAGTCGTCGAAGAAGCGTTGAAAGGCGTCGTCGGAGTGTTGCAGGTGCAGCAGTTCGGCCAGCGAGTCGGCGCGTTCGGGCGTGTAAGCGATGTATGTCGTTTCGTTTCGGATCGGCTTTTCGTTCGTCGCCTGTGCGGCTCGGCGGTTGTTCGCGAGTCGGTCTTCGCGGTCGCGGTATTCGTCGACCAGCGCGGCGAGCGAATCGGCCCGCATACGCTCGATTGTCAACTGCTGTTTGACGCTCAGACGTTTGGGTTTCTTGGGTTTCGGGCTTTTTTGGGCATGTGCCGTCGGGATAGAGAAGATGATGAGCAGTAATGCGAGCAAAGTTTTGTTCACTATTGCGGTCATGGTCAGAATGTGATGTTAAGATTGAAGCCGAACACGGGGTACGTGCCGTTTGCATGCGAATATTGGTAGTCGAACATCGGTTGCAGATCCACCGTCAGATCGTCCGATACGTCGAAATCCTTCAAGTGCGCGTCCACGTGCGCGTCTATCGCCTGAAAGGCGTATACGGCGGCGGTGAGGATTATGCTCAGGTCGCGGTTGCGGCGATATGCGTCGCGAAGGTTCTTCAGGTATGTGGCCGAGTATCGCCCTTTGAACTCGTCGTGCGACACTCCGTCGGGATAGTTTCCCGGATTGGCGTCGAAGTCGGCGCGCAGGGCGTACGCCTTTTTGAAACGTTGGAATCCGCGGTTGTTCCAGTCGATGACGTAAACCATCGAGGCCATTCCGCCGATCACGATGGGCACTTTCCAATAGCTCTTGTTGTATATCTGGCCCGCTCCCGGGCAGATGATCGACAGGGTGGTGGCCTTTTTCACGCTCGACACCTCGTTGGTCGAGTAGTTCACGGCCGCGTCTCCGAGAAAGTATATGTACGAAGCGGCTGCCGTCATCCAAAATATCTGACGCTTTGTGTTGGTGCGTATCATGCGCCGTTGCAGCAGGTTGAGCTCCTCGGTGCGCGACATGCTCTCCGCCGTCAGCTCGTCGTATCGGCGTTTGAGGGGCCGATATTCGTTTCCTTCGTGTATCGCCATGCCTATCGAGGCTCCGAGGGTGGAGTAGAGCAGGGGCAGTTTCCAATATTGCTTGTTGTATATCTGTCCGTACCCGGGCAGCACGGCCGACGTCCAACAGACCTTGGCGAGCGACGACGAGTCGCTGAACAACGGCTGTCGTATCCTCTCGTTGCCGTCCTTGTCCAAACGGATTTTACGGCGACGTTTTGCGTCGGCACCCGATTCGATGCCCTCCGTCGCTGCGCCGATCGCCGTCGCTCGGGTCGCGGAGTCCATGCCGATCGCCTCGGCGAGCGAGTCCGCGCGCTCCGCGGCTAAGGAGTCGGCGGCGTTCCGCGCGAGGGAATCGGTTCCTATCGATGCTGCGTCGTGCTTTTGCAGCACTCCGCCCGAAACCACCTGCTTGTTGCTTCGCTTGAGCGTCTGCGCCGCCGACGGAAACGCCGCGAACAACAACGTCAGCGATATCGCGACCCGAAGCAGGCGCGAGGCGCGAGGCTTGATATTCGGCAGCCAAAATACCGATGTCGACTGCTGTTCGCCGACGGCGGCGGGAGTGCGCGAGCCGAAGCGAGCAGCAGTCCGCCGCGTGGGGCGGCAAACTGCCGATATCGCACAGCGATATCGAAAAAAATACGGTGTATTTTTGCTGCCGGACATTCTACTTTCTTATATTGCGCAACCGCTCTATCAATGTATCGATGTCGGCGTCGTTCGAGAAGTCGATCACGATCTTTCCTCCGCCGTTCTTGCCGCGCTTGATATTTATGTTCTGCGAGAAATAGGGCTCCAGCAGCTCCACCAGCCGCGAGTACGATTCGGGATACTCCTCCTCGCCTTGGCGCACCGCCTCGGGCTTGTCGGCCAACTTTCGGGCCAACTCTTCGACCTGACGCACCGACAACGCCTTTTTTATGCAGCGTTTCAGGGCGCGCAGCTGCTCCTCGGGGGCTATGCCCGCTATGGCCTTGGCGTGTCCCATCGTGATGAGGCCCTCTTTCAGGGCGAGTTGCACTTCGCTCGGCAGATTCAGCAGACGCATGTAGTTCGATACGGTGGAGCGCTTCTTTCCCACGCGGTCGGCCATCTGTTCCTGCGTGAGTCCGCATTCGTCGATCAGCCGCTGCATTCCGAGCGCGATCTCTATGGCGTTGAGGTCCTGACGCTGTATGTTCTCCACCAGAGCCATCGCGTGCAGGCTCTCGTCGTCGGCCTCGCGTATGTAGGCGGGCAGCGTTTCGAGTCCCACCATCTGCGAGGCGCGCCAACGACGCTCGCCGCTTATTATCATGTAACGGCCCTCGCCGTCTTTCTTCACCGTAACGGGCTGTATCACGCCCAACTGACGGATCGAATCGGCCAGTTCGGCCAGCGCGTCGTCGTCGAACTTCGTTCGCGGCTGCGTGGGGTTGGGGTATATCTGCGCGACGGCTATCTCGGCCATGCGGCTCATGGGCGTGGCCTTCACCTCGATGTTCTCGGTGCCGAATATGGCATCCAATCCGCGTCCTAAACCTTTCTGTTTCATATTGTCGTTACTCTTTTTATCCTTTTTTCGCGCGATTGCGCTTCAGCAACTCCTTTGCCAATGTCAGGTAGTTGACCGATCCCGTCGCGGCGGCGTCGTAAAGCATTACGGGTTTGCCGTGCGACGGAGCCTCGCCCAGACGTATGTTGCGTTGTATGACCGTGTCGAACGCCAGCGACCCGAAGTGTTCGCGCACCTCGGCGGCCACTTGGTTGTTGAGGCGGTTGCGCATGTACATCGTCAGCACGAAACCCTCTATTTCGAGCGACGGATTCAACCCGCTCTTCACTATCTTGATGGTGTTGAGCAGCTTGCTCAAACCCTCCAGCGCGAGGTATTCGCATTGCACGGGTATCAGCACCGAATCGGCCGCCGTGAGTATGTTCACGGTGGTGTATCCGAGCGAAGGCGAGCAGTCGATGAACACGTAGTCGTAATCGTCGCGCACGCTGTCGACTATGCCCTTTATCACCCGATGGGCGTTCTCCATCTTGGGCAGCTCGGTGTCGGCGGCCACGAGATCGATGCTCGATGGCAGCAGCGACAGATTTTTGACGTCGGGGCTGCGAAGTATCACCTCCTCGGCACGCTTTTCGCCCACGATACATTCGTAAATGCCGTCGAGGTCGATGTCGAAACCCAGTCCCGACGTGGCGTTGGCCTGCGGATCGGCGTCGAGCAGCAGCACCTTTTTTCCAAGCAGGGCGAGCGATGCCGCGAGATTGATGGCCGTGGTGGTCTTGCCCACGCCGCCTTTCTGATTTGCTAAAGCTATTACTTTCGACATAATTATCCGACTTCGGTGAGTGTTAAGTGTTTAATGCGATTCGTCCCGCTTCGGTTCATTGTGCGGCATGCGGCCGCAAGCAGGATATAATCGGACAAAATTAATGAATTTAAATCAAATAAAACAACGGTTGCCGAAAAATGATTAACTTTGTCAACCGGCCCCGACGGCCGCAAGGATCGTATTATGACGGAAAATATTAAGAAAGAGAGTGAAAATACCGACGTCGCCGCGACGGTTCCCCACGGTGCGAAAAGGATCCCCACGTGGTGGGACATCGTGGTCGTGCTGCTTGTTTTCGTGTTGTCTCAAGGGGCGGCGGTGGCCTTGTGTCATCTGTTCGGCGTCGAGGGGGCCGACATGAACGCGGCGTCGGACGACAATGCCGCCGAAGCTGCGGCTTACGTGCAGGGACGGTATGTGGCGATCATGTACTTCATCTCGATGTCGGTGTGCCTGCCGCTACTGTGGTATTATAAAGGTCTGCGCGGGTGGAGCGTGCGATTGCCGTTCCGCGCCCCCGGGTGGGCGTCGCCTTTCCGCCTTCTGTGCGGTTACGTTCTGCTGTGGTGCGTGACGATCGCGGTCGAACCTCTGACTTCGAAACTCCCGGGAAATCAGTCCATGCTGGGCGGCGGAGGGTGGCTTTTGGTTTCGGCGGCGATCTTGGCGCCTATTTTCGAGGAGACGGTTTTCCGCGGCTATATCGCGGGCGCGCTGCGCAGCGCATACGGCGGCGTGGCGGCGTGGATCTGGTCGGCGTTGATCTTCGGCGCGGTGCACGTCGTCCCCTCGGTCGCGGTTAATGCCGCGCTGTGCGGTCTGGTGCTCGGATTCTACTACCTGCGCTACCGCTCGCTGGTGTTGGTCATACTCCTTCACGCCATGAACAACCTTACGGCTTGTTTCCTGCGCACGATGGGGCTCGGCGACATGACCATGCGCGAGGCCGTGGCGAACGAAGGTCTCTATACAGCGATATATGCTGCGTGCGTCACGGTTTGCGTGATGGCCGCGGCGCGTATGTTCCGACTTCTCAGACGCGTGAAAGGCGATAATTCTCCTGCGACCGAGTAATAATCTCGACGGGTTATACGTTAATTTGGCGTAAATTAACTATCTTTGTCGAATATTATGCGTCGATTTGTAAAAATATCGCTCCTTGCCGCCGCCGTGTCGGCCATCGCCTGCCGAGAGTTGCCCGACTATCTGGCGAGCGACGCAACGATTGCCCGTGTCGGCCGCAAAGAGCTTAAGTACAGCGATATCGCCGAGGCGATCCCTGCCAATCTGTCGGGCGCCGACAGCGTGTCGTTCGTGAAACTTTACGTCGATAAATGGTTCGTGCGCCAATTGAAGTTGGAGGAGGCCGACCGACTGTTCTCGGGTTCGGAGAAGGATATCGAGAAGTTGGTGGAGGACTACCGCCAGTCGCTGCTCATGCGCAAGGTCGACCAGTATTATGTCGACGAGCAGATGAACACCGACTTTACGGATAAGGATATAGCCGATTATTACAATACCCACAAGTCGGATTTCATTCTCGACCGTACGCTGGTGCGTGGACGCATACTGCGTTTCGACGCCTCGTATCGCCAGAGCAAGAAACTGATGGAGCAGATGCGCGCGGCCGCGTCGTCGCAGGCGGCGGCCAAGACATTCTCCGACGTTTGCGAGAAGAACGATTTTCTGCTCATCGACAATCGGGCCGAGTGGGTGAGTTTCGCCGACTTTCTGTCCAATCTGCCTACGACCCGCACGCAGGACTACACGTCGCTGCTCGACAAGTCGGGGATTCAGGAGATGAAGGCCAACGACGCCCGTTACTACTTCGATTTCACCTCGGTGTGTCGCAAGGGCAATGTGGCTCCGTTAGAGATGGTGTCGGACAACATACGCCGCATCCTGCTCACGCAGCGACGCAGCGAGATAATCAAGGCGCACGAGGAGCAGATCGTGTCGGAGGCCGTGGCCAGCGGACATGCCCTTATCTATAAGGAGGATGCGGATGAGCCGACCGACGACGGCAGCGGCGCGGAGGAGTAAAACGAAAATATACAGGTAATTATATATTATGTTGAGGAATAAGTCTTTGGTTGCGGTGTTGACGGCGGGTATCCTGCTGGCGGCGGGTGCGCTTACGGCGCAGAAACGGCAAGTCATGCTCGATCGCGTGGTGGCGGTAGTGGGCGGATCGGCGATTCTCTACTCCGAAGTGGAGGATTACGCCAATCAACTCGTCGAGCATCGGCGCGCGCAGGGGTTCACCTCCGACCGCGATCCGATGAACGAGGGTCTGGAGATGCTCATGAAGCAGAAGTTGCTTTACAGTCAGGCTCTTATCGATTCTATCCCGCTTAACGGCGACGTCAATTCGGGCGTCGAGGAGCAGTTGCAGATGATGATCGCCGAGGAGGGCTCGATCGCCGAACTGGAGGCCAAGCAGCATATGGCTATATTCAATTTCCGCGAGCTGTTGCGTCAGCGCGTCACCGAGCAGGAGTACGCGCGTTCGATGCAGGGCGAGGTGGTGAGCGGCGTCACGGTCACCCCGGGCGAGGTCGAGCGTTACTATAAGGAGCTGTCGAAAGAGGAGCTGCCGCTGGTCCCCGAACAATACGTCTACGCTCAGATCGTGAAATATCCAACCTCGCAGGCCGAGGCCAAGCAGCGCGCCAAGGAGCGTCTGCTGGAGATGCGCGAGCGCATCATTTCGGGCAAGTCGACCCTGCCCGTGCTGGCTCGACTCTATTCGGTCGACCCGGGATCGGTCATGAACGGCGGCGAGTATCCCCCGGGACCTCTGTCGCAGTGGACCAAGCCGTTCGGCGACGCTTTGGCGACGCTGAAGCCCGGGCAGCTGTCGGAGGTGGTGGAGACCGAGTACGGATTCCACATCATCGAACTTATCGACGAGCCCAAGAACGGCATGTATCACTGCCGCCACATCCTTATCAAGCCCACCTATACGACCGACGAGTTGTTGGAGCCTACCAAGTTCCTCGACAGCGTGTCGATGTTGATTCGTTCCGATTCGATGACCTTCGAGCAGGCGGCGTTGCAGTTCTCGGACGACGACCTGACCAAGATGAACGGCGGTCTGGTGTCGAACCACGACGTGCTGATGAGCAACCCCAGCTACTCGAACGTGAAGTATACGGCGACGAAGTTCCGCCGCGAGGATTTCGGCGAGGGCAAGAGCCTCAAGGACTATATCGCCATTTCGCAGATGAAGGTGGGCGACGTTTCGAACGCCTACCAGTCGGAGGACCTCAAGGGCGACGACCTTAGCAAGATCATCAAGTTGCTGGAGATCATTCCCACGCACCCCGCGTCGCTTACCGACGACTACCTGACCCTCGAGGAGATGGCTTTGGAGGCCAAGCAGGAGAAGGTGTTCGACGAGTGGATGCGAAAGAAGATCGACGGATTGTACGTCTATATCGATCCCGAGTTCCGCGACGGCGAGTTCCAGTACGACAACTGGGTCAAGTAACTTTCGAAGTAAAGATCTCGGCACGTGCGTCGCGTAATATCGATCATATCCGTTGCGCTGGTCTTCGGCGGCATTCTGTTCGCGCAGGAGGCGAGCGTCCGTAATGCCGCGGCGGCGGGCGAAGCCTCTGCGGTCGAGACGATCCGCGCTTCGCGCGACAGCGTGCGGCGCGGCGCCGACGGCGTTCCGCAGCGCCGCAAGATCGACTTTAGGGCCGACGTTGTGCGCAAGGGCGGCGGCGACAGCATAATCCACTTCGTGGGTAATTTTGCGGCGCATCATAACGGCGCCGTCATATCGTGCGACAGCTCGGTGCGTTACAGCGATACCCGCTGGGGATTCTTCGGCCGCGTGATAATTAATCAGGATTCGGTCTATATCTATGGCGACAGCGCGTTGTACGATGGCGAGAGCAGCCTCGCCGAAGTGTATGCGCCCATTGTTAAGGTGGTCGACGGCGACGCGTTGCTCTATACCTATAATTTCAGCTTCAACACAGCGGAGAAGATCGGCCGTTATACGGGCGGCGGCGTGTTGGTGCACGACGACGACATCATGGAGTCGTTGCGCGGATACTACTATGCCGATACGCACGAGGTGATTTGCGTCGACGAGGTGGAGCTTCACGGCGCCGATTACGACATGAAGAGCGATTCGGTGATATACAACTCCGAATCGGATGTGGCCCGATTTTTCGATAACAGCGAGATATGGAACTCCGACGGCGACTATCTTTGCGCCGACGAGGGCCTTTACGACAAGGCGCAGGATCTGTATACGGTCACGCGCAACGGTTACGTCCTCACGCCCGAGCGGGAGTTGTGGGGCGACACCCTCTCTTATTACCGTTCGCGGGGCCATGTCGTGGCTCGGCGAAATATCCAGATGGACGACTTCGGGAACAAGATGCTGGCCTTCGGCGACTTCGCCGAGTATTGGTCCGAGGCGGGCAACGCCGTGCTGACGCGCGATCCGTCGGTGGTGGGGTACGATACCGAGCAGGGCGATTCGGTCTTTCTGCGCGCCGACTCCATGTTGCTCTTTACCGTGCCGCGCTTCGAACCTGCCGACACCGCCGATTCCCTGACGGCGGATGCGCCCGCAGCCGAACGTTCGGATATCGTCCGTAACGAAACCACTCCCGTCCGTCCGACGGACGCGACTCATAATATCGCGCAGAGTAGCGACGAGGATGTCGACTATTATGACGAAGACGACGAGTCCGCCGACAGCGTGCGGCGCGATTCCGTCGCGCAGCCCACTGCGAAAGAGTTGAAAGCCTTGGAGCGGGATCGGATTCGCAAAGCGAAGGATTCTGTGAAGCGGGTGAAGGCCGCCGTGCGCAAGAAGCGTCTGGACTCCATCGCCGTGGTGCGTCAGGCCAAGGCGACGGCGCAGTTGGAGAGGGCGCGGGCCAAGGAGCTTGCGCGCGCGGCGAAAGATTCGGTGAAACGCGCCGCGTTGCGTGAACGCATGCTTCGCCGCGGCGGAGATGTTTCGGTTCTCGACTCGCTCGACAGCCTTGCTGCTGCGCGCAGCGAACTGTTGTGGCACGGCCATGCGGACGGCCGCGACAGCGTGGCGGCGAAGGAGAGGGAAGACAGCATCGCCCTTGCCGAGGCACGCGCCATGAACGAGGATTCTGTGCCGACGGCTGCCGATACTACGCGGACGGACAGCATATACCGTCTGGTTAAAGCCTATCGCAACGTCCGTATGTACCGCACCGACGCTCAGATGGCGTGCGATTCGATGGTGAGCGTATCGACCGATTCGATCATACATCTGTATATCGATCCCGTTTTGTGGAACAACTCCAACCAGATAGCCTCCGACGAGGTAGACATATTCACCCGTAACCGCCAAATCGAACGCGCCGAATTCATCGGTTCGCCCATCATGGTGTCGGAGATCGACTCCACCTATTACAATCAGGTGGCGGGCAAGGTGATGATAGCCTATTTCCGCCATAACGATATCTATCGCAACGACGTGAACGGCAATGTCCAGACCATCTATTTCCAGCGCGAGGACGAGGATCTTCCAGAGGTTACGCAGATGATATATCTCGAGAGCGCCTCGGCGTCGTTCTATATCGAGGACAAGGAGTTGGTCGGTATGACTTATCGCAACGACGTGCCGTTCAAGCTATATCCCATAGCGCAGATTCCGCCCACGCAGGATATGCGTTTGCGTAATTTCAAGTGGGTGCCGTCGCTGCGGCCGACGCGCGAATCGGTGTTCGACCGTACCATACGTCCCTCGGTCCGTGATGAGCGGCGATTGCGCGAACGCCCGACCTTCGATATCGTGGAGCGCATGGACCGATACAAGGAACGCTTGCTGCGCAGCGGCGAGTGGATCGATCGCGAAGACGAGCTTACTCCCGAGTTGGTGGAGTGGCGCAATACCCGCGAGCTTTAATCGGCCTTTTCCGATGCGGATTTTGCCGCGTCGCGACCTTTCTTCTGCTTTTTTCCCGAATCGGCGTTTACGAAGTGGCGCGATATGGCTTGCGCGAGATTTTGGGGCGCGATGTCGCGTTCGATCTTGCCGCCGAATGCGACCGATATTCCTCCCGTCTCCTCGGAAACGACAACCACGATTGCGTCCGACGTCTCGGTTATGCCTATGGCGGCGCGATGGCGCGTGCCGTACGACTTGGGTACGGGCGACTGCGTCACGGGCAGGATGCACTTGGCCGCTACGACACGGTTGTTCATGATGACCGCCGCGCCGTCGTGCAGAGGCGCGTTCTTGAAAAATATGTTCTCCAGCAACGCCACCGACAATTGCGCGTCGAGGGTTATGCCCCCGTCGATTATGTCGCGCAGGTCGCTCTCCTGCGCCAGCACCATGAGCGCGCCCGTCTTCGACGCCGCCATCTCGATGCTGGCCGTTATAACGGGCTGGAGCGTGGGCTCCGCGCCGTGGCGTTGGTTGAATATGTTGTTTATGAAATTGAGACCTTTGCGCCTCATGCCTATCATTTGCAGAAAGTTGCGCAGCTCGGGCTGGAACACTATTATGATGGCTATCACGCCCACGCTGACTATCTGGCTGAGGATGGTCGACAGCAACTCCATTCGAAGCGCGCGCGTGACAACCCACACTATGTATATGACTATTATGCCCGAGAGTATGTATGGGGCGTTCGTGCCGCGCGTCATGCGGTAGAGGCCGAACATGAACAGAGCCACGAGCAGAATATCGATCAGGTCGATGAATGTGAAAGGTATGAAATCCATTTTCGATTCGGTTTGTGGGTCGCAAGATACGAAAAGTCGGGCGCAGAAGCAAATTTCTCGTGCCTATATGTCTGTGGCGACGTTATGCGGCAATGTGGAATCCTAACGGAACGTCTGCCGTAACGAAACGGCCGAAACTCCTTTCGAAAGGAATTTCGGCCGCTGTGCGTATCAAGATCGCTGTCGACTATTTCTTATCCGATTTGTCGTCGGTATTCTTCTCGGCGGCGTACATTTCGTTCACCTTGGCCAGCACCGTTTCGCTGATGTCGAGAGCCTCGGCGGCGTCGAGCAATGCCGTGGCGTTGAGCACGAGCTTGTATTTGTGATCGGCGTTGATCTCCTTGATGGCGCGCATGAGCAGATCCTGCGTGCGGTTGGTGAATACGTAATTCTCCTCGTCGAGAGTCTGAGCCTCTTTCTGCGCGTTGCTCTGGTAGTTGGCCACCTTCTTCTCGATAGCCTGCTGCTGCTTCTGCGCATCGGCCGTGGTCACGAGGCCCTTGCTGTATTTCTCCTGCAACTGCGCGGCCTCGTACTGGAGATTCTTCTCCTTCTGCGCCCAAGCGTTCTGCGCCTTCTCGGTCTTCTCCTGAAGCGCGACGCCCTCGGTCTTGTATATTTCGCTCTGCGCGAGAACGTAATCGATTCTTACGAACGCTATGTCGCCGCCCGTGACGGTCTCGACGGCTTGGGGTTCGTTCTCTGCGGTGGCCGTCTTGTTATCGCACGCCGCAAACGAGAGCGAGGCTGCGAGCAATGTCCAAAAAACTTTTTTCATACTCTGTTATCCGTATTTTGAAGATTTCTTAAATTAAATACGCAATTGATTCACAAAGGTAAAAAAAAATCTTTATTTTTGTCGTATTGGCAGTTAAAATTGCGCGATAGTATGATTTAATGTATTTCCCTTTGGAGCGCAGCGACCTGAGTCCCCTCCGAGGAGGGGATTCAGGGGTGGGTCGGATTTGTAAACGCGGCCGCAGGCCGCGGGTAATTATGGCGTATTCGATATTGGACCGTCACATTAATGTACGACCGCGATAAATGTTTTTAAGATTATGTACGAATATATTTCGGGAACCGTGGCCGATCTGGCCCCGACGTACGCCGTGATCGACGCGGGCGGCGTGGGATATTACATGAACATCTCGTTGCAGACCTTTTCCGCCATCGAGCACGAGCGCGCGGCGCGTCTTTACGTCCACTTCATCGTGCGTGAGGATGCGCAGGCGTTGTACGGTTTCGCCACGCCGTTGGAACGCGAATTGTTCCGCCACCTGATCAGCGTGTCGGGCGTGGGCGGCAACACGGCCCGCATGATACTATCCACGTATACGGTCGACGAGTTGCGCAGTATAATCGCCACCGAGAACGCCGTTTTGTTGAAGAATGTCAAGGGTTTGGGACTCAAGACCGCGCAAAAGATAATCGTGGAGCTGAGCGGCAAGATGGTCGATGCCGTCGGCGGCAAGGCGACGGTGCCGGCGGCGGCCAATGGCGGGTCGTACGACGAGGCGTTGGCGGCGCTGGTGATGCTCGGGTTCCAGAAGAGCGCGTCGGAAAAGGTCCTGAAGGCTGTCGTGAAGGAGTCGCCCTCGATAAGCGTCGAGGAGGCCGTGCGGCAGGCGTTGCGGCGTTTGTAGCCGCGCGGAGGTCTCCCGCGCGGAGCCTAAACGTATAAAAACGGGCGCGTAATTGGCCGAATGGATATTTTTTCATAAATTTGCACGATTGGAGGTTATGAAGTTACGAATCGGAATAGCGGTGTTGATGGCGGCGTGCGTAATGCCGCTGGTCGCGTGTACCGACGATGACGATGCGATAGAGTCGCAGCGCAGCGACATCGTGCGATATCTCACCTCCACCCATGTGCCCCGACTCATTTCGGCCGAGGATGCCGAGTCGTCGCTCGAGGTCGATCCGCCGTTTTACGATGCCATCGACCGCGTGGTGTACCGCTACATATACAACTATTACGACGAGGGGCGCGACGAGCGACCGCTCGTGGAGTGGGGCGACGAGGTGGAATTGACCTATACGGCCTATGTCTTTACGGGCGGCGTGCCGCGTATAGAGTCGATATACGCCTCGAACGACGCGGGTGTCATCGAAGCGCTGGTCGAAGAGGGGTTGAACGCCAAGTATTGGAGCTCCGAGCCCCTTCGGGTGAAATTGGGCGCGACGAGTATAATAAAAGGTGTCGCATTGTCGTTAGATGGTTGTCGCGAGGGCGACGAGGTGGAGGCCTACATGACCTTCGACGCGGCGTACGGCGACGATGTCGTGGGCATCGTGCCCAAGGAGTCGGCCGTGTTGTGGGTATACTCCGTCGACAAGGTGAATAAGGGCCGCGCGTCGGCCGTTGCGCCTTAGGTGGCGCGATTTTGTGTTATGATTCAACGTTTATTTGATATGAAGTTTATAAATCGTTTATTCTGCATGGCGGCCGTGGCGTCGGCCTTGATTCCCGTTTCGTGCGTCGAATCGACGGAGATGGGTTTCGATGAGGTGGAGAAGATCGCGTTGCAGTCGTGGATGGAGATCAACCGTCCCGATCTGTTGGAGAATTTCCAGCCGTCGGGCGAATATTATGTCGAGCTTTTGGACGAAGGCGCAGCCGACAGTCTGCCCGTAAGGCACGATAACGCTTGGTTGTGGTTCAACGTCACCTGCCGCGATCTGGCGGGCAACGTGGTGCTGACGCGCAATTCCGAGCTCGCGCGGTTGCAGAACTCGTATACCGATCATACTCACTACACTCCGTTTTTCCTCTATTGCGGCGAGAACAACACCTCGATGCTCGAGGGAACCTATATGGCCATTCGCAACAAGCTGAAGATAGGCGACAAGGAATACTCGGTGCGTTACGGTACCAAGATGCGTCTCTATCTGCCCTCGTCGATCGCCGCGGGATCGGGCGGCATGGGTGGCGACGGCGGTTACGAAGGCCAGTACCGTTTGGACGCCAACCGTCCCACGATCGTGGATGTCGAGGTGTGGGGCCATGTGAACAATCCGCTGGCTTACGAGGATCAGTGGGTGAAGTCGTTCGCCGAGGCGAACGGAGGTCTGGCGCCCGAGAAGAAGGACGAGGAGGCCGCCGCGAAACGCCGTTCGTTCAAGCGCTCCGCGACGCGCGCCGACGGAGAGGAGCCCGAGAAGCCCGTTTACGACGACAAGTGGCATCTGGCGGTGGACTCTATCGCCGCGCTCTACATCAATTATCTCTACACGCCCGAGCGCGGGTTGAATTTCGACTGCATAGGTCGCGACACGATGATGTTCGAGGCGCAGACCGATTACAAATACGGCAAGATATACGGCGCTAAAGGGTTGGCGCAGATCAACAAAGAGATCGACGAGGCTCTTCTAGAGCGTTTCGGCAAGGGGCTCGATCCCGCCGACGCCGAGCCTCTGGATTCGGTGTCGACGGCCAAGATCTGGTATGTGGCGCGTCTGCTGGACGGTTTCGTTGTGGATAGCAATATTCCCGAGGTCAAGAAGATCGTATACGAAGATGTGAAGGTCGACGATGAAGGCACTGCCGCCTCGTTCGTTACGGAGAAGAACAGCACCGCCAACGACTATGTCGACGCTTGGCTCTATGCCATTCCGCAGATGAAGCTGGGGGCGTGGAACGTCATCCTCTCTTCGTCGTCGAACGTTTACGGCGCGGTGGGTCGTTCGGGCACCAAGTCGACCTCATCGTCGGGCGGATTCAATTATTACGACTACTTGAATTACTACAACTACTTCAACAGCTATTACGGCAACAACTATTACAACGGTTATTACAACGACTATTACGGCGGTTACGGTGGTTATGGCGGCTACGGCGGTTTTTATAATAACTATATGTACAGCCCCTATTACAACGGCTACAACACCGGTACGGGTACCGACGACACCGAGACTACCACGACGGTAACCACCGAAGTGCTGCCCTATACGCCGCTGCTGTGGCAGGTATTTATCGAGGCGAAGTCGGAGGACGAGTAGCGTCGTTTTCGGTCCGCGAGCGACGGATACGGGCTCCGATACGTAATAAAGAGGACCATCCTTTCGAGGATGGTTCTTTTTTTGTGTTTTTTGCGCTTAAATTTTGCGAAACCGAAAAATAGTCGTAACTTTATGTTGCAAAGGAAATGTTACTTGTACAAACCTAAAAATAGATTCATTATGATTATCACATTCAACGAACTGCGTCGCATTAAAGACAAGTTGCCCAGCGGAAGTTCACAGCGCATAGCCGATGAACTCGGGATCGATGTAGAATCGGTACGCAACTATTTCGGCGGTAAGCATCTCGACGCCAAATCAGGTGTCGGTATACATATTGAACAAGGTCCCGACGGCGGTGTCGTCACTTTGGACGATACCACTATTCTCGATGCGGCTATGCGCATCCTGAACGAGAACAAATAACGCGTCGGCGAACGTGCGGTCGCGTCGCGAGACCCGACCGCGAGCGGTTCGCGCGTATTCTTAAGGACTCTGCCGTTTTCCGCACGGGTTATTTTGGGGGTACTTCGGACGCGAGGTTTACGAGCGGACGAAGGGGTGTGAATGATGTCGACCGAGACATCGTGCAGAATTATGATTTAACGACCGTGCGGAACGGAGATTTCGAAACGGGTCGCCCGAAAAGGGGCGGCCCGTTATCGTTTTTTCGGTCGCCGCCGCCCTTTGTCAGTCGCGGGTCGGTCAAAATGGCAGACGTGACGCGGCCGTTGGCAGTATTTTACGCCATAATAGCTGTTTCGGAGTGCCAATTTTTTTTGGTATAGCCTTTGTTCGTATCCGTTACGACCGCCGCGTCGGCAAGGCGCGGGCGGCGTGAATTTAAGGATTGCAAAAGAATAAGAACAAATAAAGATTTACTATTATGGGAAAGATTATTGGTATTGACTTAGGTACGACTAATTCATGCGTAGCGGTAATGGAGGGCAACGAGCCCGTGGTTATCCCCAACTCGGAGGGACACCGCACCACGCCTTCGGTAGTGGCATTTACCGACAACTCGGAGCGTAAGGTGGGCGACCCCGCCAAGCGTCAGGCTATCACCAATCCCAAGAGAACTGTTTTCTCGATCAAGCGTTTCATGGGCGAGCAGTACGACAAGGTCACGGCCGACATCACACGCGCTCCCTATTCGATCGTCAAGGGCGACAACAACACTCCCCGCGTGGATATCGACGGCCGTCAATACACCCCTCAGGAGATCTCGGCCATCATCCTCCAGAAGATGAAGAAGACGGCCGAGGATTATTTGGGTCAGGAGGTGAGCGAGGCGGTTATCACCGTGCCCGCCTATTTCTCGGATTCGCAGCGTCAGGCCACCAAGGAGGCGGGCGAGATCGCGGGCCTGAAAGTGCGCCGCATCATCAACGAGCCGACGGCCGCGGCTTTGGCTTACGGTCTGGACAAGAAGGATTCGGACATGAAGGTGGCCGTTTACGACTTGGGTGGCGGTACTTTCGATATCTCGATTCTCGAGTTGGGCGACGGCGTGTTCGAGGTTAAGTCGACCAACGGCGACACCCATCTGGGCGGCGACGACTTCGACCATGTTTTGATCGACTATATGGCCGAGGCGTTCAAGGCCGAGCACCAGATCGATCTGCGTCAGGATCCTATGGCTTTGCAGCGTCTGAAGGAGGCTGCCGAGAAGGCCAAGATCGAGCTTTCGTCGTCGACCACCACGGAGATCAACCTGCCTTACATCATGCCCGTGAACGGCATCCCGCAGCATCTCGTAATGACGCTCACTCGCGCCAAGTTCGAGCAGTTGTGCGACCATCTGATTCAGAAGACCGTCGAGCCCTGCAAGGTCGCTCTGCGCGACGCGGGCCTTCAGGCGAGCGATATCGACGAAGTGATTCTCGTGGGCGGTTCTACCCGTATCCCCGCCATCCAGCAGATTGTCGAGAAGTTCTTCGGAAAGGCTCCCAACCGATCTGTTAACCCCGACGAGGTGGTCGCTATCGGCGCCGCAATTCAGGGCGGTGTGCTCACGGGAGAGGTTAAGGATGTGCTGTTGCTCGACGTTACTCCGCTGTCGCTGGGTATCGAGACGCTGGGCGGTGTGATGACCAAGCTCATCGACGCCAACACCACCATCCCCACCCGCAAGAGCGAGGTGTTCTCGACGGCGGCCGACAACCAGCCTTCGGTGGAGATCAACGTATGTCAGGGCGAGCGTCCTATGGCGCGCGACAATAAATCGCTCGGCCATTTCCACCTCGACGGCATCCCCGCCGCTCCGCGCGGCGTGCCTCAGATCGAGGTTACCTTCGATATCGACGCCAACGGTATTCTGAACGTATCGGCCAAGGATAAGGGCACGGGCAAGGAGCAGAAGATCCGCATCGAGGCTTCGAGCGGCCTTACCGAGCAGGAGATCCAGCGTATGCGCGACGAGGCCAAGGCCAACGAGGCCAAGGATAAGGCCGAGAAGGAGCGCGTGGACAAGATCAACGCCGCCGACTCGAATATCTTCGCTACCGAGAAGCAGCTCAAGGAGTACGGCGACAAGATTCCCGCCGACAAGAAGTCGGCCATCGAGGGCGCTTTGGCCAAGTTGAAGGAGGCGCATAAGAATCAGGACGTGGCTGCCATCGACGCTGCCATCGCCGAACTGAACAACGCATGGCAGGCCGCCTCGCAGGATATCTATACTGCGCAGCAGGCTCAGCAGGGCGCGCAGCAAGGCGCTCAGCAGCAGGGCGCGGCTAACGGCGCGACCGATAACGGCGCCGCCCAGCAGCCCGAGGATGTCGAGTTCGAGGAGGTGAAGTAACGACTTTTAACCGATAACTAAATAGCGCGACTCAGCGAGTCGCGCTATTTAGTTTTTACTTCTATGCTACCATACGTTCGTGTGTATTCTCTCATCGATGTCGATTCTCTCGTAACTTTGCGTTGTATTCTAATGCAATACGGTTATGGGTAAATCTAACTGCATCGTTAGAAACGGCATCATAGAACCTATGGATGCTCTATATTATTGGGATTAGTTGAATATTTCATCTTTATCGTATCCTCTTATCGAATTTCGTTGGTTTGTCAAAAAGAATATGAAATGCACCAATAGGCCAATTCCCCAAAACAGTGATATAAACCCTATTGCTTTAAGATTTGTAGTGTTTAATCCAACATAATAAGCAATGATGTTGACTCCATTGTACAACATGTATGTTGTACAATGCCATCTAAATCCAATGTCATGAATTTCATTCTCTATAAAATCTTTCTTGCCGAAATACCACCCTATAAAGAACATCAAACAAAAGTATGCTATTGCACACAGTGATATGATTATTCCATTCCCGGTGCTTATGCATTGGTTCAAAACCAAATGAAACAAAACAGTAAAAATCAATCCGAAAAATGCAAACTGTCCCAATCTGAATGCTAATGCTTTCATAACTTACTTATTTAGAAGGTTGATAATAAAATCATCATTAAATATCAATATATTGCGTTCTATAAAACGCCTAAATAATAGAGAACCGTTTGCTGTAAGGTAGTAATATTTTCTATCAGGCCCTTTGCTCACTTTCCTGTTTTCGTAGGCTACAATAGCCAAGTTCTGGAATTTGCGTAAGGTTCTGTATAGGCTTTGTTCTTCGCATGACATTGACCCTTTAGAAGCTTTCTCTACGAAATATTTTATATCCTCAACGCATTTGTTGCTCTCTTTCAATGCAAGGAATACCCAAAAGGTAAGTTGCCCCTTTTTATAAGTTTCTTCCCAAGCATCAAGCAATTCATCCATCATAAAACTATCTCTCATAACATGGGTATTATCACTATTGTATTGAATATCTTGTATAATGCAAATGTAATAATACTTCTTTATTCACACAATATTTTGATTGATTTTTTGTATGAGATTATTTCATTTTAAGTCCCGCAAAAAAACACCTATCTTATACCTTGCTTCAAATAGCTTGCTTTTTCTTGAAGTGTGGGAAATGTAATGTCGGCATAAAATGTAGCATGTAATTTATTGCTTGTTCAAACAATTTTGCTTTTTTGTATTCAGAAAGAGTTATTTGGCAGCATGCAACGTAAAACGCTGAAATTCGCACAGTTGCCAACTTGTTACCGCGATTGTCAAATAATTCGCTAAAAGTTTATTCCTCAATCGGTTAAGCCAAACCGAGAAAAATCTAAAATAAATAGGATTGTTCGGAAGCGTATTCGGATCTTGAGTTTTCTAACCTGAGATCGGTTAACGGATCGTTAACGGCATAAAACGGCGTTCTGCCGCAATTCGCCAACAAACAAAAGAAAAGAGGACTGATTTCTCAATCCTCCTGTTTTTGAGCGGAAAACGAGACTCGAACTCGCGACCCCAACCTTGGCAAGGTTGTGCTCTACCAACTGAGCTATTTCCGCAGTACTTCATTCTGCAACCGCCGTCTTGTGACCCGATTGCGAGTGCAAAGATATATCAAATTTTCCGTTATCCAAATTTTTTCGAGAGAAATTTCGGGGCGAATTTTGCGTTCCCGCGATAAATGCGTAATCGATAGTGTGTTGCGAGTGTCTGTCGAATGCCTGAATATCGTATCGCTGACCGCTCGCGCGACGAAGTCGGCATGGAACAAACGAAATCGGAGCGGCATTGCCGCTCCGATTGAGGGTTACTCCTCGACGATCGAGATCGAGAGTATGAGATCGCCCGGGCGAATGTCGTCGATGACGTCCAAACCCTCCGTCACGCATCCGAAGCAGGTGTGCACTCCGTCCAGATGCTGCGTGTTGCGGCGATTGTGGCAGATGAAGAACTGCGATCCGCCCGTGTCCTTGCCGCGATGTGCCATCGACAGCACGCCGCGGTCGTGGTACTGTCGTTCGGCGTCGGTTTCGCATTTTATGGTGTAACCCGGGCCTCCCGTGCCGTCGCCTTTGGGGCATCCGCCCTGTATTACGAAGTCGGGAATGACGCGATGGAATGTCAGTCCGTCGTAAAAGCGGCTCTCGGCCAATTTGATGAAGTTGGCTACCGCTATCGGGGTCTCCTTTTCGTACAGTTCGGCTTTCATGTCGCCTTTTTCGGTAGAAATGATTGCGTATTTCATATCGTTTAATGAGTTGATAAAAATTTTTCGCGTGTAAGTATGAACGACAGCAGGTCGCGCAGCGTTCCGTGGCGGTCTTTGTCGGCCATGTGCAGGGTTCCCTCCTGTTCGAATCCCAGTCGCAGCAACAGACCGTGCGAACGGTCGTTGTCGGGATAACACGTGGCCGTGACGGCCGGCATACGCAATGTGCGGAACGCGTGGTCGAGCGCGGCCGCCGAGGCTTCGCGCATGAAACCGCGGCCCCAGTAGGGTTGGTCGAGCCAATATCCTATCATGCGCAGACCCGTGTTCTCGCGTTTGGGATCGGTGATGAGCCCGACGGTGCCGATAAGCAGATTGTTTTCACGCGACTCTATCGCCCAAGTGGTCTCTTTGCCGAGAAAAACTTCGTGAAGAATCGTCTCCGACTCCTCGCGGGTCTCGTGCGGTTTCCATCCCGCGCGGTCGCCGAGCACGGGGTTGCGCGCGCATTCGAACAATCGGTCGAGATCCTCTTCGCGGAACGGTCTCAGTCGGAGTCGGGGAGTGTCGATAACGGGTGTTGCGTTCTGTCGGTTCATCGTTGCGGTATCTGTTTGTCATGCAAAGTAAGCGAATTATATTTTGTCTGCAAATTATTTCGCGGTCGTATATGGTCGTCGATCCTCGTTCGAGACTCATTTTATGCCCAAAAGGTTTCGCGGTATTGTCGGAGAGCGGATATTCATTATTTTTGAAATTCCGTGACCGAACGATACGGATGCGGATGATGACCGAACGACGATTTGCATGAAACGTAACGATGCCGACAATATGTTTTCGAGGGTGTTCCGATTCTATCGCGACGGATTCCGCGCGATGGATGTCGGGCGCACGCTGTGGCTCGTGATCGTCATAAAATTGGTCGTGATATTCGTCGTGTTGCGATTGTTGTTCTTTGCGCCCGCGACGGGCGGCATGGACGATTCGGAACGCGCCTCGGCGGTTATGGAGAGAATGACGGAGAATATCGAGTAATTATTAAACTATAAAATCATGGTTGCGGATCTTATGTCGGTAGTCGATTGGTCGCGGGCGCAATTCGCCATGACGGCTGCCTACCATTGGCTTTTCGTGCCTCTGACGCTGGGATTGAGTATCCTGTGCGCCGTGATGGAGACAGCCTATGTGCGGACGGGAAATGAGGAGTGGTTGCGGACGACCAAGTTCTGGATGCGTCTGTTCGCCGTCAATTTCGCCATCGGCGTGGCGACGGGACTTATCCTCGAATTCGAATTCGGCACCAACTGGTCCAATTATTCCCATTTCGTAGGTGATATCTTCGGCGCGCCGCTGGCTATCGAGGGCATCATGGCCTTTTTCCTCGAAGCGACGTTCTTCGCCGTCATGTTTTTCGGCTGGGGGCGCGTGAGCCGCGGTTTCCACCTTGCCTCGACATGGCTGACGGCCATCGGCGCCAATCTGTCGGCGTTGTGGATTTTGGTGGCAAACGCGTGGATGCAGTATCCCATAGGGTGTACCTTTAATCCCGCGACGGTGCGTTACGAGATGACCTCTTTCTTCGACGTGTTGCTGTCGCCCGTGGCGATAAACAAATTCTCGCATACCGTCACTTCGTCGTTCGTGCTGTCCGCGGTGTTCGTGCTTGGCGTCTCGGCGTGGTATCTGTTGCGGGGGCGCGAGCGGTCGATGGCCGAAAGGAGCATCAAGGTCGCCGCCGTTTTCGGTCTGGTGTTTTCGCTCGTCGCGGCCCTCTCGGGCGACCGTTCGGGAGCCGTGGTCGCCGATGTGCAGCCCATGAAACTGGCGGCTATGGAGGCTTTGTACGACGGTAGGGAGCGTGCGCCGCTCACCGTGATCGGAGTGTTGCGCCCCGAGGCGGAGCGCGAGGCGGGCGATGTGTACAGATTCGATGTCGAGATTCCCGCGATGTTGTCTCTCATGAGTTATCGCGATGCCGACGCTTACGTGGCGGGCATAAACGATTTGGTCGACGGCAACGCCGAACGGGGCATAATGTCGGTGTCGGAGAAGATGGAGCGCGGCCGTCGGGCGATAGGGGAGTTGGCTCGCTATCGCGAGGCGTTGCGGCGCGGCGACGAGTCGGAGGCCGCGTCGATCGCAAGATCGTTCGACCCTGCCGCGAGCGAGGGCGCCGCGTTCCTGAAGGACTATTTCGCCTATTTGGGGTACGGTTATCTTACCTCGCCGCGCGAGAGCGTGCCGAACGTGCCGATGGTGTTTTACTCGTTCCGCATTATGGTGGGAGCGGGCGTTTTCTTCATCGCGTTGTTCGCTGCGGTGGCGTGGCTTCTGCGCCGTGGCGCGTTGGCGCGCAGCAGGTGGCTGCTTCGGATCATGATATGGTCGGTGCCGCTGGCCTATCTGGCATCGGAGGCGGGATGGGTCGTTACCGAGATGGGTCGTCAGCCGTGGGCCATACAAAACCTCATGCCCGTGTCGGTGGCCATATCGAGCATGTCGATCGCTTCGGTCAAAACCACTTTCTTCGTTTTGCTCGCATTGTTCACCGCGCTGCTCGCGGCCGAGCTCAGCATCATGTTCAAACAGATAAGTATCGGACCCGATAAAAAATAGACGATTATGATTACATTATCTTTTCTTCAGCACTATTGGTGGTTTATCATATCGTTGCTCGGCGCGTTGTTCGTGTTCCTGATGTTCGTGCAGGGCGGTCAAAGCCTCCTCTATACGCTCGGGCGCACCGCCGACGGACGCGAGTTGATCGCGAGCGCGCTGGGCCGCAAGTGGGAGTTGACGTTCACCACGCTCGTAACCTTCGGCGGCGCATTCTTCGCTTCGTTTCCGTTGTTCTATTCGACCAGCTTCGGCGGCGCCTATTACGTTTGGTTCGCCATTCTGTTCGTCTTCGTCATTCAGGCCGTGGCGTACGAGTACCGCCGCAAACCCGCCAACCTTTTCGGCGAACGGACGTTCAACGCCTTTTTGCTTATCAACGGCCTGCTCGGTCCGCTGCTGTCGGGCATAGCCGTCGGCACATTCTTTACGGGGGCGAACTTCACCGTCGACAGATCCAATATGGTGTCGCTCGGCGGCGATACGATCATCTCGCGCTGGACGTCGCCTTGGCACGGTCTGGAGGCTGTGGCCGACTACCGCAACGTCTGCCTCGGCGTGGCGGTCGTGCTGCTGTCGCAGTTGTTGGCGTTGCACTTCTTCATAAACAATATCGACGACGAGGGCATCCGTCGCCGCGCGTCGCGTCGCTCCGTGCCGACGGCCCTGCTGTTTCTGTGCTTTTTTTCGGTTTTCGTCGTGTCGATACTGCTGTCGACGGGATACGGTTACGATCCCGCGACGGGCGTCGTGTCGGCCGTGAAAGATAAGTATCTCAAGAACTTCATCGACATGCCCGCCGTGGCGGCAGTGTTTCTGGTAGGGGTGGCCGCGGTGCTTTGCGGGATCGTTCTCGGCGCCAAGCGCAGCCGCCGCGCCGTGTGGTTCAGCGGAGCGGGGAGCATCCTCGCGGTGCTGGGGTTGCTGCTCTGCGCGGGGTGGAACGACACGTGTTACTATCCGTCGCTGTCGGATCCCGCCTCGTCGCTCACGATAGCCGATTCGTCGTCGAGCGAATTCACGCTTAAGGCGATGGGCGTGGTGTCGCTCTTCATCCCTGTCGTGGTGGCTTATATATGGTATGTGTGGCGTGCGCTGACCAAGCCCATTACGGTCTGCGATCTCGATTCCGACGGGCATTGAGGTCCCCTTTTGCGACTTTTTCGACCGATTCGCTTGCGGATCGGTCGATTTTCTTGCATAAAAATGTAAAAAACAGACTCGTCGCTAACGGATTTTAATAAAAAACACTACCTTTACGGTCGATTTGTAAACGTTTCTTATGAAAAAGATACTTATTGTAGGTGCAGGAGGTCAGATCGGTTCCGAATTGGTAACCTATCTGCGTGGGATTTACGGCGGAGCCAACGTGATTGCCGCCGATTTGAAACCGTCGGAGAAGTTGGCTGCGGACGGTCCGTTCGAACAGCTCGATGCGCTCGACTCGGAGCGATACGCTTTGCTGGTGCATAAGTACGGCGTCGACGCGATTTTCAATCTGGTGGCGCTGCTGTCGGCCACGGGCGAGAAGAACCCCACGTTGGCGTGGAAGATCAACATCGGAGCGTTGACCAATTCGTTGGAGGTGGCGCGTCAGTACAATTGCTCGCTGTTCACTCCCAGCTCTATCGGAGCCTTCGGCGGCGATTTCCCCCGCGACAACACCCCGCAGGATGTGGTGATGCAGCCCGATACGGTTTACGGAGTATGCAAGGTGACGGGCGAGCTGCTGTCGAACTACTACCATACCCGTTTCGGCGTCGATACCCGTTCGGTGCGGTTCCCGGGTATTATTTCGAACGTGACCCTCCCGGGCGGCGGCACGACGGATTACGCCGTGGAGATCTACTATTCGGCCGTTAAGGGCGAGCGTTTCGTATGCCCCGTGCGCGACGTTTACATGGATATGATGTATATGCCCGACGCATTGCGCGCGATGGTCGAGTTGATGGAGGCCGACCCCGTGAAGTTGCGCCACCGCAACAGCTTCAATATCGCCTCGATGAGCTTTACGCCCGACATGATATATGAGGAGATTCGCAAGCGTATCCCCGAATTCGAGATGGTTTACAACATCGATCTGGTGAAGCAGTCGATAGCCGAGAGTTGGCCCAACAAGCTGGACGACACCTGCGCTCGCGAGGAGTGGGGTTGGAAGCCGCAGTGGGATCTGTCGTCGATGACCGACGATATGCTGCGCGCCGTGAGAGCCAAGAATCTTGAGTAAAGGCAATAATAGTAATAGTTGAGAGCGAGTGCCGCCCGACAATTCGTCGGGCGGTTCTCTTTTTGGGCGAATGCGACTCGCAGAGTCGCGCGGGCCGCAGCCTCGCCCCGCGGAGGCCCGCTGTCGTTCGCGAATGCTCACGCGCGGTCTTCCGCAGTCTGCGGCCCGTGGTAACGAAACGCCGCGCCCGACAATCGGGCGCGGCGCGGGAAATAATCGCTGCGGGGAGCGATATGTTACTCCAGCTCGTAAGGCTTGCGATACTCGTAGTGGAGTTTCGAGTTGGCCTCGGCGTCGTTGTTCATGAACTTCTGAACTATGGGGTTCCACGACAGCGGACGGTTCAACTCGTAAGCGATGTTACCCAAGGTGCATACCGTGCACGAGCTGTGGCCCACCTCGACGGGTACGCTCGGATCGCGACGCGAACGGATGCTGTTCACGAAGCTCTGGTAGTGGGGTACGTTGGTCTCGTAAACGGCCTTCTGATCCACATCGCTCGGCATGAGGTCGGGCGACGACGCGTTGAATCCGCCGCGGCGTACGGTGATCCATCCGTTCTCGCCCTGAATCTTCACGGCTTGTCCGTAGCCGAAATCTTTCTGTATCATCTCCACGCCGTTGTCGTAACGGTATGTCAGGCAGCGGTGCAGGCTGGCCGAGGGCGGCAGAATCTCCACGGGACCCGAACCGTCCTTGCCCAAACACCACTGGGCGATGTCGAACATGTGCGCGCCCCAGTCGGTGGTGAACCCGCCGCCGAGACCTTGATACCAACGCCATGCGCCCCAGCACTCGTCGCCGCCGTTAGCGGTGATGAGGGGATTCAACTCATGGTTGTAGTGCCATGTGTCGGCCAAGGGACCGAGCCACAGATCCCAATCCAGACCTGCGGGCACCTCCTGCTTGGGCAGGGTATAGGGTTTGGGGCCTTCGCCCACGTATGCGTGGATGAGCGATATCTTGCCCAGACGTCCCTCGCGAACGATATTCGCGGCGTGGATGAACTCCGCCATCGAACGCTGCATGCTGCCCACCTGAAGTATGCGGTTGTTGGCGCGTACGGCCTCGATCAGGCGCTGACCCTCGTAAATGGTGAACGTGAGCGGCTTCTCGAGATATATATCCTTGCCCGCCTTGCAAGCTGCGATGGTGATGCGCGCATGCTGGTGGTCGGGAGTGGCTATCACCACGGCGTCGATGTCGGGACGCGCGAGCAAATCTTCGAACTTGATGTACATGTCCAGCTTGTTCTTTATTCCCTGCTCGCCGTAATATTTGTTAACGCGGTTGACGAAACGGTCGCGCTTGATATCGTACACGTCGCAACCCGCTATCACGCGCACTTCGGGGATGGTGATGAATCCCGAAAGGAGGTGGATAGCCTGCTGGCCCAATCCGATGAAACCGATGTTGATCTTATCGTTTACGTCGCCTTTTTTCGGCTTCTTGGGTGCGACTGCCGCCGACACCGCGCGGGGCAGTATCATTGTAGATGCTCCGAGCGCCGAATAGCGCAGGAAGTCCAAGCGAGATAGTTTTGAACTCATAATGTTTTAGTTTTACAGGTTAGTGAATTGTAGTGATTTTCAAATTACCGTAAAGTTATGCAAAAAATCGATTGGGTGAAACAAAAAACTTCTAAAAATCGAATATTTCCGTAATTTTTGCCGACCGCCGCGTTATATGCCGACATCGCGTCGTTGAGTCGAAAAGCAGGGTGTACCAAAAAAGGTTGCCGTTTTCGGGCAACCTTTCTTTCGGGACTCGCGTTTTCGCGCGACGTCGTTATTTCTTCGAGCAGCATGCGCCGTCGCACTCGGCCTTCTTGCTCGCAGTCTTCTCGCACGCGGCGTTTTTGCACTCGGCCTCGTTGCCGTTGCAGCATGCGGTGATCGACTTCAGGTACTCCATGCTCATTGCCACGCACTCCATCGGGGTCTTGCCCATGCTGGGGTTGTCCTGCTCGACGATGAGCCACTTGCTGCCTGCCTGCTTGGCCGCCGCAACCAGCGAGGGCACATCCTGCAAGCCGCTGCCCAGAGGACGGAACTCGAAAGCGGTGTTCTGCTTCTTCTCGCCCTCGTTCAGGCCGATGAGCGCATAGGGATCGCCGTCCTGCTCGCCCTCGGCGAAGTAGTCCTTGAGGTGAACGACGGGAGCGCGACCCGCATACTTTTGCAGATAGGCCACGGGATCCTGACCCGAGTACTTCACCCAGCACTCGTCCAGCTCGGTCTGCAACAGATCGGCGGGAACCGAGCTGTAAAGGAAGTCGAGGCCGAACTCGCCGCTCTCGGTCTTCTGGAACTCGAAGTCGTGGTTGTGGTAGAGCAACGTGAGGCCCGCCGCCTTCGCCTTCTCGCCGATAGAACGGATCTCCTCGATCATCTGCATGAACTTATCGCCGCCCGGACGACGCTCCTCGGTAACGTAAGGCACCACGATGTATTGGCAGCCGATGGCCTTGTAGTCGGCGATCACCTTGTCGATGTCGGCCAACATGTCGGCCAGAGGCACGTGAGCCGAAACGGGCTCCAGACCGATCTCCTTGCACCAAGCCTTGATCTGCTCGGGCGAGTTGTCGAACAGGCCTGCGAACTCCACGCCGTCGTAACCCATGTCCTTCACCTTCTGAAGAGTGCCTTTGAAATCCTTCGCCATGTCGTCGCGGATGCTGTAGAGCTGCAATCCGACGGGCAGATTATCCTTGCATGCGCCGCAGCACTCGCTCTTCTTGGCTGCGTTGCCGCCGCACGATGCCAGTGTCACCACAGCCACGGCGGCCAGTAAGAGTTTGGTAATTTTGTTCATAATCTCGATTTTTTTATTTGGTTTTAATCGTGTCGCGATTTAATAATGGCAAATATATGTCTTTTTGCATAGTTTTCAAACTATCCGCGCCGAAATATGGAATCTTGTGCCGCAATAAATCTTTCAATGCGACTCGCGAGAGTCGCGCGGGCCGCAGCCTCGCCCCGCGGAGGCCCGCAAATCTCGCGTGCGCTCGTTTTCGGTCTCCGCAGGCTGCCGCCCGAATTAACTGTATCTCGGCCGTTGCAGGATGATTGCGACCACGGCGCAGAGTCCCGTTATCATGGGGTAGTAGAGATACGATATTATGTCAACGGGCGATACCGATGCGAGTCCCGCCGCCATGAGCAGCTGCGCGCCATAGGGCAGTATGCCCTGCATGAAGCACGAGAAGGTGTCGAGGAGGCTCGCCGTGCGCCGCGGCGATATCCCGAAACGCTCGGCGATGTTGCGCGCTATGGATCCCGAGGAGAGTATCGCCACGGTGTTGTTGGCCGTGCACACGTCGGCGAACATCACTATCGAGGCTATGGCCGCTTCGGCTCCGCGGCGGGTTCGTATGCGCGCCGTGAGACGCGATATGATGTAGTCGATGCCGCCGTTGAGGCGTATCATCTCGAGCATTCCGCCCGCCATCATCGTAATGATTATCAGTTCTCCCATCGAACCTATTCCCTCTCCCGCCGTCGAGAGCCAGTCGAGCGGCGTCATCCTGCCGCAGGCGATTCCGATCAACCCCGCCGACGCGATTCCCGACACCAGCACGATAAGCACGTTCACGCCCGCCATCGCCGCGGCGAGAACGAGCAGATAGGGCAGCACGGTCACCCATTGCAGATCGGTCGCGGCATGGTCGTACGACAGCGCGTGGTTCTGCGAGAATATGTATATAAGGAGCGTTATCGCCGCCGCGGGGGCCACGATGAGCAGATTCGTGCGGAACTTGTCGCGCATGCTGCACCCCTGCGTGCGCGTGGCGGCTATGGTGGTGTCGGATATGAACGACAGGTTGTCGCCGAAGAACGCCCCTCCGACCACTATGGCCGTGATCCACGGCGCGCTGCATCCCGTCTGGTCGGCGATGGCCGAGGCTATGGGCGCGAGCGCGACGATGGTGCCTACCGACGTGCCTATCGATATCGAGGTGAAGCAGGCGGCGATGAATATCCCCGCGGGGAGGAACCGTTCGGGCACTGTTCGCAGAGTGAGCGACACCGTGGCGTCGACGGCGCCCATCTGTTTGGTGGACGCGGCGAATGCTCCCGCCAGTACGAAGATCCAGATCATCAGCATGATGTTCATGTCGGTCGCGCCGCGCGTGTAGCGGCCGATACTCTCCGAGAGCGGCATGCGGGTCATGGCCACGGCGCATATCGAAGCTATCATGGCGGCGGTGACTATGGGAATCTTGTAGAAGTCGTTCGCGAGCAGCGATCCTATGAGATAGATGCCGAGAAATACGGCGAGCGGCAGCAGGGCGGCGATGTTTCCTTTCGAGCGGTTCATTGACGGTGTTTTGCGCGATCGTGCGTTGGTTGTCTTCGGCTGCGGGGGCGCGAAGCGCGAGCCGCCGGGGATAACAATGCCCAAGGGCGTCGCGAAACGGATAATCGTGTGTTTTTTCGGTGTAAAATTAGTTTTTTATTTGTAATTTTACGGCAAAACATCATTCGAAATGAACGTCACAAGATTATTTCACTCGATCTGCATCGCGGCGGCCGCGTTTTCGGTCGGCTGCGCGCGCCACTTCATCTCGGACGGCGATTTGCGTCGCGAGATCCACGACGAATTCGAGGCTCGTCGGGCCATGCTCTCCGACGGCGATCTGTTCACCGTTTTCGACGGCGAACTGTCGACCGAGGAGCGCGAGGCGATGGAGTTCCTTTACGGAGCCATGAGCACGACCGACGCGGGCGATTACGACGGCGAATTTTTTCTCGACAACGTGCGCATGTCGCTTCGCGCCCGTCGCGAGATGCCGTGGGGGCGCTATATTCCCGAGGATCTGTTCCGCCACTTCGTGCTGCCCGTGCGGGTCAACAACGAGCGGTTGGACGAGTTCCGCATGATCTATTACGATACGCTCCGCAATCGTGTCGCGGGCATGTCGCTGCACGACGCCGCATTAGAGGTGAACCACTGGTGCCACGAGAAGGCCACCTATACCCCCTCCGACAGCCGCACTTCGTCGCCGCTGGCCGTGATGCGTACCGCCGAGGGGCGTTGCGGCGAAGAGTCGACCTTCACGGTGGCCGCCATGCGCGCCGTGGGTATTCCCGCGCGTCAGGTCTACACGCCGCGCTGGGCGCATACCGACGATAACCATGCTTGGGTCGAGGTGTGGGTGGACGGCAAGTGGTCGTTCCTCGGCGCGTGCGAACCCGAACCCGAGCTTAACGTGGCGTGGTTCAACCAGCCCGCCGCGCGCGCCATGCTGATGCACACCTGCGTCTTCGGTGACTATCGCGGTCCCGAGGATGTGATACGCCGCACGAAGTGTTTCACCGAAATAAACGTCGTGGGCAACTATGCCCCCGTGCGCCGCGCGACGGTGCGCGTCGAGGATGCCGACGGCAAGGCGGTGTCGGGCGCGACGGTGGAGTTCAAGATCTACAATTACGGCGAGTTCTGCACCGTGGTCACCATGACGAGCGACGATAGCGGCGAAGTGGTCCTGCATACGGGTTTGGGCGATATGATGGTCTGGGCGTCGCACGAGGGGCGTTTCGGCGTGGCGAAGCTCGATTCGGAAAGCCTTGCCGTTAGACTCGATCGCAAGGATGGCGACGCGATCGAGATGGTGGAGGATATAACCCCTCCCGCCGAGGGCGAGATACCCGCTCACGTGAGCGAGGAGGCCGCCGCGCTTAACAAGGTGCGGCTCGCGCGCGAGGATTCGATAAGAATGGCCTACACGGCTACCTTCATGACCGAGGATCCGACGGATTCGGCATACGAACCCGAGGTGCGCCGCCTGTTGGTCGCCGCCAAGGGCAACCACAGCGAAGTGAAGGAGTTTATCTACGGTGTGCCCGAGGCCGACCGTGCCCGCGCCGTGGCCATGCTGCGGTCGCTGTCGCAGAAGGATCTGCGCGATACGCCTTGCGAGGTGTTGAGCGACGCGCTTTCGTCTACGCCCGCTGCCGAACTTACCGACGAATACGTGCGCTACGTGCTCTGTCCGCGTATCGCGAGCGAGTTCCTGCGTCCCTACCGCACCGCGATCCGTGAGGCTCTCGCGCCCGAGGTGGGCGACGCGCCGACGGCCGCCGATCTGATAAAGTGGACGCGCGACAATATCGACTCGGCCGACGAGTATAATCCCCGCCGCTTGCAGGGCACCCCTGCGGGCGTGCTGCGCTGCCGTCGCGCCGACGGCGTGTCGCGCGGCATATTCTTCGTCGCCGCGTGCCGCTCGTTCGGTCTGCCCGCGCGCGTGGACGGCATGACGGGCAAGGTGCAGTATCTTGCGGACGGCGAGTGGATCGACGTGCTTCTGGACGGTCCCGTGGCCGAGCGCGAGCGTCGGGTGGGCTACATGCGCATGACATACGACAAGACGGCCGATCCGTCGCTTACCGACCCCGATTACTATCGTCACTTCACCCTGTCGAAGATCGAGGAGGGCCGTTGCCGTCTGCTCGGCTTCGACGGCGGCGACGCCACCGAGTTGGGGGCTGACGCCTCGGCGGGGCGTTTCAGCCGTTCGTTTACGCTGGACGAGGGCTATTATATGCTCACTTCGGGTCGCCGCATGGCGAGCGGCAAGGTGCTTTCGCGCGCCGTGACGTTCCGTATCGTCGAGGGTGAGACCACCGATGTGGAGCTCGTAATGCGCCGCGCCGACGACGATGTGAGCGTGTTGGGATTCATGGATGCCGAGAAACGATACATGCCCGACGGAGGCGAGGAGGAGGTGTCGCTGCTCTCGACCACCGGGCGCGGCTATTTCCTTGTGGCCGTCATGGGGTCGGGCGACGAGCCGACCAACCATGCGCTGCGCGACTTGGCCTCGATGGCGGGCGCGTTGAAAGAGTGGGGGCGTCCCGTGGTGGTGCTGAGTCCTTCGGCCGAGGATGCCGCCAAATTCGACCGCAAGATGATGGGCGATGTCGAGGCGCATTACGGGGTTGATATCGACGGCAAGGTGCGCGGAATGATCTGCGACGGTTGCAACTCGCCGCAGCGGACGCTGCCCGTGGTGGCGGTGTGCGACAGCTTCGGCCGCATCGTCTACTTCTCGCAGGGTTACAACACCTCGCTCGGCGAGCAGCTAAACAGCGTCATTCACAAGCTGTGACACCACGCGGCGGTCGGTGCGGCGGACTATGGTTTCGTCCGCCTCGACCGCGAAGCTGACATCGGGATTTCTGTATGACATGCCGTCGGGCGCACTGCTTCGTGCCGTCGAGTGGAACTCTTCGGCGCGGGTGATGCGCTCGATGTCGGCTATGTTCGAGGGGCGTATGCCCGCCCCGGGCATAACGATTATGCGTCCGTCGGCCTGTCGGACGAGTTCGGCTATGAGCTCGGCGCCCTGCTCGGCCGCGGGCTGTTGTCCCGAGGTGAGCAGGCGGTCGCAACCCAAGTCTATGATCTGCTCCAGAGCGCGGCGGGGCGTTCGGCACACGTCGAATGCGCGGTGGAAGGTCACCGACATCTCTCCCGCGGCATCTATCATGCGGCGGCACATCTCCATATCTATATCGCCCTCGGGGGTCAGCGCGCCGATCACCACGCCGTGCACTCCCGCCTCGCGGCAGTAGGCTATGTCGCGGCGCATGATCTCCGCCTCCTCGGCCGTATAGAGGAAATTGCCTTCGCGCGGGCGGATTATGACATTCACGTCGAGGCCGAGATCTGCCTCGGCCGCCATATCGATGAGCGCGCGGCTCGGGGTGACGCCTCCGCAGGCGATGGCGGCGCACAACTCTATTCTTACGGCGCCTCCCGCTTCGGCTTCGCGGGCTTCGGCGAGCGACGAACAGCAGACTTCTATCTTTCGCATAGGGGGTAAATGTTTATACGATGCAAAATTAACAAATAATCCGATTGCGAAAGAACGATATTTGCAATCGCAATCGTAATTTACCAACCTTGCGGCGTCCGTTTGCGGCGCGCCGCGCAAAAGAGCATATATTATGAGAATCGAAAAGATCGTCGCGCGCGAAGTTCTGGATTCACGCGGCAATCCCACCGTGGAAACGGATGTAATTCTTGAGTCGGGCGTCATGGGGCGCGCTTCGGTGCCGTCGGGGGCCTCGACGGGCGAGCACGAGGCGTTGGAGCTGCGCGACGGCGACGCGCTGCGTTACGGCGGCAAAGGCACGTTGAAAGCCGTGGCGAATGTGAATGAGGTGATATCTCCCGAGCTGTGGGGCATGTCGGCGTTGGAGCAACGTCGCATCGACCGCAAGATGCTGGAGTTGGACGGCACGCCGACCAAATCGAAGCTGGGCGCGAACGCCATCCTCGGCGTGTCGCTGGCCGTGGCGAAGGCGGCGGCGAATTATCTGGGCATGCCGCTCTACCGTTATATCGGCGGCACGAATGCCTATGTGATGCCCGTGCCGATGATGAACATCATCAACGGAGGGTCGCACAGCGACGCGCCGATAGCGTTTCAGGAGTTCATGATACGTCCCGTCGGCGCGACGTCGTTCCGCGAGGGTTTACGCATGGGCGCTGAGGTGTTCCATGCCTTGAAACGGGTGTTGCACGAACGCGGACTGAGCACCGCCGTGGGCGATGAGGGAGGTTTTGCGCCCGCGATGAAGGGTACCGAGGATGCTTTGGATTCTATCCTCGCGGCAATCGAGGCGGCCGGTTACCGCCCCTCGGAGGATGTCACGATAGGCATGGATTGCGCTTCGTCGGAGTTCTACCGCGACGGCGTTTACGATTATACGTTATTCGAGGGCGAGAAAGGCGCGCGACGCACGGCCGACGAGCAGATAGCCTATCTGGAGGAGTTGGTTTCGAAGTATCCGATCGACTCCATCGAGGACGGCATGAGCGAAAACGACTGGGACGGCTGGCGCAAGCTGACCGAGCGCATCGGCGACCGCTGCCAGCTCGTGGGCGACGATCTGTTCGTGACCAACGTGGAGTTCCTGTCGAAAGGCATCGCCGAGAAGTGCGGAAACTCCATACTTATTAAGGTGAACCAGATCGGTTCGTTGAGCGAGACGCTCGACGCCATAGAGATGGCGCATCGCCATGGCTACACCACGGTGACGTCGCACCGCTCGGGCGAGACCGAGGACGCCACCATAGCCGACATAGCCGTCGCCGTGAACAGCGGTCAGATAAAGACGGGTTCGCTGAGCCGTTCGGACCGCATGGCGAAATACAACCAACTGCTCCGCATCGAGGAGGAGCTGGGCGATCTGGCGGTTTACGGATATCGGCGGATAAGATAAAGGACGGCGGTTTAGAGCTTTATAAGCGCGAGTTTATTTGGCGAATATCCACGTGCCGTATGCTGTTCGCCGACGGCGGCAGGAGTGCGCGAGCCTCGGGCGAGCAGCAGTCCGCCGCGTGGGGCGGCGGCGAACTGCCGACATCGCATGGCGATGTCGAAATGTCCGATGTAAATTTTTGTGAAACGTGCCCCCCCCCTGCGAAATCGCCGCGGGAGGGGGATTCGTTATGTACGTCAGACTGTTATTCATTGTAAATTAATATTATACGTAATATATTGATTCATAGGCGATAACGCTAATGTGTAATATTTGTTGATAACTTTTGCCGAGAGCGGTTTGCGCTGTTGCGGCTAATCTTTAATTTTGTTCTCGCGATGGGTTCTCCTTTAGCGCGCTTCATGCCCCGCGACGGAGATTAAAAGGGAACGCCTGTGCGATTCAGGGACTATCCCCGTAGCTGTAAGCTCCCCCGAAACGCCGTACAATCTCGTGGTCACTGCCTTCGGGCGGGAAGACCGTGCGGCCGGAGCGAGTCAGAAGACCTGCCTGTCGGATATGCTAGCCGTATGTTTTCGGGCGAAGAGCGTATGGCGGGCCGAAATTTTCATCACTATCGGTTTTTGCATGCGGAGCGCGATGGTCGCGTTTCGTCTGCAACGGCGACGAATATTAAAGACTAAGTAAGATGATACAGACAGTAGTTAAACGTGACGGACGCGTGGTAGGCTTCAATCGCGAGAAGATAGCCGCCGCGATCCGCAAGGCCATGCTCACCACCGAGCGGGGCGAGGACGAGACGTTGGTGTACAAGATCACCGACCGCATAGAGTGCCGCGGCGCCGAGAAGACGTCGGTGGAGCAGATTCAGGACATGGTGGAGATGGAGTTGATGAACTCGCCCCGCAAGGAGGTCGCCAAGCGTTACATAGCCTATCGCGACAAGCGCAGCATAGCCCGCAAGGCCAAGACGCGAGACATATTTCTGGAGATAATCGAGGCCAAGAGCAACGACATCACCCGCGAGAACGCCAACATGAACGCCGATACTCCCGCGGGCATGATGATGAAGTTCGCCAGCGAGACCACCAAACCTTTCGTCGACGATTACCTGCTCGCCGAGCAGACCCGCACCGCGCTGCGCAACAACTATATCCACATTCACGACAAGGATTACTATCCCACCAAGTCGCTCACCTGCATACAGCATCCGCTCGACAAGATTCTGGAGCGCGGTTTTCAGGCGGGCCACGGCGAGTCGCGTCCCACCAAGCGCATCGAGACGGCCAGCATCATAGGCTGTATCTCGATGGAGACGGTGCAGAACGAGATGCACGGCGGTCAGGCTATCCCCGCGTTCGATTTCTATCTGGCTCCGTACGTGCGCCGTTCGTTCGTCGAGGAGGTGAAGACTCTGGAGCGTTTCAGCGGCGAGGACTATTCGCATCTCTACGATGCCCGATTCCCCGATTACGTCGAACGCGATTTGGAGGGGCTGAAGGGCGAGGAGCGCGTGTTGCAGCACGCCATCAACCGCACCGTCGGCCGCGTGCACCAGTCGATGGAGGCTTTTATCCACAACATGAACACCATCCACTCGCGCGGCGGCAATCAGGTGGTCTTTTCGTCGATCAATTACGGCACCGACACCTCGGCCGAGGGGCGTTGCATCATCCGCGAGCTGCTCACCTCGACTTACGAGGGCGTCGGCAACGGATCGACCGCGATATTTCCCATCCAGATATGGAAGAAGAAGCGCGGGGTGAGCTATCTGCCCGAGGATCCCAATTACGATCTCTACAAGCTGGCCTGCAAGGTTACGGCACGACGGTTTTTCCCCAATTTCGTGAATCTCGACGCCCCGTTCAACCGCCACGAGAAGTGGCGCGCCGACGATCCGAACCGCTATCTTTACGAGGTGGCGACGATGGGATGCCGCACGCGCGTGTTCGAGAACCGTTTCGGCGAGAAGACCTCGGTAGGCCGCGGTAACCTGTCGTTCACCACGATGAATATCGTGCGACTGGCCATCGAGTGCATGGATATTGCCGATGAAAAGGCCCGTATCGAGAAGTTCTTCGAGAAGCTGGACGAGGTCATGGAGGTCACGGCGCGTCAGTTGTGCAATCGTTACGATTTTCAGAAGACCGCTTTGGCGAAGCAGTTCCCGCTGTTGATGTCGTCGTTGTGGGTGGGCAGCGAGAATCTCGGCCCGAACGACACCATCGAGAGCGTCATAAACCAAGGTACGCTCGGCATAGGTTTCATCGGTTTGGCCGAGTGCCTGATCGCCCTTGTGGGCAAGCATCACGGCGAGAGCGCCGAGGCTCAGAAGTTGGGACTCGAAATAGTAGGCCGCATGCGCGACCGCGCGAACGAGTTTTCGGAGCGTTACGGCCATAACTTCAGCGTGCTGGCCACTCCCGCCGAGGGGTTGTCGGGCAAGTTCACGGGCCGCGACCGCAAGGATTTCGGCGAGCTGAAAGGTATTACCGACAAGGTTTATTATACCAATTCGAACCACGTGCCCGTCTATTATCATTGCTCGCCCAAGCACAAGGCCGAAGTGGAGGCTCCCTATCATGCGCTCACGGGCGGCGGACACATATTCTATGTCGAGATCGACGGTGACGCGACGCACAATCCGCAGGCGATCATGGATATCGTCGATCTGATGGACAAGTACGACATAGGTTACAGTTCGGTGAACCATAACCGCAACCGCTGCATGGACTGCGGCTACGAGGACGCCGCCGAAAATCTGACCGCGTGTCCGAAGTGCGGCAGCGACAATATCGACAAGTTGCAGCGTATAACGGGGTATCTGGTGGGTACTACCGACCGCTGGAACAACGCCAAACTCGCCGAGCTGCGCGATCGCGTGATTCATAAATAGGATGGCGCGCAATTCGATCTTTTTCGGTAAGCAGGGTCCGCGTATGCGGACCTTTGCGTGCGACGGCGGCGCGTTGTCGGGCGGCGCGTCGTCGTTGAGGGTGTTGCGCATAGTCGAGGGGACGTCGGTCGACGGGGTAGGGCTGCGCACCTCGATTTACGGCGCGGGATGCGCAAACCGTTGCGAGGGGTGCCACAATCCGCAGTCGTGGGATCCCGCGGGCGGCGAGGAGATGAGTATCCCTGCCGTGCTGGAGCGGATAGTGGACGCCGATCTCGACGTGACCTTCTCGGGCGGCGATCCTATGTTTCAGGCCGAGGGGTTCGCGGCGTTGGCTCGGGCCGTGCGCGAGCATACCGACAAGACGATATGGTGCTATACGGGTCTTACGTTCGAGGAGATCGCGGGGCGCGGAGGAGCTTGCGAGGAGTTGCTGCGCGCGGTGGATGTTTTGGTCGACGGACGGTTCGTGCTGTCGGAGCGAGACACCTCGCTGCTGTTTCGCGGCAGCCGCAACCAACGTATAATCGAGGTGGCGGCGTCGTTTGCCGCGGGCGAGGTCGTGGAACTCGATCTGACGTTTTAACCGATTGTGCCAGAGGCGTTGCCGTGGCGCGAATCATGGGACGGCAATGGGGCGGCGATATTTTTTTGCATCGAAAGACGTAAAAAAGAGGCGAAATTTTTGGTCGATTCGATTTTGTTTCCTACTTTTGCATCGCCTTTTAGGGATGAATGCTGTTGTAGCTCAGTGGTAGAGCACTTCCTTGGTAAGGAAGAGGTCACGAGTTCAAGCCTCGTCAACAGCTCGAAGAACGGAAAGCGCCGCAGGCGCGGGACCGAAATAATACGACCGCTCGAATTTATTCGAAGCGGTCGTTTTGTTTGGTTACGTCTGTTGCGGATGCGATTTTCACGTTTCGTCGTTGTTTCCGCAGGTCAGGTTTAAAAAAAGCGGCCCGCTCACGCAAGCGGGCCGCTGTCGAATATATATCCGACGTCAGATTATTCCCTGCTCCAACATGGCGTGAGCCACCTTCATGAAGCCGGCGATATTGGCGCCCTTCACATAATTGATATAGCCGTCGGGTTGCTCGCCGTAACGCACGCACGCCTCGTGGATCTGCGACATGATGTAGTGCAGTTTGTTGTCCACCTCCTCGGCCGACCACGACAGATGTTGGGCGTTCTGAGTCATCTCCAATCCCGAAGTCGCCACGCCGCCCGCGTTCACCGCCTTGCCCGGGGCGAAGAGGATGCCCGCGCGCTGGAACTCGGCGATAGCCTCGGGGGTGCAACCCATGTTCGACACCTCGGCCGCGCACCACGTGCCGTTCGCGAGAAGCTCTTTGGCGTCGTCGCCGTTAAGCTCGTTCTGGAATGCGCAGGGCAGGGCTATGTCGCACTTTATGCTCCATGCTTTCTTGCCCGCAATGAACTGCGCGTCGGGGAAACGCTCGGCGAACGGAGCCACTATGTCGCGGTTCGACGCTCGAAGCTCCAGCATGTAGTCGATCTTCTCGGGAGTCATTCCGTTGGGGTTGTATATCACGCCGTCGGGACCCGATATGGCGATTACCTTGGCGCCCAACTCTGTCGCCTTGGTCGCTGCGCCCCAAGCCACGTTGCCGAAGCCCGACAACGCCACCGTCTTGCCTTCGATCGACTTGCCCGCCTGATGCAACATGTGCTGAACGAAGTAGAGCGCGCCGAATCCCGTTGCCTCGGGACGTATGAGCGACCCGCCCCACGTTATGCCCTTGCCCGTCAGCACGCCCGTGTTGTATTCGCGCGCCAGTTTCTTGTACATGCCGTAAAGATAGCCGATCTCGCGGCCGCCCACACCCACGTCGCCTGCGGGAACGTCGGTGTCGGGGCCGATGTTCTTCCACAATTCGAGCATGAATGCCTGACAGAAACGCATGATCTCGGCGTCGGACTTGCCCTTGGGGCTGAAATCCGAGCCACCCTTCGCGCCGCCCATCGGCAGAGTGGTGAGCGCGTTTTTGAACGTCTGCTCGAAGCCGAGGAACTTCAGCATCGAGGGGTTCACCGCGCTGTGGAATCGCAGGCCGCCTTTGTAGGGGCCTATGGCGCTGTTGAACTGCACGCGGTAACCGATGTTGGTCTGTATCTCGCCGCTGTCGTCCACCCACGTCACGCGGAAGGTGATGATGCGGTCGGGCTCGACCATACGCTCGACGATTTTAGCCTTTTCGAACTCGGGATGTTCGTTGTAAACCTCCTCGACCGACTCGAGGACTTCGCGTACTGCTTGCAGATACTCGCTTTCACCCGGATGCTTCCGTTCGAGATCTGCCATCAAATTATTAACGTTCATAATACGTATGTTTGGTTGTTGGTTTTATCTTATTACAAATATAGCGATATTTTCTTATGATTGTTAATCGCGATGCAAAAAAATCGGATAAAATCGTCGTCCGTCTGCATCTGACGACGGTTCTGCCCGCGGACGCGGCGCGCGGAATTAACGGCCCGCGCATTTGCAATCCGACGAAATTGTGTGTATATTTGCGTGTTATCAATAATCAATACAATTATGAAACGACTATTACTTATCGCCGTGGCGCTCCTCGTGGGTGGGATGGCGATGACGGCGCAGGCGCAGGTCGATCCCATGAAGCCCATCGAGGCCGATAAGGAGATTCGCACGGGCGTGCTCCCCAACGGGCTGACCTACTACATCCGTCACAACGAGAAGCCGAAGAACATGGCCAACTTCTATATCGTACACGACGTAGGAGCTATTCAGGAGGATGATTCGCAGCAGGGTCTGGCTCACTTTCTGGAGCACATGGCCTTCAACGGCACCAAGAATTTCCCCGACAAGACCCTGATCGAGTATCTGGAGAAGATCGGCGTGAAGTTCGGCGCCAACCTTAATGCGTTCACCTCGTGGGATCTGACGCAATACTACATGAGCGACGTTCCCGTGCAGCGCGAGGGAGTCATCGACTCGGCGTTGCTCATCCTGCACGACTGGTCGCACTTCATCGCTCTGGAGCCCGAGGAGATCGATTCGGAGCGCGGAGTGATTATGGAGGAGTTGCGCACGCGCGACGGCGCTTCGTGGCGTTCGACCATCGACATGCTGAAGGCGGCGGGCAAGGGCACCAAGTATGCCGAGCGCAATCTTATCGGTTATCTCGACGGCCTGAAGAGCTTCTCGCACGACGATTTGCAGTCGTTCTACAATAAGTGGTATCGTCCCGACTATCAGGCTGTGGTCGTGGTCGGCGATATCGACGTCGACGCCATCGAGCAGAAGATCAAGAGCGTGATGGCCGACATTCCCGCTCCCGCGGCCGACGCCGCCAAGAAGGAGGTGATAACCGTGCCCGACAACGACGAGCCTATCGTGAGTGTCTTCGTCGATCCCGAAATGCAGAGCACGTATCTGCAAATCCTCTACAAGCAGCAGGCCATGCCCAAGCAGTACAAGGGTCTGGTGGCTGCCGAAATGGTCGATATCGTTTCGAGCTACATATCGATAATGATGAACGAGCGTCTGAACGACATTTCGCGCAAGCCCGACGCCCCTTTCCTCGGCGCGTCGTTCGACCCCGTGAGCAGCTTCGGAATCTGCCCCACGCTCGACGTCACGGGCGGATACGTGCGTACGGCCGACGGCAAGCTGGCCGAGGGTTACAAGGCCCTGCTTACCGAGATGGAGCGCATGCGCCGTTACGGATTCACCGAGGGCGAGTACGAGCGCGCCAAGAACAATCTGCTGTCGAGCATCGAGACGCAGTACAACAGCCGCGACGACCGTCGTCACGACTCGTTCGCCGAGCGTTGCATCAATAATTTCCGTCTGGGCGAGCCTATGCCCGACGCGCAGACCGAGCACGATTTGGACAAGCAGTTGGTGGAGATGATCGATCTCGACATGATTAACAAAACGGTGCAAGGTCTCTACGATCCCTTGAAGAACGCCGTTATCATGGCTCGTTCGCCCAAGAAGGATGGCGTCGAGGTTCCGACCGAGCAGGAGCTGGTCGAGATGCTGAAGGCTTCGGTCGCCGCCGATGTGGAGGCGTTCGAGGACAACGTCGTGAAGGAGCCTTTGATCGGCGAGGATGTCGTTTTGAAGGGTTCGCCCGTGAAGAAGACCGTCGTGAACGAGAACCTCGGCACGACCGAGTGGACGCTCAAGAACGGCATAAAGGTAGTAGTCAAGCAGACCCCTTACGAGGCCGACCGAGTATCGGTTACGGCTATGTCGGACGGCGGCGCGGCCATATTCGGCGACGAGGATTACTACTCGGCGCAGATGTTGTCGGCCGTTATGAACATGTCGGGTATATCGAAGTTCTCGGCTTCGGATCTGCGCAAGCAGCTCTCGGGCAAGGTGGCTTCGGCCGGAGTGACCGTCGGACAGTACAAGCACACGGCGAGCGGTTCTTCGTCGCTGAAGGATCTGGAGACCATGTTGCAGCTCCTCTATCTGCAATTCACCGCGCCGCGCTTCTCGGAGGACGACTTCGCGACCCTCATGAAGCGTTACGAGTCGATGCTGGCCAATCAGATGAGCGACCCCGATTTCATCTTCAGCGACAATGTCACGAAGACTCTCTACGGCGATAATCCCCGCCGTCGCAACCTCACTCCCGAGCTGTTGCAGACGGTGAAGCTCGACCGCATGGCCGACATCCACAAGGCGCTCTACTCCAACGCCGCCGATTTCCGCTTCACCTTCATCGGCAACATCGATCCCGAGACGCTGAAACCTCTTGTCGAGAAGTATATCGGTTCGCTGCCCGCGGCCAAGAAGCATACGAACGGAATTACCGACGACAAGGTGCGTCCCGTAAGCGGCGGCGTCGATAATGATTTCACCGCCAAGATGGAACAGCCCAAAGTTTCGGTATGCTATAACTTCACTGGCGACGCGGACTACAATCTGAAGAACCGCATGACCATGATATTCCTCACGCAGGCGCTCAGCAACCGTTACCTCCGCTCGATCCGCGAGGAGAAGGGCGGCACATACGGAGTGCAGGTCGTGGGCGGTATTCAGGACAGACCCGCGGAGATGTATATCATGCAGATCATTTTCGATACCAACGAGGAGATGGCCGACGAGCTTTGCGAGATCGTGATGGCCGAGATCGAGAAGATCGCCGCCGAGGGACCTTTGGCCGAGGATATGGACAAGACCCGCGAATACCAGCTCAAGAACCTCAAGGCGTCGATGGAGCGTAACGGATGGTGGTCGCAGGCCATAACGCATTGGTACGACCATAAGATCGACTATACGAAGGAGTACGAGGCGGCGATCAACGCCGTTACCGCCGACGACGTGAAGGCTTTCATGAGCAAGATGCTCGACGACGGCAACATCGTGAAGGTCGTCATGCGCCCCGAGAAGTAGCCGCGCGGCTGCGGACGCGACGATTATTATTCCCCGCCTTATCGGTAAGGCGGGGAATTTTCGTACATTTGCGTTGAGGCGCGGAGTTCTCGATCTGAAATAAGTGTAATCGGATAGTAATTATTTTGTCGTATGGATATGGCAGTTGCGGACCGAACGGAGCCGATGAAGTTGATATTCAACTACAACGATGTGTTTTTCAGCTTCTTTTACGACGATGCGGAGGCGTGCACGTATCGCTCGCGCGAATATGCCCTCAATTACGTGTATTCGGGCGAAATGATTCTCGACAACGGACGCGAGCGTATCCGCGTCGGCAAGGGCGAGTGCGTCTTCATTCCGCGCGACCACCACATAACCATGTACAAGAGGCCGTGCGAGGGGGAGCGTTACTGCGGCATCTTCATGATGTTCACGCGTCGTTTCCTGCGCGAGATGTACGGCAAGCCGGAGTTTCGCAAGGTGTCGGCCGCGACGCCGAAGCTCGCCGCCGAGGTTGCGAAGCTGCCGAAGACAGTCGAGCTGGCGAGCCTCTTCGCCTCCATGACGCCCTATTTCGATCCCGAGGTGAAGCCGAAGGAGGATTTGATGAATCTCAAGTTGCAGGAGGGGCTGCTCGCGCTGCTGCATATCGACGAGCGGTTCGCGCCGACGCTGTTCGACTTCAACGAACCGTGGAAGATCGACATCATGGAGTTCATGAACGAGAACTACATGTACGAGTTCTCGATGGAGGAGCTGGCGCACTACACGGGCCGCAGTTTGGCCACATTCAAACGCGACTTCAAGAAGATAAGCGACCTCCCGCCCGAAAAGTGGCTCATCCGCAAACGCCTCGAGGCGGCATACGCCATGATGAAGAACGGCGGCAAAAAAGTGGTCGACGTATATGCCGAGGTCGGTTTCAAGAATCCGTCGCATTTCTCGACAGCATTCAAGAGGCAGTACGGCGTATCGCCGACGGCCGCTTTTGTCTGAACGCGACGCGAATTTCGGTTGAGCTTTTGAGCAATGTTTTTTGAGCCTCACGGTAATGTCGCCGTGGGGCTTTCTCTTTAATTTTGCGCTCGTGAATCTCAAACAGATTGAAATATGAAAACTATGAATTCCAGACTTGCTGTTGCCGCGACTGTACTGTGTTTTGCCGCATCGGCGGGCTGCACGAGCGGCGAACCGAACCGAAAAAACGAATACGACATGGAAAAACTGAATCTTACGAGCGAGTGGGACAAGACGTTTCCCGCGAGCGACGTTGTGCGGCACCGTAAAGTGACCTTCGAAAACCGCTACGGCGTGACTCTCGCCGCCGATCTTTACGAGCCTTCGAATGCCGAGGGGCCGTTGCCCGCCATCGCCGTCAGCGGCCCGTTCGGCGCGGTGAAGGAGCAGGCGTCGGGACTCTATGCGCAGACCATGGCCGAGCGGGGCTTCGTCGCACTGGCCTTCGACCCCTCGTTTACGGGCGAGAGCGGCGGCGAACCGCGCTATGTGGCCTCGCCCGACATCAGCACCGAGGATTTCAGCGCGGCAGTGGATTTTCTTATGACGCTGCCCGAGGTCGACAGCGAGCGCATAGGCATCATAGGCATCTGCGGATTCGGCGGTTTCGCGATCAACGCCGCCGCCATCGACACGCGCATCAAGGCGACCGTGGCGTCCACCATGTACGACATTAGCCGATGCACGGCAAACGGCTATTTCGACTCGATGGATGCCGATGCGCGTTACGAGCTCCGCAAGCGGTTGAACGCCCGACGCACCGAGGATGCGAGGAGCGGAGCCTATGCCCGCGCGGGCGGCGTGGTAGATCCTCTGCCCGACGACGCGCCGCAGTTCGTGAGGGATTATTACGACTATTACAAGACCTCGCGCGGCTATCACGCGCGTTCGCTCAACTCCAACGACGGCTGGAACGCCACGTCGTCGCTCTCGTTCCTTAATGCGCCGATTATGGCTTACAGCGACGAGATTCGCAGCGCGGTGCTCGTGATCCACGGCGAAAAGGCTCATTCGCGTTATTTCGGCGAGGATGCTTTCAAGAGGCTCGCGGGCGACGACAAAGAGCTTTTGATCGTCCCCGACGCGAGCCACGTCGATCTGTACGACAACATGCGGGTCATCCCGTTCGATCGTATGGAGAGCTTTTTCAAGAGCTGTCTCAAGTAATCGGGCGCGCCCGACGTCGCGGCGGCCGCTTCCTTCACGGGAGCGGCTGCCGTCGTCGTATGAGGCCGAGATACATAATTGCCTCTGAAAATTGTCGGTTTTCCGAAAAAAATCCTATTTTTGTATTTCACGTTGCTTATGGCGCGTGCATAAACGATTGCGAAATATGAAAGGCATAGTTTTGGCGGGCGGGAGCGGAACCCGTCTCTATCCCATAACCAAAGGCGTGAGCAAGCAGCTTTTGCCGATCTATGATAAGCCTATGGTTTATTATCCGATATCGGCGCTTATGCTGGCGGGCATCCGCGAGATACTCATAATATCCACTCCGCAGGATCTGGGCGGTTTCCGCCGTCTGCTGGGCGACGGATCCGATTACGGCGTGAGGTTCGAGTATGCCGAGCAGCCGAGTCCCGACGGTCTGGCGCAGGCGTTCATCATCGGCGAGAAGTTTATCGGCGACGACAGCGTGTGTCTGGTTCTGGGCGACAACATATTCCACGGCGCAGGGTTCTCTGCCCATCTGAAAGAGGCGGTCCGTACGGCCGAGCTGGAGCGCAAGGCGACGGTGTTCGGTTACCGCGTCGACGACCCCGAGCGTTACGGCGTGGCGGAGTTCGACGGGGATGGCAACTGCCTTTCGATAGAGGAGAAGCCGGCCGATCCCAAGTCGAATTACGCCGTGGTGGGGCTCTATTTCTATCCCAACGAGGTGGTCGGCATCGCCGGCCGTATCGAGCCGTCGGCCCGCGGCGAGCTGGAGATTACGACGGTTAATCAGGAGTTCCTGCGCAACGGCCGATTGAAGGTCCGACGACTCGAACGCGGTTTCGCGTGGCTCGACACGGGCACTCACGACTCGCTGGCCGAGGCGTCGATCTTCGTGGAGGTGATCGAGAAGCGTCAGGGGCTTAAGATCGCCTGCTTGGAGGGCATAGCTTTCCGTAACGGATGGATCTCGGAGGAGAAGATGGTGTCGTTGGCGCAGCCGATGATAAAGAACCAGTACGGCCGCTATCTGTTGAAAGTGGTGGATGAGGTGAAGCGTTCGGGAAAGGAGGGCGCGCGATGAGGGTGATCGGTACGTCGATCCCCGACGTGGCGATCGTCGAACCCGAGGTGTTCGGCGACGCGCGGGGATACTTTTTCGAGAGTTATTCGCAGCGGCGATTCGACGAGGCGGTGCGTCCCGTCCGATTCGTGCAGGACAACGAGAGCAAGTCGCGATACGGCGTTTTGCGGGGCCTGCATTTCCAGAAGGGCGAGTATGCGCAATCGAAACTGGTGCGTGTGGTCGCGGGCCGCGTGCTGGATGTCGCGGTGGACATACGCCGAGGCTCTCCCACGTTCGGAAAATATGTCGCGGTGGAGCTTACAGCCGAGAACCGTCGCCAGTTGTTCATCCCGCGCGGTTTCGCCCACGGTTTTTCGGTGTTGAGCGAGGAGGCCGTGTTCCAATACAAGTGCGATAATCCCTATGCTCCGCAGGCGGAGGGCGCCGTGGCGTGGGACGACCCCGATATCGGCATCGACTGGCGTTTGCCCGCCGAGGCGATTCTGCTCTCGGCCAAAGACGCCGCCAACCCGCGGTTGAGGGACGCCGCGGATTTGTTCGATTACAACAAAGATTATTATGCAGAGTAAACGAATCCTCGTAACAGGTTCGAACGGACAGTTGGGCTGCGAGATGCGCCGTTTGGGGGCCGTGTCGCCCAACGAGTACTTTTTTACCGATATAGCCGAGCTGGATATCACCGACAAGGCGGCGGTAGCGGCTTTCGTCGCCGAACACGGCATAGAAATAATCGTAAACTGCGCGGCCTATACCGATGTCGACCGAGCCGAGGAGGACGAGCCGACGGCGGAGCGCATAAATTCGGATGCCGTCCGCAACCTCGCCGAGGCGATGAAGGCGGTCGACGGGACATTGTTCCACATCTCGACCGATTACGTCTTCGGTCTCGACGGCAACGTTCCCCGCACGGAGGATATGCCGCTTGATCCTTTGGGGGCTTACGGCCGAACCAAACTTCACGGCGAACAAGCCATAGCGGCATCGGGATGCAAACATATAATCGTGAGAACGGCGTGGCTCTACTCCGAGCACGGACATAATTTCCTGAAAACGATGCTGCGCCTCACGGCCGAGCGGGAGAGCCTGAACGTGGTGTTCGACCAGACGGGAACCCCCACCTATGCGGGCGATCTGGCTCTGGCGCTTTTCTCCGTAATCGAGGGCGGCACGTACGAGGGCAACGAGGGCATATACCACTTCTCGAACGAGGGTGTGTGTTCGTGGTACGATTTCGCGCGCGAGATCGCGACGGCGACGGGCCGCGACTGCAAAATCGTGCCGTGCCACAGCAGCGAGTTTCCGTCGAAGGTCGCTCGGCCTCCGTATTCGGTTCTGGACAAGACCAAGATAAAGACGACTTTCGGCATCGAGATCCCTCACTGGCGCGACTCGATGATCTACTGCCTGCGGCGCATGTTCGCCCGAGGATAATGCTTTGAACGAAAAATCGAATGGCGATCCGTAAAAGCTCTTGGCCGATATTTCGATATCGCTGTGCGATATCGGCAGTTCGCCGCCGCCCCACGCGGCGGACTGCTGCTCGCCCGAGGCTCGCGCACTCCTGCCGCCGACGGCGAACAGCGGGCGAGGCGGGGCGTTTTTGCGGATAAACATAAAATATCAAGCGATGAAGAACATACTTATTACGGGCGGCGCGGGGTTCATAGGCAGCCATGTGGTCCGTCTTTTCGTGAACGAATATCCCGAATATCGTATCGTGAACCTCGACAAACTGACCTATGCGGGCAATCTTGCCAATTTGAAGGATATCGAGGATCGGCCGAACTACACCTTCGTGAGGGCCGATATCTGCGATTACGACCGAATGTGCGAATTGTTCGCCGAGTACGATATCGACGGGGTGATCCACCTCGCGGCCGAAAGCCACGTGGACCGTTCGATCAAGGATCCGTTCACTTTCGCCCGCACTAACGTGATGGGCACGCTGTCGCTGTTGCAAGCCGCCAAGAATCGCTGGAACGGCGAGTGGGAGGGCAAGCGCTTCTATCATATCTCGACCGACGAGGTGTATGGAGCGTTGGAGCTTACGCGTCCCGACGGCACGGCACCTTACGGCGACGAGTTCTTCACCGAAACCACGAAATACGACCCGCACTCTCCCTACTCGGCCAGCAAGGCGTCGAGCGACCATTTCGTGCGGGCTTTCCATGATACGTACGGCATGCCGACCATAGTCACCAACTGCTCGAACAATTACGGTCCCTACCAGTTTCCCGAGAAGTTGATACCCCTCTTTATCAACAATATCCGCCGCGGCAAGCCGCTGCCCGTATACGGTCGGGGCGAGAATGTGCGCGACTGGCTCTACGTGGAGGATCATGCGCGGGCCATCGACGTCATCTTCCATCGCGGCCGTATCGCCGAGACGTACAATATCGGCGGATTCAACGAGTGGAAAAACATCGATCTCATAAAGGTTATCGTGAAGACGGTCGACCGCTTGTCGGGCAATCCCGAGGGGCATTCGGCGAAATTGATAACCTACGTCGCCGACCGCGCGGGACACGACGCGAGGTATGCCATCGATTCGAACAAGCTCAAGCGGGAGTTGGGTTGGGAGCCGTCGCTTCAGTTCGAGGAGGGAATCGAAAAGACGGTTCGCTGGTATCTCGACAACGAGGAGTGGATGGACAGCATCACCTCGGGCGAGTACGAAAAGTATTATACCGAAATGTACGGCGGGCGATGAATCTGCGGAGTCGTCTCCTATCCTTGTTGTCGTCCGCACCGTCGGATCCTGCGGTTTTCGAGTCGATGAGCGATGCGGATTGGCGCGAGCTTTACTCCGCGTCTTGCGACCAAGGCGTCTCGGCTATCGTTCGCGACGCCGTCGAACGGGCCGCGGCGGAGGGCGTTTTGCCTCCCGACAGCCGGCCGCCCAAGGATTTGAGGATACGATGGGCGTTGAATGCCGAATCCGTCGAGGCGGTATATGCCCGTCAGAGAGCGGTCGTGGCGAAGCTCGCGCGATTTTTCGCCGACCACGGCATCGGGATGATGGTCCTCAAGGGGTACGGTTTGAGCCTCTGTTATCCTCGCCCGAACCATCGTCCGTGCGGCGACGTCGATATCTGGCTTTTCGAGGAGCGGCGAACGCCCGCGGGAGGCGCTGTCCGAGTGTGCGCGCAGCGGCGCGGCGACGCTCTCTTGCGCGAGCGCATGAACATATCCGTCGACGAGGGGAAGCACCGTCATACGACGTTTTACGTCGACGGCGTTCCCGTGGAGAACCATTACGATTTTCTGAATGTGTACGCCCATCGCTCCAACCGCATAATCGAAAGCCGTTTGAAAGAGTCGCTCCGCGGCGGTCTGCGTCGAGTCGAGATCGACGGCGCGGTCGTGTGGCTGCCGCCGGCGGATTTTCACGCTCTGTTTCTGCTGCGTCACTCGGCGGAGCATTTCGCCGCGGACAGGATCGCGTTGCGGCATCTGCTCGATTGGGGCTATTTCGCGGCGAGACACGGTGACGATATCGATTGGCATGCGCTGGAGACCCTTGCCGAGGAGATGAACATGCACCGTTTTCTTCATAGCGTTCATTCGATATGCGTCGGTCGTTTCGCGATGCCTTTGACGCGGTTCCCGCTGTCGGAGCCGCGCGCGGAGGACGAGCGACTGGTGCTCGACGAAATTCTGCGCCCCGAGTTTTCGGAGACCAAGCCCCGCGGAGCGGGGTATCTGGTGTCGTGGAGCTATATGCTGCGCCGTTGGCTGGCCAATCGTCGGAAACACGGCATGGTATATCGCGAAAGTTCGTTCGCGACGTTTTTCACCCAGCTTTACAGCCATCTGCTGAAACCCGAGTCGTTGAAGATGTAGGGCAGGGCGTGGCTCTGTCGGCATCGACGGACGGTATGAACTTTGCACCGATCGGGCGAAAATGCAGTTTATTTATGGAATACTCTGAAGACAACAACCGATTTCGCTGCGAGGAGCGCGAGCGCGAAGCGGAAAGAACCGAGAAACGTTTGGAAAAATCGATGCAGATACCCGTCGTTACGCAGATCAGGCCCGACAGCGGGCGTATAAAGCCGACCGCGAAAGGGGAGGCCGTTTCGCAACAGCAGCTGGAGCAGGATGTGACGAAGACCAATCCCTCTGTCGAGAGCATGGAGAGTCGCGGGTAGAGTTTTTATATGACAAAGGCTGTCCGAATCTTTCGGGCAGCCTTTTGTTTATCGGAATTATCTGCTTCGGGCTTGCGTGTTTCGAGTCGTAGCCTGCGGAGAGAGCGATAGCGAGCCTCCGCGGGGCGAGGCTACGGCTCGCGCGGCTCTTGCGAGCCGCAATCATATTGCAAGCCTAAAAGCAAGTCAAGTTGCAGCCGCCGCGCGGGGTGGCGGCGAACTGCCGCCATCGCCGAGCGATGGCGAAGCCTACTTGTTGATCTTGGCCCACGAATCCTTCAGCGTGACCGTGCGGTTGAACACGGGGCGTTCGGCCGACGAATCGGTGTCGGCGCAGAAGTAACCCACGCGCTCGAACTGGTAGGGTTTGCCTACGGGCGCGTCTTTCAGCGAAGGTTCGAGGTATCCCGTGACCTTCACCATCGACTCGGGGTTGAGGTTATCCTCCCAAGACTGCTGTCCGTTCGAGGTGTCGAAAGGATCCTCGGTCAGGAACAGAGGGTTGAACAGACGCACTTCGGCCTCGACGGCATGCGCTGCCGACACCCAGTGTATCACGCCCTTCACGCGGCGGCCGTCGCTCGACGAGCCTTCGCCCGAGAGGGGATCGTACGTGCATCGCAGTTCGATCACGTTGCCCTCCGAATCCTTTACGACCTCCTCGCACTTTATGAGATACGAGTAGCGCAGGCGCACCTCGGCGCCCGGGCTCAGACGGAAATACTTCTTGGGCGGATTCTCCATGAAGTCGTCGCGGTCGATGTATATCTCGCGGCCGAACGGCACCTCGCGCATACCCGCTTCGGCATCCTCGGGGTTGTTGACGGCTTTGCGCATCTCCACCTTGCCCTCGTCCCAGTTGGTAATGACCACCTTCAAAGGATTCAATACGGCCATGCGTCGCTCGGCCACCTTGTTGAGGTCCTCGCGCACGCAATACTCCATCTTGCCGAGGTCGATCACGTTGTCGCGCTTGGCGACGCCCACCATCTCGGCGAATGCGCGCACCGAAGCGGGGGTATAGCCCTTGCGGCGCAGGGCGCAGATCGTCGGCATGCGCGGATCGTCCCAACCCATCACGGCGCCTTCCTTGACCAGTTTCAGAAGGTTGCGCTTCGACATCATGGTGTAGGTGAGGTTCAGGCGCGCGAACTCGTACTGGTGCGACGGATATATCTCCAGCGCCTCGATGAACCAGTCGTACAGCGGGCGGTGCACGTCGAACTCCAAAGTGCATATCGAGTGGGTTATCCGCTCGATCGAGTCGCTCTGTCCGTGCGCATAGTCGTACATGGGGTAGATGCACCATTTATCGCCCGTGCGGTGATGCTCGGCGTGGATGATGCGATACATTATGGGGTCGCGGAAGAGCATGTTGGGATGCGCCATGTCGATCTTGGCGCGCAGCACCTTCGCGCCGTCGGGGAACTCGCCGTTCTTCATGCGCACGAACAGATCGAGATTCTCCTCGACCGAACGGTTGCGCCACGGCGACTCCTTGCCCGCCTCCGATATGGTGCCTCGCGTGAGGCGTATCTCTTCCTGCGTCTGGTCGTCGACGTATGCCAACCCCTTTTTGACGAGCTCCACGGCCCAGTCGTAAAGCTGGTCGAAATAGTCCGAGGCGTAACGCTCCACGGCCCAGTCGAATCCCAACCACTTGATATCGCGTTTGATCGAATCCACGTACTCGACATCCTCCTTCACGGGGTTGGTGTCGTCGAAACGCAGATTGCATTTGCCTCCGTATTTTTGCGCGAGGCCGAAATTTATGCAGATGCTCTTGGCGTGACCTATGTGCAGATAGCCGTTCGGTTCGGGCGGGAAACGGGTCTGAACTCGTTTTTCGCCTTTGGCTATCGCCTCTTCGATGATCTCCTCCAAAAAGTTGAGCTTCTCTTTCGGCTCGTTCGTCTCCATGATATTCATGACTTGTCGCTGTTATGTTTTGGGTTTTATCGTCTTTTGTTCAACGGTATGTCTTTCAGCAGACGCACCGACAACTGCACCACCTGCTGCGTACCCCCCCCCGTGCCGTCGTACTTGAATGCCAGATAGCAGTTCACGCGCAACGTGTCGTCGAAGAATCGGCGGTCGTATCCTATTTTGGTGCTGTTGTATATGTGTTTGTCGGTTCCGAAAAATCTCTCGCCCGAATACAGCTCGCCGCCGTAACCGTGGGGGAAAGCCTCGCTTCGGAACGACGAGTAGTAGGGTTGCAGATTCTGCCCCGCATATAGCTGCTCGTCGATGTAGAGTCCCCATTTCGACATTCGCGCCTGCAACATGCCGCCTTTGGGCGTGCGGTACTTGGCGTCGTTGGCGCGGTCGCGTTGCAGGGTCTGTATGTAGCGCAGCTTTATGTCGAAATCGAAAAATGCCTCGAATCGCGCTCCTACATAGGGGGCTATCGTGATGTTGTCGTTCACGCAACCCGCGATGCGCTTGCTGCCCGCGAAGTGGAACATCATGAGGGCGTAACCGCCGTAAAATCGCCTGCGGTAGTTGTCGAACGCGTATTCTCCGGCCGAGAGGATTCGGAACTTCTCGCGCGAATCCTCCGAGTACATGCCGCACCAGTCCACCGACAGCTCCACGAATCCGCGGCGGCCGCGATATTGTCCCATGAATCCCTGAATGCGGTTGTCGTAAAAGCGCATCGAGTCGCTCAGGATAGCCTCGGTGTAGTCGCCCGCCATGCGTTCGCGGGGGAATATTCCGGCGTATGCCGACACCTTCGCGTTTTCGAACCGATAGTAGATCTGCGGCCGCGCTTTTTCGAACGTGACGTCGCTGTTGCCGAAGTCGGAGCGCAGGTCCATGCCGACCATGAGGCTGTTCGATGCGTTCCAGCCGAACCCGATCCACGGCGTGAGGCGCGAGCTGAAGAGCGTCTGCGACTCGCCGAACTCGCAACCCGAATATTCGCGATTGTCGAAATAGGTGTCGAAATCGGCTCCCGCGATCAACTTCGGATCCTTTTGCGCGCGCGCCGAGGCGGCGGCGGACAGAACGGCCGAGGCGACGAGCAGGATGCGTATTATGCGATTCATTTTGCGAAACGGTGATTTATGCTCGGCAAAGTTAATCTATTTCCTCGATTTATGTTACATTTGTCATCGGAAACAGTGTATAAAATGAGAAAAATTACCAACGAAGAGTTGCATCGTCCGTCGGCGTCGGAGTTCGCCGCGATGCCCCGCATACCCGTCGCCGTGGTGCTCGACAACGTGCGTTCGGCCCAGAACGTCGGAGCATTTTTCCGCACGTGCGACGCCTTCGCCGTCGAGCGCGTGATTTTGTGCGGCATAACGCCCGCGCCGCCGTCGCGCGACATCCACAAAACCGCTCTCGGCGCGGAGCTTACGGTGGAGTGGAGCGTTTGCGAGTCGGCCGCCTCGTGCGTCGCCGAGCTCAAAGAGCGCGGATATACGGCGCTCGCCGTCGAGCAGGTGGAGGGCGCCGCCATGCTCGACCGATTCGAAGTCGACGCGTCGAAGCGTTACGCCTTGGTTTTCGGCAACGAGGTGGAGGGCGTCGGTCAGGCCGCGGTCGATCTGTGCGACGGCGCGCTGGAGATCCCGCAGGCGGGAACCAAACATTCGGTGAATGTGTCGGTGGCGGGCGGCATCGTGCTGTGGCCCTTCTTCGTCGGATTCAAAACGTCGCTCGGTTTGTAAAGCATTATTTCGATGAAAACACGTTACGATTGCGGCATCGTCCGCAGGATCAAGGACTTTATTGCGGCTCCGTTCCATAGCCCGAGCACCCGTTTCGTCGCCCGTCTGCGACGCAGCGGGGTGAAGGTGGGGCGCGGCGTGGTCTTCCGCGACCCCTCGTCGGTGACGATAGACCTCACCCGCCCGAGTCTGGTGGAGATCGGCGATCGGGTGGATATAAACGTCAACTTCACCATCATGACCCACGATTTCGCCTCGGGCGTGTTTCTGCATAAGTACGGCGAGCTGGTGAATTCGTCGGGCGCGGTCAGGCTCGGCAACAATATCTATATAGGTCGCGACGTGACGATCCTCAAGGGCGTCACGGTGGGCGACAATTGCGTCATCGGGCTCGGATCGGTGGTCATGCACGACGTGCCCGCCGACTCGGTGGCGGCGGGATGCCCCGCTCGTGTGATCTCTACTCTCGACGACTATTTCGCCAAACGTAAGCGTCGCAGCGAAGCCGAGGCGTTCGAATACGCGCGCAGCATCCGCGAGCGTTTCGGCCGCGATCCGCGTCCCGAGGATTTTTGGGAGGAGTTTCCCTTGTTCGTGAGCGGAGACAGGGTCGACGAGTATCCCGAGTTGCCGATACGTCGCCAGCTGGGCGGGGCGTACGAGGGTTTTTGTCGGTCGCATCGCGCTCCGTACGACGGTTTCGACGAATTTCTGGCGCGTGCGTTGTCCGACAGCGGCCAAGCGTCGGCTGCCTGCGGCGAGTGAAATATTCTCGGCGGCATAATACGGGCGGCGAAATTTGCTTAACCCGCAAATCTTGTCTACATTTGCGCCCAACATATCAAAACGTAAAAACAGTATGTCAGTTGCAGGTAAGGTCAGAGCCGTTACGACTCTGCGTTTGACCGAGATGAAACAGCGCGGCGAGAAGATCGCCATGCTTACCTCTTACGATTATTCCATGGCCAAGATCGTCGACGCCGCGGGCGTCGACGTGATTCTGGTGGGCGATTCGGCCGCTAACGTGATGGCGGGATATGAAACCACCCTCCCCATAACGCTCGATATGATGATCTACCATGCCCGCTCGGTGGTGCGCGCCGTGTCGCGGGCGTTGGTGGTGGTCGATCTGCCTTTCGGCACCTATCAGGGCAATTCCAAAGTTGCTCTCGAGTCGGCTATCCGCATAATGAAGGAGACCGAGGCCGACGCCGTGAAGCTCGAGGGCGGCGAGGAGATCCTCGAATCGGTCAACCGCATTCTCTCGGCGGGAATACCCGTCATGGGACATTTGGGGCTCACCCCGCAGTCGATCCACAAGTTCGGCACGTATAATGTCAGGGCCAAGGAGGAGGCCGAGGCCGAGAAACTCGTTCGCGACGCCCGACTGCTGGAGGAGGCGGGGTGCTTCGGCATCGTGCTGGAGAAGATCCCCGCTGCGTTGGCCGAGCGCGTGTCGAAGGAGCTCAAGGTGCCTGCGATAGGCATAGGCGCGGGCGGCGGCGTGGACGGTCAGGTGCTGGTCATCCACGACATGTTGGGCATATCGAACGACTTCTCGCCGCGTTTCCTGCGTCGTTACGCCGATCTTCACGGAGTGATGAGCGAGGCGGTGGGCAATTACGTGAGCGATGTCAAGAGCCGCGATTTCCCCAACGAGAAGGAGCAGTATTGATCGGGATGTTGTACGGAAACGAAGTCAGACTTTGCGAAAGTTAGTTATCATACCTACCTATAACGAGATCGCCAATATCTCGCCGATGATCGACAAGGTAATGTCGCTCGACGGCGGATTCGATCTGCTCGTGATCGACGACGGCTCGCCCGACGGCACGGCCTCGGTGGTCGAGCGGCGGCGGGCGGAGTTCCCCGAGCGGCTGTTCATGATCGAACGCGCCGGCAAACTCGGACTCGGGACCGCCTACCTGACGGGGTTCAAGTGGGCTTTGGAGCGGGGTTACGACTATGTTTTCGAGATGGATTGCGATTTCTCGCACGACCCCGACGACCTGATCCGACTTTACGAGGCGGCCGAGAAGGGCGGCGATGTGGTGGTGGGATCGCGTTACGTGAGCGGCGTGAACGTGGTCAACTGGCCCATGTCGCGCCTCCTGATGTCCTATTTCGCGTCGGTGTACGTGCGGACGATAACCCGCATGCCCGTGCGCGACGCCACGGCGGGATTCGTATGTTATTCGCGCCGCGCGCTGGAGACCATCGATCTCGATGCCGTGAAGATGAAGGGTTACGGGTTTCAGGTCGAGATGAAATACTCGGCTTGGCGGCTCGGTTTGCGCGTAAGCGAGGTGTCGATCATATTCACCGAGCGCAGGCGAGGAGCCTCGAAGATGAGCGGAGGCATATTCGGCGAGGCGTTTTTCGGCGTGATGAAGCTGCCGTGGCGCAGGATTCGGCGCAAGGGGTGATATCGGACTGTCCGCCGCATGGGGGCGGCGGCGAACTGCCGACATCGCATCGCGATGGCGATTGAATTAAATATATACAACAATCCCCTCCTTTGCGGGAGGGGATTTGCTTTTACTTGTTTTTCACTGCGGTGAGTTCCATTACGGCCTTCACCATGCCGTTCATCGAATCGGTCTCTTGCTTCACCGTTCCTATGCCCTTCGCTATCCACGTCGTGGTCTGCGTCTTGATCTCCTGTCCCATGACTTTCGCGATTGTGGTCTCCTCGAATTTCAGGCAGTCGAATTTGCCCGCGGGCACCTCTATCGTCTCCTTGGCCGTTATCTTGCGGTCCTTCATCTCCACGCTTATGTTGAAGGCGTTGCCCTGTATGTTCGCGCCGAGCGTCATCGTTATGTTGTCGTAACTCTGACCCACGCTCGGATGCTTAGGATAGACTGCGTCGCCAGAATACTCCTCCACCTTCAGGTCGCCCAATGCGGCGAACGACGACTTGAGCGTTTCGCGCATGTCGAGCTCGTAACCGCCCTGAACGGTTTTGTACACGGCCGAGAGGGATTGCATCGGATTGGTGTCGTTCTCGTTTTGGAAAACCGTCGATTGAACGGTATAGGCGCCGTTGTCCGCGCTTTTCACGTACACCGAAGTGTAGAGCGTCGTTTTCTCGGTGAGGGCCGTCGCCGTGGTGCTGTAACGGTTTACCTTTCCCTCGTCGGGAAAGAACCAGCTCCCCTGCGCCGACGATACGAGCGCCGCGAAGGCCAATGCGAGAGTCAAGATAGATTTTTTCATACGTTTTGTGTTTTATACGGTGTTTTATGTCTTTGCGGGCGATTCGCGGCATTCGCCGCCCTTCGCGCCGCATTCGAGTCGGTATGGCCGTTTACTTATGCAAATATAGTGTTTTTATCGCAATATCCTAAAGCCGCCGTATGCGATGCGTTTGCATTATTATGCGGATAAATCGGTTTTTATTCATCTTTTTTGCATTCCGCGAGTCGGATGTTGCGTATTAGTCGTTATATTTGCGACAAGCAACGGGGCGAAAACGTTTCCGCCCGTTAATGAAAGAGACGAAATGATACGTTCGAACAATATGCGCCATCATCACCATATCTTGCGAAAGATACGGTAGGTCGTGTATTGCAGCGATGTGATTTTATATGAGGCTTACCGAACGCGGTAAGCCTTTTTTCGTTAACGGCCCGCGACGAGTGTGAAAACATAAATTATATTGTACCATGTTAAGAATAGCTATTCAAACCAAAGGCCGGCTCAACGAACAGAGCGTTGCGCTGCTGCGTGAAATAGGCATCGAGGTGGACGACGCCAAACGCAAATTCTTGTCCAAAGCGTCGAATTTCCCCATCGAGGTGCTCTATCTGCGCGACGACGACATCCCGCAGGTGGTGGCCAACGGAACGGCGCAGTTGGGAATAGTGGGCCTGAACGAGGTGGCCGAGCGCGGTTTCGACGTCGAGGTGGTGACGAAGCTGGGCTTCGGCGGCTGCCGCATCTCGCTCGCCGTGCCCAAGGGCGACGAGTATACGGGAGTGGAGTATTTCCGCGGAAAACGCATCGCGACGTCGTATCCCGCCATCCTCGGCCGCTTTCTGGCCGAACGGGGAGTCGAGGCCGAGCTGGAGGTGATTACGGGTTCGGTGGAGATCGCTCCCGCGGCGGGCATAGCCGACGCCATATTCGACATCGTGTCGTCGGGCGGTACGCTGGTTTCCAACGGCCTGAAGGAGGTGGAGCGCGTATTCGAGTCGGAGGCCGCGCTTATCGCCGGTCGCGGCCTCTCGGCCGAGGATCGCGCGTTGTTGGACGAATTGCTGTTCCGCATCGAGTCGGAGCGTGTCAGCCGAGGCAAGAAATATCTGCTCATGAATATTCCTACCTCCGCGCTTGACGAGGCGGTGAAGATCCTGCCCGCCATGCGCAGCCCGACCGTCATGCCGTTGGCGGCCGAGGGGTGGTGCTCGCTGCACTCGGTGGTGGAGGCCGCCGATCTGTGGGACAAGGTGCGGCAGTTGAAAGCCATTGGTGCCGAGGGAATACTGGTGCTTACGTTGGATAAGATAATACCTTGATTGTTATGAATATATATGTCAGTCCGCCCCGCGGCGAGTGGCCGTCGCTGTTCCGCCGCGCCGAGCAGGACAACGGGGCTATAACCGAGCGCGTGAAGGAGATCGTCGCTCGCGTGGAGCGCGAGGGCGACGCCGCGTTGTTCGATCTGGCGGAGCGAATCGACGGCGTGCGTCTGTCGTCGCTCGCTGTGTCGGACGCGGAGTTCGCCGAGGCCGAAAAGCGCGTCGGCGACGGGGTGAAGGCGGCCGTGGAGGTCGCGGTGAATAACATATCGGCGTTCCACCGCGCCCAGATGCCGCGCGAGGTGCGCGTGGAGACCATGCGCGGCGTGGTGTGCGTGCAGCGTCCCGTGCCGTTGCGCAGCGTGGGAATATATGTCCCGGGCGGTACGGCTCCGCTCTTTTCGACGGTGCTCATGCTCGCTTTGCCCGCCTCTATCGCGGGTTGCGCCGAGATCACGATGTGCACCCCCTGCGACCGCGAGGGTCGCGTGGCCGCCGAGGTGCTATATGCGGCTCGCCGCTGCGGCGTGACGCGGGTGTTCAAGACGGGCGGCGCGCAGGCCGTTGCGGCTATGGCTTACGGTACGGAGAGCATCCCCAAGACCGACAAGATCTTCGGCCCGGGCAACCGTTACGTCACCATCGCCAAGCAGATCGTGAGCGGCCGATGCGTCTCGATCGACATGCCCGCGGGACCGTCGGAGGTGATGGTTTTGGCCGACGCTTCGGCGCGCGCGGAGTTCATCGCGGCCGATCTGCTGTCGCAGGCCGAGCACGGACGCGACAGTCAGGCCGTCGCGGTGTGCGACAGCGAGGAGTTGGCCGCGGCTGTTTCGGCCGAGGTTGAGCGTCAGGCCTCCCGCCTCGCGCGTGGCGAGTTCGTCGGCGAGTCGCTTGCCAACAGCCGCATTGTGGTGCTGCCGAGTCGCGCCGACATGATCGACTTCGCCAACGGATATGCCGCCGAGCACCTTATAATATCGCTTCGCGACGCGTGGGGCGCGGCCGATGCGATCACCGCCGCGGGCAGCGTATTCGTGGGCGACTACTCGCCCGAGAGCGCGGGCGATTACGCCTCGGGAACGAACCACACCCTGCCCACCTCGGGCTGGGCGCGTTCGTGCAGCGGCGTGAACATCGACAGCTTCATGCGCAAGATGACCCTTCAGGAGATTACCCGCGAGGGGCTGGCGTCGCTGGCCCCCGCCATCGTGGCTATGGCCGAGGCCGAGGGGTTGCAGGCGCACGCCGAAGCCGTCAGGATAAGAATGTCGAAACAGCAGGAGTATGAAAAATAACATGATAGATTCGCTCGTTCGCGGCTGCATAGCCGATCTTACGCCCTATTCCACGGCACGCGACGAGTACGGCGGCGAGCTGGGGGTGTTTCTCGACGCCAACGAAAGCCCGTACGACAACGGTTGCAACCGCTATCCCGATCCGCACCAGCGTCGCCTGAAGGAGCGTTTGTCGGCGGTGAAGGGGCTCCCCGCGGAGAATATCTTCGTCGGCAACGGCAGCGACGAGGCCATCGATCTGCTGTTCCGCGTATTCTGCGAGCCGCGCGAGGACAATGCGCTGGCCATAGCCCCGAGTTACGGAATGTACAGGGTCGCGGCGGCGATAAACGACATCGAGATGCGCGAGGTGCGGCTCGGCGAGGATTTCGAGCTCCCCGTCGACGAGCTGCTGCGCCGCGCCGACGCCCATACCAAACTGCTGTTTCTCTGCTCGCCGAACAATCCCACGGGCAACTCGTTCCCGCGGGCCGATATGCTTCGGCTCGCCGACGGGTTCGGAGGTATCGTCGTGGTCGACGAGGCCTATATCGACTTCTCGGAAGAGGAGGGGTTGCGCCGCGAGATATTCGCCCGCCCCAATTTAGTGGTGCTGCAAACGCTTTCGAAGGCGTGGGCGATGGCGGGGTTGCGCGTGGGGCTGGCTTTGGCCGACAGACGCGTGGTGGAACTCATGTCTATGGTGAAGTATCCCTACAATATCGACGTGGCTGCCATGCGCATGGCGGAAAGGTTGCTCGACGATCCCATCGACGAAAAGGTGGCGGCTTTGCGCGAGCAGCGCGACGCGGTGGCGGCGGCTCTGTCGCGATTCCGATTCGTCGAACGTGTCTATCCGAGCGACGCCAATTTCCTGCTGGTGCGCGTCGACGATGCCGACGCCGTTTACGACCGTTTGATAGGCGAGGGGATCATCGTGCGCAACCGCAGCCGAATCGAAGGGTGCGAAGGCTGCCTGCGCATAACGATAGGACTCGAGGAGGAGAACCTGAAATTGTTGAAAACGCTTGAACGCTATGAAAAAGAGAGTATTGTTCGTTGATCGCGACGGCACGATCATCGTCGAGCCGCCCGAGGATTATCAGGTCGATTCGCTCGAGAAGCTGGAGTTCGCGGCGGGCGCCATATCGGCGTTGCGATCGATCGCGGAGCTCGATTACGAGTTGGTTTTGGCGTCCAATCAGGACGGATTGGGTACGTCGTCGTTTCCCGAGGAGACCTTTTGGCCCGCGCACGCCAAGATGCTGCGCACGCTGGAGGGCGAGGGCGTGCGTTTCGCCGATCAGCTCATCGACCGCTCTATGCCCGAGGAGGATGCTCCCACGCGCAAGCCGCGGACGGGGATGTTCGGGAAGTATCTCGGCGGCGATTACGATCTTGCGGAGAGTTACGTGATAGGCGACCGCGCCACCGATGTGGAGCTGGCGTTCAACCTCGGCGCGAAAGCCGTTTTGTTGCAGAGTCCCGAGCGCGGGCGCGAGATGCTGGCGGGGGAGCGTTATGCCGAGAGCTGCGTGCTCGCGACCGAGAGCTGGGGCGAGGTGGCGGAGTTCCTGCGGCGGACCGAACGCCGCGCGGAGACGGTCCGCAAAACGGCCGAGACCGACATCCGCATCGTGGTCGATCTCGACGGCGCGGGCGGTTCGCATATCGATACGGGTCTGAAGTTTTTCGATCACATGCTCGACCAGATCGCGCACCACTCGGGCATGTCGCTCGTGGCGGAGTGCCGAGGCGATTTGCAGGTGGACGAGCACCACACCGTCGAGGATACGGCCATAGCTCTCGGAGAGTCGATTCACAAGGCTCTCGGCTCGAAACGCGGCATCGACCGTTACGGATTCGTGTTGCCGATGGACGAGTGCCGCGCCATGGTGTTGCTCGATTTCGGCGGGCGGGCCGACTTCGTTTGGGACGTGCCCTTTACGCGCGAGTATGTGGGCGACGTGCCGACCGAGATGTTCCGCCACTTTTTCAAGTCGCTGTGCGTGGCGATGCGCTGCAACCTCCATATCGAGGCGCGCGGCGAGAACAACCACCACCTGATCGAAGGGGTGTTCAAAGCCTTCGCCCGCGCGTTGAAGATGGCGGTGCGGCGTGACGTTCTCGCCTACGACCTGCCGTCGAGCAAGGGGGTATTATGAATTTGGCATTGCGGACGCGGCCTGCGCCGAACCGTATTTAACTAATGAAGATAGAACGATGATAGCTGTAATAGATTATAAGACGGGCAATCTCCGATCGGTGGAGAATGCTTTGCGGCGGTTGGGCGCCGAGTTCGTGGTAACGGCCGATCCCGACGTCATACGTTCGGCCGACCGAGTGTTGCTCCCGGGTGTGGGCAACGCCGCCGAGGCTATGGCCAATTTACGGGCGGCGTCGCTTCCCGAGGTCATCCGCTCGCTGCGCCGTCCCGTGCTCGGCATATGCGTCGGGATGCAGGTCATGTGCCGCCGCAGCGAGGAGGGCGACACCGACTGTCTCTGGCTGTTCGACGCGCGTGTTCGACGCTTCGAGGCAGCCCCCGACGCCAAGGTGCCGCACATGGGGTGGAACCGTATCGGCAATCTCGAATCGAAACTCTTCAAGGGCATCGAGGGCGGCGAGTACGTCTATTTCGTCCACTCCTATTATCCCGAACTGTGTCCCGACACCATCGCCACCGCGCGCCACGGCGTGATGTTCAGCGCGGCGCTCAAGTACGAGAATTTTTACGGCGCGCAGTTCCATCCCGAAAAGAGCGGCGACGCCGGCGAGAGGATAATCGATAACTTTTTGAAATTATGAGAACACAGATAATTCCCGCGATAGACATTATCGACGGCCGTTGCGTGCGGTTGTCGCAGGGCGATTACGACCGCCGTCGCGTTTACGACGCCTCGCCCGAGGATATGGCCAAACGCTATGCCGACTGCGGCGTGCGGCGCATCCACGTGGTCGACCTCGACGGCGCCAAATCGTCCTCGCCCAAGAATCTCAAGACGCTGGAGCGCATGGCCGTGGGGGCCTCGGTCGAGATAGAGTGGGGCGGCGGCGTAAAGAGCGAGGACGCGCTTCGCGCGCTGTTCGATTACGGGGCCGATTGCGCCATCGTGGGCAGCGTCGCGGCCCGCGAACCCGAGCTGTTCATCGAGTGGCTGCTGCGTTTCGGCGGCGAGAGGATGATACTCGGCGTCGACGTGCGCGACGGCCGCGTCTCGGTGAACGGCTGGCGTGAGGATCTGAACCTCGGCGTCGACGACATGGTGGGGGAGTTTCTGCCGCACGGCGTGAAGCAGGTGGTTTGCACCGACATATCGAAGGACGGCATGTTGCAAGGTCCGTCGTTCGACCTCTACACCGATTTGCAGCGGCGTTACGACGGGGTGGACTTCACCGTGTCGGGCGGCATAGGCTCCATGTCGGATATCGTGCGGCTCGACGAGCTCGGCCTGCGCAAGGCGATCGTCGGCAAGGCCGTGTATGAGAATCGCATAACGTTGAAAGATATTGAGAGATGGTCGCTAAACGAATAATTCCGTGCCTCGACGTCAAGGATGGACGCACGGTCAAGGGGGTGAATTTCGAGGGGCTGCGCGACGTGGGCGACGCCGTGGAGTTGGGGCGCCACTACGCGCGCGGCGGCGCCGACGAACTGGTCTACCTCGACATCAGCGCCACCCGCGACGGCCGCAACACATTCACCCGACTGGTGGAGCGCATCGCCGACGGCATCGACATACCTTTTACCGTCGGCGGAGGCATATCCTCTATGGACGACGCCTCGCGGCTTCTCGACGCGGGGGCCGACAAGATCTCGATCAACAGCGCGGCGATAGCCGATCCGTCGCTCGTCGACCGTCTGGCGTCGCGATACGGCAGCCAGTTCGTGGTGGTGGCCGTCGACGCCCGCCGTATGGACGACGGGGTATGGCGCGTCGTGACGCACGGCGGCACCCGAGCCACGCAGAGGGAGCTGTTCGAGTGGACGCGCGAGGCGCAGGAGCGGGGCGCGGGCGAGATACTGTTCACCTCGATGAACCACGACGGCACCCGCTCGGGTTATCCGTGCGATACTTTCGCCCGCTTGGCCGACGATCTGTCGATTCCGATAATCGCCTCGGGCGGCGCGGGCTCGGCGGATGATATCGCCGAGGTGCTGACGACGGGGAGGGCCGACGCCGCGTTGGCCGCCAGCATATTCCACTTCGGCGAAATTACCGTCCGAGAGCTTAAAACCGAGTTGAAAAAACGTAATATAGATGTAAGATTATGACATTCGATGAACTGAACCTCTCCAAGCAGGCCGATGGTCTGCTGCCCGTAATCGTGCAGGATGCCGTCACGCTCAAGGTGTTGATGCTGGGTTATATGAATCGCGAGGCTTTCGACCGCAGTATGGCCGAGGGGCGCGTCACCTTCTTTTCGCGCACGCGCAGTTGTTTGTGGACCAAGGGCGAGACGAGCGGCAACTACCTCGCGATAGAGTCGGTGTATGCCGACTGCGACCGCGACACTCTGTTGATCAAGGCCTCTCCCGCGGGGCCCGTGTGCCATCGAGGCACGACGAGCTGTTTCGACACTCCCGATGCCGAGGGCTTTATCCGCCGCCTGCAAAGCGTCGTGCAGAAGCGTCACCGCGACATGCCCGAGGGCTCGTACACCACCAAACTTTTTATAAAGGGGGTGAAGAAGATCGCGCAGAAGGTGGGCGAGGAGGCTGTGGAGAGCGTCGTGGAGGCCGTCGACGGCAATCGCGACCGTTTCGTTTACGAAGCCTCGGATTTGATCTATCATCTTCTGGTGTTGATGGAGCAGATGGGGTGCTCGATAGAGGATATGGAGCGCGAACTCGCTTTGAGGCATAGGGTTTAATTCGTATCTTTGTATTCACGCCGCCTTGCGCGGCGGACTGCCGATGGATGCGAGTCGCAGACTGCGGAGCGAGCATCGGCGAGCCTCCGCGGGGCGAGGCTGCGGCTCGCGCGGCTCTGAAGAGCCGCAATTATAACAGACAGTTACTTTTAAATTTACCTAAATTTGAAACCATGAAAAAATTTCTGTTTTTGATCGTATCGCTCGTGTTGGCGATTTCCGTATCGGCTCAGAATTGGCGCAAGCTGCCGATTCCCGAAGCCGACCGCGATTTGATCTGCAATCTGGTGCGGATAATGAACTTGCCGCAGGGCACGCACAAGATCTACAACGGCAAAGGCAATACGGTCTTCGACGTGCTCTACACCATACGTTGCAAGAAGGACGAGTGGACGGTGTACAAGGGCGGGACGACGTCGGTGTTCGATGCGCTCTATACCATTACGCTCTCCGACAAGGGATCGTATACGTACCGAATCTACAAGGGTGGGACCAAGAGCGTGTTCGACATTCTCTATTCTATCGAGTACGGCCGCGAGGGGATGAAGATCTACAAAGGCGATTCGTTCAGCGTCAACCTCTTGTACTCCTATACGCGGGATTAGCGGAGCCGCGGCTCGCAGCGGCTTTTCGGCTGCTCCGCGTCGGCGACAAACATGAAAAATGCCGTAAGATATGAATCTTACGGCACCGAGTACATCAACATCGAGCGGAAGGAGGGGGATTCGAACCCCCGGTACCCAAATTCGAGTACGTCAGTTTAGCAAACTGGTGGTTTCAGCCACTCACCCATCCTTCCTGACCGATTGTCACTCCGTTAAAAGAGTGGTGCAAATGTAGGCATAAAAAATCATATTGCAAAATAATCGATACGATTTTTTGCGTAAAATGCTTCGAGACCCCGTCCCGCCGATGTCGGCCGTTCGACTTAAGGATGTCGAAACTCTCTCCGATGTAGTATGATATGTCGAAAATAATGAGTACTTTTGTAATGATGTCGGCCGCGGCGCGGCGCATCGTGTGTGCCTATGAACTTTAACCTTTATATAAAATGAAGAACGATCGTTTGATGTCGCTCGACGCGTTGCGCGGGTTCGACATGTTTTTTATCATGGGACTTTCGTCGGTGGTCGCGGCCCTCTGCGCCTTGTGGCCCGGGGAGGTCACCGACGCCGTGGCTCGCTCGATGGGGCACGTGTCGTGGGACGGACTGCGCCACCACGACACCATCTTTCCTCTGTTCCTGTTCCTCGCGGGCGTTTCGTTTCCCTTCTCCTATGCCAAGCAGCGCGAAAAGGGGCGTTCGACGATGGAGATACACTTGAAAATCATCCGCCGCGCCGCGATTCTCATCCTGCTGGGACTCATTTACAACGGCCTTTTCAAACTCGACTTCGCCAATCTGCGTTGCGCCAGCGTGCTGGCGCGTATCGGCATCGCGTGGATGTTCGCTGCCATACTCTACGTCAACTGCGGCCTGCGGACCCGAATCGGGGTGTCGATCTTTATCCTCGCGGGTTATGCGCTGTTGTCGAAATATGTCGGCGCGCCCGATGTGGCGGGAGCCGATCCGCTGAGTCGCGAAGGGTGCTTCGTCGGCTATTTCGACCGTTGTTTCCTGCCCGGGCAACTCTATTTCGACGGCCGTTTCGATCCCGAGGGGCTGTTGTCGGCCCTGCCCGCCGTAGTCACGGCGATGCTCGGAATGTTCACGGGCGAGCTGATTCGTCTGCCCGAGGAGCGCATGTCGGGCAACCGCAAGACTCTGTGGATGTTGGGCGGCGCCGTCGCGCTGGCCGCCGTCGCGGTGGTAGGCAACGGATTCGTCCCCGTCAACAAAATGCTGTGGTCGAGCACGTTCGTATGCGCCGTGGGGTCCTATTCGCTGGCCATGATGGCGTTGTTCTATTACGTTATCGATGTGCGCGGCTTCAACGGTCGATGGACGTTGCTGTTCCGCGTGGTGGGCATGAACTCGATTACGATCTACATGGCGCAGCGTATCGTCAATTTCGGCGGAATATCCAATTTCTTCGTCGGCGGTCTGGCTGGTCTGTGCCCCGAAAATATCGCGGCGGTAATCACCTCGGTCGGCTACGTGGTCGTATGCTGGCTGTTCCTGTGGTTCCTCTATCGCAAGCAGACATTCCTGAAGATATAGAGGTCGGCGGAGATAGTTGGCGACTATTTGCATTTTTTTTGTAATTTTGCGGACTATTACCGCTTATTATGGCAGAGAAGGAGAGAGAAATTATCGATAATATCGAGCAGGGCGAATATAAGTACGGCTTCACCTCCGACATCGAGACCGAGACCATCGGCCGAGGTCTGGACGAGGAGGTCATCCGTACCATATCCGCCAAGAAAGGGGAACCCGAGTGGATGCTCGAACGCCGTCTGAAAGCCTATCGCCATTGGCTTACGATGAAGCGTCCCGAGTGGGCGCATCTCACCATCCCCGATATCGATTTTCAGGATATAATCTATTACGCCGCCCCCAAGCCCCGCAAGGCTTTGGGCTCGATGGACGAGGTGGATCCCGAACTCAAACGCACGTTCGACCGTCTGGGCATCCCTCTGGAGGAGCAGATGGCTTTGGCGGGCGTGGCTGTCGACGCCGTCATGGATTCGGTGTCGGTGAAGACGACGTTTCGCGAGACGCTGGCCGAGAAGGGGATAATATTCTGCTCGATAGCCGAGGCGGTGCGCGAGTACCCCGAACTGGTGCAAAAATATTTAGGTTCGGTGGTGCCCTATACCGATAACTTCTATGCGGCTCTCAACGCGGCTGTCTTTTCCGACGGCTCGTTCTGCTATGTCCCCAAGGGGGTGCGCTGCCCGATGGAGCTTTCGACCTATTTCCGCATAAACGCCGAGGGCACGGGGCAGTTCGAACGCACGCTGCTCGTGGCCGACGAGGGCTCTTACGTCAGCTATCTCGAGGGTTGCACGGCACCGCGCCGTGACGAGAACCAGTTGCACGCGGCGGTGGTGGAGATCATCGTCGAGCGCGACGCCGAGGTGAAGTACTCCACGGTGCAGAACTGGTACCCGGGCGACAAGGAGGGGCGCGGCGGAATATACAATTTCGTCACCAAGCGCGGCATTTGCCGCAACAACGCGCGTCTGTCGTGGACGCAGGTGGAGACGGGTTCGGCCATCACGTGGAAATACCCGAGCTGCGTGCTCGCGGGCGACAACTCCGTCGGCGAGTTCTATTCGGTGGCCATGACCAACAATTTCCAGCAGGCCGACACGGGCACCAAGATGATACACATAGGCCGCAACACCCGCAGCCGCATCGTGTCGAAAGGCATCTCGGCGGGCCGCAGCCAGAACGCCTACCGCGGTCTGGTGCGCGTGGCCAAGGGCGCCGAGAACGCGCGCAACTATTCGCAGTGCGATTCGCTTCTCATCGGCGACAAGTGCGGAGCCCATACGTTCCCCGTAATCGATTCGCGCAACCCGTCGGCCGTGGTCGAACACGAGGCCACCACTTCGAAGATATCCGAGGAGCAGCTGTTCTACTGCAACCAGCGCGGCCTCTCGACCGAGGATGCCGTGGGGCTTATAGTCAACGGTTATGCGCGCGAGGTGCTGGCGAAGCTGCCCATGGAATTCGCCGTCGAGGCCCAGAAGCTGCTGTCGATAAGTTTGGAGGGCTCGGTGGGGTAGCGGTTCGGCGACAAGCCGAGAGCCGAAGTGGAGAAACGACTGTGATAACGAAATGAAAAAGTAACACATATATGCTTAAAGTAAAGAATCTGCATGCGTCGGTGGCGGGCAAGGAGATCCTGCGAGGGATCGATTTCGAGGTCCGCGCGGGCGAGGTGCATGCCATCATGGGGCCCAACGGCTCGGGAAAGAGCACTTTCGCTTCGGTGCTGGCGGGCAACGAGAAATATACGGTGACCGAAGGGTCGGTCGAGTTCATGGGACGCGACCTGCTGTCGATGCCCATCGAGGATCGGGCGCGCATGGGGCTGTTCCTCGGGTTCCAGTATCCCGTGGAGATACCCGGCGTGACGATGGCCAACTTCATGAAGATGGCCGTGAACGAGCAGCGCAAATTCCGCGGCGAGGAGCCTTTGACCGCCGGCGAGTTCCTGCGCCTGATGCGCGAGAAGAGCGCGGTGGTGGAGCTGGACTCCAAACTGACGGGCCGCGCCGTGAACGAGGGTTTCTCGGGCGGCGAGAAGAAGAAGAACGAGATATTCCAGATGGCGATGCTCGAACCGAAGCTGGCCGTTCTGGACGAGACCGATTCGGGTCTCGATATCGACGCTCTGCGCATCGTGGCCACGGGCGTGACCAAACTCCATACGGCGGAGAACGCCACGGTGGTGATTACCCACTACCAGCGTCTGCTCGACTACATCGTGCCCGATTATGTGCATGTGCTCTATCGCGGCCGCATAATACACTCGGGCGACAAGAGCCTTGCGCTCAAGCTCGAAAAGGAGGGTTACGACTGGCTCATTAACGATTATAAGGATTAGCGCATGAGGTTGCTCGAATATATCGAAAGCAAGGCGTCGGACGGACGGATAGTCGATGCCGACGGCCGCGGCGTCGAGGTGCTCGTGGATCCGTCGGAGGTGCGCCGCGCCGTTACGGGCGAGGAGTCGGTGATGATCGTCCGTACCCGCGCGGAGGCCGCGTCGTCGGTTTTCGAGATCGCCGACGGCGGACATCTGCGCCTGACGGAAGTGTTCCTCGCAGGCACATCTTCGAAATGCGTGGTGCGTCAGGGCGCGAATAGCCGTTGCGACGCTACCTGCATCGTCGTCGCGGCGGCTTCGGCCGCGTACGAGATCGATCTCGACGGTCGCGACGCCGAAAACTCTCTTCGCGGCGCGTTCATCGTCGGCGGCGAGGAGCGCGCCGAGATCGATGTTCGCGTGAACCATAACAGCTCGGATTGCCGTAGCGACTCGTTGATAAAGGGTGTCGCGGGCGGCCGCTCGACAGGCGAGTTCACGGGACTGGTCTATGTCGCGCCCGACGCGCAACGCACCGACGCGCGCCAGACGAGCCGCAACATCGAACTCGGCGGCGAAGCGCGCATCGTCGCCAAGCCGCAGCTCGAAATATATGCCGACGACGTGAAGTGTTCGCACGGCGCGACGGTGGGGCAGCTCGATGCCGACGCCGTGATGTACATGCGTCAGCGCGGTCTGTCGGAGGCGCAGGCCCGACGGTTGCAGATCGAGGGCTTCGTGTGCGACATAGTGTCGGCGGAGGATGTGATCGGCGGCGCGCTGGCCGAAGTGTTGACCGATAAACTGGAGCGGTTGTAGCCATGTTCGACGTAAACGACATACGCAGGGATTTTCCCATTCTCGACCGCGAGGTGAACGGCAAGCCGCTGGCGTATCTCGACAGCGGGGCCACGGCGCAGAAACCCTTGCGCGTTATCGAGCGGGTGAACGAGCTTCATCGCGATATCAACGCCAACATCCATCGCGGAGTGCATCGCCTCTCGGAGGAGATGACCGATTTCTACGAGCAGGCGCGCGAGGATATCCGCCGCTTCATCGGGGCGGAGCATCGCGAGGAGATAATATTCACGGCGGGCGCCACGGCGTCGCTCAACACTGTTGCCTATGCGTGGGGCGAGAGGTTCCTGCGCGCGGGCGACAATATCGTGGTGAGCGAGATGGAACATCATTCGAATATCGTTCCGTGGCAGCTCGTCGCCGAGCGCAAGGGGGCGGAGATAAGGGTGCTACCGTTCGACGACGACGGTCGTTTGATGACCGAACGGTTGGATGCTCTGTTGGACGGCCGTACCCGTATGGTGGCGGTCACACAGGCGTCGAACACGCTCGGCACGCGTCCCGACCTGCGCGAGATCGTGCGCAAGGCCCATGCTGCGGGCGCGGCGGTTACGGTCGACGGATGTCAGGGCGCGGTGCACGGCGGCGCGGACGTGAAGGGGCTCGATTGCGACTTTTACGCTTTTTCGGGACATAAGCTGTACGGTCCGACGGGCATAGGCGTGCTTTACGGCAAACGCGAGCTGCTGGATGCCATGCCGCCTTTCCTGTGCGGCGGCGATATGGTCGATCGGGTGTCGTTCGAGAAGACCACCTATGCGCCTCTGCCCCTGAAGTTCGAGGCGGGAACGGCTAATTTCATAGGAGCGGTGGGATTGGGCGAGGCGGTGCGGTATGTCGAGAGTCTGGATCGCGAAGCCGTCGAGAGGTACGAGCGCGAACTGACTTCGTACGCCGAAGAGCGGTTGAGCCGCGTCGACGGACTCGAAATATACGGCTGTACGGCCGACAAATGTTCCATCGTGTCGTTCAATGTCGGGGGAGCGCACCATTACGACGTGGGCATGATCCTCGACAAGTTGGGGGTGGCCATCCGCACGGGGCAGCACTGCGCCGAACCCGTGATGACGCATTACGGCGTGACGGGAATGTGCCGCGCCTCGCTGGCGATGTACAATACCCGCGAGGAGATCGACCGTTTGTGCGACGGCGTGGAGCGCGCGGCGAGGATGCTGCGATGATTGCGGCCCGAAAGGTCGCAGCGGCCGAAAAATATAACAAGGAAAAAAGTAAAGTTATGTTCATAGTACTCGAAGGGGTCGACGGCTCGGGCAAGTCGACGCAGATAGCCAATTTGCGCCGTATGTTCGCCGAGCGGAACATCCCCACGGAATATCTCCACTTTCCGCGTTTCGACGCTCCTTTCTTCGGCGAGTTGATAGCGCGTTTCCTGCGCGGCGAGCTGGGAGGAGTCGACGCCGTCGATCCCTATCTGGTGGCCATGCTCTATGCGGGCGACCGTCGCGACGCCGCCTCGAAGATCCGCCGCTGGCTCGATACGGGGCGCGTGGTCATAGTCGACAGATACGTATACTCCAATATAGGCTACCAGTGCGCCAAGATCGCCGACGAGAAGGAGCGCGAGCGGTTGCGCGATTGGATCATGACTCTGGAATATGACTATTTCGCCATTCCGCAGCCCGACGTCTCGATATTTCTCGACGTGCCCTTCGCGTTCACGTGCAGCAAACTGGGCGAGACGCGCACGGGCGACGACCGCGAATACCTGCATGGGTGCAGCGACATCCACGAATCGTCGCTCGACTTGCAGCGCGCCGTGCGCAGCGTCTACCTCGACGCCACCGAGCGCGACGCCGACATGCACGTGGTGGATTGCAGCCTTGCGGGCGACCGCATGGCTCCGCCCGAGGAGATCTTCGGCCGGATAGAGAGCATCGTGAAACGATATATGATAGGGTAGGCATGGCGTCGCGCAGATTGAAAAACATATCGCATGCGTGTCGCATCGTCGTGGGTGCGATATTCGTCTTTTCGGGTTTCGTCAAGTCCGTCGACCCGTGGGGCACCGCGCTCAAGGTGAACGAATATCTGTCGATATACGGATTCGAGGAGCTGTTGCCATACAGCATGATATTCTCCATCTGGCTGTGCGGAGCCGAGCTCATGATGGGTCTCATGCTGGTGTTCAAGGTCCGCACGCGCCTTATATCCATATTCGCGCTGGTATCGATGATCTTCTTCACGGCGCTGACCTTCCTCAGCGCCACATGGATCCCTGTGGAGGACTGCGGCTGCTTCGGCGATGCGCTGAAACTCACTCCGTGGCAGACTTTCCTGAAGAATCTGGTGATTCTGCCCATGGTGTTCGTCGTATGGTACCGCTACCGCAAATATCGGGTGATGGAGCTGCATCGCTCGGAGGTGGCGCTGACGTGCCTGTTCTGCATCTTCGCGATGGGCGTGGGCGCCTATTGCTATTTCAATTTGCCGTTGATAGATTTCCTGCCTTATAAAAGGGGCGCGAATATATACGAGATGATCGAGGCGCAGCACGACACGGGCAGCGACGTGATGGCTGTCGAGGAGTATGTTCTGGTATACCGCAACCGCCATACGGGCAAGTTGCGCGAGTTCGCGATCGACGACGAGGAGTGGCAGGACGAGGATAAGTGGGAGTGGGTGGAGACCCGCGTGGATAACGAAGCTCCCGCCGTGCAGACCCTCATAAGCGAGTTCTCGATCTCCGATCCCGAGGGTAATTTCACGCGCGACATCCTCACCCGCCGCGGGAGGGTCTATATGATATGCGTGACGAATCTGAACGACATCGGCGAGGGGTGCCGCAGCCGTCTGCGGAGCGTGGTGGAGCGCGCCGAGGCCGAGGATGCCGCGGTGGTGTGCCTCACTCCCCAGCCCCTGCGCACGGTGACCTATTACCGTTTCGACGGCAGCGTCGAGGTGCGGTGCTACAATATCGACGCCACGGTGATGAAGACCATGCTTCGCGCGAAAAACGGACTGGTGGTGCTCGACGACGGCGTCATCGAGGCCAAATACAACTGTCGCAACATAAAGCCCGCGGCAGATCGGTAGCGCGCCGACACGATTGGTATAAAAATTGACCTCCCTACGGGTAAGGTCAATTTTTTTTGTCTATGTGCAAACTGTATCCCTATTTGTTTGCGGTCGCGTGCGGCTTCGCGTCGTGCGGTCGCAGGGCCGAGGTCACGCAATCGATACGCCCCGTCAAGGTGACCGCCGTGCACGCCGTCGACTACATCGACCGCGATTTCGCGGGCATGTCCACGGCCGACGACGCCACCACTCTGGCGTTCAAGATCGCGGGGCAGGTGGCGAGCGTCGATGTTTCGAAGGGCGAATTCGTGGAGAAGGGGGCTTTGCTGGCGCAGCTCGACCCGCGCGACGTGGAGCTTCAGGCGGCCTCCGACAAGGCGCAATACGACAAGGCGTCGTCGCAGCTTTCGCGCATGAAACGTCTGCTCGACCACGAGGCCGTGTCGCGTCAGGAGTACGAGACGGCGCAGACGTCGTTCGTGCAGGCGCGTTCCATGTACGAGAATTCGAAAGATCTGCTTTCGCAGACCAAGCTGCGCGCTCCGTTCGCGGGCGTGATCGAACGCACCTATGTCGATACGTACGAGCGCGTGCAGGCGGGGCAGACCATCTTGCGACTGGTCAACCCCGTGAGCAGCACCGTGGAGTTCACCATACCCGAAAAGAGTCTGCCGCTGCTGGCCGACTCGGCCACCCGTTTTTATGTGACGTTCGACAACTTTCCCGAGCGGCGTTTCTCGGCGCGGCTCGACTCCTATGCCAAAACCTCGTCCGACGCGTCGGGATTCCCCGTGTCGCTGAAGCTCGACCGCGACGCCGCTGTCGAGGCGCGTATCTCGCCGGGTATGACATGTCAGGTGACGATGCGCACGGCCGACGATGCGACGCGGAGCATGGCCGTACCGCTCACGGCCGTCTATGCGCCCGCCGAGGGCGGCACCTATGTGTGGGTGGTCGGCGCCGACGATCGTGTGGAGCGTCGCAGCGTGGTGCTGGGCGACATATTCGGCCGCGACATGGTGAGCGTTCTCTCGGGCGTGGAGTCGGGCGAGGTGGTGGTGACCGCGGGAGTCTATCGGCTCCGCGAGGGCGAACGTGTGAAAATTCTAAATCGTTAGGCGATGTCGATTTCCGAATATTCGATTCGTAACCGCAGCATCGTGTGGTTCGTGCTGGCTCTCTTCGTGGCGGGCGGTATATGGGCGTTCTCGGCTATGGGCAAGAAGGAGGACTCCACCTTCGTGCTCAAGAGCGCGGTGGTGACGTGCGACTATGCGGGCGCCACGCCCGAGGAGGTGGAGCGGCTCATTACGGAGCCCGTTTCGCGCGAGTTGCAGTCGATGCGCGGCGTGCATAAGATCACGTCGGAGTCCTATTACGGATTCTCGAAGATAATGGTGGAGCTCGACCCGGGCACCCGCGCGCGGGAGATACCACAATTGTGGGACGAGCTGCGCCGCAAGGTGATGAATATCGGGCCGCAGCTCCCGACGGGGGCGGGCGCGATACGCGTGAACGACGATTTCAGCGACGTTTACGGACTCTATTACGGTCTGGCGGCCGACGAGGGCTTCTCGTGGAGCGAGATCCGCGACGTCGCGCAACGCATAAAGACCGCCGTGGTGACCATAGACGGGGTGCAGAAGGTGGCGGTGTTCGCCGAGCAGACGCCCGTCATAAACCTCTATATAACCCGCTCGACCCTCGCCAATCTGGCCATTGCGCCCGAGGCGATAGTGTCGATGATCTCGCAGCAGAACAGCGTGGTGAACAGCGGCGAGATCACGGCGGGCGACATGCAGGTGCGCATCCTCGAGACGGGCGTCTACAACACGATCGACGACATAGCCGACCAGTTGCTCATAGCGGCCGACGGCAAGCAGTATCGTCTGGGCGACGTCGCGCGTATCGAGGAGGAGTATCGCGAGCCGCCGTCGGTGGTGATGCACGTCGACGGCCGTCGCGCCGTTGGCATAGGCGTTTCGTCGGAGGCGGACGCCGACGTGGTCGCGTTGGGCCGAAAGGTGAGGCGCGCGCTGTCGCAGATTGAGGGCGAGATGCCCGTGGGCATGGATATCGTGACGCTCTATCCCGAGGATATCATCGCGCGCGAGGCCAACTTCTCGTTCCTGCTCAATCTGCTGGAGTCGGTGTTGATCGTCATAGCGGTCATTATGGCGGCGATGGGCATGCGTAGCGGCTCGCTTATCGGATCGTCGCTTCTGTTCACCATAGGCGGCACCATGCTGTTCATGTATATGGTCGGCGAGGGCATCAACCGCACCTCGCTGGCGGGTTTTATCATCGCGATGGGCATGTTGGTCGATAACGCCATAGTCGTGACGGACAACGCCCGCAAATCGGCGGCGGGCGGTACGCCGCTCGGCAAGGCGTTGACGAGCGGCGCCGAGGGGCCGAAGTGGGGCCTTCTCGGCGCGACGCTGATAGCCATCTTCTCGTTCCTGCCTCTCTATCTGGCCCCTTCGTCGGTGGCCGAGATCGTCAAGCCGCTTTTCGTGGTCATAGCCTTGTCGTTGCTGCTCAGCTGGGTGCTGGCTCTCACGCAGGTGCCCGTCTTCGGAATGTTCATGTTGCGCAACGACAAAGGCGATGCGGGCGCGAGCCGTCTCGCGTGGTTCGACCGGCTGCTGGAGACCATGCTCCGCCGACGTCGTGCCGTGGTGCTGGGTGCCGTGGCGTTGCTGGTCGCGTCGGTGTTCGTCATGGGCTTGATGCCGCAGAACTTTTTCCCGCAGCTGGACAAGCCCTATTTTCGGGCCGATGTCATATTGCCCGAGGGGTACGACATAGACGCCACGCAGCGCAATCTGGCCATGATGTCCGACTGGCTGCGCGAACAACCCGAGGTGGTGCATGTCTCTACCACGGCGGGATCGACTCCGCTGCGCTACTATCTGGCGAGCGGCAGCGTCTCGATGCGTCCCAATTACGGCAATGTGTTGATCGAGGTGGACGACAAACGCTCGACGCGCCCTGTCAAGGAGCGTTTCGACGCTTTCGTCGCCGAGTCGTGCCCCGACGTGTGGTTGCGCTCGTCGCTGTTCAAACTCTCGCCCGTGCCCGACGCCACCATCGAGATCGGTTTCGTCGGTCCCGATGCAGACACTCTGCTGCGTCTCGCCTCGCAGGCCGAGGAGATAATGTGGCGCACCCCCGAGGCGGTGAACATCCGCAACAGCTGGGGCAACCGCATCCCGACGTGGCTGCCCGTATACTCGCAGATCAAGGGCCAGCGCATAGGCGTGAGCCGCAGCCGCATGGCGCAGTGGATCACCCTCGCCACGCAGGGCTATCCGATGGGTGAATTCCGCCGCGGCGACGAGCTTCTGCCCATACTGTTCAAGGACGAGGATATCGAGGCTTACAACCTCTCCAATCTGCAATCGATGCCCGTGTTCTCGCAGAGCGGAAACGTATACTCCATCGAGCAGGCGAGCAACCGTTTCGATTTCGGCTATTCGGGCGGGGTAATCAAACGTTACAACCGTCAGCGCGTCATGAAGGCGCAGTGCGACCCCGCGGCGGGAGTGAACGCCAAGATGCTGTTCGACCGTTTGCTGGCCGAGGTGCGGAGCGAGGTCGAGGTTCCCGAGGGATATTCGATGCGCGTCTTCGGCGAGCAGGAGTCGCAGGCCGAGTCGAACGCTGCTTTGGGCAAGAACATGCCTCTGGCGTTGGTGCTCATATTCATCGTGTTACTGCTGCTCTTCGGCAATTATCGCGATCCGATAGTCATACTGCTCATGACTCCCTTGATATTCATCGGAGTGGTGTTGGGTCTGCTCGCCACGGGTAACCGATTCGATTTCTTCTCGCTGCTGGGGCTGCTCGGATTGGTGGGCATGAACGTGAAGAATGCCGTGATCCTCGTATCGTCGATCAACGATCTGCGCGCCGAGGGCGTCGATCCTTACGAAGCCGTGGTGCGCGCGGCGCGCAGCCGTCTGGTGCCCGTGTGCGTGGCTTCGGTCACCACCATCTTGGCGCTCATACCGTTGCTGTTCGATTCGCTGTTCGCAAGCATGGCCTCGACGATAATGGGCGGATTGCTGGTCGCCACCATACTCACGATGGTGGTGTTGCCCGTGGTGTACGCGATATTTTACAATATTAAAAAAGCGAAATGATTATGCGGCGTATCGTGTTGTTACTATCGGCGCTGTCGCTCGGCGTTTCGGCGGCCGAGGCGCAGATCACCCTTACGGCCTATCGCGACAGCGTGGCGGGGTACGACTGGCGGGTGAAGAACGCGGCGGTCGAGGTGGACCGAAACTATGAGATCATGCGGCGGGAGTATACCTCCTTTCTGCCCCGCGTTTCGGCTTCGGGATCCTTCGCCAAGACCTTTCACCATATAGGCGACAACGAGTTGTGGAGTTTCTCGATGCAGCCGCAGCTCGTGCAGACCGTCTATGGCGGCGGAGGCGTCAGGGCGGCCTATCGTCAGGCCGAGAGCGGTTACGAGGGGGCATTGTTCGACGAGGAGTACACGCGGCTCGAAGTGCGTTACATGGCCGACTATGCCTACTGGAGCGTGTCGGCGCAGGCGTTGTTCCTGCGCGCCGTCGAGGAGTACGTGAATATCATCGAATCGCTCTACGGCGTGGTCGAGCGGCGTTTCGACGAGGGGTATATCGCCAAGAGCGATCTGTTGCAGGTGGAGACCCGCCTGAGCGAGGCGCGGTTCGATCTGATTACGGTCCGCCGCAATTACGACGAGGCGGTGCATGCGTTCAACATCCTGCGAGGAGTGTCGGGCGACGAGCGGGTGTCGCTGTCGCAGTCTATCGTCGACTCCATTGCGATGCCCGAGCGCGTCCCTCTGTCGGCGATCGCCGCCCGACGCCCCGATCTGCTCTCGGCCGAGACTGCGGTGCGTACGGCCCGCTACGGAGTGGAGCGAACGCGCGCCTCCTACAATCCGCAGCTCACCGTCGGCGTGGGAGGGTCGTGGCAGACGTACGTGCCCAATGCGACGGGGCGCACCTACTTGGACGCCGCCCTGACGGTGGGGTTGAGCGTGCCCATATTCCACTGGGGCGAACGCCGTCACGCCGTGGCGGCGGCGACGGCCGACGTGCGTCGGAGCATCAACGCCACGGGACAGATTTACGACGGCATAGCCCGCGAGGAGGCCGACGGATGGAGCGCGCTGTCCACGAGTTATTCGCAGGTGCAGTCGTCGATGTACAACCTTAAGATTGCGGGCGAGAACCTCTCGATCAGCACCTACTCCTACAAGGAGGGGCAGGCCACGGTGCTCGACGTGTTGCAGGCGCAGATAAGCTGGCTGCAAATATACACCAACGCCATCACCGCGCGCTACAACTATGCGGTGGCCGTGTCGGCGTACGAGAGGATAACGGCTGCCGAGTGACGGCGTGCGCGCCGCGAGCTGTCGCCCGACGACGGGCGCGGAAAACAGATTTCCGATTTACGATCAAGGCGACGAACCTTGTCGTAAATCGGAAAAACTCTATTCGGCAGGCAGTATCAGACCTTCATCGTTTCGGTGCTGACGATCGATATCTCGTGAGCGACGGGAGCGATCTTGCGCAGCATGTCGACCGTGCCGCAATATTTCTCCTGCGCCAGCGTGACGGCGCGGCCGACGATACTCTGTTCCTCGATGGTGTCGCACTCCAAGTTGTAGATGACGTTGAAGCTGCGGAAGTGGCTGCCGGGCTGGAGAGTGGGCGTGTCGAGTATTCCTTCGACCGTGATTTCCAGCGTCTTGGGTGTGATCTTCTCCTTTTTGAGCAGGCTCATTACGGTGAAACCGGCGCACTTGGCCGCGCCGCACAGAATGAGCGCCTTGGGGTTGAGATCGTCGGCCGAGCCGCCTTTGACCTGAAATTTGCCCTCGTCGATGAGTTCGACGGTAACTGATTGTTTGTTGTCGTTCATGATGTTGAAAGTGTTATGTTGGTTTTAGGTTCGCGGGCGGCGGGGCGCACGTCCGCGCATTCAGCCAAGCGGTGGCAATAATCGTTCCCCTCGCGGCGCGTTCGCGACCGCCGGGGCTCGCCGCGCGTAAATTATACGGTCGTTTTATCGACTTTTAGGTTCACGCGTTGCGTTATTTGCGCCGAAATGACTATCTTTGTAGTTGATATAATTGAATCGAGACTTATGCAGAGGAAAGTACTGATATTGGCTCTGTTGCTGCTCGCGGGCGGAACGTTGCCGCTGCGGGCGCAGACCCCCTCCGTCGACGAGGGTATCGAACGCGGCATTTCGCTGTACGACTTCGGCCATTGGGTCGAGGCGCGTACCGAACTCAAGAACATTCGCGACGGCTTGTCGCCCGTGACCGATCGCTTGCGTATCGAGCGTATCGATTACTATTTGGCATTGTGCGACGCCGAGTTGAAGATGAAGGATGTCGAAGGCCGTCTGAAACGTTTTCTGGCCGAGTATCACGGATCGTCGTACGCCAACGACGTACAGTTCGCGTTGGGCGCCTACTATTGCATGCAGGACGACACCGCGCTCGCCGAGGAGGAGCTGGCCAAGGTGCATTACGAAGCTCTCGATCCGCAGAATAAGGACAAGTACGATCTGCGCATGGGTTACATGGCCTTCATGCGCGGCGATTTCGATTCGGCCGAGAGGTATTTCGGCCGAATAAAGGCGGGCAGCGACTATGCCGACCATGCCACCTATTACAAATCCTACATGGCGTATGCACACGGCGATTACGAGCGCGCCCGCAACGGGTTCAACTCGTTGCTCCGCAGTCCGCTCTATCGCGACCTGATGCCCTATTATCTGTTGCAGATCGATTTCAAGAGCGGCGACTACCGCGCCGTGGTCGACAAGGGCGACGCCCTTGTCGAGCGCACCACGGCCGAGCAGGGGTCGCAGATACGCCGCATGATGGCCGAGTCGTGGTTCCAGATAGGAGATTACGCTGCCGCTACCCGATACATGAACGAATACAAGAGCTCGGGCGGCGAGATGAAGCGCGTGGAGAACTACATAATGGGTTATTCGCTTTACAGACAGTCGCTTTACGACGAGGCGGCCGACTACTTGCGTCAGGCCTGCGGCGCCGACGACATGCTTACGCAGAACGCGTCGTACCATCTGGCCGACTGCTATCTGCGTTCGGGCGACAAGGCCGACGCCATGCGGTCGTTCGCGATGGCGTCGAGCGCGCAGTTCGACCGCGACATAGCCGAGGATGCCTTGTTCAATTACGGAAAGTTGCAGTACGAGTTGGGCGGAGGCGTGTTCAACGAGGCTATCAACGTGTTGAGCCGTTATATCGAGCTTTACCCCTCGTCGCCGCGCGTGCCCGAGGCGCGTACGCTGCTCATAGCCGCTTACTACAATTCGCACAACTACGCCGAGGCGTACGATGCCATCAAGAGTCTGCCGAATCCCGATAACGACGCTTTGCAGGCGTTGCAGAAGATAGCCTATTTCAACGGTTTGGAGGCCTATACGGCAGGAGAACTGGACGAAGCGGAGAGTTCGCTCGCCGAGTCGTTGGGCGTGGGTCTCAACGCCAAGTACAACGCTTTGGCGTCGTTCTGGCTGGGCGAGATAGCATACGCCAAGGGCGACAGCAGCCGCGCCTTGCAGCGTTATCGCAGCTTCATGGGACGCGCTCCCCGCGGCGGCGAGGAGTACGCCATGGCGCAGTACAACATCGGTTACTGTCACTTCAACAACGGCGAGATGGATGCCGCGTCCGATGCTTTCGCCAAGTTCCTCGCGTTGCGTCCGCGTCGCGACTCCTATCGCGCCGACGCGTTCAACCGTCGCGGCGACGCATATTACTCGGCGCGCAAGTTCGACGAGGCGATAGAGTGTTACGACAATGCCGCCGCGATCGATACGGCGGAGAAATACTATGCCGAATACCGCCGCGCCGTGACGCTCGGCGTGCAGAATAAGACTGATCGCAAGATCGAGAGCCTGCGCCGTATCGTGCAGGCCGACCGCGGCGATTATGTCGATGCCGCCACATACGAGTTGGGCCGCACCTACATCGCCGACGAACGTTACTCCGACGGAGTGAAAATATTGGAGGATTTCATAGCGCAGTATCCCAATTCGAGCTATCATGCGCAGGCGTTGTCGGATCTGGGGCTGGCCTACATGAATCTGGGCGATAAGAACAAGGCCTTGAAATATTATGACATGGTGGTCAAGTCGGCTCCCCGTTCGGCGCAGTCGAAGAGCGCCATGCAGGGCATACGCGAAATATATATGGCGCAGGGCGATGCCGACGCCTATTTCGACTATGCGCAGAAGTTGGGTATGGAGGGCAACGTGAGCCAAATGACGCGCGATTCGATGTCGTACGCCGCGGCGCAGAAGCTCTATCTCGACAACAAGACCGCGGAGGCCGCCACGAGCTTCACGGCATATCTGTCGCACTATCCCAACGGATACTACCGCAACGACGCTCTCTTCTTCCTCAGTGACTGCCACATACGCGACGGACGCGACGAGGATGCCATGAATACTCTCGCGGAGCTGGCGGCGCAGGGACATACGCAATATTCGGAGCGCGTGCTCGACCGTCTCTCGTCGATGTGCTACAAGGCCGAGCGCTTCGAGCAGGCCGCGTCGGCGTATCGCGCGCTTTACGACGAGGCGTCGGCCGCGGCGGCCAAGACAAGCGCCGCATCGGGTTACGTGGCCTCCACGCTCAAGTATGCCGACGATGCGGGTATAGCGGCTATGGCCGACGACGTGGAGAAGATGTCCGACGTCAACGACGTGGCGCGTCGCAAGGCGCGGTACGCCAAGGCGGGCGTGCTCGCGCGTCAGGGACGCGAGGCCGATGCCATGAAGCTTTACACCCTTTTGAGCGCCGAGGTCAAGAGCGCCGAGGGCGCCGAGGCCCGCTATCGTTTGATCGAGGCCGAGTTCAAGGCTGGCAACAACGACAAGGCCGAGAAGATGGTTTACGAACTCTCCGACAGCAAGACGCCGCAAAACTACTGGCTCGCCAAGGCGTTCATTCTGTTGGGCGACATATACATGAGTCGCGGCGACGCATTTCAGGCGCGCGCCACCTACCAGAGCGTGGCCGACGGATATTCGCCCGCGGACGACGGCATAGTCGAGGAGGCTAAGAGTAAGATTGCTAAAATGAATTGACGATGAAGAGATTGACATATATCATAACGTTGCTCTGCCTGCCTGCCGCCGTGTCGGCGCAGGTGGCCAAGCAGGTCGAGGTGTCGAAGGATTACACCCCGAGCGTCGGCACGGCGCAGAAACTCTCGTTGGTGCCCGATATGACCGATACGGTCACCATGCAGCCCGATATCGACTATACGATCACGCCGCGTTCGTATCAGACGTCGTTGCTCACCGAGAATTTCAAGCCCGCCACCATAACCTATTGGGATTACAACCGTTCGCGTCCGTTCTATGCCAAGGGCGCTTTCGGCGCGCCGCTCACGAGCGAGGGCGACATCTATGTGTCGACCTACAACAAGGATCGCGGATACGCTATGGCCTATGCCAACCATTGGGGCGACTACCGCAACCGCAAGAATTTCGCGGGCGAGAAGGTGACGTCGCACACCACGGAGATGAGCAACCGTCTGGGCGGCCGCGCGGGGTTGATCTTGGGACGTCATATCTTGGAGTTCGACGTTTACGGCGACCGACAGCTGCGCCACCGCTATCCCACCACGGGCGACCGCATACGTTTCGGCAACGTGGCGGGAAAGATCCGCATCGGCGACGACTTCACCGACTTGAGCCGTTGGAACTTCAATATCGAGGTCGGCGGCGACATGTTCGGCGACAGCTATGCTCCCGAGGATGGCGAGAAACGTCGCCAGTCGGGCCTTTCGGCGCGCTTGGCGGTGGGCAAGATGCTCGGCGGACGACACATATTGAAGGTGCATGCGGGATATACGGGCGTGTTCGGCGCGAAAGCGTTGGCCGACTATAAGGACAACACTCTGATGGCGGGATTGCGTTACGGCATCAGCGGCCGCAAGCTGGAGTTTTTGATCGGAGCGGACTATTATCACGATCGCGTGGAGCTCTCGACTGACAGTCCCCATTACGTGTTCCCCTATATGCGCATGACGTGGAAAAACACGTCGGAGGGATTCGTTCCCTATGTCGAGGTGGACGGCGGTCTGCGCCGACACGATTACGGTTCACTTATGTACGAGAACCCCTATATGCTGTTGGCGGACGGAGATCTGCTCGGCGCGGCGTCGTTGCCCAACGAGTCCTATTATAACGGTCGCGCGGGCATAAGCGGTCGCTTGGCGCGGGGACGTTTCTCGTATAATATTTCGGCCGAAGTGACGTTCGCCGACGACCACTATTACTGGTATTGCCGCGATTATGCCGATTACTTTTTCGCTCCCGCCTACCAGCACAGCCTGCGTATCGACGGCAGCATCAAGTTCCGTCCCGTGGGGCAGTTCGAAGCCGAACTCTATGCGGGAGTCTATGCGTGGGAGAATTACAAATCCTATTACAGCAGCCGTCCGAGCGCGCAGGGCGCGTTGAAGCTGCGTTATCTGGGACGCAAGGTTACGGCAGGCGCGTCGCTGGATTACAACAACCGTATCAAGTGGATGAGCATGACGCCGGCGGGCGATTTCGAGGTCGTGCGCACTCCTTCGACATTCCGTTTGGGCGTCAGTGTCGAGTGGCGCGTGTCGGATCGCTGGGCAGTATTCGCCGAGGGGCGAAACCTGACGGGCAGCAAGGTGTATGAGTGGGCGTACTACTATTACGACACGCCGCAAGGTGTGCTGGGCGCGAAGATCACTTTCTGACGCCGCGGCGATTGGCTATGAATGTCCGTTCTCGCGAAGAGGACGGACATTTTCGTATCGCGGCCCGACGGTTGTTCGGGATTACTCCGCCTGAGAATAGATCTTTCCGAGTCGCGCCGAGAGGAAGTATTGCAGCACTCCGCGTAGGAACATATAGAGCGAGAAGGCCATCCACAACGCGTTGTTGCCGATGAGCGGGCGCATGGTGAAGAATATCGCGAAATAGGCTGCGGTCGAGAGCAGCATCGAGTCGCGCATGATGCGCGATTGCGTGGCGCCCACCATTATTCCGTCCATGACGAAGGGCAGGGCCGCCGCCAGCGGGATGGCTATGATCCAACCTATGAAGCGGCCCGCATAATCGATTATCTCGTGCGCGTCCGTCACCTCGCTGTCGATGAACAGCTCCAGCAGATCGCGCCACCAACCGATGTAGATGCCCACGTACAGTACGGCGACAATGACGCACCATATCATGCACTTGCGTATGCAGTCGCGCAGCGAACGGGGATCGCGCGCTCCGATGAAACGTCCCGTGAGAGCCTCGGCGGCGTATGCGAAACCGTCGTTCATGTACGAGAAGAGCGTGAAGAGCTGCAACAGTATGGTGTTCACCGCCAGTATCACGTCGTTGCCCATGCGGGCCGAAGCGGCCGTGAAGAATGTGTACGTCGCCACGATGCAGAGCGTGCGGACGATGATGTCGCGGTTGATTATGAAGAACTCCTTCATGGCCCGCATGTCGGTCACTTCGCTCATGGTTATGGCGACGAAACGTTTGCGGTAATGTATCCTGACGATGAGCGCCGTGATGACCACTCCCGTCCATTGCGCCACCACCGAGGCGTACGCTATGCCCGTTATGCCCATCCCGAAGTCGAACGCGAACCAGAAGCTGAACGCTATGTGTATGACGTTTACCGCGACGGCCACTATCATCGGAATCACGGCGTTCTGCATTCCCGTCAGCCAGCCGTTGAGTCCGAACAGCAGCACCCCCGCGGGCACGGCCCATATTCGGGCGAAGAAGTAGTCGGCCACCATGTCGTTGCCGTTCATTACCTTCAACGCCGCCGAGCCGATGGGATATTGGAATACGATCATCGCAAGACCGACCACGAGCGACACCGCCACGGCGCGCGCCAGCATGAGGGTGGTGGTCTTGACGTCGCCCGCGCCGTATGCCTGAGCCGTTATGCCGCTGGTGCCCATGCGGATGAAGCTGCAATTCCAGTATATGAAGTTGAATATCGATACGCCTATGGCCAGCGCGCCTATGGTGGCCGACGAGTTGCCGTTAAGGTGACCGGCTATCATGGTGCCGACGATACCCATTATAGGCACCGTGATGTTCGATATGATATTAGGTACGGCTATGCGCAATATTTCGCGGTTCATTCCCATGATTGGAACATTTTTGTCGTAAAACGTTGCAAAGATAGCAAGAATCCCGCAACGGCGGACGCCTCGGACCGCGCGGAATGTTTTTTGAACTCGAAAAGGCGACATGGTTGCGACATGTTGGAAAAATTAGATTACCTTTGCCCACGTAAATTCAAAATCATTATGAGAAACACAAAACAGGACTCGACTGCCGCCGTGTCGCGATTCGGTCGCGACAAGCGCGTGCGCACGGTATCGGCGGAACGTGTCGAGCGCAGTCCCCGTCCTCGGCGTGAGGCCGCCGACGAGGGACGCACGATGCGTCGCGAGCGTTACGATGCAGGCGCGAACAGAGCGTCGTTCAACCCCAATTTTACCGAAGACAACCGCTTGCGCGGACGCGGCGACGGATATGCCGAGAAGAGCTACTCACGCGGCGGAGAGTCGCGCGAGGAGGGCGGCCGCAGCGGGTTCAAGCCCAAGTTCGGCGGGCCTAAATATGCCGATCGTCCGAAGTCGAACGGCGGTTTCGGCGGCCGCGCCAAGCAGGGCGGATATAAGCAGAGCGGATACAAGCAGGGCGGTTATTCGAAACCGTCGTACGACCGCAGCGAAAACGACGGCGAGTTCCGTCGCGATTCGGGAGCGCGCGGCGGCTACAAAGGCCGAAGCGACAATCGCGCCGAGGGAGGCGAGTTCGGGTCGCGCAAAGAGTTCGGCGGACGCGGAGGTTTCAAGGGCCGCGGAGAGTATAAGCCGAAGGGCGGTTTCAAGGACAAGCGATCGTATCGCGGTGACGAACGCCCCAAGAGTTATCCCAAATACAACCCCCCCAAGCAGGTGGGCGAGATGCGTTTGAACCGTTTCTTGGCGCAGTCGGGTTTGTGCTCGCGTCGCGAGGCGGACGATTATATCCAAGCGGGTCTGGTGACCGTGAACGGCGTGATCGTGTCGGAACTCGGCACGAAGGTGCTGCCCACCGACGAGGTGAAGTTCAACGACGAGCGCGTGCAGGGTGAAAAGAAGGTCTATCTGGTGCTGAACAAGCCCAAGGGTTACGTGACCTCGCTGGAGGATCCGCACGCCGACAAGACCGTGATGGATCTGGTGAAGAATGCCTGCTCGGAGCGTATATATCCCGTGGGCCGTCTGGACAAAAACAGCCTCGGTCTGTTGATATTCACCAACGACGGCGATGTTACGCGTCAGCTTACGCACCCCTCGTTGGAGAAGAAGAAGATCTATCAGGTGACGCTCGACAAGCCGCTTACGCGCGCCGACATGGAGCGAATCACCGAGGGTCTGACCTTGGAGGACGGCGAGATATTCGCCGACGAGGTGGCATACGCGAGCGAGAACAAGAAAGAGGTTGGCATCGAGATCCACTCGGGCCGCAACCGTATCGTGCGACGCATATTCGAGCATTTGGGCTATGCGGTGCTGAAGCTCGACCGCGTATATTATGCGGGAATCACCAAGAAGAACCTCAAGCGCGGCGCGTGGCGTTTTCTGACCAACGAAGAGGTCGACCGACTCAAGAGCGGACGTTACGAGTAGAGGTTTCGACACATACATAAAAACAGAGGCGATTCATCGGTGAATCGCCTCTGTTTTTATGCTTTATCGCGTGACTCGGTCCCATGCCGTTTCGGCATAGCTGTCGCGATATACCGACGCGGGCGCCGAGGTGCTGAGTCCCGAGAATGCCGTTATGGGGTAGATGCCCGATTCTGTTCCGTAATTCGACCAGAACGAGCCGAGGGTGTATTTGCACGGCACCGTTCGGGCCATCTGCGCGTCGAACTCGGCCTTGAGGGCGGGATCGCCGCACATCTTGTCGATGTAATCCCCCAGATCGTAAAAGATGTGGCGCGATTGTCCCTCGAAAGTCTGTATCTCGTCGCGGTCGTAATCCTTCTTCGCGCCTGCGTTTATCTTTTTTACGATGGCTGCGAGGGCGTCGATCTGCGCGCAGTCGATAAGCGCGACGGAACCTGAATAGCCGTATTTCGAAGCGTATTGGTCGTGGAACGTCTTGCAGGCCTGCGGCAGGTCGTGCGAGCGGCCTCCGTTGCGAAGCAGGCAGGGCAGCGTGTTTTGATATGGGAAGCCGTCGCCGAGAATCTCGCATGGCGCGCCTATTATATAGGCGGCGTTGTCGCGCAGGTCGTAAACGGATTCGATGTTGGCCATGAAACATGCGTCGAACAGTATGTAGTCGAACTTGACACCCGTCGAGGTCAGGGCCGATGACAGAGTCACGATATCGAATCGGTTGGAGTGGGTGTCGGAATACTTCTCGCCGAAGTGGCGCGTCACGATATCGCTCGGAGCCTTGCGCCAGAAGTCCTCCTCCGCGGGCGCGGGCGAACCCTTCGCCGAGGCGCGTCGCGCGGCCCGATCGGGCGTGGCGTCTATGGGAATCCACGCCAGAGCGTGACCCGCCATCACGAGCCCGTAAGTCTCGGCGGGCGCCGAACGGATTATCTCGTTGAAAAAGTAACTCAGATGCTCCTCGTCCATCTGCTGCGGCAGGTCGTAGGTGGCGAGAACCTTCTCCACGCACGCCCCGTCGGAGTATACCAACTCTATGAGATCGGCTTTGGTCTTGTCGTTATGCTGAAAGAAGCAAACCACGCGGCTGTTGCCTTTTATATTCTGTCGCACGGCCTCTTTCGCGGCCGAGATATTGCGATAGAAGTAGTAGGAGAGCTGCGTTCCCGTGAAATAGAATATCAGCGTATGGGGCGTGGCGATTTCCTCTTGCGCGGGCGTTTTTTCGCATGCCGGCGCGAGAAGCAATGCCGCCGCCAACAGCGGCGCCACCGTAAGTCGGGCCCATAGTTTCGTCTTCTTCATAGTGTGTTTTAAGGTCGTCTACTTGTATTCGCGCGGCTTGAGGTTGTTGAACTGCCACGTGCGTTTCTTCTTGAACGTCACGTCGTCGGGCTTGTTGCGATAGATGCGGCTGTAATCGAAATAGAACCCGCGGATCTTTCCGTCGGGAGTCTTCTTGGGCTGCTCCAACGGGATGTACTCCACGTTGCGGCTCACGATCTCGGCGCGCTTGCCCGCGTATCCCATCGACGAGACGACATCCACGGCGTGCGAGAACATCAATATGTGCATCGGATCCTTCTCGTTGCGGCCGTCGCCCGACGATTTGATGGTTTCGAGAATGCCGTTCAGGTGGCGGAAATAGGCCTCCTCCTTCTCCTTGTCGCCCAGAGCGCCGTATGCGAACACCAGCATGTTGAGCGCCGTGGGGTTGAACGGATCGCTTTTCAGGGCCTCCTCGCACATCGATATCACGTAACGCATCTCCTCGGGATCGGGCGAGGAGGTGTCGAGCCGCATGAGGGTCTCGTACAGCCGTTCGATGGCGGGGTTCGACGCCAGAGGCTTGTATTCGTCCTGATAGGCGTAACCGTAATAGAGATAGTGATAATCCTCCTCCGACAACTTTTCGAGGTTGTTGTAACGCATCATGAGTCCCGTGTAGTAGTAGGGCGACGAGGTATTCATGATGTTGTTGAGAATATCCTCCTCGTCGGGCACCTTCGACCAACCCGCGAGCGGCAGCAGGAGCAATGCGGCGATGACATATCGTTTCATAAAGCGGTGTTTTTCATAAAACGACATATCAACGCAAATCGTATTCCTTAATCGATTTTTCCAACTTTTTCATCAATTGATCGGTCGCGGGCACCAGCGGCAGACGCAATACGTTCTCGATGCGGCCCATAACCGCGAGGGCGGCTTTCACGCCCGTCGGATTGCCCTGCTCGAACAGCGCGCACACGGCGTCGCGCAGGGGCTCGTAAGCCTCCTCGGCGCGGTCGAACAACCCCTGCCGCGCCAAGCCGACCACGTGCGCGAACCGCGACGGAAAAGCGTTGGCCGCCACCGAGATCACTCCGTCGCCGCCCTTGCGCATGACGTCGACGGCCATGCTGTCGTCGCCCGAGAGCACGATGAATCCCGACGGACGGTTCTTTATGATCTGTTCTATCTGGTCGATCTTGCCCGAGGCCTCCTTCACGGCTATGATGCGCGGCTCGTCGGTCGCCAGTCGGCATGTGGTCTCCGCCGTCATGTTCACGCCCGTGCGTCCCGGGACGTTATATAATATGACGGGCAGCGGCGACGCCTCGGCCACCGCGCGATAGTGGCGGTAGAGTCCCTCTTGCGAGGGCTTGTTGTAGTAGGGGGTGACGCTCAGCAGGGCGTCGACTCCCGTGAGGTCCATTTGCCCGATGTGGCGGATCAGTTCGGCCGTCGAGTTGCCGCCCGCGCCCACGATCAACGGCACGCGTCCGGCTATGCGCTCGCGCGTGAATCGCAATATTTCGGTTCTCTCCTCCTCGGTCAGGGTCGGCGTCTCGGCCGTGGTTCCCAAACATACCATATAGTCGATTCCGCCGTCGATGACGTAATCTATCATGCGGCCCAAAGCCGCGAAGTCGCAAGCGCCGTCGCTCGCGAAAGGGGTTATCATGGCGGCGCCCAAGCCGCCGAGTCTCGCTGTATATCTGTTCATAAATCGAAAGTAACTTCAAATTTCAAATTTAGCGTCGCGCCGACGGTCAAAACAACGACCCCTGAATCTGTCGCGGCTTCTCGTCCGTCGTTCGGTCGCGGTTAGCGTCGTCGTCCTCCGCGCTTTTGCGCGCCGTCGCCCGCGGAGTCTCGTCGGAGCCGATCATGGCGATGAACTCCTCTTCGGAGATGATCTTTATGCCGAGTTTGGTCGCTTTTTGCAGTTTCGCGGGACCTATCTTATTGCCTGCCAGCAGATAGGAGGTGTTCGATGACACCGCCGCGAGGTTCTTGCCGCCGTGCGCCTCGATCATGGCCTTCAGTTCGTCGCGCGAGTGGTCGGCGAAGGTTCCCGAAATGACGAATGTAAGTCCGTCGAGAATCTCGGATGCCGCTTCGCGCTGCTCGGCCTCGAATTGCAGTCCCGCTTCGCGCAGCCGTTCGATTATGGCGTGATTGCGCTCGTCGGCGAAGTATTCGATTATCGAGTCGGCGATCTTTTCGCCCACCTCCTCGGCTTCGATAAGCTCCTCGCGCGTGGCGGCCATGACGGCGTCGAGCGAACGGAAATGCGAGGCGAGATATTTGGCCGTCGTCTCGCCCACGAAGCGTACGCCCAGCGCGAAGAGCACGCGATGGAACGGCACTTCGACGGAATGGCGGATGCTTCGGATGATATTCTCGGCCGACTTCTCGCCCAGTCGCGGCAGCGGCGCGAGCTGCTCGGCGCGCAGGTCGTAGAGGTCGGCCGCGCAGGTCGCGAGCCCGTTTTCGTAGAGCAATTCCACGGTCTCCTCGCCCAATCCGTCGATATCCATCGCCTTGCGGCGGATGAAGTGTATTATGCGTCCGATGATCTGCGGGCGGCAGTCGCTCTGGTTGGGGCAGTAGTGTTTCGCCTCGCCCTCGTAGCGCACCAGCGTCGCGCCGCATTCGGGGCACTCGGTTATATACTCCAGCGGGCGGCTTTCCGACGGTCGTTGCGCGAGGTCGACTCCCGTTATCTTGGGAATGATCTCGCCCCCCTTCTCGACGTATACCGTGTCGCCTTCGCGTATGTCGAGCGCGGCGATCTGGTCGGCGTTGTGGAGCGTGGCGCGCTTCACGGTGGTGCCCGCCAGAAGCACGGGTTCGAGATTGGCGACGGGCGTCACGGCTCCCGTGCGCCCCACCTGATAGGTCACTTTCAACAGCTTGGTGAGGGCCTGCTCGGCCTTGAACTTATAGGCCACGGCCCATTTGGGAGCCTTCGACGTCGCGCCCAAGACGCGGCGGTCGGCGTAACGGTTGACCTTGACGACCACGCCGTCGGTGGGGAACGGCAGAGCCTTGCGCTCCGAGTCCCAATACTCTATATATTCGGTTATCTGCTCGCGGTTGCGGCAGATGCGCATGTTGTCCGATATCTTGAATCCCCATTCGCGCGCCGCCGCCATGTTCTCCCAGTGCGATGCGTGGGGCAGGGCGTCGCCCGCCAGCTGGTACAGCGTGCAGTCGAGTCCTCGTCGGGCCACCACCTGCGACTGCTGCTGCTTGAGCGTTCCCGCCGCGGCGTTGCGCGGATTGGCGAACGGAGGCTCTCCCGCGGCCTCCCGCTCGGCGTTCAGGCGGTCGAACGAGGCGTAGGGCATGAGTATCTCGCCGCGTATCTCGAAAAAGTCGGGATACCCCTCGCCCGTCAGCACCAGAGGCACGCTGCGTATGGTACGCACGTTCTCCGTCACCTCGTCGCCGCGCGTGCCGTCGCCGCGCGTCACGGCGCGGAGCAGACGTCCCTGCTCGTAAGTGAGCGATATGGCGGTGCCGTCGAATTTCAGCTCGCAGACGAATTCGGGTTCGTCGATCTCCTTCTCCACGCGGTCGATCCACTCGTGAAGTTCCTCGGTCGAATAGGTGTTGCTGAGCGACAGCATGGGAAACGAATGTTCGACGCTGCGGAACTCGTTGGTGATGTCGCTCCCCACGCGCACTGTCGGCGAGTTGGGGTCGGCATACTCGGGGTGCTCCGCTTCGAGGTCCTGCAATTCGCGCAGAAGCGCGTCGAATTCGAAATCGGATACGACGGGCGCGGTCTCAATATAGTATTTGTAATTGTAATAGTTGAGACGTTCGCGCAGGAATATTATTCGTTGCCGTGCAGTCATAATACGGGTGCAATTGAGTCGTAAAGGTACATAATTTGTTCGGATCAAGGTCGGAAAACAAAAAAAATGCAAAAAAAAATATCAAAATCCGTCGCAGTATACAAATTTTGCCTATACTTGCGGAAAATTTTTGGGATTATATGACATCAAATATCACGAAGAAGCGATTAGTCGCTAATTTTCACAACCTTACGGCCGAGCAACAAGAGGCCGTGAAGAATCTCTATCCGCACGGTTTCACCGAGTTCATGACCCGAATAGACAAGCCTAACGGCGATTTTTTCTATGTCGTTCCCTATGAGACCGACGACACCTCTTATCTTGTGAAGATCGACGTGAAGATCGACGATTCGGCCGACGAGGCCGTCGAGGACGATTTTTACGGCGACGACGAGATCAAAGGCGCCGACGATATTCAGGACGACGGCGGATCGGGCGGCGAGGACGACGACAATATGGATTGATCGTCGATCGGGATTGTTGAATTATGGAGGACTGCGCGGGCAGTCCTTTTGTTTTTTGTGCGAGTCGGATGCGCGGCTCGCCGTCGGCGGCGGAACGCCCGGATCGCCTCGCGAGGGCGATATGATGCTCCCCGACGGCAAAAGATGTTGATAAAATATGTCGGGCGGGTTGACGCGGTTGGAAAAAAATGGTTATCTTTGGATGCAAAAAATGTCTTTTGCATAAATTGCTAACGGATAATGAAAAAAGTAGACGTAGTTCTTGGATTACAATGGGGCGACGAAGGCAAAGGTAAAGTCGTGGATGTTCTGACCCCGAATTACAAGGTCATCGCTCGTTTTCAGGGCGGACCCAATGCCGGTCACTCGTTGCATTTCGGCGATAAGAGTTTCGTATTGCGCACCGTGCCCTCGGGTATTTTCCGCGAAGGATCGGTCAATATAATCGGTAACGGCGTCGTGGTGGATCCCGTGAGCCTCGCGGAGGAGCTCCGCAACATAGCGGCGCAGGGCATCGACGTGAAGAGCAAGTTGATGATCTCTAAAAAGGCGCATATCATTCTGCCCACCCACCGTATTCTCGACGCCGCGAGCGAAGCTGCCAAAGGCAAGTCGAAGATCGGTTCGACGCTGAAGGGCATAGGCCCCACCTATATGGACAAGACTGGCCGCAACGGTCTGCGCTTCGGCGACGTGCTGGCCGCCGATTTCGCGGCTCGTTACGAGAAACTGAAGAACAAGCACGTCGAGATGCTCAAGCAGTACGATTACGAGTACGACGTGACCGAGTACGAGAAGACTTGGATGGAGGGCATCGAATATCTCCGCGGGTTCCGCTTCATCGACAGCGAGCACGTGGTGAACGAATATATAAAGGAGAACGTTCCCGTTCTGGCCGAGGGGGCGCAAGGCTCGATGCTCGACGTCGATTTCGGCACCTATCCCTTCGTCACTTCGTCCAACACGGTGTGCGCGGGCGTATGTACGGGTCTGGGCGTCGCTCCCGCCAACATCGGCGACGTTTACGGAATATTCAAGGCCTATTGCACCCGCGTGGGCAGCGGTCCGTTCCCCACGGAGCTGTTCGACGAGACGGGCGAGGAGCTGCGTCGCATAGGTCGCGAGTTCGGCGCCGTCACGGGGCGTCCGCGTCGTTGCGGCTGGCTCGATCTGGTGGCGTTGAAATACGTGGTGATGCTCAACGGCGTTACGGGTCTCATAATGATGAAGTCGGACGTGATGAACGATTTCGACACGGTGAAGGTCGCCACGGCATACCGTATCGGCGGCGAGACGGTGGCCCATTTCCCCTATGAGGTCACCGACGATCTGGAACCCGTATACACGGAGTTCAAGGGTTGGAAGTGCGACATCTGCAAGGTGAAGCGTTACGAGGATTTCCCTGCCGAGTTCAAGGCTTACGTGGAGTTCATCGAGCGCGAAACGGGCGTTCCCGTCAAGATCATCTCGGTGGGTCCCGACCGCAGCGAGACGATCGTAAGGTAGGCCGCCGCGCGTAAATTACCAAGACAAACCTAAAACTCAATAAATTACAACCAATGAACAAAGCTTTGAAAATCGTTGTTTTGGCGAAGCAGGTGCCCGATACCCGCAACGTGGGTAAGGATGCCATGACCCCCGAGGGTACGGTGAATCGTGCCGCTCTGCCCGCCATTTTCAACCCCGAGGATCTGAATGCGCTCGAATTGGCCCTGCGCCTGAAAGAGGAGTGCGAGGGATCGACGGTACACATTCTGACGATGGGCCCGTTCCGCGCGGCCGATATCATCCGCGAAGCCATGTTCCGCGGCGCCGACGGCGGCTATCTGCTTACCGACCGCAAATTCGCGGGCGCCGATACGCTGGCTACCTCGTATGCCATTTCGTGCGCGCTTAAGAAGATAGGTTACGACGTCATCATCGCTGGCCGTCAGGCCATCGACGGCGATACGGCGCAGGTGGGACCTCAGGTCGCCGAGAAGCTGGGCCTGCCGCAGGTGACATACGCCGAGTGCGTGGAGCAGGTTAAGGATTCGTCGCTGGTGATCCGCCGTCGTCTGGAGCGCGGCGTGGAGGTGGTGGAGTGCCCCATCCCTGCGGTCGTCACGGTCAACGCTTCGGCTCCCGCCGTGCGTCCCATGAATGCCCGTCGCATCATGAAGTACAAATACGCCATGACTCCGAGCGAGACGGCGGCCGATCCCGAGTCGGCTCGCGCCGCTATGGTGGCGTCGCGCGACTATCTCAAGATCGCGGAGCTTACCGTTGCCGACATCGACACGGACGAGAACCAGCTCGGTTTCGCGGGTTCGCCTACCAAGGTGAAGAAGATCGAGAACGTGGTGTTCCAAGCCAAGGAGGCGAAGTGCATGACTGCCGCCGACGAGAATATCAATGAACTGATGGTAGAACTTATTGCGAGCCATACGCTCGGTTAATCGGAAAAGTTGCAGAGATGAATAATATATTTGTATATATAGAACTCGAAGACGGCGCGATTGCCGACGTGAGTTTGGAATTGCTTACCAAGGGCCGCGAATTGGCCGACCGCCTCGGCGTGAAGCTCGAAGCGGTGGCTATGGGCGTCGGTTTGACGGGTATCGAGAAGGAGTTGGCCAAGTACGGAGCCGATACGGTGTGGGTCGCCGACGACGAGGTGTTCGCGCCGTTCCGCACGCTGCCCCATACTTCGGTGTTGTGCGGTTTGATCGAAGCCGAGCAGCCGCAGATCGTTCTGTTCGGCGCCACTCCTGTGGGCCGCGACTTTGCTCCGCGCGTGTCGTCGGCGCTGCACAGCGGTCTTACGGCCGACTGTACGCAGCTCGAGATCGGCGACCACAAGGATGCCAAGACGGGCACCGAATACAAGGATCTGCTCTATCAGATCCGTCCCGCTTTCGGCGGCAACATCATAGCGACGATCGTCAACCCCGACCATCGTCCGCAGATGGCCACCGTCCGCGAGGGCGTGATGCGCAAGGAGGAGGCCGCCGTGCCTGCCGCGGGCGAGGTGAAGCCTATCGCATGGCGCGATTATCTGAAGGATGCCGATTTGGCCGTTACGATCATCGACCGTCAGATCGAGGAGCGTAAGATCAATATAAAAGGTGCGAGCGTAATAGTGGCCGGCGGTTACGGCATGGGCTCGAAAGAGAATTTCCGCTTGGTTCACGAGTTGGCCGAGGTGCTGGGCGCCGAGGTGGGCGCGAGCCGCGCCGCCGTGGATGCGGGTTTCACCGAGCATGAGCGTCAGGTGGGCCAGACGGGCGTGACGGTTCGTCCCAAACTCTATATCGCATGCGGTATTTCGGGACAGATCCAGCACACGGCGGGTATGGACCAGTCGTCGATGATAATATCGATCAACACCGATCCCGAGGCGCCGATCAACAAGATCGCCGACTATGCCGTCACGGGCGACGTGAACGACGTGATACCCAAAATGATTAAGTATTATAAGCAAAATTCGAAGTAATGGCCAATTTCTTTTCAGATAATAAGGATTTGCAGTTTCACTTGGAGCATCCGTTGATGCGCAAGATCGTGGAACTGAAGGAACGCGGATTCGCCGAGAAGGATCTGTACGATTTCGCTCCGCAGAATTTCGAGGATGCGATGGACTCGTACCGCCGCGTGATGGAGATCGCGGGCGGCGTGTGCGGCGACGTCATAGCTCCCAATGCCGAGGGTGTCGACCATGAGGGGCCGCGCGTGGTGAACGACCACGTGGAGTACGCTTCGGGTACGGTGGAGAATATGAAAGCCGTGGTCGACGCAGGTTTGAGCGGCCTTACGTTGCCCCGCAAGTACGACGGTTTGAACTTCCCGTTGATCTGCTTCGTGATGGCCAACGAGATGGTGTCGCGCGCCGATGCCAGCTTCGAGAATATCTGGGGCTTGCAGGATTGCGCCGAGACGCTCAACGAGTTCGCCTCGGAGGAGTTGAAACAGAAGTATCTGCCGTGGGTGTCGGCGGGCGCGACGTGCGCGATGGACCTCACCGAGCCCGACGCGGGATCGGATCTGGGCGCCGTGATGCTCAAGGCCACTTGGTCGGAGGAGAAGGGCACGTGGCTCCTGAACGGCGTGAAGCGATTTATCACCAACGGCGACGGCGATATTTCGCTGGTGCTGGCGCGTACCGAGGAGGGCACTACCGACGCCCGCGGTCTGTCGATGCTGGTTTACGACAAGCGCGACGGAGGAGTCAAGGTGCGCCGCATAGAGAACAAATTGGGCATCAAGGGTTCTCCTACCTGCGAGCTGGTCTTCACCAACGCCCCCGCGCAGTTGGTGGGCGACCGCAAGATGGGCCTTATCAAATATGTGATGTCGCTCATGAACGCCGCCCGTTTGGGTATCGGCGCGCAGTCGGTGGGATTGTGCGAGGCCGCATATCGCGAGGCGTTGAAGTACGCTCACGAGCGCGAGCAGTTCGGCAAGGCTATCATCAAGTTCCCCGCCATCGCCGAGATGTTGTCGAACATGCGCGCCAAGTTGCACGGCGCACGCGCGCTGCTCTATGAGACGACCCGTTTCGTGGAGATCTACAAGCAGTATACCCACATCTCGCACGAGCGTTCGTTGGAGGCGGAGGAGCGTCAGGAGATGAAGTTCTACAACCGTCTGGCCGACGGATATACTCCGTTGGTGAAGCTCTTCTCGTCGGAGTACGCCAATTCGCTGGCATACGACGCCATACAGATCCACGGCGGCTCGGGATTCATGAAGGATTATCCTTGCGAGCGTCTCTATCGCGACGCGCGTATCATGAATATCTACGAGGGCACTTCGCAGTTGCAGGTCGTGGCCGCCATCAACGGAATCACCAAGGGCACCTTCATGGAGCAGATCGCCCGCTATGCCGAGGCCGAGTATTGCGATGCCGTGAAGCCCGCGGTAGAGAAGCTGGCGGCGCTTACCGAGCGCGTGAAGGCTATGGTGGAGCGCGTGGAGACGATCAACCGCGATTTCCCCGCATACAAGGATTTCCACGCCCGTCGTCTGGTGGAGAGCGTAGGTTATATCGTGATGACTTACTTGCTGGCGCGTCAGAGCGACGAGGCGGCCGAGTATGTGTCGGATACCCGTTTGATGCTCAAGATGACGGAGGCCTACATAGCCGCTGCCGAGACGTATATCGCCAACTCGGAGGGCAGCGACGTGGCGCTCATCAACGAGGTCGGAGAGCAATATTGATTGCGGTTCGGCCGATGCGAGGCAAATAGCGACGGCCGGCCTGAAAGGGTCGGCCGTCGGTTTTTTAGTGTATTTAATATCTATCGACTATGAACAGATTATTTATAACGGTTTGCGCCGCCGCTGCGATCGTTACGTGTCTCTTTTCGGGATGCGCGGATCGCGGCTTGTCGGAGAGCGAGGCCGCGGCCTTGGCTGCGGAGGCGTGGTCGGAGTGTCGGCAACGCGTTAGGGAGGAGTGCGGCCCCATGTGGGAGAATCGTGAATTGGTTTGCAACGACGCGCGCATGAAATTCTGGTACAAGGTTTTCGGCGAGAAGCCGTCCGACGGCCGCAGCCTCTACATATCTCTGCATGGCGGCGGCAATGTGCCCGCCGAGGTGAACGACGGCCAGTGGGAGAACCAGAAGGTGCTGTACGCTCCCGCCGAGGGAGTCTATTTCGTGCCTCGCGCTGCGGTGAACGACTGGAACATGTGGCTGCGTCCGCATATCGACACTCTTTTCGACATGGCGATACGTACGGCTGTGACGGAATTGGACGTGAACCCCGACAAGGTGTATCTGCTGGGTTACTCCGCGGGCGGCGACGGTGTATACCGCATGGCGCCCCGCATGGCCGACTCGTGGGCTGCGGCGTCGATGATGGCGGGCCACTCGGGCGAGGCGTCGCCCCTGAATCTGCGCAACATAGGTTACATGACATGGATGGGGGAGCTGGATGCCGCATACGACCGCAACAGACTCGCCGTCGAGTACGGCGAGCGGATGGACTCGCTGCGCAGGGCCGACCCCGAGGGGTATGTGCACGAGACGCATATCATGAAGGGTATGGGGCACTGGATGTTGCGGGCCGATACGGTGGCTATCGACTGGATGTCGAAATTCCGTCGCAATCCCTATCCCGACAAGGTGGTGTGGCGTCAGGAGGAGAGCAACCAACGTCCGTCGTTCTACTGGCTGTCGGTGCCTTCGGAGGATGCCGCGGCGGGACTCGAAGCGCGCGCGGAGCTCGACGGCAACCGCATTACGATTCTTAAGAACGACTATCCGACGCTGTATGTGAATCTCAACGACGACATGATCGATCTCTCGGAGCCCGTGACCGTCGTTCGCGAGGGCGAGGAGATATTCCGCGGCAAGGTTAAGCGTCGCGCTTCGCATATCGCGGCGACGGCCGAGGAGCGTTGCGATCCGCGGTATATATTCAGCGCGAGATTGGAGATCCGCGGCGACAAGGCGCGGGCGTTGTAATTCCTTATGATCCGTTCGCCGCTCGTGCGGCGAACGGATTACTCTTGTTATCGCTCCGAGTAGAACTCTTTCTGTCGGCGGGCGATTATGCGGGCGAGACGGTCGTAAAGGGCGCGGTCTCGCTCGCTGCCGTTTTTAAGCATGTGGAAAGCGTCGTTGCCTTGATAATATGCCAGATTGCGGGTGTCGAATATGCCGTTGCGCTCGTATGCGTCGATGTAGGCCGTCATGCGCGCTCCGCGTCCGCGGGTCTCGGCGGCGTTCTCGTCGAACTCCATTTCGAGCGACATATCGGCCTGCTCGGCCAGACGGCACGTTTCGTCCAAGCGCGAATCGGGTATCGAGTTGTTGAAAAAGTGGTTGGGCTGCAAATAGGCGTGGTCGAATCCGAGCTGTTTCCATTGGTCGTAACCGTCGGATTTGAAGTAGGGAATCCAGTAAAAGTCCAATCCCTTATCGTGTATGTAGTCCGATACCTGCGCGACGAACGTGCGGGTGTTGGTGGCCTCCTCGGCGAGCCAGTAGAAGCCGCAGAGTTGCAGGTTGTCGAGCCCCGCGCCGCGGAAACGCTCGATGAGCAGGTCGATGTACCATTTGCAGGCGTCTACTCGGTCGGCATCGTCGTTGAAATCGAGTCGGCGGCCATCGATCTCGCCCCAGTCGGTCTGCTTGGGCAACGGCTCGGGCAGCGAGAGCACGATCTTGCGGCGGTGGAACTCGCCGCCGATCTTTTCGCGCATTTCGCCCACGCAATCGTTCAGTGCGGCTATGTCGCGCTCGGGCGACAGATATTTGTCGATAAGCCCGATCCAATCCTCCTTCGTGGCGCCGTGCGGGCGGTAGCCCGAGGCGAAGCCGCGGTCGGCCGTGCAGAATATTTCGAGGAACAGATAACCGTCGAAGAGCCATTCGGGGCGGCTGCCGTCGGCGGGGTCGGTGGCGACGTATGTCGCGAAATGCTCTTTGTTCCAGTCGACCGTGCGGTGGTCGCCGCCGTCGTATATGAGCACCAAGTCGCGGATCTCGGCGCGCTCGACTTTAGAGCCTCCGCAGGCCGTGCACGCGGCGACGGCGAGCAGGATGGCCGATTTGATGACGGTTCGGATGTTTTTCATGTCGTTCGGGTATTAATTGGTATATGAAACAAAGGTATGGAAAATAATGTATATTCAAAAAAATAGTTGTTGAAATAGATGACGCGGATGTCGATGCACGATCTGAGAAAATGCGATTCGAAAGAATCGCGCGGGCCGCAGCCTCGCCCCGCGGAGGCCCGCTGTCATTCGCTTGCGCTCACACGCGGTCTCCTCAGGCTGCGACCCGAAAAAACAGAGTTGCGTATGTTGTATAATATATTATTTTATATACTTTTGCATATCGAGAATATCCTTACTATGAAACGAGCGTTGATATATGTCTGCGTGTCGATAGCGGCTGCGTGCGCCGTATGCTGCGGACCTCGCAGGGGCGGCAATAACGTCGCCGCGACCGACGACGAGGCGGCGCGGCATGAGCAGGGGCGGGTGTTTTTGCCCGCCTTGGCTCCCTCGATGCTCTCGCCCGAGGATAAGGCGGTGTATCTGAACGAACACTATTGGGATCGTTTCGATTTCGCCGACACGCTCTTTATCGCCGAGGCGGACACTGCCCATATGGCGACGGCGTTCGCGGTGTATGCGGGGAGATACGTTCCCGACTCGCTGGCGTCGGAGTCGATGTCGAGGTTGATGGCCAAGGCGTCGGAGTCGAAACGCATGTTCGATTACTTCATGATGCTCGCCGAGGTGGTTTTGCACGATCCCAACTCGCCGTTGCGCAATGACGAGTTGTATATTCCCGTTTTGGAGGCGGCGCTGCGGAGCGATCTGCTCGATGAATACGAGAAGATGCCGTACGAATACGATCTGGATATGGCGCTTCGCAATAGGGTGGGGCGCGCCGCGACCGATTTCGAGTATACGTCGGAGTCGGGGCGGTCGGGACGCATGTACGACATCGAGGCCGATTATCTGTTGATATTCGTAAGCAACCCCGGGTGCCCGATGTGCCGCGACGTGCGCGAGCAGATCGTGGCGTCGCCCATGCTCAACGAACTGATCGAACGCGGCACGCTGAAGGTGCTGGTGATATATCCCGACGAGGATCTGGAGGCGTGGCGCGAACATTTGTCGGATTACCCGTCGTCTTGGATCAACGCTTACGATAGGGGTATGACGATATCGAAGGAGCGGCTGTACGATCTCAAAGCCATACCTTCGCTCTATCTGCTCGATGCGGATAAGAGGGTGATGGCGAAGGATTGCACCGATGTGGAGTATATCGAACGGGCGATCTCCGCGGCCGAGGAGTCATAAGCGCAGCTTATGATTATATAAGAAAATGTTATGGAATAATGTATGCAAGATTGAAAAAAGGACTTATCTTTGCATCACTAACTTTTAACAGAAGATAAATTATGGCTAAGAAATTTCGTTGTACAGTGTGTGGTTATATCCACGAGGGCGACTCTGCTCCCGAGCAGTGCCCCCTTTGCAAGGTAGGTAAAGATAAGTTCGTGGAGATCGAGGAGAACGAAGGCGATCTCGAGTTCGTAACGGTACACAACCTCGGCGACGGCAAGGGCGCGAGCGAGGAGCTGTGGAAGGGTCTGAACGACCACTTCATGGGCGAGTGCACCGAGGTGGGAATGTATCTGGCTATGAGCCGTCAGGCCGATCGCGAGGGTTATCCCGAGGTGGCCGAGGCTTTCAAGCGTTACGCCATCGAGGAGGCTGAGCACGCTTCGAAGTTCGCGGAGTTGATCGGCGAGGTCGTTTGGGATACCAAGACCAATCTTTACAAGCGCATGAACGCCGAGAGCGGAGCTTGCGAGGACAAGATGCGTTTGGCTCGTCTGGCCAAGGAGCAGAACCTCGATGCCGTTCACGACACGGTTCATGAGATGGCCAAGGACGAGGCGCGTCACGGCGCAGGATTCCAAGGTCTTTACAAGCGTTACTTCGGTAAATAAGGGATTTATAAACTGGGAAGGTGACCCTCGCGACGATTCTTCGTTCGCGAGGGTCCGTATTTTGAGGGGGGGGGAGGGATTTGCACCGCGCAGCGGTGCTATCTTCGGCTGCTCGCACCTTCGGTGCGACCCCCTCAGCAGCCGAAGATAATTTTGAATTATATGTTGTTTCTCTCCTCCGAGCTGCGCAGATCGTCTATGCGCCGTTCTATTTCGCGTATGTCGCACGCGTCGCGTCGATTTTTGATCGTATAGATCACCATGACGGCGGGAACAGTCATCAGTACCGTCGTGACTGCCGCTCGCTCGTCGGCGAGTATATTCATCGCTATGTAGAGCAATATTATCTGTAAAGCGATCATGGGAGGTTTCAGGTTTCGTTTCAGTCGGTTGTAGCGTTGCAGCGCGCGGCTCATGCGCAGCAGATTGTCGGCTGCGGATATGTCGCGATAGGCGCGGTAGAGTCGGGTTATGCCAGCGACGGCGAGCAGATATTGCGCGACTATCGTTGCGTATCCGACGAGAACCGCAGGTCGGCAGCGTTCAAGCCCCCCCCCGAAGTCGCTAACAAACAGATCGATATACGGTATGGCGGCAGCCAGCAGCATGGCGAATCCCGCCGCGAATAAGATTCCCGCTATTTTGAATCCCTGCCCCAGCCGCTCCACGCGGTCGTTTATGACCGAACGGATGAGCTCGTCGGTGACGATTTTTTGTTTGCGGGTCTCCTCCCGCAGATCGAGCCAACTCTGTTTCAAATCTTCGATATTCATTGTTTCGGGGTTTTATCTGTCGGACATCTTTTGCAGTTTCTCCTTTATGCGCATCAGCTTCACGGCCACGTTCGATCGGGTCAGACCCGTGATCTGCGCTATTTCTTCGTAACTGTGCTCCTCCAGCCACAACAGTATCAACGCCTTGTCGGCGGGCGCGAGCCTCGATACCAAAGCATACATTTCGCGGATGCGTCCGTTGCGCCCGTCGTCCTCGTAAAGGTCGGTGTCCAACGCGAGAGGCACGTGCACGGGGCGTCGGCGACGTTTGCGGACGAACGAGAGACACGTGTAGAGCGCGATGCGGTAGATCCACGTGCCCTCCGAGCTGTCGCCGCGAAACGAATCGCGACTGCTCCACAAGTTGGCCAGAACCTCTTGGTAGTAGTCGGCCAAAGTCTGGTTGTCGGAGGCATAGATGTAGCATATACGGTATATGACGCCTTTGTAGCGTTCGGCGACCTCCAAGAATCGTTGTTCGTCCATGCGAGATTTTTTCATTTGCGCAGCCGCGGCGCGGTCACCGTTCGGCTTGCGGGTTACGAGTCTTCATTATTATATGGTGTCCTCAGACAGGATAAAGTTACGGCGGGAGGATAAAAAATTATGTTTGTCGAGAGAAATACGTATATGGATAGCTGTTCGCCGACGGCGGCAGGATTGCACGAGCCTCGGCGAGTTGCAGTCCGCCGCGTGGGGCGGCGGCGAACTGCCGACATTGCCATGCAATGTCGATATATCGGAAAAGAGAGTCTCGGATAGGATGGATACAAAAAACGGGTCGGCGCGACCGACCCGTTTACGATTACTTGACTAAAGCGAGTAACAGCGAACGCAGGAACCTTATTACCAGCTTATACCAGTTTCGCACCGCATAAGCCACTTCGTAAACCGTCTCCATGCGGTCGTTTATGTACCGTATGGATTGTCGTACCGATACGGAGTAGATGATCCAAGCCGTCAGCGCGAACGCGGCTCCGACGATGACGGCGGCCAGAGCGCCCGAGTCGAGCAATTCGGCCAGCCATATTACGAGCGCCGCGACGAACAGCACGACCGCCGCCACCGCGGCGATGATGAAAAATACTATCGGTACCAACATTTTACAGTAAGCAGGTTAATGTCGTTCGAGTTTCATCGTTGACCGACGATTACTTGTCGTCGTCGCACTGGCAACGGATCTTGTCGGCCTCGCGCTCGACGTAGTTGCTGATTCGTCTGCGCAAATCGGGACCCGACTGCGGAGTTACGAGCATCGTTACGACCGAGCCGACCAATGCGCCGCCCAGAAAAGAGATCAAAGAGCAAATACCATTGTTTTTCATAAAGACTAAAATTAATAAATTCGCTCCGAAAAGTTGCAAAATTCGGGCCATAGGGATATATTCGCGTATGTCGAAAATCGAAAAAACGGGATGCGTCGCCTTTACGGGCCATCGCGTTTACGGCGGCGAGGCCGACGCCGAGTTGCGGCGCGTGACGGAGCGGCTTTATGCCGAGGGATACCGATGTTTTATTACGGGCATGTCGTGGGGATTCGACCTCGCGGCGGGGCTGGCCGTTGCCGAATCGAAACGCCTGCACGACGATGTGCGTCTCGTGGCGGCGGAGCCTTTTGCGGGGTTCCGCGATCTGTTCGAGGGGCGTTGGGCCGAGGCTTACGATGCGGTGCTGGCTGCGGCCGACGAGCGGGTATGCGTTTGCGATTCGAAATCGCCGTCGAGCTATATGCGGCGCAACGATTATCTGGTCGACAATTCGGCTCTGCTGGTGGCGTGGTACGACGGCTCGCCGCGCGGCGGCACCGCATATACCGTGAAACGCGCGAGACGTATGCGCATGCAGATTATCAACCTCAAACCCTCGCCGCAGTTGGAGTTGTTTTGACGCAGATGGCTGTTCGCCGACAGCGGAGGACGCAAGCGAGCGTAAAGCGAGTTGCAGTCCGCCGCGCGGGGTGGCGGCGAACTGCGCGACTCGCAGAGTCGCATTTGTATTAGCGGAACTGTTCAGGCCGCAACCCGCCATAAAACAAGGCTGCCCGATATTCGGACAGCCCTTGCGGTAATATTCGATAGGTAACGCTTTACCAGTTGAGAATCTTCTTGAAATCGTAAGCCTCGGGGTTCGCCACGTAAGCCTTGGCGCCCTCGTAATCCTCGGGGGTGATGTAGTTCATCAGGTTGTTTATCACCTGCTGGATCTTGTCCGACTCGATGTTTACGAGGCGGGGCGGAATCTTGCCCGTCTCGGGATCCTGCAAATCCTTCAGGTAGAGCGGCGACACGAAGCCGTCTTGGCTGATGTATACCATGCAGCCCGTCTTGCCCTCCGAGAAGAGTTTGTAGACGCCCATGCCCAGCTCCGAGCAGTAAACCAGATCGTAAGCGATGGGAGTCTGGCAACGAACCTCGTAACCGATCTCCACGGGACGCGACTTGACCTTGATCTTCAGCTCCTTGAGCTTGTTCTCCAGCAGCTCGTTGAAGATGTTGGCCTTCGACACCTTGCCCAACTCGGGGTGACCGTGGTCGTCATAGGTGAAGTGTATGCCCGAGTTGCGGATCTCCTCGTCGCTCAACGCGTGGAACACGCCCTCCGAGATCATGGCCACGCCGTACTCGATACCCATCAACTTGCGCTTGATGATCGACGAAACCACCAAGTTCACTATCTTCTCGATGGTGATCTCGGTCTTGTTGAACATCTCGGGGATGACGATCATGGGGTAGTGGCAAGCCGAACCGATACCGAAAGCGAGGTGACCTGCCGAACGGCCCATCGCCGCTACCACGAACCAGTTGGCCGAAGTGCGGGCGTCGTTGTAAACGGCGCGGCCGATAACGGTGCCGCCCTCCTTAGCCGACTGGTAACCGAAAGTCGGGGTGCCTGCGGGCAGCGGGAGGTCGTTGTCGATGGTCTTGGGAACGTGAATGTTGGCTATGGGATAGTGCTTCGCCTCGAGGAATTTGGCGATGCGGTTGGCCGTCGAAGCGGTGTCGTCGCCGCCCACGGTGACGAGCAGCTTCACGTTGTTGTCCTGAAAGAACGAGAGGTTGAAATTCTCCTCGAAATCCTTGTCGGTCGGCTTGAAACGGCTCATGGTGAGGTACGATCCGCCCTGATTGAAGATGTAGTCGGCCTTTACGAAGTCGAGATCCTCGTGACGGGGATTTGAGTTGAAAAGACCCGAATAACCGTAGTGCAGACCGATTACGCGGTAACCTTTGGCGAGGAACGTCTTGGCGACGCTGCCGACGACGGTGTTCATGCCCGGTGCGGGACCGCCACCTGTGAGAATTGCAATAGCCTCTTTCATAGTGTTTTGTAAATATTAAAAAGTTTAGGTACTACTCTGTCGATCGTCCGAATCTAAATCGTCCCCCGCGGGAGCGGATTCGGCGCGGCGCGCATCGTATCGCAACCGACTGCCGACGCGCGACCTTTAAGTATTTTCGCGCAAAAATAATAAAAATAAGTTTTACGCGGTCGTTCCGACGAGCTATTTTTTGCCATTAGCGCAGCACGCCGCATTTCGGGGCTTCGCCAAAGGGAGGGGTAATTATTTGCCGCAAACGTATTTTTCGCGGCATTTGTTGGCTCGAAAGCGATATTTTGCGTACATTTGCGATACACTACCAATTTTCGTAAACTCTAATTCAAATTTCAAGCGTATGAAAAAATTGTTTACTATGGCGGCTCTCGTTACGGCCGCATTGTCGATGGCCTGCCTCGCGAGCTGCGATCCCGCGCCGAAGCGTATCGGCCTTCAGCTCTATTCGGTCAATCAGGATATGGCCGACGTCGAGGCTTCGTTGCAGAAGGTGGCCGATGCGGGCTACAACGTGGTGGAGACTTTGGGCAGCCCCGAGTGTTTCGGATTGCCCGCCGCCGAATTCAAGGCGTTGTGCGACTCGAAAGGCATCAAGATCGTGTCGACCCACACCGCCATCGGCATGGATCCCAACGACGAGGAGGGCGTTATGAACAAGTGGCGCGCCGTGTTCGAGGGTCTGAAGACCATGGGCGCCAAGTATTGCGTTATCCCGGGCTTCGGTTTGGGCAGTAACTTGGAGGAGTTGCAGGGCGTATGCGACTATTTCAATAAGGTGGGCAAGTTGGCCAAGGAGTACGGTCTGCTGCTGGGTTACCACAACCACTCGCACGAGTACAACGTGATGGACGGTCAGGTTATCTGGGAGTATATGATCGAGCATACCGATCCCGAGTGCGTATTTTTCCAGATGGATGTGTTCTGGACGACCAAGGGCGGCAAGAACCCCGTGGAGTATCTGAAGAAGTACCCCGAGCGTATCAAGATGCTGCATATCAAGGACGAGATGGTTATCGGCGACAGCGGCGAGATCGATTTCGAGGCCATCTTCAAGCAGTTCTATGCCAACGGCTACTCGGATTTCGTGGTGGAGCAGGAGATGCCCCGCGGTCCCGAGGGCGAGAGCCGCGAGGATCGTCTGGCCCGCATGTGGGACGGCGTGGCCAAGAGCGCGGCTTATCTCGATGCGGCTTCGTTCGTGAAATAGCGACTGCGGCATTTATCCCGTTTTATCGGCAGGCCGATCCTTGCGATCGGTCTGTCGATTTTTTATCTCCCGCGGCGCCGCTTCTGAAAATTTCGCGCCCGAACGAAACATTATTTGTACGTATTTTGCATGAATGCGATCTCGGTAACCATAATAAATTTATGACTATGGATAAGATCAACAAAAATTACGGCGAGAATCCGGATAAGATGACCGGTACGCCCAACGGTTCGAAGTCGCAGAATTACGGACAGACCACGAACCAAGAGTCGTGGAAGGATCGCGTGGCCGACAAGGTCGACAACGCAGCTTCGAAAGTGGCCGACAAGGTCGATAACGCAGCCAACAAGATGGCCGACAAGGTACATGAGAAGGTCGCTCAGCACAAGAGCGGCACCACCGACTCTTCGAGCCGCATGGATCAGAACGGCATGAAGAAGCATTCGGAGAACTGCGGTTGCAGCGCTTCGGAGAAGGGCAACAACATGTCGGGCGGCCAAAAGCCCGAGCAGGGAAAGACTTCGTACTGATAAAGTAACGGGTGCAACCGTTCAGCGGGCCGTCCGATCGTCGGGCGGCCCGCATTGCGTTTTCGCGGTCGCAGGGTGCGGTATTTCGGCATTCGGACTTTTTTTGGCAAGTGTTTTGCTCTGCAATACTGCGTTGCGAACCTTTCGGAGGATCGCCCCGCTCGTTCCGAGCGCCGCAATGCCGACCGTTCGCAGCGTTTAACCGAAAATTGAAGCGTATGTTTTACCACTCCAAAGAACTCCAGTACAATGCTCGCGTATCGCGTCCCGATCCGCGTTTCGCTCGTCTGCTGCTCGAACAGTTCGGCGGCGGCAACGGCGAGCTCAAAGCCGCCATGCAGTATTTCGTGCAGGCTTTCGCATGCCACAATCCCTATCCCGACAAATACGACATGTTGATGGATATAGCCACCGAGGAGCTCGGCCATCTCGAGATCGTGGGCGCCACGATCCAGATGTTGCTCTCGGGCGTGAACGGCGACCTGAAGAATGTGGCCGAGGAGAACGATATCTTCGGCGACGGCTTTTCGAAAGACGATTTCATACATTCGGCCTTTGCGGTCAATCCCCAGTTCGGCGTGTTGACGGGCGGCGGTCCCGCGCTCACCGACAGCAACGGCATGCCGTGGCAGGGCACCTACGTGAATGCCAACGGCGATCTGACGGTCGATCTGCGTTCGAACATAGCGGCCGAGTCGCGAGCCAAGATCGTTTACGAATACCTGATGGAATTCACCGACGACAAGTATGTGTTGGCGACTCTCAACTTCTTGATGGCCCGCGAAATAGCTCATTTCCAGCAATTCGAGGCCGCGTTGGGCACCATCGCGCCCAATTTCCCGCCGGGAGTGCGTCAGGGCGACCCCCGCTACTGCAACCTCTACTCCAACCACTCTGCGGGCGGCGACGCTTACGGACCTTGGAACGAAGGCCGCAGCGCGGGACTCGACGAGGAGTGGCGTTATGTCGACGATCCTCACGAGCAGGCGATGTCGACCGACGGGCTCACCGCCCTGAAGCCCGAGGGTACCGAGCGCACCGAGGCTTCGGTCCGCAATGCCGACAAGAAGTTGGGCAAGGAGCGCAGCGGCGAGGTGCGTCGCGCGACCGAGAGCCAAAACCAACAGTGGTGCGAATACGGTGCGGGCAAGGCCGCGACTCGCAAGCGCGAGCCGGTAGGGCAGAGCCGATAAACGATCCGCGGTTATACGTACAGTCGGCACGCTGCGCGTATGATTGCTTCAAACCGACGTCAAACGTCCGCGTTATGCGGTAACGAGACTATAACAATGTTTAATAAAATTTTTTGAGTTATGAAAGAATCTAACACTAAGACGACCGGCCGTTCGCAGAGCGGTTCAAGCAAGTCAACAACGGCGAAGAGCTCGAACTCGACTTCGGGTCGCTCGAACTCTTCAACGTCGAATTCGTCAAGTTCGCGCGGCACCTCGCGTTCACAGTCGACGGGTACCGCTTCGCGCAGCAACAATCCCACGGGTCGCAACCAGTATTCGAAGAAATAGGGTTGATATTCTGACTGCTGAGGGGTACGGAGTTTTTTCCGTGCCCCGTTTTTTTACGACTGTATCGACATTGCGTCGCAATGTCGGCAGTTCGCCGCCACCCCGCGCGGCGGACTGCAACTCGCCCGAAGGCTCGTGCACTCCTCCGCTGTCGGCGAACAGCATTTATCGGTGCGCATTTTCCCGAAATATGTCCTGAATAGGAAATCCTTTCGCCGCGAAGCGCCGTTTTGCCGTATTTTTAGTATATTTACCCGATTTTAATTTTGCGCTTCGAACTCATCGTCTGCGGATCACGGACGGGTGTTCGGAGTGCCGCAACTTCTCGCGGATGGAAAATTATTCGACTCTGTACGATACGTTTCTTATCGTAATGGCCCTGACGGCTGCGGGCGTCTTCGTCGCCCTGCAATTCTTCGAGGCGGGTTACGGCTATCTCTTCGACCGCCGTTACGGTCCGCCCGTGCCGAACAAAGCGGGGTGGGTGCTGATGGAATCGCCCGTCTTCGTCATGATGTGCGTGTTGTGGGCATGCTCTCCGAGAAAGTGGGAGGCTGCGCCGCTCGCTTTGGCGGCGATGTTCCAGTTGCACTATTTTCAGCGTTCATTCATATTCCCGCTGCTAATGCGCGGGAAGTCGAAGATGCCGTTGGGAATCGTCGTCATGGGTATGGTGTTCAACATCCTCAATGCTTTCATGCAGGGCGGATGGATATTCTATGTCGCCCCCGCCGACTATTACGACGGTTGGTTCGGCAAGCCGTTCTTCTATGTCGGCGCGCTGCTCTTCTTCGCGGGCATGTTCATCAACTGGCAATCGGATCATATAATCCGCCACCTGCGCAAGGAGGGCGATACGCGCCACTACATCCCCCGCGGCGGCATGTTCCGTTACGTATCTTCGGCCAACTACTTCGGCGAACTGTTGGAGTGGACGGGCTTCGCCGTGGCGTCGTGGTCGTGGGCGGGCGCGGTCTTCGTGCTGTGGACCTTCGCCAATCTGGCGCCGCGCTCGGCGTCGCTCTACAAGCGTTACGAAGCCGAGTTCGGCGAGGAGTTCACCTCGCTGCGCCGCAAACGCATACTGCCCTTTATCTATTAGAAGAAACCCGAAAGATATGGAAAAAGATTTGAAGGATTCCAAGCTCTTCACCCCTTACAAGCTCGGTCCCGTCACGTTGCGCAACCGCACCATCCGCTCGGCGGCTTTCGAGTCGATGGGCAAGGATTTCGGACCCACGCAGAAGTTGAAAGACTACCACGTGAGCGTGGCGCGCGGCGGTATCGGCATGACCACTCTGGCCTATGCGTCGATCAACCGCAGCGGCGTGTCGTTCAACAGCCAATTGTGGCTTCGCGACGAGATCGTGCCCGCGCTTCGGGACATAACCGACGACATACACCGCGAGGGCGCGGCCGCGGGAATCCAAATCGGCCATTGCGGCAATATGACCCACTGGTCGACCGCGGGGTGTTTTCCCGTGTCGGCCTCGACGGGGTTTAATCTGTATTCGCCCACGTTCCACCGCAAGTTGCGCCGCTCGGAGATCGCCGACATGGCGCGCGACTTCGGGCGCGCCGTGGCGACGGCCCACGAAGCGGGTTTCGACAGCGTGGAGGTGCATGCGGGGCACGGTTATCTGATCTCGCAATTCCTGTCGCCGTATACCAATCGTCGCCGCGACGAATTCGGCGGTTCGCTGACCAACCGCATGCGGTTCATGGATATGTGTCTCGAGGAGGTGATGGAGGCGGCCGCGAGGACGAATACCGCCGTGCTGGTGAAACACAACATGGAGGACGGGTTCAAGGGCGGAATCGAGATCCCCGAGTCGATCGAGATCGCCAAGCGCATCGAGTCGTTCGGCGTGCACGGCATAGTGCTCTCGTCGGGATTCGTATCGAAGGCTCCGATGGCCGTCATGCGCGGGCGCATACCCACCAGGACGATGGGGTACTACATGCCGTGGACGCTGTGGCCGCAAAAGATCGTGGTGTCGCTGTTCGGTAATCGAATGATACGGCAATACGATTTCGAGGAGTGCTTCTTTCTGGAGAACGCCAGCAAGTTCCGCCGCGAGCTGAAGGGCCCGTTGGTATACGTGGGCGGCGTCGTGTCGCGCGATGGTATCGAGCGGGTGTTGGATTCGGGTTTCGAGATGGTGCAGATGGCGCGTGCGCTGGTGAACGATCCCGCGTTCGTCGACAAGCTGCGCGCGGGCGATATCTCCACCCGTTCGGGCTGCGACCACAAGGATTATTGCATCGCCCGAATGTATTCGGTCGACATGCAGTGTTGCCACAATTGCGGCGATCTGCCCGATGTAATCAAACGCGAATTGAAACTCAAGTAGGCCTATGAAACTCGGAGAGGTTGCGCCCGCGTCGAAAACGGCATTGGTTACGGGGGCGTCGAAAGGCATCGGCCGATGTTATGCGTTGCAGCTTGCCGCGGCGGGTTATAACGTGGTGATGGCGGCGGCGAACGAACGGGAGCTGGCTGCCGCGGCCGAGGAGGTGCGGGCGGCGAATCCCGCCGTCGCGGTCCGCACGTTGGCGAAGGATCTGGCGACGCCCGAGGCGGGCGAGGAGCTCTTCGCGTGGACCGAAGCGGAGGGCATCAAAGTGGATGTGTTGATAAACAACGCGGGGATATTCTCGTTCTGCGATATATTGGATACCCCCGTGGAGCGCATCGAGCGGATAATATTCCTCCACGATCTGACTGCGACCAAGACTTGCCGGCTTTACGCGGCCGATATGATCGCGCGCGGCGGCGGGCGCATACTCAACATGTCGTCGTATTCGATCTGGATGCCATACCCGGGATTGTCGCTTTACAGCGCGAGCAAAGCCTACCTGAAGAGTTTCTCGGTCGCTTTCTCCAAGGAGGTCGAGGATAGGGGCGTCACCGTTACGGCCATCTGCCCCGCGGGCATCGCGACCGATTTGTACGGACTCTCGCCGCGCTGGCAGCGCATAGGCGTGAAGATCGGCGTGCTGATGACTCCCGAGAGCTGCGCGCGGCGTTCGCTGCGAGCCATGTGGCGCGGCCGCCGATGCAAGGTGCCCGACTGGTGGTTTCGACTCTTTATCCCGTTCTGCCGCATGCTGTCGGGACCTGCGATGCGAGGGTTGAGGAGCTATACGATGAAATTTCAGAAATAAAAATCCGCGCGGGAGTAGTCCCCGCGCGGATTCGTGTTTTATGCGGCCGCAGCCTCGTTATTTGTCGTTGTGGACCACCTTTACGTTTATCGCCTGATCCCCCTTTTCGGTGCTACCTATTTCGAATTCGACTTTCTGCCCCTCGGATAACGATTTATAGCCGTCGGCCACGATACCCGTGTAGTGGACGAACAATTCGCGACCGTCTTCGCACATGATGAAGCCGTATCCTTTTTTGCCTTCGAACCATTTTACCTTGCCAATCATAAGTAATCTCCTTTCCCTTGTATTTAAGTTGTTGTAATGAGTTTAGGTTATACCAAAGTTAGCGATAACTTGTCGGAAATCCAAATATTTCGGGGAGATTTTTAATGTCGGGTCTTAAAAAAACGTCGTTCGGCGAACGGACGTAAAACGTACATTATCGGGAATAAAAAAAGGGTAAGCTACTTATATCGCACCGCTACAACCACATACCCTTGCTTGCTTCCACACCTGGGGGATTCTGTAGGAGCTGGTCGTATAAGACTTACCCGAGCGCAAAGGTAGAAAAAAAAATGTAATCGGCAATAGCCTGCCGATAAATTATTGTCTTTATTTGCGCGGCCGCTTTTGCAATTTGGCGCGTAAATAGTATATTTGCGGGATATAACGTATTTCAGGATGAAAAAGATAATCATTCCTCTGCTCGCGGTTGCGGCCGTGGTCGCGGGAGTCGCGATATGGTGTTACGACGCGTTTTACGGCGATTGCGTCCGCGAGCGTCACAGCCTTTTCGTTCGGTCGTCGGATTCTTACGATTCGGTGGCCGATTCGGTCGACCTCTACATTAAGCACCGTTGGGCGTACGACGTCTATGCCGAACGTCTGAATCTCGCGGAGACCTTCAAGGCTGGTCACTATGTTTTGGAGGAGGGTATGAGCGTTATCGACGTGGTGCGTATGCTGAAATTGGGGCTGCAAACTCCCGTCAAGGTGACGATGAACAACGTGAAGACTCCCGCGCAGCTGGCGGGCAAGCTGGCCAAGCAGCTCGAAGCCGACTCGGTGCAGTTGGTCTCGACCTTCACCGACAACGCTTTGGCGGAGCGTCTCGGATTCTCGAATCCGCTCACCATGTTTTCGATTTTCCTGCCCGATACATACGAGTTCTACTGGACGGTGAAGCCCGAGGATTTCGTCGAGCGTATGTATAAGGAGTACAAAAAGTTCTGGAGCGCGTCGGGGCGCGACGAGAAGCGCAAGCGCAGCGGTCTGAATCGCGTCGAGGTCGCCACGCTGGCCTCTATCGTCTACGAGGAGACCCGCAAGACGGACGAGATGCCGCGCATAGCGGGCGTATATATCAACCGTTTGCGTCAGGGAATCCCGTTGCAGGCCGACCCCACGATAAAGTACGCCATGCAGGATTTCGGTTTGCGTCGCATACTCTATCGCCACTTGAAGTACGAATCGCCCTACAATACCTATCTGCATCGCGGCTTGCCGCCATCGCCGATCTGTATGCCGAGCACGGCCGCCATCGACGCGGTGTTGAATTACGAGGACCACGACTACATATTCTTCTGCGCGCGTCCCACGTTCGACGGCTACCACAACTTCGCCCGCAATCTGTCGGAGCACAACGCCAACGCGCGCGCCTACCAGAGCGAGTTGAACAAGCGCAAGATCAAGTGACGCGCGGCCGAACGCTTGTCGGAACGAGGTATTATTCGTACATTTGCGGTGCGGCGCATGGAGATGCGGTCGCGTATATTGAGTGCATATAAATTCAGAAATAAAACGAGTTATGGCAAAAAACGCTTTTTGGAACGAGGCTTCGCGATGCGGCGCCATCGTCGGTTTGGTGAACGTGGCTTTCGAGCTGGGTAAAATGTCCGTCCCTTCGATCGCATTCGTATTGGGACTGGCCAATTTCGTGGTCACGATCTATCTGTTGTGGCGCTTCGCGAGCCGCCGAGCCAAGAGTTTCGGCAACGAAGGCTTCACTTACGGTCAGAGCCTCGGATTCATCGTCGCCATGGGAATCTTCGCGGGCATCATTACGGGCGCTTATCAGATTCTGGCGAGCAACTTCCTCTTCGTCGACAAGTACGAGGCGGTGTACAACACCTTGATCGCCACCTATTCGCAGATGGGCGTGGTGGACAACGCCACGATGGCGAGCATGACCAAGATCTATCGCGCCATGTTCTTCTCGCCCATTTGGGTGCTGATAACCAACATCGCGAGCGGCGCGCTCGGTTACGGTTTTTACGGCCTGTTCATTTCGATAGGCGCCAAGCGCGAGCCCGACATGTTCGATTCGTCGGACGAGGAGTAACACCGATATCCGGATGGAGTCTGTTTTGGACATATCGGTGGTGGTGCCGCTCTACAACGAGCGGGAGTCGCTCGGCGAGTTGACGGCGTGGATCGATCGGGTCGCCCGCGAGAACGGCTTGTCGTACGAGATAGTGATGGTCGACGACGGCTCGTCCGACGGTTCGTGGGAGGAGATCGAGCGGTTGAGCGCGGAGTATCCGTCGCTCAGGGCCATCCGTTTCGCGCGCAATTACGGCAAGTCGGCCGCGTTGTATTGCGGTTTCGCCGAGGCGCGGGGCGAGGTGGTCTTCACGATGGACGCCGATTTGCAGGATTCGCCCGACGAGATTCCGCCTATGCGCCGCATGATCGTCGACGAGGGGTACGATCTGGTGTCGGGATGGAAACGGAAACGGTACGACCCTGCGGGCAAGCGTTTGCCCAGCAAGTTTTTCAACAGCACGGCGCGTTTGGTGTCGGGCATTAAGCTGCACGACTTCAATTGCGGCCTGAAAGCCTATCGCCGCCGTGTGGTCAAGTCCATCGAAGTGTACGGCGAGATGCACCGTTATATCCCGATTCTGGCCAAACATGCGGGCTTCGGCCGCATAGGCGAGAAGGAGGTGCATCATCACGAGCGTAAGTACGGAGTGTCGAAGTTCGGCATGGAGCGCATGGTGAAGGGGTATCTCGACCTCATTACCGTGTCGTTCATGTCGCATTTCGGACGTTCGCCGATGTACTTTTTCGGCAGTCTGGGCACGGCGATGTTCCTGTTGGGCGGTTTCACGACCGTGTGGGTGATCGCCGCGAAGCTCTACAAGCAGGCTCACGGGCTGCCTATACGCGCCGTTACCGACCAACCGCTCTTTTTCGTGGCCATATTGGCTGTCGTGTTGGGCGTGCAACTGTTTCTGGCGGGATTCTTGGGCGAGCTTATCAACCGCCGTTCGCCCGATCGGAACAACTATATGATCGACAAGACGATAAGATAGCTTGTCTATTCTCGCAAGCGTTTTGTCGGGTCGGCTGTTCGCCGACAGCGGAGGATGCACGAGCCTTCGGGCGAGTTGCAGTCCGCCGCGCGGGGTGGCGGCGAACTGCCGACATAGCGAAGCTATGTCGATAACACACAATCGCAACGATAAAAACAATTAATTATGATACAACGTATTCAGTCGCTTTATCTTTTGGCCGTGGCCGCCTTGATGCTCACGGCTGCGCTCACGCCCTTGGCCTATTTCGTCGGCGGGGTCGACGAGTATCTGCTTTATGCTTTCGCGCTCAAGGGAGGCGGCATAGAGCACTCTACTATCTATATGGGTATCGTCGTCGCGCTGGCCGCGGCGTTGCCTTTGGTGACGATATTCCTTTATAAGAATCGTATGCTTCAGATCCGTCTCTGCGCGGTGGAGTTGGTTTTGCTGGTCGGTTCGGCCGTGTTCATGGCTATATATTACTACCTCAGCAACCGCCTTTTTTCGCAGTTCGAGTTCCATACGCAGGGTTTCCGCATCGCAATCGTGTTTCCCGTGGTGGGCATTATCCTCGACTACTTTGCGATTCGAGCCATTTTCAAAGATGAAATGCTCGTCAAATCATTAGATCGTATTAGATAGTTGTAATATAATATTGAAAGCGAAGTGTCTGCACCTCGGTGCGGACACTTTTTTTATTGAATTATCGGTCGCTGCAATCCGTTTTAGGCCTAAAATATTTATATTTGTCGTAGGGAGATGCTATCGTAAATACCTAAGATGTCTGACGTTATACCTGCTGACCATGAAGAGACTCTATTTTTATTCTGTTATTGCCGCCGCCGCGTTGTCGGTTCTGTTCGGCTGTTCGACGAAAACGGATTTTCTGCCGCGACTCGACATTGCGTTCGCCGACGGCTCGACGCTGTCGGGTTCGTCCGTGAACTGTTCGGAGGAGGGCGGAGGCGCGACTATCCGCATCGCATGCAACGACGCATGGAAAATCGGTTGCGACGCGTCGTGGATAACCTTTTCCGCGAGGGAGGGGAGCGGCGACGCCGAGGTGATTCTCTCCGTCGGAGCGGCCGAAGGTGCGCGCAGCGCGGTGGTCGCGGTCTATATGCCCGCCTTTCCGCAGATGCGCCGGTCGTTCGATGTGGTGCAGCGCGTGAATCCCGAGCCCGACGACCCCGAGGAACCCGATAATCCCGATGTTCCGCAGGTTCGCGAGGCGACGATAGCGGAGTTGAATGCCTCCATTCCCGCCTCGGAAGGGAGTGTGGCGGCCGACGAGCGGAGCGACGTTCGCTTCGAAGGCGTCGTGCAAAATGATACCCGAGTAGGCAATTATCCTTCGCAGACCCTTTTTCTGGCGGATGCCGAAGCGTCCGATGCGGGTAACGGACTGTGCCTCGTCGGCGATACGGTCGATCCGCTCGCGTGCGGATTGGAGTGCGGCGACAGGGTGGCGGTTACGCTTCGGGCGGGTGAAGCCATGCTCGTGAATCGTGGCGGGATGCGCTATGCGACGGGTGACGGAGAGTGGGCGACGGTCGAAAAGCGGGGTAGCGGCGAGAGCGTCGCGCGCGTCGTGGCCGACCCCTCGCGCGTGGCCGATTATTGCGGTATGACAGTGACGATACGTGCCGCGCGGCCGACCGCGGGCGGCGTGTGGTGCTCGACGACGGACGGGTTACACGAGTTTTCGGCTTCGGGAGCGACGTTCGATGTCGGCGTCCGCGCCTCGGCGAGCGTCTTCGTCGATAGGAGGTTCGATGCGCGCGAGGGCGCGGTTACGGGAATCGTGACGGTGCGCGACGGGCGCGTGAGGATATATCCGCGCAATCCTGCCGATATCGCCGATTTCGATGCGGAGGAGACTCCCGATCCTGCCCCCGAATGCGGGTGGGTGACTTCGACCGCGAATCTCTCGGCGGGCCGCTACTATATGGGAGGCTATCGAAACGGCGTTCTGCATTTGGCGGCGGGCGGAATCACGTCGGCAGGGCACGGCGATACCGTCGAGTACGAATCCGACGACGACGGTTCCATATCTCCGACAGGTGAAGCCGCTGCCGAAGTTACGCTGGAGGCCGCGGCCGAGCCGAACGGCTATTATATCCGTTTCGGCGACGAAGGCTATCTCACGGCTACGGCTGCAGGCCCGGGAAAACTCGAGTTGTCCCCCGACCGCGATCGTTACTGGATCTTTACGGATCGCGATGGCGGATTCGACGTGCGGCAGGCGGGCGACATAGCGGTGAAGCTCGTTATCTCCGAACGTGCGACGAGCGCGCTTCTGCGCAGCGTTGCGGCCGATGAGGAGGGCAACCTCGTGGTGTTGTTCCGCCTCGGCGGGAACGATTGATCATACCCCCCCCCTATGCTCCGCCTCTTGACACTACTCGTCTTCGCGATTCCGTCTCTTGTCGCGGCCGTGGTTCCGCGCGACCGCTATGTGGTGGCGTTTTACAATGTCGAGAATCTTTTCGACACGATAAACGATCCGCATACGGCCGACGAAGATATGCTGCCGCTCTCCGACCGCCGATGGAACACCGCGAAGTATCGCGCGAAACTGTCGGGACTCGCGCGCGTAGTGGCCGATATGTCCGAAGCGGAGGGCTTTCCCGCCGTTATCGGTATCGCCGAGGCGGAGACCCGCGCCGTCCTCGAAGATCTGGCGGCGGAACCGTTCTTAGCGGCGGCGGGATATGCCGTATGCCATTACGATTCGCCCGACGACAGAGGTATGGATGTAGGATTCTTGTATCGTCCCGATCTTTTCGAGGCGGAGGGTAGCCGCGCTTACCGCGCGACGGACGATGACGACATACGTACGCGCGATCATGTGGCTTTGTGGGGCAGGCTCGGCGGCGAGCGGTTCTTTTTTTTGGTCGTCCACTGGCCCTCGCGACGCGGCGGGGTGCGATTCACCGCTCCGCTGCGCGAGGCATGCGCCCGTCGGGTGCGCGCCATAGTCGATTCGGTGCGGCGAGCCGACGGCGGCGTGAAGATAGTCGTGATGGGCGACATGAACGACAACCCCTCCGACCGTTCAGTCGCCGAGGTGTTGGGCGCCGCGGGGAGCGAACGGCGTTTGCGCGACGGCTCGCTTTACAACCCCTTCGCGGCGGTGAGGAGATCGGGACGGGGAACGACCGTTTACGACCGTCGGTGGAACCTTTACGACAATATCGTCGTCTCCGATAATCTGGTGCGCTGCGACGACGGCGCGTTGCGGCTCGTCCGCGTCGACGGATCCGCGCGCAAGGGGGCCGTATTTCGTCGCGATTACATGACGGTGCGCCGACGAGGACCGCGACCCACGTTCCGAGGCGCGGAGTACGTGGGCGGTTGCAGCGACCATCTGCCTATATATATCGTCCTCGGCCGCGAGTGACGTTCGACGGTTATCGGATTTTGTCCACGGCCCTTTTCAAACGGTTCATCGCCTCGGCCACCACCGAACGTTGGGTGCCGACATTCATGCGCATGTGCTGCTCGCCTTCGCGTCCGAACATCGCGCCGTCGTTCATGGCCAGCCGCGCGTCGTCGACGAGCATGCCGACCAGACGTTCGTGCGTGAGCCCCAACCGCGAAAAATCCATCCACACGAGAAACGAAGCCTGCGGTTTTACGATGCTCACCTCGGGAATCTCGCGGCGCAGGAAGTCGTCGACGAAATCGATGTTTCCCTCCACGTAACGCAGCATCTGCCGACGCCACTCGTCGCCCTCGTTGAATGCCGCTTCGGTGGCCGTCATGGCGAATATCGTCGCCATGTCGAACTCATTGGCCGCGAGCCACGAGAAGAACCGTTCGCGGAGTCGGGCATCGGGGACTATGGCGTACGAACTGACTATGCCCGCGATGTTGAAGGTCTTGGAGGGCGATCCGAAGGTTATGCTGCATCGCGCGGCGTTGTCCGACACCGTCGCGAACGGGGTGTGGCTGTTGCCGTAAAGCGCCATGTCGCAATGTATCTCGTCCGAGATCACCACGATATCGTGCTTCACGGCGATATCGGCCAGACGACGCAGCGTCGCGGCGTCCCACGTGATTCCGACAGGATTGTGGGGGTTGGCCAGAATCAACACCTTGCATTTGTCGTCCAAGACGCGTTCCAGATCGTCGAAATCCATCTCGTATCCTCCGCTCGCCGTCCTTTTCAGCGGATTGAAAACCACCTCGCGGCCGTTGGCCTGCGGCACCAGACGGAACGGATGATAGACGGGAGGCTGAATTACGATCTTGTCGCCCGCCTGAGTGAAAGCGTTGATAACCATGCCGATTCCCTTTACGATTCCGGGGATGTAGCGTATGTGGTCGCGCTCGACGTTCCAGCCGTGATGCCGAGTCAACCAGTCGGTTATGCTCCGCCAGTATCCGTCATACTCCGTCGTATATCCGAATACGGGGTGGTCCAGACGCCGCTTCATGGCGTCTATAACGAAATCGGGGGTCTCGAAATCCATATCGGCCACCCACATCGGCAGCATATCGTCGCGACCGTAGGTGTCTTTCAGTCCGTCGTGCTTCACGCAATGCGTGCCGCGCCGTTCAGTCGGTTTGTCGAAATCGTATCGTTTCATCATATTTTTCGGGCTTTGAGAAATTCCATTACATCTATGCCGTCGGCATAATCCGACAAGGCGGGGTATTGCGCGCGTCCGAACTCCGCGCGGCGAGGGTGGGCGAGGCAGCGTGTCACGACGCACTGTATCTCCTCGTCGTGAACGCGTAGCCACTCTTCGACCTCCGCGAGATCGTCGTATCGTCGAAAATTCACCTTGCTGAGCGAATCCGAAAATCCCTCCGCCTCGGCTGCGACGTATGTGCCGCGATCGGTGAACGGCATGCCGTTCATGGTCATCATGGCCTTGATGTATACGTAGTTGTCGCGGTACATGGGGGTAATCGCGTCGGGGCCTTCGATATCTATCGGGTGATTCCGCGGCGCGAAAACGAGGGATACGTTGCGACAGCCCAAACCGAAATAGGTGAAGATATCCTTTTTCAGTCCTTGCAACTCCTCGTCCGTTTCGTCGCCCGCCAGCACGGCTACCGAATGGCGGCTGCCGCGTATCAGCGCGGGAACATCCGAGAAGCGGCTGCGGAAATATTTGGCGGCATTGTCGCCGCCCGTCGCTATTACCAAATCCGCCCGCGCGTCGTCGTTGTAGCGGCGCAGTGGGATGTCGCTACAAATGTCGCGGAGCGTATCGACTATGTATTCGATTGTCGCGCTGTCCTTTCGCGACGGCTTTATCCACACATCGTGACCGCATGACAGGGCGCACATCATGTCGAACATGCCCACGAACGGAATGTTTCCCGCCATTATGATCGCCACGCTGCATGGCTCTGTCGCGCGCAAATCGTATTTCGACAGCCAGTCCTTCAGCTTCGATTCGTCGAGAAATTCATCGCGGACGGCATTCGCGGCCGTCTTCACATCCGCCGCCGTGAACCACTCGTTGGCCGCCACGGCATCGGCAATGCAACGGGCCGAACGCTTGTCGCTGCCGAAATCGCGCATGCGACGTCCCAACTCGACGAATATTTCCGTAATGTTCTTCATTCGGAGGGTTGAATATTAGAAACAAAGATACGTATAAGTCGAGCGCAAAAGCAAATTTTATTTGCGATTTTGCCGAGGCGCAGTATCCAAGGCGCAGCCAAAGATACGTAAAAAACACGATTGTGCGTCTCTGAGTAGTGCTTGTCGGCTATGGCCGTGATTTTTTTCGCCGAAAAATTTGGATAACGAAAAATTTGATATATCTTTGCACTCGCAATCGGGTCACAAGGCAGCGGTTGCAGAATAAAGTACTGCGGAAATAGCTCAGTTGGTAGAGCACAACCTTGCCAAGGTTGGGGTCGCGAGTTCGAGTCTCGTTTTCCGCTCCAAAACAGGAGGATCGGCCATTCGATCCTCTTTTCTTTTGTCTGTTGGCGAGTTGCGGCAAAACGCCGTATTATGCCGTTAACGATCCGTTAACCGAACCGATGTTTTCCGCGGCTTTCGGCGGCTGAAACGACTATTTCGTAAACATTGCAAGAGCTTTGCTATCTGTTCTCTATGGCTAACAGGATGCCGACACTTTCGTCGGGGCGGTACCAGACGCCGCGCAATCCGTCATAGCTCGTATCGATTAATCCCCATGCAGGATCGGCTACCGAGACGGTCGTCTCGTCGGCATCGTAAATTATTATATAGTGTTCGTTATTAAGCAATGCGATTGCGGGCAGAGGCGTCTGCGTCGCGATATCCTCTACCGAGCATTTCACGGGCAGCGATTTCAGCCCCATCCGCTCCAGTTCGGTTCTTAGGGCGTACAGAGTCATGCCGTGTTCGGTTATCATTGGGGTGTTGTCGGTCGTCTCATCGATACGAAATTCCCTGCCGTAATAGATCGCCAAACTCTTTAAACATGCCAATCCGCAATCGTTACGGGAGTTTTGGAACACTATCGGGAATTCCGATTGATTCTTAACGTTTTGCATGGCCGGACCCCGCCGTATTCAGCGGCGGCAATTGAATTCGTCGGTTATATCGCGCACACTTTGCAGACGTCGCGCCGTATCGTCGAACAGATCGTTAATGAACCCTTTTCGACCGTTAGTCGGAGTTATGTCGGAATAACCGAACTCCCTTTGGACCGATACGAAAGGATACAATATGGCCTTGCGGCGAATCAATCCCGACAAAACGCCGTCGGCCGTATTGCCGTCGCGGAAATTAAAATCGAGAATGCGGCTGTAAATATTTTTGCGAATAATCAAGAATTGATTGCCCCAATACCAGTCCGTCCAAAACAGATCGTCCCCTATGGATACTCCCGTTCCGTATCCGCAGGCTCCGCCGACCAACATATCGACTCCTTTCGTTTCGGCCTCGGCTATGTTGCGAAACAGATAGTCCGAAGTGTAATGTTCGGTAAAGATATGATCGTCTTCGCAGAACAATATTTTATCGTGTCCCGCCTTTTGGGCTGCAGTTATCACTTTTACGAGGCTTTTCCAGATGCCTGCGGCGCCGTCGGCATCTTTCACGGCGTTAACGAAACGAACTTCGAATTCGGGTTTGCCGTCGAATTGCTCCTCCATGCTTCGTCGTCGGTCGGGGCGGCTTTTCAGATTGACTATATATGTCGGTAACTTATTATTGTTCATGGTCGTTTGTGTTCGTTTCCCTATCGTACGGGCCGGTCATTGTGATCCTTACGCCCGCGATATCTTCTTGTCGCGTATCGGTGTCGATGGCGGGCAGATTCTCGGCATCGTAAAATACACCCCAACACTCGACCCGCACATAGCTTTTCGATGCTCGGTATCGCCGCAGATCCCTCATGGCGAACGGATCTTCGGGCGCGAATTTGGACGAGTAGACGTATTCGGGATACATCACCGTCATGGCGGCCTCGCACGACTTCTCATACTCGCCGTCGGTCACGGTCATGGGGTGCGATCCCGATTTGTGCGTCTTGAAGACGTTGACGAATCTGTTTTCATGGTATCCGCCCAATTTGAACGATACCACGCAGCGGGAGTTCAATATCGGAAACTCTTTTTGCATGATGATGTCTATGTCGCGCGGGTATGTCGATGTCGCGTATTCCGTATATTCGTATTCGATTATCGATCCGACCTCGACGTCGGGTATGGTAAATTCCGCTTGCGCCGTGCTGTCGTCTGTCATTCGCAACTTTATATCCGTTATTTTCAGTTTCGATCGGCTTATTTTGCCGTCTTTCAGCGTATACGAATAACCTCTTATGCCTTCTGTCGAACTGTCGAATGTTCGAGGATGCCGCGCGTGACGATGCGGGATTTTGATATTCGCATATTTCAGTCCGTCGCTGTTCAGAATCTTTATTTTGCGTATAACTTTACGGTGGCTGTAATAGAATCGTGCGAATGCGTCGAATTTGGCGTCGAAACATGAGTCTGCGATAATCAACAAATCGGTCAGATCCTCCAAAGCCACGGCGTCTGCGCCGTCGACTATTGCGGGGTAATCCGTTCTTTCGAGTTCGGCGCGTGTCACCTTGCCGAATTTGTAATCGGTCTGCGCCGATGCCGATATCGCGGTCGCGACAATCGACATAATAGCCGAAATAATGCTTATGAGTTTCATGGTGTTTTTAACTTAGATATAAGCGTGGCTATCTGTTTATAAAAATAGATCGAATGCCTGATTCGGGTGTGGTGACCGATGGTTTGATATTTTCAAGTTGAAAAACATATAGAACGCCTTTCTGATGTGTCATGTGACTGCTTGTGGCAGTTCCTTTATATAATATTCCGCTCACTGATCCCAAAGTTGCGGGAGGAGTTGTATGCATTCTTATCGATAATGGTTGATTACGATAAAGCCGCATGTCCATGCCCTGAATCTGCGGACCGAAAGTAAATACCTGACAGTCTGTTAAAGAATAGGAACTGACAAAAATCATATATATGGATTTCAGAACGGGAATTTTGCTTTCGAAATGGAAATCGGGCAATTTTTCTGTGGAAATTGACGACTGCCAATAACTGTACTCTATAATATCTCCCGCTTTGGCATTTGGAAATACAATCTCAACAATTCCCGATTTATTGTCATTTTCAATAATGCTGACATCTTTCGGGTTGAGTTCTCTTTTCACCATGCGGTCATTTTCCATGCTGTATATATAGCCCTCGACGTCGGATATAGGTATATATTGAAATTCTGTCAAATCGTACGGAATGCGTAATTTTGCATAATCGAGTCCATTGTCATTAAGGATCTTTATTTTTCTGATAATATTGGTTCGGTAATGTTGCGGTTTGTCGGCAGGTTTTTCGCCGTAAATGTACGGCCCGACAGTCTCTTCCAACACCACTGCGTCATAGCTTGTGATATCCATGTCATAATTCGTTGTGGCCAGTTCCGATTTGGTAACGTTCCCTATTGTCTGGTAGCGGAACTTGCTCTTGTTAGCGCCTGCACCGGTCGATGTCAATAGCGTCAATAAAATTATAAACAGTTTCATATTGCAGATTGTAAATTATGTAACAAAAATCTTTTTACGGAGATATGTGGTTCTAATTAATCGTCAGTTCCGACAGGTACCGTAGATGTGTAGTATCCGATTACTTTACACATCCTATACGCATCATGTAGATAATGATGACCATTATTATAGTCTCCCATTGCTTTCCACAACTCGAAATAGCGTTCGGCTAAATTGCTTCTTTGGGCTTGTTCCGCATCATTCGAATATGGTACACCGTTAGTATTCAATTTGTGTAACTCTCTATCCAATTCAGATTCTTTATCCGCCCATGTTCCCGAAATTCCGCCCGAGATACCGCCCGAAAGATTTCCCGACGCCTCTATCGACGACCTTATCGCTCTCAGATTATCGATCAGGGCGTTGCGAAGTCCCCAGTAACCCGAACTCGTTTGCACGTTGACGTACAACACGCCGCTGTCCACATACATGGGGCGTTTGTCGTAGTAGTTGTCCACCGCCCTGACCTTGCCGAAATACTCGATGGTTCGCTTTGCGTATGCCGCAAAAACGATATCTTTCTCCCAATTATCGCACCCTTGGAGCGGCATGCCCTCGTTTTCCGAATTGTCGTCTTTGGCTTTGCCGTATCCGAAATCATCCGTCGTACGAATCACGTCGTCGGTTCCGACCTTTCCGTATTCGTCGCCCGTGTGGCGATTTACGTACCAACTGCCGCCGAAATACTCGCGCTGCGCTTTTTCGTCGATTACGGGCATGATTTTGGCCAGTTCTTTAAGATTCTGTTTCGTGATTTTTCTCATAAGTTCTTTCGTGTGTTAAAGTTAATAAATGTTTTTTGTGGTTTGTCGTCTGTTTTGACATATTTTAACCTATCTCCGTAAAAAGATTGTTTTTGTTGATTTCGAAAATATGCGAGAAGAGTCCGAAGATTCTTTCGTCGGTGAACAAGTCGCGTTTTTTCATCCCGTTCAATGACTCGCGCAGCGATTTAAGTTCGGGACAACGCTCGGCGTTTCGCGCCGTGAGCACGTCCAGTATCTCGCCCCGTATACGCATGGCACTCTCATGCTGTTGCTTGCGATATTTCGTGCTGACCTGTTGATCCGATATGCGATAATAGAGTAACGGTTGCGGGTCGATATAAAACACGGCTCCCGCCTCGGCCATGTCGACCCACCATTTGTAGTCTTCGGCATAGTCGTAATATTTGTATTTCAACCCGATGTGTCGGATAAACTCCCGACGCATGATCGAGGTGGGGTTGAAGAATACGTTACGTTCCAACAGTCGTAGCAGAGGACGGTCGACGATTCCCGCTCCCGCTCCGTCGGCGCACCCGTTGGCGATACCTTCGCCGAAGGGCGTGAGCCACGAGGTGCATACCGTTATCTCGGGATTCTCCTCCATTAAGGCGTGTTGTATGCGCAGCCGATCGACGTGCATGTATGTATATGTATTATGTTGCGTCCTTTGTCTGCCGCACTTAATGCGAGATTTTCGGTTTTCGTCGCAATGATGTAAATCAAAATGTGCATCCGTTAAATAGCCCGTAAAAAAAACACGGAACCGCCGAACGCGGTCCCGTGTGTGCGAAACTCTCTCCGCTTATCGTGGGGCGGATATGTTTTATTGTTGAAGTTTGTCATACTCTTCGTCCGTCACGGGTTCGAGCCACTCGGTGTAGGTATTCTCGCCCGATAGCTCGAAAGCGAGGTGTGCGAACCAACTGTCGGCGGCAGCGCCGTGCCAATGCTTCACGCCTGCGGGGATGTGAATGACCGTTCCGGGGAGAATCTCCTGCGCGGGTTTGCCATCCTCTTGATACCATCCTCGTCCTGCCACGCCGACCAGCATTTGGCCGCCGCCTTCGGTCGCGTGGTGAATGTGACGGTTGTTGCGGCATCGCGGTTCGAACGTGACATTGACGAACCGAACCTGTTCGGTCGAAATTCGTGCTATGTAGCTGTTGCCGCTGAAATGTTCGGCGTATTCGGTATTCGGTTCGCCGACGGGGAAAATCATCTCTTGTCCGAACCGCTCTTTTTCAGTCGTCGAATCGTTGTCCGCCCAAACCTCCTTCGCTTCGCGGAATCCTGCCCATGCGTTGGGCCAGCCCGCATAAAAGGCCGCTTGAGTCAGCAGTGCCGCGATCTCTTCGCGGGTGATGCCGTGCCTTTTGCCCATTTCGAGGTGCGAACGGAATGAGGAGTCGATCGATCCTTTGCCGAGAAGGATGGAGATGGTAATCATGCTGCGGTCGTGAAGCGAAAGCGTCGAATCGTTCCAAACATCTTCACCGAACAGAACGTTGTCGTTAAGTTCCGCGAATTTCGGAGCGAACTCGCCGAGAACGGCGTGTCCTGCCGTTTGTGTTATTTTGTTCTGAGCCATAAGTGTATTGTTGTTTAATATCGTCATTATCGCAACGAGCGGGAAAATGTAATTCATGTGTCCGATTTTTAGTATGATGCAAAATTAGAACATTGTGCGGGTCGATTCGCTACCCGTCTTACGGATAAAAGTACCCGAATTACATGTTTTGCCATGCAGGTTTCCGCGTTCGGGGATTTCATGGTTCCGAACTCTCCGATCATGATCTTAAAAAATCAAATCGAAGCAGACAAATACTATGATTTTTGCAATAATTCCGTTCCGCCTGCCCACGGACCGTCCCGCCTTGAGGCGCAGGGACGGAGGGTAGACGATACGGATTTTCAGTCATGATTTATTATGGAGGCGAAGCAGAACAGGCAGGAGCGCGACTGGCGGTCGCTTACGATCTATCAGGTGATGGTCGGTTCCTTTCTCCACGGAGAGGGCGGGGCCGAGGGGTATCACGATCTTTGGGGTCCTGACGGCGAGCGGAAAAACGGCAACCTGCGAGGAGTTATTCAGGCCCTCGACCATATTGCGAATATAGGAGCCACGGCAATATGGCTCACGCCCATATTCGACAGCTCTCGAGCCGACGGAGGCGAAAAACTGCAAGCCTCGGGATATTTTGCCAACGACTATTTCAAGGTCGACCCTCATTTCGGGACGGAAGAGGAGTTGAGGGAGCTTGTCGAAAAAGCCCATGACCGCGGGTTATACGTGTTTCTGGACGGTGTCTTCGGTCACCACGGCGGCGTATGCACACCCTCTCCGTCGGGGTTTCGGATCGATTCGACTCCCTCTCTCTGCGACCGAGGCGAGGAGTGCGGGGCGGGGAATGTAAAGTATCCCGAATCGCTCGATTATTTCAAAGAGGTCGCCACATATTGGATCGATAAGTTCGATATCGACGGCTGGCGATTCGACCAAGCGTACCAGCTGTGTCAGAACGGACACAACTACTGGTGCGAAATATCGCAGGCCGTGCGGGAGTTGTGCGACAAACGCTCGGCGGAGGGAAAGGCGTGGGGCACTCTCGGCTACATGGTCGGAGAGGACTGGAGCGACGCGGGAGGCATAAGTTCCAGAATCTTTCGCGACGGCGGGCTTAAAAGCGCGTTCGATTTCGACGGGAAGCAACTCATCAGCGGCTCTATGGACGGGCAGGGGGCGGGCGGTCTCGATAACGGCTGGGACGACGTCGTAAGGGTGTATTCGTCTCCTTCCGAACGCGGTTACGCGCCCGAGGACGTATTGCCCAATCTGTTCCTGAGCAATCACGACAGCGTGAGAGTCGCCGACAACTTCTATGACGAGGAGGACGAAATAAATCTTATGACACGCTTCGCCATCCTTGCAGGATATTCCGGTCCCGTGACGCTTTACTATGGCGACGAGTTCGCTGATCTCTCGCGCGACTGCGAGGGGAGTCGACCCGACAACGCCTCTCGTACGTCGGGCCATCTGAATGCCGCCGACGATCGCGAATGCAGGCTTTTGGAATATGTGCGCCGTGTCATGACGTTCCGACGCGACAATCCCGCCATGTGGCGCGGCAGCAACGAGTTCGACCGATATCGGCAGGACGATGCCGAGATTCTCGTCGTAACCAAAGTCGACGACGCTACGGGCAATCGCGTTGCCATGATCTTTTCCGATCGCGATGCCGATGTGACATTGCATGGCGAAGAGACTCCGCGCAAAGTTCGGAGTTACATACCCGAACTTATAAAGCTGGCGTGACGTTTAACGCTGAGGTCAGTGGCAGTAAAAACAATTCGGTCACGCAAATCGTAATTTGCGTGACCGAAAAACATTTGCGTTGCAATAACGGATTAATACTCCTCCTCGTTGAAGAATTGACTACACGTTAAATATCAAATAGTTAATTAAATTATCGTGAAATTTGGACAAACAAACTACGCTACCCGAGACGGTCTAAGGCGATTGACAAACATATTGGACAAACAAATGATATGGGCCTTACATCTGAAATGTATGGCATTTATTAGGTGCAACTTTAATATAATTTATCATATTTAAAACCTTGCGAATCTCTTCTGTTCGCTCTTGAGCATTTTGGTAATAAATTGAAAAATACCATTCCGATGCAGGATTTATATTGCTGGCAATTTGTTTGAAATATGGTCGGTCTACATCTGATAAAGAATGTCCGTATATGACAACCTTGTCTATGTTAGATAACTGTTGCCAAAAGTCATCATTTTTCAGAATGATATCTGTAACATTCTTTCGTTCATCATTAACTACATCAGCAATACTTCGATATGCCTGATATTCGTAAATAGCAGGATCTTTAGGCAGGTAACTATCACCATCTATATTATTACAATGACCAACTATCAACTTGTCGTTAGTATTCCTCCTGCCATGTAAATATCGAATATTACATCTTGGAATATTATATATGGACTCTAAAGTCTCAGTATAATTAAAAGAGAGAAATAATCCATTAGAATCAAAATGTAAAATATTTGCTAACGGGGCTGAACTTAGATTGATACTATGAACCCATGCTTCAAAGAGTTCATGAAACACGCCGAACATAGATAAAAGCATATATTCTGTAGCATCTTCCATTTGTGCTTGGTAGCGCAGTCCATGTCCATCGTCTAATTTAATATCTTCGGTTCCGATTACGAAGGCCTGCTGAAAATCTAAATTACCCAATGCGTGCTCAAGATCACTCCATAACATTAATTCTCCACTTTTTATATCCTTTTCCGGATAACAACTTTCAAGTACACCTAGATAATAACTTTTGTGACTTGCATGCCTCCAAGCATATTTTTTAAAATCTGAATATTTTGAATCAATATCATGCGCCAAATCAAATCCATTTCCTATGATATGTAATGTTGCCATATATTTAAGCATTTTGTCCATTGCAAATATAAGTCTGTTTTGATTTAAAACGCAAAACAATAAAGTAATATGAGAAATATTTCTACTGATAACATAGAATCTTTGAACTCTTATTATCTTTGTAGGCATGAATAAATTGATGTCGCATGAGTAAAGATATGAATCGGCTGAAAGTAGTGCTTGCCGAAACAAAACGTACCAACCGTTGGTTGGCAGAACAATTAGGTAAAGATCAAGCTACGGTTTCGAAATGGTGTACCAACACCAGTCAGCCGAGTCTTGAGACATTATTCCAAATAGCAGAAGTTTTGAGGGTGAAAGTTCATGATTTGATAAGTAATGATAGTTTCAAAGACCATGAGTAAGATGCAGAATATAGATAGCAACATCATAGTAGATGTGGCAGAACGTATTGAACGACTGATAGTAGATGCACGGGAAAATATTGCACGGGCAATTAATATTACTGAGGTTATCACCAAATATGAAATAGGGAGAATTATTGTGAATGTTGTGCAAGATGGAGAAGAACGTGCAACATACGGCAAGCAGCTATTAAAAGGTGTGTCACAAGTATTGACAGAACGATTTGGCGATGGCTGGTCTGTAGAAACCTTGAAAAGATGTCGTAAGTTTTTTATAATATACTCGTCAAAAGAGATTGGCGCAACAGTGATGACCGAATCTCCAAGCGATAATTCGGTCAACAGCGTTGACCAAATTCAAAAGTTCACTGAAAGACCCATAAAATCAATTGGTAAATATCCGTTTAGGCTTTCATGGTCTCACTATCTAGTGCTAATGCGCATTGAATCGGATACCGAGCGCAGCTTTTACGAAATTGAATGTCAGAAGCAGAATTGGAGTGTACGGCAATTACAAAGGCAGTATAATTCAAGTTTATACGAACGACTGGCTCTCAGTAAAGATAAGGATTCAATTATGCGTCTGGCTCAAGAAGGACAAGCTATCAACAAACCTGATGACATAATAAAGAATCCGCTAACATTAGAATTCTTGGGGCTTAAACCTGATGTATCATATTCTGAGACCAAGTTGGAAAATGCTATAATTGGAAAGATGCAGCATTTCTTATTGGAACTAGGAAAAGGTTTCTTGTTTGAAGCTCGTCAAAAACGATTCACTTTCGATGAAGAAAACTTCTATGTTGATTTGGTTTTCTACAATCGGCTTCTACAGTGCTATGTGCTTATTGACTTGAAAGTAGACAAATTGGCTCATCAGGATTTAGGGCAAATGCAGATGTATGTAAACTACTATGATCGATATATCAAACAGGACTTTGAAAAACCGACAATCGGTATTCTGCTTTGCAAAGAAAAGAAAGACGCATTGGTGGAACTTACTCTGCCTAAAGATTCCAATATCTATGCACAACAATATGCTCTCTATCTACCTGACAAGCAGTTGTTGCAAGCAAAATTGAGAGAGTGGTTAGAGGAGCAAGATGAATAATCCCAGTCTCTTCTAAATATAAAATTTACTGAAAACAAATATTATGTCCGAACTTACGATAGCGAAATCATTGAGCAAAGCATACCGTCAGGTAAGTATTGGCAAACAGTCTTTTGATACATTCAAACAGCAACTTGGAATGTTATATGAACAGATTGCCACAATTGATACCGAGGAAAAGCTTAAAGGAGATTTAATGGATTTCCTTAAACTTACTTTTTATGGACAAAACTATAAGGTATCTCCAAATGGTCGTATTGACTGCGCTATCCATCTCGGCAACAGTATTGAGACTCCTGTAGGCGTAATATTCGAAGTAAAGATGCCAACCAATGCCTCAGAAATGATTACCAAAGACAACCTGAATAAAAAGGCATTGCAAGAGTTATTGCTCTATTATCTTCGTGAACGTGTCGAAAAAAACAATATTCAACTGAAGCAGCTTGTAGTTACGAATATCTATGAGTTCTTTATATTCGATGCCCAAGAGTTTGAACGAGTTTTTTACTCCAACAAAAAACTATTGAAACGATTTGCAGAGTTTAATGACGGCACTTTGACCTCGGATAAAACAGAATTTTTTTATAAAGAGATTGCAGCAGAGGTTATCGAGTCTTCCAAAGATATCCTATCCTATACATGGTTTGATATTCGAAAGTATAAAACCTTCTTAAACAAAGGAATGGATAAACGACTTATTGAATTGTACAAGGTTTTTAGTCCCGAACATTTATTAAAAAAGCGTTTCCAGAATGATAGTAATTCGCTTAATACAAAATTTTACAGCGAATTACTCTATATCATAGGTTTAGAAGAAGTTGAAGAGAAAAATAGTCATAAACGAATTATTACTCGTAGGAATAGCGCAAATCGAAATTCTGCTTCCATACTTGAAAACACAATCACGATTCTTGATAGTGAAGATTGGATAGATAGTATACAGGAACGAACTTCGTTTGGAAAAGACAGGGAAGAGCAGATTTTCAATATAGCACTGGCTTTAACAATAGGTTGGATAAATAGGATTCTATTTCTCAAATTATTGGAAGCTCAACTTGTCAAATATCACAAAGGCGATACTTCTTACGCCTTTTTACATTCTCAGTTTATCCCTGATTATGACGAACTGAACAAGTTGTTTTTTCAGGTATTGGCGAAGCGTCCAAATGAACGGACAGACATTATAAATGACAAATTCGGCAAAATTCCCTATTTGAACAGCTCTTTGTTCGAGGTCAGCGTATTGGAGCGCAAGACCATTCGAATCAGTAGCCTTGACAATAGCGAACTGCCTATTTATGGTGGAACTGTGCTGAAAGACGGACAAAAACCTCGCTATAAACAACTGCCGACCCTCAGATATCTGCTGGAGTTCCTCGATGCTTACGATTTTGCCAGTGAAGGTTCAGAAGAAGTTCAAGAAACAGCAAAAACACTCATCAATGCATCCGTACTAGGTCTTATTTTCGAAAAAATCAACGGTCATAAGGATGGATCTGTATTTACACCGGGAGCTGTAACAATGTATATGAGCCGCGAGGCTATCCAGACAACGGTTGTACGGAAATTTAACGAAACAATGGGTTGGAGTTGTTCCGATTATGAAACATTGAAAGATAAGGACATAGAGGATTACCATCAAGCTAATGCTATTGTGGATTCTATCCGTATTTGTGATCCGGCTGTCGGTTCTGGGCATTTCCTCGTGTCTGTTCTCAATGAAATTATCCGCACTAAATACGACCTCGGCATTCTTCTAGATTGCAATGGCAAGCGTATTAAGAAACAGGATTGGAGCATAGAGATTGCGAACGATGAACTAATCGTATCCGATTATGACGGAGAACCGTTCGTTTATATTCCCGGCAATGGTGAGAGCCAGCGCATACAGGAGGCACTTTTCAACGAAAAACGCAGAATCATAGAAAATTGTTTGTTTGGAGTCGATCTTAACCCTAACGCAGTTAATATATGTCGCCTCCGTCTCTGGATTGAGTTATTGAAAAATGCTTATTATACGAAAGACAGCGGATATATAGATTTGGAAACTTTGCCGAATATTGATATAAATATTAAAGTTGGCAATTCACTTATACATCGTTTCGATCTCAGTCAGGACATATCGGAGATACTTAAAAAGACAGGGATTTCGATAACCCAATACAAAGATGCTGTAGCTCGATATAAGAACGCCCACAGCAAGGATGAAAAGCGAGAGTTGGAAGATATGATTTCAACAATCAAGTCCACTTTGCAAACACAAATCAGCCTGTACGATCCGAAAGTTCTGAGGAAAATACAGTTGGAGAAGGAATTAAATAATCTGCTTGCTCCTCAATTGTTCGAGAGTTCAAAAAAGGAAAAGGCTCAACGTGAGAAACAGGCAAAAACGCTGAAAACTAGAATTAATAAATTGAATGATGAAATAGAAGGGATTCGTAACAATAAAATGTTTATCGGTGCTTTTGAGTGGCGTATAGAATTTCCGGAAATTTTGGATGAATCAGGACACTTTATGGGATTCGATTGCATCATTGGAAATCCGCCATATATACAGTTGCAGAAGATGGGAACTGATGCGGATGCACTTCAAAAAATGGGCTACAAGACCTACGAACGAACAGGGGATATTTATTGCCTGTTTTATGAAATGGGGATGGAGCTATTAAAGCCAAATGCAATGTTGTCATTCATAACATCGAACGGTTGGTTGAAGTCTGCTTATGGCAAATCTCTTCGTGCATTACTGGCAGAGCAATATAATCCATTAAAGTTAATTGATTTCGCTGGATTCAAAGTTTTTGATTCTGCTACTGTTGATGTAAATATACTTAATATTGAGAAACAAATTCCATTAGGACAAACTTATGCTTGTTCAATTAGGAAGGACGAATTTGACATTGAAAAATTGAGCGATTATGTAAGGACACATAATCAAGAATCATTATTTGGGAGTGACGTTTGGGCAATATTGAGTGATATAGAGCAAAGAATAAAGGCCAAGGTCGAATCTGCTGGAGTACCGCTAAAAGAATGGGATGTTGAAATATTTAGAGGTGTGTTAACTGGATGTAACGATGCGTTCATCATTACATCTGAAAAACGCGATGAAATTCTTGCAAATTGCATTGATGATGCAGAACGACAAAAAACTGCGGAGATTATACGACCGATTCTTCGTGGCAGGGATGTTTGTAGATACGGATATGAGTGGGGTGATTTGTGGCTAATCAATACCCATAATGGTATTAAAGGCAAGTTAGAAAAGATACATATTGAGGATTATCCGAGCATCAAACAACATATTGATAATTACTGGGATAAAATAGAATCTCGTACGGACCAAGGAGATACTGCCTACAATTTGCGTAATTGCGCATATTTGGACGAATTTTCTAAGCCGAAAATTATTTGGAAACGTGTTGGGTCGATAATTCGATTTTCATATGATTACAAAGGCGTTCTAGGGTTGGATAGCACGTGCTTTGCAATAGGTTCTCATATTCCATACCTTTGTTGTATATTAAATTCATCAATGGGGCACTATCTACTAAATAATGCTCCAAGAACTGGAACAGGAGATTTGTTAATTAGCGTTCAAGCAGTCGAACCTGTAAAAATACCACCCGTTCCTGATAACGAAGACAGGTTTGAAATGTTTGTCAATGAAGCAAGTTCCAACCCGACTGCCGAATTAGACGAAATAATAGATAACATGGTTTTTGAACTTTATGGACTGGATCAAGAAGAAAGAGAATATGTTATTAATAATTATCGATAACATATGCACACTCTTCTTGTGTTAGTCCATACATCTTACAAATCAGGCTATCTATCTTAGATTCGCATATTGATACATTTGTCTTATCCGAAAGGCGAGCAGCTACTAGTTGACTTAAATCCTCATCTGTATGACATACAAGAGGGAGTTGTTCAATGGTGTATTTCAGCCATCTATTGGTGCCAACACCTGATGATGTACCAAGACAAGTGGTAAAATACCAGTGTATAAGCTTTGAGTTAAGTAAGCCAAGTATATGGTTTAAATGATTACCTGTTAAAAAGAAAACGGTATTTAGCGGAACCAAGTCATCGCATAGCGCAAATTTGGATTCATCGGATAATTCAATCCAAATAATTTTTGGCTTAGAAAATTCGTCCAAATAACTAATGCTATCTTGTGTTTCAAACCATTTATTATTCGTTTTCTTCCTCGCCTTTACGGTTTCCCCATTTATAACATACTTTTTGCCAGTCTGCTCCAACTTCTCAATTCCAAAACTTAATAAATACGATTTAATAGATTGATAATCATCTATGTTGTATTGTTTTGACGGGAACGTGGAAATAATATACTGGTCGGCAAACTCATAACTATATCTCTTAATGTCTCGTCCTCGCAATATCGGTCGTATAATCTCCGCAGTTTTTTGTCGTTCCTCCTCTGTTGTACAGTTATCCAGAATTTCATTACGCTTAATAGAGTCAATAATAAAGGCGTCATTGCATCCTGTTTTAATACCATAGTTGATTTGAATATCCCAATCTTTCAATGGCATACCAACTGCTTCTATTTTAGCTTTGATGGATTACTCTATTTCTGACAAAATAGACCACGAATCGGACGAGGAGAAAGCAGAGACAACGGTATGTGTCCTTACATAATCGCTCCTATTATTCCAACAAAAAAGTATTGATAAAACGGCACAATGTATTTCTATCCACTTTACAAATCTTGGCTATTTTTCGCCGTGATATGCCTTCTTTCAAAAGTTCTGTTATCAGAGTCTTTTTAGGATATAGTTTATATTTAGACTCGTCTGTTTTCCGACCAATCGGTCTCCCTAATACAATCCCCTCCGCTTTTTTCCTTGCCAATGCTTCTTTCGTTCTTTGGCTGATTAAATTTCGTTCAATTTCTGCCGATAATCCGAAAGCAAAAGCAAGAACTTTACTTTGTATATCCTCTCCGAGCCGATAGTTATCTTTGATTGTCCATACACGACACTCTTTTGTCATGCAGATATTCAAGATTTCCATAATCATAAAGAGATTTCTACCAAGTCGGGATAATTCACTACAAATGATAATATCATCCTTACACACTTTCCCAAGCAATCGGCCAAGTTGTCGTTTACTGTAATTTTTTGCTCCACTTATAGTTTCTTCTATCCAATCGTTAATCACCAAATTTTGTGAAGCACAAAATTTGGTGATCTCAAATCGTTGGTTCTCAACTGTTTGTTTGTCGCTGCTGACACGAATGTAACCGTAAATCATAATCTTTATATTAATATTGTTCTTACTTTTCTGATATAATAAAGAAGAAAAATCCCGGTTAAGTTGCAACTCAATCGGGATAAATCAATTAATTTCACTGGTTTTCAACGTCTTCTCCTATATCCGTTTCTTTCAGACTTAACTATTCGTGAGGCATGAAGCAAACACCTCCTCCGATACGTTTCGTCCTCATCGTCAGATCTGCGTCCATCCCAACGAAGGTCAGAGTCGGAATTTCCTCCGCCGCCGGAGGAAATCGGTACAGGCTGGCCACCGATAAGTGCATCGGCAACGGCAAAAATCATATTGCGGATTGACGGTACAGCCAATTGGCCAAGCAAAGTATTTAGTTCGGATTCCAGTTCTTGGTTGATTTCTGAAAGGGTCTGGTTCTCCCTTTTCAGCCGGTAGAACTCACCGTAATCAGCCAGAACATTGCGTTGGGCGGCATCGACCTGCCGTACTGCATCACTCTTGTATAGTGATTCTATCTTGCGGATAATCTCGGTAAACTGCTTGGCGATGTACCGGTTCTGCCGTTCGACCCACTTATCCGTACCGAACAAGGGAACTTTCTCTGTAATTTGAGGTGATGTGAAATCAACTTTGTAGTTTCGGAACGGTTGGAGAACCGAATGTACCTTTATCGCATCATTTGTAAGCCGTTCCAATTCCTGCTCCTTTTCATTGAGTTTGTCGGCTTTGTCTTCAAGTTTGGCCTGATACTCGGCAATGAGTTTCTGAATATCCGCTTTCTGCGCCTCATACCTGTCGAGGGTTATCCTGCCGGAAACCAGTTCCTTTCCCGCCTCTTCAAGTTGGCGGCTGTAACTGAAAATCTTTGATTCCAGATGCCGCATCATAGATTGAAGCCCTTTGACTGCTTTCTCCGCTTGCTTTGCCTCTTTGGTCAATTTGCGGATATATTCGCGCTTGTTGAGGTGCTGCACATTGCGTCCGTCAATACTGTCGCCACGTTCAAGACCGTATTTGCTGCCGACATCTTCATATAGTGAAGTGTGCATATCTTTTAAAATCTTGCCATATTCAAACCGGTCTTTCCCGAACTTTGCCGACCACATCACACACTCGCGTCCACTCTTAAGGCGAACACCAACCGGAACAATCAGGGCATGGATATGCGGACTGCTCTCGTCAAGGTGAACCTGAAACCCGACAACGTTTTCCTGCCCATATCTGCGGACACACCAGTCATAGACATCCTTTGCCCAATGTTCGATTTCCTCACACCGGTGCAAGTGGCTGTTGTCGGCATTTTTCTCCAGACTGACAGTCTGATTCCCGAAGGCCATTTCAAGCGTCCTGTCATGATTGCCACCGAAGATAAACTTCGCACAACAATTCGGTTGGATCTTGCTGTCCGACTTGAAGGGCTTCCACCCCAATGCGTCCAGCCGTTCCTGCAGGCGAACTTCAAGCGGTTTCTCCTGATAGCCCAACGGGTGGATTTTACCGTCAGGGCCGATCTCGAAATTCAACTTCATTCTGGTCTTGTCATAGTGGTTGGTCAGGTCCAGATTCTTCCTGCCAATCTTCTCCTCATTCCAACGCCGTTCGTTCTCGTCGGCCTCTGCCGTGCTGAATGATTTGCCGGCTTCGACGTGCATGGCCTGTTTTCTATCTGTTGTCATAATGAATGTTCTTTTGATAAATGATTGATATTTGAGCTTGCTCACTCTGATTCGGATTCTGCCGGATGCAGAGGGGACTTTGCTGCTGTCAGGCAAAAAGTCCTTATTGTGTTATGGACTTTCTATAAAACTCCCGGAACAAGTTCCTCCGTTATTCAACAAGTTCCAACCCGAGTTCGTCAATCAACGTCTGCAATGCAGGGTTACGCCGAATCATCTGCTGGAGAATCTGACATTTGGTAGGAACGGTCAGAAAGAAGTCGGCAATATCCAATCCTGCCTCACGCTGGTCGTCGGTTGCCATACGCTCCAATACATCGGAAACTGCCACACGTTTGCAGATACCGGACAACAATGCGGATTTCTCTCGCCATAATTCCATCGCTCCCAAATCAGGAACAAGGGTTACCTCTCTGCCCCGAAGAACAGACATCGCTTCTTTGTTGAAACATCCGTTCTTACCTCCGGTCGCAAGCCAGATATAATCAGGAATGAAGTGGCTCATGATAACAGCTGTCTTCTCACTCTCAACAAGCATAACAGGAGACGAAGATGCCCCTTTCAGCAAATGCTCTCCAAACAAGCATTGCTTCAAATGGAAATCCGGCAAATGTAATTCCGAATGTGCCCAACAGATATATGCCTGCGGCTCTTTGATCCGATGTCCTGTTTGGGTATCGTATAGCATAATCTTGCCGGTTCTCACATTGCCTGATATATCTGTCTGCCAGAAAATTGTAGCACCTCCCCATTTGGCGGATGTCCCGATCCGGTATATATTGAACAAACGCATGGTCTCTTCAGCACCGAATACATTGGAGAGGTAATGGTACAAGGGATTTATATCATAATGCGACAGGCTACGTCCGACAATATCCGGAGAGATAAAAGAGGGAACTGGCTGGACGAACTTCCGTTCCAAAGATCTCTGCCGTTCAAACCGAGAATAATCCGCTTTATTCATCATATCGGGATTGTCCCTAAAATACTCACGAGGGGTATAATGGTAGCAGCATTTATGCTCATGGTCACATTTGCCGACCCTATCCGGAAACACGACAACACCTTCCTCATCGACATATCTGACAAAGCATCTGCTTCCACCGCAGTTAGGACAGGCTATCTTGCTCCCGTAACTGTATTTCTGAAGATGAAAACGATACTCACTCATATCCGTTCGGATTTTTGTCGTTTGCATCCTGCACTTTTGCACTTTGCGGTATTTGTTCCACCGATTCATTAGAAAGAAGTGCAACAGTGCAAAGTGCAGATTGTTTTTCCTGATTGATCTTGTGGTATGTACCGTGACTGGTTTTCTCTAAAACCGGATTCGGTTGCCGGCACAATTGCTTCAACGCATAATAGACGGAACGCCTCGACAGTTCGACTTTCTTTCCGGCGACAATCGCATCTCCGGCCGTGAACACATCGTCCAACAACGACAGCCAAGCCTCTTTGGTTTCACCGATATTGTTTGCAACAATCAGTTCCTGAATCCTGCGATAGGTATCTTCGTAATAACCGATCATCCGAATAGCAGCCTGAACGGATTCGAGCTCGATGCACTGCATAGCCCCCTCGTCTGTTGCCCATCTCAAAATCTGGAATACCAGAGACAGACGGGCGGCATTGCCGTTAAGTTTCATCTTGCGGCTTTCTACCTCCGCATCATCTTCGATGGCATTAATCTCCTCTATGATGTCATTATACCAACCATAAAAGTATTCCTCCGCTTCATCGCTCATATTCAATACAAGTGGATTCACCGTATTCCCTTTGTCGGCGCATTGACACTGTATATCCAATATCCTATTCATTATCGTCCTCCATTGCCCGACCATATCCGGCTTATGAATATTGCAATCACACCGTTTCCAACCGGAAATTCTCCGATCTTTCGGATAAACGAACAGGAAACGGTCGAGCAGACCGTTAGCAACCAGTTCGGTCTTGAATATCTCCGTCAGCAAGTTGGTCTGTACCGAGCCTATGATATTGATACACGGAGTCTGGTTTCCGACTTGCGGATTACTTTCAAAGGTTGTCCGCTATAGGCCGTAAGCAGATCTTCGATAAGATTATTCCGATTACTATATCGCCTTACGGAATTGAACAAAGCCAGTATCTCATCGACGACCAATGCGATTCCTCGCGGATTATGCTGATGTATGCTCATCATCGCCTCCGGAGTAAAATCCGATATGACGGTCGTTACCAACTGGGGCTTTTTTAGGATGGCACAATCTTCCGCATCTCCACCGTTACGTTTGTTTCCTGATAAAGCAACCGCCTTTTCATATTCGTTCCATTCTTCATTGTATTTCTCATACATCCGGTCGTCATGCTCGCGTATCGGTCTGTATATAAATCCCAAAGGCGGAGTCTTTCCCAATCCTGGACGACCGATTAGCATCATATAAATGGAAGGACTTGTTTTCCATTCGCCCTTGATGCGGATTTGGCAGGAATTGCCGACAGCAGTAGCTACGGCAGAAAGGATAATGGATGCGGTATATTCAACATTGAAATTTTCATATCGGGCAAGATTTAGAATTATGTCTTGTATCTTGTCTGGAAACACATCCAAAAGGAGTCCAGTTTCCGGAACATGCTCAACTTCCGAGCGAAGCATATTGGTCAGATGCAGATTATCAAACATAGCCACCTCCTTCCTGCTTCGGTAAGTCGACGCCTATTGCAAAAGCATCAAAATGGAAGTGACGTAAAAATCGGTCCACATCCTCCTGCGTGTACCAATACTTGTCACCTTCACGGGAATAGCCGAGATATCCGTTGTCTCGTAATTTCTTAAGATACTTCTCCTTGATACCCAATTTCGCCATCAAGGACTTGTTGTCATAAAGACAATGCGCAACCACCTTATTTGCAGATGGCAGTTTTTCCTGTCGTTCCACTATGCGGAGAATCTTTTCCAGCAATTCTCTTTCGCATATAGTCTCTACCTTTAATTTCTTTGCCATAGTAAATCTTATTATGGCTTTCCAATCCTGATGCACACTCGGACTTCAAGCCGCGTTATCTTGCCGTGACACGACTGTGCACATCGTTCCACGGCGGTGGCGAAGATAGAGAGTCCTTAAAACCTAAGAAGTTAGCATAGATTATATAACAGGTTATTCCTAATGTTAGGCTAATATTAGGATGCGCGCTTAACCGTTTGATTATAAACAAAAAGAGTAGCCTTCCGGCTACTCAAAAAAGATGTCGATTTTCTGAAAATTTTTCGGCACTGTCAGGTCTTTTCTGTTTTGACGAGACTGCCCTATGTCAGAAGTGTCAAATAGTGCACACAATTCGGCGTCAGGAAAGAGTTCCATTCCGAATTTCCAATAGGTCTTTGTTTCCATTTTAAGACGCTCCGGATAATCACCACAATAAATCCGACCACACATATACGCCAACAGAACTTTTGATTCATTCCATTTATAATGGGTGCCGCATTCTTCCATATAACCGGCTTCAATGGCTTTACCGAAAACTTTTTTTGCGAGTTCCGTATTCAATGTTCCTGATAAAACAATAGCAGCGTCAATACCTGCTACCAGCTCCTCCGAAACTGGAGTTCCAATGATATTACCATTTTTATTTGTTCTTCCCCTATTTTTCTCTTTCAGTATTTCTGCACAAAAGGCGAGGGCTGCGCCTGAAATCAATGTTATGATTGTCCCCCAAAATGCCGTAGAACCCGTATAGTCTTCATCGACAGGATTTATTGCACCGATTCCGACAAGCAATAGAGTGCCGGCAAACAAGGCAATTGCACTTGACCAAAGAATTGTCCTTGCATATCTCTTAAAGACAAAGGATAATGTAAGTACGATGATACAAAGACCTATAACCAAAAATATTATTTGTAACATAAATATTTCACATTATTTTCGAACAAAACTGTTTATCTCAATACTATAAAACCTGAAAAATCAAATTATTTCAAGCGAAGCAAGGTCGTTTTTCAGCCGGGCGACTTCCGCAGACAGGGTTTCCGGCAGGAACCGTGCATAGACTTTCTCCGTCACGTCCGTACTTCCATGACCGAGCAGACGGCTGACAACCGACATGGATAACCCTTGGTTCAATGCGAAAACCGCGAACGAATGCCGGGCTGCGTGCATTGACAAGCTGAACGGAAGTCCGATTTGTTCTCCTGCCACGACAAGCGACTGGTTGATACATTTCGTCGCGTTGTTACGGGCTTTGTAAAGTGCTTCAGCATCATCGAGATCCAGACTTTCCTTTACCAAATTAAATACATACCGGCAACCTTCGCGTTTTTCCTGCCATTGCCGCAAGATGCGCAGAGCCGGTTCGGTAAGCGGAATCACATGACGTTTATTCGTCTTTATCATGATTTTCCGCAATTCACGTCTAGCAAAGTCAATATGCTTCCATTGCAAGGTCATAACATCTACCACACGAAGTCCGCAAGCATGAAACGCAAAGAAAAACATCTCCAGAAACTCTTTCCTGCGCGGTTCAACACAGTTTCTGTAATATTCCAGCAGGGCAGTCATCTGCTCTTTGGTCAAACTCTTGCCGTCAAATTCAGCCTCTTCCTCCGAAAGCGAAACTTTCGTCACGATGCGCATATCCTGAATCCGTGCATTGACGGCCGGATCCATCATGTTCATCTCACTGGCATATGCACACGCTTTCAATATCGGAGTCAGTGCATGGTTGATAGTGGCATCGCTGTTCTGTTTTATTTCCCTGCGCCATTCTATATAGCTGTCTAAAAGTTCCGGAGTCATTTCTCCCACATAGATTGCATCCGGTTTATATGTTCCTTGCTTGGTCGCTCGTAAAAATGTCTGGAAGATATTCATACAACTCTTTCCGTTCTCATACCGGCTTCTCCCGATCCTGTTCCTTGAATAGTCCGATGAAAGGCGTTCCAATGTAAACTCCACGAAGTCTTTGCCCTGATCCCGACGGGCAAGAGGCTTGTCAGCAAGAAAACCTGACACTACATCAGCAGTAATCTGATTGGGATGCTTTTCGTTATACTCGGCAAGCTGCGAATCTATACGCTCTACACGCGCCAGCAACAGCTGGTTGAGCCGTTTGTATTCGCTGCCATAGCTTGCGCGTAACTCGCCACGTCCTTGATTGCCGTTCTGGTTCCAGTCCGCAACCTTGACAAATAAATTCGTTGTCTTACGGATTATCTGCCTGTTCCAAGTGTATTCCAACTCGACAGGATAAGCCTTGTCTTTTTCTGCATCCTTCGGAACACGAAGGCGGTATTTGCCCAACGGATATAATCTTTTCGGTCTTCCCATACTTTTTCCTCCTTTTAGTGATATTCCTGAGGAGAAACAAAGATATGGATTTTTAGACAAACAAACTCCGATTTTGAGAGAAAAAACCGCAATTTAGACAAACAAACCACACCATTTGAGACCCTAAAACACCAGCGCGACAAACAAATTATTATTGTTTATCGCGCTGATATTTAGCTGTTTAACCTAAATAAAGGCTATTAATACTCCTCCTCGTTGAAGAAGAAATCGTCTTTCGAGGGGTAGTCGGGCCAAATATCTTCTATCGACTCATAGATGTCGCCTTCGTCTTCGATCTCCTGAAGGTTCTCCAATACTTCCAGCGGGGCGCCCGAGCGAATCGCGTAATCGACCAATTCCTCTTTGGTTGCGGGCCACGGTGCATCCTCCAACTTCGATGCTAACTCCAAAGTCCAATACATAATGTCGTAGTTTTACGTTTCAGCATATCTTTTTCGAGTTTCGGAAAAACTATGTCCGTCTCGAAATTTATATCGGTCGCAAATATAGAAAAAAAACGACAAATGCAACCACTTTCGCATGCAATCTTGCGCGTCGAACCGCCCGTCTGCGAACAACGCATTGTAAACCATCGTGTTGATTGCAACCGTGGTTTGCGATCCATCGATGCCGAGGCCGACTTTTCGGCGCATATTTCGATCCGCAGCGCTTGTGCCGCCCCCTGCGCGTCAGGGAATCCAGAGTATTTCGCCCGCATGAAAGCTCTCGGCGAGGGTGCGACCTAACAGATAAAAATAGTCTGAAAGGCGATTGAGATATATCGTGGCGCGCTCGTCGATCTCGTATCTTTGAGCGGCGCGCACGGCGGCCCGCTCGGCACGGCGACATACGGTGCGGCACACGTGGCAGAGCGATACGCGCTCGTCGCCTCCCGGGACGGTGAATTTGTCGATGGCGGGCAGACGCTCCTGCATGGCGTCTATTTCGCGCTCCAACTCCGTGGCGTCGCATTGCAGCCGCTCCGTTTTGTCGCGGCCGCCTTCGCCCGTCGCGAGCAATGCCTCCACGGTCATGAGCCGCGACTCTATGCGTCGCAACATCTCGACGTGGGGGCGCATGTCGGCCTCCGCGGCGATTTTGTCGGCGAGCAGTGCGGTGAACGCCGTCAACTCGTCCACGGTTCCGTATGCTTCCACACGTTCGTCGGTTTTGTAGACTCGCTCTCCGCCGATGAGCGACGTAAGTCCCTTGTCTCCGCCTTTGGTGTATATTTTCATAATCTGAACGATTGTTTCGGCAGGTAATTGTTAAACAATAAAAGGTATCCCCGATTGTCGATGTCGGTGCAGCGATGCTTCGCTATTATGGCGCGGCACGCTTCGTCGCGCCGTCGGTCGTACCACGGCGACATTATGCAGAGGGTCGCGCCCTCGGCCGAGGCTTTGGCGGCCATAGCCTCCAAACGTTCCGCAGGCACGTCGAGCGTCGCCACCGCGAAGTCGTATTGCATCGTGTCGTCGTCGGCACAATCTATGCCGAACGAGGTGTAACCGCAATGGATCATTATGTTTTGCAGTTGCACGGCCCGTCTTGCGGAGATCCCGCGGTCGGTCAGCGCGTCGAACAGCGCGGTGTCGCTCTTCGCGATTAGCGTGGAGCGCATGAATACCTGCCGCACGATGGCGTAAACGAACGGCGAATGCACGCCGTGTCCGCGAAAATATCGCGCTCGTTTCAGGTCGGCGGGGAGGTTGCGCAACCCGTAGAGACGTCGTTTTATCGTTCTGCCTGAGATCTTCATCGGATTATTTTTTCAACTGCCCCGCCAGACGCCCCGTAGAGAATGCTATTTGCATGTTGTAGCCGCCCGTATTCGCGTCCAGATCGAGCACTTCGCCCGCGAAGTAGAGCCCACCGACTTTGAGCGACTCCATCGTATACTTGTTCACTTCGTCGCAGCACACTCCGCCCGCCGTGACCACGGCGTATTCGAACGGAGCGTAGTCCGTTATGGGGAACACCATGCCTTTGAGCACCTTGATGAGTCGGTTGATCTCGGCGTCGGTCACTTTGCGGATATAGTTTTTGGAATGCACGTCCAACTCCCTCGCTATGGGAACGACCAGATTCTTGGGCACGAGTTTCCGCAACAGCTCCGCGAAAAACTCCTCGGGCTGCATCTCCGCTATTTCGCGCTTTATTCGGTCGAACAACGTCTCCTCGTCGAGCGCGGGTTTCATGTCGAGCACGATCTTCACTTTGCGCTCGTCGATCAGAGCGTCCACCGCATCGCGGCTCAACCGCAACGCCACCGCGCCCTCGATGCCTCGTTCCGAGAAGCCTATTTCTCCGAACTCCTCGCGTACGACCTCGCCGTCCACGACGAGCTGCGCGCGGACATTGCGGAGCAACAGGCCGTCGAGGAATTTGCGTTGCGGATGCGACGTGCGCAGAGGGGTGAGCGAAGGACGCACCTCGGTTACGGTGTGGCCCAGCTCGTCGGCGAACAGATAGCCGTCGCCCGTCGAACCCGTGGCGGGGTAGCTGACGCCTCCCGTGGCGACTATCACGGCGGGAGCCTCCTCCTTGCGTTCGAAGCCGCGTTTGTTGATGTAGGTGACGCCGTACACTTTGCCGTTCGACGTCAGGATACCGTTCACGCGGGTATCGTACATGAACGTAACGCCGTTGTCGGCGCAGTAGTCCGCCAGCGCGTTGGCTATGTCCCAAGCCTTGCCGCTGTGCGGGAAAACGCGTTGGCCGCGTTCGATATCGAGTTTCACGCCGAGACGTTCGAACAGGCGTATGGTCGCCTTATTGTTGAATTCGGCGAAGGCCACGTCGAAAAAATCGGCGTTTACGCGTATCGCTTCGCGGAACTCCTCGGGCGGACGGGCGTTGGTCAGGTTGCAACGGCCCTTTCCCGAGATGCGGATCTTGCGTCCCGCCTTCTCCATCTTCTCCATCAGAAGCACCTGCTTGCCGTTTCGGGCCGCCGTGGCCGCCGCCATCAAACCCGCCGCTCCCGCGCCTATAACTATAACGTCGTACATATCGTTTTTTTGTGTTTTATACTATCGGCGAATCGCACGAATCTGCAGGGAATTTATCGCAGATAGTCTGTATTATCTTCGGCAAAGGTACTAATAAGTTGAGCGCAATGCCAAATTTATTTGAGCATTGCCGATGCGAAGCGCCTATGTTGCGGCGAAATAATTATCTTTGTCCGCGATTTTTCGAAAAATACCGCTTAACTATGGATAAGATGACATACACCACCTGCGGCACGTGTTCGCGGGCGATAAACATAGAATTGGACGGCGATATCGTTCGCCGCGTGGAGTTTGTCGGGGGTTGCCACGGCAATACCCAAGGCATAGCGTCGCTTGTGGCGGGCATGCGCGCAGACGATGTCGTCGCGAAGCTGCGAGGCATCGATTGCCACGGCAAGGGCACCTCGTGCCCCGACCAGTTGGCGTGCGCGCTGCGCGTCATGACCGAGAAATAGCCGCATCGGGGAGCGTTTCGGATAAAAGGAACATTATCCGAGCGTTTCCGAGCATTTCGGTTGCCTTCGTCCGTTGTATATTTGTCATCGGAAAATCAAACCCGAATTTTCATGAAAAAGATAGTCAACCCTTGGCGGGGTATGGAGCGGTATCGTTGTTTCGGATGCGATCCGCATAACGAACGCGGGCTGCGCATGGAGTTTTACGAGGACGGCGACGAGATCGTGAGCCGCTGGCGGCCGCGGCAGGAGTTTCAGGGATGGGTCGATACCCTTCACGGAGGCATTCAGGCCACGCTTGCCGACGAGATAAGCAGTTGGGTGGTGTTCCGCAAGTTCCAGACCAGCGGCGTGACGTCGAAGATGGAGGTTAAGTACATGCGGCCGATCCGAACCACCGACGACCATATAACTCTGCGCGCCTCGGTGGCGCGACAGCGTCGCAACGTGGTGGATATCGAGGTGTCGATATTCGACTCCGAGGGCGAGTTGTGCACCCGCGCGTTGTGCGTCTATTTTCTGTTCCCTAAAGAGAAGGCGCGCGAGGAGTTCCACTTCTGCGACTGCGGCGTGGAGGAGTAGGGGCGGTCCGAATATAAAATATCCTCCGAACTTTCAGCGAAGTTCGGAGGACATTTCGGTTTCGGCGTCTCCTATTTCTGCAATTGCGAGTTGTCGGCCACCACCATGTTCTTGTCGATGCGCAGCGTTACGTTGCCGTCGACTTCGATGAGCAGGGTAGTCTCCTTCACCTCTTTCACCGTGCCGTATATACCGCCCGCGGTGATTATCTTGTCGCCCTTCTTGAGTCCTTCGCGGAACTTGGCCATCTCTTTGCGGCGCTTAGACTCGGGACGCCACATGAAAAAGTAGAGTACGGCTATCATGAGCAACATCATGATCCAGAAACCGCCCATTCCGGGCTGTTCGACTACAGCCGCCTGAAGCAAATTAATCATAGCAATATAAATTTAATGTGTTTCGTTTATCGTTTCCGTTCGCGACGGTCGGTCCGACGCGTCGATTTTGTCGCTTACAAATATACGCAATAATTTCCGATTATGCGATTATTCCACCTCGGCTTCGACGTATAGTTTCAAAGGTCGGGCCGAATCGGCGAAATAAAACTCCACGAGTTTCATCTGCCAGCCCTGCTGACCGTGCGAATCGAATTCGCAACGTATCTCGGTCGAGGCTTCTGGAGCCGTGGGGCGTCGGTCGTATTCGAGCGCGATGCAACCGCATGACGTGACATGCCGCAACAGCACCATCGGGGCCTTGCCGCCGTTCACCGCGCGCAGGCTCTTCACCGCCGTTTCGCCTCGGCGCATGCGTCCGAAACGCAACGTGTCGCATATCCCCTTCCGCAACGCTTCGGGCGTCACCGTCACGCTCTGCGACGCGTTGCCCGAGCCCTTGTCGGTCTGCGAACCGCAAGATGCGACGAACAAAAAGGCCGCTGCGGCGGCCGATATGTAACTGCGTTTCGTTTTCATGATCTTCGATAATGCCTAAATCGTGCCGTACTCGACTCGTGCCGGAACAATTCGTCAGATCAAGCCTCGGCCGCTTTTGTTGATTTTGCCCTCTTCGGTGAGCGCGGCGACGATCTTGTCGAGTATTCCGTTGATGAATGTGCCGCTGCCCGGGGTCGAGTAATATTTGGCGATCTCGATGAACTCGTCGAGCGTCACCTTCACGGGGATCGACTGGAACGATACCAACTCGGCCACGGCCGTGGCCATTATCAGGTTGTCCATGAACGCTATTCGTTCCACGTCCCAGTTGCGGGTGAACTTTTCGATATATTGCAGATAGGTGTCGAAATTGACGGCCGTCTTGGCGAAAAGCTCCTTCGCGAAGGCCAGATCGTCGTCGCTCTTGAACTTGGGCAACACCTTCACCTCGCGGTGCGACTGACGTATGCCCGACAGGGTGCGCGTCACCATTACCAGCGCGAAGCCCAGATCGTCGTTCCACAGGATCGACTGCTCGTCGAGCACCTCTTCGAGCAATTCCGACCCTTCGAGTTCACGGGTGTAGAAGTCGGTGACCAGCGCCAGATCTTCGCGGAACGAACTTTCGGTCGAGGTCATGTATTTCTTGTAATAGTCGCTCTGCTCCAGCTGCGCGTAGAGCGATTTTATGAGCTCGGGATACTGCGCCCACGAGAGTTTGCGTGCCGCGAGGCGATCGTTCACCGAGTCGCTCTCGGCGATGAGACGCACCACGGCGTTATCGACGAATTTGCGGTTGGGATTCAGATCTTCGAAAGTGGGGAGTTTCTTCTGTTTGGCCGCCTCCTGACGCTGCTCGGCGTAACGCGCCACCTCCGCGACGAGGGCGAGCATCTGGAAATAGAGGTCGTAAGTCTTGTCGATCGATGCGACGAGCGTCTTTTCCGAGGCCTGCAACGAGTCCGACTCCGACTTCATGTGGGCGTACAAGGCCTTCACGACCTTTATTCTTAGCAATCTTCTGCTTATCATATCTAATGAACCTTAATTCGGCCGCAAAGATAATACAAGCGGCCCGCACGACAAAATTTATGACGCGATTATATGCCTCTCGGGGGCGATATTCCCGGAAAGGCGCGATCTTCGCGGGCCGCGGCCGTTTCGGTCGCGACGTGTTCCGCCGCCTCTTTCGAATGCCGATTCCCGCGCCTCGGGCGGATATATGACCGCCGAAATTTGTTTTGCCGCGGTTGTATGCGTATATTTGCCGAATATTTTACACATGATGAAAGTAGGTCGTATCCAAACACTGAAAGTCGCCCGCATCTCCGATTACGGATTGTATCTGGCCGACGAGGAGGGGCAGGAAGTTTTGCTCCCCAACCGTTACGTATCGCTCTCGGACGCCGTGGGCGACGAGAAGTCGGTATTCGTCTATCACGATTCGGAGGATCGTCTTATAGCCACTACCGACGAACCTCTCATAACCGAGGGGCGCGCGGCTTGTCTCAAGGTGGTGGATAAGAATGTCCACGGCGCTTTTCTCGATTGGGGCGTGTCGGGCAAGGATCTGTTTCTGCCCAACCGCAACCAGCAGGGGGGCGTCGTCGCGGGCCGCAGCTATATCGTATGGCTCTATGTCGACAACATCACGGGCCGCTGCGTGGCGACCATGAAGCTCAAACCTTATATAGACAACGAGATAATCACCGTGTCGCCCCGTCAGAAGGTCGACGTGCTGGTCGCTTCGGAGAGTCCCATCGGATTCCGCGTGATAGTCGACTCGCGCCATTGGGGCATGATCTACAAGAACCAGATCTTCAACCGCGTTTCGATCGGCGATCGCATGGAGGGTTACGTGAGCCGCGTCACGGAGGACAACCGCATCGACATCTCGCTGCGTCGCGAGGGTTATGACGGCGTGGCGGCTTCGGCAGAGAAGTTGCTGCAACTGCTTCGCGATAACGGCGGCGCGCTGCCCGTGGGCGACGACTCCGCGCCCGAGAGGGTGCATGCCTGCACGCAGATGAGCAAGAAGGTGTTCAAACGCGCGCTGGGCATGTTGCTCAAACGCGGCGACGCGGTGTCGGACGGCGAGAGCGTAAAACTTAAATAGCGTATGGCCATGCAGACTGCCGAGCGGGTTTCGGGTCGGGACATGTCGGACAACTTCGTGTTCCGACGTTCGATTCTGGCTTATCATAAGGCGGCCGAGATCGTCTCGGGCGATGTTCTGGAGATCGGGACGGGGATGGGTTACGGCATCGACGTCGTGGCTCCCGCGGCCGGCCGTTTCGTCACGGTCGACAAGACCGCGCCGCATCTCGAGGCGGTTCTGCCCGTCAATGCGGAGTTCCGCCGCATGACCGTCCCGCCGCTCGATTTCGCCGACGGCAGCTTCGACTTCGCGGTGTCGTTTCAGGTGATAGAGCATATCGAACGCGACGCCGAGTTCGTGCGCGAGGTGAGCCGCGTGCTGCGCGACGGCGGACGCTTCATCGTGTCCACGCCCAACGCGCCCATGTCGCTCACGCGTAATCCGTGGCATGTGCGCGAATACACGGCCGAGGAGTTGCGCGAACTGCTGCTGCGCCACTTCTCCGAGGTGGAGTGTTTGGGAGTGGCCGGCAACGAGCGCGTGATGGAGTACTATGCCGCCAACAAGGAGAGCGTGGAGCGCGTGGCGCGTTTCGACGTATTCGATTTGCAACACCGCCTTCCGCGCCGCCTGCTGCGAATACCTTACGACATACTGAACCGTATCAACCGTCGCTGTCTGCTGGCCGACAACCGCGACCTTACGCAATCCATAACGATGGACGATTACCGTATAGGTCCCGTTACCGAGGAGAGCTTCGACCTCTACTTCATTGCGCGAAAAGGACGATAATTTCGTATTCGGTTGAAAAAACGGCGCGAAATTTTCGTTTTATCCCGATTTGCATTATCTTTATGAATCGGGCGGCGACGGGTGTCGCGCTGCCGGCAAATACGAGTGACTTATGAGCGGAATTACCATAATAGCAGTGCTTGTCCTTTCGGGTGTCGTGGTTGGCATAATCAATACTCTCGCGGGCGGGGGATCGATCATCTCCATGACGTTGTTCATGGTGTTGGGCTTGCCCGTCGGCGTGGCGAACGGCACCAACCGTATCGCCGTGGTGTTGCAGAATCTCACCTCGTCGGTGGCTTTCCTGCGCAAACGCATGCTCGACGTGCGCAGCGGCATAAAGCTGTCGATTCCCGCCGTGGTGGGCAACATAGCGGGCTCGATGGTGGCGACCCATATCAGCGACACGGTGTTCAAGATCTGCATGTCCGTGGTGCTTACCGTGGTGTTGGTATACATGATCTTCGACCGAAGCCACAAACATCCCCACATCCACGGCGGCCATCCTCTGCAACTGAAGTTCTACCACTACATTTGGTTCCTGCTGCTGGGCTTTTACGGCGGATATATCTACATAGGTCTGGGTTATGCCGTGCTGGCGGTAGCCATCTGGTCGATGAAGCTCGACATTATAACCGCCAACGTGGTGAAGTGTTTCATGATCTTCGTCGCCACGCCCTTCTCGCTCGCCATATTCATGCTCAACGGTCAGGTCGATTACACTTACGGACTGTGGCACGGTTTGGGCAATGTCATAGGAGCCGTGTTCGCTTCTCATTTCGCCATGGCGTGGGGCGTGAAGTTCGTGCGATATTTTACATTGATTATTTTGCTCATCTGTTTTGCCGATCTGGTGGGTTTATTATCTTTGCAGGATATTTTGCACTCGCTGCTCACCATGTTCTGACGGTGCGGAGTCGGGCGCGGAACGCAAAGGATGAATTATGGCAATCAAGGGGGAAGACAAGATAACGGTTACGGGCGCGCGCGTCCACAATCTGAAGAATGCGGATGTCGAGATTCCGCGCAATTCGCTGGTGGTTATCACGGGATTGTCGGGATCGGGCAAATCGTCGCTCGCTTTCGACACGATCTATGCCGAGGGGCAGCGTCGCTATATGGAGACGCTCTCGACCTATGCCCGACAGTTCGTCGGCACCATGGAGCGTCCCGACGTGGATAAGATCACGGGACTCAGCCCCGTGGTGGCTATCGAGCAGAAGACCACCAACAAGAATCCCCGTTCGACGGTAGGCACCGTCACCGAGATCAACGATTTCCTCCGTCTGCTCTATGCCCGCGCCTCGCGCGCCTATTCGCCCGTCACGGACGAGGAGATGGTGCACTATACCGACGAGCAGATCCGCGATCTGATCCTCACGGGCTTCGCGGGGCGCCGCGTGGCGTTCATGGCTCCCATCGTGAAGGGACGCAAGGGCCACTATCGCGAACTGTTCGAGTCTCTGGCCAAACGCGGATACATCTATGCGCGCATCGACGGCGAGATCCGCGAGATCGCGGGTGGCATGAAGCTCGACCGTTACAAGATACACAACATCGATCTGGTCGTCGACCGTCTGGTCGTCTCCGCCGATTCGGGCGAACGCGTCATGACCTCGCTCAAGGAGGCCATGCGTCAGGGCAAGGGCACGATGGCTCTGTACGATTACGAAGCCGAGGGGCTGCGTTACTATTCGCGCCACCTCATGTGCCCCTCGACGGGCGTCGCTTTCGAGGATCCCGCACCGCACACTTTCTCGTTCAACTCGCCTCAGGGAGCCTGCCCGCGATGCAGCGGTCTGGGCGTCGAGGCGGTGTTCGATATCCGCAAGATCATCCCCGACGAGAACCGTTCGTTGCGCGACGGCGCGATCGAACCCATCGGAAAGTATAAGAACAACAAGCTGTTCGCCCTGCTGACGATGCTGGGCCGACGTTACGACTTCACGTTGGACGATCCCGTGAGCTCCATATCCGAGGAGGGTATGAACGCCATTCTGTACGGCGATCCCAAACCCCTCACGGTCGACTTGTCGGAGTTTTCGTCCGTCTCGGGGCGTCGCATGATACCTTGGGAGGGCATAGCCGAGTATGTCGACTCCACGACCGACGACGAGGATTCCAAACGCGGGCAAAAGTGGCGCGAGCAGTTCCTGATGTACCGCCCGTGCAGCGTCTGCGGCGGCACGCGCCTGAAGAAAGAGGCTTTGCAGTTCCGCATCGGCGGAAAGAACATAGCCGAAGTGTCGTCCATGTCCATAACCGATTTCGCGGAGTGGATGTCGCATGCCGAGGAGTATTTCAACGCCAAGGAGTGGAAGATCGCGCAGGAGATCGTGAAGGAGATCCGCGAGCGTCTCCGTTTCCTGCTCGACGTGGGGTTGGGGTATCTCTCGCTGGCCCGTTCGTCGCGTTCGCTCTCGGGCGGCGAGAGCCAGCGCATACGCCTCGCGACGCAGATAGGCTCGAAACTGGTGAACGTACTCTACATTCTCGACGAGCCGAGCATCGGTTTGCACCAGCGCGATAACCGTCGTTTGATCCGCACGTTGCAGGAGCTGCGCGACGCAGGCAACTCGGTGATCGTGGTGGAGCACGACGAGGATATGATGCGTTCGGCCGACTATATCGTCGACGTCGGTCCCAAGGCGGGCCGTCGCGGCGGCCGTATCGTCGCGGCGGGAACGTTCGACGACATATTGCGTTCGGATTCGATCACGGCCGACTATTTGTGCGGCCGACGCCGTATCGAGATTCCCGCCGAGCTGCGCGAGGGTTCGGGCCGGAGCATCGTGGTGCGCGGCGCCCGCGGCAATAACCTCAAGGGCGTCGACGCGGAGTTTCCGTTGGGCAAATTCATATGCGTGACGGGCGTGAGCGGTTCGGGCAAGTCGACTTTGGTGAACGAGACGCTGCGTCCCGTGCTGAGCCGCGAACTCTATCGCTCGTACGACAATCCGCTGCCTTACGACTCTGTGGAGGGGATCGAGAACATCGACAAGCTGGTCGTGGTGGACCAGTCGCCCATCGGGCGCACGCCGCGAAGCAATCCGGCCACCTATTCGAACGTCTTTTCCGATATCCGCAAACTCTTCGAAGCCACTCCCGACGCGCAGATCCGCGGATTCAAGGCGGGCCGCTTCTCGTTCAACGTGAAGGGCGGCCGCTGCGAGGAGTGCCGCGGCGCGGGCGTGCAGACCATAGAGATGAACTTCCTGCCCGACGTTTACGTCACCTGCAAGGCGTGCGGCGGGCACCGCTATAACCGCGAGACGCTGGAGGTGAAGTACAAGGGCAAGAACATCGACGAGGTGCTGAACATGACCGTGAACATCGCCGTCGAGTTTTTCGCCAATATCCCCTCCATCTACCAGAAGTTGAAAGCCATTCAGGACGTGGGGTTGGGGTATCTGACCCTCGGGCAGCCCTGCACCACGCTTTCGGGCGGCGAGAGCCAGCGCATAAAGTTGGCGGCCGAGTTGTCGAAGCGCGACACGGGACGTACGCTCTACATCCTCGACGAACCTACCACGGGATTGCATTTCGAGGATATACGTCAGTTGCTGGAGGTGATAAACAAACTGGTCGACCGCGGCAACACGGCTATCGTCATAGAGCACAATCTGGATGTCATAAAGGTCGCCGACCATATAATCGACATAGGTCCCGAGGGCGGCGCGGGCGGCGGCCGCATCGTCGCGACGGGTACGCCGCACCGAATCGCGATGTGCGAGGAGAGCGCGACGGGCGAATTTTTGCGGCGGATGGGAGTTTAGGCAAGGATTTTGAAAGTCGTTCGGGCATAAATCCTTTGTGCTATGAAACGACTGATGTTTTTAATGACGTGCACTCTCATGTGTACCTTTTGCGGCCCTTGCGTGAACGAGGCTGCCGCCCAGACGAGTCGCGAAGATCTCAGAAAGATGACGCACGAGCAGCGTGCCGAAAAGCGCGCCGAACGTCTCGCCGAATTCGAGAAGTATATCGACTCCGTCGTGCTCTCTCACAACTTCGAATTCAACCCCCAGACGGTGCAGCAGATGCCCGCGGGTTCGATGAAATTCCTGACCAATCCCGTCTATACCGTCACTCTGTGGCGCGGATCGCTGGATGTCTGCCTGCCGTACTATGTCGGCTATGTGCCTCCCTACCATTACGTGTTGCTGAATACCGGTATGCCGAGCGTCTCCGATTTCGTGACGAAGCAGACCGAGGAGGGTTGGGTAGTGTCGTTCAAGACCTATCTCTATGCCTCTATCGAGTATACCTTCACGTTCGAGATAAACTCTCGCCACGGCAGCGCGACGCTTACCATATCCAATACGTGGTACAACCCCGTGCAGTATACGGGAACCATCACGAGGATATATTAAATTCGATTGTATCGACTCTATTGAAAGCCGCGACGATCATCTCGTCGCGGCTTTATCGTCTATCGGGGTCCGCAGCCTGCGGGGCTCGCGCCTGAGCGAATGCGAATAGCGGGCCTCCGCGGGGGGGGAGGCTGCGGCCGCGCGACTCGTGCGAGTCGCATTTACGGCTTGCAAACCAACGCCACGGCATGCGCCGACACCCCCTCTTCGCGTCCTTCGAATCCCATACGCTCCGTCGTGGTCGCTTTTACCGACACTCTGTCGATCCCGACTCCCATGGTCTCGGCCAGCGCGCGCCTCATCTCGTCGATGTGCGGGCGCAGTTTGGGCCGCTGCATGGCTATGGTGCAGTCGACGTTCGATACGGCGTATCCTCGCTCCCCGACGACCTCCACCACGCGCCGCAGCAGGATTTTCGAGTCTATGCCCTTGAATTCGTCCGATGTGTCGGGAAAAAGTTTGCCTATGTCGCCCAGAGCCAACGCCCCGAGAAGCGCATCGCAGATGGCGTGGATCGCCACGTCGCCGTCAGAGTGGGCGACGCATCCTTTCTCGTGCGCTATCTCCACACCGCCTATCACCAGTCTCAACCCCTCGGCCAACGCGTGTACGTCGTAGCCGTGTCCAATTCTGAAATCCATGTCGTTATGTTTTTAAACGTTTCGTAATTCCGAGTATGCACCGCCTCGCGAACGGAGGCAGCATAAGCCAAGCGGCCGATGCGATCCGCAGACGGCGGTCGGAGCAATTTATGATCTTTCCGTCGGGCCTTGCGATCGATACCGCTATTGCGATTATATCCTCGCGCCGCGCTCGTTCCGTCGCGCCGCAGTTTCCGTCTCCCGCCAATATGACGTCACTCCCCGCGCAGGCCTTTACGCGGTGCAGGGCGTACGCGCCTTCGTGGCGAAAGAGCAGTATCGCCCCCTTCGCGATCTCGTGCGGTCGGTGGCGTCGTATCGTCACGCGGTCGATGCGGTCGCGCAGCAGGGGGCGCATGCTGTCGCCCCTTACGAGCATGGTGACGCTCTCTCCCCGAGCCAACAATCGCTCCACTTCGGCGAAAAAGATATCGTTCGCGACCTCTTTCTTCATATACCGAAAATCGTATCGTGAACCAATCGCGCCGCCTCCGCGTCGGGGCGGCACTCCAAATGATAAACGGGCACGGCGTTGACGATTGCCGAGAGAGTGTCGAGCATGAGGTTCTCCAGTCGGTCGTCGTAAGCGAATGCGGGCGGCAGCGACGGCAACAACGCTCCGACGGCCCGAGCCCCGCGCAGCCGACGGATGGAGTTGTGCGGCGCCTGACTCAGACGCACCGCGGCGCGGAGAGGGTAGCGTTCGTTTTTGTAACGCGGAGTCTTGCCGCTCCACGGCGATCCGAATGCGACGGGACGACCGTCAGTGACCGCGACGAAGGGACTGTCGTCGTTGAGGAGTTCGGCCCCTTCGATGTTTTCGCGCCACAATCTTGCGTGAGTGCTCTTTCCCGTGCCCGATTCGCCGAGGAACACGACGGCCTCGCCGTTGTGGACGATCGCCGAGGCGTGCACCGCCGCGGTGAGATGGGGTGCCACGGCCATGTTCGCCATGAACCACAGTCCGAATCGCACGTACGGAAGCCGGCCCCCGATGTCGCACTTTATCTTTCGCTCGTCGATGTCGTAAACGAATGCCGCCCCGCGCCCGCGCCGACCCTCTCCTATAACGAGCGCGTATTCGTTTCCGTTGCGTCCGAATCGGCATACTGTCGCCTCCTCGCCGAAATCGAAGCGCGTCAGCTCCTCGAAATTCGGCGCGCCGCTATACGGCCCCGTCTCTATTTCGACCGCCGTTTCGGCCTCGGGATCGTATTCGACGGCGAACGGCGCGAAGCTGCGCAACCCCGCCGCCGCGAGGTCGGATTGCGGACCGACGAACCGTATGCGTCTGTCGGCTATGACATAATCGTTATACATGCTCTTTTCCTATTTCGATTATGCGGTCGCAGTAGCCCAGTGAGGCCTCGTCGTGGGCTATCGCGACTATGGTCAACTCCTTGTCGCGTCCCGACAGACGGGCCAAGGTGTCGTGTATGTTACGTTCAGCCTCTCGGTCGAGAGCCGAAGTCGCCTCGTCGAGAAAGAGAATGTCGGGACGTCGATACAGCGCGCGGGCCATGCCGATCCGTTGCCGTTCGCCGCCCGATATGCGGCATCCCGATTCGCCGACAAGGGTGTCGATCCCCTCGGGCAGGCTGTGCGCGAACTCCGCGAGGCCCGCCGCTTCGAGCGACTCGGCCACACGCTCCGCATCGGGGAGATTCTCTCCGAAAGCGACGTTCTCGGCCAGCGTGGCGTCGGCGATGAATACATTCTGCGGCACGTATCCCGCCGAGTTCTGCCATGCGCGGCGGTTGGAGTCTTCCAGCCTTGCGCCGTCGACGAGTATTTCACCGCCTTGCGGCTCCAACAGCCCCGCCATGATGTTCAGGAGCGTCGATTTTCCCGCTCCCGACGGGCCTTTTATTCCGATGCGCTCGCCGCGGCGAATGCGCAGCGAAAAGTCCTTCAGGACGGGCGTCGCGTCGTCGTATCCGAAAGTTATGCCGCGCAATGACAGTTCGCGCCGCAAAGGGAGCCTTTCGTTGTTGCGTTCGAGGTCGCCGACATCGGACGCTTCGGACAGAACGTCTATCGTATGGCGGTTGTAACGTATTGCTGCCAGCGCGCCGAGGATGTTGCGCACCGAGGGCGCGAGACGCGCGGCGGCTAAGGCGAAGAGTCCGAACACGATTCGGATCTCGCCTCCGCGCATGTACGCGCCCGCGACTACCAATGTCGCCAAACCGACGGTCACGGCCGTTTCCGTCGCGCTCTGCGGCAAGGCCGCCATCGCGGCGTTGCGTTTCCTCATCTCGATGAGCCGTTCCGTGGAGCGGTCGAAATCGGCGAGCATGCGCGGAAAGGCGTTGCAGATCTCCGCGTCGGCATATCCTCCGAAGCTCTCCGCCACGCTGCGGAACTTCTCGCGCATGGCTTCGTTCTCCGCCTTGCCGCAGTCGCTCATGCGGCGTTTTACGAGTCGATAGTACAACGCGGCGGCGGGAATGAATGCTCCTGCGAGCAACAGCGCGGCGGCAGGGTCGTATGCGAGCGTCGCGCCCGCGACGAGCAGAAGCAGAAGCGTCTCGCCGACTATCGTCGCGAGCGGGCGCAACACCCCCGTGGCGAAGTTGAGGCACACGAAATTCACGTTGCGCGACAACTCCGTCGAGTTGCTGCGGCGAACGAACGCGAGTCCGCGGCGGCAGTAGCTTATGTAGAGCCGTCGCGACAGATCGCGGTAGATATCGTAAACGTAATCGCGTTCGACGCGGTAGAGCGACATGTTTATCGCCCCTTTCAGCACGATGGCCGCGACGGCGGCGGCCGCCGTCGCAACGGCGAAGATGCGGTGGTCGCCGAAACCGAGGGACTGGTATATTCGGTCGAGCGTCGGATGCGAGCGCAGGGATTCGCCGTCGAGGATGAGCACCAGCAGGGGGACGAGCGCGGCGATGCCGAAAAAGTTGAGCGCGGCCCGCGCGAGCAGCGTGGCGATCAACGCCGCGCCGCGGCGTCCGTAACCCGAGGGGATTATATTTACGATCCTGCGATACACGGAAACAAAGATAACGAAATTATGTCGGTATTTCGACCTTCACGATCTCGCCCAGCGACAGATACCATACGTACCCCTCCACCTGCCCGTATCCCATTTCGGCTATGAGCCGCATGTACTCTCCCGTTTGCCGCAGATGGGCTTTGTGCTTGTCCGCGCCGAACTTGTAGTCGACCACCGTCACGCGGTCGCCCTTTATCATCACGCGGTCGGGGCGACGGGTCCCGACGACCGCGCCGCTTATTATGTCGTTCTCGTTGCGTATTTCGTCCCAGAAATCGGGCGCGAACCACTCTGCGACTTCGGGACGGTTCAGCTCGCGGCGGATGGTCGCGGCCAGCTCCTCGGCCTGCCCGTCGTTCAGGCGGCCCGCCGCGCGCGCCTCCCCTATGCGCCGTTCGGCATCGGCGGCGTCGGTCGCCTCGTTCAGTATGCCGTGCATGAGTATTCCCGTGTTGCGCGGGGCGAGCGATGCCGCGCCGTCCTCGAAGTAGCGTTGCGAGGGGAGCCGCAGCGTCATGCGGGCGTCGGAGGTGGGGTACTCCTCCAGCAGCGCGCTCCTTACGCCGTCGCTCTTTTTGTTCTCGGGCTCGGGCGGCTCGGGCGCGCCGTATTCCACTCGCTCGGGCGTCGACGGATCGGCGTCCTGCCGCACGACCTCCCATAGCAGACGCCCCGTGTTGTGTCTCTCCGTTCGGGGTATGAATACGTAAAGCGCCTCTTTGGCGCGAGTGAGGGCGACGTAAAGCATGTTTACGTTGTCGACGTGCGAATATACCTTTTCGCGATAGTATTCGTCCGAGAATATCGAGTCGCTCATCGCGCTCTTGTACTCCACGGGGAAACGTCCCACGCTCGCCAGCGGATCGCCCTTCTCGTCGGGCGCGGCCCATACGATGTTGTCGTTCACGGCGGGGTCGAGCGACCAGTTGCAGTAGGGTATGACGACCACCTTGCGCTCCAGCCCTTTCGACTTGTGTATGGTGGTGAGCTCTATCGTCGAGTCGCTCTTCTCCACGCTCAACGCCTTGGCCGATCCCTTTTCGTCCCATGCGGCGAGGAACAACTGTATGTCGGCCACCTTCGCGGCGCAAAATGCCGCTATCTGCTCGTGCAACGCCTGCAAGTAGGCTATCTCGTCGTGCCGCAGGTCGAGCCGGTATTCGAGGACTATCTTCTCGAAAGCCTCCTCGGGCGTGAGACGGCATATTCGCGCGAGGGTCGCGCGGTCGTCTTCGGCGAGAGGCGCGTCGTAGTCGCGGCCGAGATAGTCGTTCATCACGGCGCGGCTGATCGAGTCGTTCGGATCCTGCGACAGCCGCATGACCGAGGTCACGAAACTGCTCACGGGGGCGTTGCCCACGATCAGGGCGTCCTGCGTCATGATGTTGAACGTGTTGTTGCGCCGCTTGTATTCGAGCAGTATGCGCGCCGTGCGGAGTCCGTCGCTCGCCTTGCGGTAGAGGATCATTATGTCGTTGTAGGAGTAGCCGCGCGCTATGATCGACTCGATGCACTCTACGAGGGGAGGCGTCTGCTCGAACGTCTCGATCCTTACGTATCCCTCGTTGCGGCTCTTTCGCCTCGGTGTCTGGGCATGCCCCTCGTATGCCGAGCGGAGCGTGCCGCGCAGATCGTCGTAACCGCTGCGGCTGAGCGAGCCTCTCTCCGCGGCCTTGAGCAGCGCGGCGTCGAGGTCGGCGTTGTCGCGCTCCACCACGCGCGCCATGGCCGTGTTGTTGAACTCCACTATGCGGGGCAGACTGCGGTAGTTGTCGGAGAGTATCCGCAGTTCGGTGTCGGCGTCGCCCAACGCCTTGCGCACCCCGTGTTGCAGGATGCGCCAGTCGCCGCCGCGCCAGCGGTAGATCGACTGCTTCACGTCGCCCACGATGAGCACCGAGGTGTCCTCCGACTGCGACATGGCGTTTTGCAGCAGAGGCACGAAGTTCTCCCACTCGCGGATCGAAGTGTCCTGAAACTCGTCGATCATGAAGCGTTCGAAGCGGTTGCCCGTCTTTTCGTATATGAACGGCGCGTCGTTTCCCGCCACGAAGCGCGAGAGGATGTATTTGGTCTCGGAGAGGAGCATGATGCCCTCCTCCTCGCACAGGTCGCGCACCCGTTTGTAGATATCCTGCAAGAGTGCGTAACTGCGATAGGTCGACTTCACCAGCGGCAGTGTCGACCACAGGCGTCTGTTGCGGTCGAACGTGTCGCATATCTCGGCCAGCAAGGGTTGCAACTCGGGGGCTGCGGCCTGCGCGGCGGAGCCTTTGGCGGCCCAGCCGTCGGGCGAGGCGGCGCGCTGGCGCGCCGTGGCCGTCGGCTCTTTCACGTCGCCTGCGGCGATTGCCGAGAAGTATCTGGCGAAACTGCGCGATTTGCCCGCGAAATCGGTGGGGCACACTCCCGCGCGGTCCATTATTTCGAGCGCCTTTTCTGCGGCGGCTTTCATGTCGGCGCGCGCTCGGGCCGAACGTTTCTCGGCCTCGCGTATCGCCTTTTGCAGCTCCTCTTTGGGGGTGGAGTTCATCACCGTCTGCTTGCTCTGCTCGTTGAACAGCTCGCGGCCCAGCGCGAGCAGGTCGCGGCGGATGTCCCACTGGCTGTTGTCGTCGATCTTCTCCTGCGCGAACTCCATGATCCATTGCCGCAGCGTGTCGTCGCCCGTGATGTCGTCGATCAGCGAATCGGCGCTGCGCGTGAGCACCGTCGAGGTCTCGATCTCGATGTTGTAGTTGAGGTCGATGCCCAGCTCGCGGATGAATGCGCGCAGTATGCGCTGGAAAAATTTGTCGATCGTGAGTATCGTGAACCGCGAATAGTCGTGCAGAATCTTGGTCTGTATGCTTCGGGCGCGCTTTACGATCTCGGCCTCGTCGAAGCCGAGGTCGCGTTTCAGGTCGGCCATGTAGCTGCTCTCGGCGGGGCGGACGATCAGATCGTTTATCTCTTTCAGGATGCGGCTTTTCATCTCCTCGGTAGCCTTGTTGGTGAACGTCACGGCGAGGATGGCGCGATAGAGATAGGGTTTGTCGCGGTAGTATTTTATCGTGTCGTGCACGAATTTGTATGCCAGCCGATAGGTCTTGCCCGATCCGGCGCTCGCGCTAAGGATTTGTGCTCTCATGGCGTTACCGTTTGCAGATGAGTTTGAAATCGCAATATTTGCATATCTTGTCGGCCTCCGTCTCGTCGCACTGCGCGAAAGGCGTTTCGGGATCGAACAACTCGTCGAGTTTTCGGCGCAGCAGCGTTTCGAACTCCTCGGCGTATGCGTCGTAATCGACCGCTGCGGAGTCGGCCGCCTTGTCTATCAGGCGCGGATCGTAATCGTCGTTGTGGATGTAGCGGACGAAGTACAGCGCGGGTTCGACGTTGCGGCGGAACGTGCGGCGCAGCACCATCGAGTATATCATGGTTTGCAGCAGGTTGCCGAATCTGCTGCGGTTTTCGCCCTCGAAGAGCGACTCCGCGCCGTTGAACTCCAGATGTACGCCTCCCGTCTTGTAGTCCACCACGCGGAGGCGGCCGTTGTCGAGCGAATCGATGCGGTCGGCTATTCCGCCCAAGACTATGCGGCGTCCGTCGCCCAGCTCGAAAGGCTGCGCTATCTTGTGCTCGACATCCATCACCAAGAATCGGCCGTGAGCCGTGTCGTAAGGTATTATGCCGCGGCGGATATACTTCGTCACGATGCTTTTCACCAGCGCGAGGCTACCCGCATATTCGGCGGGGTCGGCCGCGGCGTTGTTGAGGTATTCGTCGTTTATGGCCTGCACGACGGCCTTTTCCACCGCATCGCCGCGCTGCATTCGCTCCAGTTCGGGAACGGGATCCTCCACGCCCCGTACGGCTCCGTAAAGGCGTTGCATGGCGGCGTGCAGGATGGTGCCGAACATCGGGTTGTCGACCTCCTCGGATATCTCGTCCGACACCTTGAGGCGCGCTATGGCCGCGAAGTAGAACTTGAGCGGGCAGGCTATGTAGCGGGCCAAGGCGGTGGGCGAGAGCATTTGCGGATCGTCGGCGTCGAGGAATCTTTCGAGCTTTTCGAGCGTGCGGCCCCTCTTTTCCACAGATATGGCCTTCGCCTCGCCGACGGCCACGTCGACGCCGACGTTGAGGCGTCCTATGTCGTACGGCGATTCGTATCGTAGCTGGTATATGTAGCGGCTCTGTTCGCCCGTGCTTTTTTCGTCGGCGTGCGAGCAGTAGAGCATATCGACATTCTCGGCGCGCTGTATGAGGCGGTAGAAGTAGTAGGCGTAGACTCCTTCGTGGTGCTCGGGCGTGGGCATGCCGTATGCGGCCCGCAGGTTGTAGGGGATGAACGACGAGGCGCCGTTGAGGTTGCCCGGGAAATTGTCGTCGTTCATCGACAGTATCACGACGTTGCGGAAATCGAGGTTTCGGGTCTCCAAGATACCCATTACCTGCAAACCCTTGAGCGGTTCGCCGTCGAAGGGAATGCGCACCGTTTGCAGGTGGCGTTTGAGCAGCGAGGTATATATGGAAGAACCGATTTCTATGTCGCAAAGTTTCAGCGAATTGTTCAATTGGCGTATGTTGTCGGCCATGATCGACAGATAGGCCGACTTCAGCGATCGCTCCTCGTCGTCCGACGTCGCCTCGACCACCGCCTGAATCGCTTCGAGCAGATATTCCGACAGCGATGCGCAGTTGTCGGCCGATGTGAATATCGTGCCGAGGAGTTCGTTGTCGGCGAACATCTTCTCCGCCACGCGTATGCTGCGGCTCTCGACGATTTGTCGCTGCCGTTCGCGTGTTCGGGCGTCGGCTATCTCCGTGAGGTAGGGATGCAGCAGTATGCCGCTCGCGTCGGCGTGGTAGAACGTCTGCTCGCCGCCCGATTTGCGTCGGTTTTTCTGAAGCTCGATCAGACGCTCCACGAACGAATAGGCCGTGGTCTGTCGAAGCGGATAACCCATCGTGACGTTTATGTTGTCGGCTATTTCGCTCGGGAGCGAGTGCAACAGCGGAAGCAGCAGCGACTCGTCGGTGAGAACTATCGCCGTCTGTTTGTCGAATTGCAGCGACGGCGATATCCGCCTCAGGATCGTCGGCACGTACTTGCACTGCACCACGTTCGAGACGGTGGATATGGCGTTGATCTTTTTCGGTATTCCGATGAAGTTGTCGTGCGACATGTCGTCCGCGGGCGGAAAGAGCCGGATATTCTCGCGCAGGAAACGTCCCGCCTCCTGCTCGGCGTTGTCGGTGTAGTAGGAGTCGTAATCCCAGAAGAAGTCGCACCGAGCGTTGGCGTCGAGATATTTCAGCACGCGTTTTTCGCACTCCGACAAGGCGTTGAATCCTATGAAGACGTAATGGCGCGCCGTGTCGGGACCTCCCGTGCCGTTTTCGACGTTCTCCACGGCCGAGCGGTATATCATTCCCGTGTATGCGAAACGCAGCTCGGTCAGCCGCTCGCGCAGACGGTGGTAGATGGGGGCGAGCGTAAGCCACACGGAGAGGAACTTGCGCTTCTCGTCCGAAAGCGACGCTTCGTCCGCGAAGTGGCTCCAGAACGAGTTTATCACCCGCCGCATCTCGGGCGTGAGATACGACAGATCGGCCTCCAGCTCCTTCAGGTCGCAGATGTTGCGGAACAGCATGTCGGCGTCGATCATGTATTTGTCTATCAGATCGAAGTCGCCGAGCAGCATCTCGCCCCAGAAGTAGAACTTGTCGAACGGCTCGTCGTGATACGACGAGTATATCTTGTAAAGCTCCGTAATCATGCGCACCTTGTCGCCCGAGGCGAACGACGAGGCCTCGCTCATGATGTCGTCCATCGATATGTACTTCGGCTGCCACAACGGAGCGTCGACGAGCTGCGACAGCGCGTCGGAGAAGAAGAGCCGCGCGCGGCGCGACGGGAATACTATCGTCAGCGACGATATGTCGCGTCCGTATCGCTCGTATAGTTTGCCGGCCGTTTCGGACAGAAAGGATCGTTGCATGCGGAATTATATTTTATGCTTATCCGTAAGATACCCGTTTTTTTCGTGCGCTTGCGCTGTCCGCCGCGTGGGGCGGCGGCGAACTGCCGACATCGCGTCGCGATGTCGAAATATTATCGCGTATTTTTTCGGATATGCAATTTTGTATTTTGCCACGAAGTTAGCGAAATAACGGCATCCGATCAAATCCGCGGGTCGAAATCGCGGCGATATTCGTCGGCGCGCGTCAGTCGAACGACTGCATTCCCGATTGGGCGATGCGTATTATGCGCTGGTATTCGTCGGGGGTAAGTTCCATGAAGAAGTAGTGCACGGGATCGACTCTCAGGCCGTTGTAACGCACCTCGTAATGCAGATGCGGCGCGAGCGAGAGTCCCGAGTTTCCCGACAGAGCTATCACGTCGCCGCGCTGCACTTTCTGTCCGGCCCGCACCAATACGCTCATCAGATGGCTGTACGATGTTCGGTAGCCGTTCCCGTGGTCGATGACGACGGTCTTTCCCAGCGTCGAGTTTTTGTCCGATATCTCTTTCACCACGCCGTCGGCGGTGGCGAATATGCTCGATCCCTCGGCCACGGTGTAATCCACGCCCTGATGCGATTTGGGCGTGCGGTAGAAGGGGTTGAGTATGGTGCCGTAACCTGCGGTGAGCAGCGTGAGCTGTTTGTTCAGCACGGGCTGTATCGAGGGGATGGCGTTGCTCCGATCGCCCAGACTGTCGCCGAGAAGTTTCAGTTTCAGATACGAATCCTCCAACGCCGCCATCTTTTCGGTCATTTCGTCCGTGCGGCGGTCGAGGTCGCGTCTCAACTCGCGGCGCGACTCCGAGATCTTCTTCTCGTGCAACGCCACCCGCTCCTCGCTCTGTTCGGTGTCCAGATCGTACGGATCCGATTCGAAAAGGATGCGGAACACGCTTCTGTCGCGGTCGGTGATGTTGTCGAGCACCATCTCCAGCGAGTCGTACCTCGCGGCCAGCACATCGTATTCGGTGCGCAGCTTGTCGGTCGAGTGGCGCATTCTGTACTCGTGCGGCGTGTCGAAGAAGAACGAGAACAGAATATAGTAGAGTATGGCCGCGCCGCCCCATGCGAACAGCCGAACGAAAAACCTTACGGCTTTTTGTTTGCGTGTGCGACGTTTTTCGGTATCGTGTGCGTTGTCCATTCTCATGCGTGTTTAATCTGCTTCGTAATTCTCGTCCTGAATCTGTCCCATGAGGCTCTTGTAGGCGTCGGCCGACATGTTCTTGTCGAAGTAGTTGATCGGATTCACGTGCGAGCGCATGTATATCACCTCGTAATGCAGGTGCGGCGACGTCGAGACTCCCGTGTTGCCCACTTCGCCTATCAGCTGCCCGCGCTTTACCGAGTCGCCCTTCTGGACGAGTATCTTGCTCAGGTGGGCGTAACGGGTCTTGTATCCGAATCCGTGGTCGAGCAATATCTGCGTGCCGTATCCCGTGCGGGCGCGGCTCAGCACCGTTTCGCGCACCACGCCGTCGCCCGTGGCATAGACGGGGTCGCCCACGCGCCCGGGCATGTCCACGCCGCTGTGGAATTTCCACACGTGGTATTTGGGGTGCATGCGGTAGCCGAACGCTCCGATCTTGTTGCGCAGCTTGGTGCGGTCGATGGGCCATATTGCGGGTATTGCGGTGGAGAACTTCTCCTTGTCTTTCGACAGCGCCTGCAATTCGTCGAGCGAGACCGATTCGAGATAGAGGCTGCGGGCGAACTGGTCGAGTTCGCGCCATGCGGTGAGCATCGCGGGCGAATAGTCGTCGCCGATTATGTGTTCGTATTTCTCGTCGTCGTAAGGCGAATAGATCCCCTCCACGGCGAGCGTGTCGGTCGAGAAGAGGGGGCGGTAGACGTAATTGTCGCGATGGCGAATCTGCTCGAGTTTGCGTTGCGACGTGCGGATTCGGTTCTGCAAGACCTCGTATCGGAGCTTAAGCTCGCGGTTCTTGTCGACCAAACGGTAGAGTTTGGGGGTGTAGAACAGCGACGAAAAGAGTACGTTGGCTATCGATACGATGATGAACCCTATGAGCATGTTGCGTATGAGGCGGTACGATTGCAGACGGTGGATGAGGCTCCGCGCCTCGCCCTTATCTATTTTATTGCCTGAAAATCGTCTCATACGTTATTAAAATATCTTAATATGGTGCAAATTTAGCGTAAAATGTGTAATTTTGCAATCCGCTAACGATCATATAACGTAAGTAAGAGCAAAAACGATATATCATGGAATCAAACAAAATCAGACAAGCGTTTCTCGATTTTTTTCAGAGCAAGGGCCATACGATAGTTCCTTCCGCCCCGATGGTGGTCAAGAACGACCCCACGTTGATGTTCACCAACGCCGGAATGAACCAGTTCAAGGATATCTTTTTGGGCAACGCCCCGCGTCAGTATCCGCGCGCGGCCGATACGCAGAAGTGTCTGAGAGTGTCGGGCAAGCATAACGATCTGGAGGAGGTGGGGCACGACACCTATCACCACACGATGTTCGAAATGTTGGGCAACTGGTCGTTCGGCGACTACTTCAAGAAGGAGGCCATCGCGTGGGCGTGGGAGCTGCTGACAGAGGTGTACGGTCTCGACAAGAGCCGCATGTACGCCACCGTGTTCGAGGGCAGCGCCGACGACGGGGTGCCTTTCGACGAGGAGGCTTACGGCTATTGGCGCGAGTATCTGCCCGAGGACCACATAATCAAGGGCAACAAGCACGACAACTTCTGGGAGATGGGCGAGACGGGTCCCTGCGGTCCGTGCAGCGAGATCCACTTCGATCTGCGTGACGAGGCCGATATCGCCGCGATCCCGGGCCGTGACATGGTCAACGCGGGCCATCATCTGGTGATTGAGATTTGGAACCTCGTGTTCATGCAGTTCAACCGCAAGGCGAGCGGCGAGCTGGAGCCTCTGCCCGCCAAACATGTGGATACGGGTATGGGCTTCGAGCGTCTGTGCATGATCCTGCAAGGCAAAAAATCGAATTACGATACCGACGTGTTCCAACCGACGATCGAGCGCATAGCCGCCATGGCGGGCAAGCGTTACGGCGAGGACGAGAAGTGCGACATCGCCATGCGCGTCATGGCCGACCATCTCCGCGCCATAGCCTTCTCGATAGCCGACGGACAGCTCCCCGCCAATGCCAAGGCGGGCTATGTCATACGACGCATACTCCGCCGCGCGGTGCGTTACGGATATACCTATCTGGGCTTTACGGAGCCTACTTTGTGCAAGCTCGTTCCCGTGCTGGCCGAGCGCATGGGCCACCAGTTCCCCGAGCTCAAGAGCCAGCAGACGCTCATCGAGCGCGTAATCGAGGAGGAGGAGTCTTCGTTCCTGCGCACTCTGGCGACGGGTATCAACCTGCTCGACGGCGTGATCCGCAAGGCGGGCGACAAGGGCTGCATCTCGGGCAAGGATGCTTTCGAACTCTATGATACCTTCGGATTTCCGATCGACCTTACCGAGCTCATCGCCCGCGAGCAGGGTGTGGATGTCGACCTCGAGGGCTTCGAAAAGGAGCTTCAGGCCCAGAAGGAGCGTTCGCGCAACGCCGCGGCGCAGGATATCGACGACTGGCAGGAGTTGCTGCCCATCGAACGAAGCGAATTCATAGGTTACGATACTCTCACTTCGCCTGTCCGCATCGCGCGCTATCGCCGCGTGACGTCGAAGGGCAAGACCACCTATCAGTTAGTGTTCGACCGCACGCCGTTTTACGGCAATTCGGGCGGTCAGATCGGCGATACGGGCTACATCGAGAGCGCCAACGAGCGCATAGAGGTGGTTTCGACCGAGAAGGAGAACGGACTAATCGTGCATGTCACGACCGCGCTGCCCGAGAATCCGTCGGCGGCGTTCACCGCCGTGGTCGACGGCGAGAAGCGTCAGGCCGCGGCCAATAACCATACGGCCACCCACCTCTTGGATCAGGCTCTGCGCAAGGTGCTGGGCACGCATGTCGAGCAGAAGGGCTCGATGGTGTCGCCCGCTGGATTGCGCTTCGACTTTTCGCATTTCCAGAAGGTGACGCCCGAGCAGTTGCGCGAGGTGGAGCGTCTGGTGAACAAGACCATCCGCGCCAACCATCCGTTGGAGGAGCGTCGCGACGCCACGATGGAGGAGGCCGTTGCGGCGGGAGCGATAATGCTCTTCGGCGAGAAGTACGGCGACCGCGTGCGCATCGTCAAGTTCGGCGAGTCGGTCGAGTTGTGCGGCGGTACCCACACTTCGGCCACGGGAACCCTCGGATTGTTCAAGATCGTGAGCGAGAGCGCCATTTCGGCGGGCGTGCGACGCATCGAGGCGGTTACGGGCGCGCGTGCCGAGGAGATGGTCTACATGGCCGAGGATCAGATAACGGGCATCGGCCGATTGATAAACAATCCCAAGGTGGAGCAGGCCGTGCGCAAGTTGCTGGAGAGCAACGAATCGTTGCAGCGCGAGGTCGAGGAGCTGCAAAAGGAGCAGATATCGGCGTTGGCTGACAAGATACTGGCCGAGCGCAAGAGCGACGAAGACGTGTTCGTCATCGCGCGTCAGCTCCCCTATACCTCTGCCATGATGAAGAATCTGGCCTATACTTTGCGTGACAAAGCATCGAATATGGTGATGGCGATAGGTTGCGTTACCGACGGCAAACCGATGCTGGCCGTCATGCTCGGCGACGATATCGTGGCGCGCGGCGCGGATGCCGGCGCGGTGGTACGCGAGGCTGCCAAGGCCATCGACGGCGGCGGCGGCGGACAGAAGTTCTTCGCCACGGCGGGCGGCAAGAATCCCGACGGCCTGCAAAAGGCGATCGACTCGGCGGTTGAAATTATTATGTCGAAATTGAAATAGTAAAACATACGATTTTTATGGACAAGAAAGTATTATTGATGATTCTCGACGGCTGGGGCATAGGCGATCACACCAAATCGGACGTGATCTCGACCATGCACCCCGCCTATATCTCGGCCATGACCGAGCGATATCCCCATGCGCAGTTGCGCACCGACGGCGAAAACGTCGGTCTGCCCGACGGTCAGATGGGCAACTCGGAGGTGGGCCACCTCAATATCGGCGCGGGCCGCGTGGTGTATCAGGATCTGGTGAAGATCAACCGCGCGTGCGCCGACGGCTCGATCCTCGAAAATCCCGAGATCGTGAAGGCTTTCGAGTACGCCAAGCAGAAGGGCGCGAACGTTCATTTCATGGGCCTGACGTCGGACGGCGGCGTTCACTCGTCGATAGAGCACCTCTACAAACTTTGCGACATAGCTGCTCATTACGGTATCGAGAATACTTTCGTGCACTGCTTCATGGACGGTCGCGACACCGATCCCAAGAGCGGCAAGGGCTTCATCGCCGACGTCGAGGCGCATCTGGCGAAGAGCACGGGCAAGATCGCGTCGATCATCGGCCGTTACTATGCCATGGACCGCGACAAGCGTTGGGAGCGAGTGAAGGTGGCTTACGACCTGTTGGTGAACGGCGTGGGCGACGCTTCGACCGATATGACGGAGGCCATGCAGCGCTCTTACGACGAGGGCGTGACCGACGAGTTCGTGAAGCCCGTGGTTCGCGTCGACGAGAACGGAGAGGTTATCGGCCGCATCAAACCCGACGACGTGGTGATCTTCTTCAACTACCGTAACGACCGCGCCAAGGAGATAACCATCGTGCTCACGCAGGAGGACATGCCCGCCGAGGGTATGCGCACCCTGCCGCTCTATTACTGCTGCATGACCCCTTACGACGCCAAGTTCAAGGGGCTGCATATCCTTTTCGACAAGGAGAACGTGACCAATACCATCGGCGAGTACGTGTCGTCGCTGGGCCTTTCGCAGCTCCGCATCGCCGAGACCGAAAAGTACGCTCACGTGACCTTCTTCCTTAACGGAGGCCGCGAGGAGAAGTTCGAGGGCGAGGATCGCATTCTGGTGGCTTCGCCCAAGGTGGCCACTTACGACCTGCAACCCGAGATGAGCGCATACGAGGTGAAGGACAAGTTGGTGGAGGCGTTGGGTACGCAGAAGTTCGACTTCATCTGCCTCAATTTCGCCAACGGCGACATGGTGGGCCATACGGGCGTTTACGAAGCTATCGAGAAGGCTGTGAAGGCCGTCGACGAGTGCGTGGCGGCCGTGGTGGAGGCTGCCAAGGCCAACGGTTACGAGGTGGTGATGATCGCCGACCACGGCAACGCCGACTTCGCCGTGAATGCCGACGGCACGCCCAATACGGCGCACTCGCTCAACCCCGTGCCCATCGTGGTGGTGTCGGACCGCGTGAAGAGCGTGCGTAACGGCATATTGGCCGACGTGGCTCCCACTGTTCTGAAACTCATGGGCCTGAAGCAGCCTGCCGAGATGACGGGCGAAGCTCTGGTCGATATGAAATAACAGGGTCGTCTTCGACGATCGCTCGATTCCCGAGGCTCGGCGGAGTTCTCGGGAATTTTTTTGCGCTGTTTTTTCGACATAGCAAAGCTATGTCGGCAGTTCGCCGCCACCCCATGCGGCGGACTGCAACTCGCTTTACGCTCGCTTGCATCCTCCGCTGTCGGCGAACTTTGCCGATTAGTATAATTTTTCATATATTTGACGATTATAAAATCATGACATTATGAAAATTTCCATCATAGGCGCGGGCAATATGGGCGGCGCCATAGCATGCGGACTGGCGGCGAGCGGCCGTTTCGGAGCGGGCGATATCGTCTGCTCGAACCCCTCCTCGGGCAAGCTGGAACGCTTGCGCGAGCGATACGATATTATCGACGTGACGACCGACAACGCTGAGGCCGCCGCGCGGGCGGATGTCGTCGTGATCGCCGTGAAACCGTGGTATGTCGAGGCGGTGGTGCGCGAGATAGGCGAGGTGTTCGATCCCGCGCGTCAGATGCTTGTGTCGGTGGTCGCGGGCATGTCTACGGCCCGACTGGCCGAGTGGACGGGACATAAGGATGAGTCGCCCGCCGTGTTTCAGGTCATTCCCAACACCGCCGCGAGCATCGGCAAGAGCATGACCTTCATGTCGGCGGCCAATGCCGACGCCGAGCAGGTGGCGGCGGTTAAATCGTTGTTCGATACGATAAGCGCGACGATGGTGGTCGACGAAAAGATGCTCGATACGGGTATGATCCTCGCCTCGTGCGGCATAGCGTTCGCGTTGCGTTACGTCCGCGCGGCGGCGGAGGGCGGCGTGGAGTTGGGATGCTCCGCGGCGCAGGCGACCGAGATCGTGGCTCGCACCATGATCGGTGCGGGGGAGCTGTTGCTGCGCAACGGAACGCATCCCGAGCAGGAGATCGATCGGGTGACCACCGCGGGCGGCATCACGATTCGCGGCCTGAACGAAATGGAGCATGCGGGATTCACCTCGGCGGTTGTCAAAGGATTGAAGGCGTGCAAGTAGTATCTGCGACTCTTTAGAGTTGCGCGGGCCGCAGCCTTGCCCCGCGGAGGCCCCCTGCTTACCGACGTTCGCAAGCGGTCACCGCAGGCTGCGGCCCGACAACCGTTATTTTTTTTCGTATCGCCGTTGCCGCTGCGATTATCGCGACGATTCCCGCTACCCACCAAATCCACGCGGGCGCGCTTTTCGTCGGCGCGGCGTCTATCTCGGCGAAAGGATTCTCGCCCAAATACTCTCCGTCGGCAATCGCTTTCAGCGCGCGGTTGAGTATGGCGTCTCCGTCGGTGAACGCCACCTCCTCGTACGTGAGCGGCACGTAAATGTCGGGCACGACACCGCGGCCGTAAGGCACGCGCGGCGATTCGGTCTCGTCGAACACGCACTTGACGAGAGGTATGCGCCACGTCACCCGCGAGTTGGGCAGGCAAATGTCGGCGAATTTCAACGCCGTCATGTAGTGGTAGGCGGTGCGTGTTTCGCGGCCTATTATCAAGCCTCGGTGCGAGCGCATCACCATGGCGGGAAAGAGCGTCGAGGCCGAGCTCGACAGTTCGTTGGTCAGCACATAGAGTTTGCCGCTGTAATGCGCCGCCGAGTCGGGCAGAATGCGCGACGCCTCCCCGCGGGCATATAGTCCGTCGCGCCCCTCCTCGGCCTTGTACTCCTCGCCGAAGATGTCGTCCATTTCGGCGGTGTAGTTGCGGCTGTTTCCGAACGACTCGAAATTTCCCCGACGGCACACTTTGCCGTATCCTTTTACCGCCGCGTAGGGCTTGTCGGTACAATAGGACAACAGCTTTTTGGTAACTTCGTCGTGCCCGCCGCCGTTGTTGCGCACGTCGAATATGAGGTGGGGCGTGTGGTGGTGTTCGATTATGAAGTCGCGTATCCGCTCGGTCTCCACTTGGTCGAGCTGAAAGGTCGCAAGCCCTATGTAGGCAGTCGAGTCGTCGAGCATTTTCAGTTCGAAATTGCGTCCGTTGTATCGGTTGACGGTGCTGAACTTGCCGAGCGAAGGGGTGAATTTCACCTTTTCGCCTTTATATATATGGCTGTTTACCTTCAGCGTCTCCCCGTCGTCGAACGTCACGGTGTAGCTTCGGTCGGCCGCCGCGCGGGGGAAGTTGCCGAGATAGAGATCGTTCAAACGGGCGAACTGCATGAACTTCGCGTAATCCTCCACGCGGGCGTCGTATCCCGAGACGTAACGCGCCGTGTGTCGCAGCACCGAATCCGCGGGTATGCCGTCCACGGCGGTCACCGTGCGGTTCAGATATTGCTCGAAACCCGTGTTGGCCAGCCATACCTTTATCCCGTCGCCTATGCGGCCTATGTTGATGTCCCAATATTCGGGCACGGTCAAGGTCGTTTCGGGCCAATACGCCACGTGAGAGTCATGTAGCAGGGCGCAGCCGCGGTCCATTATCGCCATAAAATCCGCGATTGCAACCGTGCCGGTTATCGCCTCCGTCTCCTTGCGCCGCCACGCCTCCAACTCCTCGCGCGGCAGGAGATCGTCGAGCGAGGGGTAACAGTCGATGAAGGCGTCGACCAAGACGTTTATGTCGTCGCGCGCCTGCTCGGCCGTGAGCTCCTTTACGGGCTTCAACTCCTCAGGCGGAATGAACGAGCTCTCGATGCCGAACGGCGACATGGGGTCCGACACCGTGCCGCGCGGCGTCGATACCGATATCTTTATCGACGGCTCCTCGATGGCCTCGTACGAGTAGCGCACGGTTCCCAGCTTCTCGCCCCGACTTACGGTTTCGCCCGTCTTGAACGGACGCGCCAGCTTTATGCCCCCGATGTAAACGGTCCGCCCGTCGTCGGTGCGCAATCCTATCGTGTGGTTGACGTATTTGGCCTTGTATCGCGGCCCGCACTCTTCGACGAACTCTTTTACCGATTGGTCGAAATCCTTGTCGAAATCGACCGATCCGCCGCGGCTGCTCGTCATCGACTCCATATATCCTATGCCAGTCGAGGTCACCTTGCCGTCGACGGGCGCGACCACCTCGGCGTCGAGCGGCGCTGCGATAAACAGATCTGCGAAGTTGAGCTGTTTGTCGATGTAGGTCTGCGGCTTGTAGATAATGCCGTCGCCCGCTTCCGCTCCGACGACGGGCCATAGCCACGCCTCTCCGTCGGCGCGGGCCGCGAGGAGCGATGCCGACGCGAGCAGTGTCGCGAGGATAAGTTTCGGTTTCATATCTTTAAGGTTTGGTTATTCGAGCATCGTTGCTTGCCGCAAATATACGAAATTACCCCCCCCCGCAAATTTTCGGCGCAAAAAAATCTATTTTTTTAGTAGTTCTTGCTCTTCGGCGATGAAATCGGCTATGTTTTGCGCTATGCAGTCTATGAGGCGATCGACAGCCTCCACCGACGACCACGCGTTGTGCGGCGAGGCGAGCAGTTTGTAGGGATCTTTCAACGAGTAGAGAGGCGATTCGCGAAGCGGCTCCGAAGTGAATACGTCTAACGCGGCGGCGCGGATCGTTCCGTGGTCGAGCGCGCGGGCCAAAGCCGCCTCGTCGACGATGCCGCCGCGCGCCACGTTGATTATCACGGCCGTCGGCTTCATCGCGGCGAGTTCCGCCGCGCCTATCAAACCTCGCGTGCGTTCGGTGAGGGGGCAGTGCACCGACACCACGTCCGACTGCGCGAGAAGTTGGGCGAGCGGCAGGGCGGGGTAGTCCTCCTTGCGTTCGACGCCCGAAGTGGAGGCGTAGGCCACATCGCATCCGAACGCCGAGGCCAGACGCGCCGTTTCGCGGCCGATATTGCCCATGCCGACGACTCCCCAGCGTTTGCCGCGCAGTTGCGCCGTGGGGCGGTCGAAACAGAATATGCGGTCGGCCGAGGCGTAGCGGCCCGACTTGAAATATCGGTCGTAATAGACCGTTTCGCGCAACAGAGCCAGAGCCGAACCTATGGTCGCTTCGGCGACCGATTCGGTGGAGTAACCCACTGCGTTGCGCACCGATATGCCGCGCTCGGCCGCCGCGGCGAGGTCGACGTTGTTCATGCCCGTGGCCGCCACGCATATCAGGCGGAGGCGGGGCAGGCGGTCGATGGTCGCGGCGTCGAGGACCGTTTTATTGGTGATTACCGCTTCGGCGTCGCGGCAACGCTCCACGATCTGATCGGGCGCGGTGACGTCGTAACCCGTGTAGTCGCCGAGGGCCTTCACGGCCGAGAGATCGCGGCCGCAGACCGAATATTCGTCGAGAAAGACTATTTTTTTCATAAGGCGATGTTTTTATAGGTATTTCGGCGCGCGACGCGACGGAGGCCCGCCGCCGAAAACTGTTTATAACTCCTTGGCCAGATCGCGTATCACCACCGACGCGCATCCTATGCCGAACAGAGCGGGTATGTAGGATATGGTGCCCATGTTCGACTTCTTGTTCTGCTCCTCGCACAGCACGACGGCCCCTTCGCGCACGGGTTCGGCCGAGAAGACGGCGCGGAATCCCGATCTTATGCCCAGTTTGTGCAGCCGCTTGCGCAGCATGTGGGCCAACGGGCAGTGGTGGGTCTTCGATATGTCGGCTATCTCCATCCGCGTGGGGTCGGTCTTGGCCCCCGCGCCCATCGAGCTGACCAACGGTATCTCGCGGTCGAGCGCGCCCTTTATGAGGGCCAGCTTCGGCGAGAGGGTGTCGATGGCGTCCACCACGTAGTCGAACCGCGCCGAGTCGAGCAGCGCGTATGTCTCGTCGTCCTTGATGAAGCGGTCGACGGCGCGCAGTTCCAAATCGGGGTTTATGTCGAGCAGCCGTTCGGCCATAAGTTCCGTTTTCGACCGTCCTACCGTGGAGTGCAGCGCGATGAGCTGTCGGTTGATGTTGGACGGCGACACCGTGTCGGCGTCGGCTATGGTCATGCGACCCACGCCCGCGCGGGCTATCATCTCGGCGGCGTACGCCCCCACTCCGCCGAGCCCCACCACCAGCACGCGCGCGTCGCGCAACATCCGTAATTTCTCCTCTCCGAGAAGCAGGGCCGTGCGTTCCGACCAGTCGTCGTTATTGATTTTCATCGTCGAAAATTCTTTTGTAGTTTTCCGTTATAACTCTTTTCAGACTCTCCGTGTCCGTGCCCCTTATTTCGGCTATCATCGCGTATACCCGTTCGATGTCGGCGCCGCTGTCGTCGGTCTCGGCGAACAGATGATCGTCGGGCGTCGAGCGCAGCGCGGCGACGGTCTTGGGCGATCGGGAAGTCATGACGCCGAACGAGAGGTAATACCCCTCGGCGACAGCGCGTTCGGCCATCTGCGCAGAGCCGATGAAGCCGTGGAATATCACCGCCTCGAGACGGTATTCGGCGAGTATCTTCATCGTCGGCTCGAACGCCCTCACGCAGTGGATAACCACGGGCAGACGCCGCTGCTCGGCGATCTCCAGATGGCGGCGGAACAACCTCTCCTGCGCCTCGCGGTCGACGTCGCACGCGTAATCGAGTCCCGTTTCGCCGACGGCCCGCGCACCCTCGAACATCGTGGGCGACAGACTCTCCGCGACGCCGATCTCGGCGGCCCGCCAAGGGTGTACGCCCGCCGCGCGCAGCTCGATGCCGCGGCCCGTGAAACGGTGGGTGTGTATGTCTATGTAGTCGTCGGTCATGCAGTGTCGTAATGCAAAAATAGGGAAAAATAATAAAATCGGCGGGTAAATGAAAAAATACCTCATTCGGTGCCGATAAGTGCAAAAAAAATCGTACCTTCGTGCGCGTTTTTTAAGGGGTATTATGTCCCCGACGCATGTGTGCCGAAAACATACACAATAAATATTATTCATTATAATTACAAATCTATGTCGAAAATCATTAAACTACGGAAAGGTCTCGACATCAATCTTCAGGGAAAGGCTGCCGAGTCGTTGGTCGAAGTGCCGACGTCGGGCGAGTACGCCGTTTCTCCTTTGGATTTCGAGGGCGTGACTCCCAAGTTGTTGGTGAAGGCGGGCGACAAGGTAAAGGTCGGTACGCCGCTGTTCTTCGATAAGAACGACAGCCGCGTGCTTTTCACTTCGCCTGTCAGCGGTACCGTGTCGGCCGTGAATCGCGGTGAGAAGCGCAAGGTTCTCAACGTCACGGTGACTGCCGACGCCGAGCAGGAGTACGAGGAGTTCCCGAAGCTCGATTTGCGCAAGGCGGATCGTTCGGAGGTTGTCGAGGTGTTGCTCAAATCGGGTTTGTGGACGATGATTCAGCAGCGTCCTTATGGCATCATCGCCAATCCCGACGACGCTCCCAAGGCGATTTTCGTGTCGGCGTTCGATTCGGCCCCCTTGGCTCCCGACATGAACTTCGCGCTGAAAGGCGAGAAGGCCAACCTGCAAAAGGGTCTCGAGGTGCTGGGCAAGCTCACCGACGGCAAGGTGCACCTTTCGGTGCGCGCCAAGGCCGAGGGCGAGATGGCGTCGATGCAGGGCGTCGAGATGCACGCTTTCGAGGGCAAGCACCCCGTGGGCAACGTGGGTGTGCAGATCCACAGCATCGATCCCATCGCCAAGGGCGACAAGGTGTGGACGGTAGCCGTTCAGGACGTTGCGGCCATCGGCCGTCTGTTCCTCGGCGGCAAGGTCGACCTGCATAAGGTGATCGCCCTCACGGGCAGCGAGGTCGCCGAGCCGAAGTATTACCGCATCATGAGCGGCGCGCCCGTGGCGTCTGTCACCGAAGGCAATATCAAGCCGCAGGCGGAGGGCGACAAGGTGCGTATCATCTCGGGCAACGTGCTCACGGGCAGGAAGGTGGCCGAAACCGGTTTCATCACGGCTTTCGCCAACCAGATCACCGTCATCCCCGAGGGCGACAAATACGAGCTGCTGGGCTGGGCCGCGCCCCGTTTCGGCAAGTTCTCGGTGTCGCGCTCTTATTTCTCGTGGCTGTGTCCGCGCAAGGAGTACCGTCTGGATACCAATCTCAACGGCGGCGAGCGTCCTTTCGTGGTCACGGGACTCTTCGAGGAGTATCTGCCGATGGACATCTATCCGATGTATCTTTTCAAAGCCATCATGGCCGGCGATATCGACAAGATGGAGAATTTGGGTATTTACGAGATCGTAGAGGAGGACATCGCGCTGTGCGAGTTCGTCGATCCCTCGAAGACCGAGTTGCAGCAACTCGTGCGCGACGGTATTAACTTAATGATTAAGGAGTGTTAGGCTATGGGACTGAGAAAAATAGTAGACAATATGAAGCCGACCTTCTCGGAAGGAGGTAAGCTGAGTTTCCTCGCATCGACGTTCGATGCCTTCGAAACATTCCTTTTCGTGCCCAATACCACGACTTCGAAGGGCGCGCATATCCGCGACTGCAACGATATGAAGCGCACCATGATCGTGGTGGTGCTGGCTCTGTTGCCCGCGTTCCTTTTCGGATGCTTCAACACGGGTCTGCAAGTGGGACTCGCAGGGTTCGAGGCGTTCGCGTATGGTTTGGTGCGTATCCTGCCTATGGTGTGCGTATCGTACGTCGTGGGTCTGGGCATAGAGTTCGCTTATGCCCAGTCGCGCCGCGAGGAGGTGAACGAGGGTTACCTCGTCACGGGTCTGTTGATCCCGATGATCATGCCTGTCAGCACCCCGCTGTGGATGGTCGCTTTGGGCGTCGCCTTCGCCGTGATATTCGGCAAGGAGGTGTTCGGCGGTACGGGTATGAATATCTTCAACCCGGCGCTCACGGCCCGCGCATTCGTATTCTTCGCCTTCACCCCGCAGATGTCGGGCGAGGAGGTATGGTACTCGAAGTGGTCGATGATGGGCGCGCAGACCGACGGCGTTTCAGGCGCCACGGCGCTGGAGCAGCTCGCCACCACGGGCGAGATGCAGTGGAGCGCGACGGACGCTTTCCTCGGCTTCATCCCGGGTTCGTTCGGCGAGACTTCGACGCTCTGCATACTCATCGGCGCCGCGATCCTGCTCTTTACGGGTATCGCCGCATGGCGTACGATGGCGAGTGTGTTCGTAGGCGGTCTGGCTATGGGCTATCTGTTCCAAACGTTGGGCGTAACGGAGTTCCCCGCGTACTACCATCTGCTGGTGGGCGGTTTCGCGTTCGGCGCCGTGTTCATGGCGACCGATCCCGTTACTTCGGCTCAGACCAATGCCGGCAAGTATATAGTCGGTTTCATGACGGGTGCGCTGGCCGTGCTAACGCGCGTGGTCAATCCCGCATATCCCGAGGGTATGATGCTCGCCATCCTGTTCATGAACGCGTTGGCTCCCACGGTGGACTACTTCGTGGTGGAGGCGAATGTCAAAAGACGTAAAAATCGTATTAAGACTGTTAAATAAAGAGGAGTATGGCAAAGAAATTCAATGTTGACAGCAACGTTTACATCATCCTCTATTCGGTAGTGATGGTCGTTGTCGTGGCCGCGTTGCTGGCCGTGGTGTCGCTTTCGTTGCAGGGACGCCAGAACGATAACGCGCTCAACGAGAAGAAACAGCAGATCGTGACGGCTTTGGGCGAGGATCCCCTGACGACCGATTACGACAGCATCGTGGCCGAGGCCGTCATGCTCGACGCTTCGGGCAATCCGACCGAGGGCGACGTATTCGCGGCTTTGCAGGATCTGAAAGGTTCGATCGCCGCGGGCAAGTTCCCCGTGTTCAAGGCCAAGAACGGCTGCGTCGTGATTCCTGTTTACGGTGCGGGTCTGTGGGATGCCATCTGGGGCTATGTGGCTCTGGAGCCCGACATGAATACCGTAAAGGGCATCGTGCTCGACCATAAGGGCGAGACCCCGGGTCTCGGCGCCGAGATCGCCACGCCCGCCCATCAGGCCAAGTATGTGGGTAAGACCGTCTTCGAGGGCGACGACTTCGTGTCGATCACGCTCAAGAAAGGCGGCGCCAATCCCGCCGACGCCAACTATGCTCACGAAGTGGATGCCATCACGGGCGGCACCAAGACGAGCGACGGCGTCACGGAGATGATCCGCAGCGGACTCGGCAACTATCTGCCTTATCTGAAGGCCAACAAGTCTAACAATTAAAAAAAGCGGAACAATGAGTAATTTGAAAAATGTGACAGGCCCGCTGAGTGCAAATAATCCCGTCATTGTACAGATCTTGGGTATTTGTTCGGCTTTGGCGGTAACCGTAAAGATGAAGCCCGCGCTGGTGATGGGCCTCTCGGTTATCGTGGTTACGGCGTTCGCCAATCTCGTTATGTCGTGCCTGCGCAAGGGCATCCCCTCGCGCATCCGCATCATCGTGCAGCTGGTGGTTATCGCTTCGCTGGTTATTCTGGTGGATCAGTTCCTCAAGGCTTACGTTTACGACGTGTCGAAACAGTTGTCGGTATATGTGGGACTCATCATCACCAACTGTATCATCATGGGTCGCGTGGAGGCTTTCGCGCTGGGCCACAAGCCGTGGGATTCGTTCCTCGACGGCGTGGGCAACGGATTGGGCTATGCCGCGATACTGCTTATCGTGGCGTTCTTCCGCGAGTTGTTCGGTTCGGGCACTCTGTTCGGAATGCAGATCGTCCCCGAGAGCTGGTACATCGCCAACGGAGGATTCTATTCCAACATAGGTCTCATGCTCTTCCCGCCGATGGCGCTGATCCTCGTGGGTTGCATCATCTGGATCCACCGTTCGTTCAACAAGGATTTACAGGAAAAATAGGAGGTAGAATATGGAAACACTGAATCTTTTTATACGTTCGATCTTTATCGACAACATGGTGTTCGCTTTCTTCTTCGGCATGTGCTCCTACATCGCCGTTTCGAAGAACGTGAAGACCGCGCTGGGTCTCGGCGCCGCCGTGACGTTCGTCATGACCATGACCGTGCCTCTGAACTATCTCCTGAACGAATATGTGCTGAAAGCCGACGCCCTGATCGAGGGCGTGGACCTGAGTTTCCTCACCTTCATAGTCTTCATCGCCGTGATCGCTTCGTTCACGCAGCTGGTGGAGATGATCGTGGAGAAGTTCTCGCCCTCGCTCTATAACCAGTTGGGTATCTTCCTGCCCTTGATCGCCGTCAACTGCGCCATCATGGGAGGTTCGCTCTTCATGCAGCAGAAGGTGGCCGCGGGCGCAATCGCCGACTTCGGCCAGAGCGTGGTTTACGGTCTGGGTTCGGGTATCGGCTGGTGGCTGGCGATAGTCATGATGGCCGCCATACGCGAGAGAATGCAGTATTCGCACGTTCCCGCCGCGCTGAAAGGCCCGGGCATAGCCTTCATCATCACGGGCTTGATGGGTATCGCTTTCATGATATTCTCGGGAATCAAGTTGTAACCTTAAAAAGAGATTTGAGAAATGGATTTATTAACTATTATAGTTGCGATAGTCGCCTTTCTTGCGGTGACGCTCGTTTTGGTGGCGTTGCTTCTCTTTGCGAAGGCGAAACTCACGACATCGGGCGATGTCACTATCGACATTAACGACGGCAAAAAGGTGCTGACCGTCGCGGGCGGTTCGACGCTGCTCAACACGCTCACCGAGCAGGGCATATTCCTCCCCTCGGCGTGCGGCGGCAAGGGCGCTTGCGGTCAGTGCAAATGTCAGGTTCTGGAGGGCGGCGGCGACATACTGCCCACCGAGACCGGTTTCTTCAACCGTAAGCAGATTCAGAGCCACTGGCGTCTGGGATGCCAAGTGAAGGTGAAGGAGAACATGAAGATCGCCGTGCCCGCTTCGGTGCTCAGCATCAAGAAGTGGGAGTGCGAGGTGGTCTCGAACCACAATGTGGCTACCTTTATCAAAGAGTTCGTGGTGAAGCTCCCCGAGGGCGAGGATCTGAATTTCCGCAGCGGCGGTTACATCCAGATCGACGTGCCCGCCATTACGGTGGACTACAAGGATATCGACGTCGATCCCGAGTACCGCGAGGATTGGGAGAAGATGCACGTGTTCGATCTGAAGATGGTGAATCCCGAGCCGCAGGTGCGCGCCTACTCGTGCGCTACCTATCCTGCCGAGGGCAATGTGATAAAGCTCAACGTGCGTATCGCCACTCCGCCGTTCGATCGCGCGGCGGGCGGTTTCATGAAGGTGAACCCGGGCGTATGCTCGTCGTATATCTACTCGCTCAAGCCGGGTGACAAGATCACCATATCGGGTCCTTACGGCGAGTTCTTCCTGCCCGACAACCTGCCCGACGATCAGGAGTTGATCTTCATCGGCGGCGGCGCGGGCATGGCGCCCATGCGAAGCCATCTGATGCACCTTTTCAAGACGGAGAAGACCAAGCGTCCCGTTACGTTCTGGTACGGCGCGCGTTCGTTGAAAGAGGCCTTCTATCTGGAAGATTTCCACGCCATCGAGAAAGAGTTCCCCAACTTCAAGTTCCATCTGGCGCTCGACCGTCCCGATCCCGCAGCCGACGCGGCGGGCGTGGACTACAAGGTCGGCTTCGTGCACAACGTGCTGTACGAAAACTATCTGAAGAACCACGAGGAGCCCGAGGGTTGCATCTACCTCATGTGCGGACCTCCGATGATGTCGGATGCCGTTGTCAAGATGCTCGACAGCCTCGGCGTTCCGCCCGAAAATATCCTCTATGATAACTTCGGCGCGTAAGCGTCGGGCGGGTTCGTCCCGAAACGAAATATCGGCAAGATTCATCGCGAACCTTGCCGATATTTTTTTGCATACGTTCGATTCGGCGCCGAGCTGCCGCAACTTGCCTACATTAAACTTTCGAGTTTGAACATCGGAAGATACATCGCTATCAGTATCACGGCCACGAGCGTGCCGACGAGCAGTATGAGCGAAGGTTCCGCTATGGTTCCCATGCGTCGTATGGCGTGTTCCAGCTCGTCGGTCAGGGTGTCGCCCAGCCTTCGCAGCATCTGCCGCAATCGGTTCGTTTGCTCGCCCACGCGCACGAGCGCCGCGAGCCGTCGTTCGTACAGTTCGGGATATCGTGCCATCGCGTCGGCGAAAGATATTCCCTGCTCGAGCATGCGGGCTATCTCCGACAGCGAACGACGATAGGGATAGAATTCGGTGGCTTCGGCTATCATCGTGACGCCGGCCAGCAACGGAATGCCCGAAGAACACAACAGATCGAGCAACTTGCATATCCGCACCTCGTTGTTCTTGCGTATTATGTCGCCTATGATCGGCAGCCGCAGCAGCATCGTGCCCGTGATGCGCCGTACCTGCTCGTCTTTGCCGTACCGCCGATACAGCAACGCCGCCGCGCCTGCCGTGGCAACCGTCGCGGTCGCATATTCGGGAAACGCGTCGGCGAAAGCTATTATACGTCGGGTCAGCATCGGCAACTCGCCTCCCATACGGGCATATACCTGCTCGAACATGGGCACTACCACCGTCAGCATGAATGCGGTCACCGCTATGGCCATGCAAAGCACCACTATGGGGTAGCTGACGGCCGACGATACCATACGCCTCAGCGCGGCTCGTTTGCGGTAGTACTCGGCGAGAAACTCCAACGCCTCGGCCAACCGTCCCGTCTGCTCGCCTATGTCCACCACGCCGCAGTCCAGCGGGGGAAACGCTCCGCTCTCGCTCATCGCCCGTCGCAGCGAGCAGCCTTCGACGATCCGCGCGTACAATCTCTCGAGCATGGCTCTTACCGCGCCGCGCTCTTCGGCCTCGATCAACAGCGCGAAGGCGTTCGAGAAGTCGACGCCCGCTCCGAGCAAGGCGTTCAGTTCGCCATAGAACGTCTCGCGGCGCGAGTCGGTCATGTCGGGGTGTTTGGCAGTTTGCGATTCTGCGGACCGCATCGCGCGGCCGTGTATGCGTTTACTGTTCATTTTCTATTCGGTTTATCTCTCGCATGTATTCGACTTGCGGATTCTGTCGTATGCCGAACCGTGCGGTGAAAGTTCTCTCCGCCTTTCGGATCGTGACCTTCAGCGTGTCGGGGCCGTCGTCGTATTCCGCATGTTTCAGCCGTTCGACGCCTGTCATGATCGTATCGACAAAGTCGTCTCGGCTGTATATCAATACCGAATCCGACAGTCGGAGCATGGCTTCGGTGCCGTTGCGATACACTATTACTCCCGTCCCCGCGCGTTTCATGCTGTCGGCCGATTCGGCGAGCGACTCGAGTCGGTATACTCCCTCGCGTATTCGGCCGTCCGACTCCATCGCGGCGATGAGCCGTCCTTGCAGATGTTTGAACAACCCGAGCCCCTCGGTGACGAGCAGAAATACCATTCCCGCCACGATCATCATAACGAGCGTCTCGACAAGGGTCGAGGCGCGCAGTTTCATCTCCGTTATTCGCATCTTACGAGTTCTTTGTGAACGGTTGTCTCCGTGCCGCATTCGACGGTAACGGTCATCATCGCTACATCCTCGAAGTCGCGATAGGGCTCTATCGTGATTTTCGCCCGTCCGCAATCGTATTGTTCGACATATTCGCCCGCAGGCCAAAGACCGTCGGCGTATTTTCGGCGTGCCGACTCCGCGACGTAACGCATCTCGGCTGCCGCGAGTCCGTCGCTGCCGCTTAGCGTCAATTTAGGCAACAGTTCGAGCGACAAGGCGAACACGATCATGAATATCGACGATGCCGCGACGGCCTCAAGCAGCGATGCGCCCTTCAGTTCGTACATACGACCTCCTTTCTGCGGGCAACGGAGTCCGCGATCCATACGGGGTGTGCCGTCACGGGGTTCTCCCGCAGATCGACGTCGTACAGCATATCCTTGTAGTAACCTTGCGGCGAGAAGTAGGCCGCCGCGCGCAGGCATGCGAATCCCGTCACGTGCCCCCGCACTTCGGCCGTGCCGTCCACATACAGCAATCCGCGCAGCCGTGCCGTGGGCGACTGTCTGTATGACGCCGTCGCGCGTCGCTCGCCCGTCGTGTCGCGCACTATGGCGTATCCGTCCAGAGTAACGCTGTCGCCCAGTTCGGCATATCGGCCCGCATATATGCCCGACGGATACCGCAATGCCGCACGCGGTTCCATTATCGCCGTGTCTCGGGCAAGAATTTGCGCCTCGATATGCGTTCCCGACCCTATCGTCGCCTTGCGGGCGCATACGATGACGTTCCGCATGCGGCAGGTGGAGTCTATCCGTACCTCATCGCCAGTAATCACGATCCGACCCGATAGCGAACAGTCGGCGATCTCGGCCGAACCGACGGCGAGAAAGAGCGTAGAATCGGCTGACAAGGGTATTTCGGCAGAGTCGGGAACGCCGTTCGTCGTACGGTCGGCGCGGGCGAGCAACCTTCGCAGGATCTCTGCCGATTTCGGCTCGGGATGCGGCATCTCGGCCGCGGATAGTCGGACCGAGGCGGTCGGAACGGGCTCGCCGTCGAAGAACTCCGTTCCCATACGGCCGTACACCAGTCCGTTACGAGGCAGATAGAGCGTACCTCGCAGGCGGGTGTCTCCCGCGATGTTCAGCGCGGTGCGGTTGTCGGCATAGTAGAGCGTGCGCTCTGCGACGGGGGCGATGCCCGTGATGCGGCATTGTCGCACCGCAGAATCGGACGTCGAGATGCCGACCAGTTCGTACAGCCCCCACGGCCGCACGGAAAGATATACCCTCGAGCTCGGAATCGAGTCGTACAGCAGGAAACCTTCGGCAGCGGTCAGACGCTCGTCGTCGGGATGCAGGCAGTAGAGCATATATGCCGACTCGGCATCGGCGTGCGCCTGACGCAGTCGGCGGTAACCGAGCTCGGCCATACGGCTCTGTTCCCACAGCGCGATGAGTCCCAGCATCGCGATGGTAATTACCGTCGTGGCCGCGATTGCCGTGGGCAGGACGCTGCCGCGGACCGCAAAGCAAGTCTGATTCGATATCTCTTTCTCCGTCACTCGCATAACTTCACTCCGTATTTGACTCCGCCGCGCATCAAGTAGAGCGAATCGCGATCCGTATCCGACAAAACGAATCCCGCCATGCTGTCGCCGCGCTTGGCTTCGTACTGTTCGCCCTCGATGTCGATGATATGTATCGTTCGGCTTTGGGTCCGTATCGTCCCCAGATGTTCGCATACGATGTTTTCACGATTTGCCGAACGCGCCGCATGGCGACGTTCGGGTAATGCGCGCATGGGTTTCGCGGGCGTTACGGTTTGCGGCGTCGACGTTTTCAGAAACGGGTCGGGGTAGTCGGCGAAAAGGGTGTCGGCGACGGGTTCGCATTCGGTATCGTCCGCCCTCGCGTGCGGTGCGGCAGGAGGAATATCCTCGTCGGGGGAGAGCAGTTTCCACGCTATGGCTCCCCATACGGCGATTGCGGCGGCAAGCAACATGTATGTGGTGAGGCGCGATTTCATTCGTTCGGGTCGGTTACGTGCAGAGTGGCGGTTATCGGGGTTCCCGTGTATGCCGAGTTGAAAGGCACTACACGCCACCTATATTCTCCGCGGTCGAGCGATAACGTGCAACGAACATTACGCGACATGGAGTCGGCGTATATCACGGTGTCGGCCGCGATGCGTTCGGCATGCTCGAAGGAGGGCGAGACTATGGTAAACTCGTATCCCGAGGCATGCTCCACGCCGCGCCATGCGAAACAGACGTCGCCTGCGGCGACTCGCGCGCCGTCGGTCGGAGCCGTTATCTCGATTCGTCGGTTCGTTATGTCCTCTTCGAGTATTTCGCACCCTGCGAGCGGCAGGAGCATGAGAGGCAGAAGTATTCTATTCATAGATTGTCGGTTTTGCAGATTTGTTGAATGTACATCGTGAGGGTAAGTCGCCCGTTCGGCGCGGCTCGGTCTTCCGTGAGCCGCCATACGGCTGAACGCACCGCGCATTCTGGCACTTCGCGTTCGATACGGTGGAGGATGCGCAGCAGTTCGGCGAACGTTCCCGTCAGAGCGACCTCCGCCGTATGCAGAGCCAGCGACCCTCGGCGTTCGGTAACCGCGGGCGTGTAGCCCGTGACGCGCACGTCGCGTCCTATGTGGTCGAGAAGCAGCCCCGAGAGTATCAGTTCCCGTCGATTGCGTAATCCGCTCGCGGCGTCTTCGGCCGTATCGGGCAGGGCGGATATCTCGGCGCGCAGCTTCAGACACTCCGAAGCCGTGCGGACGGTATCGCGTAGGGCGTAACGCCACGCCGCGGCGGGCAGCAGTATGAGCAGGGCGATCATCATCGCGAGGCCTCGATAGCGGTAGGGTAGTTTCATGGTTCGAGATCTATTTCGAAGTCGAGGGTCGAGGCGTTGCGTTCGCGTTCTATGGAGGCGAGGTTCACCGAACGGAACACTCCGCTTGCAGAGAGTCGGGCGACGAACTCCGATACCGCGGCCGACGATGGCGCCGATCCGATTACGGTAACGTTGTTCTCGCGACGCAACAGCGGTTTGCCCGCCTCGAACCGTTTGACGAGCGGTTCCACACCGATCGAACGCAGACGTATAGGTTCGGGCACTGCGGCGGCTATGCGGTCGCAGACGACGGCACGCGGCACGCTCGGACGCTCGGAGAAGGCGCGGATCAAGGACCGTTCGCTCTCGTTGTCTGCCGTGCGTCGGCTTTCGCGGTGTTCGCGCGCCGAGAGTTCGCCGCGCAGCCGCTCCCGCTCGGAGTTCAGCTTCGCGGAGATAAAAGCATTGGCCGACAGCAGCGACAGCCACACGCAGAGAACGGGAATATATATGCGCCTCGTGCAGGCCTGCAATACCGCCGAACTCGTGTCGGAGGGCCGCAACAGTCGCCGAGGGCTCGTCGCGGTGCGTATGCGCTCGGCACAGATCGCGGCCGCGGCGGGTATATCGGCGGCCTTGGCCGTGCAGAAGCGGTCCGCGGGAACGATCCCGCGGAGGGCAAGATCGGATTCGAGCGACGACATGCGTTCGCGGCGGAAAAACGAGACGTCGTCTCCCGAGCGGCTGCTCAAGAACGTATCCTCGTCGGCCTCGACCCGTCGGGCTATATCGCCGTCGGAAGGTTTCGTGATGACTCCGTGGCCGCATACTACCACTGCGACGATATGGCTGCGAACAAGCGGAGTCCACGCCCCGACGACCTCTTCGCCGTTCTGTCGGCGGGCGGACAATGCGTATCGGCCCGAGGCGTCGTACTCGGCCGTGAGGAACAGTATCGGAGGAAACGGTTTCATGTCTGTATCGTTCTTATTCTATTACCGTCGGTTTGATGAATATGTTGAGCGAGCGTTCTATCTTGTTGCGCTTCTCTTTCCCGAAGAACCACTTTATGACGGGTACCCGCGCAAGAAACGGTATGCCGCGCGAGGAGCGTTCGAAACTGTTGCGGTCGAGCCCTCCGAGCAGAACCATCTCCTCGTTCTGAACCTTCACGATGGATTTGAAACTGCGCATGGAGGTTCCGGGCGGCGCATTTTTTTCGGTGCGGTCCGTGAACTCCGTCTGCTCGAACTCTATCTCCAGCGTTATGTGCCCGTCGCGCGACACGTATGGCGTGACCTTGATCGAAAGGTCGGCATCGACGGATTTCCAAGTGTAAGACTCGGACTGTATGGGGTTTTGCGTACCGTAATAGTTGTTTTGCACCTCTTTGTAATACTGCGTCTCGCCGCTGGTGAGCACCGCTTCGTGTCCGTTGAGCGTCGAGAGCTTGGGGGTGGATTGCAGGCGTAGGGTGCCCTTCTCCTCCAGCGCATGCAGGCTGAGGTAGAAGTTGGGCGTCACGCGTCCCAGATTCACCGTGCCGCGTATTCGGTGCAGCAGGTTGTTCACCGCGCCTGCGCCGAAGGTCATGTCCACACCGTCGCCCAGCGTGCCCGAGGTGGTCGCGGGCGACGATCCCACTCCGCCGCCTATGCCCATCTCGCGTATGTCGCTGCGCTGTACCTCGGCGATGATGATCTCCATGGTTATGAGCGGTACGGGGCGGTCTATCGAGCGCAGGAATGCCTCCGTGCGCGACACGTCGCGACGGTCGCCGCCGAGGATCAAGGCGTTCAGGTCGGGAAACGACTTGATCTCGACGCCCTCTTTGAGCGTCGAGGGGATAAGCTCCTCGGCCTTGGATACCGATCGGTATTCGAGCTCCACCACGGTGGCCGAGCCGAGGCGGTCGCTCGCTGCGGCGCCGAAGATCCAGATGCCGCGCTGTTCGTAAAACGAGTATTCGGATCCTTTGAGCAGCACCGCCAGCAGTGTTTCGAAATCGATATCGTCTACCCATATTCCGACCGTGAGGTTCAAGGGGGTGCGGAAATAGTGGTTCAGGTTCATCTGCTCGCACAGATCGAGCACGATATCCTGCGCGTCGCCGCGGGCGATATGCGCCGTTATGCGTCCGAGCGAATCTACCCGAAGTTCGTTTTCGTCGAAACTGCGGCGACGAGCGTATGTCGATGCGGCAACAGGCGCGGCGTTATCGCTCTGTGCGTCGCGGATACTCCAGATGTCGTCGGAGCTTCGCTCGGCGAGGAGCCCGTTAACCTCGCCCAGCGTGAGCAATGCCGCGGCAAAAGGCATGCGACGGACATAGCCCGAGACTTTATGGTCGTAAAGTGTCTGCGGGACGATTATGTTGCGGCCCGTGAGGCGGGTTATCTTCTTCGTGACGTCTATCAGCCGCTCGCCGTGCAGATCGAACGACAGCGACGTGTCGCGGGCCTCGAAAACGATGTCGGGATCGGGCGCGGGATTCGCGGGCGCGGCGGCGGGAAAGACCGATACTATGTTGCCCGTAACTTCGATGTCGAGCCGATATTCGAGACACAGGAATCGCAGCAGATCATCCACGCGGGTGCGGGTGAAATTGCATGTAACGGGTGTTTGGTCGACGCTGCGGACGCTCAGATTGACGCCGCTCGCCCGCGCGATATTTCGCAGCAGCTCTCCCACGGACAACCGACCCGATGTGACGTCCACCTCCTGCCCGAACCGAGGATCGCGCTCGACGAGGGCCGACAGTCTGTCCTCCAATCCGTCGATGCGCAGGGTGTCGGAACGTTCCTGCATGGTTGCGGAGCCCGACGACCTTGTCGGAATCTCGGCCGCGGCCGACGCTGCGCAGAGCAGCATTAAAAACAGTAATCTTTTCATATCATCGGCTGTTAAGCATCGGAATCAATTCGTCGAGCGAAGTTTCGCCCCGTCGGAAAAGGTCGATGACCGCATCGCGAAGCGACGTTATGCCTCGTTCGGCGAGCAGTCGCGCTATCTCCGTGTCTCCTGCCCGCGCCGCCGCGGCCAGTTCGTCGTCCAAAGGGATCACCTCGTATATCGCCCTACGTCCCGCATAGCCCGTATAGTAACATCGCTCGCAGCCGACGGCCTCGAAATATACGTCGGCCTCGATATCGCGAGGCGCGCTCGCAGCCGCCCGCCGCTTGCAGTGCGGACACAACAGTCGCACGAGCCGCTGCGCTACGGTCATGACCAGCGTATCGGCGATCAAATACGGATGCACGCCCATGTCCGCGAGGCGGGCCACGGCTCCCCACGCCGTGTTGGTATGTATGGTCGAGAAGAGCAGATGCCCCGTGAGAGCCGAGCGTACGGCCATCTGCGCCGTGTCGGGATCGCGTACCTCGCCGAGCATTATTATGTCGGGATCCTGACGCAGAAACGTGCGCAGCGCGCTGCCGAACGTGAGCCCGATCTCCTCTTTGAGTTGTACTTGATTCACGCCTTCGAGCGTGTACTCCACGGGATCCTCTATCGTGAGGATGTTATCCGTCGAGGCGTTCAGACGTCGGAGCGTGGCATAGAGCGTCGTGCTCTTGCCCGAACCCGTCGGACCGCATATGAGTATCATTCCGAACGGGCGGCATACGGCTCGGCAATAATCTTCATACTGACGGGGCGTGAAGCCGAGGTTGCGAAGCTCCAGCAGTTCGGTCTGCCTCGTCAGAAGTCGCATTACGACCTTTTCGCCGTAAATGGTGGGCAGCACCGACACGCGCACGTCGAACTTCGCTCCGTCGCGGTCGTAACCGATACGGCCGTCCTGCGGCAGACGTTTTTCGGATATGTCGAGGTCGGAGAGTATCTTGATTTGATTGATAAGAGGCGCGTAACGCTGTTTCTCGACGACGTAACGTTCCGTCAGTCGGCCGTCGATGCGCAGGCGTATGCGGCAACGATCCTTGTAGCATTCGATATGTATGTCGCTGGCGCAGTCGCGAAGCGCCTCGCCGATGAGCGAGTATAAAAAACTCTGTCCCGAATCGGTCTCGGCCGTGCGACACGTCGTCGCGACCGCCCGCTCCGTGCGGTAATACCGCAGCAGCAGACGTTGCAGATCCTCCTCGGCAATCGGCTCGACGGCGGTCTGCCAGCCGTACAACACCTCCAGCTCTTCGCTCGCGTCGGTGTAATCTTTCGTATCGCTGCCGTAAAACCGTACCAGATCGCCGTCGCGGCCGCAAGGCACGAGACGATAAGCCGCGGCGTCGGCGGCCGAGAGAAGTTGCACGATCTCGGTAGGTATATGTTCGATTACAGACATAGCACGTAGAAACGAATTACGGTTACGCATATAAGGGTTATGCCGATCATTCCCGCAAAGGGTATCGTGCTGCGCCGTCCGCGGTTAAGGATTCGATACCACGCCAGCGATATCGCCGCCGCCGCGACGAGCAGTTTCAACAAGTCGGCGGGCGGGAACAGCGGGCTCAGGGCGATGATGTGGCATAGGTCGCCTGCGCCGAATGCCGTGCCGAGGCGAACGCGTCGGTAGCGCAGTTTCAGATACCCCGCGAGGCATAGCATGAGCAGCGCGGCGAGCGTGCAGCCGTACAGAAGATGCGTCATTGCCGCCCGCAACGATTCGGAATATGCGGAGGCGAAGACCGAGGCGACGAATAGCGCCGCGAGCCATGTTACCGACACCCGCCGTCTGCGGAAATCCGAGACGACTATCGGCAGCGACGCCGCGGCGGGTGCGAACCATATAAAGGCCGAGATCGACATGGAGGTCAGTCTTTTACGGTTTCGCGCAGATGCTTCTGCTCGTCGATCTCCCATACGTTGTAGACGCCGTCGCCGTCGAAATCGACGACTGCGGTCGCCGTGGCGCGGAAACCATGCTCCGACGCCTCCACGATCTCGATAAGGTAGTTGGCGCCGCCGCCGTCGGTGACCAACGTCGACTGTTCGAATCCGAGCTCCTCCGTCGACGACGAATAGCGCGAGTAGGTATAGAAATGAGACTTCTGCAACGTGTGCAGATAGGTGAGTTGCTGTTGCGCCTCGGTGGCTTTGGCCCGCGAGATCAAAGGCATGAGATTCGGCAGCGCGATAAGAACCAGTATGCCGACGATGACCAGCACCACCAAAAGCTCCGAAAGTGAAAATGCGCGAAGATTGCGGGAGCGCAAATCGATGATTGAAGCATTCATTTGATAAAAGGGTTAGTTGTGACAAATTTATGCTCCGAAAGCAGCTCGATTCGCATGAATTCGCCAAAATCCAACCTTACACGACAATGGTAAATCGCTGATTATAAGTGTCAATAATCGAAAATAATCTTACTTTTATATTTTGTAATATCAACTTGCTGTAAATCAATCATATGGGTATTGGAGGGTGTTGATCTGTGCGAATAATAATCGCTAACTTTCAATAAATAATTCGCCTATGCTGACACGTTCCCGAGCCCCGTGATATAATATTTCGATGTCCGACCGCGGGTAAAACGAGGTAAGGCCGATAATCGTTTATGATATTCATGATCCCAAAATACTGCCCAGATGATAATACTTATAATAGATATATTGTTGATATCGATAATAATATTCGTCGTGCTTCGTGAACGTAAGCTGTACGGCGACAAACTGCGGCGCGAAGCGCAGGAGAGACTCGACTATATCCATATATTGATCGATACTGTATATACTTTCGGCAATAACAACGAACTGTTGTCGGCTCGGTTGAAACAGGAGATGTCGGCGAAGAAACTGCTCTTGTACGGCATCATCGAGCGTAAGCAAACCGAGGCGTGCCGTCCCGAATTGAAGATCGGCGAAGACGACAGATTGCTGTACCAGCTGTTGCAGGAGGGGTTCTCGCCGAGGGAACTTTGCATTATCTTCTCTCTGAACAATCTCAACAGCCTTTACGTAAAGCATCATCGTATCCGCAAGAAATTGGGACTGTTGTCCGAAGCAAATGCAAAAATCGAAACGGAGAGCGACGTGTGCACATCCGAAACGCAACCTAAAGCGGCGGACAGACCGAATAAAAAGCAACATGTTTCGATAGACCGCGTCGGTAAGGTCGGAAACGATGCCGCGGAAAAAGAGAAGGAGCCGATCGAAGTGTAGCGAGTTCCGTCGATCCAATGAAATGACGGTGAATCGTAAAAAGGCAGACTTTAACCGTTATGGTTAGTCTGCCTTTATATAGAGCGGATTATTATCCTTTGTATTAAACGGTTCCGTTCTAATGTTGGAATCGAGCTTCGGAATCGATGTAGTTAATTCCGAAGTCTTTCTGTGATTCCTTGCCGTTATAAAGATACGGGTTCGTTGAGGCTGCCAATGCGGAATTAGTGTGGCGTTCTCCGTAGGGCATGTAGTCATTTTGTTCGAGGACGGTGCCGCTTGAATTGGTCACTAAACGAGTACTTCCCAAGTGGTCTGTGACGAAGTATCGTGCCTCGCATCCGCTGCTTGTTATAGCCCTACTTGACAAGTTGGGGAAATTTTGTTTAGATGTAAAAAATATGCTGTCTAAGAGAGTAGACAGCATATTTTTTATCTTTAATGATTGTTTTTGATGTTATTTATTCGATCGAAGTATAGAAACAATAATAGTATGACAATTAGAAATATGACATTGCTTATACACAACCACTTGACACCTAATATTATATTGTCGAGTTCATAATAGCCATATTTCGTCTCGCCTGTTTCTGTAAGAGATCTTTTTATAACTTCAAAATCATATTGCCTTGCAACTAAAGCTCCTGCGTATGACCAAATCGTATCTAGAATATCAATAATTATGACTAATATTATAATAATCTTTAGTATCGATTTTCGTGCCATCTTCGTATTTTTTCAATTAGTTGATTCAAGAATTGTTCTGGATCATTTATACGAGTTAAGCGATTATCTCCCGAATTTGCTTTTTCGTTTAAATATTTAACGAATCCATTTGGACTTATCGCATCCTTTTCTAAAAAATTGTTTCCACTATTTATGCCGTCAATTGTTTTAGTTACACAATTATTTGACAATAAATTATAATTATCAACTACGACAGCATTAGGATTTCCGTATGTATCTTTATCTTGATTTGATGGGCTAAGGCCTGTTTCCATTTGACGGTCATAATATCTACTGATTATTTCGTCCGTATTATTATTGACTTCAAAAACTGTAAAATCCTCGTTAAGGACTTCTTTAAGATATTCGACAGCCTCTAATCCTTGTTTTTTCATTAAAACACCTTCTCCGTTTGGTGTAAAACGGCCGGAAGTTATTCCTGAATATCCATATATGGTTCCGTATCGTCCGTATGAATATACAATTGTATTTTCACCATCTCCGACGGTTAGAAATGCATGTCCAAGTCCTTTCGTTTGAATGTAAATTCTGGGTTTTTTACCATCATAATCGATAAGTTTTATCGGATTAGCGGCACAATAGGCATACGGCGATATGTGATAGTACTTTTCGCACAAGGGATCTATGGAATTAAACGCTCCGTCCAAACGTTGGAATCTTGCTTCGGAATCGATGTAGTTTATTCCGAAGTCTTTCTGTGACTCTTTGCCGTTATAAAGATACGGGTTCGTAGAGGCTGCCAATGCGGAATTCGAATGACGTTCTCCGTACGGCATATAGTCGTTTTGTTCCGATACCGTGCCGTTCGCAGATGCAACCAATCTTGTGCTTCCAAGATGGTCCGCAATGAAGTATCGTGCCTCGTATCCGCTGCTTGTTTTATACGTTCTACCTCCCGCCGTCGTTACACTTTCCAATGTAATATTGGAATTGCTGCGATTATATTTGAAAGAACCTATGTAATCGAAGCCTACACCTAATGCGTTGACAGCTTTTATTTTAGTTCCGTCGGCGAGATATGTGTAGGTTGCTTTCACGGTCGATCCTTGCTTGATTACTGTAGGCAAGTTAAGAAAAATATATGTAATTACCAAATATTTAATAAGACATTTTTTTAATGAGTTTGACTATAATAAATTCCTATGGTATATCTTAAGAATGAAAATTCCCCCGCTTTATAATTTATAAGCGGGGGCTTGATTTTAAATTACCAATACCGGACAGATTTTCCAACCCCAATAACGTCAAAATCAGCATAGGCTAAAACAACTACATATCAACAAGTTAATTGATTGTTCGGGTAACGGATTCACTCTGTTTCCACCCGAATACGGTGGATAGTTCTATTCTTATGTAGGTTCCCATGTAGGGAATCGGCAGGAATACATGAGCCACTAAAAAATTAACGATATGTATTGTTCGATCACATTCAAAGGCCGCAAGGATCCCCAGGACCCCAAGATGGTCAAACTGGAAATGATTTTCTACAAGACCGGTTACACCCGCATTCCCCGGGTCGTCGGCATTACCGGAGCTTACAAATGCTGGAACAACGAAACCCAGAGTTTTGAATCCGCCTCCAGCGAGTACCTCAAGAAAAACCAGCTGCTGCTCGAACTCAAAGAGAAGTACATGTCCGTTGCCGAACGGTGGGAAAAGGACGGGCGCAACTTCTCCGTACTGCAATGGGCCGACTGCTTCAAACCCAAAGAAGAGGAAAAAGCAAAGCAGGAATCGAAAGTGCTGACCGTTCTTCAACTCATCAACGCCAGAATCGAATACTTCGAGAATCACGAGAAGTTCAAGAACGGCAAACTTGTCAAGAGCGTCGGCACTGCCGGCATGTACAAGCAACTCCGTACTTCACTCTCGGCCTTCACCCAGAAGCAGTACAACAAAGACCTGTCCCGCTTTTACTTTACCGACATTACCCAGAAATTCTTACTGGAATACATCGTCTATCTGGAGCGGCGCGGTATCGAAAACGGAAACCGAGCCGGGCTGCGCCAGTTTCTTCGCATCTTCCGCGCTCTGGTGAACTACGCCAAGGACGAACTCCACATGTACGGAGCCAATCCCGCAATCTTCGAGGCGGCTTCAGAAAAGATGGCGTGGGGACAGTTCGAATCCAAGGCCGTCAATCCGAACATCATTCGCCGGATGGAGTTCATGGACCGCAGCCTCTTCTCCGAGCAGGAACAGCTCTGCCTCGACCTTTTTCTTTTCAGCTTTTACAGCGGCGGCATGGCCAACGTCGATGTTATCAATCTGACGTGGGACATGATTAACGAAAAGGAAGGCATGATTGTCTACGAGCGTACCAAATTTCCCAAGCTGGCCAAGCCTCTGCTTATCGATCGCCTGATCGTAATTCTGAACAAATACCGGGGCAAAGGCATCGACAACTACGTATTCCCAGTCTATACCGAGAAACACGTGACCGACAAACAGAAGATGGGATGCCGCAGCAACTTCTCCTCTCTCGTCAGCGAAACACTGGACAAGGTGTGCGATATCCTGGGAATCGATGAGAAAATGACGTGGTACACGGCGCGAGGTACGTTTATTTCCAGTGAGCTTGATGCCGGAACTCCGATCACCCATGTTGCGGAAATGGCCGGCAACAGCGCACGGACCATCGAGAAACACTACTACAAGAACACCAGGCAAGAAGAACTGCGCCAGCGCATGAATGCCCGGTATGATAGTTGGGGGCAGCGAGCTATATAAGCGACAACCCAACAATACCGTTTGAGCTATAGCTCAAACGGTATTGTTTAATTTTACAAGCTATATTTCTTCTCGAAGAGCTCCTTGTTGGTCTCTCCCCACGCAATCATGGCATCGAGGATAGGCAGGAGTGATCGTCCCAGTTCCGTGATGGAATATTCCGAACGCGGCGGCAGTTCGGGATAAATGGTCTTGGCCACGAGATCGTCATCCACCAACTCTTTCAGTTGCAGGTCGAGCACGCGTGGCGCGGCCTCGGGGAGCGCCTTGTGCAACTCGCTCGGGCGCATGGGAGCATCGCGCAATTCGTCCAAAATACAGGACTTCCACTTGGAATCGATCAGGCTCATCGTCAGCCGCAAAGGGCAACTCAAATCGACGGGTATCTTTCTTTCGTACATCTCTTTTTGTTTTTACAAGTGCAAAGGTAAACATAATCCCCCGTAATGAGGATATACCGAAAAATAATTCGGTATATGAATAATTTTTCGGTACTTGCGGACATCGTCATTACCATGTAACTTTGCGGGAAATTAACGAAAACAAAAAGTTGTGAGAGCAAGTATTGAAGAATACAAAGCAGTGGAAGCCGCTGCCATGAAGTTCGTAAAGAGCGTCGCCGAAGGCGACAGCCGTTATGCGAAAGAGTTGTTCACCGACGAGGCCGTTCTGTTCGGCTATCTGGACGGAAAACTGGAGCACGGAAGTATCGAACAGTTCTACCGCAATGTCGATTCGGTCGCCGCAGGAGACAAGTTCAAGGCGCGGATCGACGTGGTAGCCGTCGAGGAGACACTGGCTGTCGTCCGCGTACTCGAAGAGAGCTGGGGAGGCCGTATCGACTTCACCGATTATCTGTTGCTGCTGAAAATCGACGGCGAATGGAAATGCGTCGCCAAAGCCTACAATCAGAATTCGAATACGATTCAAAAGAGATAGGAAGCATGGGAAAGAAAATAGTCATACTCAACGGAAGTCCCCGGCCGAAAGGCAATACGGCAGGACTGGTGGACGCCTTCAAGCAAGGCGCGGAAGAGGCCGGACATACGGTAGAGGTATTCGACCTGCAACGGATGGACATCCATCCCTGTCTGGGGTGTCTGGGCGGCGGTCGCGATGCGCAATGCCCATGTGTGCAGAAAGACGACATGGCAAGGATCTATCCGCACTACGAAACGGCAGACGTGCTGGTGCTTGCCTCGCCGATGTATTACTGGAGCATCACGGCACAACTGAAAGCCGTCATCGACCGTTTGTTTGCCGTAACGGAAAAGAGTCCCGAATACCATACGCCCATGCAGCACTGCGTCCTGCTCATGGCGGCAGAAGGTGACACGCCGGACAACTTCGAGCCTGTGGAACACTACTATCATGCCTTGCTGCGTCACCTCGGTTGGGAGAATCTGGGTGAGGTGTATGCCGGAGGCGTGATGCGGGTGGGCGACATTGCCGGGCATCCCTCGTTGGAGAAAGCATACAATTTAGGTAAGAACATTTGAAAGAGACGCGTATGAAAGTCCTGCTCATCAACGGCAGCCCCAACGAACACGGCTGCACCTACACCGCCCTGCACGAGGTGGAAACGACCTTGCAGCGGCACGGTATCGAAACGGAACTTCTCTACTTGGGCAAGAAGCCTGTCGCCGGATGTATCGCCTGCATGAAATGCTTCGAGACGGGGCACTGCTTCCGTGACGATGCGGTCCGCGAGATTCAAGACCGGCTGGCGGAGTTCGATGCCATCATACTCGGTTCACCCGTCTATTACAGCGGTCCGACAGGACAGATACTCTCCTTCTGCCAGCGTCTGTTCTTCTGTAAGGAGGGCGAAATGGCCGGCAAGTTCGGTGCATCGGTCGTATCGTGTCGCCGCGGAGGCGCTTCGGCTACGTTCGAACAGCTCAACCAGTTTTTCACCATTTCCAACATGCCCGTCGTCTCTTCGCAATACTGGAACTCGGTGCACGGCTTCATTCCCGACGACGTGCGGCGCGACCGCGAGGGGTTGCAGACCATGCGAACGCTCGGCGAGAACATGGCCTGGCTGTTGAAGGGCATGGAAGCCGCCCGACGGCAGGGTATCGGGAAACCGGAATACGAACCGAGAGAGAATACTCATTTTATTCAACACCAATAACGAAAACCATGAAGAAGAAAAGATTTATGACTTCTGCGATTGCCTGCTGTCTCGCATGGGCAGGCCTCTTTTGCAGTTGCAGTTCCGCATCGTCAAAGACAGACCAAGTTTCCGTGCAGGAAGAGACGACCGAAAATGCCGCATGGAAAGCTATCAAGCCGGAAGAGGTGAAGAACGCCGTACAATTGTTCGACAAGGATTGGATGGCACTTGCCGTGGGTAAAGAGGGTGATATGAACGCCATGACCATCAGTTGGGGCGGCATGGGCGAACTGTGGGGACACCCCGTCGTGACGGTCTACGTTTCGACCAGCCGCCATACGCACAGTTTCATGGAACGCAACGGCTATTTTACCGTAACGGCTTTCCCTGAAAAACACCGTTCCGCCCTGCGCTACATCGGCACGCATTCCGGTCGTGAGGGCGACAAGTTGAAAGCCGCCGGACTGACGCCCGAATACACCGAGCTCGGCAATCCGATATTCAAGGAGGCGAATCTTGCCATCGAGTGCAAGGTCATATACAGCGCGCCGTTCGACCCCGAACGGATAGCCAAGGAGGTCGGACGTATCTACGACAACGGCATGGGTATACACACCATGTATATCGGGGAGATCGTGAATGTGTGGGAGAAAAGATATGAGAGCAAGCATTGAAATATACATCGGACACGATTCAAAACAATAACTCAATTAAAATCAGGAGGACAAGACCATGATCATGGATTATCAGGGAATCAAAGAGGTCGTCATGCAGTACGTGAACGGTTGCACCGCAGGCGATGTCGAGCTGACCAAAAAGGCATTCCACAAGGATGCCGTCATGTACGGGTATCTGAACGGCGAACTGTCGGCCGGAAGCATCGAGAATCTCTATGCCGCCATCGGGAAACTCGGAGCCGCCGCCGAAACGAAAGCTGAAGTGGATGTCATGGAGGTGGTCGGCACGGCTGCGACGGTACGTGTCGTATTGGAGAATTGGCACGGGCTGTCGTTCACCGATTTTCATTCGCTGGTGAAGATCGACGGCAAGTGGACAATCGTTGCAAAGATATTCCACCAGTAAGCCGGCATGGCTTCATTTCCGGAATTGACAAGAGCGTACCGACCGGTGCGCTCTTATTTTCAGCCATTCGGTCAGTATGCCGACATCGGCTATCCGTCGGAAACAGCTTGTCCGTACAGACCATGATACAACGTATTCCGCCGCGGTATCGGCAGCCGTATCGGAAAATCGTCTTTATTTTGACAGAGACTTCCGGTATTGGGCGGGAGACATGCCTGTGTGTCGGCGGAATACCTTACATAAATGCGAGGAATCTTCGTAATGGAGTCTGTCAGCAATGTTTTTGATAGAAAGACCGGTACTTTTAAGGAGAGCTTTCATTGCCAAAACCAGTTTTTCATCTATGATTTCTTTCGGAGTCTTTCCTATATATTCCTTCATCAGTACAGAAAGATAATCCGAGGTGATATTCAGAGATTCGGCATAAAACGAAACATTATGCCGGGTCATGTAATGGCGTGATAAAAGGACAAAGAAATCACCCAGTAATTTCCATTGGGAACCATACCCTATTACCGCAACATCTTCTTCATTTTTATTTATGATGTCTTCCATCACCATGAATAAGGACAGGACAGCATTGGCGATTATGGAGTCCGATGTCTGCTTGCAGCAATTTTTTTCGATCCAAAGGCACTGTCGCATCCACTTGTCGAATGGCTCTTTGTATAGGTCTTCTATTTTCAGGACCGGACTCAAATAGAGCTTATCCCATAATTTCTGCGATGTGATTCTTACATATAGCTCGAACACCCTTTCATTGGTAACCGACACATATCTGATTGTGAAATCATCGCTCCGCTCACCGAGTTCTATGACCATGTCGTTGAACAGAAATACGACATCTCCCGGACAAATTTCATATCGTTTGAAATCGAGAATAAACGATGCGTTCCCGTTCAGACACTGCAATATCATGCAACCTTCGATAAGAAAGGGTGTTTCGGGAGTAAAACGAGGCAGGTATTCGCCCGACGAGATTGTTTTTTGATTGATTAGTTTCATAATCTACCGCAAAAATAGCAGCAAAACTTCATATTTCAAAACTCTATGTCGGAAATATACCGTAACCACCGGAATTTATACCGCAATCGTTCGGAAGAATCAAGCTAAATTTGCGCCCGATTTTGAAACAATATTATCACATCATGAATATGAAACATCATTTTCTATTATCGCTGACCGTCTGCTCTGTCATTTTTTCGGGCTGCCGGCAGCAAACCACACAAGAAGAAGTACGGGAAGTGCCGGTAATGAGAATTGCCGTCTCCGACTCCGTTTCGCTGAACGAGCGATTCAGTGCCACCATCGAGGGGCGGCAGGATGTTGAAATCTATCCGCAATTATCAGGCAAACTGACCCGTATCTGCGTAAAGGAAGGTCAGGATGTAGATGCCGGACAACTTCTGTTTGTAATCGATCAGGTGCCATATCAGGCTGCCCTGCGGATGGCCACCGCAAATGTTCATGCCGCAGAAAGTCAGGTAGCCACAGCCCGGCTCGAACGTGACAGCAAACAGGCTATGTTCGACGGGGCAGTGATTTCCGAGTATGAATTGCAGACCGCGGAAAACGCTCTTGCGGTTGCCGAGTCTTCTTTGGAGCAAGCCAAGGCCGCAGAGGTCGATGCCCGCAACAATCTGTCATATACGGAAATCAAAAGTCCTGTGAAAGGTGTGATAGGCACGCTGCCGTATCGTGTCGGTGCATTGGTGTCACCTCAGATTGCACAGCCTCTTACATCCGTTAGCGATAACGCCGAGATGTGGGTCTATTTCTCGATTTCCGAAAAACAGCTGCAAGGTCTGATGAGGCAGCACGGCTCCAAAAATGCGGCTTTGGCGGCCTTTCCTCCCGTCTCGCTGACCCTCAGCGACGGACATGAGTATCCGCAAATCGGACGTGTGGAGACAATCAGCGGAATGGTGAGTCCTCAGACCGGCGCAGTACAGATAAAATGCGTGTTCCCCAATTCGGAACGTCTGCTGTTCAGCGGAAGCACGGGCAATGTCGTCATGCCGCACACGGAAAGAAATGTCATGGTAATCCCCAAGAACGCCACCTACGAGATTCAGGATAAAATCTATGTCTATAAAGTTGTCGGCGGGAAGGCGGAGTCTGTCGAAATAGCAGTCGCTCCTATGAATGACGGTAACAACTATATGGTACGCTCCGGACTCAGCAGCGGTGACGTAATCGTGACCGAAGGTGTCGGTTCGCTGCGCGACGGACAGGAAATCAAAATCAGGGAGGGGAAAAGATGAATCTGAAATTCTTTATCGACCGGCCGATACTGTCTATCGTCCTATCGGTCTCTATCGTATTGCTCGGCATTGTGGGACTTGCTACTTTGCCGGTGGAACAGTATCCCGACATCGCTCCGCCCACTGTAAACGTATGGGCAAGCTATCCGGGTGCAAACTCGGAAACAGTGCAAAAGAGCGTAGTCATACCTTTGGAAGAAGCCATCAACGGTGTCGAGGGCATGACATACATAACTTCCGAAGCCTCCAACGACGGCAACGCATCGCTGATGATATATTTCCGTCAGGGAACGGATCCCGATATGGCGGCTGTGAACGTACAGAACCGTGTGGCGACAGCCCAGAGTCTTCTGCCTGCCGAGGTGGTGCGGATAGGCATTACCACCGAAAAACAACAGAACGCCGAGCTGAAGACTTTTGCGCTCTACGATCCCGAAGGCCGCTACAGCAAGCAGTTCCTCAATAATTATATCAAAATCAACGTCGAGCCACGCATCAAGCGAGTGCAGGGAGTCGGCAAGGTACAGTTGTTCGGCTCTCCATACAGTATGCGCTTGTGGCTGAAACCCGACCGTATGGCGCAATATCGCCTTATTCCGGACGATATCGCCGCTTTGCTTGCCGGACAGAATATCGAGGCTGCGACAGGCTCCTTCGGAGAGAACCACGACAACGCCAACGTCTATACGATGAAGTATCGCGGACGCTTTACGACAGCGGAACAGTTCGGCGACATCGTAGTAAAATCTCTCCCCAACGGGGATATCCTCCGTCTGAAAGATGTGGCCGGCATTGAACTCGGCGATGAGGACTACAACTTTGAGAATACCATCAACGGAAAGCCGGCGTCGATGCTTACGATCTACCAGACGGCAGGCTCGAATGCCTCGGCTGTTATCAACGAGATTGACCGTGTACTCGACGAATGTGCGAAAGATCTCCCCAAAGGTCTGGAGTTTGTGACGATGAGCGATACTAATCGTTTCCTCTATGCTTCTATTCATGAGGTGGTGTGGGCTTTGATAGTCTCCATACTGCTGGTGGTGCTGGTGGTGTATTTCTTCCTGCAAGATTTCAAAGCGACCCTGATTCCGACTGTTGCGATATTCGTGTCGATCATCGGCACATTCGGCTTCATGGCCGTTGCCGGATTCTCCATCAACCTGCTTACACTGTTCGCGCTTGTGCTCGCAATCGGTACGGTGGTCGATAATGCCATTATTGTCGTAGAAGCGGTGCAGTCCAAATTCGATGCAGGTTACAAGTCGTCATACATGGCGACGAATGACGCCATGAACGGCATAACCTCGGCGATAGTGGTTTCCACTATTATTTTTATGGCGGTGTTTATCCCTACTTCCATGATGGGCGGCACGTCGGGCACGTTCTACAAGCAGTTCGGCATCACGATGGCCGTGGCAGTCGGTCTGTCGGCATTGAACGCTCTCACTCTTTCGCCTGCCTTATGTGCGATGATGATGCGTCCTGCTGATGGCGACAAAGGCTTTTCCGCTCGTGTCCGCAAGGCTTACAACGCCGCATTCAATGCCATGCTTGAGCGTTATAAGAACGGCGTTCTTTTCTTCGTGCGCCGTCCGGCTGTATCCTTTGTCGTGCTTTTCGTCGGTATCGGTCTGCTGGGGTGGTTTATGCGCATCACACCTTCCGGTTTTGTACCCGATGAAGATACGGGAACCGTAATGGTATCACTTAAAACAAAACCCGGAACATCATCAAAAAAGACCATGCAGGTCATACGGGATTTTGACAAAAAAATTGCCGAAATCTCCGGAGTAGACTATCGCGGTGCTGTCGGAGGATATTCATTCTCCGGTTCAGGCCCGACTGCCGGTGTGTTTTTCCTTTCGCTGAAACACTGGGACGAGCGCAAATCGCCGTTGGAAAGTGCCGATGCGATATCGGGTCGGATTTATGCTCTCGCCGATTCCGTGCCGGATGCCAATTTCTTCGTGGCGACGCCGCCGATGATTCCCGGCTACGGTATGAGCAACGGATTCGACCTATATCTTCAGGACAAAGCCGGCGGCGATCTCAACGAGTTCAAAAAAGTGGCGGAAGAGTATGTGGCGGAACTTAACCGTCGCCCGGAAATCGAAATGGCATATTCGGCCTTTGATACCCAGTATCCCCAATATTGGGTGGACATCGATGCTGCGCAGTGTGAGCGTGTCGGGGTGACTCCGGCTCAGGTACTTTCCACCATGTCGGGATATTTCGGCGGCAACTATGCCTCGAATTTCAACCGGTTCAACAAACTGTACCGCGTGATGCTTCAGGCAGACCCTTCAACCCGTGTGACGCCGGAATCCATCCGGAATTTCTATATCCGTACCGGAAACGGCGAAATGGCCCCGCTGTCTCAGTTCGTTACCCTCACCAAGACCTACGGTCCCCAGTCCATTTCACGCTTCAACCTCTATAATTCCATCGCAGTGAACGGCAGCGCCGCACCCGGATACAGCTCAGGCGATGCTCTGAAAGCCATTGCCGAGACTGCCGAAAAAGTGCTCCCCCGCAACTATGGCTACGAGCTTGGAGGCATAAGCCGCGAGGAGGCATCGACGGGAAACAATGCGATGATCATCTTTGCGCTGTGTGCCATACTCGTATTTCTTATCCTCGCCGGACTTTATGAAAGCCTGCTGTTGCCGCTGGTCGTGATTATCTCGATACCTTGCGGACTGATGGGCAGCTTCCTCTTTGCCCAACTTTTCGGACTTGAGAACAACATCTATCTTCAGACGGGACTCATCATGCTCATCGGCCTGCTCGCAAAGACGGCAATCCTCATCACCGAGTATGCGGGCGAACGGCGCAAAAGCGGTATGACGCTGAAACAGGCTGCCGTAGGAGCGGCAAAAGCCCGTCTGCGTCCTATCCTGATGACTGCGTTGACAATGGTGTTCGGGATGTTGCCGCTGATGTTTGCCTCGGGTGTGGGTGCGAACGGCAACTCCACGCTCGGCACAGGCGCCGTAGGCGGTATGATTATCGGCACACTGACCCTATTGTTCCTTGTGCCAGCCCTGTGGATGGTGTTCCAGAAGATTCAGGAGCGGTTCCGTCCGGTGGAAGAGCAGAACCCCGACTGGGCAATGAGTGCCGAACTTGAAAGTGTAGCTAACCTGAAAAAGCAGAAAGAAGATGAAAAATAAGATCATATTCACGGCTCTCGCAGCATTGCTGCTTGCATCCTGCGGAGTTTACCGCAAATATCAGCCGACGACCGAAGTAAGTACGGCCTTATACGGCAACGATATTATCGTGACAGATACGGCATCGCTCGCAACAATCGCATGGCGTGAGTTTTTTACCGATCCGGCATTGCAGAGGCTGATCGATTCGGCTTTAGTCAAAAATACCGAATATCAGGTAGCCCGGCTGCGCACCGAACAGGCTCTCGCTTCGCTCGGTGCGGCAAAGCTGGCATATTTCCCGTCGCTCGACTTCGGTGCCGACGGCAACATTACACGCTATGACGGTCTGACAACCAAGACATACAACATCGGTCTTAACGCTTCGTGGGAGGTTGATATCTTCGGCAAGCTGACTGCGGCAAAGCGTGGAGCGGCTGCTGCGGCAGTATCGGCAGACGAACAGGCGCAGGCTGTCCGAACCCAACTTGTCGCCACCGTCGCCACATCGTATTACTCTCTGCTGATGCTTGACCGACAGATAGAGATTGCCGAAAACACGTTCGACAACTGGACGCAGACTATCCGCGTGATGGAGTTGCTGAAAACGGCAGGCAGGGCGAATGAGGCGGGCATTTTGCAGACCAAAGCCAACCGCACGGGGTTGCAGGCGGATATAGCTGCGATGAAAAAGAGCCGTAAGGAGATAGAAAATTCTCTTTGTGGACTGCTCGCCATAACCCCGCGTCCGATTGCAAGAAACAAAATTGAAGATGCGTTATTCCCGGATGAGCTTTCAATCGGACTGCCGGTGCAGCTTCTCGCCAACCGTCCCGATGTCAGGGCTGCGGAAATGGAGCTGGCAAGGACTCATTACGCACTCGGTGTGGCAAGGGCATCGTTCTATCCCTCGCTGACGCTTGGCGGCACGTTGGGTTTCACCAACAACGGCGGGATCGTGGTCAATCCCGGCCAATGGCTGCTCAACGCAGTCGGACAGCTCATGCAGCCGATATTCAACCGCGGTCAGCTTCGTGCCGGCTATAAGATAGCCGATGCCGACAGGGAGATTGCGCTGTTGCGGTTCAACCAGTCGTTGATCGATGCCGGAACCGAGGTCAACAATGCTTTGACCGACATATCGGCAGCAAGAGAACGTCTCGTGCTTGTAAAGGAACAGACGCAACTCCTTGCCGATGCTGTTGCGAAAACCGAACTGCTCATGCGTCATTCCCCGACAAACTATCTCGAAGTCCTGACAGCACAGCAGGCACTGCTCGGCGCGCAGCAGAACGAGGTACAATGCCGTTATGACGAGATAGCCGGAATAGTGTCGTTATATCATGCACTTGGAGGAGGAAAATAGTATGACAAAAGAGTGCAATCTCGACAGGGACAGGCTCGACTTCGGCAACGGTAAGATAGGTGTGCTTTTCCGCGCTCTTTTCTTTCCCACGCTGATAGGAATGATTTTCAATTCGGTTCTGACGTTGGTCGACGGTATGTTTGTCGGGCATAGCGCCGGAACTAACGGAATAGCCGCAGTCAACATCGTCGCCCCGCTGTTTCTTCTGACGATAGGGGTCGGATTGATGCTTGGAATCGGCGCATCGGTTGTCGCAAGCATACGCCTGTCTGAAAACAATGTGAAAGCGGCACGTATAATCATTACCCAAGCACACATAGCGGGAGTGGTAATTGTCGGTACCCTTGTGACAATGGTATTGATGTGGCCCAAAGCGACAGTTTATATCCTTGGGTGCAGCCCTGAACTTGAAAGTAATGCGATAAGCTATCTGGTATTGCTTGTTCCCGGCATGCTTTTTCTTATGGTCGAGTGTATCGGAATAATGCTTATACGTATCGACGGCTCTCCGAAATATGCCATGTGGAGTCAGCTCATCCCGGCATCATTAAATATCGTGTTGGATTATATAATGATATTTCCGATGGGAATGGGGATAAGGGGTGCTGCTCTCGCCACATCCATTAGCTGCGGCATCGGCGCGTTTATCGTTCTGGCTTATTTTGTCCGGTTTTGCGATAAACTGCAGTTTTATCGGCTGAAAATGTCATGGACAAGTCTGTTGCTGACGTTGCGCAATGTCGGCTATATGGCAAAAATCGGTTTTGCCACGTTCCTGACAGAATGCGCTATGGGGATTATGATATATGTCGGTAACCATGCTTTCATGCGGCTGCATGGCGCAGATGGAGTGCCGCATATTCCATAGCATGTTTCCTTTTTCCTGTAGTATTCTCTATTGCTAACGCAGTAGCCCAGTCAGCCCAGCCAATCATAAGTTTCAATTATGGCATACACCGGCAGGAGAGAATATCAAGAGCGTTACGGATTGCTCTCTATACAGCCGTGTTGTGCGGCATATTCGTGACTTTCGGGCTTTGGGCCGGAGCCAAGCCTATTGCAAGTGCGTTCCTGTCTTCCGACGAGCCTGCCTATACGCTTGCAGCCGACGGCTTGCCCCTGTTCGCCACATGTGCCGTTTTCTTTGCGGTAAACATCACCCTCATCGGTTACTATCAGAGTATCGAGTCGGCATGGCGATCAATATGCTACACGATGTTGAGAGGGATAATCTTTATCATTCCGTCGTTTCTTGTACTTCCTTTAATTCTCGGAATCGAAGGCGCTTGGCTGGCCATACCAATAGCTGAAGCATCGACATTGATAGCTATCGTTCTTCATTATTATTTATTTAAGGTACAGAATTAGCCTGATGTTACAGGCGACAATGATACATAATAACTGTATGAATAAGAAAGAACTGATCCGCGCCATATCCCGAGAACTCGCCCCACCCATTTCGCAAGACAAAATCGCATTGGTGCTCGACAAAGCCGTCGAGATAACCAAGCGCACCCTTGCTGATGGTAAACCAGTGAAATGGGCGGGGTTCGGCTCTTTCGTCATGAAGGACGTTCAGCCACGACTATTCTATTCCACCCATTTGGGAAAATACACCACCTCCAAAGGCACAAAACGAATCACGTTTGTACCGTTACGAACCAAATAACGTACAACCAACGACTCTCAATTACGAAAGCTATCGGAAATTTCCCGGTAGCTTTCTCTCGTTTTTCAGGCAGAATCCCTATCTTTGCAAAAGATTTAAGATATTAAAAGCGTTAGCTTTTTGTTCTTGCTATCGAAATCTGGCCGTTTCAAACCCGCAAGACAAACAGTGGACGCCTGCGCGTAGCGTGGGCTGAACTTGTTTGCGGGTGGGCTTGCCAGAGCCTCGATAGCGGCGGGTTTTGTCCCACGCTTTTCGCACGTATAACGGACCTGAGAGGGACATAAGGTCTCAATATTCAGGTCAATGGAAAAATCGCTCTTGGAGCAGCTCATGACGCTGCCCGCCGAAGCCGCAACCGTAACCATACAAGGCGTTACCATGCAGCTCATCGACGAAACAACCCGGCAATCCCTTCTTCAATCCGACCCCGAAGATACGCACATCCACGAATGCACCCTCTCCAACGGTACATTCATCGCCGACATACAGGACGGTCATCTGCTCGCCTTGTACAAGGTCGAATAATATATAGTTTTCGGACATCGGAAAACCAGCTGTAAGAACTGATAAATGAGGTATTTTCATAAGTTCTTGCGGCTTCATTATGCAAACATGGCAAATAATCGCTATCTTTGCGGTGTTTGTAGTGAAAATATTTAGAAAGCGTTTAGCTTTTGCCTTGCAACACGAAGTCTGGTAAATTTCGAACTCCCGCAATGCAAATGGATAAACGCCCACGTTCTGCGTGGGCATTATCTGTTGCGGGAGAGGTTTACCAGAGCCGGTGTTGCGACAAGTATAATGTCCCACGCTTTTCGTATAGGTAAACATAACCGGTCTGTAGGGGCAACAGCCACCCTTACAAGACAATGGACAAAAATCAGAAACATCCGTCCGCATCGCAACCGCAACCCGCCGGCAGCAATCACCCCTCACGCGAACAGCAAGCCGAACAGATCATGCGGCAACTCGTCACCGAAGGCATTTTCTCTTCGGACGAAGCTGCCGAAATTACCTTCTCCGACACGGCATTCATCTGTATTCCCGACACGGAACAGAAACTTGCAGACAAAAAAGGCGTGGAATGAACTTCATCCCACGCCCTTTGCGGATTTTATTCCGATTTGCGCTTGCATAGCTCGTCATAATGTGAGACGGTCAACGTAAAATCCGTAATGTCAAATCCGAGCACCTTCCACCAGTATCGGAACGAATAGCCCGTCTCCGACGAGACCCGTTTGGTCTTGCAAAGTTTGTCGATGGCCTTTTCCCGTAGATTGGTCATGGATGCCACATCCTTCAGAGAGCGCAACACGGCCTCCAACCGTCCGTCTTCATCGAATACCAGCACCTTGCGCTCTCTGGGACCCGATTTGCCACCCCGACGCTTTGGCAAAACCTCTTCCACATGTTCGACAGCGGGAACAAGTCTGTCCGCCTGCTGCTTTAGCAATAACTTCGGTTGTAATCCGGACAACCAGTACACTTGTTCTCCGCTGACTCGAAATGCGACACTGCGTCGTCCGGCAAGCTGTTCCGGCTTGAACTGGCAGCAATATACCACGTCATTCGCCTTGTCGATGACGATCTCCACAAGCAGGGAATCGCCCTCTGCCAGCCCCTTGATGTCGATTCGGTGCGGCATCTTCTCGCCATTGCGGCGACCTCTCCGGAGGATAATCCGCTCTTTGACTACGGCCATCGGTCTTGTTATTTAGCGTCCTTCACGGCAGCCATGAAAGTCTTGGCCGGCTTGAACGCCGGAATGTTATGCGCGGGAATCGTAATCGTCGTATTCTTCGAGATATTCCGCGCTGTCTTCTCCGCCCGATGCTTGATGATGAAACTCCCGAATCCGCGCAGGAACACCTCGTTGCCGGCAATCATCGAATCCTTGACGCTCTCCATGAACGCCTCCACGATATTCATTACCACCGTCTTCTCCACTCCCGTCTGCTTTGCAATCTCTGCAACGATTTCAGCTTTTGTCATAATGCCTGATATTTTTTAAGTTATAGATTCCTTTTAGCAAACGCAAATATAGTGAAAATCGTGTAATAAAACGCTGATAATTAACGTCTCCACAATCGATTACGAACCTCCGTATATAGTCTTTCTGTAAGTTCCAGATCAATCAAAAGACTGATTCAGAATAAGCTACGCGCAAGATCATGCAATGTGACTTGAACAGAGGACAAAATCAAGTCATCCACGGATTCTTGTACGGGTCATAGTCCGTCTGGAACGTAGCGAGCTGCCAGTCCGTCACGGGTTTGTTGTCCTCGGCCACCTTTCGGGGAATCTGCGGATTCAGCCGCAACCGCGCCGCGTCCGCGAGCCACTTCATCGAATCCTCGTAATCCCGCATCCTGACTACGCTCACGTTGTTCGGGGCGATGAGTTTCGTCAGCTCGTATAAAGCCAGCCGCACCATGTGTTTCTTAAGGTTGTAGTTGCGCGGGTCATGCGGCGTGAGATTCACGCCCCGCTGCGGAAGGTCTGCATTGACATCCGTTCCGGGATAGAACACACGCCCCTCGTACACCACATATTCGTGTTCCGAAAACTCATATTCGTTATAAGCGGGATCGTAGTCCGCAATGGCTCCCCAACAGTCGGATTCCATCGGTGTCCGGTTGTTGTCGAACCCCTCCGATGTCATCAGCGTATAGAACGCTCCCTCGAACTCCACCACATCCCACAGAAAGTAATCAGTCGGTTGCCACGACGTGTATTCCGCCTCCAACCAACCCTCGACCGTCGGAATGCGGATATCGCCGAACTTATACCCGTTCTCGGCTGTACAGATATACGCCACACCGTTGTACGTCACGAGGTCGTTCGGGTAGTAGGTCCCGAACTGGGAGTAACGCTCGACGGTCGCCGTGTCCAAATTGACATCCACATGCTCCTGCCAGTAGGTTTTCACCGCCGGCATTTTGTAACCGCTCATGGAGCGGATGACCTCGCAAATCGTCCCCTCATGATAGATATGCGCTCCCACAGGAAAGGTGATCCGGCGGTCGTACTCCGCGATATATTTGCCCTTGCCGAGTTCCCGCTCGATTTCGTAGTTCTCCGACAGATGCTCCACGATACTCATCTCGGCCGACTCCTCCGCTTGGATAAACCGGTCGCTGTTCCCTCTGGTCATCTGCGAAAGGGCCTCTTGCGTGATGATGCCCAGATAGTCCTCGTTGTTAAGAAATCTTCTATACATGTATGGCTTTTTTTCTTTACTTTAATAGTTGAATCCTTCGTGCAATACGGCTGTCGATACCACTTGATAGACACCCGCATTGCCGGTTTTGTACTTGTGCCAACTGTCTCGCAGGTAGTAACTGTATCTAACATTTGAAAAGGGACCCAGGTACAGCATTTGAAAAGGGACCCACC